>JAABUU010000066.1_pt1 | contig 240712 bp, 252 predicted proteins | sample 5559301 | NCBI WGS metagenome assembly JAABUU01 (sample SAMN10711884, study PRJNA513360) | rock metagenome | isolation source: Antarctica rocks | place: Antarctica: Victoria Land, Richard Nunatak white | reverse complement strand
ATACTACTGAATAACTAGCCCAAATATTGAAGTTCCCCAGCTGAATTTGATGGTTCAATGGTTGATGCAGGTGAGGGGTGTATTGGTTGGGGAGCGCGCGACCGTGACTTAATGCGGGGTACTGTAGTAGACGTTTCGATCAACAGCTTCTTTTAGTGCTTTTAGCGTGTGCAGAAAGGTTTAGAATCCTTGGCATTCATTTTTGCGCTGCCCCACGGTGATCCGTTTATATGAGGAATTCGAAAATTCAACCCCACCGCCCCCCCAATTGCCCAAAATTGAAGCTATTCAGACCTCTTTATTTGTTGACGTTCCTGACGTTCTTGGCACCGTTTTATTCGAAATGCCTCAACGCCGAAGTCAAAATCTACCTCTAGATGACCCCCTCACCCCCTCTAGGTGACCCCCTCACCCCACCCCCTCTAGATGACCCTCCCACCCCCTCTAGAGCATCCGAAAGACTCTATTAGAACTGAGTCGTTAAATAGAATCAAATTCCTGATTTCCTACCTCCAACTCTCGTTCCAAAGCTCTGATATCTGCCTCAAAGATGTAGCCTGAATGCTTGAAGTGCTGCCTCGGATATCTATCACATCCGCTTCGTTCAACAGCGTAATGAAGAAAGTCACCAAAGGTGCCTTCAAAATGGGGCCATGTATCGTCAAAATGCCTACGAACCCAGGCCTTTAATACACTGAAGGTGAGTTCTATGGGGTTGTAATCCGGCGAGTAGGGAGGCAAATATCGCACCTGACATTCATATCAGTGGTAGATCGTCAATTCAACGAGGCAAATAGCTTACCTGACATCCGTGTGAGGTGATGAGTTCTTCTATTCGACTATTGCAATGAACACTCGCGTTATCCATGATGATCACACTCTTCGGGGCCGGAAAGGGACTGCATAGAGGTAGCAGCTCATCTGCTAGCCATCGAAAGAAAGCCTCGCCGTTGAACCAGCCTTCACGAATGCCGGTACAGGATAGATATCCGTCTTTCGTATAGGCCGGAAGAACACTCCAGCAATGCCGTCTCGTTCTAGAGGCTTGATAGCGAGCTGGTTGGCCAACGGGAGCATAGGCCTGATGACGCCAGCCCGTGGTCTCATTGAATAAGGACTCATCCACGAACACGAGCTGTTCGGCCGTCAAACGAAGCATGTCTGCTACCCAATTCAAACGAAGCTCATCGTTTTGTCTGACTCCTACACGCTGTCCCTTTTTATTACTCCAGCGTCTTCTCTTCAGAATTCTTGATATCGTGGATCGATGCACGTTAATGCCCCACTCCTCCCATATGTACCAGACCATCTCTTTCTGCATGGCCCATGGCTGCTCTTCGAGGTAGGCTATTAGGCCATTTTCAGCTGCCTTAAACACCTTGCGGGGGGCCCCTTTGGGCCGAAACTGAGGTCTGAAAGGTGAGTTATACATAAAGAGGTTCTCTTGAATATTGTATACAGTGGCAGGGCAACAATGAACCTCTTCAGCGATTGCCCAAGGAGTCCAATGAAGTAGCAGAAGACGTAGTATTCTGGAGCGAAGGCTTGCAGGAAGTGGTCCCGGCATAGCTGAAAGAACGTCAGGAACGTCAACAAACAAAGAGGTCTGAATAGCTTCAATTTGAGCAATTTTGGGCAATTGGGGGGGCGGTGGGATTGATTTTCGAATTCCTCATACAAACGGATCACCGTGGGGCAGCGCAAAAATGAATGCCAAGGATTCTAAACCTTTCTGCACACGCTAATTATTACAACGTTTTAAGTGCTTACAACGTTTTAAGTGCTTATCCTTACTTTGCTGGCATTGTGATTGGGCAAAACAGCATGGGTACTCTGGATTCGACAGCACTCTCTGATCAGCCACAAATACAACACAGCCCAGACCTTTCTTACTATTGTCTGACCGGCATCTGCCGCGACCACCTACCAACCTCATTCGGTTCTACTGTGGTACGAAGTCACAAGAAATCAAGAACAAAGTTGCTCAGCGAGTCACCCATCGGGATCCGCTATCACATGACGACATTCTGTTCCCTCCCACAATATGGCACGCCTGAAAGACAGCCTGCACTCAAGATAGATACGGGGCTGTTCCATCCCGCCAGTCGAGGAAACTGTTGACAAGCTAGCACGTCTATTTCGAGAAAGCTGATATGTTGCTGCTGGCCCTTCGTTTCTGAAAGACCTAATGCTGTGGTTCTGGGTCATACCAACCTTAAGACATTACTATGGCTTTTCCGGAAAGCTATAAAGCGGACTCCTTACCTTCAAGGCTTTTTATTCACCAGTCTCTTCATTCCTCAGCATCTTTCTAGTTCAAATCTTCAGTATCATTTCTTATCTCCTACTCGCAAATTTCCCTTCCAAAGTATTTTCTTTGCACGATCTTTTGTCGATTCGCTTGCACGCTCAAAAACCAACATACACTACTCAAATCCCAGCAACTAGCCACCACCAAAAAAGGCAAAACATCGCATCATGTATTTCTCCAACGCCATCCTCGCTACATCTCTCCTTGCCGTCTGCGCAATGGCCGGGCCCTTGGCCGTTCGCGACAACGATCAGGGCCTGAAGCCTATCTGCCAGCACCTCAAGACCGAGAACAAGGGCTGCGTTCGCTGTAAGTCCCTGGTGCTATTCCGTGTAGCTCAAAGAACTATATTAACACATAGGAACCAGACACCAAAGGTTTCGACGTTACCGGCGTGGTGACCGAAGTTGACTTGCAGTTCCCCACAGTCAAGGACGAATGCGACTGCATCCAAGAGTGCCTGAACCGCCCGACCACCTGCGCCACCTACGTGTACAAGTTCTCCACTCCAGCCAGCGTCCGATCCGGCCACCGTACCTGCACGCTCTACTCGCAGTTCAACCTTCCGTCCGCTGTCACCGTTCAGTATGATCTCAATAATACCAACAACATGAACATCAACGCCCCCGAAATCATCATGATGGGCAATAATCCTCAGCATGGCGCCGTCATTGCACAGACTTTCAAGGATATCAATCTCAACACTACAGCGGATAACGATGCGGTTTCTGGGTGTGTTTCTCGTGTATCGGTCTCTCATAACTTACTAATAATGTGATAGACCAGTATGGACCCTCGCCGACGGCAAAGTACAATGCTAGGTACATCTACAAGGCGACATGCCAGCTCAACAGAAGCATATAGCAGGTTGGACCTGCAGCACAGCATAGCGAGGGATGATGGGACGGCATAATCTGCTTTTGGCTTTGGACAGACAGCTTTTAGTTTCTTAATGTTTGGACATTCTCTTGGGTTTGGTATTGCGTTCGGTTTTTGGATTAATCCTGCCACTATCGTTAAGCATAGCGAATAAGGGCTTGAGAGTTCCAATACATCTCAGGTTCAAATTATCTGTTCCTTCAATTGGTAAATGGTCAAAATATCAACCAAGCATTTCATTTGGTGACCATTAGTCAGCATGACTACACAAATCCAAAGAGGAGAGGGGAACCTGCGGGGCCAAGGGAAGTCTCAAGTCCGCACTCTTCGCAGACCCGCTCGCTCGTAATGGTCAGATTCCGCCAACCCGAGCGAGACAGTCTCTTACCATTCCCATACCATTAACACAATTCCACCATGGACGGCCCTACCCTCCGCGCCCAACAGGCGCCCCTCAAAGACCAATACCGCAACACCCCCTCCTCCGCCCTCCTCACCCTCCAAAGCAGCGGCACCCTCGACGCCACCTCCATCGCCTGCACCCTCTCTTCAGGCTCCGCCATCGCCTCTGCCAAAGCCAAAGTCGCCGGCCTGCACCCCGCGGCCGGCGGCGACGACCCGGCCGTCTCCGGCGAGCTGTGCAGCGGGGACATGTTGCTGGAAGCGCTGGTGGCGTGCGCGGGCGTAACGCTCAAGGCCGTCGCAACGGCAATGGGTATCGAGATCAAAAGTGGGGTGGTGCGGGCGCAGGGAGATCTGGATTTCCGGGGGACGCTGGGGGTGGACAAGGGGGCGCCGGTGGGGTTTGTGGCGATAAGGTTGGGGTTTGAGCTGGATACGGATGCAGACGAAGGCAAGGTGGAGAAGCTGATAGGGCTGACGGAGAGGTATTGCGTGGTGTTGCAAACGATTTGTTGCAAGCCGGAGATTACGGTTACGTCGACGAGGAAGGAGGTCGAGGTATGAGTTGGGAGTAGACTACGTGATGTGATCAACGGTTTGGAGGTTGTCAATATGGTCAAATCTGTCAGCACGCGCGCTGGTGGGATTCTATTAGTAATGAGCAAACCGAGAAGAGCTGGACTGTGTGTTTAGATGAAGGAGTACCATGTTCAAACCCATCTCATGCTGGGTCTGGCTGGCTCCTCGTTGCTGTGGTATTAGAGGTAACGATCTTGGTACCACACGGGTAGCTGGACGGAGACCATCCATCCAGAAAGCTTTGCTTTGACCCACCAGTAGTCAAGATAATCCAAAAGGCAATGAGATACTCCTAGAGGCGTCGAAGTTCGTCCTCATGCTTCTTAGCAGCAGTAGAACTTAAGGTGCTGGAGTCCTGCTGCGAACCCGGTAGCATCCTTCGTTTTTTGTGGTCTTCCGTTTCACCTACCGAGAAAGGCTGGCTCTTCTACACCTGGGCTCAGCGATGTCAGTTGGTAGGAGGAAGACATCCAAGTACTCTAGACGTATTAACGGTTTCAGAGACATCTACGACCGTGTTTCACAGAGATGATTTGAGCGGTAGGATTACTAGTGAAAGTGACCTACTAATGTAAGCAGCGCCTTCCTAAAGCATTTCTATCTTAATGGACACATGCACCACAGAAACAGGCGGAAATCAAGCATGACCTTCAGTCAACTAGCAAGATGGTCAAAAAAGTGAAAGATTTCGACGTAGCTCTGGGAGAAAGGATCGACCGTAAGGAAGTTCAAACAAACATTTCTGAAAAAAGGGACAAGCATCGCAGAAAGGCTGTTGGAAATAATAAGCATCTGCTTCTAAAACATTAAGCATCGAACAAAATCGTTCTGATGCTACGGTCATACAAAGCCGCGACACATATAGGTCATACTGAGCGCAAGATCGGAATCCGGATGAAGTCTATCGTTTGCATCGCTGTTCAAATCCTAGAATCATTGAAGCTTGCACCATAGTGAATCATTCTTCTAAACCATATTCTATATCGCATGGTTGTCTAACATCCGCCTTGTGGTGCTCTCACAGCTCTTAGACTCGAGGTGCCTTTCTCCCGCCTTTGCGAAATCCCCTCACTTATCGGCGTTCATACCGCTATGTTCCCAATGGAGGATGTGGCCTAGAAGGCCTTTGTGGTGTATTTTGTTCCCAGCTGCGTCCTCATCCCCCGATTGTCTGACGTGGGTATCTTTTGGGACTTCGGCAAGGCCAGGCATCTTGCCTTGGTCCACAAGCTCTTGCTCTTTCTTGGAGTGCTTAGGGGCTTCTTGGGTAGTACCTGGTGAGGAAAGGTCAGCAATCATCGGTGCTTTAGGGGTAGAAGACGAGTACCACTATTCTGGTTTCCAAAGTCCCGCGTCGTCGTCCCCGCTGAAGCTTGAGCTCCTGCGGCTTGGTTGGTATTATTCGAGGACATTTTCGGCCTTTTATGTGAAGGTTATGATGCGTCAAACGAGATTGAGATTGAGATTGAGATATCAGTAGAAGAGACGAAACCGGAAGACGTGGGCGGCGGCGAGTATCTGGTTGACTAGTTGGTTGGTTGGTTGATTGCGGTGGGCGGGGAAAAGCCCGACAGACATCTCTCTCCTAGAGAGTACATATGCATACCAACCAACCAAACCCTAACCATTTTCATACATGCTTGCTGTTGTGTAACAAGCTATCAACGCTGAGAAGCGACAAACTTGACTCTCTACTTGCAGAGATCGGGCCATGATGATGTTAATGATGACGATAGTGATGAGGACTAGCAAGTTGGCAGGTGAGACGGCGGCCGAGGGCGCTCAGACTGTCGCTTGTGTTCTCATATCTCCTTGCTCCCTACTGCGCTTCTTCTTCTGTTCGTCTTCTTCGTCCGAATTTCTCGAAAACAGGTCGTCAAGATGCTCAAGTGTTTTGATTCCACTGGATCGGGTATGAAAGAGGCACTTCCGGACACTTGATCCAGTTACATCTGTTTGTTTTCGGTTCCTGAACATTGCCATGTCTGTTCATCTGAAGACCCGCTCCCTGCCATGAGCTCGTACACACTTCTCGCCTCTTACTGTGAAACATGCGCGTTCGCAAGTCCAACGTGCGCCCTGAGCCACTTTCAGTAAAGGTACCAGGAGAGGTTCCAGGTGTCATGATCAGGATTGCTTTCTTTCACGTGGTTTTATGCTGTGAGGAAGTACCTTGCCACAATTCCATAGTTTTGGATTTGCACGATGTTTTCGTACTTCACAATGTCGTTATAAATGAATGAGAAAATCTAACCGACCGGCACTTCCCCGGATTCTATACCAAAAGTGTCATATCGCATGAACCTCGAGATCATGATGTACAAGGCAGTTTTCTCATACCTATGTATGCCCGTGCTGTCTGTTTGCGGCTCGCACGGTATCTACCTGTGCTGAGGAACCACGGGAGCGCGTTATTGGAGATAACCTCCTCTAGCCGCAAAGGCAAGTCTATCTCATAAAAATCACCGAGTCCTCAGCATTACTATAGTCCTCAAAGCTTATACGCTGGTCTTCGATTCACAATGACAACCCACCGCTCTTCCTCGTTCGTTCACGAGCATCTGAACCCTTTTCTTGCGTTTTTCCTTTTCATTCAATTTGCAAGGAGTCTTGTCATCCAACACGGAAATTTCTCTTTGGCAGGGGGGCACGGAGTTGGGGAACCCCACTGCGTAGACTCACCACTATGGGAATACCGAGGCGACCAAGAATCAGACTGCCTGGCTGCAATCCAAATGCTCCATGATCTTGAAGTCCGCAAACATGGCGATCACGAATTTGAATTTGTTCCCGATGGTGATCATCCACATCTGTCCCTCGCTATAACAAAGACACCGCGAAAATACATATACAGTGAATGGCTAATTTCCTTTGTCTTTTACTTTTCATGGGCATGCTGACAGCCTTTCCGCAAAGGATCTTGCACCGTGGCGATTGTGAATCTAAACTTTTTTCAACCGAGTGATCTACCTGGTAGCGATGCCCGGGACTGGGGGAAGCTACCCAACACAGACTTGGCAAGTTACGAAGACATTTGGCGCGCCACTCAGAAAGTCGAGTGGTATTGTGTCAAAATAGCCAAGCAATCGGGGTGGGAGGCCGCAGGTGAGTAAGATTTCTCTTGGTCCGTCTCCGGTTCAATACTTTGCGGCACCTCTATGAACACTACCTGATCTACTCTACCACCAAAGGCAGAAAGGGAGGTGTTGGTCTCTTTATATGGTCTACCAACTCGGAGATGAATCGAAGGGTCCCTAACAGTCACGGTCCCCACGGCCTCCTCTTACCCAATCTAAATCCGGCTTCACTCAACGACACGACGAAGTCATCCGCCCCAGGTGGCAATTTACTGGACCTTATTCTCTCCGACACCACTATCGACACACCGGCCCTAGCTCCGTCCCCAGCACCTGCCGGCGTCGCTACTTCTTAGTTTCGTCCTAAGAAGCGAGTGTTCAAGAACAGGTTGCCGGTTGAAAGGATCAGCTTCCAGTAACGAATCCCACGACCAGTTGCAAGAGCTGCCTGGTCTCCACAGCCAGGGTTCCGCTTTCGCTTTTGCCTTAAGGGTCGCTGTTGTTCCTCGGTGTCTCCGTAGAGTATGCAAGTTTTGACGTCTTTTTAAACAAACATGTATACTGTGCTTTGTAAGATGATGCTATTATTGTCTATATCTAGGAGGCAATTTCAAAGCAGAAACAGGGGACCTGATTCTCTATAGCACATACAGAACCTTTATGTACACCATGAGATGGCAATCACTCTTGGTGAATAGTCCTGGGCAATTTGGCCCCACTATGAGAATCGCAACACTGTTGTTGCAAGGTTCTGAATCAACTATCATCGTACATTGTATCTTACAATCTCTTCATCAACGATGCAAGCCTCCAACCCAAACTCTGCCTTCGGTCAAACCCACCCACTACACTGATCTCACAACTCTCGCGCACCCCACAATCCCCCAGCCAATCTTTGCAAATCGCACAATCGACAACACTCAAACATACCTTTCCAAAAGCACATCTCAAACACCCCCCTGTCCGTTCGAATGCCACCCGCGCTTCACCTCAAAACACACCTCGACATTCCCTATCATCCATCAACCCATCTCATCTTCCTAGCAGATACAGCCAAGCCACCCAAATACCCAAACGTCCCACCCCTGCGCAACACCCTCAGACCATGCCTGCAGGACGGACTTGTAATCCATCACATCAGAGACGACTGAGGAAGAATCCACAGTACACGTCCACCCGGAGGGCTGAACGGTGTTCGGAGACCCGGGGTCTCTCATACGAGTTTCTCGAAACGTATCGCGAATAACTTTCCGAACTCTTTCCGGGCTTTCATTCGATGTGCTCGGGTCTAAGTGACAATGTCATACAACGCCATGGTCATCTTCGGTCACAGCTACTCGTTTCAATGTGGCGAGAATTGTCTTAAGAACCACTTCCTCTACCATCGGTGACCAATTCTCCATCTGTACTCTATCTCTTTCGAGATTTCAGTGACCACCACTAGAGCTAGTAACTACAATGCTCAGACTAGATAGATTGACTGCCGCGAAGATAGATCGGCATAGAACGAGGGATATCAGGTGCGAAAATCCGAATGGCCAGTCCAAAAGCACAATTCTTTTTTGAAGTTGTTTTAAAGTACCTATGCCCCATCAGGATTACTGCTAATGACGAGTCTTCCTCTATATTTTTGTGTTTAGCGATCGGTCTTTTGTATCCAACGCCCATCTTTCCCATGTATTGCCAACAACACCCTCATTCCCGCTATTTACTGAAACATCCAGAGCCAAGAGACAGCAAATCTATGGGCGTTCAAGAAGTTGCAAGCCCCAATATACTTACGCCGAATACAACGCACCGTGACCGATTAATCGGGATGAGATATTACCGTGCGCATGCTCCTTTGAGACACCCAGAGATACACTAAAGTGAAATCAAGACACGATTGTATACAGCGCATAATCCAAACCTCAGCTGTTTCGATAGGAGCACGCACGACGTTATACGGCAGATGCTCAAACAAATGAGTTCCCTCTCTTAACATTAACCATCGGAAATCCAAAGTCATCCTGATGATTCGTATCCATCAGGCTTGTTGGGCTCGCTGGACTCTCCCCCCTTGGGGCAACATCAACATGCACAACATGCAAATCGCCCTTCGCAGCCTTATCACTAAGACTCTTGAACCCAGCGCTAGCGGGTCCCGCAAGGGGCCACTGCATGGTGCTATCGCGTTGGCTGCTGCCATTGGACATGGACTTGCCGCCTGGTGGTGTGTGTCGACTGCGGCTCCAGGACGTCAGGAAGCCGAGGCTGACGTTAGTAAAGAGGGGACGGTAGGTGATGAGGCACGCGCAGAGGATGGCGGTGCTGGGCTCGAGCTGGCTCCAAAGATATGGGGTGACAATGGAATCTAAGCGATGTCAGCTGCGTAGTACCTATGCTGCGACCCAGGCATGGCTTACAAGTTAAATCGTTACTACTTAGGATAGTTAGGGTGATCATGCGCATTATACTCGCAATGCATACGCTGCGAATGGTCAGTAAAGACGAGTCACGTAGAACACGCAAGAAGGTAAAGCTTACAAGCCACCCATAAGAAAGATCCCAGAGAGGATACACTTCTGTCGTATTGGAAGCTCGAGTTCCCAGACCACGCGTAGAGGTAGACACAAGATGATCACGTCAAGTATCATGTTTGTCGCCGAGATCCCCCAAAAGTAGGCCTCAAGATTGATGCATTGGTTAGAGAACATGAAGGCCGGGTCCCAAGCCGCAACGATTGGGTGACATTGAAAAACGTCGCTGAAAACTTCGGCGATAAACCAAGCGACGCATGCAACACCCAGAAACAGAGTTGTTTTGCGAAACAATTTGGTGGGAAAGATACGGCGGTACATTAAGAGGATGGATATTTTCACAGTCGTTATGGTCAGAGAATATGTTATGAGGGTGGCTTGAAGCGCCTGAGCAAAAAGTGAGATACTCTTCAGTAATCTGAGAATCAGCGATTGCGGAAAACTCACCTTGAGGAATATAGTAACTTCAGGATTGGTCAGAGTCGCAATAGGCCTCCCTGCTCCGCCCTCTTTGACCACTGGTTACGCAGAAATGTCAAAACTGTAAGAGTTTGTCTTCTTCTAGAAGGGGACTGACTGAAACCACCGCAAATGAGCATGCCATAAGTAGGGACAAGACTGGCGACTATGAGCCAGTCATCGACGGCAAAGGCCGCCTTGATCTTCCATCGCGCCATCAGTCGTAGGAGAACGGCAATGGTGACAACAGCACCCACTGCAACACAGACATATAGCATTGCATCTCCTCGAGGATTGTTGGTCGCCATGGAATATGATTGTTTAAGAAAGATTCTATCTTATCTCTTCAAAATTTGATGTCGCACAACGGAAAATATCAGTGGACCAGAGATCATCTGGACATGTGCCAGGTTTTGACCACGACAGTGCATCCAAAGATAGGGAAAGGGGACGGATCTTCATGTCCGGAGCAAACTATGCCGCATGAAATGTATATGTGATGCTTTGCACGAAATGTCGGGAGTCTGGCCCTGCATAGCAGTGCATGCAGCATCTCGTTCCACGCGTTCCTGCGTCCACCGATGCAATCCCCAGTCTTCAGTAAGCATAGTGCAGACCTACAGTGGGGAGCTGGCGTCATTAGTCCATATTGACAGGGCAGAGGCCCGAGAACCAGGTCCGTCTCGCCAGGCCCATGCGAGAAGTAGCCTACAACCAAATCAAAGTCGAAATTGCGGTAGAATGAAATGTGACTTTGTCATCTCCACGACAGGCAACCACGGCCATGGAGATTATATTGATATGAGAATGCACGCGCAAGCTGACCTTGACTCACGGTGAAAATGAAGCACAGTTCGCTTTCTGACACCAAGTACTTAGTACTCGGCGGCGTTCGACAACTGACTGAACCGACGCCTACTCACACATAAGATGCAAACTGGGTAGGATCGGGAAACTACCTACGTGCGGCTGATCTCAAAGCAAGATAATCAGACAGAATGATAGCCACCCTTCGTGGAAGGGAAGGCAATTGTTACGTTTCGTGTCGAACACTAACGAAGCGGAGCGATAGAAAACAACAAGGTGGCCTTCGCAATCGGTAGGCGCTCCTACCGATCCAAAACTAACAGAGGCAATCGCTCGTGTATCTTAAAAGTAACACCCTGTAGATCAGCTATTACCGTGAGCATAGTCTACGCTATGAGGTTCTCAATGCGTGGACCCGACGGGAGCATCGCTCTCGAGGCCCTTCCTATCACGCTAACGCATCTTCCATCCGCAGCGCCAACACCTTCTGCACATGCGACGCCTCTTTCATCCGAACTTTCACTGTATCCGTTGGCTTCACCAAGTACAGTAGCCATAGATTGTATAGTATACCTGCATCGTTAAGCCCTCGTGTTTAATTGGATAGCAGCTGGTTTAATTATCCGAGCCTTAAGGGACCAGCTGTCAAGAATCCTAGATCTACTGTATGCTCGAATCGCCGTTTGCATGCATAACAATTGCATCGCATCGCATTTTTCGATGACGAGAATCGATGCATTATAGACGTCATTCGGTGCTACCGTCATTGCCTTATTCATCGTTCCTTTCTTGTTGTTCTCGTGGTGCTTGTTGTCAGATCCTACATTTTCGACCTCTCGTTGGAACACTAGATAGTCGAATGGATTGGAAAATGATAGGGGAAAATCGCTACCGTTAAAGCTTGCCTATCGTGTCGACGATAGCTGCGTCTCAAATATGCGTTGCCAAAGTCAAAGACCATTTGAGAGAAAAGCGAGTGTCACGCAAGCCGTTGCTTTCCTCGGGCCTAACTGCAGACATCGGCCGGACGGTTTCCCACCCTAACGATGTAATGATTACTTCGATTGGTACGGGATGTGTCTTCTGTCTTCGACTCTCTCCATTCGTTATCTAGCCTTCCCCATAAAGTATCTCGCAAACCCCTCCAATAGGCACGTCCATTACAGCGTCAGTTCCCTCGCTCCACAACGTTGTCCATTCCAGGCTTTTCGCTTCGTGGATGTCGACGATCCCTGCATCCTTATTGTTCTTGCCCTTGATTATACCCTTACTATCCAACACTGCAATATTTGCCGCTTCGTCGACTATGTTGTCGATGCTGCGCAGTGGCAGGGTCAAATACCCAGTATTGTACGAAGCGAGAGCGACGTAAATGTAAACAAGAGTCATAACGAGGAACGAGGGAATGGCAAGGGACCACCAGCGATTAGGATAGTAATGTATACCTAGCTGGTGGAGGAAGGGCGATGGAAGGTACGACCAGAGGAGGTAGATCACTAGGAGGTCAGCAACGGGACATATTTGAGTGATAATGGGTACTAACAGAAAGCCAGCGACGACAGCAGATACAGCACAAACCCGTAGTATTCATACGTAGGGACCTTGGGGCTCGCGCGAGGCAAGGTTGTAGCAGTGCGGGCAGACTTAGCAACAGCGGCTTCGGTATCATTTGGCGTGTCATTCTCCGAGTCGTCCGGGGTTGTAGGTCTAGATGTGGTCGTAGAAAACGACGGCCGTAGCAAGGAGGTTAGAGACGGCGAGGGCGGGAGAGGGGTTGGGGGTCGATTGTAGAAGGGTGGAGCAAATGCATTGGCGATAAGAAAGGAAGAGTTTGAGTGGTGGAGAAATGGTAGTTGCTCCTGTGCTGTGTCGATATGATCTGAATCGGCGTCTGAGGAGCCTGATGATGATCGGGCATCAAGAGAGTAATGCGATTGGAAGTCAGCATCGTCCTCCTCATCCTCGTCCTCATCATCCTCATCTCCATCTACCGATGAGGAGCCGAGAGGATGGTCGATTCCGTTGACGGCTCTTGCTGTTTGCTCCTCCCGTGGAATGGCGGGGGCAACATGATTTTGTTGAAGAGATGCGAGGCTAGGAAGCGGTGCAGCCTGAACAAAGGATCCCGGGCGTCCTCTGCTCTGAGGTGCCATCAGGTCGGTCTTTGACGGTTGGAACTGCGTAGACACGAAAGACTTCAATGCCCGCGTGCCTCTTACGTAAGCCTACTCTTTTGTAATTTGTTGCATGTTGGTTCCGTGGTATCGTAATAACCTTGAAGCAATAATCCTCCTGGGATATCGCTCTAGGAGCGCAACGACCACTACATTATCTCCTTTATGCAGCTTGACGTCAACGACCTCTTGCGCGAGCATCAGTCATGCCAGGCTCAATGCATGTAGTCTCTCTCCTCTCTCCTCTCTCCTCTCTCCTATTGTAAGGCTTTCTACTACTTCAGAGAGTTTTACTTGCATTTGCATTTGCATGTTGCATATATATTCAGCCTAGTTTGCCCGATCTATCCCAACTTTATGTCGTAAGAAATCTTCCATGTCATCGATCTCATCTGGGACCTTGTACTAATGCCCCAACTTCGCATATGCTTGCCAAGTAATATCTACCCCCACTCCTGCTAGAGTCGATGCAGCTTCCCGGCCAAGCTTGACAGAAACCTTCCCATCGACTTCACCATGACCCAGGAATACGGGTGTCTGCAAGCAAGCTGGTAGGGCAGTGGTTATTGGAGGGGGATCCATGTTGTCTCGGACGAAAACCATAACCCGAACACCCACGCTTAGATTATCGAGGCTGCTATCCTTGTTATCTCGTTCGAATGGGTCGTTAGAAAGTACTGTCTAGGCGTTCATATGATGATCTCTTCCAAAGCTTTTCCACAAGGCAGCCAGCCGCTCATCCCCACGAACCCACCCATCGCTCCATCCTCAACCACTTCCGATTCAAAACTTAAGAGCACACGTAATGCCATTGCACAGCCTTAGCTCAACCCGCCAAGGATGACATTTTCAAGCGTTACTGCCTTCGCTTCTTCCAAGGATAATACGGCGCACGAAAGCTCCACTCTCGCGCAGGCCATCCAGCTGTAGCTCTTCGCGTTCGGACGGATTCTCCATGGAATAATTATCAAAACATCGGTTAATCACAGCTCGATTGTAAACGGTGGCCCAGCGCTTTTTTGCCGTTAGAAGAACGAACTTCATGCCAGGGAAAAGCTGTGGTCGCATTTCGTCAGAGGATGTCCGAGACATGGTGAACTCAATCCCAAACTCTGCGGCATCGCTACCGCGGCCATGGAGCAGTATGGTTGTATGAGTATGTCGAGCGGAGATGGAATGATCAGACGCTCTGGATAAGCAGCAGTGATTTTGCCGTCCTCATTGATCTTCCGAGCTCCACCTGGGGTAGATGGTGATGCGTCCGTAATGTCGAGAATCTCTATTTATCGGTATTTAAGGCTTCCGCTTGTCTGACTGGAAAGATTGGGTGCGCCTCGAGCTTTGTCTGGCTGTTACCTAACGTTATCTATAAACGTGCTTGCCAGGTCACACTTGTGGTACGACTCTTCCGACCAATCTTTCTCTTGACGAACAGCATTCTATTCCTCCAATATCACACTGTTGCGAGCAGCTCCGATGTGCTTGTGTCACCCGCTGCATGCATGCTGCATGAAATCCGCAGCCACCCGACGGTAACTCATCGTCCAGCCTTCTGGTGCCCCGTTCAGGTATGTGATGGACCCAAAACGGCGACAATCCGGCAACCAACATCTTCTTCACCCATTTTGTCTTGCTATATGCGTGCGCCTTTAAGCGGCTTCATCACTTGTGTGTCGTATCATAACGCCCTGTGGATGCGGTGTCGTTGTGGACATTGGAAAATATCCTTGGCGTCAACTAGAACGGGCCACCACAGCATGTCAGCATGACCTATGTAGAGCTATCGTTCGCGCTCTGAACAGAATGGAGCATAACTCGTCTTCAGGCACAGTACCTAACAGTTTTTGGCTTTCCAAGGAATACCTCGAACCACGGTCTGTATGCAAGTCTTGCGCTCACAACCAGTGGGGAACTATTCATTGCCTGCATAAAATTCTGGTGGGAATCTGGCGGCTATCGTTCGCCAGGTGGATTCCTAGTCCATAACGCCTGCTTCAAGTATCCTGCTGCCTGTGAAGGCAGTAGTTCAAATCTTTTCCACTTCGTATCTCGATTTGCTTTCCCTTCTTCTCACTCCGTGGGTGGAATTTTATCTCGGCTTTGCAGATGTATCCATTGCACTTGAAGTACTTGTTCATCAGAAACACTTTGTTCCTAAGCATCAGCGATGCCACGCAAGCGTCGCAGCTGATCTCTCCTTCAAACAATACCGGATGAGAAAGAAAGCGAGGTCGATTCGACATAGCATGGAGATTGTGCAATGTCTATGAGTGGGCTGTCCTATATAGACAGTTACGAAATCTCTTGACTCGTCCCATACATTCTTCGATTCTTAGAAACGTCAATGGCTTAAAGATCCCTATTCGCAAATTGGTTGGCCATATCTTCCATTGAAATCTGCCAAGATTGCAACCAACGTTGTCGAGCCGAAAGGAGAACATGTCTTTTAAGAGGCGTCTAACATTTTTGATATTTCTGTAATATCGGTGTTGACAGAAAATCTCAATTCTTCGGTCTCTTACCCTTAAGCGGCTAATGACAAAGTGGCCTCTACTACGTCGACCATTCCGGTGAAAGATATTTGTTATTTCCTTTCAAACCCTTGACATCACAGTCGCCCTTACTACAACATCAATATCCATCTCCCACCCTCCCTATCCCCAAAGCTCATTTATCCCCCAAACTTAAAATTACTTTCGCCTTCGCCCCTCCAACCCCCAAAGGATCGGTCACAATTATCTTCTTCATCGAACAGAAACACTTGCAAAACCCGTTCAATTCAAAGTATTTCAATGTCATGAAGAATCATTCAGTCTCATCGTCCTTGACAAGCCTCCAAAGTCCACGCTTGTTGTTACTTTCAACATCCGGACGGGTTTCCCTGGTTGTACGAAAGATGTTGGCTCTCCAATCCGTCACCATTGGGGTTTGAACCACACAGATCCTTTACGGTAGAAGACGAAGAGCTGTTTCTTGGCATCATGGTGTCGTCTTACCAATCGAGATCTCATGGCTGCGGTGAGTAGATCGTGTGGGTAGGTGTCGTTTCAACAAGCCGACGACTGCTGTAGCATTGAGGGTAGGTTAGGAAAGGACAATGGGTAGGACGAGCGGAGGGCTGGAGCCATTGTCCAAGCCTCTCAGGTAGTTCAGACTTATATAATACACGTTCATCTCGATACTTGCGATACCACAAGTAAGACATCAATCTGGAGACTGTGGCACATTAGACAAATGAGCTTTTCATAGCTAGCTGAGCAACCACCGCTCCCATTGAGTCTGCCTAAGCCGCCTAAAGAGCAGCGACCATGCAGCCGAAATCATATCCTCAATCTATCATATCCCTCGTTTTCATTTCCCTTACTCACTTCACCCTCGACTTCCCCCTTTACATCACTAACCGACTTCTCCTAAAAATCACCTCCTCCACCATCATCCCCTCCATAATCTCCTCCATTGTCGCCCCCATCATCACCCCCCTCAAACTCATTCGCCAACAACGCTCCTCCAATCAAGCCCCCACCCACGCCCAGTGCCGCAGCGCCTCCCATTCCCAGACCGCCTGCTTTCTTCGCCGGCTGCTGCTGCGCATACCCGCCACCATAGCCCTGCTGGGGAGGGTAGCCGCCATAGCCTTGCTGAGGAGGGTATCCGCCATAACCTTGCTGGGGCGGGTAGCCCCCGTAGCCCTGTTGCGGAGGATAGCCTTGCTGGCCGTAGCCACCTTGGGCGGGGTATTCTCCGTAGCCTTGCTGCTGCTGAGGGTAACCCTGCTGCTGGTTGTGTTTGCCACCACCGCTCAGCTTGCTCAGAAATCCTCCGATACCTTTGGACTTCCCTTCTCGCGGGGGCAACTGTCCCTGGTCATAGCTCTGCGGGATAGGCGTGCTCCCATAATCGGCCTGGGCACCGCGGGAGCCGGTAGCCTGGCGAGCACGGGCGTCCTCCTCGGCTTGAAGGCGGGCGGCGTAGCGCTCGTCCTCTGAGATGTTCTGGTTGGAGCCGGAGAGCGGGTTGGTGGACGAGTAGGGGTTATTCGTGTTGAGGGCGGACTTTTCGTTGTGGATTGAGCCGGCGCCGGCGTAGCGAGGCGGAGGACCGGGCGGAGGGGTGCCGGTGGTTGAGGGATAGACGGGGGAGGTGGGGCGATTCCACTGGGATTGCTTGGTGTGGGTGTTTACGAAGTACCTGTAGCAGATCATGTTAGTAGTTGTTACGCAGTAATGTTCGAAGACCATAGGTGATGAAGTGGGCCGTGGAGATTGAAGTCTTACCATTCCTTGTACTGATCGTTCCATAGCGCTTTCCAACCTTCAGGCACCTTTGGCGGTGGTGGTCCGGAGGGAGGTGTAAAGTCGGCCATGGTTAGTTGGCTCTTTTCAAAGGAACTGTGATGGTGATTCTAAGGGTGTTGAAAGCAGAGAAAGAATGAGAGTTTGGAGTAGAAGTAGATGGGCGGTTAATAAGGAATAGTGCCGTCTCGGAGTACTCGTACGTGTGACCTTAGTGAAGGCAAACAGTCACGTGATGTATTATATACCTTACCGCACCACTGCACGAATCAATCCTTTCATGAGAATTACGACAACGGAGCTCTGCGCCGTAGCAGCGCTTGAGCGATGATATACCAATGATGCATTGTCATTACGGATTGTTGCTATTGTATCGGCAACTTGACGATTTCAATGTTCCCTGGGGATTCAGCGACAGTTCCATCACAGCCAGCCAAATCGATCTCTCCTGCCAGCCACATTGAACTTTTGTTCACTTCACTATTGAGATCCCTTGAGTAGCAATAAATCCTCTCAAACGCTCGCTGACTCAATGTGGAAACTACAAGCTGATCCGAAAAGACTCAAATTGGAAAGTCGGCACTTCAGCTCAGTTTAACAGTTTGGATATTGGGATTGAAGAAAGCTGAAGCAATGAGATCCATTCAGTTAGTGACTACTGCAATGACAAGCGCAATAGTGAACGTAATTAAGTGGGAGGATCCACACAGTTGCAGCTATATGAAATCGATATGAACATGCTAAACAAGCAAACATGACGGTATATCTTACCATCTAAACCCAAACCAGCGAATCAAGTATGAAGCGCGTGATAAGATATGGAAACCTTTCGACATGCAATCAACTGGCATTCCGTGTTTGCCTCAACCATGGCACAAGGATAAAACGATTGCGTGTAACAAGCAATACAGCGGAGAAAAAGACAAACACCAGGACTAAAAGTATACAATATAAAACCATATATTGAACAGCTTTTGTGAGACCGGCTCTCCGTTACCTGGGCCAACGACCATTTGTGCCAGCCCTTGCCACCGCCTTCAATGGTCTCTCGAGAGGCCATATTGGGAAATGGAGCTTGTGGGACGCCTGTAATAATTTTTAAACCCCTCATAACGACCAGAGGTTCAGTACGGTGGTACCCTTCACTTATACAGTCATTGTCAGCAAGTGTGGATTCATATTTAGCTTCAGGTATCATGCTGGGCGTCGAATATCTACGACCTGGACAAGCTCTTTCTCTTCCTGGCTCATTATTTATAGAGCTTGTTCAGCATTTTAACAGGTTTTCCTGGCTCCAGCGGGCCTACAAGACAGGAGGTTTTGCTCCAGTTCCTCGGCGTCTATCTCTTTCGGCCTTAGATTTCTCTGGGCTTTGTCCATGTGCCAAAGTACCTGAACCAAGAATGGAGGACACGGATCGTTCAAAGACTTCAGACCGCTTCGAAAAGACAAGTTCGATTTCGAGTTCGCTCGAAAAGCTCGCTGTCAGCTTGTCAACGAGACATCCAGAGGAAAGATGCCATCCCTTGCAGATGGATGTTCGGGGATAAGTAGGCCAGCCAGCTAAACCCAGCCCCCAGACGGGCATTGCAATCGAGCTTGACTCCTTGCAACACTTCTTGTCCTGTTATCAGCTGAACTCGAGAATCACTTTTTTATTATGTTATCTCCTTATGTGTTTCCTTATGTGTTTATTCCATCACAATCTCGATACAGGACCACTTTGAACCTTAGAGCTTTGTAACATCCGCTTCTTCAACTCTCTTTTAAAACACATCTCTTTGGGAAATTCAATATATACCACAATGAATCACAATGTTGCTTGCGTTGTCCTGATCCGGCAATGTCTTATCAGACAAGTTGTCTCATGGACGACTATATAATTTCACCTGGTATTAGAAGTAGGCAGGCTGTTTCGTTCGGACTCCCCAACAGATTCCCTTGGCCACACCGTAAGGAAAAAAACCCAACATCCATCAAATACCTCGATTTCAATTACAGATTCCCAAGAGGATGTCTAATATTCCGTTGTACCAGCCTCGTTGGCCCACGGCTGGATCGAGATTGACCGGCTTCGACATTGATGAGTCAGAGACAAGGTAAGCTGCCGGCCCCTGGGGGTTTCCTATATGCTCCAGGCTCACGCATATTAGGTGGATGGATGCGAACCTGCAACGTTCGGGTACGGGCCCCGCTGCATTATATAAGGGAAAGTGTAGAGGCCTCTCGGTTTGGAAGTCCTCGTTTTACCAGGCCAGCTGGGTCTCAGCTGAGCAAAATCGCCAAAATCGCAAGTAGGTATGGTCATTGAATCCAAGCCTGCTCGATGCTCACAGAAGTTTAGGAAGGTATTCCCATTTTTCAAATTGCCAGCCGAAGTCCGCAATGTCATATACGATTACTGCTTAGTGGTGGACACCGTCTACCCATATCTGGAGCCCCATCGTTTAGAGTTGGAGACTGATGCAGCCCATCTGGATGCGTACTACTTCGACGCTCCTAATGTATCGCTGCTGAAGACATGTAAGCGAGTTAGTTGGGAGGCTGAACACCTACTGTATCAGCATAATACCTTCGTCATGCCAACATCGTCCTTAACTGCGAAATTCTTCGCAAATGCGATGACCACAACTGTTCGTCGGTCGTGGATGAAATCCATCGAGGTTTACCTGGATCCGTCTGATTTGGACACGGCGGACAGGAAGGTAGTCTGTGGATCGCAGCTCGACTGGCCTCGGCAACTTGAGCAGGCTCTGCGCCTCGACGGAAACGCCCCCCCGGCATCGCACTTGCTTAGGGCCTGCGGCAAAGAGTTGCATCGAGCAAACAAGGCCTACCTGGTTGAGATTAGCTGGCCGCGAAAAATGGCACCTATCCTAGAGCATCTCCAGCTCGACACGCTCGTTCTTAACATTGATTGCAGCAAATGCGAGGACGACTGCTGTACGTTGTACGCGGGCGCTGTTATGGCCTTCCATGAAGGCTTCGCGCTTGGCATGCCCAAGGATCTGAAAATATACTGACTTCCCGATCTTGTTGCCGAGGACTATTTTGATCCTGAGGATGATCCCGAAGAAATTACTAGAGCTACAATTGAACAATGGTCACAAGACCGCCGCGCAGACCTGGAGGCACCGCTAAACCCTATGGGCGACCCTACGAACGGCGACGTGTGGCGAGATGATATGGAATGGGAACTCGAGCAAGTGGGGAAGTGGAGACCATGAGGATACTTCTGAGCAAGGAAAGTTGGTAGTAAGATTTGAATTTTTGTCCCGGGATTTTTATATGCGCCGAAAGCGAAAGTTTGTGGGTAATGTGGAAAATTGAAAAGAACAGTTAATGTGTAATTGCAAGGATGCATACCAAGAACACGGATTTCCCAAATAGTGAAATGATACCTAACGGAAAGTTTAGGCGTTCTAAGACTTTGAGGCGTAAGGACGCAGGGACTCAGCGATTTCAAAGGTAACCCGTACATCGAAGAAAGACTTTGAACCTGGAAAGAGTAGTTTCCCGTGCGAAATGGAGTGGAGAGCTGCAAAAGCACTCAGCGGCCTTACTGGGAAAAGAAATTTTACTAGTTCATACCGTCGCTGTACTTGTCCTGTTCCCCGAAGAACTGGACAAATCTCTCGCAGATCTGCGCTATTCCCATGTTAGTCCAACCTTCATAGAGTTCCGTCCTATTGTTTTGGTGCCCAGAATCTGGATTTGTCTTCGATATTTGTTTGATGCTTTCGACCTTGAGAAGTGCAAGGATACCATAGACTTTGATACTGGGTGGCGGAGCGGTCTCTTCTATAGGTGTCTTCATATTGCGATGTACATACTAAGCGTTCAAAATTTCTATCTTTGAACTGCTAATTATGTTGATTATTGAAAATGTGAGATTGAAGTCTAACCTACTAATACTATGACTGAGGGACGGTAATCAACTCGAGGCTTCGGGTTTCCACAAAGCTTCATGAGACTTTGGTCGCAACGTAGGAAATCTGAGGAACAGAGCCATCGAAATGCCAAGGATTGAAAGTTTTGGAAGCTGAGTTGTAATTCGGGGGATGGGCTCGGTTGCTATAACAGCTTCAGAAGACTCTGACTAAAGGGTACGCAATTCGCAAATTAGAGCTTTGAAGTTGGAAATGACTTTGAGAATTCTTGACGCAAGGGTCCGGGGTCACAGTAGCCCAGCCAAACATGGGTTAGATCTGTTCAGGGCTTCTTCTCGCTAAGGTCACGTGTGGTGAATTATCTCCTGCGTTTGTTGTGATTCCTTCTCGAGCTTGGACGTCAACACCGTCCGCCATCATGTTCCCTGTAGAACACTCATCACGTGTCTACCTCCTCTCATCGTAAATGTCAGCAATCAGACGAAAGGCACCGGAGAAACTTCAGCCAAGTACATCGTTAGTCTGAACGAAGTCCTCAACGGCTGTACACCATCATCCTGGAGGCTGCGTCCACCGGGTCTTTGTCCTCTAAAAAAAAGCAATAACAGTATCCGACAAGATGTCGAGCATGGGGTAAGTAGACTGTAATAAAATGCCTCTGAACACTAATTGATAGATAGCTAGGACCTCCCTTTTTGACCTACCTCGAGAGGTTCGTGATATGGTGTATGGATACTGCTTGGAGGTTGGACAGGTTTACCCATACTTGGAGTCACAGAGAGCTATCGATGTAAGATCAGTTTCTGAGGAAGCCAACAACTTCGAAGTCCCTAGTACAGCATTACTTGCTGTCTGCAAGCTTGTTCACGACGAATCCGAGCCTTTGTTGTATAAAAAGAACACCTTCGTGCTTCCTGCCGCGGCTCTGTCTGCAAAGTTCTTCATTAATACCATGCACTCCGATATCCGAAGAGCTTGGATTAAGTCGGTGGAACTTAAGTTGAGCCCCTATGACCTGTCGAAAGATGAGAAGCTCGCAATATTCAAGGAAGAACAGTTGAATCTGCAGCAACACCTCGTCTATACAGATTGGATCAACATTACGCTGGACAATAATAGTTCGGCTTACAGTGTCATGCTAGGCTGGGAAGGAGAGCTTCATAAACGGTATAAAGATCAATTGAGATTTGAGAGTTGGCCAAAGACGATGTCGCCAATACTGGAGCATCTCCAGCTGGACAAACTGGTCGTTTCCTTCGAAGAAAGCGTATGCAGCTTCAATTGTTGCTCCATACCTAGAAGTGCCGGGGCAGCCTTTAATCAAGGCTTCGCCAAGGGTGTCCCGAAGCTCCTTAGACTAGAGAATATCCAGGAGCCAGGCATTCCGCGAACGAATTATAAAGTGTCAATCAAGCAAGACATCCAACGCTGGACTGCCGATCGACGCAACACGAAGATGACCCTTATAGAAGGGGTTCGAGCAAACAAAAAATTGTTCTTCGATTTCGCTAGAGATGATGATTCAAAGGATGGAGAATGGGCGTGAGTAGGAATGGTTGAGGCTATGACAGAAATGGGTCTAGCAAGGTGACGAGGAAAAACGTTCCGAGCATACTGTAGGTGGACAACGGCGGACTGACCGCGTAAGCTATTGGCAAATTGAGCTGAGATGAGAAAAAGAGGGATTCACAACTTCGTATCATTAGCAGACAGGACTAGATGCTGGATTGTTTGTTCTTGGTCTTGTGTGGAGAGCTAGAAGGCGGCCGTGGACGAATCGTGTATGTATGATAGATACCTTAGACACCTTCCTGTGAACGAAGTTACTCGAACAGAATGGCTCGATGCGGCGTTGATGTAGATACAACGAGTTTTCCTTTCTTTTCCCAATTAGTACTACTACTGTGGTACTTTATTAGGCAGCTCTGCGCTAGGTAGAATAGCGAGACTGCACAGCCCCCGTCTTGTACGGAAGTACTCGTAGACGTATCTTATATATATGTAGCCGGCGTATCACTTCGATTTTGATACGTATGAGTCTGAAATTTAACATCACCACCGCTTAGTCTGTAATCCGCACTCGGTGCCTACCTACTCACGAGCCTGTTGCTCCCCGTACTTTGCATCATCTGAATGTGCTTTGAGTCTTTGAATCGATTGTCTACTAAGCATGGCGGATACACAAGCTTCAAACCAAGAAGGACCCACGCATTCTCCGCCGTCGTTGCCTGAAGGCTGGTACGTTCTTACGATACCTTAAGCTGTTCAGCGTCCACACACTGACCATGAAATCTAGGCTGGCACAGTGGGAAGGACAATCACGGAAGTACTACTACGTTCAAAGAGCCACAGGCCACTCCCAATGGGACATACCTACCCAACCTGCGCTTTCTGTACCCACGCCGGATCCTACCCCTCAACAGACGACAGATCCCTTCAAGCACCCTTCTTTGACATCTTCAGCCGTCGTAGCGCCTGATGGAACCGCAGTGGTGAGGAATGAAGATGGGACTGTTGAGCATTATGAAGGAACTGATCGAAGCCTTCTGGGGGTATGTTGCACGGTCACGCCCAACATAGCATGCTAACAGTTACTTGCCTAGGACTTGGCCATGAATGCTGTAATGGGGAAGCATGGTAAACCACAACAGCAATCAGGTTTCGGGGGACTCGCCAGCTCATTTCTTGGAGGGAGTTCACATGGCGGTAGCAGTGGAGGTGGAGGTAGCAGTGGTGGAAGTGGAGGGATTGCAGGGCAGCTGATAGGTGGTCTACTCGGGTCCGGTGGGAAACCTTACAATCAACAACAGTCGGGTTCACATTCAACAAGCTCTGGTGGTGGTTCAGGGGGACATGGAACGGCCACGTCGGGCAGTCAGGATCAAGGGGGGTTGATGGGGATCGCGTCAAGCTTCCTCGGAGGTCATCATGGGTCATCGGTACGGTTAAGATCGTAGCATGGTCAGTCAAGCTGCTGATCACAGCAACAGGCTCACACCAACAACTACGGCTATTCCTCAAGTGGTCCGGGATCATCTAGCACCTACTCCGGCACAGCTCCACCGGCAGCGTACAAGCCATCAGGCCAGCAAGGTGCAAGCCAGTACGGGCCATCGAGTGGGCAATACCAACCACCTGGTCAACATTCAACTGGAAGTAACCCTCCGTCATATTCTGGCAGCTCCCAATATGGCCAAACCGGGCAAAACATGCAGGGAGTATCCCCGTACGGACATAACAATTATGGCTCGCAGAATAACCTTGGTCAACAGAATCAGTCATACTCCTCTCTACCTGGTAGCCAACACAACTCATCCTTTCCCGGCCCACCAACCGGACAGTCGAACCCTTCCTTTCCTGGCCCGCCAGGCGCACAACCAAATCAGTCCTTCTCCAGCCCGCCAAGCTCCCAGTATAACCCATCATTGTCTGGTCCTCCAGCGTCTCAATATCACCAATCCTACTCTGGCACATCAAGTGGTTCCCAGAATCCGCCCTTTCCTCCGCAAGCTGGCCAGTATGGCTCGTCGCTTCCAGGTCCACCAAGCGGGCAACCTCCCAGCGGTCAACATAACCAAGCCTATTCTGGACCACCAACCAGCCAATACGGTGGTTCAAATCCTACAGCTCTTTCCTATTCACCAGCGCCTGGGCCGCAAACCTCCCAGGGATACGGGTCGCAAGCGTCCTCATTATATGGACAACAGACACCGTCTTCCTTTGGTGCCCAACCTTCACCAGCGTACGGTCAACAAACTTCATCGTATCCGCCTCAATCTCAAGGTGCGGCGAATAACCAATACTCACAGCCGGGCCAGCAGAGCCAGTACCCTCCTCAATCGCAGCAGAACCCCTCGTTTTCGAGCCCGCCAAGTAGCTACAACGCATATGCACCACCACCACCACCACCACCAATGGGCTCTCACCCAGGGCAGCAGGGTTCCCATGCGAGTCTGCAGAGTGCTCCAATGGGCCAGCCAGGTCTAATACCTATTCAGCCGGGCTCTATACCAGGCCAGCAAAACTCAATGTCAGGTCAGCATAGTTCAACGGCAGGTCAGCAGAGCTCGACACCCAGTCAGCAGGGTCCAACATCGGGCGGGTATCCGCCCCCACAACCGGGTGGGGGCTATGGGTCAGGTCAAGGGCAGGGCTATCAAGGAGGCCAAGCCCAGGGGCGTCCGGGTGGACAGGGCTACGGTCAGCAACCTTCGCAGTATCAAGCGTATGGGCAGCAGGGAAGCCAGTATGGCAGCCCTGCGCCGCCGCCTGCGCCGGGCTGGAGGGCTTGAGGTTTTCCCCGTGTTTTTCAGTAAGCCAGGTGAGAGGTTGTTGTAACTGCGGAACCGCAGTGGTTTGAAAATATTAACAAGCATTTTCGAACGATCCCCAAAGCGATGGCGTTAATGGGGTGGTTTATGCTTGGGCGACGAGCGTGTTTTCTGCCTTTGGTTGATTCGCGAGTCATGGAGAGCTCGGATTCTACAGTTCGCAGGTCTTTATCGTGCCTTGTTTGACAGATTGAAATCGGCCTTCTACTTCCAATAAAGATGGCTTTGAGGAGCTGTAGGATAATTCATTCAATGATTTGGGTGTACATGATGATAGCTCGTATATAGTCGTCTTTTGTACGTCGGGTAGCGAGGTGATGCGTTGGTAGTACAGCATCCTGAGGGCATTATCTGTAAACATCATTGCAAGTACACGAAAGGGACCCTCATCATTGGAAACATCCCAACGCGTATGACGATGAGGAGATTGCGTATGGATAACCATCCCATATTTCATCAATATCAGACAAGAAAGGTATGGTAATTACAGTCCTCATCGCCCATCCACATCCATTAACCGCTGCTGCCTCTGCGGCCTTCCCTCAAAATCCGGAAGAAAATCGCTACGAATATGCAAACAATGCCTCATGGACCTCGCGGATGATTCGGAAATGTACAAAGAGAAAGCGTTGTGTAGCCATCCACACTAACCGAGTCGAGCTGTACCTAGCCACCTTCCCCCGAATAATACTGCATCATAATTTTGATGTCAGATAATCAGCTGCCTAGGGGTTTCATGAAGCGTCAGTAAAAAATCAAAATTATCATAGTCGGGAATGGCACAATGTAAGGACGAACCTTGTCGATGTTATAATCAAACTTCTCCAATGCCGCCAAACTCTCCTCCCTCAGATACCCCATCCCCGTCAACCGCTTCAGTATCGGATCATCATGCTCAGTCCCGATACTCAGCCCCCTCGCCAACGGCGGCGGCTTCGTCGCCGTATTTAGTGCTGGGTGGCTAGAGGCAGGATCGAAGCTCACAGTATCTCGAGGCGGGAGAGCGGGCTGCTGGATATCATTTTTTAGGGTTGGTGGGGCAACAGATTGGAAAGCGTTGGTTTGAGATGAGGATTGAACACCGTCGTTTTGGGGTGTGTCGAGGCCAGCAAAGATGGCATCCCAGTCGTGGTTGTTGATGGCTGCAGGGGCCTGTTCTGGCATTTTGTCGAGTTGGTTTGAGCTTGAAATGCTAGACTCGAAGTCGCGGAAGGCGTCGTTGGAGAAGGTACTGCTGGGAGGCTGGACAGTTGTTCTTGAAGAATTGGGAGAGTCAAATACAGGGTTAAATTCGTCGAAGCCGGATTTGCTTGCAGTACCAAATTCTTCGTCCACTTTGTCGTCAGCTTCCTTGGCTTCAGAGAGATCAGCAAACTCATCGTCAAAATTGTCCAAAGCGTTTTTCGCTGGCACAGGGGGTTGCGACTGAGTTTGTAGAGGTGAATCCAGTCCATATGCATATGGAGCAGCGGAGGAACCAGGTGGCATTGGCGTATGCGTTTGAGATGCCGTTGGTTCGGTGACGGAAGGCTGTGTTGTTGTGCCGGCTCCGAAAAAGTTCATCACTGTCTGGCCTAATGTGGGCGAGGCAACGTTTTCTGCAGCGCGATTGGTTGGTGGTGACGTTGGTGATGATGTTTGCTCCTCTCGTGAAGGCAGCAAGCCGGTGTATTCGGCAGGAAATTGATTCGAGTCCTTGCGATGGCCAGGTTCCGGTGTGGATACGGTCTGATCATAAGTAGGTGGAGACGCTTGAGCGCCAGGCGTTGGTAATTGACTTAAGGCCGACTCGTTCGTAGTAAAAGGGGGACGGCCAGGGGCTAGATTGGTCAAGCTACTAGAAAGGGCAGCTGGTGCAGTGTGCGTGACCGGTGTCTGTGACGGTAACTCTCGTGCCTTATGAGGAGAGGCTGTTGTAAAGTCGTCGTCAAAGCCGCGATCGCTATCGCTGTCACTGTAGTTGTCGACTCCAAACTCTTGAATAGGGGGAAATTCCCCATGAGCTTTAGGTGGTACTTCGCCAATCATACCTTCTCTGGGGACATTAGTGGTATTTCCTTGTGCTGGTGCTTTCCCTGTATTATCGAAGCCTGCGAAAGCCGAGTCGAAGTTATCTTTTGCGGAGGCTGGAGTTCGCGGTCTTTCGCCCGTAAAAGTGAAGGGGTCTGCTCTAATATTTTGAGGAAATTCTTGAGTATTGCTGCTATGGAATGTATCCGCTGAAGACTCAGAAATCGTGGGTTGCGTTTCCTCTCCAGGAAATGACCCAGGAAGGGCTCGGGATTCGTTTGGCTGCAAGGAGCTATGACTACCTTCGTTATCAGATACTATGTTCTGAAACTCACCAACGCCATTTGAATCAGCCATGGTACTAGAAGCAAAGTGTGAAGCCGGCCCGTTTTCAGCTTCTTCTGCCGCCTTCGGCCCGAATCCGTCCATCGGTGTGTTGAGGGACCCATGTATCATAGGCTCAGAATTGGAAATTGACCTCTCTGGAGTATCGAAACTGGAATCTCCTCCGACTCGACTCATTGGGTGATTGACATTGACTGAAGAGCTTGTTGAACCTGACCTCTCTAGACTGCGGAACGGTAGAAAACTCGAAGTGATTTGTCGAGACTGCGGTGGCGCAGGAGGCTCTCCTACGACTTGTGGACTGTCATTGTAGGTGGAGGTTAATGGAGAGCCAGAAGGTGTTGGTACATCTGGTCCATCAGATGATTTCTCCGAGAGAGTGATCTCCCGAGATTGACTTGGCGTCATAGTTCTAAATGAAGTAGGAGGCGGTCCTGTTGGCTGAGGGGAAGACGCTAGAGAAGGGCCGAAGAAGCTGTCAAAAGCCGTATGATTTGGCGTCGCTGCATTGGGGGATCCAAAAGCCGAAGGTTCTCCTTTGTCGATAAAGTCGGTACGTGGCCCGCGAAAGAATGGATTCATGCTTATGATGGAAGCAGTGGGGCTTAAGGTGGGTGGCGAACTTCGGGATTGAGGCTGAGTTTCGATGCTACGCTTGCTTTCTTCAAGCTCCCGCGTCGCTTCGGCATGTTCTCGTGACGCTGCTTCAAGTTCGCCTTGTACCTTATCTCGTTCGGCTTCATTGGTGGCTAGTTGCTTCTTGTTAATTGCAACGAGACCCTTCTGCTGCCGGGCTTCCGACCTCATCTTCTCTAGTTGAGGCTTTAGCTCGCTGACTGCTGCATTGGTTTGCCGAATCCTCTCTTTCAAACTTGCATTTTCCTGTTGGTCCGTCTCCAAGGCTGCAGCAACCTGTCGACGCTGTACTTGAAGGTCTTGGAGGGTACCTTCAATCATGGCCATCTCTTGCTGTAGCTTTTTAACATCGTTCCTCGACGCCGATAGACGTTCTTCTAGTGCCTTCACCTCCCTAACCTCTTGCTCATATGCAGATCGCAATTGGGCCATGCGAGACTCAAACTCACGCTTTTGAGACTGAGCCTGAGTCAGATCCTGCTCCGTCGATACTCGCTTTGATTTTACTTCTTGCATTTGACTAGTCAACGTGCTGACATGATTTGATAGATTAGCAAGCTCTGTCGTCTCTTGAGTAAGCCTTTTGCTAATTTCAGGGTCATTATCGCCCAGCAAATCATCCATTGCGAACGGTTGCTTCTGTTGGATCCCTCGAGATTGCACATGACTAGTATTGCTAGATGCGCCAGTAGCTTGCGGAGTCATCATGGCTTGACCGAAGGACGAAGACGGCACAAAAGGCTTGAACACGGAAGACGGTTGTGCTTGTTGTGGTGCTTGTGATGCTTGTAGTGACTTCTGAGCTTGAGTGGGACTCGCACTGTAAAGGGATGAATCGCCAGTAGACTTCGGGACTATCGGCCCTGGTGTCGTAAAGGCATCTAGGCCAAACAGGTCCTCTGATGCCGACTTTGGTGCTGGTGCGATAGCAGCATTATTGAGAAGCGGAGCGATAGGCTGTTGCGGTGCTATAGGCAGTCGACGCCTGCTCGGTGGTATCAAGTTTGCTGGTAAAGTCTGCGGAAGAACATTTCCAGCATCCCTTTTTTGTTGCCGGATGAGATACATAGCTACGGCAAAGTCATCTCGAGTTAGCTGCCCCTCAGAGTTGATATCCGCTAAATCCCAGATCTGTGCCAGAGCTTCCTCGGGCAATCCAGACCTGCTGAAGAAGCCAACAGCTTGTTCGCCCGTAACAAAACCACGCTTAGCTGTGTCGACAGTAGCAAAAATTTGATCAAACTGTGCCTTGTCTGACGGAGTGATGGCCCATTGGTCAAACCCCGTGGGTGTGCCTGGAACAGGGTTCGGTCCATATGGGGATCTTGGAGGGGGCGTTGCAATTCTATGAGCCGCTGATCCGCTGAATTGCCTTGGTATTACAGAGGCTGTACCAACGGCGGACGATGGTCTTGAGCCGTTAATGTTTCGTGGAGCTCCGCGTCTAGCAGCTGCTTCATAGAGACCCACTGGTAGCGTCTGAGGCAAGGCGCGCAATGAACCGTTTTTTAGAGATAATAGCAGATGCATGGCAATGATGAATTCTGTCAAGCCCAACGCGCCTCTTTGCTCCGTGTCTGCAAGATTCCATATCCGGCCAAGTACCTCATTGGGAAGCTGCGCTCGTTCAAAGATCTGCTTCGCCGCACCACCTGTGCAATCGAGGTGTTAGTGGTCATTTGCACGTCAGTGGTTGCACAAGGACTATACCAGCTAGCAAGCCATCCTGAGCGCCTGACTCCTCAAAAAGAGCAGAGTACTGGGCAACCTTCTCCGGCGTGAGAGGGGGCACCCGTATTGGCCCACCGCTGGCTTGGGGCTGTATAGGTCCAGGGTTTACATTTGGAGGGGGACCAGGTGGAACTGGGAATCCATCAAATCTGGGAAGCGGACCACCAGCTGGAATCATGAGTTAGCCCTACTATTCCTATCGGAACCTTTCATGTAGCTTACGCTTCAGGGCAAGCTCCGCCGAGACTTGACGCCCTACCTGAGCATATCCGATGAGTCTAAGCACAATGGCAAACCCTGCGGACGTTAGGAATCCTCGGTTCTCAGTGTCGGCGATTTGCCAGATCTACACGACCAGATCCATCAGTTACAGTTCTTGGGCCAACCAGACTATTCTCACCTCTCCCAGGATTGCGGGTGGGAGTCTCGTCTTCTCAAAGAACTTCACAGCCACCTCTCCTGTCACGACACCAACGTGCTCGGCATCTGCGGCGGTGAAAAGCTGCTTGAATAGACGCTTCTCTTGGTGACTTAAGTCCAGCTCCGGGTGTTCTGGTAGCATAGTGACGTCAGCCAATGTTGAGACACATGCATATTGTGGTATTTTCACAGACACTCACGCTGGTCCGGGGTCCCTTCGAAGTCCGCCATCGCGCTCCCTGCTTCCTAGACAGAGCTGTTGATCGGGGCCCTTCTCCAAGTTCACAAAATCAACTCTTGTAAGGCTCTCCTCACGAACATATGTTTTAGATGAATATGATACCTAGTGGTCAACAGCTGTCGCTGGGATGCTGTATATTCAAGACCATCGATGAGATCCCTGGATAAGTTGGTGTTATGTACCGGGAACCACCACCTTAGTGACTGGAGAGCTTTGGTCGCTCAAAATGGTAAGGCGTCGAAGCAGAGCCGCTTTAACGCCGACCTCCGACCGCGGCCTCTTTCGGCGTAGACATTCAAAGCACAAGGCAGTCACAAGTTCACAACACTCCGTGACATCTACACAGCTTTCCTATTCATGGTAGCTAACTCCGAACTTTTGAAGGTATTACTGCTGAGATCTGCACCGTATCATCGGTGTCACAATACCTCCTTGGCGCCATCATGACAGAAAGACCCTCCACCCCGCCACCTCAGATGGCGGCTTCTCTCCCTACTGTGCCTCATAAGTCACCGCTTACACCCGAGCAAGTGAAGAAGATAGTAAGTCCGTTAACCCTGGCCCTTAGTCTTTGCAGGCATTGACGAAGGTGGTCTAGGAGATCAACCGACTAAAAGCCAAAGCTTTACGAGACCAGCGAGAAGCCGAAGCCCGCAAAAACAGTGGTTCTTCTTCCCTTAAGCGTTCCTCGAGTAGTCTTGTGGCTGGTCAGAAGCGCGCATATTCCGCAGTATCGTCATCAAATGTTCCTGCAAGCCTGCGAGATGGCCGGAGTGCAGAAACTGCGAAGGGTGGCGGTTTTCGCCCGTTGGATGACATCCAGCCTGCGAGAAACTTTGCAAAATTCGTGGAGTATGATTTCAGTAAAATGACAGATACCAAGGGTGGCTTTCTTACAGTAGAAGATGACCCACATAATAAGGCGTTGCACGCACCAAATGCAGATGAAAAGCCTGTGCACATGACATTGAAGGAGTGGGAAAGACATCAGCTCCTAAGATCCCTACGAGAACAGAGAGCCGGTCCATTTGAACCAGGGCTTAGCGTACTGAAGAAAGAGCAGAACAAAGTGTGCAAGGAGTGCGGCAGTCTGGAGATAGACTGGAAGTGGGAGGATGTCTTTGGATGTGCTGTCTGCAACATCTGCAAGGAGAAATTACCGGATAAGTACAGCTTACTCACGAAGACAGAGGCAAAGGAGGACTACCTCTTGACGGATCCAGAACTAAAAGACGAAGAACTACTACCTCATCTAGAAAGGCCAAATCCTCACAAATCTACATGGAATAACATGATGCTGTTCTTGCGATACCAAATAGAAGATTACGCATTTTCTTCGAAGAAATGGGGATCTCCTGAGGCACTCGACGAGGAGTTCACAAAGAGAGAAACAGATAAGAAGAAGCGAAAAGAAGACAAATTCAAGTCAAAGCTACAAGAGCTTAAGAAAAAGACGCGGGTAGAGGCATACCGGAGAAGTAGAGAAGCTGGAGGCGGGGGAGGGGGAGGGGGTTTCGGAGACGACATCCGAAGAGGTGGCAAACACACGCATATATGGGGCAGAGCAGTAGAAAATGAGGAAGGGGTGGGCGTGAAGACGTGTATTGAGTGTGGCATGGATGTAGAAGAGCTTGAATTCTAGCCCAAAAACTTCTACCACAGATAATCCGTCCAGGTGACCATGACAGGCTGCGCCAAGCACTGGTACAAAATTAGAAGTGAGGAACCAAGCACGTTATGATTGTAAATTATGCAGTGTACCGTCTGGCTGGTCTGAAAGTAACTTCGAATGTCGCAGTCCTTGATCTAGATAGCTTGAGTGAGAGTACTCCGTACTTGCGCGCAAAGGAAGCCGACTCAGCTCTATCCCTTTTACGGACTAGCGCAAAAATCGGGCAGGGTAAGGTAACTCGAGAAGAGCGCCGACGTCAAGGTGCACCCCCATCTGAACATCACGCGCAAATCAATCTGACGGTATCCCTCACTTCATTGATGTTCGTAACTTCTATACGCAGAAGCGTAATGTCTTTACTATGATCGGTCTTCTCGAGGGGTGTGTCGTCACTTTCGACTACTTCGAAAACACTCAAGCCTCCCTACCAATTCGGAGCTCGAGATTTCCTACAGCTTCGAAATATTACCCGCGCCTTACACATATACCGAAACCAAGACCCGTCGAGTGGCTTTCTGTGGCAACGGGTAACACGCTCCGTGGTCTGGGGCGGCAATTGCGAAGATCCAAGGGTATAGATGGCTTGGCAAAATTCTGCGGCCATGGGGGGCAACGGAGGGATGGCAGGCGGCGTCGGCGAAGGAGGGAGCAATGGAGGGCAGCCTCAAGGGACTGAATACACTTTACAAGGTACGAAAGATGGCGACTCCGAAATGCATTCGGGCCCCTTTCAATTAGCACACGTGGCCCACGTGGGAGTGATGTTGACTATTCATCTTGGGTAGGTGTAATGCGGTTTCTCCAAACTGAATGGCATCGACACGAGCGGGATCGCAACGCGTGGCAGATAGAACGAGCAGAGATGAAGTCACGAGTTGGGAAGCTGGAAGGAGATGGACGGACGAGCAAGCGGTTACAAGAATCGTTGGGCAAGCATATCAAAATACTAGAGAACGCTCTGCGGAGGGAAAGGGAAAAGGCCAAGGCTCCGCAAGCAGATGCACCAACGGAAGGGAAGAAGGAGGATCGGGACAGTGACAAGGAGAAGCTCAAGGCTAGCTCGAAACGTGGGTCATTTGGAGCCGCCCAAAGTTTTATGTGCTAACCTCGAATTATCAGCAACACCTCCGAAACCTCGAAACTCTTTCCTAGATCCTGAAGGCGAGGAAATAGGATCACCCGAGCTAAAGCAAGACACGGAGCGGGATAAGTCACGAGTTTACCTTGGGAAATGCATACAAGAGGTCACCTATCACGTCGTCCCGACCAACAATACTCAGCAGCAATACGTGGATGAGCAAGAGCAGATGTTGCAAAATCACCATTACAATAACAATCAGCAACCATCACATCCATCATTGGAGGAGGTGTATGTTCAGCAACGGCAGAAGCAGCAACAGAACAGCATGGGAGTGTTAGGGCCATCGCCATTACCGAACCACCAGCCCCCTCCTATACCACGAGTTGCTGATATACCTCCGCTTTCGCGTGGTTCGCAACAACCAGAACAGGCTGCCCCAATGTCACGGAGCCTGCCTGAGCGACAAACTTTACATCAAGCAGGCCCCTTGACAACGGTTGATCTCCGAAATCAGCCACAATCTGCATATGGGTTCCCTCAGACGGAGGATCATATTGAAAAAGTTTCCCATAGCTACGATTCCTATGGTCGCTCAATACCCCCACGAGAGGAAGAAGACAATCCGCGAATCTCCGAGGAGCCAGAAAATGCTGATACGGATGGCTGGAACTTTGACGAACCTTCAGACCCTCCCTCAAGTGACGAACAGCCTCCAGAAAACACAGTACCTCAAAGACCAGATACCGATGCGTTTCCCAATGCGAACAACATGGCCTTAAAATCCCCCCGGGGTGGGCCTAACTCGAATCGCAGAAAGAGCTCCTTATCACGAAGACGGCCCAGCGATGGTTCTCATGAGTTGAGGGAGCTATCATCGTCACTGAGTGGGAATAGCATAAAAGGGGAGCTTGGACAGTTCAAGATTCGCTTTGCACTCCGAGGTCATCTGGACGTCGTCCGGTCAATAATTTTCACTGGAGGAGGGAGTCCGTCGGAGCCCGAGATATGTACAGCTGGCGACGATGGAGTTGTCAAGAGGTGGATTATCCCAGCCAGCTACAGCGGTTATGGGCCTCATGCAGGATCAGGCAATGATCTGGACATACCAAGCTACTTCACCCACAGAGGTCACACCGGTGCTGTCTTGTCTCTAGCGGCATCACCAGCCTCCCAGAGCTTTTCGAATGGCGGAAGAGCTCTTGGCGATGGGTGGGTCTTTTCTGGTGGACAGGATGCTACGGTGCGGGTTTGGGAACGAGGTCGGGTTGATCCCAAAGCTACACTGGACGGCCACACAGATGCTGTATGGACGGTGTGCGTTTTACCTGGAACTTCTGCTTCAGTGCTTGGAGACCAGAGCATCCATCATGGTGGACCGGATCGGATAATGCTTGCTTCCGGTGGAGCAGATGGCACGATACTGATATGGGCCGTTAGCACGCCACCTCAACTCTCATCACCCCATACTGGATCCAGAAGAGCTACAGGAAGGAGTCAAAGGGCCAACTCAGTGTCTTCCGGATCAAATTTCCCATCATCGCCGCAGGCAAGTGTGGCCACATCAAGGCCTTTCCATTACTCCTTAGTACATCGCATAGAGCGAGTTGACCATCCGTCGCCAACATGTATAAGCCCTCTTTCAATGTCTGGCGATACATTTGTGGTGTCTTTCGCCGATGCCTTTGTCTTGATTTACGGTACCCGCACAGGAGAAGAGATGGTCGGTATGGCAAGCCTTGAGACTTACGACGGGACATCAGGCACCGGAGTCAATGCCGTAGCAGCTACGACCGCTGGTCTGGATGGCACTCTCAGCTTCGATGCAGGTAGAGCTCTTTCCGAGGAAGAGGCCGTTGTGCATGGTGCGACAGGTTCGAGTAGCGGCGTTGAGGGCATGGTGTTAAGTGGGCACGAGGATCGCTACATCAGGTTCTTCGATGCCAACAGTGGTGAGTGCTTGCCGCGAATCTTTCCATATGTTCCTGTTTCTAATCCCTTTGTAGGCCAATGTACGTACAACATGCTCGCCCATCCCTCCGCCATCTCAGCGCTCTCACTTTCCCAAGACGGCCGCGAGCTTGTTTCGGCAGGCCATGACGCCAGCCTTCGCTTCTGGTCTCTCGAAAAGCGCAGCTGTACTCAAGAGATTACTAGTCATCGCTTAATGCGTGGCGAGGGCATCTGCGCCGTCGTCTGGAGTCAGGACGGCAGATGGGTTGTGAGTGGTGGGGGTGATGGGGTCGTCAAGGTCTTTGCCCGATGACCCTCTTGGTTATTATCTATCTTTATACGCCGAAGCCTCCCTCCTACCTTTCTCAAGCCCGGGCGAGGAAGGTCGTCGCTTCCTACTTCCTTCGTGTTATTCTCTCTTCTCATTGTCTTAAGAGTCATCATTGGACTATATGGGTTGTTCTACGCGGGCTATAGCAACGCAACGCATCTGCATGCTTACTCGATGCTATATTATACCAACGCTGCGTACATGCATCATGGCGGTGCACGCCGGGACTTCTTTCTTGCGCGTCTTTTACCCTCAGTGGTTTACTAGGGATGTAAGGTAGAACACGGCAAGACATAGCGTTGGTATTGAACGAAGATGCAGATTTAGGGTTTACCTTGCTTAGCGATCACGGGTTAATGAAAGCCCTACGTGCCTAAGCGAGGGGTGAATATTTGCCGATGAATATGCTGACTGGCACGAGTTAGACGCCAATAGAGTACAAAAGTCACACAAAACAAACTCCATGTACCTTCGTTGGCAGCCAGCTTGTGCAATTCTCATTACGAGCTTCGTCACCGTGAGCTAAACCTCTCTTTCATTATCATAAGACGAGCTCCGTTGCCCAAGCATATCTTACAACGAACCCCGGTCACCCAGTAATCCAGCTTCTACAGCATCATCCGACGAGAGTCTTTGTCGCCCCTCGTCCAGTTTCAAGACCTGTTCCTTTCGTCCCAGCTTCTGAAGTTTACAATATGGTAGCACCAACCATTCCTCTCCCCAACGGCGCATCCCGTTTCCTCGCCATGCCGCGGGAGCTCCGGGATAAAGTCTACGAACGGCTCCTCGTCGCCACAGTCTCAAGCGAAGTCAACCCATACCCGTCTTGCTTCGACTACCGAGTCCCATGGTACACGAAACCCTGCCTGGCTATGTATCCTTGGCGTTAGCTGACAAAAACATGAGGTAGGGAGCAAGATTTTTTTTAACGGGCAAAACTTCTTCCAAGTCTCGAAGCGTCCAGATTTTCCGAGGATGGGGGAGCTTTCAATCTGGGAGAAACATGCTCCGCACTTCCGCACCATCTCCGTGGCCGTTGATATACGTGAGACGCTCCCCGCCAGCTGAATGTCCAGAAACCCGGGCCCTGGCCAATTGCAACTCCCACGGTCTTTTCGCCACAACGGGCAAGTCCGTCCCTGCGCCATCCGCTTCATGGAAAAGTACGGACGCATGCACATGTTGCGCCGCCGGTGGGCCTGGAAAGCGGAGGTGCTCAAGCGGTTCACCGGGTTGAAGGTCTCCTTTCTGGAGTTCCGGATGTGCCTCGTCTCGCGGGCTACGGGCCGAGGGCGGTGAGAGTGGGTGAGGGCGGTGGACTTGTCGCGCGGATGTTGGCGCGGGCGCCCAAGGCCCATTTCACGAGTTACTGGGATGTCGATGTGGAAGAGAGGGCTCTGTTGAGACGGGTTTTGTCTATGGGGAGGTGGGGTGGCTAGGTGGGTGGATTGGCTGCGCGGAGAAAATGTTTGCGGCTTGTGGTCTTGTTGGGGACTTGTCTAAGATATTCGTTGATGTGCTTTGTTCGCTAGAGGTCATGAGGTTTGGCTAGCTGCTCAAGCAAGTGTTTTGGAACCTGTAGTGGCTATTTGGCGATGTGTATTGCTTGCAAGACGGCAAGATGGTTGGCGGTTTAAGTGCTTGTTTAGACCTGTACGAGCTCTTCGTCCACGTCCCATGCTCGCCAAAGAACAAGAAAAAATGAGCCGATCTGGCAAAAAATATCAAATGAAAATTGGGAGCAGTCGAATGTGGGTGCAGGCGATCACCCATCTTAGCTGGATTAGCACCGACTTGTCGGTTCGAGGAAGTCTGCTTGAGTGCTGGCACAATAGTTTCCAAAGGATTGCAGAAGTACGACATCATCGTTCGCGCCAAGTCGAAAGACCGTTGAGTGGTCGGCATTCTGGAAGCAAGTGGTTCTCAAAAAAAAGGAGCTCAAAGGCAATTCGACCAGCTGAAATACCCCTACTTTCAACTACATGCCCATTCACCTACTCATGTTTTAAGCCATCCTCTCACCCCCTCCTTTTCCCACCCCTTCCGCCCTCATCCCCACCCCCACGAGCCTGCCCACTACCCCCCATTCCCGCCGTCTTCCCCGCCATCCATCCCGCCATATCAAAATTGCTCAGTGGGTTCTGGCCGGCCGCTGCTCCACTTAGAGGGCTCTTCTTTTGCGCCTCTTCGAATTCCTTCTTCATCTCGGGATCCACTGGTATCCTCTATTAGCTTCGATTTCCTAAGGAATGGTGAGGAGAGAGCTTGGAAGGGGAACATACTGCTGTCCATGAGATATGGCATCCCGAACACGAGGCCTAAGCCCGCAACGCCCATTAAGATCATAGGGTTTTTGAGGAGAGTCATTGGGTTAACTATGACCTGGATATCAGCTCTCTGTCTTATGTATACGAAGAGTTTAAGTCTCTGGGACAATTAAGAGATGGGACAACTCACATCCTGCCCTGCCCTCATAGAACTCCCTTGTGCCCAATACCCTAAGCTCCACCCTCCCATCATCGCCCGCAAATACCCCTTCTCCTTTCCCTCCATCTTTCTTCATATTCCATACCTCCACCCTATCATCAGCCTGCCCAGTAGTACCACTGGAGATAACATCAACCCTGAGTCCTTGTATATCGTAATCTCTACACGCAACACTTAGGAGATATGATCCGGGCTGCGTCAGATTTTTGAAGTCGAAGGTATTCTTGCGGGTTAAGGGTGCGGTGTAGGATTGACCGAGGGTGGTGAGGGTTGCGCGGGTGGAGGGGGGGAGGGCAGCAAGGTTTGGGGGGATGGAGAGTGTGAGGGTTGCTGCGTAGGTGATGGATGTAAGGAGAAAGACTATGAGGGCGCGAACAGAGCGCATAATGTGATTTTCAGGGTTTCGACCGAACGGAGAGTTGAAGCTGTAGAGTTAGGGACGTAAGTCTAGATTTGGACCTACAGTGCCCCGCACTAAGTGTTCGGCTACGAAATCGCAAAACCACCCCCCCCACATGCATGCTACCATGGAACCCCGAAATCAAGCTGGGGAACTTCAATATTTGAACTAACTATTTGATAGTATATGATCTATGATTCCCCAATCAATATTTAGTATGCCAGCCCTCCGCTATAATTACAGCTTCACATCTGCGTGGCATACTGGAAATTAGCCCCTCTATTACCTTCTCCCGTATGTTCCCCCAGGCCTTCTGTAAAATCTGGAACAGTTGAGTTTCAGCTTCGTCGCCTTTACCCTTCAGCGAATCCAAATTCGAATAGACTTTATAGGCTTCCTTCTTCAGTAGAGCTCAGAGATTTTCGGTTGGGTTCAAATCGGGGCTGTACGGAGGCCACTCCATGACTTCTATACCATTTTCCTGAAACCAAAGCTTCGATTTTCTGGCTCTATGTATCGGAGCGTTATCCTGCATGAACACTAGTCCTGGTTCCCATATGCCAGTCAAATTGTATTCCAAAATCTGAATGTAGGAGGCGGCTGAATAGCCGTGTTTTTTGGATTCGAAGTCCCGATCGAGCAGGTATAAATCCGATCTTCCAGAACCCCAAAAAGCTCCCCAAACCATAATGGAAAAGGCCTTTCCATTGGGAAGTTCCATCACTTTATTCCTATCCCATTTCTGTTTGCGAGTTCCAAACACCCATTCTGATGTTTTACCTGATCCCCGAGTCACGGATGCCTCGTTCGATCAAATGACTTTCCTCCATTGATTCACGGTTCAATCTTTATGATTTTTAGCCCATTTTAACCGAAGCAGAGCAGCTTCAGGTGTTAATTTCGGTCGCTTAAGAGCTAGCCAGTGAGAAATTCCGTGGGCTCGTAGTGTTGCGTTGAGAGTTCTCGCGTCCAAATCGATCCCGGTGTTCGTTTTCAGCTGTCTCCAGGTGATTTTAGGCTCCGATCGTAACTGACGTAACAGTATTCTAGCTGCTCGGGGGGTAATTGATATGGGCCTTCCTGATCTGGGTTCATTGGCTCCGGAGGGTGTTGTTTGAAGCCTTCCCAAAACGCTCTGAACGGTGGTTCGGGGAACGTTCAAATTCCGTCCTATTTGGGTGGGTTTTAGGCCTAATTTAGCTTGTCCTGATATTTCACCTTTGGTGAGCAAAGAAAGCTCCTTTCTAGAAGTCTTGTTACCAGAAATTGGAGTTAACGGAGCCCTTCTGAGCATTGTGGATGCAGTTGAAGAAGGTGGATTGTTTTGAAGGTACGCGATTTTACGTGTTTTCGTGATCTAGCCGAAGACTTAGTGCGGGGTACTGTACATATGAGGTTGAAGGAGCAGGTGCAGGCGGCAAAAGCCGCAAGCGAGCTTCTACGAAATCATGCCTGAGAGGTCCTGGAGGTCTATCTCTACATCGTTATGATCACAAGGTAATTCTTTGATGGCACATGCTTTGATGGTGATCAAAATGCACTATGACCAGTTCTGCATGTATCGCAAAGGCCCTCACAATCCAGAAACCTCCCCATCATTACTTAGGCCCTGTCTCTCTAGTCCCAGCCCAACAACAGACAGACCATGTCTTCCTGCATCGTATTCACCAGCTGTGTCTGATTCGGAAGCAACATGAACTTAGCTGCTCTTTCACTTTTAGAAATTCTCTTCACTTATACCCAAGCTTCGTACGATAGCTTTCTCTTCTTCGTCGATGCCTATGAACTTGACCTTGATTTCTGCCAGACGGATCAAGAAAATTCTGTGCGGATTTGACCGTAATCCTTTTGGTAAAAGATGTCTCTTCAGTACTTCTTCGCAAAGCCTCCTTACTAGCCGACAGCATGCTTGTGGGCACCAGCAGTCGGTCAGATCAATCACAAGCGATTTAAGCCTCATGTCCTGAAGGAGGCGGAATTTATCCTGCCACTTATCGAGCAAATCACGCACCCGGCGTTCATGGGATTGCATCACGAGCCAGTCCTCGCCGCGAAGGCGGTTCTCTGGCGGGAGGAAACTAGGTGATGGATACGGTCGATCCGCATCAACAATACCACGAAATGCGAAATCCATCACGACGTGGCGAAAATGGGCATTGTGTTTACCCCATAGAGCCAAGGATGAGGGGTGTTCTGCATCCCAGGGGATACGCAAACGGTTTTTGCTATAGAAAACAAGGCTTGCTTCCTCTCTTATGGTTGTGTTGACGGCGAGCAGACCGATTGTGGGCGTCTCTGTGTTTGTTGTGAACTGGGTAAAGCATAGTTCGGCTTCTTGATGATATTCTGTCCGGTATGGATTGATCGTCTTGCTGGTCAGGAGACAGTACTTGTATATCATCTCCCGGACTTCGGTGGGTAAATCAAGGAGATGGGACATTTTGGTTGTGCGCTACGCTGTCGGAAAGATATCAGTATGTGCTGCCAGCATGCTGGGAGTATCAACCGTCGCACCTCCAGGCCGGGAAGCAGAATCCTGACTCAGTTGCTGTGGAACTTCGAATAGCTCAAGGGTTGATGTGCTGTGGAATCACCGGCCCTCTCAATAGCTCTTACGACACCGCTTGAACTCGTATCACTCCCTGGAATGTTTGTATGAGAGTGGAAAATTCAGCTTGTGGTGTACTTCATTGTGTGCCAAAGACAAGAGCTACCCATTCAAACATCCAGCCGAGGTGTTATGCTATTTGGGTGTTGAAGTGAGTCAAGAATCGAGGAAGAACCTGACCACAACACATTTATACAAATTCATTCACGTGGTTTGATAACTGTTTGACTATTATCTCCAATCTCAATCCACTGTTCCGGAAGTTTGATTTGTCACGAGATTTTCTCGGGCTCGGTCGTACTTCTTGGTCAAGTGATACCAACCTGCCATGTCATAAGCAGAAACACGGAGGAGAGAGTATTGGAATGGTAATAGGACACACTGTCGTTGCGGTAGAGACAAATTCGTCTTTTAATTTATTGGTTTGTGATACTCATAGCTTAACATCGCATAGCACTGATAAGGGGAAGTTTCCGCTGCAAGAGGGCGCTTACACGATATGAAGATCTACCCCGTCTTTAGTCTGGGCAGCTATATCACAGGAGAATAACCAAACCATGCACTGCCACCGATCGGTGAGTGGGTAAGTGAAGCACACATGTCAACGCCGGATTTTGTAGCAATAGGGCTTGCCGGACCGGTCTTGGAGGTGAAGGTCCTTAGACCTTGAGTCACTGCTGGTCGGCGTACCGTCGAATTAGGTAGTAGAAGTGATTGCGTCGATCGCATCCATTGTGGTGGCTTCTTGGAATTCATGGGCCAATCGTTGTTATGTTCGCCCTTATGCCAGTAGCTGGTTATTCAACCTCGAGATATATAAAACAGCATCTCTGAATGGTCATTAGTCCCTGGGCGAGTCCGAAAGTAATCTAGCACTAGCTATCCCAGCGACTTAACCAGAAGTCCTTCTATCCTGAGAGTACTTCTACCAAAAAGGGAGATCTTAGAGCGCGAGAGGAACCCCAAATCAATTCATCAGGTTGGCTAATCTTCTTAGCCGATTCAGAGCTAGGCTAATCTGGAACACCCGTTCGACATGATGGTTCCAGGTGCTAGGGTGTGCCCAGCAGTAAGATGAAATAATGGCAACCTAGAACAAGTCTTTGTTCTGTTCGTCTACTCCTTCTACCAATCCATCCCCGACACAAGTAACACCCTCCCGTCTTTCGCTCACAACCCAAACTTCTAACTCGCTCACAAGACCCTTGACCACTATAGCAGTCTTCGGTATGGCCGAAGCTATGGAAGTTGGTTTGGATGATTGAGAATGTAGCTCACTACAAATCGTGCATCAGTCTGCCACCAAGGCCCCTTAGTCCACATAATGTGACTAAAATTTCGATACGACAGCAGCCACTTGGGCAAAAGCAGTTGGTGAGATTAAAGGGGAGTGAATTCAGGTCTATCCCTACGGTCTGTCCTAGATATATCATTCATCTAGGTGTCAACAGTAAGATGTTTTCTCCACTGATACCTTAGTAGTGGGTTTTTTGAACTACCCGGGCAAGGATCATCGAACGCTGAATGTGCGGCAAGATCGCGGCTCAGTTGATTGCCGATCGCTTGTTAGCTTTGGTGGAGCTGCAATACATGTTGGGTTTCCATGCGCGCTGACCATTCTGGACTAGGTAGGTAGGTACTCTTGAGTTATTCGGGCTTAGCTTAATCAAAATAGTATTAGTCGTATTAGCTCTAGCTAGTGTGCACGGAAACCCAGATTACGGAGGTATGACCGTACGAGTGTGGGGCGCTAATTTGTAGTGATTGAAATCCAACTCTTCTGACGGCTCTACGCCCGCTGTGATTAGATGAAAACAACAAGGAGGACCCCAGTGTGAAGCCTTTGGGTTCTCTACTAACACTGGATTTCAAATCAAAGAAGAATCGATTCGGACTTTACCAATCAAGCCAACACTCAGACAAGTCCGGAGTTCTATAGAACAAATTGAATCGGCAAACTCCATAGGTATGTATATCTCCTCCTTTTTAGTACACAAGTACCTTCAAATACTATACAGCCAAACCCCACAATCATAATGAGTAAAGTGCTTGTAGTCTTCGGCGCAACAGGCCAGCAAGGTGGATCAGTCATCAACTACGTTCTCAATGACCCCGAATTGTCAAAGCAGTATAGGTTACGTGCTATCACGCGCGACACATCGAAGCCAGTTGCCAAAATCCTGGAGCAAAAGGGTGTTGAAGTCGTTCAGGGTGATTCAGATGACATCGAAAGTCTTAAGCAGGCCATGCAAGGCTCACACACCGTCTTCGCGGTTACGCTCTCCATCTACGATGGCCTGACCAAGACTCGAGAGCTTGCCCAGGGCAAGGCGATAGCAGATGCTGCAGTCGCCGCGGAGGCCAAGTACCTGATATTCAGCACGCTGCCGCATGCGTCGAAAATCTCAGGCGGCAAATATCGGCGTGTCGAAGGCTTTGACGCAAAAGCGGAGGTCGAAGAATACGTCCGCACTCTACCGATCAAGAGCGCCTTCTACAACCCGGGGTGCTTCATGCAGAACTTTGTAGGTGTATTGGCACCTCAGCCGGCCGGTGACGGCACCTACACAATCTCGAACGTTTCTACTCCCAAAACACAGCTTCCACTTATCGACCCTGTCGCCGACTCTGGAATATATGTTGGTGCTATCCTCGCCGACCCGCAAAAGTACGAAGGTAAGGTCTTCTGCGCAGCGACGAAGCTTTACTCCTATGAGGATGTCGTGCAGACGATCAGTAAGATCAGTGGCAAGACCGTCAGGTACAATCGGGTACCTGAGAGCGTTTTCCGAAGTTACTTACCGCCTCAAGCCGGTGACACCTTGATCGACATGGCGTTCTACTTTCAGGAGTTCGGGTACTATGGCCCTCAGACGAGGGAGCTCATTAGTTGGGCTGCGCAGAATGCTCGGGGAAAGCCGACTACATTGGAGGAGTTCCTCGAAAAGAATCCTCTTCCTACTTTGCTAATACCTCTTCTTACAGAAGAGAGCATCTGAATCTTAGAGTTTGCATACTATTTGTACAGCTATATATAGTGCATATGACAAGACATCCTTCTCCATCATTCTATTCAGCAAGTGAGCGAGATCTATACCCACAGGTGCTTGTCTCCATGACACTCATTCAATAGAACCAGAGCGCGATCGCCTGTGTGCCTGTTGCTTTGTTCTGAAGATATGGCTTCTGCTCTCGTTTCACAGCCACAGTAATGAATATAAATAAAATCTTCAGAATTTACATTTATACACGTAATGTTATCGACTGTTGGCCATATATATATATTTTCGTGTAAAAGTCTCAAGCCTTAAAGCTCTGAAGACGTGCTCCCTATAAACACACTGACATGTACTGTCCTCACACCCCCTTCCGAAGAAATTGTACTGGTGGGCTCACTGGCCGGCAGCGGTGATCCGGCAGCGACTCCGTGTTCGACAATAGCCCACCTGCACAACCCTATAACAAACCTGCTCGCAAGCCGTATCAAGAACGGAGGTGAGCGGTCACACGGACAGACACAGAAGTACAGAGTTAGCTGCTCATAGCTACCAAATATTTCCCTATGCAGCATATTTGAGGATCCCGGTTAGAGTCTGGGATTGGCAGGAAAAGCACAAAGCGACCTCAACTGTCAGGGCCTCTTTCGCCGCAGGACTGTTTCCTCGGTATTATGAAAAGGATGTTTTAAATGCCACTGGAGAAGCCGGGAGTGATAATGATTCTGTTTCGTGGCCACGGGATGCTTTTACTCGTGCAAAAGACTGCTGGGATGAACGCTCACGACGTCTATACCGAATTGGGCTTGACCCGTCGCTCATACATAGGGAAGAAAGCGATATCATTCTTAGAAGCAACATGAAAGGTAGAAAGAAGAAGGTGATAGAAGCGTAACACAGTTGCTGTGTAGGAAATATAGAGATCCTCGACAGTAGTAGCAGGCTTATCTTTCAGTTTAGATTTGTAGTATGTTACAACAGCAGCAACTGTTGTAATCAACTAGCTAACTTGAGCGCATTCGGGTCATGAGCGTTTCTTATTTCCTGCTCAACTCGTTGGCTTGTTTTTCTTTGGGGGGGGGCTTATGAGATAGGGGGGTTCGATTCACGGTCGAGGCTCGTTGGTTCTCTTTTTGGATTTGTTTTTGCTTCATCTTCATATTATTAAGAAAGAGCAGAACCCATGGGTTTTAATGGCTTGGTGGGTGTTTGCTCTCGGTAGGAGAGTTGGTCTAAAGTCGGTTTGGACTGAGACGGTCGAAGATCTATTGGAATGCTTCAGAATGTGGCATTAGGTCGAGTGAAGTTGTCCCTTATCAGCTATGAACACACTACTGATTTCCTGCTATATGACCGACTTTTACTAGAGACATCTCTACAAGCACGTAAATTGTATGACTGTTTGGAAAGATGGGCTCGCAGATAAACTCGCAATCGTTAAGTTCTGTTAATCCTGAGAAAGCATGAATCAAAACACCCCTTTGCTCTCCAAGTTTTGGCATTCTGCAGACCTTTCAATCTCATCCAGCTCACTTCAAGATCAAACCCCACGTGTTGGCCAGCTTCATTTTCGCTACCTCATTGTCCAAACCAATAAGCTCCGCATGCACTGCACAGCCTTCTCCAGCAGGCATGTCTTTTCCTTGAAGCCCGACTGACGTGCCAGGCGGCAGACCGATCATCATCCTCCCTCCTTTCCATGCCCTGTGGAGCAAGCGAACCGTATCGTTAGTCATGTGTGCCCTGCAGCACCCACTGGGACAGTACGCGTTGCTGAAGTCCAGGACGATAGTTTTCAGATGCATCTCCCCGACCCACCTTGCCTTTGCCATCCACGGGCTCTCCAAATCGTATCGTCGGTCCGCATGGATCATAGCCGAGACAAAGGCTTCTTCTGCTTTTGTTTCTATGGTCCTTCCGCTTTTGTGAACAGCCCGGGTTATTTCAAGCAGTTGCGATGAGTGTAGATCGCGAAAATCGAAGCTCACGACCACATGCCGAAATAGAGAAACGTTCCTCCAGATCTGGTGTTTAACGGCAATGTTCGACTGATGAGAGACACGCCAGATATTCTTGCCATAGAGCACAATAGCCGCCTCGTCACGAATCTGCTTGTTTGTTTTCAGCAGCGCAACATCGGGTTTTCTTGGGAGCGGGCGTTGCATCTCATATTGCTCGTAGTCGGTCGGATGAGGGTTGAGCTCGTAGTTGACCACGAGACAGTACTCATAGATCATGTCTCGCACCTCTCTTGGCAAGCCGAGAAATGTTGGCTTATTGGCAATGAAGGAAGTGGTTTCCGAACATGCGGAGGGGGAGACGACGCTGTCTAATGGTTCTTGAGGCATTCCTATATTTTCGCTGTGTAGCACCCGCTCTTCGTTCGAGGCCATGGGGTTGTCAAAAGATTTTGCTGTGGAGAAATTCTTGCTCAAGATGAACGTTGCAGATGAGTTGCTTGAGTATTTCACTGTTCCGAGCTGAAAGCTATCTCATTGTTCTGAGCTCAAAGCACAATGGAAGTGGTCATGGCTCAAGAACAAATAGAAACTCAAGTCAAACTAGTTCACGTATCGATAGGTCAATAGGGAGTCACATAATCCACAACACAATATGCTGAAGGATCTGTTAACACAAAGAAAACAGTCACAACGAGCGTGGATTCAGCAAATACAAAGCCTAGTCACCTCTCTCGCCAACTTTAACCTTGCGTGAATTACCGATACTCTCCACACATCTTCAACATGACTCACGTGGGGAGAAATACTGGCGACGGCAAAGATGAAAAGGACATGGTTCTCAAGAGCAGCGATTGACCTCAGTAGACTAAAATTGAGACTCAGACCCTTAAGTAAGTACAGCGGCTTCTGGCTGCTGGAACACAAGGTCATATGGGGGCATATTAATATATTGGTTGTTGCTGTTAGGCGGCTATCTACATAGGAGGTGAAAGGTGAAAACTCTACTAGCTGGCCCCAGCCCTACCCGCCCTATGAGGCGGAGATCACCAACTCCCCTATTTCCAACCTAACGCTGGCGGCCGAAGAATCAACACTAGGTACATAGAGCGAGTCCTTAAGAGCATGCTCGGACATCTGAAAAGTTGCGGGAAGGACCGATGGCTGGCGTCAACTATCGTTATTAGGAGAGCCTCTCGAGTCACAGCAGCATGCATCATTTCGGTTTAAGATTCTCTTGGTTTTCGACCGCAGCATTTCATTCATGCCAGCTACGACGAGCTCGTTATGGTTTTGCTAATATGGTTGTAGGCTCAACTTTGTGTACGTACGACATTGCTTTACAGTACTTCCATACAAACGGTCTTAGAAATCTAAAATCCGCTCGTGTGTTCCTCGCCAGTGGCAATATGAGGCCATGAATGCAAATCCTCTTTTCTGCCGATTGTCCTTTTCAGCAGACTGGCTGATATATCGGAATAATTGTCCAACTCGTTTTGAGAACAACCTCTAATCCTCTCGAAACCATCCGCCTACATCTTTCCGCCATCCCCGCAGATTGCAAGTGAGGCATTGGCGCCCAAATGTCCTCGTCGGTAGATTTCTTCACTAGCTCCTCGAATCGCTCAACACGTCTGCTGCAAGCTTCTCTTGTTCGCTTCTGCATAGCTCTGTATGTACATATACATCGAGGTCTAGCCAACCGAGCTATTATTTATTGTAGTCAAGGAATCTCTTCGGCGTTCTCGGAGTCCTCAGCACTAGAGTTTTCTGGCATCTCGACTGATGACTGACGAGATATAGGCACGCAAACGTGCTTGAGGCTGACCTTCTTTCGTAGCTTGTCGAAGGGTCTTGAAGTATGGCCAGTTGGCAGTTTAGATGCTTCGACAATACCGAATGTTCAATCACAGGTTTAGGATAAGAAACCTAATTGATCCAATTCATCATCGACATCGCTCGAGTCCACGAGATAGTTGTTGTGTACTACCACTGAGGTGATGATGAACCTTGTTCCACTTCTTGAATTTTGCGTGAACGAAGCAGGGTTCCAGGGGATATTGGCAATCGAGGGCGAAGTAGCCTGATATAAGAACGTACCTGTGCTCCTTCCATTTCAAGGTCGTGTTCACTCAAAGTTTGTTAGGGGCCAGCATAGAGCGAGTCAATATGGGTGTCATTTAACTAGAAGATAAATGCTAAGGAAGAAAGGTAGCTACAGGAAAGAAGCTGGCTACATATATGTGTTCCTCAGCCGACGCTAGGCTCAATAGGGACTAGTCAAGGTGACGGAGCGAGGATAGGCCTGACAAGGCTAGAAGGCTGAGCCTGGCAAGGCTAGGATCGTGACAAAGTTCTTCGTGTTAATCAGGGTTGTCCTCTGTTCGAATGCAAGACCACAGCTCAGGACAAAGGCGATTACCAGACAGCGTCAACGCTTGGTGTTGTGCTGAGCGGAAGAGTCGAAACGTAGATGTCAAGTTGGTGAGAGTTCTTTGGTTCGAATTTCAAGCGTGCACTTGATGTTCCGGAAAGCTAGAGACGGCAGAAAGCCTGTACACTTCTGGAAAGGACTGCAGATACACGACGATCTGGGGCATAATTCTCGCCACAACCGTCAAAGGTGTCCTTATCCTTGCCCGTTTTATTTTCCTTCTTCATTCGTCAGATCATGATTGTCGTATCGATGATATGTTTCAACGATCGGCAACTCTTGAACATACCTGCATCGTTCTGGCAGCTCTTGTACGCCTCGGTACCCTTATTGAATTGCTTCGCACGGTTCTGAAGCAAAATACCTTGGATTATGTATTCTCGCGTTCAGTTCTGTACAGGCCAACAAGATTCAGTGCATACTCATATAAACCTGTACATGCAAAAGCGCTCAGCTTTTTGCCTGCTCAATTGGGTCTAAGCCCGATATTGCGCTGGATAGGCTGCACTGCAAGGCGCAATGTTTTGCGGGGGCAGTTCGGCTCTTTACATCTCTTTTCGGCCGTAACTAGCACTTCGTGCTTCTTCTCCTCTGTATCTGGGAGATCGAGACGCTCTTCGGGTTGTGAGCCGTTCTTCTTTCCAACAGCTGCATTGACCACTCGCAAATATGACTGTCAACAGTAAGTTGTAACCGATCACTCTTGCGATCGTGAGCAGTTGTTCTTTTTGACAGCTGCATTGCCCACTCGCAGATATGATTACCAGGTGTATGTTCCAACCAGGCGCGTTAGAACGGTAAGTCGATGTTTTTATCGCCAGCTGCATTGATCACTTGCAAGTATGATCATCAATGGTATGCTCCAACTCGTCGTTCTTCGAATTGTGAGCCGTTGTCCTTTTCGCCAGCTGCATTGACCGCTCGCGGATACGATTAACGATTGTATGTTCCAACCAGAGACGTAGAAATCAAAGTGGATCATGAGCTCTCGCTCGCCTTTGATAGGGGTCAGGTGCTCGTAGAGCCTAGGTTGTATCGCCAATCACATGGTCTTAGATTTGCGACTGACGCCTTTTGAGGTATGTAGACCGTATAAGCTTTGCTGTCTGTCGTCCGTTCGGAGGACAACAGTGTGTAATTAGCAGAGTGACTTCAAGAAAGTCCTTTATTTTCGAATAGCTCGGAGCCAAAATTTCCCTTTTTGTTCGAGGTTTAAGAGCACAACTGATGTTCCACAAAGCTAGAGACCAAACAATGCTCGTAGATTCTTGTGGTAGTCTCGCAGAAGTACGTCTGGTAGGCCTTTCAGGAAAGCTCTAGCAGCTCTTTGTGCACGAACATCTTTGTATTATTGCGTGTATGACGGTCTGAAAGCAAAGCAAGAGCTTGATGTTCCGGAAAGCTGGAGACCGAAGGAAGCTCCTCTGGCGGTATCTTCGAAGAGACCACGGTATAGAGTGGTCAGTTACACTCTAGACCTTGTTCATATACGAGTAGCGCTGAAATAAGATCTGCATCGAATGTTCGAGGCCAGAACATGAGCTTGATCCTCAGAAAGCTTGGGTCAGAGACGCTCTGGTTTTCTCCAGCTTCGTCTTGTGGCAAGATAGGATTTGGACGACATAGAATGACATCCTTGAGGATTCTTGATCTGAAAGTAGCTCTTAAAGTAGAAGAAGGTTTGACACCTCGGTCTGGTCATATCTTTGCCAGAAAAATCACTTGCTCATGAGGATCTTTAGTCGGTGCACTGCTCGTTGTCTGAGCAGAGATATCTTCAGATTTGCGTGCCAGAATGCTAAGCCGGTATAGCATAGAGGAGAGATTGCGAGATTGTGGTTAGGAAGGCTAGAATACAACTTCCGCAGCTCTTCTCGGATGTCCTCGGTCAGATTACTAGAGATCTACCGGTCATCTTCCGCTTTCGCTCCCAAGTCGTCCTATGGCAAGAATTCTTCCTCACGATATCCACTTTAGAGATCTTTTCACCAGTCATTTGGTTCTTATGAAGGTGAAGATTTCGATCTAATTGGCAGGATCGAGGACCTTTCGGAAGGAAATCCGAGACCATGAGATCAACGACTCAAACGGATCGTATATCCTCTTTTCTCAACGGGCGATGGAATCCAAGATCGGCACTCGTGATAACTGACAATAATCTGTTGACTCTTATTCTTTCAGACCACATGGACGAGCGAGAGAGTGGAATGTTTCATTCCACCGGCCGATGGCGAGAGCTGCCCGGTGAGATTTGGTTCCAAGGCATGAAGAATCCGGAGTTAGAACTTGGAATATTACAAGGGCCAAGAGGCACAATGGAAGCATCGGTTCGAGACTCTCCTTGTGCGCAACTCCGATTGACCAGCTTAGTGGACTCGAGATCGCAGACTGTAATTTTGTAATTTCGGATCAGAGACTGGGGTTTCTCTCAAAGAAGCAGAATAAGTGGACCAGGACCCTTCTATGAATGCTTTCGATTCCGACACGTTTTCCAAGTTCTCCTTTAGCAAATTTTCACTCTTTGGTTGCGACAATACGCTCCTCTCCTTTCTCGTCTTCCACCGTGTTCTCAATGAATTCGAAAATCCGAGCGAGAAGGCTTCACTTATATATGACATGAACATTGAAGATCTGACGACGCCAAGTAGAGATCCGGACCTCAGCTGGAGTGTGCAAGGCAAAACGGCTGTCCGAAATGGATGGTCAAGAAGGCCATCGGAAGCCCAGTAATTGAGACCGCTGTAGAAGCGATGTAGTTTTTGCTGGTTCTGGAAAAGTATGAACTGGATAGCAAGCAGTCAGCGCGGCCCGTGCAATGGAGAATGGAACTATTACGCACGGCAAAGGAGATCTCACCATCTTCGGCCGCGGTCTCCTCGGAGTGAGCTTGGACTCGTGGTGTTTCAAATCGAGACCCACACGAGTCAGCAACAGGTAGTAGGATAAGTTATGGTAGAAGTGCTTCTATTACGGTGTCGTTCCGTTGTGGATCTCCAGCTTCGAAAGATCAACCCACGGTATTTCTAAGAAACGCCCTTCTTGTCGGTATCAGCTAGGCCGTTCCAGAGGAGTAGAATTGAGGCAAGCGTTGAGACAAACGGCGAGGAGGCTTATGAAAGGTCCCTTAGACAACTGTGCTCGCTATACTGGCAACGTAATGTGGTGGTGCGTTCGGTGTTGAGCATGGATTTCAGAGGGGTTTCGCTGTTGTGTGTGAGCTAAGAAACATCCTCGCGCAAATCGTCTCAATGCGGTGTAGATCAATAGGCTACATGTAAATCTTGCAATTCTCGCTTAGGGACTTAGGGTTCGAACAATCTCGTGATTTGAAGACATAATTGAATTTGTATCGACCATCAACTAAGATGTCGTTGAAAGATCGCTTGGGCGTAATAAAGTTGGCTGAATGGTAATTTTGTTAGGCGATTGCACTCGTAGTTGTACAGATGCTCATGTAGGGGAGCCGAGAAACAAAAAAGCCATTAATGTCAAGGGCTCGAATGTTCGCGATGGGAACTCTACGAATTGATGCTTCACTAAAAACATCATGATCGGCCAGTTTGATATATAAAGAAAGGGTGTCGAAGAACACTCCGCGACAGGGAGCTGCAGCAATGATGAATGTATGTATTGGCGTTGTAGGCAAAGGTAAATTTAGAAGACAGCGAAGCTAAGGTTCGTGATAAAGAAAGCGAAGCCGCAGTGTACGTATGTAGACTTTTAGAGAGGGTACGGAGAGTGTGTATATACATGATAGACACGAAGACCAAAGCACAATCTATAACAAAAGATCTACAACGCTGTTGTAGTAAAAGATGATGTTGTGGATAGGTTGGAATTGAAAGAGGTTTGGGTGCGGATAGTTGGGGTTTATATAGTACCTGGTGCCCATGATCGACAGGCAGCAGCGTGCGTGATTGAGGGTGAAATGATGTTCATATACTTTATAGAATCTTCACGGATCTTCACTGCCTCGGGCGAGGGAATTTGGGTGGATTTCTCCCAGTCAAATCATCGTGAAGCGACGTTTGCTCAGATGAAGCACTAGATGAAAGAAATTAACGTACTCTGCGTTTGGAAGAAAGGCGGACAGCAAAATGTGACTGCAGCTCTGTTGAAAACGGTACCCTTGCTGCGACATTACCTGAGAGATTACCCTGGGGGTCCAGAATAAAAGGGTAGGGATGAGATGAAAAACATACCTCACAACATAGGGAAAGCTTTTCTCGAATAAAAGCCATGAGTCTATTACCACAGTGTTTCTCAAGTAATGTTACCAATCGTTGGTCTCTCCAGGGTGCAACCTGATAGGCGGTACACTGTTGTACACGGATTTTACAAGAAAGTGAGAAATCTCCTGCCAAAACACCTGCTAGCCATCCATACAGGGTATCCCCACCAGAACTCCTCACGACATTATCATGCCCAGCAACTTCACACTGATGAACTTAGTTTCATACTCCTAATTACCACGCATGCACCCGATCGTCAGGCACAATATCGTCGCCGACCCAGTCCTCGTCACCACTGACTTCTTCATCTAAGAAGTTACTCTCGTTCAGTTGCTCCTGAGTCGGTCTCAGGTTATCGACCAGTATATGAACAGTATCGCACATTCCTTGAATATACAGTTGCCCCTCATCCATTTGAGAGGTTGCTTGCGTGTCCAGTCCGGCACTGTCATCATCTAGCGCAGAATCTTCACTTGAGGAATCCGAATCCGAACTTCTTCTTCGACGTGGACGGTGAAGACGAGATGGACGCTTTGTCGACAATGGGCCACTAATTTGGGCCGAGGTATCAGATGTACCTGGTTGAAGGCGGGCGCTCTGGCGTGTAACCCGACGAGTCAACGCGAGTGGGACATCACTATCATTTTCGCTCTCGCTCTTAGTGTCGAGGTTGGCTTTCGGGACGTCACCGTGACCGAATCTATTACTATCCTTGCGACGAAGGCCGGGTATAGATTTATCCTTGGGTAACATTGATACTCCATCGGAGTTCCTTGACTGTGCCTTGAATGCCTTGAACGTGTCAATGGATTCCAAATATGGATTCGGTGGAGGAGAGCTCCTCAAGAAGACTCTTTCGAGTCTACCAACCCATGTATCACGGAAAATGACTCTATCCCGCCAACCACTCTCGTCAAGGCTGGCTTTGATATTGAGGTGGCGAAGATTGGGCAGTGTCGACGCGGAGTCTACCAATGATGAGAAGAAACTTTCTGCGGTCTTGAGATCCCACTTGCGCAGATGATGAAGCTCCAGCTGCTGAAGAGTTGTAGGCCAAGTTGGCACCTCACCTTGCAAGAGGAGGGCCGGGAATTTAGGATCAGTATTCTGGTAGTAGAAGTAAGATTGATAGTATGTAAGGTTCATCTTCAGGGTCTCGGCCTTTGGGCAGTTGATAGCGAAGTCTACCAGAAATGAAAGGTTAAGCGCTTGATTGTGATCTAAAATAAGCTCCCGGATGTTTTGGCCGTGTGCTTTGAGAAAGTTGTCCAGCATTTCCGAAGTGATGATAAAGCAGTCGACGATCTCAAGCAACTCAAGATTCTGAGGAAGTAGGTGCAACAGCTTTTGGTTGACAATTGGCGACGTTATGAACCTCAGCCGCTTCAATCTTGGTAGACATTTAAGTGCGTCTGCGAGCTGCTCTTCACTGGTTCTATCTATTGGTGCTGCAACTGCTACTTCGTTCGGCCCGGACATATCTTCAGATATAGATTTCCAAGTTCGGCTTGACTGATAATTGACCAACGTCATTTCCTCTAAGTTCCGAAATGGAAGAGTTTGATGAATATCTTTCAGCTTTGATATCGAAAATTGTGTTCCTGTGATACGCGCGTTCCACTTCCACAATGATAAGGATACCTTACTTCGCTCCATTGCGGGGATCATCGAAGTTTGGTAACCTGTTCTATTTGCCGGAACGATACCGTGGCTGGATTTATGTAGTATGGGTGCATCTGTAACCGTGTGTATTCCCACGCCACGAATCTGTGGAGTATGAGCGATAAGGTCCGCTAGGTCTATCGGCTCACGACCCATATATTTGCGAGTAAGGGTGGTCACAGCCTCCATTTCCAGAAACTTGACCTTGGCCCTGTAATTGAACGTCGAGCTTGCTGTTTGAGAGGCAAGGTGAGAAATCAGTCCATGGGCGCGTGTTGGCGGGCATAGCGGCGGCGACCGATACAACGCAGAAAGTGCTGGCTCCGCAAAAGCCCTGCACAGTAGTGCAGTCTGGAGTAGCCAGGCTATATTTGATGTCGGTTCGAAGAGACAGGTCCAGAGGGGATGACAGGCATGCTCAAAAATCTGGAGTAGAATATGGTAAGGAAGAGACTGCCACGGAGGGACTCTTCCGCCAAGACGCAATATTCCATCTTCTTGCTTCGGGATCGTATCTCCCTTACTATTTTTGACCTTCTTCGCCCCTATGTTCAGCTTAGGGTGCTGCGCCGAATTGGCCTTGCGCCTTCTGGAGGGTTGGCCGGTGCTTTGCTGACCAGACGAGTGGGGCGATGAGGCACGACGGCGCTTACGCCCTGGTGCTTCTGGGTATGGCGTATCTGTGCTCGTTATGTCGCTATCATCTGTACTCAATTCCCTGTAAGAGACACGGTTACGGGTTGACTGAGAGGTGCGAGCAGGGCTTGAGCGTTGCACAGCTGTTCTCCTTGAGCGCGTACTAGCGGACATGATTGCGAAGTGCTTCTAGGCGAGCCTACGTCGAGAATGTTCTTCCTTGAGCGTATGCACTCAGTGGGTGTCGGGCTGCGACATGCCTTTAATGTTGAGTCCGAGTAGAACGGAAACGCAAATATTAAAAGATGATTAGAATGGAGATGCTCTCTAGCGGACGAGGGCTGCGTCATTCATCCCTGCATATACGCTAAGATATCTTGGGGTCCATCTTATCTGATTCTACAGCCCTACCTTAGTTCCTTAACCCAACATCTCACCTTTGTGACCTTCAGAATGAACCCCAAGTTGGATGCCAATACTAACCAGTGTACTCCGTAGGTCAGGCAATGCTATCGCAATGTTCTATTAGCACCATTAAAATATCCCGAATGTGCACATCGTTGCATCTTGCCTTCAATCTAGGGCGGGGTACGGATATCTTCAATCTTACCTCTACTGATGCTCGAAAAAATCGATCTGCTGAGGTTTTACAAAAGAAAGAGGTATTATATGTCTCAAAAGCACATGCTATGATCATTGAAAGGCAAAAAGTAGGGGAATTACGACGTCGAGCATGTGAGGAGCGCTCTGGAAAGAAGGCTATTGCTGAGCTGAAAAAGGTACATAAGCAAACAAAGAAATGTTGGAAATAGGGGAGATGGTAATCTCCGCCTCATAGGGCTGATAGGGCTGGGGCCCGCTAGTAGAGTTTTACCTGCTCGCTCCTAGATAGACTCCTATCCAGCTTCAACCTACCTACCAAAATGCCCCATATGACCTCGTATTCCAACAAGAAATAGAGGAAGAATTGGCAGAAGGATTACAATGCCTGGAAGGATATGTGTGGATAGTACTCCGTAGTAGAGGAATTGTGGTGGAGTACCCCCATGGTAGGGTAGAATAATGGAAATTCGGGTTATGTGGCCGCGTAGTACTAAAGCGAATACTTGGAGCGAAAGTGCGGGGTACGGATAGAGTAGTAGGTACCGACCGTACCGTGCAGTGCATGCGCATCACATAAGGTCGAGGTTAGGTCTACTTTTACTCTCATTTCATATTTTGACGATTACAGCGCGCTGACGTTAACAACGCGTCCAGTAAGGTCGATAGCAAGGTTTATACTTAATCAGAACGTCATGTTGGTTTGAGCTACGAAAGTAATTCAACGGATGATTCTGTTGACTGCAGACGGATCGATTGCGCTCGAAACATCGATCGTTATTGCTTAAGCAAAGTCAAACCAAGCAATACCAAGCCATACTCCGGAATACGGAGGTAAGCTATACTAAGCTATGTACTAAGCCGGAACATCGGCTCAAATTTGATTAATGATGCAAATCGTGCGGGCCCCACCTTAAGATTTACCTCAGATTACTTTCGGGTTAGCTTTTATTGCGCCAAGCCACCTTAGCCGACGCCAGGGCCCAGGGGTAACCCCTCACCCGAAAGGGAAACAAACATTTCAACTACCTACTGTACCTACCTACCTTCCTACCTAGGTACCTTTCTACTACCTACCGCGATAGTGTCACTTTGACGAAGCTCGAAGCTCACTCAATCGCTGACCTTCGGGCGGTGGTGTGAGGTGACGAAGTTACGAGGACGGTCTATGTGTACGAGTAGTGAGGTTAGTAAGGTTATGTTACATAGGACTGGATTACTGGAGTCTGGAAGGGGCCGTTTTATTATTTCTTGGCAGGGCCCTGATGCCTAACTTCTTCCGCTCTGCCGCGACAATCAATTACCGTTTTCGTCCCAAACACAAGTCCCCTGAATCGAAAGATTTCCCTGTTTGGCCTCTGATTCCATCATCTTGGACGCCACCAAGCCGGAAGCAGTGTGGGGAATTCCACTCACCAAGCTGCTGTGTGTGTCTTGACATTCGGATGTCGGTCTAGCTTGCGGGGTAAGTACCCTAAGGTACCTAGGTACCTACCTACCTTAGTTCAACTTCCAAACGCTCTCTGCATGTAGTATACTATGACATCACATATGGTATCTCACTGGGGTCTACTGAAGCTATAACACCATCCGAGATGCCTTTCCTCCAACGTGCCTGAGTAGAACATTCCAAGCATTTCCCACCTGAAAACCGAATATTCACAACGATCGATCAACTGATTAACCCAAAATGAAGGCTTCCTCTCCTCTTCAGCTCCTCTGGACGGCTGCCGTTGCGTCGGCCACCTATATGTGCCCGGTCAGCCCGGGCTCCAGCGACGCTCCCGCCATCATGTACGGTTACGTTGTGCAACATCTCCTCACGAGCTACTACGACATGGTGCCTATCAATGAATCTTTCTACTCTTCTCTTCCCTCGCCGACAAAGCCAATGACCGACTTCCTAGCCAACACCAAGGGCCTGGCCGTGCAGGCCAAACTCGGCGATGAGGCCCTCTTGCAGGCCGGCATGGCTGCTGGGGGAATGAAACCGAACTGCAGCTTTTCGTACCCGCCTGTCACGGACGCCACATCGCATCTCATGAATGCGTATATCTTCGAGGCGACAATGTGCGGCGCGTTCATCGGTCTAGCGGACTACGTGCAATCTCCGCAGACAGCGTTCCTGATGGCAAGGCTTGCAGCAGAGCACGGTGAGTAGCGCGCAACCTTTTGTCTCGACCTGAAAGCCAAGCTAAAGGAATCCGTCTTCAGGTATCCATGCCTCCTACATCGGCTCGCACATGAAGTCCGTCATATTCCCCGCCAACAGCACATCTTTGACGCCGGCCTTCACGCCCGAGATGGTCAGCATGAAAGGGATGGGTGTCGGACCCCTGGGCGACTATCTCAACGGCTGCGTGATGCCTCCTGCTGCTCCATGCGGCGGGACCGTTGAGATCGGAATGCTCGGAGCCATGCTGAACAATGAGGGTAGCTCAAACATGGTGAGCAACAGCAGCAGCTCCGGCACCACGAATACCTCGTCTCCGTCCACAAGCCCCAAGGCTTTCACCGGCGAGGCTGGTTTTGTCCAGGGCGGGGGGTGGGCGGCCGTAGGGATTTCGGCGCTAGCCGCGTTATTGACGTTGGTTTAAAATGCGTTCAAAAAATGCTGAAGCGTCTGTCGGATTAGATCTCCGCAGGTGTATATAGTAAATAAACAACGTCAGCGTATGCCGAAAATAGAAGAGAAAAAATCACCTCATCTCAGGTAACCTCTTTCCCGTCAGTCCGTTCCCAATTTTGGGCCCTATGCCGCAAGTAAGCATTCTGATTCCTCGAAGACGTCTTCCAGAATCTGATTGGTGGGCTTTTTGTGCGGTAATGCCACTAATTTGACATTGGTTCGCCAAGGACTATTGACGATCAATTCAAGATATTCAGCTATTCCGCTTGTACTGTCATGGAAGAGATAAAGATTCGAAATGTCCGGATGCAAACAACGATTGAGGCAGGCTCCGTCCATAGCGTACCTTAGCCTCGCCAGATTCTCGCCCCCTGGGATCTTTGATTGAGGCGGTGAAATCTAGTAGCGAATCGAGATATCGAAATCTAATTGAGAACGAGCCCCGCTCTTTAAATACCCTGTCGAATTCTCTCAAAATGCAGCTCACTCTTCAATATCAAAACTGCCAGTTTCCCAATCTTCCGCTCTCTATCTGATAAGTTCTTCTACAAATTGGTGTACAATCTGGTGAACGTCTGTGTTGGAATACGAGGCCATATGAGGGCATATTGATATTTTGGTTGTTGCTGTTAGAGGTCTATCTACGGAATAGGAGCCAGCAGGTGAAAACTCCACTAGCAGGCCCCAGCCCTATCAGCCCTATTAAGGCGGAGATTACTACCCCCCAGTCCGATTCCTCTACCGCTCACACCACACGGCACCGTTTCCATCACGGCTTGCGCGGCTTTCAGTGCTTTCTGTCTCAACATCCTTGTCTTCGGTTATCACTTGGCATGCGCGGCTTGCTACCCAGGCGGTGCATCTATTATGGCCAACTCTCTGGCGGTGAACATTATAGGAAGAACTTCGAGCGCAATGGAATCAACTATGATCGTGATGGCCGAGATCTGCCAGAACAGGTAGGAAGCGATACAAGACTTGGGTAATTGCAGTAAGGGTTCGTCGGTTCGAACGAAGCGAGGCTCGCGGGTGAGGTAGAGGATCTTCGCCATGATCCCATTGCCTTCGAGGCCGCCCCAGCCGACAACGAAGACGCCAGCGAAAAGTGCGTCCGGTATGAGATGAAGTACGGTCAGCAGTGGTCCCGTCATGGTCCAGATGATAGCCAAGCCCATGACAAAGTGCGATATGCGCTGCTCTGCCACGCTTTCGGCGATGATCTTTTGCCGACGTATCTCTGCCCCGTCCTCCGTCTTAATGACTTCCAGCTCGCTTTTGTAATTTGTCAAAGCATCTGTATGTACAGGCGCCTACCATCGCGTCAGCATAGGTCACAGAATGCGGTTCCGAAGTCTTACCTGTGGCGGATTAAGGGAGATACGAAAATTGTCGTCATAAGGTTCAAATTGGAGCACGATATAGAGCTTTTAGTGCATCCTGCTCAATCACCTGATTTAAACCCTCAGGAGCCTATTTGGAACAATCTAAAACAACGCGTTAGGCTCTATAAATGGACTTTCAAGAAACGGCTTAAACAGGTGATCGAACAGGTCTGGAACGATATTCCTATGAAGGAAAATCAAGCTCGAACCAGCGAGATGCCTGATAGATGTAAAAGACTAGCAAACAACGACGGTAAAGGCATGAAGTCTGCGGCTTGGTGATTTAATTTTGGTGTGAATAGAGCTAAGGTAGTTTAATAACCTCGGCTACGATGGGGAGGTATGATGACTTTTGACACCATCCGATGTAACAAATTCATTTTGTTACTGTGATATTGCTCTCCGTGTAAAGAGAATGTTCCTTTGACCTATACGTAGAGGAGGCTCTGCTAATAGTCAATGCAGAAAGAATGTGATTTGAGACACAGTAAGAGGACGACTTAGCAGGCCTCTGAAGGGCAGTAATTTGCATTGAATACAGACAATGCCATTCAGCAAGGATGTTCCAAACAATCATACGTAGAATTTCGCCTCGAAAGTCCATCATCCCCACTGCCTTAATATAATCGACACGTTCATTTACTCTCAAGTACTTTGAGCTTTTCATCGGCTGCCTCCTTGGCTCGCTCGGAAACATTGGGATTGTTCATCGTCCTGTTCAAGGAGGTAAACCTCCACATCAGTACTAAGAAAAGGCTTGCTCGCCGTCGGATCCCACGTACGCCTTGAGGCCACCTTTGACGTTGCCAACGTGGTCTTTGTCATTGTCCATGCCACCCACAGCTTTGTCGCCAAGGATATTCTCTTCCTTGCTGACCTTTGTTGCAAAAGTTGGGTTCTCGCCTACTTTAGTCGCATCGCGGAGATCTGTGGTATTGCTGCGTTAGCGATGGGTCCTCGCAGTCCCTGAACACGCTGTAAATCGTTGAAGCAATACAAGAGGTTCAAGAAATGGCACGGGGATCTTTGAATTGGAGCTTACTGTCAGCCATGTTGAATTGAGAGATAGTATAATGTGGCTCGTGATTTGTGTTGGAGAGTGTTTGTGAGTTTTTTCGTTTTCGTCAATGGTATTGAAGTTGCAAAATGATAAGGGTTAGAATAATAAAGTCTTTAACAGCGGAGATCTAGTAGTATGAAAAAAGGAAGAGAAAGTGATGTCATGGCGAAGCAAGACCACCTTAGAAAGTACACAGACGGGATACATATGCCCCGCATACTTCAAAGTACGGTAGGCCATGGAATTAAGGTGTCCGCTAGTAGAAGTCAATCGGCAAGCGCGCCAAGCAAAGCCCCAGCGATCAAGCCAGGATATAACAACTGGCGAAGGATCCTTGCTCCGCGCACAAACCATAGTCGAGTTACAGCCAATACATCCTTATCAGTTACTACAGTATAGCGTCACGGGTGTGTACAGCGGAAGGAATGGAATCTTGGTGAATTGGAAATGCAAGCAATAGACAAGAGAATGGCACAACAACATACGTGCTTCCAGAGGGAGCTTGATTGGGGAGGACAGTCGGACATGTGTTGACATGGTTGCCCTGATCGACGTTTCATAGGTGATCCTCCAACTAATCCATGTCGAGCACCCCGCTGGAGACTGGAGTGTGTTTTGAGCTTAGTGCCACTCCGGACTTGAGCATATCACGTGATGATACCGTGGGATGCAAAAGGAAGTATCACAGTTCCAACAGCAGTTCCAACACTTCTACCGGTTCCAAGTCTCATTCAAATATTGATATGAGGGTGCACTCATTCAATCAACAGGAGCCTTGTGTCCAACTCAATACAGCATCTCACGCATCCGAGTGACTGGCAATTATTACTTGGTCAGTGATTGCGTCCCTACCTCACCAGCCCGACGCAACATGGCCACAGAGATCACCCTCACAATGGTTGCAGGTTAAGCAAATTGAGTGACAACAAGGAATGTTCTCTTCAAGTTGGATTTTCAATCGATTAATGCTATGGAGCCAGAGGGTGCACTGGTCCTGCACCCAGGTGAGGCTTTTGAACGTGCGCGTCTTATCAACGCAGTAGTCACGGAATGGGCTTCGTAGATTCAAATCCTACTATGGCACAAGGGACTAATTAGGAGGAGAGGCCTGCTACGACGACGACTACCCCTCTTAGGCCGATCAAAACAGCTGCTAAACAGTGACTGAGCGACAGCAGAGCGACAGCAGTCCGAACCCGATCCTCTGGATCTCACCCCCCCCCCCCCTCCTCCCTTTCTCGAGCGAGCAACGTCGCGTCAACTACATTACGACGACTAGAGTCACTGAAAGAAATTAAGCATAGGCCCCTATAGGAACATCCAGACCCTCTGTCATATAAGGGCCTCCTTCGATGGGTAACTGCCCACTATCCATCATTGACCGCTAGTGAAACGTGAGGGAACCTGTCCTCCCCAAGAGTCGGGAACAACGGTGGATCGAGGCCCGAAGGAAGTCAAGTTCACTATATCTCCGGCGAAAGATGTTGACGTGTAAGGATTTGAACCAGTGAGGGGGAAAAAAAGAAGCAATGCGTAAGCGTAACGCGTGCGAAACGAAGACGACGCAAGAGGATATACACAAAGAAAGGGAAACGGATAGAAAAGCTGAAGGATGGACGTATCTACGAAGCTTCTATTACAAAGCATTGACGGAGCAAGTACGGAGCATCTACGGAGCAAATACGGAGGGAGCGAGTAAGGGATTCAGGCATGATGAACGGGATATATCAGTCATACGGTCAAACCAAAACAGATGCGAAGGCTGGATTGCACCCCGGACACGACTACAGCCTATAAAGGAGGACGAACTACGGTGCATCCTCTTCCGGGGCCCAGCTCGAACTACGGAGGCTCTACGGAGGTGAATAGAAAGCGTGGAGGAGATCTTAGTACATGGTTTTCAACGAAGCAAAACACAGCATCGACTGCATCCTTTCATCTGTAGTCGAAAAACATAGCAAAAACCCGCATAGGCCGATACAATTTTGGTGTTGAATGGGTAAATACATAGAACAAAACAAACAAAACAAATACTACCTATGGGATAGTACATGAATGACAACCCGGAGATTATGTCATCAGATGATGCGTAATCCTGGTTATTTTTTATTATCAAGTGGTACTCTTTGCATGCCTCTTGATGTTGAAGACAGCAATAAATGTTCAGTGGTAGCATCCTATTGGGTGTTCCGTCTGTTCTGCACAGACGTTTCGGACTGCTGCAGCGAATCTTGGTGCTGCAGCGAATCTTGGGGCTGCTGAGTTGTCTCAGCGGTGCCTGTGTTACCTAAACCCCGTCGTCCTAAACGGAGCACAGGGGCAAGAATGCGACTTGCCGGATTTTCGGTTTCAGCATGCTGATATGCTGGAAGAGACCTGGATGTCGGCTCATCCTCGACTTGGGATGATGTCTCAGTTGCACTTTCAGGATCTTGGGTTACACCAACAACAACTTCTGAGAGGGTTCGGGGAATTGCAATACCAAACTTGACGAGTGGAATAGTGAGGCCGTGAACGAACTGTACGGGTCAGGCTAAAGTTGAAGATGCATTGTGGGGTAGAGACTTACAATGCTACAGATAACGAGAAACCAAATAACAACCATCATTATTTCGGCCAGTCGCGCAGCATCCTCTCGCTGATTGCCATTAACGTCAAGTACTTCGGTGCGAAGGTATTCTTGGCTGATGTAAAGGTAGAAGATAGCACTAACGCCGATAGGGCCGAAGAAACCAACTATACTCGCCTGCCGCCAATGCTCAATTTGATGGATGCGAGTGTGTATTAAAGCCACGATAGGTGGACGTCGTAGGAGTAGAACCAGGATGCCCAAGGGAATGAGTCGGTATATTGGGATTACGCTGTTGTGAACGAACATGTGCCATGGACAGACGGCACCAAACCATAAGAAAATAGCAACATTGAGAAGCATATCAATGGTCGGCTGAAGCGTGTCATCCTCGGTTTGTTGACGAAACCAGTCGTCCCAAGTGAAGGCGTTTCCAGCCAAGAAACAGGCTAGGACGTCATCACTGCCAATCAGGCCGTCTGTGCCTACGACAAACAACTAATAAAATCAGCCGATTTCCTTTCCATTACGAGTGAGCGCACTGACTGCGAGTGCAATTACGAACACCAAGAAGCTCTCTCGGTCGACGTATTTCTTCTCTTCTGCCCAATGGAGAAGCTCTTTTGCGACCCACCCGCAAGCAAATCCATAAGCGCAACTGAGAAGTATTTGATAAACCCAGGTCTCATAGAACCACAAACCTACAGCTTTTCCGGCTGTGTGGCCATGTGCCCCATCGCCTATATAAGTGATCAAGTAAAGAGGCAGAAATAGGAATGGGTAGCCAAGTCCATCATTCAGACCAGACTCAGCAATGACAATCCTCTGCAACGGCTTGGGGATATGCTTGTCCGCAAACTTGCCCTTCACGATGGAGTTTGAGAGAATGGGATCCGTGGGCGTGACACACGCGCCGACAGCAAGAGCATACAGAAATGTCAAGTTCGGCACCATGGCCCAAATCAGCATCGAAGTTACGAGCCACATAACCACCATGCCAGGGCCAATGAGATAGAACAGGCTCTTCCATTCTTTCTTGAGGTACTTTGGCGGCAGCTGTACGCCAGCAATCACCAATTGAACACCCAGCACTAGTCGGCAGAAGTACAGATTGATAACCTCGAGGTTCGCTTCATCATACAGGGCGTATTCCTTGGGGCGAATCCATTTTGCTGCAGGCCCAAATAGGACGCCCGCCAGAAGCGATAACACTGTAATATGCAATCAGTAGTAGCAAAGGGCTTGCACATGGCGGCCGCCAACGACTGACATACAAGCTTCTGAAAGGTAGAACCGGTCTTTTGCGAGGAAGGAAACCAGACCAAACAGAGCAACGAAGCCACCGAGAGTTGAACAGACAATGTTGAAGTTGTTGAGGCCAAGCGTCGGCATTGTCGTCGTGTGTGATCAACGATATCGAGCTCGATCTTTGATGCGGACACATTTTGACGTCGGCAACGATTAAAGATGATGAAATCTCGGCATGTGCAGGTAATACCAAGGCGCTAATCAAAAAAGACTACCTAGCACTCACGATGGTCTAGGAAATGAACAACCACACACCGACCTACCTTGGCGGACTACCTAACTAACACCAAAGCTTTTACGGTTTGAGATCGACCCAGCAGTGGAACACGTCAAGCAGTCCAAATAACTGTGAATAAAACCGTAAAGAAACGCGTAATCAAACGGTATTTCTACGAGGTCAAGTTAGTGGATTGATCTTAAGCTACCACCTTGGTCTGCTAAGGTAAGGTATTCCTTCAGAGGGCGAGTTGGCCGCGCACACTGAGTTTCCGCCCACTCTAATCTAGAGAGGTTAGTTACAGATAGTATCGGGTTTAGCGTGCGAAAAAGGGCACTAAGATAAGTAATTAGTCATCGTTAGTGCGCGGAAAACCCGGGCATACGTCAACCTTGAATGTGCGGGGCATACTCGTATGCTCTTTTGAAAGTTCAAGAAGCCTTTTCACCACGATGTGACTTCTTATCCTGTGAATGATCATCCTCAAGCCTAGCGAAGGAAGAAAGCGTGGGAAGCAGGAGATTTATTGGAACCGAACGGCGAAGGACTTGAGCGAGGGAGCTGGATGATGGATGGACGTGCAAGGTTGCGGCGTTTACTCTAAATGAAGGGTGAAATACTTCTCAAAGTCTTGAATGGAAGCATGAAGATGTGATGAGATTGTACGCAGATGATAAAGCTGAACAGAACTGCTAGTTTTTGATCGCATTTGTGAGCATCGATTCATAGTATGGCAGTGAAGGAAGATTCGATATATTCGTAAGAAGGGACGCAGGGGTTTACCAGCGAAGTAAAATCTCTAAGATCGTGCAGGATCTCAACGACCTCGAGCCCTTATTTTCGAAAACGACCGCAACTTCCTTATCTGTCACCAATAAGAAAAGTCCTAGCGGAACGACCTTATCAAAGTTCACTTCATTAAACGTAAGACGTGGAAAGCTATAACCAATTTAATACCTAATCCAATTTGTAAATTATGAATTTAACTAACCGAATTTCAATCTCATCTCGGTTCGTCGAACGTACACTTAATCGACACGATATCTTCTCCCCGCCTCAGGTGAAGTTCTGTCGGAGTAAGTGTAGCGCCAAGGCAGAATTCTATTTCGGTGTCATAGCTTAAGCCTTCCGCGTTAATCGCTTGCGAGTTAACGTTTCTGGTCTCGGTGCCTTGAAGCCATTTGACTCGTATCAAACAGCGACTACTAGGATTAGAGACTGGGTCTGGATTGGGGGACGCAGTGGTGTCACTTGACAAGTGCAGATTGAGGCGGGTGGTGCTGACGTTGATAGATATGTTTGGGTATGAGAGTGGGCGCCAGATGGGTTCGCCTTCGGTCAATTCGTGATGCGGTTTTGGTGATGCTGTAGAAGAAGGGCTCAGGGGTGGGAGAGAAGATGCGGTAGGGGTATTTGTAGATGCGTCTCGTGATGGGAGTTCTCTCGCGGTCATAGGTGCTTGGGCTGGTGAATGAAGCGTTGAAGTGCTTGCTAAAATGGACGATGTTGCACCAGTTAGGAGTTCGCCTTGTGGAGGTACTTCGGATAATAATGAGTCTGGGCTCGTCAAGCCTAAAGAAGCAGGACCTTCCGAGAAGATCGGAAAATTGGGTATCACTCTATGAGGTAACTGCTTCCGGGTTAGTGCCATGCGAAGACCAGTTGATAATTAGGAAACTGGGGGCAGTACCTGGTCGATAGCGGATAAAGACCTGGCCAGGGTACTCTCATTTGGGTGATCAGCCCGTACTGACCCCCTATCTAGGGCTACTCTGACCTTGACTTTCAGAATGTCACTGAAATTTCTCAGAAGAACGTCAAAGTCGCGCCGACGCATCTCTGGTAGTAATATATGCCACTCTGGCAGAGTCCATCTGTGATAAAGACGGCCATGAGTCCTAGGAACGTGGTATTGACCGTGAAGCCTGAAGAAAAGATCACAAAGATAGCATGCGCTCTTGCTGAAACTAATTGTCCTTGGTCGTATCCTTTCCGAATTCAGCTCGTAGAAGAAGAGAAGCTGAATCTCTGCATGCACTTTGACAGATTTATAATAATCTGCGATGGTCACACGGAACTCGTCAAATATGACTTGAATAGACTTTCCCAAACATCTCTCTAGCGAGGGCTTGAGTGACCTTGATTGCACAGCACTTCCAGGTCGAAGTATGTTTTGAAGTGCTGTAAGAGGATGAACATTCTTATCTACGTGTGAAGGTTGAGAGGGACGCAGAGTTGAAGAAGTCTCAATTGTAATGCCGTTGAATATAGAGTACTCCTCGCTTCGAGCGACGCAAACAAGCTCGTAGCTGATTGAATAGTATCGACCAAGCTTTCCCACAGCTTCAGAGAGGAATGTTTTGAGCTCAGGGTTTAGCCTTTTCGAGGAATTGAGAGCCAAGTTAAGGTTCGTTTGTGAAGCCAAATCATGCATCTGAGTTATCAACTCCATGACCACATCTTGTACCTCGAAAGATGCTGCAGAATGCTCTTGAATGTCTTCTAGTTTCATGAACAAAGCTTTGAGAGTCTTTGTCTTTGTTAGAATGTTCGTCAATTGCATAACTGTGATATTCGAACTGAGCTCTATAGGTTGATCTCGTAGGACAGTATCCAGCAACATGATTAGCGCAGACTTGTCCTTGTTTCTCGAAGTTTTCTTAGCATGCCTTGATCGTAGCCGAGATAGAATACGATAATAATCTAAAGTGACTATGCATCGGAAAAGAGCCTTCGTATCATCATCTTTGCTATTCGCTAGACCATCATCAGTTTACTATAACTATGTTTAATCGAATATAGGGTGTACATCTCTTGACGCTGCTTGTTCCAAGATTTTTGCCATAAGCTTGAACCCACGCACTACCTCATCAATGTCACCATTGTTCGAAGTCAATCGAATTGTACAGCTGCGACGATCACGAGCTTCCTCAAGGCAGACCGCCGTGACCCTAGCCGAGTCATGTGTAGTAGCTGACAAGAACGCCAAATTCTCCACAATCTGTTTTTCACACTGGAAGGGTAGTTGGTATATGCTCGAGAGAATTGAAAGTGCTTTTGACGGCTGATTATCTTGTCTTTTGGACTTTCGGGACAATCGTTCAGCATGTATAGAAGAGTGACCGTCTCCATCAGACTCTTGTGAGATGTGCCTCTGAACATTACATTGTTCATGATGGCATTGTATTCCTGCGTATTCGAGATTTTGTTTACGAAAGCCCGCAAAAGTCGAAGATGAGGATTCTTCGAAAATAGGGTCTGGCTCGATAGAGCTACGGTGTTTGAATTGTCTGGAGCATAATAGCATTCTTTGTCAGCTTCTACCAAGGTATGAAAATCTGGTGTGGCTTTACCTATAGTTGGTTGCTTCGGCGGTGAACTCAACCCCAAAATGAATACGAACTCTGGTTGCACTACGCTCCTCGATATTTAGCGTGTGCAGAAAGGTTGCGATTTCTTGGCATCGCATTTGTCGCGCACCCCTCGATTATCGAATCAACGAAACCTCGATAATTTGAAAAGAACGAACATTAACAGATTCAGTAGCTTTTAAGCAATCAAAATGTTTCAAAAACTTCAAAAACGAAGCAATTTTGATGAAAATATCGATCAAAACCTATAGCGGGGTAAACGCGAGATATCAAAAATGAAAAACACACTAAAAAATGAGACTTGAACTGCGATTTCAGTAACAATTTATATACACGCTCAGAATTGCAGTGTCAAGTTGATTTAAACAAGAAAAAATCGAGTAGTAGAATACGACGATGCTGTACATTCAGATTGTTTACTTTTTCCTTTCTTTAAGATATGATTGAATGAATTTGAAGAAAGAGTTTCTGAGAAGACGTGATGTCAAGAAAATGCAAGTCTTTCTGCATATGTTAGAACTATTCTGAAAGCTCAACTTGACATCAAGAATTTTTTTCGACTCTCGACTCAACTTTTTCAACCCTTCGCGAGCTTGAAATTCGGTCTTTTCATCACGACGTATCTTCTTACTCTGTGAACAATCATTCTCAAGTCTGACGAAGGAAGGGAGCGTGGGAAGCAGAAGATTTATTGGAATCGAACGGCGAAGAACTTGAGCGAGGGAGCTGAATGATGGATGAACGTGCAAGATTGCGACGTTTATTCTAAATGAAGGGTGAAATCCTTCTCAAAGTCTTGAATGAAAGCATGAAGATGTGATGAGATTGTACGCAGATGATAAAGCTGGACGGAACTGCTAGTTATCGATCACATTTGTGAGCATCGATTCATAGTATGGCAGTGAAGAAAGATTCGGTATACTCTAGGTGCGGGTGGTGTGTTGAAGGGGTTCCAATAGCTTAATTCCTCTCAAGATCTGACTTTGATCCTAATCCCCTTCGATCCCTCAGCGGGCAGCGGCACGAACCCATCTGCGGCAATCTCAACATCGGCCAAACCTGTCTCGAACAATTCCAATACGCCCTCATCTCCTGCCTCCCTTACACCCTTCTCACCTCCTGAGCCGAAACGCCTGAAAATTGCCGCCAAACACATATACATTTCTGCGTAAGCTAGATTGATGCCTAAACATTGCCTACTACCCTTCGAAAATGAGATCAAGTACCGATTTAAGCGCGGGTTCTCGACCCAGCGTTCGGGAATAAATGACTTGGAGTCGTGGAATATGGACTCCTGTTGATGAATGAGGGTGCTGGTCATGCTCGCTGGAGTATTCGGGGGAATAGACCATTGCTTGCCGCTCGCAGCATCAGTGAAGAGCATGGCATTATCAGGCGATACACGTTGAAGACGGGAAGAGACGCCGTAACTTAATCGTATGGCTTCTTGGACGACAGCTACCAGATATGGGAGCTTCTCTAACACTGGTAGTGGAACGCTGGCGTTGGAATCGGGGATTGCGGATCTAAGTTCTGCTTTGAGCTTCGCGAGGATGCGTGGAGAAGCAAGGAGGTGATATGTGGCTACTGAGAGTGCCCAAGACGTGGTCAGGGTACCAGCACCAACGACAATTGCAGCTTCGTCCGTGAGACGACTGATAGTCTTGTCACTTTCCGGAAGATCGCTTTGAAGGATTTCGTGGAAAAGAGTAGGATGTGGGAGGTCTTGGTAGGTTGATCGTGGCTGAGCTTTGACCTGCACTATCTGTTGTTCGATTGACTAAGGAGAAGTTTGACTTCGGTTAACATACGTTATTTAGTACAATGCGTGAGAGCCTTACCCGCTGGATGCGAAGGACCAAATCAAGACTGGGTGAGATAAGAACTGCCACCCACTCGGGAAGACCCTGGATGAAGTAGAAAATCCACATCATTTGTTTGAGTAGTCCTGCTGCCTTACCTGCCTCCAGAACTGCATCGTGGTACTCCGGGCCCCAATTCTTATCTTCGAGGCGGTGGTCCGATCGACCGTAAGCATATTCCATGACGACATCTGGAGCAGACTTTAGAAAGATGTGCTTCATAACGAACAGCATGAGGAAGATGCCATAGAATCCATTAAAAGCGTACCGTTCGTGAATGCCGCAAATGCATAATCTATCTTGATAATTTCCCCTTCGGCATCTCTGAAGCCTTGAAGCCTTTCGAGCAATTTCTGTACCCTCTCTCCAATAACTGGCTGCAATCTCCTCACGCTCGCCATGGAGAAGAAGCGGTTTAGGGCAGCCCTTCTAGCTTTGTGCTTGTCATGCTCAATAGTCGAGAACATGGCTTCAGGTGTGCCAAACTGCTTGGTGTACCATTCCCACTTGTTACGTTTCTCACCACTGGCACTAGAAGCATACAACGTATCATAGTAATCAGGGTCTGAAATATGCAGTTCGTAGGGGTTGATGCGAATGATAGGGCCATATTTGGCATGTAAGGTGCGCAGATGAAAAGTGTATTGACCGCGAAGGATAACGTCGTAGTAGAATTCATACCTATTACAAGGCTGGTGTTAGCCTCCAAATAAAGATTTGGTAGGTGATATTACCAGAACGTCAAGGCTGCGAGTCTTGGACCAGGGAACTTGGCTATTGGGCTGAGGTAGAGCCGGTAGAAGGCGGTAAAGACCAAGTAGCAGGTCAACGTCAGCACTCCCACCATGAACGAGACCGTCCAGGGAAAAGACGTTGAAAAGACAAATAGAGCCATGATTCTTGATGACGACGTGTGGAAGACAGGTAGAGGGATAAAGGTTTGTCTAATTCGAAAGTAGAATAGAATGAGACGGCTGAGCCTTATCGCTAGGCGTGTGACGTGAGGTAAGCCGGTAAATCATGCCCTTCAGCTTCTGTAAGGTATGCACCCATAATGGGATCCGACATGACGCTCGATCCTACGCCAACTGGGCTCGGATCTTGTTTATTGGATTGATCGAAAAGTGCCGTGGGCCGCCAATACGACGTGGCTGTCGTCTCGAGGCAACGGTTAAGGCAAACTTTGGTTGCATTTCTTACCTGCATGAAGGAGCTCACTCATGCGTTTTGCACTGCCCATCATTACTTTTTCTACGAGGTAGTACGATATACTGTAGGGGGGCGCTTCAGGGATATATGTTGAAGCACGCTAATTTTGACGCCCGCTCGGCAAGCTGCGAGCATAAGGTATCATGCATTACTGTACCATCCTCGCCCTGTGATTTAAACGCGGGGGATCGCTCAAGTCATTCCCGCTTTTGAATCGCAGGGTGAGCCATCACATCCGAGTCGGCGGTGCTCAACTCTTATGCTCATGTCTCAGAAGAAAACAAGAGTGATTAGGAAAGGTGTTTCAATCAGGAAACATCTATCATCTCGATATAGTCTCCGCCTATGCGACTGCTAGCGATCTCTAGACCACAAAGGCAGGAGGTACAAAGAAGTCATCCAGATACACCATATCTTCCAAGTACCCTTATCGGCCTTTACATCCCGTAAGAGGATGGTCCGAAAATTTAGTGTACCTCCAATCACAAGAGAAGGTAGGTATGTTATAAGACTCGGTTTCCAGAATGCCGGACCAAATATCGACCACCTCATGACGCTGATCCCAATTTTCAGCCTTGCAAAGTCATCCCCGTGTGCGAGAGGTAGAGTCTTGCGCCCTCGCATCGCATCTCCCGCCTGATTGCTCATGTCCTGGACTTGTAATGTTGTTGCAACGACCAAGCCGATTAATATGACCCACTGATACCCAAAGGAGCTGAATTTGCACTGTCTTCCACAGGCAATGATCGTTGCACCCGAACCGTAACTTGCCATGCCAAGAGCGTTGATGGTGTTTCGAATAAGAAAGTTATTGTCCGCTCCTCCTAGATCGTTGTACATCCAGGTCAAGGTTATGATCACGAGCATGTTTGCCGTGGTCCCCAGATAAAGTGAAGATGCACAGGCAATGGGAATAACGATCAACAAGAGTGTCCTTGCTTGATTCTGGCTCAAGCGTCGAGACGGCAGCGGTCCCCAAGGTTTATTAATACCGTCTTCAAGGATCGAAAAAGGTAGCCGTTGATTTGCTATATTGAAGAGCAGGAGACTGAGCCAGAGCTACACAATCATATATGGAAAGTTCAACAGAGATGTGAGCAGGTTTGGGCTCTGATCGTTGGTAAGTGCAGGTTCTAACATTGCACTGGCAAGACCAAAAACCAAATTCGGATAGATCATTGATTTCAGGTCGCTACGGGTGAAAAGCCAAAGTGTCCTCAGGTGGTATGAAAGACTATTGCGGCTCCAGTTTTGGCGTTTCTGATCATCGAATTGTTCTTCCATTGATCCATCTTTCACTCGTTCGGGTTCTTTCTCTGCCAGGATAGATGAATAGGACAGCGACATTGGATAGGCTATGGTGCAGAAATAATAATAAAAGTTGCTGCACTTTTTTCGAATTTGAGATCGTTATATACACTTCAAAGTGAAACCAAAACTACTCACCTCATTGGAATTTATCGGAATGGTGCCATCTCCCATATTCCAGGATTAGCTGGCCCACTTTTGTATCTGCGGAGGCTATGCAGTATTCTTAGGATCGTAAACCGGCCTCGATCTTCCATTCGCGGAGAGGATTTTGCTCGTGCGCCAAGAAAATTTCTCTTGCACATAGGCAAGCATTGGTCAAGCTAGGACTTGGTCCAATGAGAAACTAACACCAAGGTATCAAGGATTTTTATTTGACTGTGCTGCACTGCCTGCCGCATGCGCGCATCGATTATTACCGTTGGCATGAATACCTACGATCACACGGTGTGATATCTTTCAAAACGTGATCTGCGAATTATGAATGCGAATCCTAAAGACAATACGAGCACAAGACACCCAATTTGATTATTGGTGGAAATCTCCGCGTAAATACAAGCGCCGGTAAACGCTTACTAGCTTGTTATGTTCAGGTAAGTAAGGGAAAAGGCCTGTGGATTAAATTGCTCGACTGTTGCATTCAACGATCCTACCAGTAGATGATCACCGCTGGAAAAGACGTGTGTAGTTGCATCTGGAGAATGCTCCGTGGAGCTGCGTCTCGCAGTAACAGGGCTGTGATTGAAGCGCAGCCCTGCTGCTCCAACATTCCGATGGCCAATCGGGAACAGAGTATCTTTTGTTCCCTTGCCAAAGGTTGGCGCTCAAGCATCTGTCCTCTGTAATCAATTGGTGCAAAGCAATCAGGTAGCAACAGACTAAAACGCGGTTCGATCTGTAGGTTCAGTGTGTCACAGAAAGTGTGCCACCTGAGTGCATAATCCTACAAGGGTATTTTGTCCAGTTTCGACGTGCCCCATCACCGCAAGAATACGTGCCGCTTGATAATATCCTAAGCATCACGCTTTTCCCGCTTTTCTACACCAAAATTCCTTTTTCAAACAAAAATATCGTCGATCTTCTTTCCTTCCTTGTAACCTGGCGCTGTTGGCTCAATGCATGGAGTGGCACGTCACACTCACCAGAGTATCCTTTCCTCAGCAAGGTTTGAAATAGAAATAGTGGAGCTAATGATAACAGTTGCTCGGCTTGGACCCGAATGTGCCCCCTTCTTCTACTCTACCGACCTGCAGGGCCTGCCCTATCCCGCCTCCATCATCATCACCATCGCTATCATAATCTTCCTCCACGTCCGATATATTGAGCACCTGGAGCGGCGTCCGAAATAGGACCATGACCTTGCTCTTGCGATTGGGAACTCTGCTCATGCAGAGCCGCTTGCCGCCCTTCTTGGCCCCCAGGTCCGGCGATGGGGACGGCCTCTTCTTGCGCGTGATTGCAGTGGTAGAGGGGGGGGGGGCTGCCTGCCTCGGACGAGATGAACACAGACGCTCTTTTCCTGCGAAGATGTTCACCTGCATTAATCGACTTTCATCTTTTTTCTTTTCACTGGAATAAAGACTCTGATACTCTGTGAACAGTAGTTTTCCATCGTTCATGACTTCATCGCATAAGCAAGTATTCAACATTGATCACGATCGTTCCTGACTTCGGATCAACATGCCTGAATCCCTCGGGTTTCTCAAGTTCAGTGCTTGTCTCTATTGCTGAGAAGCTCAAGCGCTAGGGGAAGGCGGCCCCCGTTGAGGAACGTTAAGGTCGTGGGTTCGATTCCCACCGCTCTCAACGGTGCTACCAAGGAGGAGGGTTATTAAGGATTTGATTCTAGCTGTGAAAGTATCAGGTTTCTTCGGGTTTTGAGATCGAAGAGGCGGCAGGGGTGGAGGGCGATTCGGTGCAAATCCGACTCGGAAGTGATTCTACGTCTCGAGTATCTGCCGTGGTGAATGCGACCAAGAGAAAATCGCCTCACGTGTGAAGCGAAAATTATCAGATTTACATTTCAACAATGCATACAGTAGTACGTACAGAACCACGACGTCCTCCAACACATGCGCCCCAATCCCCGCCCAAGTCTTCTAAAACTGCGCCTTCGAATGCGATCTTTACCCATGGCGTAACCCTCGTCACCCACGGCACACCATCCCCCGCTCCAGCGGCTTGGGCAAGGCCTTCGAAGTCACTCAAAATGTCCCCCTCGACGGCATCGGCCTGGAGGAGGCCTCCCTCTCTCAGCAAACCTATCTCACGCCAGACACGCTGTACAAATTGACATTTGACACCTTCGATGTCGGTAATGGCGGCTTTGTAGGCCTGAAGTTGCATTGATAGCCGTTGTAGACAGTTTCCGCGAGCGATAAGGATGGGTCCAGATTGTGGAATATAAATAGTGTGGAGTCTACGGCATTTACAGGTCAGTATCTGCTGGAGTTTTAGTGGGTTTTTGGGACGAGTAAGGTGTTGGCGAAGATTGATTGAACCTCCTTGTTCTCTGTACAACTTCTGCCCAAATTCCACCCTCCATTTCCTATAGAATGCACCTTTTCCTCTTCGCACGCGACCCGAGAAGTAGTCCTTCCTACTCCCAAGATCTTCGTCTGTGCGGAATTTACGTTGAAGAAATTCGGAAAACACATGGGACCGCTGCATCTTGAACACATGCAGAGAATGTAGACCGCAGAACTAAAAAAGCAAGGAGTACGTTAAGCCTGCAGTGTCAAGACTAGGCTTAAGCTGAATGTAGAGGAGGAGCCGACAGGGAGTTGTATCGATGGAAGAGACGAAGTAGATCAGGGTATGCAAGTACTTGGGTAGCAAGCGGACTGACTTCGAAATTATGGGCTGCGAGGGACAGTAGAGAAAGAGGAGATTCTTGGTGGGAGTTCGAATTGAGGAAGTGAATTGGTAGGCGGCCAGCTATTGTCACACGCGCAGTACGACAGTGATCAATTTGGGAGTGTCGTTGACGGATATGACAATAGCTTCGATGGTGATGGCGATGTAGGCGGTAGATATTAAGCGCAGTGCTATCCTGGATCTTCGAGATAACCTGTTTGATGTATGTCCTTGAAATACAAAGTATTACACGGAATTAATGTGCCCGACCCTCGAAAGTAGAACATAAAGCAAGATGAAAGCTCGGACTCCATCAAGTGTCCCATAGTCTCAATCTAATCTAGGAATGCCGCACCTCCCAGCCTTGAGTCACCTTGATATCGCCAGGGACACTCTGGTTCTCCTCGTCGTTAGGCATCCTCACCATGTCATGGAGGGGAAGCTCATCACTCCTCGTGAACTCAATGTTGTTATAAGTCTCGAAGTTGCCGTTGTTGATTTGTTGGAAGTTCTTGGAGCGAGACATCTTGGACGAGCTTTCCTTGGAGCCCGAGAATCCCTTAATCCTGTTGCCAGAGGAGCCGCTAGCCCCGCCTGAGCCCATTGCGCTACTGAACATTTGTTTCACTAGAGAACCAATGCGAGACTGGGTGATTTGTGACCAAACGGGGGCTAATGTTGGAACGCAGATACAGATGATTCCAAGGGGTACTTCGATGCCCTGGAATAATTCTGCTAGCCAGGTTGAGAGGGTCAAGTCGATCTTTTGAGTCGGACTGAGATGGATTATGCAGTCCAGGCGCATGATAGAACATAAGCTTGCGCTGGGGTCTATTAGCATGAAATTATCCGAGAAAGAAAAGAAGCAATGACAAGGTATAAGGTGGAAGCCGATACTACTTACAAGCTTCCAACACATAGCACAGCACTTATGACTATCTTGTTGCCGACAGTAGTCTTGAGCCTCCAAACTAGTGGTAGCGGAAGGATCAGCACAAAGAAATCAAAGATGACGTGGATGATGCCAAACGAGCTGCACAGTCCGGTCAGATTAACACAGCTGCCACCTAACGACTTATTGAACAATGACCACGACTTCTGGACTGGATGGCAAGCGTTGATTCGGGAGATAAAGGCAGCAATCCACCAAGCGCCAATAAGCCCCATTGTGATGATGCACATGAGGCGGAAAGGTCGGGATATGCCAAACATGCGTATGTAGAAAAATAGAATCGAGAGCTGCAACACAGCCACGGTGGTAAGCCATAGTATGTAATTAGCTATCAGAGACTGATCGAGTCAGCAAAGCAATTGCTGGAGAAGGAGCGTAAAATTCCACCTCGAAAAATATCTGCACCACAGACGGCGACAGGATGTACTGAGATAATCCTTCTCCACCGGCAACAACCATCACTATACAGGTCGCATGGCCAGCCCAAGCCAGTATCTACGGATTGTCAGCGCACAAAAGAGAAGCTTGAGCATGGGGTAAGATGGGGGAGGAGGACTCACCAGGGCGAACAAGCATAGGTAATCATCCGCGAGAAAGTTCGTCTTCTTCAAACGCCTCGCGTAAAAGCGGAGATATACTGCCAAAGTAGCGAGAGCGGACAAGACCGTGGGAACAATGATTAAAGATAATTGTCGACTATTAGTAGGTTTGATCGGTCCACTCAACGGTTTAGGCATTTTGCTGGAAACGACAGAAGCACAAAGGTGTAGAGAGCACAGGTTTAGCTAAGAAGCAGACTCGAGGGAGGTCGGGAATACGCAGAAAGAAGGCAGAGAGATCACAGAATAACGATTGGAGAGATAATCCGGAGATTTAGCTTGGAGAGTTAAGAACGTGGCAATGCTTACTTGCAGGATGTAGGTGCCCACAGCATTGTAGGCATGGGTGCGGCGGCCGGCTGAAACATGAAGAAGCCACATGCAATGATACTGAGGTTACAGCGACCCTGGACAGGATTACTAGCGCAGAGTCAGCACGTGCGGATACCAATGAAAATGTGTTCTTTGGATTCCAAAGCGCCTCGAAGCACAGTGAAAGTGATTGACATGGGCCAAGTACGACTTCGATACTATTCCGTATGGAACATCCATCCGAAAACATAAAGTGTGTCAGGAAGCTTACTGTGTTCTTGGGGCCCGAACTCGGGCACCGACGAAGCGAAGCGGCGCCATGTAACCATCACAGAAAGTCAATCGGTCGAGGTGTGCAAAAAATCGCGTCTTTGAGTATTCATTAGACGAATGTATAGTGTATGCGGTGCTATTGTTAATGCTAGAAGCCAAAAGCAGTATATAGGACTTGAATAGTCACATCTGTGGGTCACATGATCAGCTAGATCGCAGGCATAAGGATTCCTGCGTTAGGAAATCCGGTGAGTTCTGATCTAGGAATTAGACCCTAATAGATGGTACTTTTGAGATTGCTTGCTTCCTCGACATCGTTCGGCCAGGATCAAAATCTGCCTCAGAGGATGTGGGAGGCTGTGCGTTTGGAGGCGAGGTATTGTCTTCAAACCTTATTTGCCATCATTTTCTAGTAATAGACTGCAATATTAAGACGTATGATCGACGCGCTGCAATTTGACTTTGAGGACTATCAACGAAAGTTATGCGATCATTGACAACGTGCTATCTCACGGTGTCGTACAAGAGAAAGCACCTAACCTCCACGCTTTCCCTTGGTGGAGCATCAATGGGGGTACAAGGATGTTTGAACGCAGCATGTGGACAAACTATACTGAGATCAGCCTATCCACTTTTAGGTCAAGGAGGGAGGGGATGGTTAGGGCTATCCTGAGCCAACAGTCATGGAAAACTGCAAAAACTCACGTTTGCCGATGACATCCTCGTTATTATCCCAAATCTTGATCATCGTAATTTCATCCGTACGATGTCCACCAAGATAGTACCATTTCTGACCTTCTGCGTGACTAAAGCAAACCGTTTGGCCACGTTCTTCATACTCGTGTTTCCAAAGATCGCATGGGTGGATATTCATTGAAGAGACGCTGCGATAGTCCATTGTAGCTAGAGGCCAGTCTTCGACAGGACCATTGAGTGGTCGCCAGACGCTGGAGTATATGGATCAGATTTCAGTGCGTTGAAAAGGGAAAGTGTGGCGAGCATTACTTGAGCATTTGCACGCGCCCTTCCAGGATAGTAGAGACATCCTCATCTTCCCGAATGTTCTGTGATAGGCGACGAAGTGCACCCTTTGTGGACCTGGTATCATTCGTTAGTGTGATGAAATTGCCTTTTAGGCCGAGGCTGAAGGTAAACGAGAACATACTGATCGCAATGTACCTAAGAATCTGAGTAGAGCTTCATCACTAACTAAAAACTTGGACTACTTTAATACATACCACTGTTGCCGGTTGCTCTTTGCCGTCGGGGTTCTCATTTGATGCCAAATCTGGATTTCTCTTCCTAAGTGTATGATCGAAAATAATGACTCGTGATGCACCTGTTGTGTTCTTTATCAATTCTTTCATTCGCGGATAATATAGCTGCTCCACAACGACCTTGTTGTTTTCCCGCAGTGCATTTATCAGTTCGATGTTTAGCCCAGCTGGATCGTCAAAATAGGCAAAGCCATGTACGTTAATGTCAAAGTCGCTTTTGGTAGGCCGTGCATTTGTGATCTCGACGGAATGATCTACCCATTTGAAGTTTGTACTTTCAAAGCCCTCAGCAGGGCTCGAGCGATAGAAGGGATTCCCGCGGGACTCGTCCCATGGCTCCAAATAACTCATATTCGATTTGGCGTGGAGAGAGTGAGCGCCGGCTGCCCTGGCGGTCTCTCCCGATTCATGGATTCCTTTCACGTTGTTTCTTTGGTCGAACTTTTTGGACAGTTTCTCTTCGTCTGCATCACCCTGCCCATTGATACAATCCGAAAAACTTTCAGCAGGAATCAACTCTATTGCACACGGCCATGAATTCCTCAACGAGTAGATCTTTCTGACTTCCCACCCTGTTTGCTTCGCCAAGCTTCGCCATTGAGCTTCGTTCCTCTCCTGCCCATTTGCACTGACCATCATGGTAATGTCACCGTAGCGCGAGAGACGCCCCATACGCCCGTCTGCCAAAAGAGACTCCAATATCACGAGACGACTAGTTGGACCCTTGATGATTGCGCGTCGGATATTCTTCATAACCTTGAGCGCTTCGAAATCGTCCCAATCGTGGAGGCACCATTTCATTGCATACACCTCGAAACTAGGGATCTCCACCAAGAAATCACCCGCAATCAGGTTTTCTTCAGGAATTCGATTACCTATGTCAGAGTATTGGCCATTAGGGGTGTGGAAATTGGTCTTTGCTTGTGCAATGATCCTAGGAAGATCCAATATCGCTGCTCGCATATTCTGATGTTTGCGCAGTAAGAGTGCCACTAATCCGCCATCACCACCTCCAATGTCTAGAAAACTACCGTTTGCAACTTCCTCCCAAGGGTAGTCTTCTAGTATCCCCGGCGCTTGAGCAAGAGCTCCACCGCCGAGTGTCTTGTGTAGTCTTGGTAGCCAACCTTGCTCTGCGAAGTAAGTAAACATATCTGTATCCGTGTCATAGTTGATCTGGGCAGGCATTCGTACAGCGTCTTTTCGACAAGAGGCCGGGATTCCGCGTGCCATATCATAGAATTCATTGCCATAAAGATCGACCCAATTGCGCCATTGAGTCCAATGGTCAGAGAGAAGGAGTACAGATGTTGTGTTGTTGCTGTATGTGTCTGTGAAAGCATTGTAAGAGAAGATGGCATTGTTGTGGAGTACACGTAAGACTTGTCGTAGACGATCAGGACGTGCACCACTGATATTGGCGAGCTCTGGGAGAGTTTTTGGGCATCCCTGTAGAATATCAGGAATGTTCAGTTCCACGGCGGCGGATAAGCATTTCGAATTTATATATCCTGAAAGTTGTGTGTGAGTTCTCTTCAACTCTGATAAACCACACTTGGAGTTTGCGGTGTACCTAAAAAGTGGTCGGCTAGTACCAACGAACCTGGCTCCAAAAGCTGCTCGGTTTCATGAAGAAGATCTACTGCTTGAGCTGCTAGGTCTGCCAATTTTCTATTAGGAAGCTTGTCATGGTCATGCAGTGCGGCTTGAAGTTGAGCATGGGCGTCCCCTTTGAGAATATTCAAAGTGGAATGCAAAGCATCAATGAGATTGGTTAGCGTAGAATCCATTATGACAGGAACGCTAGAGTGTGAGCAGTGAGGCTTTTGGAAAGCCCTTTGATAATAAGGCACCTTAGAGCCATATATATGTCTCAACCTAGCTAGACCAACCATATCTTACGGGACGTTGGACGAAACACGACGTCATTCTTTTACACAAGGCTTCACAGCCGGCAACCGAGATTGTGAATGCATCCACAGAGCTGTGCAAATGTCGGGCATGTTGACCTGTACCCAATTGACAGTAACCTTTGATAGGTTCTGTGTTGAAGCAGCGATAGGTGTAAGTGTGTAAATTCTATGGAGGTGAAGGTGCAGCTAATTAAACCAACCGACTAACCCGATTAGGATAGGCCTTGAGCATCACGTGCATCAACACTCTGAATTACTACGGCACTACTTCCGATTCTGCGTGGCCAACATCTGTCAGCCCTCACCCACGGCTCTCAATCATATTAACCACGTTATCTCAACATTCTTTACGCTAATAATGCTTCTAACTCTGCGCGACCCTGATCCAAAGGATTCCAGTCCTCTGAAGATCCAATTTCCCGTCTGGGAAGCTCCCTCGCTACACCAGCGCCTGCGTACGAGCCCATTGAGATGGCATTTGGTATGATCTTGAACATCGACGCACAATCGCCCGCGGCGTAAACGCCTGGAACGCTTGTTTGATGGAAAGGCGGATTAACCTTGATCTCGCCAATCGGACCGAACTCCAAGCCCAGCTGATCTGCCAGCGTCCGGTCCAGCTTCGCCAAGGGACGGTGAACCAAGAACCCTTCCGTCTTAGGTCCTCCACCCTCAAATTCAAGAATTACCTCTGATTTACCCGGACCCTTAATCAGTCGCTTTATCTTACGGTCGTCTACCCTCATGGAAACCGTTGTGAGCGCTTCAGCAATATCGTTAGCGAGAGTTGTGTTGGCGTTTGTGTAGATGGTGACAATGTCAGTGAACTTGTGGGCGTCGCGTGCTAGATTGGTGGCATAGAAGACGCTCGCAAGGCTATCAAGTGCAAGAAGCCCAGCAGAGGCGCATCCACGCTGCTCATAGCCAAACTGGAGCATACATGGAAATCTAAACATGAAGACAAATACCTCAGTCAGCTACTTTGAGCACCATTGTCACTAGGAAACGGCAGTTAAAGGAACTTCAAAAGGAAATCGACGATACTAACATTCCTTTACTGTAACAATCGAGATACCCTTCTAGGTCAGGGTAAACGTCCTTCATGCCAGTCGCTAGCAGCAATTTTCTCCCAAGCCAGCGGTCGCCCTTATTGTCGATGATCTCAAAAAGCCCATCGCTTGTTTTCTGTACATTTTCGACGGCTGAATCAACAAATTTTGTCAATCCGGACTTGCGCAGCTCCTCTCGCGATGCTTCCCGGAATGCTTCAGGTTCTTTGAACTCCCATCCGGGCATTGAGTGAATCGGTGTCCCATACGAATTCCTCGGGGAGTGTGAGTCAAAGATGACAGTGGTATGCAGACCACGGTATATGGTCAAAGCGGCGGACAAGCCCGCATGACTGCCACCGATTATCAGAACATCAATAATTATCGGAGTAGGCGCCATAGATTCTCGTTACTGAGTTGGAGGTAACGGTCTCTAGACACCCAGCTTCCTGTAAAGCCCAGCGGTTATGACTGGTAATTGGGGTTTGAAATCTAGAATTCACAATTTGCGGTAGTAGCTAAGCTCTCTTATCGCTGTTTGACTTCTTGGGGTGAACACGAAGTGGACTTACAAGGCCACAAACTATCTCCTACATTTTCTAGCCCTGAGACTGCGAGAGTCGGCATCCGAGCAAAGATATCTTTCTTGGATTTCTGTGGAAAACGGACCTTATTCCGGTCGGGAACCGTACCTTAGAGAACTTGCCTGGGATTTTTACATTTGATTACAATGCTAGTAATTCGAGTATCAAACATTGGCTTGAAATTTCAAAAGTGATTATCTAATCAGAGGAGAGTTTTATTTGTATGAACTCAGGGTGTTTGAGCCTCGACGACTAATCTTCAATTCGAGCGTGACGTTTGCCCCCAATGCTCGCAACACATTTGGGTATGCGGGGCCATGAGAACCCACAGAACTTCCGCGTCACCTCTCCTGTTGCATTCTAGCGTTGAGGCCACATTGGAAAACCGATCATTAAGCAGAAATCTATAATTCTAATATCTAGGGGAATGAGAGCTAACTATATGCGGAGCATTTGTCCCATAGGTGCGCGTACCTTCCTCCCTATTGTTGAAATGGCTTCCGTGTGGTTGGTCAAATGGTGTTGGCACCGCCACTCAAAAAATGACAACGGCGAATGGATAGCAATGCAGACTTGGTATTCACGCCAGAGCGATTCTATGGAATCGGGATATATCTCATCCATGGCCCAGTCACAGTGAAAGGGAGGAATGTTTGGTCACCCATTCGCATCCTCAGCATGACATCTCCAATAAGTGGTAACGAGTACCAAAAACAGCAGATAACCCAGGTATAGCCTACCAACGTCCGGAACATGCTGGGCGCCGATGTTTTACCCCCTAGCTGCTTCCAAACCCACTGAATGAAATCCTCAAAAGTTATAGCCGCCGCCTGGAAAAAGAAGAATTGCATCACCCCTACAGTACGTTCGTTGAAAGTTATGTTGGCCGGTGAAGGCAGAATGAGCATGGATGAAGCATGCATAGCTCCAGATATTGTGAACGCGAGCCAGAGTTGAGTGTAGGAGGACAGCTTAGTTCCGCGTTTGATTTTCATTGCATCGACAAAGGCACTCGTGTAAGCAGTGAGCATCTGAGAGGATTTGTTAGAATTCTAATGCAAATTATGGCATTACCCCGATGTAACATGACTTTTCTACTTACCTTGCGGATGGTTTGATGCCAGTACCTCCCCCAGAATTCTCGAAGCGTTGTCACGTCTTTAATAAATCCGAACATTGGAGGCCAATCCTACAATTGACATGTCAATTGGTGGAGACGCAGAATTTTTAGACGGAAGACAGTCATTCACCGACCTCTGGTTTGCTTAGACCTAATAAGACCGCCGCGATGGAAAATGTAATATGTTGCAGGTTAAGCATGAAGTAGGGAGTTGCTCCGAACACAACGGGCTTAGCAAAGCTCCAAATCCAGCGTCGATCACAGAGTGTTAGATACTTGCTATCTAGAGTGCCTACCTGACCATCTGGCGCTGTGTAAAACAGATGGATACCCAATTGGCAGACCAAATCAGTCATGAATAAGAACCGGACGAAGGCAATGGCTTGGGAGGCCACAAATTTGAATTTGGTGGTATTCCCTCGCTTTGGAACATTCTTGATCTGAAAATTCCATCGGATCCCTCTCGTGTTCACTATAAGAGCGGTCGCCCATTTCAATTTCTGGAACCCAAAGCCACGAAACGCCAAAGCCTCTTTGGGAGGTCTGTCCCTGTGCCAGAGAGTGCCTTCGGGTCCTCCTGCACCAGAGAACAGGATTTTCTCCAACGTTGATAGATAATAAGACCACCCGACTGTGCATGGCTGTGCGAGCGCAACATTGTTCGTGAAGTGCGGGTTGATCATGGAAAGAAGGGCCAGGATAACAATGGCATTCGAGAACAAGAAGCGTCGTCCATGGAAAGATGGGGATGCAAGAGCAACAACTTGCACCACATAGAGAAGTATGTGTGGTATTGGAGAGCCTGTTGGTTGACGTAGAATTATGTTTGACGCTGGCAGAGTGTCTTTTGTAGCTGACATGTTAGGAATTACTTGACTGCTCATCTCTATGCTATAGTATGATGATACTATCTTGTAATATCCGCAATGAGGGCTCAAACAAGGAGTACTCGCATGCCGTCGGAAGCCAACAAAATACCAGCGGCTGCTTCGGTTTACGCACGGGCCCCGAGAGCCTTGTTGAAGCCTCGTTAAATCGTAAAAATGGAGCCTAGAAGATACAATTGGAAGGTTCTGTTATCCTCAGACAAACAGCACCTGATTTCCTCCGTGCTGCCTCTCGGATACCGAGAACTCCTTTCAAGGCCGAATCATTATTTCGGATTTTGAGGTCATTTGCAGCCCAGAGGCAAAAGTAGACAATAAGTTCTATTCTTTATCTCCATCGTGTTATCGAAGCTTTTGTTGAAGTTCTGATTTGAGAACTCTCCTCCAGTTTCTTATCCAGCTTTAGTCTTGCGATCTGCAAGCAAATCTAGCTATGATGGAACTCAAGCTCCCCTTTCTCGGCTCTACCAACCCTGCCTTGACCAGCCAAATTTCAATCGCTGTCTTGAGTCTGGCAGTCATGTGGTGGCTTGTAAGAGCCTTACGCCCGAGCCCGTACAATTTCAAACGCGTTGGAAAGCCATGGTGGCTACAAATGCTTCCGGCCATGCTTTCCATGGAATGGAGGATCGATAAGTACGTTCAAGATGGTTACGACAAGGTAAGGCAGTCTGCTGGTATCAAAGCCTTCTTGTCGAATGTCGTGACTAATACCATATAGGTTCATATGGCGATGGGCAAGCCCTTCCTGATTAAGTGGTGGGCGCTGGAATATGTCCTTCTGCCGCCAAAGTACCTGGAAGACCTCAAACACGCCGACGTTCACAACTTGAATTTCTTTAGAAGCATAAGTGATGTGTGTTGGTTTATGCTGCAAAGAACTCTTAGCTGACTTTTCTTTAGGCCTTTAGTATGCATAGCTCCGTGGGAAACTTATATAGCACCGAAATCATGATCGACGTCATAACAAGACGCCTGAACCCTCAACTACGTACGAACTTTCAAGCCTGTCAAGTGCAAATCCTCTAACCTTGTATATTCTAGCCTCACTCATCCCCTTGTTGGACGACGAATGTGATTTTGCGTTCGAGGCAGAAATTGGCGGTGGTAATGGTAAACATGAAGACTGAAATAATTTATCATACTTGTAGGCATACTTACAAGATTCAGGGTGGAAGAAGCTTAATGCCCAGAATCTCTTTGGCAGAATAATGCACCGCACAACGAGTCGGATCCTAATAGGAGAGAAACTATGCCGAAATGAAGAATACATCAGCAAGTCCATGGCTTTCGCAAATTCCATTTTCATCAACGGGGTTACATTGGCTTTATTCCCCATGGGCCCTTTCCGAAGGCAGCTATCGTGGCTCGGATCATTCCGACATCGCCGCGATCTCGAAAGGACCTTGAAGCTAATATTGCCCGTGGTTCAACAACGCATCGACGAGAAAAAAGCCCTTGGGAAAAGGATAACCCCTAATACAGATGCCATTGATTGGACCATTGAACTCTCGGAGCCTTATCCGAAAGAGAACAACCCCAGAACTATTGCTCTTCAGGTTCTCCACAATCTTTGGGCCGGAAGTACCGCTCCTGGAGGCCTTGTCACTCAAATGCTATTTCAGATGTTGATGGACCCCGAATACTTGGAGCCGCTTCGTACGGAATCCGAAACCGCAATTTCAGAGTTTGGATGGACAGAGAAAGCGCTTCATCATATGCCGCTACTCGATAGCTTTATGCGGGAGACTAACCGTTTGTACTTGGCTGGATCTGGTAAAGACTGAAGAATGCCTCATTTGGGATAGAAAGCTAAGGTGGTGATAGTTACTTGTGCAAGAACAGTCTTGGAAAAGCCTTACGAGTTCCATGATGGGTTGACCCTACCCGTCGGAAGCCGTATCGGATTCCCCGCTTTGGCAATCCAGACAGACCCCAAAAATTTCCCCGACCCTTTGAAATTCGACGGTTTCCGTTCCGCTCGAGTTGGAAAATCTGATGACAAGGTCGACGAGGACGTTCAGAAATCGGCCGCAGCGCACCCAACGACTACCAACCTTGCGTAAGTCCAAAAGTTACAGCTATAATGCATCCGGCAACTGATGAAGATAGCAGTTTTGGTTACGGCAAACATGCGTGTCCAGGACGATACTACACCGTTCGCAAAGTGAAATTGATCTTCAGCAGGATTCTTCTAAAGTATGACGTCGAATGGGAAGGCAAGGTTTCCACGAGACCGCCAAGTTTTACCATCGAAGGACAGTTTGGGCCTAATCCAGACCAGATGATTCGAATAAGGAAGCGAGTAAACAAATGAGAAAAGAAAGCGGTTTATAGAACAGGAGAATCAGGCAACTTGAGCTAGAGTCTAGCAGAAGTGATTGAGCAAGGTCGAAATGGAGGAAACGTGCGGGCTCTAGTGTACTTCCTTTGGGTATTTCCGCCCCACAGTATGCTACATAATGATGTTCTCCGCTACCATTGCGACTCATGTGACTATAAAGAGTCGTAGATCAGCCGACTGGATGAGCGCATAGGCACAAGAATCAGTTTCCACAATTCCTGGCTCAGTGTTAGGGATCAACCAATGCGAGATCTTAGAGCCGAGATCGGTCGTAAAAGGCAGTTGTCTGTCATCCACCTGAAATTGCCAAAGCTACCGACTGGTATGGCCTGCTCTGAAAGATGTACTGCTCGAATCGCGGAGCCCGAAAGTTGGAAGTCGGCCTGGTAGGATCAGCGTCGAATTCTTCTCCTATCCGGAGCTTTGGTTCGCGAGAGCTCCAGCTGACATACCGGAAGCCGGAAAGCTATGAGGCTGCAGGTGTAGCTAAGTACTTAGGCTGTGGTGACCTCGGAAGATGGGTTGCACTGCAGTAACCGAGGATTAGAATGTGTAAGCCTAAAGTCACGTTTACAAATGTACCATACTATCTTTACGGAAGCAGCCGAGCCTAACAACCTTGAGGTGACTCTTTTGGTAAGGTTATAGGCCGAACATCCCATTGACCATTAATTCTAGCAGCAACCAATGAATCCTGATAAGAAAGAAACCACTCTCTTCATGAACAGCGTTCAGAACCACAAGCCTCTACAGGGACAACCTTTGGGATATCCTAGTAAAAGCTCATGGTCTTGGTGCTTGAGAGTTGGGCATTTCTGCCGACTCATCCTGTCAGTATTGCTTGCCCTTCTGCTGGCTCGGACTTTCGTGTCTGGTTGGACAACTTGGAATGATTCTGCAATGGGAGCGGCACCTCTGATAGGCATGTTACCTCACAATTGAAATACCCTACATTCGCTGACACTGGTTGCACTCTAGATGGCCATAACGATTTCCCAATATGGGCGAGAGCGTTTTATAGCAACCACATCTACCAGGATAATTTCACCAACACCTCCGAGATTTACGGTCAAGTAGATTTTCCGCGACTGCAGAAGGGTGGCCTTCGCGGTCAGTTTTGGAGTGTTTATGTTCCGTGGTTTTCATCTCTTTTTCTTCCTCTCTAAGCTATTCTGATAATTGCTAGCCTGAATGTACCTGAGAATCATTCTTATGAAATCTATCCGGAGATTGTGCACGACACCCTTCAGCAGATCGACTTGGTCTATCGCATGGTGGCTAGATTTCCGGAGCATCTTCAACTCGCGACAAGCTCCGATGACGTTTGGAAACAGTACTCAACATCGGATCGTATTTCCAGCCTGATGGGAGCTGAAGGCCTTCATCAAATTGGCAATAGTGCCAGTGTCATACGTATGTATCATCGGCTAGGCGTGAGATATATGACCCTGACACATGAATGCCATAATCGATATGCCGATAGCTGCACGCCTCAGCTTCCTCTGCACAACGGTTTATCGAAAGCTGGAACTGCTATGCTGCATGAAATGAACAGGGTTGGCATGATAATTGATCTCTCACATACCAGTGTGGAGACCATGCATGCTGCTTTGAACATTACCTTTGCACCAGTCATATTCTCACATTCTTCGAGCTTTGCCATATGTCCACATCCCCGGAATGTCCCGAACGAGGTATTGTTTGGTCTCAAGCAGAATGGCGGGGTAATCATGATCACCTTTGTGCCTGAGTTTACCAACTGCCAAGATCCCGACGGGGCATCCCTCACTGATGTTGTACGCCATATCGAATACGTGGGGAGTCTAATCGGCTACGACCACGTTGGTATCGGGGCGGATTTTGATGGCATGCCGTCCGGGCCCAAGGGTTTGGAGGATGTAAGTAAATATGGTGATCTACTTCACGCATTGCGGCGCGACATCTCCAGGCAGGACCTGCAAAACATTATTGGTGGAAACGTGCTGCGAGTATTGCGGCAAGCGGAAATAGTGTCCGAACAGATGGCTTCGTTCGAGCCGTTGGAGGATCAAGTGAAGCCTCTTTTCTGACTAAGACACGAATTACTACAAGCCTGCATGAGCGAGGAAAATGGAGGTACTGCACCTTGGATGCATGGCAACCACACGGAAAAATCCAAATGCAGGCAATTAGTCTAGACCAATCTCCTGTACAATTTGGGGGGTGTTTGCATCAGCCAAGCTGCTTTGCCCCTCGGGCCGTGAAAATTCACGCAGCAAGATCACAGCAAAATTATCATTCGTCCTTGAGGTAACATGAACGACGCATGCATCGACGAGAGACTATAGGTCGGCTGACCCATACTAGAGGTCGGCCGACCATGCAAAATGTTCGGAGCTAAAAACTAAGCTAACGCCTGAGCTTAATACATAGATTTCATGGTCGGGTGAACCTTCAAACCTATAACTACTTCATCATCAATACACAATCACTTCTTATCATTGATCAATCAATTATCAATCACTAATCAATGTGACATGTTAAGAAGAAATTAAGAAATAATACAATTTTTGAATTATTTGTTGATTAATCATTAATTAGTCGTAGATTAATTAATCATTAATTATATTTTGAAATTTAATTACTTCATGACTTCATAGTGAATAATTTTATTCATGTATAATTATGATGAATCAGATTAATGTTTAATCAATCAAATATTAATAAATAATTCATAGTAAAGATTAAATTATCAATAGCTCAGGAAAGCGGAATTATGCTCATGGTCACCCGACCATGCTCGGACATTCTGCATGGTCGGCCGAGCTCTAGCGTGGGTCAGTCGACCTATAGTCTCGCTCCACCTCTCTCCTACACGTTCCCAGCACGGGCCGTGTCCTATTGCTGTGTTTAGTCTCCGATGTTCCAGTAGGGACTTCATGCAAGCCTCGCAAGCAATTGATTACTCCTAATATCTCGCCTCTTACTCACCAATCCTCCGAATTTCAATCTGCTCCATTTGCCTTGTTCTGCCTTGTTCTTCTGTCTCATCTGCGCAACACTGTCGATCTTTCAGTTCTGCGAGCGATTGGTGGGAAGTCCCCGAACGACCTCGGGCAAATCAGAGGCGAAATAACTACTCCACACATATTCCTGTGCCACCTAGCCCGTCCTTCACATTCTCCGAATGCCGCCCACAAGCCTTGCCTCTATCGATCTTTCCATCTTGCGTTCATCTCAATTTTTTTTTCATTGCATTTTGTTCCTGGGTGAGCGTGATGGCTATTGCCCTCTGAACTGTTTCTCGCGTCTGAATTTTCAATGTTAGTATTGTCCGACTTATCTACTTGGCTTCCATAGGTATCTAGACCAGCCCAGAAGGTGAGGGTGTATTTCTCTAACAACCTCTCCAGTCCCAATGTCGTCTACAAGTATGTCTGTTAAGTTATGTGCAGCATGTAAACAATGCAATATTGCCAAGGTCTGTGTTCTCCTGTCAAGCCTCAAAGGCGTTTCTTCTTGAGAAAATGTCCTGACTTCTCTAAAACTCTAGGTCAAATGCTCTGGTGAAAAGACCGGGTGTGAGCGCTGCCAAAGCTTCGAGGTTGAATGTATCTATCTAGAATCGAGAGTAGGCAAGGTTCCAGGGTCTAGGGCAAGGAAAAGAAAACCCGAAAGTGGCCCTGGTTTCGCCAACAACTCGGCCAACTCTCAACAACCACAAACTTCCGACAGGTCTATCGTAGGGTCATCGCCCGAGACCTTGGCCAATGGAATAGAAGATCTAATCATGGATTTATCGACCGACATTCCTCATAACTTAGGTTCAGATGTGATGTCCTTCGGCGGAACCACCTATCCGTTTGCCGATTTTTTCAACGACGAATCACAGACACTTGTAGGAAGCAGCGAACCACCCGGCCTGGCCCCACCAGTCCCATGCTCGACAAGCGATTTCAGTGTACCCGACATCAGCTACAGTGTTGAAGGACCGAATCCTTCTACACCAGATGGGGATAACGGCCATAGTATCCGCCCGTCTCCCGGAAGCAATCCTTTTGCATCTCCCTCGTCTCCATCCAAGCCAAGATCAAGCATCAATAGCCAGTGTATCTTGGAATGCACACAAGTCATCAGCAATTTAGAGACTTACATACTTGCCGATTTGAAAGCACTCGATCTTGTATTAGGCATTGTTAAACGAACCATTGATAAACTAGACGAGCTTGTGAGCCTCCAAAAAGATTCGAGAGATTCTTGTTGTACCGCCCTTTTTGGCGTGGCCATGTATCAGGTCATGCAGCTACTTGAGGCTGGGTGCGTCGGCCTTACAGATAGTAATGAGTCTACGATCCAAGGTATGGGAGACGGATCCCAGGCTATGGCGGGCAGCTACATGCCCGTCTTTGGGTTGGGCACCTTTCAAATGGACCCCGAGGAGCAACGAGCTTGGCGTGCTCAATTTGTAGTGAAAGAGCTCCAGCACAGTGACTTGATTTTACGGAAAATGGTGGCGCTCTCAGAGTCAAGTCAGGGTCGAGATCTTTCCAAGGGCTCCGAGCAGTGGTATCAAAATGTGGGAGGCCGATTAAAGGCTTTACGCGAGCGTATTGGAAGCGGTCGTTCCAGCAGTCAAATTGGGTTTGGCTAAGTGTCCAGACCCTAAGAGGTTGATAGTGTCAAATGTCTCAGCTTGAATCTCTACTGGGCGTCGCTATAGTGCGAGGTTTGAAGTTCCTGTAATATCAAACCACGATCTAACTACTTTCATGCAGGTATATCACCCCCAGGTTGACGACCCCAGACAACATGCAACGAGTATGTAGCACCAATTGTGGACAATTCCTTTTCCACGAGTGGCTCCATACCATCGAGTTCTTCAAGTGTGAAGGATGTGGATACAGCTACTATTTGTCAATTCCAGGACCTGGTTTGAGATAGAATTGTATCAGGAAATCGAGACGTGGTCTACACTTACACTTTGCAAATCCAACAAAACCTGATATGGCTTGACGAACGTTTTGGATGCCAATGGCTCCCAGTTCGGGCTTCGGGTTCTTCGCTCCTACGCGAATGTTCACCACGCGTTCTTCCACATCTTCTAATCCTGCTTCCTCACACCAGCCCCGCATTAGCTCCGCGTTGTGGGGATTTACGCCCATGATTCTGAACATCTCATTGAACAATCGATAGCAGTTCAGCATCGCGGGTCCTGTATCTAATCCGCCCTTGAAAACGGCCTCAACCAGTTGAATCCAGCCTCCAGGGTTGACGAGCTCGATCAAGTTAGTCACTGCATCTTGCGCAGAGAAACTCCGCACAGCAGGAAGTGCAAGGCGCTGGTGAACAAGATCGTAGCTGTGTAACCAACTTCTGGGCCAGGGTTTGGTGATGGATTGTATCGTCAGGGTAATGGCTGGCGGGAGGTCGGATGGGAAAAAAGATTTCACAATGTCGGTTCCCGTGTAAAAATGAGTCGCTTTAAGCGAGGATTCTAAGTCTCGGAGCCAGAATCCTGTATGCCGGATTCAGTCTTTGAGTAACTGATGATATCAGGTATGCTCGGGCACAGTACACACCATCTGCAGTAGCAGAATCCAAGATGCGCAATCCTGGTTTGGACAAATCTATTGGCGCCAATATCAGTCCGCCCATTGAGTCTTTGATGAGTTTGTGCTGTTCTCGGAGGCGTTGTAATTCGCCCGGGTTATGCTCGAGAAAATATTCCTCTTTCTCAAGAGAACGAGCCATTGAGCAAAGTGCAGTAACGCTTTAGATTATTGTCAGCTTATGTGATAGTGAAAGGATTTAGGATAGAGATATTTGAGCAAGATTGGGTATCCCTCTTGAACTTTCATACATCAATTACGAATGTACAATACCAAATACTTTACATACCTTGAACGTTGTACAGTGCTTCATGTCACCTGATTAACTCCATCGGACAGCGAAGCGGGCCGAAGATTTATGCGCGTATGATTTGAGGCATTTCTAGGCTCCAGGCAAGGCGAACAGCTGAGAAAACTTCTCAAGGAAATCCCAGGCAGGTTAGTACAAAAGTCAACTACCCCGAGTTCGAGCTTGCCATCTTCCACATATCTCTCCCTACCATATTTTGGTAGACGGAACTGGATCTACAAAGCCTCACCATGACCGCCACCAAAGACTCCACCGAGATGGCTCCTTTCGCCCCAAAACAGATGATGCCCCGAAGTCCTGGTCTCCTGGAAGCATTAGTGGGCGATGTGACCGAACAAGTAGCTGCTCATCTCCTCACTCTAATCCCTAACATTCCAATCAAATCGGTCATCCATGATAATGCATGCGGCACCGGTCAAGTGTCCGAAGCTATCATGTCGAACCATCCCAACTCCATCACTATCAATGCAACCGATGTCATGCCCATGTTTGTGCAGGCTTGTACCGGTAAAGCAGCTAAGAATGGTTGGCCGCTCAAGGCTGCCGTCATGGACGCTCAAAAGCTCACTTTCCCGGACAGCACCTTTACCCATTCGTTCATGAATATGGCACTCTTCTCTATCCCAGACGCCATCTCCACCGTCAAGCATGTTCATCGTACTCTTCAGTCCGGCGGCATCGCATTTATTACCACATGGGCCGTGGAGTCGCAAGGACACGCTGTAAAGGCTGGACATGATACAACAAGGGGAGGCGGCTCGTTGGCTGTGTCCATTTCACCTGAGTGGCACGCAGAGGAGAAATTGAGGAGCACACTCGAGCGGGGAGGGTTCTCGGCAGGGAATATCAAGATGTCGCAGCATGAGGTATTCTTGAAGATCGAAGACTTAGACCAATGGGTGCAGATTGCGTGGAGCTACCTTGGAAGGCCATCGAGTGGATGGGCGAAGGAGGACGAAGAGAAGTGGGACCAGGCAGTCGCTGCGGTCAAGAATGCATTGGAGAAGGACAAGAACTTTGAACCGTTGCAGTCGGGTGAGAGCCGGGTCAGGATGGTTGCAAATGTTGCTGTTGCTACGAAGTAAGGGAATGATTAGGGAATGACAGTGCTTCTGGACTTAGAAGAATACGTCTCTGCTCATGGCTATTTAGACATACGAAGTCCACTTCTCAAACATGCCGACACCATTGCGATCAGTGATTCAACAACGTTTAAGCTTAATTGACTTAGGACACTGTATTTCTCCTCAGTTACTAAGGAAATGAGTGCACTTTACCATGCCTGAGGCTTCTGAAAGCTAAAAGCCTTGGCTAGGTCAGAACGACATCGGAGACTCACTTCCTAGTATTCTGTCGAGGTCTTCACTCGCCATGCCTAGTCAGCGCCATATGGTGAATTACTTCCTTCATGGTTCCCTCCATGGTTCCCTCCATGATTCCCTGCCGAACACCCTCCATGGCTCTCTATCGAACCGCTTCATGGTTCCCTCCATGGTTTCCTACCGAACACCCTCCATGGCTCCCTTCATGATTCCCTACCGAACACCCTTCATGGTTCCCTTCATGGTTCCCTTCATGGCTCCCTCCATGGCTCCCTCCATGATTCCCTACCGAACACCCTCCATGGCTCCCTTCATGATTCCCTACCGAACACCTTCCATGGTTCCCTTCATGGCTCCCTACCCTATTGGTTTCCCCATTGACTTCCCCATTAGTTTACCCATTAACTTCCCTATTTGCTTCCCTATTTGCTTCCGAGATGATGTCGATTTCAGAAGTTAAGCACGTGTCACCGTGTGCGCATGTAGTAAGCATCGGCTAATCCCGTTAGGGGTTAGTGTGACACGTCTGAGAACCTGAGACAAATTCTGTGGTTGCAAATAGGACTTACGTTGGTGCCCTCCGGAAATTATGCTCCCAAACATCCTCGCCCTTCCTTGTTGAATTGGCTAGGTTCGCCCTGCGCGGGATGATTGCCACGAATAGGTCACCAGGTTCTCTTGGGTGTGCCCTGTGTGGTCAAGTATCTATGCTAAGAAGGATCGCGATGGTCTATTTCGGATAGGACACTATTAATCGTTTGCACATCGCTCTAGAAATCTTGAAACCTTCAACCGCTAATGGTATCTCTGCAACACTATATATATTCTGTTCAATTTCCTTGTCTGTTTCCTTGTCTGTTATTCGCTGCCCTCCCATGTGTATTAACCCAAGATGTAGAAGTAAGCCTAAAAATCCTCTTTCGGCTCGGTTTTTGTTTGCTTCTCCCACATTTCCCTGTATCGGCCATTCAGTTCTAGCAACTCCGAATGTGTTCCTCGCTCGACTATCCTGCCCTCATGAAGCACTAGTATCTGGTTTGCTCTCGTGACTGTAGAGAGACGATGTCTGCCGGTACAATGAGATCACACATCCCAGTTTGTTACATGAACGGGGCAACATACGCAACGGTGATAGTTGTGCGGCCTCGCGTCACAGCCTCCAGCTCGTTTTGAATTTGCTTCTCTGTATGCGAGTCCAACGATGCCGTAGCCTCGTCTAGGAGCATAACCCGTGGCTCTTTGAGGATTGCGCGGGCTATGGCAATCTATAAGCTGTTCAGCCAGGCCCTCTATTTCAATCTTAGACCAGGTAGCGGAGGTAACAGACCCTTTGTTTCTCTCCACCTGAGAGTCTCAGACCTCTCTCCCCCACAGAAGTCTCGTATCCATTTGGGAAAGTCAAAATTCTGTCGTGGATGCTTGCTGCGCGACAAGCTTCAAAAATCTCTGCCGAAGTTGCATTGGGCTTTGCGTACAACAGGTTATACATAAGTGAAGCATTAAACAGAATGGTATCTTGGGGAACTACGCCAATGAGTTGGCGTATGCTGTTGATTTTTACGTGGCGAAGGTCCTTGTCGTCTATGCATATTTCGCCACTACTGATGTCGTAAAACCGATAAAGAAGCTTTAAACAGGTGGATTTGCCGCTACCACTTTGACCAACAATAGCGGTCGAAGTACCGGGCTCGACAACAAATGATATTCGGTCAAGTGTAGGTTTACGCACGTCATAAGCAAAGCTGACGTTGGAGAAGGTTATCTTCCCAGTAAAGTTAACAAGTGGTGTAGCATCCGGGCCATCAACAATGTCTGGCTTCCTGTTGAACTGTATGAAATCAGTGGCGTTAATTACTACAACTAGAGGTAAGGTACTCACAAGATCCAGCATGCGTTCAGCATCTACTAGATTGTTTTGCACCTGGTTGTAGAAGCTTCCAAAAAATGCCAAGGGAGCTTGAAGTTGTGCAAAATATGCTAATAGACTGACAAACATGGCCACTTTGTGTATTCCAACCGAGATTTGATAGGATGAGAGAAGTACGACTAGCAGGATACCGAAGGTAAAGATGAGGTTCTGGGTAATATTCAGAGCATTGAGAGAAAACAGCACCGAGAACTCCGCCTTTTGAAAAGTTTTTACCAGGGTTTGAAACCGGATAACTTCTGCAGAACTAGCACAGTTGTAATGAACGGTCTCGTATGACATAATAGCGTCAGTTCTGTTGATAAATGGTCAGTAAACACATACCCATCTAAGAGAGGTCATAAGCACTCACTTCGCTGCATCCATTTCCCGGTCTCGTTCTGCCATCTTTCTACGTTCCCTACCTCTGTATTTGGCCATGTAAATTGTTACAAACAGGTAACTCCACATTACAGCAAGGACTGTGAGCGAGTAAAATGGGTCAAATCGAACAAAGAAATAGATAGCAGCTACCCAGAGATCAAAGACCATGGGGAAAAGTTGGAACGCAAATCCATCGAGAAAGGTGTTGAGCGCGCTGCCCTTGCTGAGGGCCGTCATCACCTCCCCTATTCGCTTGCTTAAATGGAAATCTAAGGAAAGTGATAACACATGTTCAAAGGCCGCGCAAGTTAGCCGTTGGTACAACGATTGGCTGATTGAGATCCAAAGCATAGCTCGGATTGCTCCCAGGACACCTTGCTGGCCTTGTAAACCACTGAATGTGACGTACAGAGCGATCTCCTTCACGGGCATTTTCCCTGCCCCTAACGCTTCGACCAGTACACCAAGCTGATACGGGACAAGAACGTTGACTATGCGTTGACAGATGAGCAGCAGAAAGCAAACAACTGCCAAGGTTTGCTGCTTCCTAGAATTCGCTGGCCTACAACAAACGTTAGCTACAATTCAGGATTAGTCGAAGGATGGATTCGAAGACCATATGTATGGAAATAATACTCGAAATCCGATAAAATAGTCCAACCACCCAAAGGATTGAGCATCAGGTTTTTTCTGCTCTTTCACCGCCAGGGTCTGGCTGTTCTGAAGGCCTCCGTAACTTTGTGGCACGCGATCCTCATCTCTTACTAATCTTTGTTGCTCCTCGCAGTTCGCTTCAGTGTCGTCGCTACATTCACGCTGCGCATGAATGAAGACTGCAGTCATCATTACTAGGATGGCCGCCCTCGAAACTCTGAGCGCCATCTGGACTGTATCCAGATTAGTTGCAACGATTGATGTCTTATCATCATGGTTCGCCACCAGTAACGATAACTCGAAGAGCACTGCAATAATCCATATATGCATGTTCGATCTACCAGGCCTGAAGGTATCATCAGGATCTGGGAGAAGACCCGCTGCAAAGTAGAGGAGAACCCCAACATGAGAAGCCTAGAAGTATCAGTCTATCGGACTCGCTTTGAAAGAACTCAGAATAGGCGAACCAGATATGTATTCTGATTCCTGCCTCTCTCCGCTTCATAATTGAATGATCGGCTGAGTGCTATAAGTGCAAGAGCAATACTGGCTAGCTGGGTAGATGTTATCACATGAACATCGTGGGAAGAGACAGAAACTTCCGTACCAACAAGGCGGTTAGACAGAGTTGCAAATACCAAGTAACAGACGAGGAAAGTCCTTTGCACTTTCGCACAATCAAAGACGGATTCTCGACTTTACGGCGGCTAAACAAAACCAGCCTAGACACCAGCAAGCCCAAACACAGAGAAATCGGATACGAGTAAGCAAGCGTCCTGAGTAATATTTGGTGTACCATCATCAGCACTCTCTGTATCTAAGATTGTGTAATATCAGAGAGATTAAGATGGTAGGCTTACTTTGGCACACAGGTTCGGGATCCGAGCGTATTATTTCTCGATATCTTGCGGCTGCCGAAAGCAAACCGTCTCAATCAAAATTCAATTAATTACAGATTACAACAAGAAAAACAGCATCTTGAAAGCTGCAGATAACTTTCTGTGTTTCAAAGCCATGGCAAGCGAAAGACAACAAAGGGGGTTATCCCAACGTGGGGAGAAAAATGTCGCAGTCATAATGCCAAAGATTTCGTCAGCAGTGACAGAGAGAACCACCCAAAAAAACACCAAGATCGATCTATCAACGGCGGAAAATTGGCTCATACGACCCGAAGTGGTGAATCTCTGCAAAGAGGCCATAGATACAAAGTTCAATGCAAAAGTAATTCGCAATGTCTGCCTAAAACCGGACAATCTGATGCAGCATGCTAACAATATCCAGCATTTTTCCTATCAAAGCGGCTTTGCTGGCGATTCTGATGTTATCGACGCCTTTGCTAGCTTTTTCAACAACCATTTCAAACCGCATACTCCAGTCGAATCATCTCAAATCGCAACAGCCACTGGTGCAGCTGGCTGTCTTGATGCAGTCCTTTACAATATCTGCGACCCAGGAGACGGCGTTTTGGTGCCTACCCCATACTGGAGTAAGCCATTCATCGATGCTACGTCATGGTCATTCAACTCATATGTGCACAACCTTGCAGATGCCTTCGACTTTCTGTTCCAGGCCCGATCTTCTGTAACGCCGATTCCAGTAAATGTATCTAACCTTGGGTTCACCCTCACAGAAGCCATTCTTCCAGCACTTGAAAAAGCCTACGAGATAGCTCAGTGCCCCATCAAAGGGCTGATCCTAACTAATCCTCACAACCCCTTGGGCCAATGTTATCCCAAGTTGGTTCTCGAAGGTTGCCTCAAATTCTGCAACGCACACAACATCCATTTTGTTTCCGATGAAATCTATGCTTTGACATCATTTGCATGCCCTGATATACCCAACCCTGTGCCATTCGTGTCAGCTCTGTCTATCGATGTAGAAAAGCTTGGCTGCAATCGATCACGAGTACACACTATCTGGAGCACCAGCAAAGATTTTGGCCAAAGTGGTGTTAGAATGGTAGTCAAACCTCCTCCCTTCCAACTCCATCACGGATTTTTGACAGTTGCTGAACTTTTAGGGGTGTACAGTAACGCAGTCCAATCGCGACTTGGCCGTTGGGCTTGCCTTAGCCGCGAATACAGCAACCTCTTCGCTGTCTGCCGTTTTTGTCACCGCGATGCTCACGTCTCCCAAACTTCCCAGCCTCATCTCACTGAATTCACAGCGACTTGCAGAAGGATATCTCACTTTGACCTCTTTCTTCACCCGCAACTATATTCCCTATATCCCTAGCTATGCTGGGCTCTACGTATTTGCCCGGGTTGCGCCGTATGCAAAGAGCTGGGAGAAAGAGGCGATGGTTGTACAACGCTTGAAAGACGCAGGCGTGTTGGTAAGTGCAGGCCGGGCTTATCATACGCTGGAAAATGATAAAGGTTGGGCTCGAGTCAGCTTTGCGCTGCCAAAGGAGAAGCTGGAGGAGGCGGTGATGAGAATGCAAAAGGTGTTCTTGACAGAGCCAGCGCAAGGGTAGAAATCGAATGCTTGATCCATTAACAATTCCATGCGAGGTATCTAAAAGCTTGTGCTTCGGCCTTTCACCCGCTGCTTCTTGCTCTTCTTTGCCTTCTCATTACTACAGCACCCGCGCCAAATAGCGATGCCGATATCCCGAGGACAATCGCAGCAGCAAAAAATACCCCGTTTCCCGGCCAAATTGTCTGCCACCCACCTAATAAAACAGGTCCAAGCAACCCACCCAGGGTTTCCATCATAGCGAGAGCAGCTATAGCTTGAGACGCTTCGGGTTTAGCAAAAAATTCAATAAAATGGGACTTGACGAACGATGGCGTTGCCAAACCGAGTGCAGAAAGGGCAGTGATGGGATATACTTCCCAAGCTTCAGTGGCCAGGCCTAACAGGCTAAGAGAAGTGATTTGTACAACAATCGAAAGTAGAGCAAGTAAAGCGTTCGTGTCTTTAGAAAACCAAGTACGAAACGATGGCGAATTGTTGAGTTTCCCTTTGAACATAGATCGGACAATTAAAGGTACGAGAAATAGGACGAAGAACAAATACAGAGCTGACACTGCGTGAGCCAAAAAGATGAGCATACCATTTTGCTTGCCGGAAAATCCAAAACGGAGCGAACAGTAAACCATAATGGCGGAGAAAATGTAAGATTGCACTCCATTGTAAATTAGTAATGAAAGGCCCGGAAGGATTGCGACCGGAACCGTCTGGAACGGTTTCAGCGGCGAGATAATAGAGTCCTTGATTTTTTGCCATGGTTTTGTTGGCGGGTCAGAGACTTGGTTTCGGTCGTCCAGATGGTCTTGATCGTAGCCATCGATGTACTCTTTGGAGGTCTTACTATATTCAAGCCATCTGACAAAGACCAGGACATAGAATAGGCTTATCCCGAATAATCCCAAGGCCATCACAAAACTAGTGGTAAAACTCCTAAATAAGCTGGCAACCAGGGGGCTTAAAGATATGCCGATCATATAGAGTGCAAGGGAGCTCCCAATAAGGCGAGAGACGTTATACTGGTCCGGTGCCTGTACGTAGATAGAATTGAGATTGAAGTGTAAAAGGTTATCCGAGGCCAAGCCTTCGAAGACTCGGCCGGAGAGGGCAACAGTAATGTTCTGTAGATAGACTTTGGAGGCTCTTAGTCTTCTACTTTAGAATTGAAGAGAAGAATTGTGGAAAACTACCCACTTCCAAGCGCCAGCATGACAACGCTCATTGAGCGACAAACCAACCATAGTGCCAATCCGGCGGTATGATTCATCTTTGAAAGCCTCCCCAGAGATCCCAGAGCAAGAAGACTGCACACACTTGCAAAACACGCCGCCACGGCTACAGATCCAGCGTAGATGTTGCGTTCAGAGTTTTTGCAATGAGTAGGATCTTCGCAAAGGAGCGTTGCATACGCAAATAATGTCGTGGCTGCCGTAGCGGCCATCGCCAGGGCGGCGAGCAATGCGAGAGGCAGCACTGCAAAGTGAGAAATAGAGTCTGGGGGTGGGCTAATTGCAGGAGCTTCGTAATTCTGGTGTGTTGACTCTCGCCGTGCGTGGTCACTTAGTAGACTCCTGGTCTCATCAACTGGGGCGCGGTCGTACATAGTCAGGGACCGGCTCATGAGAAAGTCGAACAGCAGATGGAGATAGGAAGTTAGAAGGCGTCTGTTACCTGATTGAACAAAGCGAGAATTTTCGATCTATCCGCATTGTCAAGCTAGAAGTCCTGGTCCTGTTATGCGACTATTCCACACATGGAGTAATCTCTCCGAGAAAGAAAATCCTACCTCAGTGAGTTGATCTGGGATGTGGAAACCGGTATCGGCAGCCGAGAATGCGAACAGAGTCGCAGGCAAAACATCCGAAACCTCGTTGAAAAAGAAATAAAAACATTTGCGTCAATTACACTATCGATTAAAATTCATACACGAATCTTACTCAATTGTCTGGCTTGGACATGACCTGATTTAGCTTCAACTTGAAAGACCATTACAACAGTAGCCCCTCAACCTCCCACGGGCACCATGTCACCACTCACCAAAATTGTGATTGTTGGGGTATGCCAATAGACTGCGCAAACTATATGCTTAGCTGATCACCGCCCAGGCTTCTGGAAACCTTGGGCCTTCAGTCCTCAAGGCGCTTATGAAAAGTGCGGACAACGATATCACCGTTGTCTCTCGCCAGTCCTCCAAAGCCAGCTTTGACCCCAACGTAAAGGTGGTCAAAGTTTCAGACTCCTATCCCGAAGATGAGATGTTGGAAGTTTTCAAGGGCCAAGATGCTGTTGTTTTCACGGTCGGGCACGCTGCCGCTGGGAGGCAAATGGCCCTCATTGATGTAGCGATCAAGGCTAGGGTTAAGCGGTTCATTCCCACAGAGTTTGGTAGCAACAGCCAGAACAAAGGAGCAGTGGAGGTTTTCCCAATGTTGTCCCATAAGGCTCACCTCATCGATTACCTCAAGTCTAAAGAATCGACCGGTTTGACGTGGACTGCTATCGCAAACGGGCCGTTCTTCGACTTGTACGTTATACTGATAGAAATCCATCCCACACGTGCTCCTAACAAATCCACAGCTGTCTTACTACCGGATTTCTTGGCTTCGTCGTTGACGCCCACAAAGCGACTATCTATGATTCGGGCGATGTCAAATTCTCCACGACTACTCGGGCTACCGTCGGTACCGCCGTCGCTAGTGTTCTCTCTCACCCTGAAGAAACAGCCAACAAATACCTTTACATCTCCTCCTTCGAAGTCACCGAGAACCAAATTCTCGCCTCGCTTGAGAACGCCAGCATTAAAAACTGGGACATCACCAACGTCACCTCGGACGAACAGGTCAAAGTGGGGAGACAGGAGATGGCGGCAGGAAACTTTGCTGGTATGGGGAAGCTACTACTGGCATCCACCTTCAAGGGTGGACTAGGTGCCAATTTTGCTGCTGAAGAGAAGCTGGCGAATGAAATGCTCGGCTTGCCCGAGGAGAAATTAGATGACGTTGTCGTCAGGGTCTTGAAAGATGGGTCCTGAAGACAGGAATGGATGCCAATGGCATTTCTTGCTGGAACTTCCGCCATTATCCCTAATTCCTTGAAAGCTCAGGTGTCAAGATTGAGACTCCTTTTCCCAGTTTTCAAGGCCATCTTACCATATTGCCGCAGATCGGCTGTCCCACCACAGATCTAGTTGTTTTTTACAATCATTTCCATTGCTTAATGCCCTAGTATTTGATAGCAGAGCTGGGAAGCTGGATGTTTGAGGTCGGGGCCTTATCATTCGGCAAGTAGGGTATCACTTTAGTACGTGATAACATACCGTGCCGTAAGGATCCATGATAATTGACGAGGCGGAAGTGCTCGCTAACAGTTCGAAGCTGGTTCTCGCAGTTTTAAAGGTAAGTTTATGCTCCTCTCGGTTTATGCAGCGAGGTTCTAAAGCTGTTGAGATTATCGGTATGCCATACAGCTTCAAACCTTGAGTTATTGTGACTTCTACGAAAAGCTACTGAGACTTCGTGGAGTGTTATCCCATCATCTCGTACGATATGTCATGCGCCCGCAGTTATCGGTGATCTGTTGGAATTCCTTCCTCCGTAGCTCCTACTTTCTAGAGTAGTTCAATCAATACATGCACATGCACATACTCCTTCTGACCCCCATATACCAACATGATCTAGTCTCAAAGGGCAACATTTGATGAGATAGATGTCCACGGAGCTTGGTAGCTGATACGACCTATTCGGAGAAGATGGTATAACGCTGCTATACACTAGATTCAGCACTGTATTCGGAGTCAACAACCTAAAGGAGCTCCTTTTCTCGCCGTAACGCTCAAAATTTTGGCATTTGATGGCCTGATTCACATTTGTTACCCGACCCTCCAAGTATTCACAAGATCAAAGTTTCTTGAGTTCAAACCCAAACGTCTCACTCTCCTTCATCCTTTCCAGTTCATCCTCTCCATTATCTCCATGCTCCAACTCTTTCATCCGCTCCTTCATCTCGTTATAATTGTCCTGTTCAACCAGACTCCTTAGTGCTCCAGCAAGCAGCCGCTGCAACACCTCCACATCCCTCCTTCCAAAACACTCCGTATCGTATTCGACCCTCAGCAGCAACGAATCTTGGCTGACAGCCACAAATTCTGTCATGAGCTTAAACTTAGCGCCTTGGGCCCAGGTGTACAGCGGTTCACAGCCCGAGATTGGAAGACTTGTCTCGTAGCGCTCGTCGTGGAAGGTGACCATGACGTCGAAAAGAGGATGATCGGGGAAGTCGGGCGTAACCTTTAGGTGCTCGAGCAACTGTGTCCAGGGCATAGCGTGCGAGAGGGCTGCCTGGCTGGATCTTTGGACGGCGTGGACAAAGGATTGACTTTCCGGACGCAGATCGGCATTGGAGCTACGGTCGCTACTGCTCTGCGTTGCCGTTGAGTGGCGGATGCGCGTGGGAAGTGGTTCGAGGAACAGACCAATTGTCTGCATATCGTTCTCACACTTGCGGTTGAGATAGGGCGCACCAAGGATAATGTCCAGGGATTCGGGACCGTGCTGGAGAGCTATGGCCACGGCGGCTAGGGACATTTGATGGAAGGTGACTTTTTGCTTTGCGGCAAAGTCGATCATGGCGTGGAAGAGGGTTGGGGGGAGTTTGCAGATGGCGCTGGTGCCGCGGTAACTTGTGCGGGCTTGCGGCTTGATTGTGCCGTATTGCTGCTGGCTTGGTAGATTGGAAAGACACTCGGTCCAAAATTCGAGATTACTAGGAAGAATGATACTACCCTCGACCATGCGAGACGGGTAAGTTTTCTCGATTGGTGCGAGAGATGATCCGTGATACACGGATGTTACTTCATGCAGGAGTTGCCGGAGCGACGTCAGGTCGCAGATGATATGGCTAATCCTAACGGCCATGTGGCTCGCTGAGATAGTGACGCCTATGGGGCTTTCTTTCCGAAGGTCAAAAGGTCGATTGACTTCCTGCCATATGTCGATCTGATTGACTCGAGCGACCTGGGGTGGACTGGGGGGGAATATTTTGGTAACACCAAGACGCCGGCGTAGAGTATATCGACCGGACAGAATTTTATGGCGAGCAAGAATCGTGTTCCAAGAAAGAGTGAGCTTCGATAGATCGATGCTGGATCCCAGTTTACACACAAAGCTTACGTTGAATGCCGAGGAGCCCAGACCCATTTCGTACTTATGCCACCAATCCTTTTCGATGGATGAAAGCTCATGCTCATGAAGAGATTGTTCTTTCTCAGTCGAATCTGGGATGGAGTCCAAACCCTCTATTGCTTTGACAAGATCGCTGAGGGTTGGTGATTCTACTACGACGCGCAGAGGTATTTGATGTCCAAGGTATGCAGAGAGCCTGATTGACAGCAGCATCTGCTTAATCGAATTCCCTCCAAGATCGAGGAAATCGGATTCCGCATCGATGGGGATGTAAGGGGCGAGGTTCAAGATGTCACGCCATACACCTACAATTCTTTGCGTGCTTGAAGATGCTAGAAGTTTTACGTTCGGACTGCCGCTCGGAAGTTCACTATTGGCGACCTTTTCGTAATCCACCTTACCGGTCAAAGTCAATGGCAATGCATCTACGGCTGTCACATATCTGGGTAGTGCATGAACAGGCAGGACCTTGGCAATCTTGGCTCTGAATACTGGAACGTCCACCGAGCTTGGCTGTATCATTGCGACTAAGAAATCCTTCTTCTGGGCCACGGCCAATGTATCGACGTCCGAGGCCGCTCTACGCATCTGACACTCTATATCGTTCAAATCAATACGAAAGCCACGGAGTTTGACTTGCCGATCAATTCTTCCCAGGCAAATGATTTCCCCTTCTTGGTTCCAGTAACCATGGTCACCGGTTTTGTACATGCGATCGCCAAACTCGCTGCAGATTGGGTCTGACACAAACCGTTCCGCGGTCTCCACAGGCCTGCCGATATAGCCCTCGGATACTTGGATACCAGCCAGACATATCTCGCCGATGACGCCAAGAGGCACCAATTTTTGTCTCTTGTTCAAGATGTATATACGTGTAGATGGGTTTGGGATACCGATGGTGACCGGCTGATTAGGCAGCAGCTGTTTTATTGTAGCACCACAAGTAGCTTCAGTTGGACCATACATATTGTACAACATCTTATGAGCGGCCCAGCGGTCATTTACGTTTTGAGGCACAGTTTCGCCTACCAGGTAAACCTGCGAAGAGTTAGCAAAACATGAATACGATATGACGCATTAGACGCAACAAACAGCAGTAAGCTTTGGATAGTCCATCGGATCAAGTACGTTGGCGATTGAAGGTGTCAGAACCGCGGAATCAGCTTTCTGAAGATGTGCAAACGGATTGATAGAATCTCGAAGAACTAAGGTAGCTCCATGACTTAGCGCAGAGAATATCTCATGTACGCTTCCGTCAAAAGCCGGGGACATGATCTGAGAGATCTTCCGCCCAGGACCAGCGAAGAGGCGGACACTTAGGTCACTTTGGAAGGCAACAAGACTATCATGTCGGCACAAGACACCTTTTGGTACACCGGTCGAGCCAGATGTGAAGCAAAGATAGGCGTTTGTGGAAGGCATAGGCAATTGCAGCGTTGCGAACGCGTCTTCTCTGAATTGTGCTAGGTCAACCCCAACTAATTCATCGATCGATACACACGAAACACAGTTGCCTGGTTGAAACACTTTGCCGGCAGTGTCTGGGACTAGGAAGAGTCTGCTCCCAGCTGCTTTGAAGTTCGCCTTGCGAGCCTCCACCGGCAATGTTTCATCGAAAGGGCAATAGACCCCACCCGCCTTGAGGACGCTATAGATAGCTACAATCCAGTTGATCGATCCATCGGCGTGGACGCAAACGACCTCGCCAGGTTGGATGAGGGCGGATATCTGATGGGCAGCACAAGTAGTCAGGGTATTCAACTCCAGATAAGATAAAGAAGCGTTTCCTTTCTCGATAGCGGTAGCATTGGGGAATCTCGCTGCAGCTTGCTTAAAAAGCGTAACTAGGTTACCTTTACTTAACGGTGTAGTTGTGGGAAGAGACAAGCAGTTCCCAAATCTCCGAAGATCACTTACTACCTGGCAAGGTAGAAGGTCTTTGAAACATCTGGAAATCGATTGATGCGGCCTCAGCAGAGCAGAGATCGCGTTGAAGAATATGTGTCCGAGGAGTTCAATGTGGCTCTTGCTATACAAGTCTGAGTGGTAATTCAGCGAAACGTCACCGTCAGGCTCGATGAGCACGTACAGGGGCACGTCCGAGGTAACTCTACTAAAAGGCTTTTCCAGGAAGGTACCTTCAATTTCTAGAGCTTTGTATTGAACAGCCAACGCAGACGAGAATTTTCTGCTGAAGCCATCTTCTGGACGCGACCATTGGCGCGACGTAAGCTCGGCTAGATGGGAAAATGTACAGCGAAGGTATTCCAAAGCCGTTGATCCAGATTCCAGCGAAATGTGAAAGGGTAGCATATTAATGACTGGCCCAACCACGCTCTCGACTCCGGCTATTGGAAGGTTACGACCAGATAGGACTACACCAAAGACGACGCTGTCCGAGTCCACAAACATTGAAAAGGCGAGCGCCCACGCCGCATAATACAAACATGCGGTAGTGATGCCCGTCTTTTGAACAAACGCTGAGATTTCTTCTAGTTGGAGTTTCATAGTAATTGTTTCCGTTATGTTGTTCTTGCACGCACTGTTGGGTGACGGAGCCGGAAGGAGAAGTTCGCCAGCGGCCGATTCAAATTGTTCTTGTTTTTGTTTCCAAAACACCTGCACCGCCCCTTTTGCACGCCGGTGAAACGCATTCAACTCTTCAGAAAACCTTGCAAAAGATGGACCTGGGTATATAGGCATTCCAGCCGCAGCGGATCGGACCTTTTCTAGGATTAGAGAGCTCGAGTAGCCGTCTATTAGAGCATGATGAATGCACCAGATGATTGTGCTTTTGCAGTCATCTTGCCGATCACTGAGGAGCGTAATAACTGTAAAAGACGAGCTTATTCTTGTCTCTAAACACTTCTTTTGTTTGCAAGCATCGTACTGTTCCTGGTTTGCCACAGTAACTTCAGTCCACGGTAATGGCACCACTTCTCGCTCAAACAGACAACCATTGCCCTCATGCAACACAAACTCTGTTTGGAATATTGGCTCGGATCTCCAGACTTGCTCCCATGCTGCCTTCATTGCTGGGATGTCGCAGGTCTGATACGTCTCGTGGTAGTGAATTACGTTTGTGCCTGGGGTTTTTTGGCTGCCATGGATAAGTGATAGTTGGATCTCCGTCATAGGATAGCTCTCAATGCCATCAATTGGGCCTAATCTTGCACTTTTATGGCACTGATAGGTGTCGTTATTTTGAGCTGCGTTCGGATATGCATCTGTCTCGGTCGTCGTGGTCATCCCATCCGGAATACTAAGTAATGCTTTGTACTGAGTTCTCAAAGAAACGTACGGCTCAGGTTCCTCTAATGAATAGGTCTGGACACTCAATCTAAGGAGGTCTGTAATTGTAGGGCTCAAATAAATCCACTCGAGATCCAGAAAGACACCGTGGAGTTTGCAGGCCGCAATAAGAGCCGTGGCGGACAGTGAATTACCGCCAACTTGTATAAAGCTAGCATTGAGATCAATACTGGATAAAGGAATTCCCAACAGAATTGAAAGCTCCGTGAGTATTCTCTCCCGAGTCTTGGATATCATCTGCCACTCATCAGACATCCTCACCGACCGGAAAGAGCCTGTGGTGGTCAAAACAGAGCCCATTGGAGGCGGAAATTTTGTTTATTCTAGCAGCCACTTTGCTAGCTGAAATGTATAGATCAGAGGAGCATGGTGGCAGTCGTACAGCTGACAGAAATTTACCACCAGAGCTGAACGGTTGACGGATATGGACTTAGCGTTTCGGTAAGAGAGAGCCGAAATTTGCATCTGGTTGAATATCTCGGCAGCCGATACCGGAAAGGGAAATACAATCACCCTCAAACCAAGGTGCAGCGCTCTTTGAACCTTTCAAGACGGCTATTTTGTTTATGTCGATGCTTTGCAATGGACATCACTCTCAGTTGCCAGGGCAAAAATCTTTGGTATTTCGCGTATGGCTCCAATATGAGCGCAGCGAAATTTATCGGAAGCCGAGGAATCCAGCCGTTAGATGTGGCCCGGGTGTCGCTACCTGGCTGGATACTGACAATGGAAATCCCTGGTGTGCCATATTCAGAGCCAGCATTCAGCTCAATCAGGCCCATAAACGGTTCAATTGACCGGCTTTTGCCTGAGGTGATGGGGGTCGCCTACTTGATTAGTGACCTTCAGTACAAAAAGGTCATTGCTTCTGAGGGCGGGGGGGTAGCTTATGACGATATTTCAGTTGATGCAAAGCCAGTCGGGGATGAGGATGCAAAAAGAACTGGCCCTCGACCTCAAGTTCGAACCCTCGGCACCGCGATGACAAGACACCCTCCCGCTCTCCCAAGCAAGCGCTATATGGTATATAACTTCCAATTCTTGTCTTACTTGCCCATCGTCGTTGATCATAATTGAAGCGGCTGAAAGCTTACACTGTTGTATAGGATATCATTAATACCGGTGCTTCTGAGGTGAATTTACCAGCAGACTACCGACATTACCTATCCAATATACCTATATATCAAAGACCTGAAGAAGGACGTCAAAAGCTTGGTGCGGCCATTTTCTCAGCAATTTTTGGTCCTGTTATGACTCTCGTGGAGAAGCTTGTAAACGCGACCATCCGAAAGGACGGATATGCGCCGCTCGTCGTCATATGGCTGGTAAGATCGGTAGTGATAGCGATTTGGTCAGTCCATGACAATGTTTTCTTGCCTATTTTTGGACGCGGAGATGGTCTGGTTGATGGTATGCTGGAAGTAGGCTGATTCCAAACACCTATGCCAGAGAAAACAACAAATCTGGCATCTGGAGTCGTCTAAATGCCCGTTGCAGAATCTTCTAATGTTGCTAGACCTAATTTGGTCTCTCTGTACTTACTGTTGTGTTCGTAATACAAGCACTCGCTCTTGTGAGACTGCGTACTACCTTAGGGTTAAGTGTTGCGGGCTAATATCTTAGGGATTAGACACCCTAGATATATGAGCATATGCACTGAATCAACAGTCCAGAGCTCCCCAAACAAGCGGTACGGCTGGACCGGGTCACGGTTCCATGCTCAAATTGTCGAAGGATGAGGTCATATGGGGCATTCTGGTGTGTAGGTTGAAGCTGGATAGGAGTCTATCCAGGAGCGAGCAAGTAAAACTCTACTAGCGGGCCCCAGCCCTATCAGCTCTATGAAAGCAGAGATTACCATCTCCCCTGTTTCCAACACAATTTTGGATCAAGGTTTGGAGGCTGATGGTTGTCCCTCTCACCGAGTAAGAGATAATTTTCCCTGGTACCGAAGGCGACTTTGGTGATGTCAATTTCGTACTTATGGGAGTCCTTAGAATATGGGCTAGAGATAGTTGGTATGTTAGGAAATCTCCGGAATCTACTAGAACGCACGGGCCACTGCTAGGGCTGAACAAAGGGCTGAACCTATGCCTTATGTAAACTACTTCCCCTACCACTACATAGGTTTTTACAACTACACTCAACCAACCTAATGTTGACCATATTGACCTACAAATCTAATTGAGATGCCAGGGGCCGAGCAGTCACAGGTTCGTCATCTGCAGCCGGCCCAAGCGTTCATGCAGTAGCTAATACGGCAAAAGATTCCCTCGTCGTACTAGCCCTGGTTTCACAATAAAGTAGAAGTTTACTTGGTAGCAGAAGGGAGTGCCACTTGCTCCAAGAGCTTCAGGCGGCAGGCACCCGCATTCGGGGACCGAAGCGATCGTTACAGCTAGTGAGGACCGAAATGGTAATTTTTATTCGCGTAATTTAGTACCAACCACTAACTCTTTTTGCGGCATCAGGCGCTTGATTATCTCAATTAGGTATGCGCCTCGCTTTTGAAAATATAGTAACTCAGAAATCGGGACATCTTGAGAGAGCATGAAGCTCCTCAAGACCCAAGGTTGCAGATAAGCGACGCATGGCCGGGCCACGTGCGTCTCTTGCCGGCTGCCGGTCGAGTAGTAGCCTATATAACAACGTGCCAAACAAGGAGAATGATACAGATGCAGTCACGGTTGCATACCTTACACAGTTGAGGTGAAAGATCGATCTTTTAGTCGTGGCTGAACCTATTTCTTGTAGATAATTTTACAAAAGATTGTTAGGTATGGATCGCACTGGTCTCGAAGTCGACGGTACTAAGTGCGGTGGATACGGAACTGAGTCCAGGAGTCGGCCAAATGGCCAGATCGTGGAGGGTGATTTGAAGTTTGATGGCCGCGTTATCCTTTATATCATCAAGGGTAGGTCATATGTTCTCAGAATTAAGGTTTTCATGCTGATATCGCCTTGGACTGTACAGCAGATTCAACCTCTTATATCAATTACATCAAACCTTTGATATTGGCAGAGGAATTAGATCTTCCTCATGTAATATCTGTCATTGATACAAAAGATGAATGGTACTATAGCATACATCCTGAACGTTATGTGCCAGCTTTGAGGGATGAAGATCCCGAGACCAATAAAGACGTAGTCGTTTTTGAGTCAACAGCATGCCTTCAATATTTGACAGATCGCTTTGATACTGATGGCATCTGGTGCGGTCGTACCGCATGGGAAAGGGCAGCTGTTTTGTCATGGACGGCATATCAAACAGCAGGCTTGGGGTAGATTATAGCGGCCTGCAAATCCTTTATGGAGCATAGGCTGACAAGAGGTTCGTATCGTTATCAGTGCGACAGCAAAATATTGGCTGTACTTCCTCAAGGGCTATCCCAATCGCCAGAATCCGGAAGTCTTGACAAAGACAGTTGCTAAGTATGAAGAACCTCCCAATGATTGTATATTGAGCGCAGCGCTAATCCCCTGAATAGATTGCATTCGAATTGTCTCAGGCAATGGGACATATTGAACCAGCGGCTCTTCATGCCCGAGCAGAATTACATTGCTCTCCCGGATCGCCCGACCATCGCTGATCTTTCTTATTTTCCTTTTGCGATGCCATGGATGTTCACGTTCCTTGGGGTGGATATCAAAGATTGGCCAAGTATAAAGGCCTGGAGTGAACGTATGTTGGTTCGGGAAGCAGTCCGAAAGATCTTGGCTCGAGGCCCAACATACGGGCATTGATGGTGGTTGAAGTAACTACAGCGAGAGGCAGCAGGCAGAACGGGACTCATTGAAATTGTCCTACGTCTAGAACTTCCAACACCGTAGTTCCAAGTATCTTCATTATCGATTGTCGATTGGGATAATCTGGAAAGTGTTACCCCCAGAGCCCATATAGAGTGGTTTTGCATCTCTAGGACTCACTACTATCACTATCATGCGTATTGGCCGGTTGCACTTCTCCATAACTTCTATTGTCAACAATCTCGAGAAACCATACATGCCCATTGCCACAACCGGTAAGATCAATGTGCCTTCGTTTGTCGGTATCCGAAAAAGGACTTCGAGCCCAGCTAAAACCTGAGTGCTACCGTAGAATTATTTCTCATCCCTAAATTTCATTCCCTCTGCTTTGCGTTTTTGACACCTAAGTTCCAGAGCTGTTCCCTTATGAGGATTTGCTATATCCCATCAGTAGCACGCTCAAGGGTCCATAAAAATGGTTCTTCTAGATACGTGCATCTGGTACTTCTACGAGTACTTCCATCCTCTTGTGCGCATATGCCTCATAGTCCCAGCTCTCTTAATCCTTTCAACCTCATACGCTCGAGAGCGAGCTAATGATATAATTTCTTTCGCCATTCATGTACGTGGCAGCCGTCATTGCCAGCATACTTGAGTTTACAACTAACCGACTGGTCTTCAGTCCTTCCTTTGTATCCTTTACCCAATCAATTCTGTGGATGGAAAGGTATCATTACCAACTTGTCCTTACCGTTGGCCGAGTGGTCAAGGCGATGTTGGAAAATTTCTAGAGGGATTGGAGAATAGTGCGTTATGGGGGAAACAGCACGGCAAGATTTACCGAATCTGGTCAGGCATGACGTCAGAAATGTAAACGAACCCTTTTCGGCAACGACTACAAACGCATTTGCATGACTAACGACGTGCCTTTTTGATCAACAGAGTTCTGACTCGACCCGAGGATGTTCAAACTGTATTCAAAGACTCAGACAAACATGTCAAAGCCGTAAACAACAACGCTGGCTGGCTTATGGGTGAGATCCTAGGCCAGTGTGTCGGCTTGATATCTGGAACAAACTGGCGGACACTTCGTTCTGTAACGGGTGTAGCATTTCTCCGCAAGGATGTCACGAGTCATATACCGCTTGTTGAAGTACGCACAAAGCAGCACTTTGATTCTTTACATGCCTATGGCCGCCTGGATCAAGGACTCATCAATCCAGTGGATGATCTAAAGATGCTCCCATTCTTGATACTCGCTAACATTATCTATGGCGATCTCTCTCCAGAGATGGAAGGTGAGCTTCTGGCACTCATCCCCCTCCGAGAGGGTCTTTTTCGACGGATGATTACGGGAAAATTGTCTAGATTCTCACTCAGCAAGTACTTGCCTATCCAGATTAACAGAGATCTATCTCGGTTCAAGAAAACTTGGAGCGCCTTCAACATGGCAGCCTATAAGAGATCATTAGCGGATGATAGCAGTGCACCAATAGTGCAGATGTATAGCCATGTTCAAAGCGTTGCGATCTCCCATAATCAGCTATGCCAGACACTCGATGAGATTCTGTTTGCAAATCTGGACGTCACCATTGGTGGCATCTCCTGGAATCTGCTTTTCTTAGGAGCACATCAAGATTCTCAGACTGATCTTCGTACTGAGATTGCCACTAAAAGAAGGGATACTCTTATAGAGTCAGGCCAATGGCAAAAGTATCTGCTCGATTCTTCAAATTTATTATCCGCCTCTATGTACGAATCGGCACGATTGAAACCTTTAGCAGCATTCTCTGTACCCCAAGCTACGCCGACAGACCGAATTGTAGGTGGTTTTGTTGTACCCGCAGGTACCGACTTTGTAATCGATTCGCACTCCCTCAACATCCGTAATCCATATTGGGGGGACGATAATACAACATATCGACCACGGCGATTCCTCGAGCGTAAGATTGTCGAATCCAGATACCACTACTGGCGATTTGGATTTGGCCCTAGAACATGCATGGGTAAATATCTGGCAGATCTTGTCATCAAGGTCGTCCTAGTGCATTTGGTGGAGAATTACAGATTAAGTCTGGTGAAGCATGGGAAGGATTGGAATAGAAATGCGGAAACGTGGATCCTACATCCTGACACCGACATTTGCTGTCAAAGAATACTGCGCAAGACACCAGAGACAAGTTAAATTTTGTGGAGGATTTAGGGTTATCAAAAACTAGGTTAACTAGGGTTCGGCGACCGGCCGTTGCGGTAAAGAAACATCTTCGTGGTGCAGCTCCTATTACTGCCTGGTCTTTAAAACCTGTGGTGAGTTCATGTGTCAAAATAGAAACGAGTATACTGTCTAAAAAAATATTAACCTACAATGTCTTCCGCTCATTTCGTAGACGTTCTCATTATTGGCGGCGGACCAGCAGGCTTAACAGCAGCGCTGACGCTGGCCAGGCAGCTTCACACCGTAATAGTCTTCGACTCCCAGGATTATCGCAATGGTGCCAGCAATCATATGCACACAGTTCTTACCTGGGATCACAAAGACCCCAGTGAATTTCGAGCCGCGGCAAGAGAGAATATACTGACCGGATATCAGACGGTGCAATTTGAGAATTCTGCAGTTTTGAAGGTTGGCAAGACGGACGAGAACATCTTCGAGGCCACTGACCAGCATGGTATGTTGTGGAAGGGCAAAAAGTTAATATTGGCGACGGGAGTGACAGACATCTTCCCTTCAATCTCAGGGTATGATGCTTGCTGGGCGACGGGGATGTAAGTAGTCACCTCGGACTCATAGTGTCGTTCAGCGCCATTTCATGTATCAACGACTGATCAGAGGCTCCTGGTAGCTTCCACTGTCTCTTCTGCCACGGCTATGAAGAGCGTGGTAGCCCTTCCTCCGGTGTCCTCGCTATCGGCGACCTCGCCGAACTCCCACCAGCCCTCCACTTCGCCCGCAATGCGCTCCAACTCACCCCCAATGGTGTCACAATCTACACCCACGACTCAGAATCTCTCCGCGAGTCCCTTACCGTAGCCTTAGGTGCTGAATCGAAGATTAAAATCGATGCGCGCACCATCACACGACTAGAGAAAGGCGCCCATCGAGCCGAGGTTATCATGCATTTCTCCGATGGCAGCAATGTCGTTGAGGGCTTCTTAGCGCATAAGCCCAAGTGCCAGTTAAGCGGGACTTTTGCACAACAGTTGGGTTTGGAACTGTCGCCACCAGGAGATCTCAAGGCAACTCCGCCTTTTTATCAGGCGAGTCTGCATGGAGTATTCACTGCAGGGGATGCAAGTTATCCCGTCAAGATTGTACCGAATGCAATGTTCACTGGTGCCGCGGCCGCTGCGGGTGCCTCGGCGCAGCTGCAGGCGGAGAATTTTGGACATAAGTCCATGTTTTGAGATGTGAGATGAGGAGCAGAATTGAGGAGAGAGAGAATGCGTAGACTTTTTGCATACCTTATATACAGTGGATTCAGCTACACTAAGGTAGTTCCTAAAGCATTTGTTCAGGACATCATTCCCTCCAAAGCAAAGCCCACTCCTCTTAAGTGCACACTCGAAAATCCCAACCCTTCCGTACCAATCTGCACAAAGGCGAATCTATCAATATGGCCTCTCCCTGCGCACAGCCTCAAACAAACTCGCCGACCACGCCCTGCCCACATCGGACCCCGCTTGTTTGCGCTCCTGGGCTGAAAATATAGCCTCGCGATGTGGGAGGAAAGTGCAGATAAGACCATCTGTTGAGTCAATTAAGTCTAAATAAGCGTAGTCCTTATTGTATTTAATTCGAGTTCTTAGCGTAATAAAATACAAGCTCTTTACATTCTTTACATTCTGTTTATTATTTCAATGAGATTAAATCATTTAAATAATTATATTTTATTATTTAATAATCACGATGCGATAAATGTCATGATTTCAGTTTAGCAGTTATATAGTAGCTTAAGTGTTTGATTTTCAATCAAACATTGTGTCTTTTAATCAGTTGACGTAGTAATTAAGTAGCTCTTAGTCAATAATTGCATGAAGAAACTTGAACCTCTAGAGATATAATGATTGCGTTTTTGTTGAGCGTTCTTCTGCCAGATGAGTGTTCTTTTTAATCTGCGAGAAATTGACGTGCGTTTTAAGGAATGACCTATCGTAATTTAGGGTACGATAAGAGCGCGTCTTCTTCGATGAGATCAATAGAACTCAGCGAAGGTGAGATGATAGACGTTGCGATGAGAAGCTGATAGGCGTTGCGATGAGTGATGTCTTCTACAAAAGAGGCTATCTTGAAGCATATCATCGCTAGTACTGATTAGACGAGCACATACCGGCGCTAGTACTAACAAGGTTAGCAGGCAGTGCAATATCACCGCTTCTACTATTGCTTCTACTCCCACTGCTCGTCCTATTGCTCCTATTGCTTCAACAGATAGGTGGGCTGAAAAGTTCCTTCTAGTCTTTACCCGTCATCAGCGGAGAGAACCATGACCCCCGCTGGTGGCACTTGCGAGCGTTTTGGCATGAGCTGTATTAGAGTGTATGAGAACAAAAGTCCATGACCTTATACAAGGCCAATTTTCGGGATGACCTGCGGCAAGGGGTTGACTGGAATGTAAACAACGAAACGAAAGTCGGACCATATGACGCAACAAGCACTAAATCTTCTGATGGACAGAGTATAAGGCATAGAGAGATGACCACAATGAGATTCTTTTGGGAAATCGCAGTCCTCGATTCAACCCCAACATCGAAACTGTACAAAAGCCACCTCTCAAACCCAGTAAAGAACCATATGCATTTACAAAGGTCGCTGCAAAGGAATCGGTAAGTCTCGGTAAAAGATCCCGATCATGCAAACACAGAGCATCATCTCGACACCTCTTATTTCTTTATCTCGATCTCACACCATCGCTTCAGCGCATAAACCTCCACAGACCTTTCCTTAACCTTTTCGTACATCCGCCAGCCCTGCGGCTCTCCGCCTGCAAGCGCGTAGATTTAAACCCTCTCGAAACACCACGACCATGAACAAGAATAAAGAGAAAGCTTTCACTGCGCAGGTGACTGACTACCTAAGGTTACATTTACATTGATGATGTGGGAGTGCATGTGAGACTTGTATCCAGTGTGACTTTCTCTTTCACCTACTTTACATCTTCACTGTTGTCAGTTCAGCCCTGACCTACCGCACTGCCCCCCCCCCAAAAACACACAAAAGCATCCTCCAGTCCCTTCTTTGCTCCTCCTCCTTCAACCACACCCTACCCTGTATCTAAGTCTCTGACCTCAACTTCCAAACCCACAACCCACACCAATCACACAAATGCACATCACCCTCTCCTTCTCCATCCCCCTCCACCTCCTCCTCACCCTCCCTCTCGCCCTCGCCTTCGCCAGCACCCCCGCCGCCCCAAACCCCATCGCCGCACCCACCCCTCCAGGCCAGCAACTGTACCACCTCAAGACCCGCGCGATCGGGAACAACAGCGCGACGAATTCGACCAAGGATGGGCTTTATGTTATGGCCTATCATAACGGTATCCCCTTCCCACTTCCACTAACATGTCCACCACTCTTCCTCCCTTGAACTGAGCAGGGCTACTACAGCGTACTGACCTGCTACTCGTTGTCTGGATTTCACAGGCGCAGGCACCAACGAAGTGACCCTCACGCCCTACAAAGACTCCGCCGCCAAGGGATATCTAAACAGCAGCCACCAGCAATTCACGCTCGACTCGTTCAACACGCCCTTCTCCTTTTACTTGGGCGGAGACGACGATTGGGCTTGTATGTTCCCTGAATCTTCTGTCCTAACTTTTTGTTCTTCTGGTCCGAGAACGGGGAAGGATCGCTAATATGTGTGCTTCATGGGATTATAGCATGGCAATTAGTGCACATTAACGCCGGCTTCGGCGACTACACCGACTGGTATTTTGACAAGAACGGGGCCTTGGTAGTAGGCTCGAGTGAGTTCAACGGGTGGCTGGGTGAGTTTATACCTTGTCCTTCCTCCTAACTCCTTAATAGAACCTCTGCTATGCTATGCTATGCTATGCTACGAAGGAGTGCTAATGTTTGGTACTTGGGAGCGGCTAGCGTGCGATTGGTGGCGCGGACAACCGCAGTTGATGTGGAGGTTTTTGATTTCCGGGATTACGCTTCCGTGCAGCTGCGCGCAGGTGGATTTGGTGAGGGAGGAGTTGTAGGAGGAGGTTTGGGGATGGGGGATGTGGGGTTCGTTGAGATGAGATGGGGAAGTGGCTTTTACGGTTGCTTGGTGGATTGAAAATGGCTGGTTGGGATTGAAAAGGTGGGGATATTGCTTCTTGATAAATGGCGGGAGTGGAAAGAATGAAAAGTTGCAATCTGCTTTGAGACCTAGTAACTCATCCATGACAAACGCGCTTGCCACACCCGGGTATCTATGAGCTTGATGAAATAACCCGTCTGTTCCTGGCAACTTTGGACTATCCCTGCTTTCCGGCAGTGATTGCACAGACCAGTCCTCCATAACGACTCCATGTTTTTCTTACCGCAAGCGAAGAGCTCTGCACCTACGACTCGGCACCCTTGCTTTCTTCTCGAATTGGCTGATTACACGTCTTAGGTATCGGTGATGACCGCCAATGCGTAAGAGACTCAATGTCGTCGATTGGAATCTCGAAAGTAGCCAGCACGAAATTGATCTTGTCACGAGCACTAAGGTGCTTGTAAACGTCGAGGCGTATCTCCATTGGCAGGCGATAGAAACCTTTGGGGTCATTATGGCTAACGTCATCCTTTGAGCGTGGCGGTCCATCAGGATTTGAGCATTTCAAGAAGCGTTTGAGGTCGAAACTGGTCATTAAAGGCGCTATCCCATGGTGGCGCAGAAGATGGAACATCCCAATGATCATAGCAGGGAACACGATAAGGTCCAGTTTGTCGAGGATTGTCAGGATCAATTCTGGCGGCAGTTGGTAGATTGGCAGAGCATAGAGCGCATAGAGCTGTTGCCTTCGTTCTAGGCGTTGGCGATGAGCATCACATCGAGGGCACAAGCAAGCGATCTCGGTTCCTCCATCAGCATCGGAAGACATTGCGTCAGACTTTCTTTTTTTGTTGCTGGGCGACAAAGACAGCTGAGTCATGGGTTCTCTCTTGATCCTTTCCGGACTGAGAAATCTGGTGAAGACCTTGCCACACAAAACTTGAAAGATACCAGGCCACAACAGCTAAGATGATGAGATAGATCCCTGTAGGCAAAAGAGACCTTGGTAGAAGGTTCAGAAGGAAAGGTTCTAGGACTTGGAAGGGAATGTTAGTTTTGAAGGAGGTAAATATAATGGCACGTGACCTTACTGATATCAACGTTCACTGGCGGCACATTCCGCATGAGAGACTTGTTCGTCGTGAAGTAACTTGCAGCTGCAGTGATACGTAAAAGGAGGACTGATGATTGACTATGGCCTTGTGTCTTAGGACCATCACGATGTTCGGAATTATGTTGTTCCGCGTTGATTGATTGACGTGATTCAGAATATAATGCAAGTGAAAACATCAAATCGGATGTGTTGAACACCTCAGGTAGCGTAAAGGTATCAAGAGTGAATGCTGTTGGTTGCTGATTGATAGTGAATGATAAGCACAATTCAAAGGGCAACAACACCAATCACCATAGTAGAAAACAAACAAGAGAAAGCCATCATGTGACTGGCAGGTGCAGCTTACCGTGGCGACCCAGCAGATGCGTACTTCGTACCTTTGATTGTACTCAAGTCCGTCCAGTAGAAGCCATGTCTCGCTACCCTTTGCGTTTGTGAAATTTGGGAAACTCGCAACGACTTGACGGCGTAAACTCCAGTGTGATGGCGTTAACGATTCCAAACGAAGGTCTTCGAGATTGGGATGTGCCTTTGGGATCTGTATGGCCTCTGGGCCGCGGAAAATGGTCTTCTCTACATTGGCCAAAACCGAGAGTATCCGCAAGGAAAACGTCACGATGAGTGCGAGTGTCCACATCTCCGTGACTCTAGAGCATAACGAAGAACACTCAAGTATCGAGTGTAGCAGACCAAGTTCTGTGGGATTAGCATCAACTCACGAGGCGCTTTCGGTTTGTTGTTGAAAAGATTGAAAAGATTGAAAAGATTCACGGTGACGACTGCTCGTCGTCTGGTGTGCCCGCCGCTTTAAGAATCCGCGACCGACAGTGCTTTCCAAGCGATGGCCAAACTACGCTGTCAAACATGATATGATAGGTCTCTGGGCTTTTTGAGATACTAAAACGTTTGACTTGTTGCTCCTTCACGAGAGTAAATCATAATTTTCAGTGATTGTGATTGAAGATTAATGTGCCCACATCCGAAACTAGATGTGTATTCTTCGCAGTACAAACCAAACAAACCTTCTGTCCCTTGTTCAAGCACATTCCGATCTTTCCTACTATTCGATCAATCTAGAAATATTTAAGGTATGGCGCAAATTGACAATAGCTAGACACCTCGAAATTTGCCCTCACTTCTAGAACTCCATTAGGAGTTCAATAGATGGGATACAGAGAAGCACGTGCCCAGAAACACCAACCAGTGCATCCATTCTCTGGAGTACCCACAAAATGGGCACCAATTGAACGGCTATTCAAGGTCAGCAAAGGCACTCGGGAGGTTGCTTTCGGGATTTTTTATTCCGTGAATCCTTTTACGAAGGGATCAGATAATGAGGCTCTTGTCATAATGCAAGGACTTCGTACACTGAAGGTCTAATAGGCATCATATATATCTTCTGTGCTATTACCTGATCAGTAGCTTCAATTCTCTTCATATTTTCAGGAAAGCAGAACCCTGCACGTTGGTGGCTTGCAATACGGTGAAGTCACACGGGCTGTATCTTAATCCTGGGGATTTCTGTGGACGAAAGGAAATGTATTTTGATTCATATTCAAACTCGACTGAAGTCGGTCTATCCAGAATAATGCATGGGTCATGGTCCGAGGAGAAGTGCGGGCCTGGTGGAACAATTCAAAGAGGTATTCAATCGACGGAACGACTCTGAACATGTCAAAATGACATAAGTGATATTCTTCAGGTGGAATTACTTTGGAAGGGATCAATACCCACTTCCATGAAAGGGTTGCTACCAGAATGAAAACAAGTGAAATTTGCAATACCATGAGGAATCTGATGACCCACTAAGACCAACGACTACACCGAGTAAGCCAAATCCCACACACCTGCCGTTAATAACCACAGCCGCGACCTAGAATAACTCCCAGGAGAAAGCATCTAGGGGCCAGCTAGTGTCGATTTTGGCCAGACACCTTGGCAGGGTTGACAAGTCTCGACTATCTTCAGTTCTTAACCAGCGGCTGCAGTGTAATGCAATCAAGTGCAGCAGTCGGGAGGCAAAATATCAGTGATACTCACTGGAAAATACAAGCGGAAGTTCTGCATTATTATCATGCGGGCTGTAGTGCCGACCAAGTCAGGTCACCCATAGGTCGACAGGCATCTCTCTAATAGCAAGATCGCAAGATATCGATGATGGGGCTGAAGGGAACAAGCATACAATATTACTTGGTCTATATGAACGAATTTGAACTTAGAGTTGTTTATTTTGGCCTAGAAATCGCTTCGCATCAGAATCAAAGCATCGGCTCTCAGCAGTCACCTAGAACAAAACCCACCCACGCGAACTGCATCCCAGCGTCATGCAAGGGCCAACCGCGGACACGTTCAGGATGGACTGCGGATGCAGCTGAGTGAAGTTCTAGGCTGGTTACCAAATCCGATATCGCAGGGCCAAGATGACGTACGTCGATAGCACAAGTCCCATCAGCTGCCATTCATATCAGCATACACGCGGCAATATGTGACCGTACTCTACACCCATTACTTATCGGGTTATATGGAAGGTTAATCTCGAAATCCAAAACCTCTTTGTTTGTGTCTTTGCAGATCTGTGAGTCCAGGGATAAGATGAGCGCATCCATATAACTATGAACATCCGGGTCAGTTCCCAATTTTGAGTCGCAGATCATCTCATGCTGATTGGTAGACAGTATGTTAGATACTTGAACGACCGGTTCGTCTAATGTGATATTTGATAATTTGAGCAAGGGCGGAGCATATGACTTTGCCACTGAACAAACCACGATCGGGCCTGGGTTAGAGTAGCCGTTGAGCCTAGAATACGAAAGACAGAAATACGTAGGAAAAGTCAAGAACATGAGGTCGTTTGACGCGAGATTGAATGCTGTAATCATATAAATTTACCTGCCAGATCAGCAGAAGAAAGTGTCTAGAATATGTACAGTAGTGGAAAATGGTAGAGACATATGGACTTGACAAGACTCGACGTAGGGTAGCATGAGGTGTAGAGAAGGCCGGATATTTGTAGCCATGTTTTTCTTTCGGGAATTTGAGACTGATGGAATCACATATCATAAGCACTATTAAATCAAAGGCAGTCGTGATGTGGTGATGCTCCTGAAGTGTTAGATACTCTCGAGGGTCTGTTGCTGTATCGATACCCCTGTCCGCACCCTTAGCCCATCTCGGTTAGCGCATCTCCTGGGCAAGGAATCAAAACAACGCCCACACAAATCTTTTCATCCTGGCCCTCCCCTCATCCAGACCTCTCACCAACAACGTCTTGCTCTTCCTAGCATATCTCAATTCCGACAACCACTTCGAGGCATCAGCCATTTAGAGGGTACTCACCATCACTATGAGAGAAGTCATCAGCTTGAATGGTGTGTCTCCACGCGCGTCTCTAAAGTCTTGCTGGGAAACACCACTCCACCATAAAACTCGTGTACTGACTTGACCACGCGTACAGTTGGGCAAGCCGGTTGCCAAATCGCAAATTCTTGCTGGGAGGTGAGCTTTAGATCATGAGCAACCTGCCCAACAGGACTGTTGCTGGAATTGAGACGCAAGGGCATGGCTAATCTGTAAACGAACAGCTCTATTGCTTAGAACACGGCATTCAGGTACGATACCTACTCATGGCCAATCCAAAATGGGATCACGGTCGCCTTTGAGCCTGGTCTGACGCGTTTTTGACTCACAGCCTAATGGATATCTGACCGAGGAGCGTAAAGCTGCAGACCCTGACCAGGGCTTTAGCACCTTCTTCTCTGAGACAGGTATGAGAAGATACACCTCCAATAGCTTTCATACAGTGACTGACAATACCTTTATGTTCAGGCAATGGCAAATACGTTCCCCGTACTATTTACTGCGACCTCGAGCCCAATGTTGTTGACGAAGTTCGCACCGGTACCTACCGGGATCTCTTCCACCCGGAGCAGATGATCACGGGCAAGGAAGACGCATCCAACAATTACGCCCGTGGGCACTACACTGTGGGCAAGGAGTTGATCGACCAAGTGCTGGACAAGATCCGTCATGTTGCCGATAATTGCTCTGGTCTCCAGGGTTTCTTGGTATTCCACTCTTTCGGTGGAGGAACTGGATCCGGGTTCGGTGCTCTTCTCATGGAGCGTCTCTCAGTTGATTACGGCAAGAAGTGCAAGCTGGAGTTCTGCGTCTATCCCGCTCCTCAAGTCGCTACCTCTGTAGTTGAGCCCTACAACTCCATCCTTACCACTCATACAACTCTTGAGCATTCCGACTGCAGCTTCATGGTTGACAATGAGGCGATCTATGATATCTGCCGTAGAAATCTTGGAATTGGGCGACCAGACTACGAAAATTTGAACCGCTTGATCGCTCAAGGTACGTTCTGCTTGTGGCATGAACAATCGCTCCATATTGACCGTCTCTATCTAGTTGTTTCCTCTATTACTGCTTCTCTTCGCTTCGATGGCTCGCTCAATGTCGATCTCAATGAATTCCAGACCAACCTTGTACCGTACCCTCGTATCCACTTCCCTCTTGTCGCCTATGCTCCTGTTGTATCCGCCGCCAAGGCATCCCACGAGGCGAATTCGGTCCAAGAGATTTCTACGGCATGCTTCGAGCCTAACAACCAGATGGTGAAGTGTGATCCCCGTAACGGCAAATACATGGCCACGTGCTTGCTGTACCGTGGAGATGTTGTGCCAAATGACGTTAATGCTGCTGTTGCTACGCTCAAGACAAAGCGTACCATTCACTTCGTAGATTGGTGCCCTACTGGCTTCAAGATCGGTATCTGCTACCAGCCGCCACAAATGGTCCCCAACGGTGACTTGGCCAAGGCTAACCGTGCTGTGTAAGCTTCTTCCCTCGTCCGTTGTCCCGTAGGAAGCTAATTGTTGACAGCTGCATGTTGTCTAACACTACGGCCATTGCGGAAGCCTGGTCTGCTCTCTCCCACAAATTCGATCTTATGTACTCGAAGCGCGCTTTTGTCCACTGGTACGTTGGTGAGGGTATGGAAGAAGGAGAATTCTCCGAGGCTCGTGAGGACTTGGCCGCTCTTGAGAGAGACTACGAAGAGGTTGCTACCGACTCGCTTGAAGGAGAGGAAGGTGGTGAAGCAGAGTATTAAGCGTCTCACAAGGATTGCTTATGTCTGGGTCTTGCAATGCATAGACCATACAGAGACTTAGCAAATGCCTAGTGTCCCTCAAATTTCTACCTGTTTAGTCCTGTAATCGAATCAGATTGTTTCAGCGGTGGCTCTGTTCGTGTTATTCCTAGCGATTCTAGATAGTTCTGGCATGCAAATGTCTGAAGGGGACGAGAATGATTCAACGAATGGAGCGAAGGTTTGTTATTAGGGGAGCATGGAATAGAGAAATGGAACAAGTCTTCAATCGTTATCCGAGTTCAGTGGTGATGCTGTTGAGGGGTGCCGAAGAGAGATGTGCTGTAGATATTCCTGAAGATGGGTGATTACCACAACTCGCAACACCCAACTGTCTTTTCGCGAGGAAGAGGTGGAACGACAGCTACACGGCTCAGGATACCATTGACGGCTCCAGCATGTTGAGTTGACTTCCTGATCTGGTGAGTGCCTCTCAATTACCACATAACCCGGTAGGGCGTCGAGCATGATTCAAAAGGAGAAGAAAGTCACGCAAACGAAGACTGCATTCCATCCGTTCTCCAGGTTATTGAACATCTAAGATATCTAGATTATAGACATGTACAAAACGTCGCCGAGCCCAAGTCTGAGAGAGAGAGAGTCTTGAAATTTCCTCCAACCCGAGAATTTTGTAATAACGTATCCCACAAGGACATTTCCCCAGCGCAGAGTCTACTCTCCCATCCTCCAGAAACCAACATCTACTCATCCTTCACGCCCCCAGCCCCCGCCTTCTCCGCTATCTCCACACTCTTCTTATCCGCCTTCGGGTCCCCCTGCCCCATCCCCATCAACCCCCCCGCCGCCTTCCACGGCCGCTTCAACTCCCCAATGGCCGGTGCCCCAAACAGATGGATCTTGACTAGGTTGCCCTCAAAGGCGCCTTTGAGCGGGATGATGCTCTGGATGAGGAGGGGGTTGGTGTAGCGCAGGTAGAGATGCATGAATGCCATCATGCCGACGCCCATGAGCTGGGATTTCCAGAGGGCGCGCAGCTGCGTGGTATCGTAGGCGTGGATGGTGGTGGTGATTAGTTTGGGTTCGTCGGCGGAGCCCATGGGGGCGGGTTCGACGTATTTGAGGGTCGTGAGGTCTGGTTGATCGATTGTTAGGGGATGCATTGTACGGCTTTACGCAAGGGGGCCCGTTGATGTACCTTTCTTTTGGTTGATTTTCTGCTGCAGGTAGAGGTACATGCCGACGATAAGGAGGTTCGAAACGACGTAGAGCGCGCGGACGCCCATGAGGACTTGGGGGTCGTCGAAGGGGATCTTTTTTGAGACTTGCATCATGCCTAGGATGATCACCAGGTTGGTGCTGGAACAGAGAGAGATGGTCAGCAATGTAATCGAGTGGAGTGTAGGCTACGACTAGAGAAGTGGTGGCTGCGACGTACATCTGCGGATTGAGGCCCATCATGATTGAGATGTGTTCGCTGTGCGAAGGGCCAAGAGAGACTGTAGGGTTGTGGGTGTTTGAGGAGATCTGGTGGTGAGAGGAAGTTTGGATGAGTTGATGGCGATGCTACGTGTGAATAAAGATTTCTGATGGCTGAGGTGTACAAGTAAAGAACACGCGACCTTAGCTGAGACGGGGAAGTTTTATCCGGAGATAGCCACTAGAATACGAGTAGCGATCTTACATGTAGGACATCCGCCATCCTTGTAGGATCCATCTCCGTAAGACGTTTTGGTCTGCTTGCTATGCTTTGATCCAATTTCCTTCCAATCGTATTTCAGTATCAGAGCTTCGTCGTAAGGCATTTCGCAGTTTGCAAAACAAGGAGCCGTCGCCTTTATTGCTTTTGCTGATGAAACCTAGATGCGCACTTTTAGTTTCCCGTATATCTAAGATCTTTTGGAACTGTCTCTCTTTCTTGGCCTAGGCAAAGTCTTATGAGATACACTGCTTCAGAATGCCTAAAAAGAGAGACATGATGGCTCCCCCTCTTCCACAGTACGACATCCAGGCCTTCCCTAAGTCCCGTACATGTCACTGAGTGCCTGCTTACATTTCTGTCTATAAGTGACCCAAGAATTTGGCATACTTAATGGTGGAATTACGGACAAGCCATGATTGATCACCAGCGATTGTATGGCTATGGTCTTCTTGTTCAGGCCTTGGCAGTCGTCATTAAACTTGGGCATTTCCAAATTGTAAATTGGCGGATCCGAATTTGCTACTGGGCACTCGCGGCACTGCGAAGGTTTGCCGCTCCCAAAATTTTGGTCGAACTCAACGGCAGAAACGGGTTCGATGCTCTGAAGGCTGCCTTCGTCCTAGATTTTCGATGAGCAGCAAGGATGGTCAGATAGACGGATCCCAGCATGTTTTCCGCCATACGATGTGTGGGTGAAGTGCATGAGCAAAGAAAGACGGTCGAAATGTGCTGGCGGAATAGTGGCTCCTTCGCTGCAGTCCTACGCTCTGGTTACCATCCGAGAAGAGCCTGCAATACATGATATACTACATCAGTGCCTGTATTAAAGTATATGTGGGGTTTAAAATTTTTTCGCACCTTTCAGCTGCGCTGTACGACAAGCCATGTCCCAGCCGCCACCCACTCGTCTGTCGCGTTAAGAGGTTTCAAGATGGTTCAATCCCCCATCTGAATCTTAAGCACATGCGGTACCCGTCGAATTAGAGCGTCTATATCTCTAGTAAATATTCCGAATTCGTAAGTCTGTATATCATGAAATGTAGCTCTACAATACGTTAGAATCATGGACTGCAGAAGGCGTATGAAGAGCGTTATATCGATATTTTCTAATTGCTGTATGTTCAGAACAGGTAACACCATCTATTTAGACGCTGCCATTGAACGGAATGCGCGTCAACGTCATTCTCGGCGCGTTTGGCTTTCCCGCTTGTTCGCCCTCACGCTTTTGTCAAGACTTGGTTGGTTGTCCCACTTTACAGAAATATGGCCTGGACAACGCGAAAAACATTCCTTAACTTGCCTATTCAGATCACTACGGACCACAAGCTGCCCTAATCATATCAATAGAGAGGGAAGTCCACAGTCAAAATTTTCCGAGGAGTAATACATTAATTTGCTTCTACTAATAGTGCATGTTGACCTTATCACAAAGACTAAAAGCCGTACCAAGGTAGGTAATGCAATCAAGGTTCTCAACAAGCACAAGGTTATCGAAAGAGAGGCATATTACCAACATCAAGCCTATTGCAAACTCCAAAGAAGTGGTCACATGAGAATCTGCGGGCCCTTCAAACCCCATTAGCATTCGGAGTGCCTTTAATCGACTTTGCCGACGCCCTTGGGATCTTCTGATCAACCCCCAACTCCTGCGCAGATTGATCGATGCTCTTGAAATACTTCACAGTCTTAACTTTGAGCTCGCTTGTAGCCTCCTCATCCACAACGATCAGTGGATGTGGGTGCAATTGCAGACACGTCAGCGTCCACATATGGTTCACGCCCTCCTCGAGACATTTCTGCACAGCGAGCGCCTTGTGCTGTCCAAGGATGATGATGACAACTTCATGTGCGGCAAGGACAGTGGCGATTCCCACTGTCAACGCTTGGCGAGGGACCTGGGTAATATCATTCTCGAAAAAGCGCGCATTCGCAATGACCGTCTCGTAGGTCAGAGTTTTGACTCTTGTACGTGAAGCCAGCGAAGATCCGGGCTCGTTGAACGCAAGATGGCCGTCAGTCCCAATGCCCCCTAAGAAAAGCTCGATACCGCCATACTTCAAGATCTTCTCCTCATACTCTTGGCACTCTAGGTCCAAATCCGAGGCATTACCGTTCAGAATGTGCACCTGGTTAGGAGGGACGTCGACGTGGCTGAAGAAATGCTTGTACATGAAGCTGTGGTAGCTTTCGGGGTGGTCTTGGGGGATACCGACATATTCGTCCATGTTGAAGGTCACGACATGTTTGAAGGAGATACGGCCGGCTTTGTAGGCTTTGACGAGGAGTTCGTAGACGCCTTCGGGACTACTTCCCGTGGGGAGGCCGAGGACAAAAGGGCGGTCTTCGGTAGGGGCGAAGTCGTTGATTCGCTCTTTTGAAGGGGGAAGTCGGTTAAGATTGCACGACAATATATGAGGGTGAGCAACTATGGGTACTAACTGATGATGTATTCGGCTACATAGTTTGAAGCTGTGTACCTGTCCTCTCTGACAATGAACCTCCTGAAGGTTGAGATCAGACATGCATTCACAGCTGAGTGGACGCATCAGGCCTACATTGTGCTATTTGGACAAAACTATTGTCAAGTCTCCGGGCCGATCGGAGCAAGCTCGCAGGCTCGCAAAGGATGATTCCCACAGTATTCCTTATGTCGGTACAATGGATGCAAGCTTGATCTGATCAATTCCAACGTGACGGCTTACGGGAAGACAATATTGAAAGTTAAACGTTGAGGCAGTGAGCTCACTTTACTGTAGGGTTGAGGTCCAGATAAGCTCGGCAGAGTCAATGGTAGAATGTGTGAATGATATGCGAGCATCCATGCCCATGCTTTGTTTCGGTACTGGAAATGGCATGGGAGCAGTTGCATCCGATGTAAAACTTGCATCAAGCAGGCTCCCTCTCTACTCGCAGTGATTGGCTCCAGCGTACCTCATGGATTGCCTACTCGTGGATGGATGCGACCATGCACGTTACCACCACGTACACCAACACGGCGGTTAGCATCGGTACAACCATAAGGTACGCCAGGACGCTCGTCTCCATCCTGGACACGATTGACTTCAAGGTTGTTGCCATGGAGTCTAACAGCATCTAGCATTCAACCATTCGCCACTGCGATCTTCAACCGTCGCTTGTCCTGATAAAGTACGCATCTGTCTTCGTTGGGTTTGCATGATTTCTCACAGTACGGCAACGCCTCATATGCTTTACTCAATCGTTGCTAATGTACGGTAAGGTGTCCTTCAGTCTATGATTTCTGGTCAAGGAGTGGGAATCAGAAGAGGTAACAAAAGGTGGGGGTGGTGGGGGTGATGCTGTCGCCCAGCTTATGTAAGGAGGGGCAGCTGCTCGACGTGACGTAGCGTTGCAACGATACCATACCTTACCTTCAGCCTTCAGGTAGCAGTTCCTTCCATTCTGCTTGAATCTTGAAAGCAACTGCAACCTCTTTCATTACTAAGGTACCTTACCTTACTTACTACTATGCACTCATTCACTCCCATCCGTCACTACCGACACGTGTGACGTGAATAATCTGCTCCCCAAAATTCCCTATCAGCATAGACTTATCTTACTGTCCGAGAACCAATACCTTCGCTATGCAACCAAGCGTCCACAGCCATGTTGCCGCTGCGCTACCTCCTGGCATTCAAGATGAAGGGCTTTCTCCAAACATAAGACCTGGTGGCATTGCTCCACTCACAAGGCTCTGCCATGTCGCCGTCTCGAGTGGTGGACCCGAATGGCCGGAACCCTGAGGAGCTCTCGTCGCACCCTACTACCAAGTTCACCAACTGTCGACTGGTACGGAATGGAAAGCTTGTCCAAGGAGATCTATGGATCAACAGATCTACCGGTCGGGTGGTCGATGCTCAGAAGAGCTTCTACATCGACCGCACCTTGCCGGACCGAGTGATTGACCTGAAGGGAAAGATACTTGCTCCTGGCTTCATCGATGCACAGTTCAATGGAGCCTTCACGTTCGACCTGTCATGCCCACCTGCGGATGGGGACATGTCTTTGTTCAGAAAGGGCCTGCAAGCTATGAATCATGGCCTGATAAGGACCGGGGTCACGAGCTATCTCGCAACGATGACGAGTCAGAATTCACATGTCTATCATAAGGTAGGCAATTAGTTCCGCGCTGGAAAATTCTGGCTGATACGTCGTCTAGATCCTTCCATGTCTTGGACCCTCCGGCAAATCGAGAGAGCCTTATATCGGAGCGGAGTCATTAGGTGCCCACTGCGAGGGTCCGTTTATCGCCCCTGATAGGAAGGGCTGTCATAGTCCAGAGGTTGTCTCCGGTACGGATGGCCTGTGTGACCTGGCTACGCTTGCATGTTACTACGGGTCTTCAAATCTAGGGCTCGCGTTGGGGAAACATAGTACAGAGAGCAAGGACAAAGTGGCCGTCGCTCCTGTAAAGATGATAACCCTAGCCCCTGAATTACCCGGCGCCATAGAAACGATCCAATATCTCTCTTCGCACGGAGTCATGGTCAGTATAGGTCACACTCGCGCAGATTACGAGCAGACTGTGGCAGCCGTCAAAGCAGGCGCCAATATGATCACCCACCTCTTCAATGCAATGAACCCACTTCATCACCGAGATCCCGGCCCTTTCGGCACCATTACCCTAGCCAAAGATCGCGCTAATTTCGAGCATCTCTCACCTCGAGAGAGACCCTATTTTGGCATCATTGCCGATGGTATCCATCTACATCCTGCGAGCGTTAGTTTGGCTTATAGTGCTCACCCGAAGGGGTTAATATTGGTTACGGATGCCGTTATGTTCATGGGATGCGACAACGGGGTGTATGATTGGAATAACGGGCAGAAGGTGGAGAAAATGGGAAGCAGGGTGACGCTTCACGGGACGGAGACGATTGCGGGAAGGTACGATTATCCTGGTTGTCATCCAAGCAGACGTACCATGAGACTGATAAGTCTGATTTATAGCGCCGTGACCATGCTAGAATGTGTGAATAATTTCATCAACTGGACTGGAGCTTCCATTGCCGAAGCCATCGACGCCGTCACCATTAGCCCGGCTGCAATGCTCGATATCTCTGACACCAAGGGGAACTTGACTGTTGGCGCGGACGCAGATCTTGTGGTTCTCTTGGAAGATAGAGACGATAATGGAGGGGTGAAGTTGGTCGTTGAGGAGGTATGGAAATTTGGGACGAAAGTCTGGGGTTCTGTTGAGGAAGGTGTGGGCATGTAAGGTACTACGATCTTAAGGCGCTTTCCTTATTGGTGTAGGATTAACCCTCATATAGATGAAACCTCAAAGACTAAATAACGAAAATGAAAGTGTCTCTAGCTACTTCCCTCGACCCCATCTCGACACCCTCAACACCCACAGGTCCGGCAGTTTGAACTTTTTGAGAGAGTTCTCGTGACCTCTTTCTACTATCCATGCATAGGAATAACACTACCACTAGATAATAAGAATTTGCACGGTTTTTTTACTTGGTAGCGGCCTGCCTGTACTCTTCCCAGATGAGGCGTTCTTACCGCGGTATAGGCCCGGCGCACTGCCGCTCTTTATTTCATGTCCTGGACAATTCGATAACCATTTACATTTTCAAGACTACCTGATCTTCTGGCATCTAAACAGCCTACGGAGCCTCGAGTACATAACAGACACTGGTTCAGGAGTGTGAGCTACCTTGTGGCTCTGGACCTTTCCAACGCCGGCGACGGTTTTGAGGGATTTGACAAACTGGCGTGTAGAGGCTGTAGGGCGAACATTTTGACAGTTTCAAACTTTGATATTATTATGCATGAGGCCAGGCTTGGCCTGCCGGAAGAACCAATCGATTGCACACCATTCTTTTACACCCCGCAGTCAGGTTCGTGAGCCCCACGAGAAAAATTCTACCTATTCGAGCGCCTCTACAACATTAAATTTCGATGGACCAGGTTGTCTAGAGGTAGTGGTGGCAGCACAAAGCACCGCATAGTTTGTGCAACTTGCTGAAACTCGTTTGCCTGGTTTCGCTGCTTTGCCTCATTGCCTACCCTTCAGGCACAGAAATTCGTCTGCACGGGTCCTCTTGAAATGCAAAGCACCATCCAGTAATTTCTGCATCTTTATTACAAGCCTCGTGACACGCGTCAATGGATAAATCGAAGCGGGAGCGTTCGGTTGAGGACTTGTCGAAGAAGCAGGAGTGGACTAATAATAATATTGTCACTTCTCTTCAAGTCGGCTTTCTCACTTTTCCTATACCATTATCTTATTATGTTATCTTCCACCCTACGACTTAATAGTTGACCAGCGAATACAACCCAGTCGTACCAGTGCAATTGCTAGTTATCTCACGAACACTGTGCCTGATGTCGGCGTCCATGTCTCCACGTCTATGATGCTGGACACCGGACGACGGAGAGTCTCAAAGCTCGGGTTTCAAATCAATAAAGCAAGCTCCTTGTATATAAAGGTCCAGAGTCAAACATGAGACTATCGCAGACAACATCAAGCATGAGCGCGCTCTTTCTCGGAGTTGTCCCTTTCATACCGCGGATACGATTTGTCGCCATTTAATGCGACACCACGATCGGTTTCTGATACTTTGAAGGCAGTACTTGCAAGTACACTGGGATTGATGGCGCAAGTCCGCGTGTTCGTGATTCAGGCAATCATTTTTCCTTGTTTCAGATCCATCACAAGCCGCATGTTCAGAGTCTCTGATGAAGGTAGCACAAAGCTCGAAATGCATGTAGTATTTGCGGGCAAAGTATGCACTTGAGAGCAGCTTTCTCTCGCTCAGAGCTCTGGCTATCAAGTCGGAAATCCTAGAATTCCGAGTGGTACTACTGAGACGTGCTAGGATGTATGAAGTGTAAGCTATGTCAGACTTGGCGGCCGAGCTCCTAAATCCTCATTGTCGATTGAGATGCTGTAGTTTCACTCTATTTCAGGATGCCGAACTGTACGCTTGAAGCATGCTGCACCCTGCATCTGCCTGTCACAGCAATGCATATGTGGACTTGCGGCTTGGAAGGCCCCTCTCGAAATGAGGTACAACTTGGTGTACTAATCACTTTCTCCTTCTACGACATCTCTGTGAGTGTTCTTTCTTATATCTTTTGTTTTCGAAGCAGTTTTACTGCCTCTTCAGTAACCTCGATCTTATTATGGGGATATCATACAAGGGAATTCAGGTCATAGTCGGGGTCTTGACTGCATTCGACTACTTAGCTGTTGGACTGCGGCTCTGGGCGAGGAAAATTAAGGGCAAGCCTCTACAAATCAACGACTACTTGATAGTTGTTGGACTGGTATGGATACGTATCGTCACAACCGTCAAGACCAGTATCAGTATTGACTTGGGGACAGTTTTCCACAACTTGCTTGTGTATCTGCGAGGTTCTTAGTAGGATACTGGACGTCTACTCCATAGCCCAAAGGCTACTCTAATCAGTTCCAGTTAAAAGTCCTAGTTTTTATTACTCTCATCGCTACTCCTACACGGAGATCATAGTGGTAAGTCTCTCACATCTGGTGGTGATACCATGATCTAACTACGTACAGCTAAACCTTGCGATCTGGCTGCTATGGATTGTTGCCGTCACCTCGATCAGGGTTTCTATTCTTCATCTCTACATCGTTATCTTTCGCAAGACTTGGTTCCACCGTATGGCCTATGCGCTCATGTTTATCTGCACTGTCTGGTGTATCGCCTTTATGGTGTCATATTTTCTCGTCTGCCGTTCATCAACCAAAAATCCACGTATTCTTCGTCCCTGTGGCGAAGGCACGCTTCGAGACATTATCGGGAATGTGCTCAACTTAGGTCTTGACGTTGTTATCCTCTCGATGCCTATGCCCCTCTTATGGGCCCTTCACATCCCATTGAAGAAGAAAATGGCTCTTTGTGCTATCTTTGGCATTGGCTTTGGGTGAGAACCCCTATGTCCAACTACCTGTCTAAGTCGATGGCAATCAGAGTTGATTGTTTCACCATCTAGAATCTCTGTTTTCTGCGGTGTCCGTCAAAAAACAATAGTCGCAACCAGCAGGGAATATTTCATCCCCTCGCTCGACTACATCTACATAGACTTTGGACTATGGCTGGCCGCTGAACCGTTACTCGCCATTATCACCGCCAGCCTGCCTCTCATCGCCCCAGTCTTCGCAAAGCTTTCGACCTACTGCCGACGGTTAAGGACGCAACGATTACAGCAAAGCAACACAAATCGAGAACTTAACAACCATGGCTGGGCTTTGTCCTCTTTTCACAGAGATCGACTAAATCCCCATCGCTTCGAACGTCTTCATACAGGGCCACGTTCGCATCGTATGGCAGATAGTGTGGAATCATCGTTCCATACTACGACCATCTCTTCCGTGAGTCCAGCGCTGCTGTCAAATCAGAACCGTCATGGCGAAATCAATGTTACGACTGATTGGGTAGTGGAGTCGAGCTCTTGCGTTGTATAATCCATCCAGCTTGTGTGTCCTTGTTGCTGCAGTATTATTGACTGGGGCAGTGAAAACTCTGTAGTCCATTTCCGGGACCAAGTTTTGCTCTACGTCTTTATGATGCATGCGTGTAGCGGTTGAGCTTTGGTATTGTTTAGCACCGTGCTCGCTTCCTTGAAACACTCTCAACTGTTTTGACGCATGTTCGTTTACTTTGCACACTGCACGGGCTCTGGAGCAAGCCGCCATAGCCCATTGGGTTGAATTGCTCTATGTAAGATATATAGACCCAGCATTGATTTGCAGCTTTGACCATATCACTGGCTATCAGCACTAGGGTTTCATTCCTTAATGGTATCAACAAGCTGTCCCATTACGTCTTACGGCTTTGATTGCTCAACTGCTCACTTAGAAGAAGAGCGAACTACCTCACTTCCCCCCAAACTTCTAATTTCTTTTATTCGTGCCACTTGTTGATTCATTCTCATTCGTTCATTCATCCTTGCAAGCCAAATGTTCTTTTACGCAGATTATCCTTGAACCGAGCTACATACATCATCTTCTCGAGCCACTGATACGCGAGCATGCGAGAATGATATGAGCAAAAGCCAGCATGCTTGCGGTCTTCAAGAGCGCGTGCTTCAAGACTGACACAATTGCAAGTAGACAGAGTATTGGCGAGATTATTGGCTTTCATGAGATTCATCGGCAGACCTAGTGCATGGAAAGCTTCTGTGGCAGAACTTCCGGCTTTCTTCGCTCAAGGATCTTCTTCAGTAGACACCAGTCAAACGGAAGCTATTGAGGACTGGGTTTATTTACTTCATCATACTCGTGGGTATGCTTTTATCTCTTGGCCTCAAAGACAAGTAAGTGTACTCATCGCAGAGCCGCAGAACATTAGGCAATCGAATCACTACGAGGGTCTGTTACCAGCTATGGAGTTGCTCAAGATCTCATTACGATGGGCTATAGTGTTTTTGCAATCACCCATGCGTTCCTGGAAAGATTCTACGTGCCCGATTCCTTGCTTTGGCGGTTTTGCAATATAACTTTACTTTAGTTCGTAGAAGTTTCAACGTCTCGATTCCAAACCTTAATTGAGGCTTTAGGGCTGGCTTCACGGAAGCAGGAGGAACCTTGATGGTCTGGGTAGCGGCGAACAACATCCTGCCTAGAAGGTTGGATCAAAGTGGCTACTTACTGGGAAAAACTGCGAAAGAAAGGCAAGAGATAGATATGCCATGGGTTTAAAGAGAGAGCGACCCAGATCTCTGCGCAACTTAGGTAGGTACACGCCATACCTGACCCCTTTCCACGTTAATCTATGATACAGCAGCGACCATGATGCCATGATCTTCATAAGCTACTCTAGTACTTTTAATTAAGCAACACATGTTCTCGAACACGCAAAACCCCACGCCGCTTCGATCGCGATGTAGCAAGATCCCGCAAAGGCCCGGACCGATGGCAGTATTAGCGATCAGCATCCCAAGCTTCCTTTCTTGGCGGGAACATCGCGAAGCTCAGACATGATGCAGAATCTTGGACGGATCGTTTTTCTTTCAAGATAACCGAATGGCTGGCCCTTGTCAACCCAACATACTACGCTGAGCGCAGACTGTCTTTCGAAAACTGGGGACTCAGGATGCGACCTTCGTATTTCAAAAATGACATATGCTTCTCTTCACTTCGCTCAATCTTTGCAATCAAGCAAACAAGAAACCCCGACAGCAGCGCCCTGGTTTTCAATCACATCTCATAAAAAGAAGCCTGACACGCTATATCCCCCGCCACGCCGCCCACATTCGTAACCCTATGCGCCAAATCCGGCGGCGCCGCCGTACTGAACTGCTTTCCATTCATGTCGACCGACCACGGCGTGGAGCAGATACAATACCCGTTTGTGGAGGGCCGTTTCTTGGTGCTGAAATACGTGGGCCAGTAGTTGAGGTTGTACATGACGCAGACCGGGAGGTTGAACATGCCAGCATCGGTCGGGCTGGAATCGAACATACCCTGCAGGCTTCGGAAGCCTCGCTTTGCGGTTTCTTGAGAGGGGTTGTGGGGTCGGTATTGGGCGAACTGGGAGAGGAGGTCGGTGGTTTTTTTGCCGATGTTGTCGGTGTCGAAACCGCCTTGGGCGAAGCCACGGACGGAGGACTCGATGACGTCCCGGGCGCGGAATGTGTACTTGGATGTGCCGGTGGTGTTGAGGAGGATTGGGGATGAAGAGCTGACTCCGGGAGCCAGGTCGGACATTTTGATGCTGCCGTCGCCGTTGGGCTTGTTTTTGGATGCTTCTCTGTGGTGGGGAATTATTATCACCTGTCGGTGGAGAGATTTGGAACCGAGATAGTGAAGTGGGGACTTACGCTGGGTTCATCCAGGTGAGCCGAGCCATGCCTGGGCCGAGGTAGGTACCCCATCCATAATCATCAGTGTTGCAGACAGTAATGTCTGGTTCTTTTGAAAGAAAGTTCGATGCACACGCCGACTCCGTAAAAGTGGTGTTGTCTTTAGAGTCGACCTGGGTGACCTGGCCATCTTCATGGACGTCAGTACTGGAGATTCATATGCATGCCTCAATTTCGAACATCCAGAGGAGCAACCTACATGGCATGAATGTGATGAAAACATTCTGAGTCCACCAGATATAATTGATCATTTTCAACGCGAGATACTGCTCCATCCAGCGCTGAGAAGCCGGCAGACACTTATTGCAATCCAGATTCAAATCTGTGCGGTTGACGAAACTCCCATGCGACAATAGCGAAGTGATGTTGGTACCATCAGTAAATATACCGGTGTATGCGTTCTCCACGTGGGTCCGTACGCCGCCGACATATACTCCTAGGGTAGACGCAAGATCCGCTGAGTTGTCGGCAAACTGCGGATCCGGTGTCTGTGCACCAGGTTTATTAATCTGGCCGTTGATAGCCCCCAATGTACCAGCCACGGCACCAAAAGCACCACTAGCAGGACCGAAGCCAACCAACGCGAGAAGGCCAGATATGGCACCAAATACGCCTGACACAGTCACAAGAGGTGGATGGTGAGGCGCGGGTGTTGTTTTTATGCTGTGGAACTGCAAGGCGATGGACTGGATTTGTGTCAATGTATCGAGCTCTCCAATTTGCATAGTCTGATATAAGTAGGTGAACATGTCGCTCAAGTTCTGCATCGCAATCCAAGCCAAGTATATTCTCGCAGAATCTGGGTCCTTGCCTTGATTCGGGAGATCCTGACAGCTTGTAACATAGTTGCACTGGTTACCGATGGTGCAGGTCTGACCGGAGCCTTTTGGAAAGAGTAAGTCGCGCTGCTCCGATTGATGATCTTGCAAGGGAATAATGACATACCAATTCTAAAGTCGCTTTGGAAAGCTTTTATCATGCCTCCTGCCTGGGCAAAAGACGATGAGCGTTTATCGTACCAGGACTGGAGCCATTCGTCAACCTAACATTGTGCGTGTCAGTTGCAACTCAAAGGGTGCTTTGGAACTGAGGGAACATACACCGTATGCAGACCAGGCATCTGATGTCCGCTCGATCTTACCAGATGCACAAGTCGCGTTCCCTACCGGGTGGGCACAAACAACCGAACCCTGGATGGACACTTCAAAAGTCACTTTGTCATTGGGGATAGAAGTCATTGAGGCTGAGTAAGAAGTCTGATTGGCAGGTAGGGAACCATTATTTTGGAAAGCAAAGATAATCAGCTTAAGACCGCCATCTATTATATAAAAAGTCGTCAGTATCCAGGCAATCCTTTGGCACGAGTTGGTAATCACGAGATGACTTACCATTTATAGATGTCGTGAGGGTAAAAGAATTGGGTTCTGTTCGATTGGCTACCGTTGGGCATGGTCGCCCGCTGTGACAGCCATTCCCCGCAGAGAAGTATGGGTCGGCAAATACTATCCCTGAAGTGTTCGACGAAAACGTCCAGTTGGTCCGATCTGCGGACATCCAACTGGCGTCATCTTCTATGCTCAGTTGGGCGCCATGCACCCACAAGTCTGTCTGAAAGGGGATGATTGACGCGGTACATTCAGTGGGTATTTTCGGAAGTGTGTAAGGTCCTTCGTAGGTCACCGAAGCCGGCACAGACGGGTCGTTAGGATTCCATATCTGTGCTGCACCCGTGGTAGAAGGCGGCGCAGACGAAGCGTTAGGATCCGATGTCTGTGCTGCATCCGTGGTAGAAGTCGACGAAGACGGGGCGTTAGGATCCGATGTCGGTGCTGCATCCGTGGTAGAAGCCGACGCAGACGAAGCGTTAGGATCCGATGTCTGTGCTGCATCCGATGTCGGTGCTGCATCCGTGGTAGAAGCCGACGAAGACGGGGCGTTAGGATCCGATGTCTGTGCTGCATCCGTGGTAGAAGTCGACGAAGACGAGGCGTTAGGATCCGATGTCTGTGCTGCATCCGGGGTAGAAGCCGGCGCAGACGGGGCGTTAGGATCCCATATCTGTGCTGTACCCTGCGGTAGAGCCAAAGCTCCCACCACAAAGGCGATGAGACAGAGAGACGACAATATCATTCCTAATCTTGACACCGCCAAGTAGCTGAGGAAGACTCTCGGCTCGCAGAACCGATTGGCAAACAGCCTTAGATATAGGGGATTGACGGCGGGGAAGAGGGACTGATGAAGGTCACTGTCAGTAATAAGGAACGGGCGTATGCAAATACAAAGTCAAGCGGTCAATTAAAGAAGTAATCGTGAAAATTGCAAAGCATTCAAAAGATGAAATCAGACGTTGATGAATATATACAAGTAATCAACCATCTAGGGAATATGAACCCTTTTATATCACCGAGGGTGCTGCTGCAATGTCGACGGTCTTTCTCACTTGAGGAATTGAATAATTCGAGTCTTTCGATAATACATGTATGAAACAAGCGAAGGAAAGGCTGAGCCAGGGCCGGACTTTGTAATTAGCATGAGCCTCGCATACGCTAGACTTGGCGTCGGGTTGGAATTCTTATTCCAGCCCGATGCGAAACATATGTCGATGCCGAATCTAGGATTCAGCGAGGTCACAAACACTAAACCTGCAATTATGTTCATCACTCAACTCTCAAGAGAGCATCAGCTGTTCATATGCGCAGCATCGACTGAGCTTACAGAGACGAAGAAAACATTACCGCGGAAAATCGTGCGGACGAGATATCTGCGTGACTGAATGAATTAGAGGGGAGAGATGAAGCACGCATACGATGAGCATAAGCTAATAATGAACTCAGCTGCCACGTAACTCCCACAATCCTAGTTTCGAAGACAATGAGAAGAGTGATGATGCAAGGCACGAGCAGAGCAACGAAGACGAAGAAGAGAAGATACAAGACACGACTGATGAAGAAAACTTGAGCGATCCTCTTTGAATGAACATAACCATTAGTTGCAGGTGAGGATCTCCAAAGCGCTTTGCAGATGCTCAAAGAAAGTGGTGAGGTATGAATATGATTTGCGTTAACATGCGTGGCTGTGTAAGGTGTTTCAGCCCTGTTAATTTCACCAGAGCAGGCGATGGATGCAATACCGAAAGCTGATGCACAAACAAGAGCAGGCGGATGGATGCACTGCCGAAAGCTGTTGGAACGAGTGGCTTGTGTGACGAATTAAGTTATTTGTCGACTGCATGAACCATCAGCTGAGAGCATTCTGGAAAAGGGGAGTGTATATACGGAAGGTAAGTAAAGTAGGTAAAGTACGGTAGGTAAAGTACCTTAAGGTAGGTAGCAAAGTCTTTTATTAGAGCAAGTGCCGTGTCGATTGCGGTTCGAATTTCGGCACGTGACCTACGGGGGATCTCAGATGACGCGCCAAATGCCAAGTGTAAGGAGATTAACCACTGACTCGAGAGTACGGGGTACCCGTACACCGAGTATCCGTACCCCGCGTGCCCCGCAGAATGAGCTTAGGTCGTGCGGGGTACGGATACCTAGTGCGCTAGTGTATTAGGGTACCACCGTACTACGGTACCAACTCAAACCAATCTTCGTGGTTACATTACCTAAGTAGACCTGCGACATATTCCTCTAGCCTCTAGGCACCACTACCACCTACAGTACCTCTGCAAGTCGATTAGATTGTTGCGATTGGCAGGATCAGATGATACAATGGAGACAGCTCTGCAGTCGGCAGAGCTCGAGATATAGGAGGATGCCAACGACCGTTGAACGACATGTATAACCGATACATACTCATCATCATATGGAGGAAGGAGGTGGAAACTCTGAGTCCCGCGCCCTATAGGGCTAAGCGAGATTGCCAACCACACAGGGGTAACAGTACTGTTCCCTGTTTCCAACACTAATACTTGTTTCGAGGTGCTCGTTGCAAAAGAACGCTATCTCCGCCACGCTGGTCTTGCAACCAACCTCCGCGTCATCGCCACTTATACAGACAAATGCCGGCCCATCACCATCAAAGAGGGAAGCGCCTCATCCAAGCGAAAGGGGGATCCAGCCAAACCTCTCATGTTAAGAGAAACGAGGCCAGTCCCATAAAACAGCAAAACTGTCTTGTTGTTTGAGTCTCCCTTTACAGCCGTCTCGGTCGTCAAGGACTCCATGGTGGGGCAAGAAGAATGCCACGCCCCGCAAACACAAAGGTAAACGGTCAAAGGACTGATACCATGAACGAAGCCAGGTTCACACAGTTTCCCTGGGATCTGTCAGCTTAGCAATTGTTAAGCCTGCTTTGCAACGTACATTATACCATTTGCATTCAGTCGCCAGTGGTCCATGTCAACGGACAGCACGCCGTACAGATCTGCAATTACTGTCTTTGCATGTAAAATCCCCTGCGATCAAAGTATGGTAATGATTTAGGATTGATAGATTTCAAACAAATCTTTCACATATTTGCCGTCAACGCTTGACGAAGTTGAACGAGAGTGATGTCACGGAGGTCCTGCTGTCCCCGATCTTCAAACCATGTTCTACCTGCTGGATTTGATATGCTGAAAATTCCAATGCGTCGGTATTCATCATAAAAGTCACCGGTAGAAACAATCACTAGGCCAGTCAAAAGGCCCTTCCCTTCCCTTCATTCTCCTTCTTTTCGATAACACATCGACCTTTCACGTAAGACATTATCGGCAGGCAAATTGGGTTTTCTGGTAAAGGATTTAGAATCACATCTGGGTAGTACTCGCCATAGGTGAACATGTTGTTTTCGAGCTCTTCAAGTTGGTCCGCTAACAGGAGCCTGTAGCCTCTGTATAGACTTTCGCACCTCTGTGCTGTTTTCAGGGTACCACGTACACGCATCGAGCCATACGAAATTTGTCCAAACGACCAGGGAGTGGATTTAATACCAAAGGTTCTGACATTGCTGACAGTAATTTCGGGGTAATTTTCAATAACCATTCTCGCTATAAACGTAACTTTGCCGTCAACAGAGGCCCACGACCAGCTTGATGCTCTGTATGATATACCTTCGTACGCTTGAGATGTCTGAACTCGCCACAGAAGTTGATTTATCAGGTCTCTTCTCCAAACACCGGCGCCAAAAAAATCTACCGTATTTTTACGAACCTCTTTCGCCAGACCTGATATCGCTACCAATTTATCCTCAGGTTTTGTCATGTTTGTATCACTATAGGTCTCCACTATTTCCAGCCTCAGCTTGCCAGTCAGTAACAGAATCTTGAATGATGCATAGAGAATCGATCCAGAGGTACCTGATGCCTAAGAACCGTGTGATACTGATGGCGTCTTGGTGCGAGCGAGGAAGTTTTGAGACTTCAATCTCTTCGCTCAAGGCACGAAGCGAATTGCTGGTTAACGTTACTCGTGGAGAAGTCCCCCAGCGATGGCTGAGTGTCATGTAAGTTACTAAGGGTGTATTTTCTCCACGAAAACCAAAGATGTGGTCTATGAATACCGTTCACAGAACCAACATCTACGAGGCGCCTTGGGTGTCGAAAGTCCTTGCCTCTCTAATAAGAGCATTTTGGATGATGTACTATACAGTCTCTCAACCAGGAGGCTGCGATTGCGAAAGTACTTGATGATCCAGTATTTTTGGCTTCTTGCTTCCTCAATTGACTTAGGTATCGGGGTTTCTGCATTAGCACAATCAGTGTAATGCCATAATACTAGTTGGAGACTGCAGATCTTATCAGCTACAGCATCGACTTTAGCTTGAATCATGGAAAGCAGCTAGAGGTTGACTTCGAGCCGAACTGAGAGAGTGATATCTTTTTTTTCTGGCATAAGCGTTAACGTCCGATGTCTGCGCTTCCTGGCTACACTTTTGGCTTCAAACTCATCCCGCATCAGAACGACGTCGCTGTGCAATAAGGAAGTTGCTAATCTGTATACAAAGGATAGGGCACCTTGATGAGCTTGGGCTGTGTTGAGAAGCCCCTTCACGATGGAAGCCGAGACGTTGCTGAATATCATGGCACATATCTGGCATTCAAAGTCTGGAGAAGGTGCCAGCGTGCTCTGCAATGCAGTTTGCAAGAGAGAGGTTTTCCACCACACCGGCTGGAGATCATTTTCTTGAGTGTCCTTGAAGATTTTGACAACAGTAGTTGTAGGATCTTCGCGCTTTTGCTACGGGTCAACCAGGCCTTTAGTGTTACCACCAAGTGGTTTTCTCTGTGGGTTATAACGGGTGGGATTCTGGCTAAAGTCCAAATGCCGTCGGCAATGTTCGCAGAGCATTTGCACTGACAGATCAGAGATCGAAAAAGTAGATGGGAACCTCTGATGTAGGAAGTTAAGAGACTGGGGCGTAGCGTAAGTCGTTCAAACTCCTTCGGTGTCGAAACTCACGTAGTCTTCGCCGCCTTGAGGTAAGTCCACCACTTGTTCTCGCATCGGCTATTAATGTGGCCCATTTAGATTAAATGATATCATAGAAAGGCCCCTAACGTTGACCAAATATATGATTAGGTGTTTGCCTGATTTACTATCGGATGGTATTGTTCCCTACCGAATGCTCTAAATATGAAATGAAGGTACTATAGTGTGGTTGAACTTACCTTGGATTGAGCTTCAAGTGCCACTTAGAGGATTAGTCAGACTGCAGTTACTCAAAGGTACCTTAACTACCTACCTACTACACAATTTACATGCAGCGCTTGAAAAACTCGTCTGTGTTTCGACCAGGCAAAACTGACTCTCCTCAACTCGAATTCTACATGTCTACCACAAGTCCCTGTAGTCTCCAAGGAAGTCGTTCATCCACTGTGACAGATTTATGTCCTCGACGTCAACTCTTGATCTTTTGTACGCCGGTAGTTGGGTCAAACCCAACAAAGTTTCATAGGCTATAAACTTCTTATTTTTGAATTAACCGATTCACAGACACACTGATTGGAACGTAATGGGACCAAAGTAACTCACGATAGTTAAAATCTACATTGAATGTTAGTATCTTTCCTCTTAGAGGTCCGCTAGTGGATCAATGACAACAAATCTTCCCACTGTTGCTTCCCTCGTCTCTGACATTAAGCTGTGTTGATGCATTACCCAGAGCTCCCGCTAGGTACTTGGAATCTCGCTATTGCTCCCACTGAGAACCCAGGGGTTAGCGATGCTGTTGTGGTGGTTGCAGTCGCTGAACTCGGTTTCGCAAAGGTTGGCAACGTTGCCTTCGTAGTCGTACCTGTAGCGTCAAGACACTTTCCAAACCAGCCTAGGAAGGTCAGAAAGTGAAAGCGTTAGCGAACAAGAGATTACCATAACTATGGCATGTGGCCTAGTAGATTTAGATGAGGATGAAACAGAACTTTTCGTTGTTGTCATAGATTCATCAAGACACCCAAACCAGCCAGGCGTCTCCTAGAGTAGTGTGAGCATGAGACTAAGCAGAGCGGAACAGTCATCATATACGCAAGTAGTCGTCCTTGTCCTCACTACCGAACTTGACGTGGACGCCGTTGTACTCCGGGTTGAAGTTGGCATTTCCGTTTCATTACCGTTGTGAAATCTCCATAATGCGCAATCCACGCATTCCGTATCAGGCTCGCAAGAGGGAACCTTTTCGTACTTTGTATAAACATCCCTGATCGAAGTCCAAATGCGGTGGGTTTGAACAGACTGCCTCCAATTCCAGTCCCCAACAACATCATAAACACATCTCCTACCAGTGAAACAAGTCGATTCAAATGCAAAGCCCGCTAACGTGCAGAAACTAGTTGGCCCATTGCAGGTTCCCATATAGATAGGATCTCAGAAAGATCTCAGTCAGTGATAAACTATTAGTCAAATCACATAATCTTACCTGCTGTATGACCAAAATGATAACCTTCAGTGTACTCTTCAGCTTGGCTTCGACTACGGTGGGTATAGGCGGCGAATGGCAAGCCGAGTCTTTTCGCTGCTAACGCTTGGCCATAGGCTTCAAATGTGACCGTTGGGACGCCGAAAGTAAGTCCCAACAGACTGGCGACTACTCCGCCTAGAGAATGACCGACAAGGATGATATCAGCGGTGGGATATAGTTCTGTAACATTCCCATACAGTTCCAACGAGGATTCGTAGTAACCGTTTGGTTTGCGCAAAGATGTCGCCAAGCACGTCTGATTGCATGTGTAGGTAGAGATTTTGCAATGGCAGACCTGCCGCCAAAGGTATTGTCCTCCCTCACCGCAACAGCAACTACCGAACAAGTTGTCATTCTCCTTGTCGTTGGTGGTAGTATTTGCGCCGTCAAAAACAGCTAAACTTGTTCCTTTTATGGAAATGACAATGGTGGAATTTGTCTCGTCGGCAAACACATGCCCTCGCTGTTGGTTGACGAATCGGCCAAAATGTGAACACACTTTGGAACAATCCTATTCAGGTATGTATAGCATATTCCAATACTCCCCCATGTTACGCATACCATACTGTTTCGATTGCCACGGTTATTTCCGGATGTGTGATTAATTATGACATAACATATTTCAACACTCCCCCATGTTATGCATATCGTACTTCGGTTGCCATGGTTGTTTTTCGGAAGTGTGTATAATTATATATACATCCCTTTTGAAGTTGCAGCGAACGGATTCGAACAGTGAAGCTCGAAGGTGCATTTGTCAGCACCCGCCTTATTTTTGTGACGTCCCCATCGCGCCCTCCGGGCCCATAACCTGTTGGTTGACGAATCGGCCAAAATATGAACACACCTTGGAATAATCCTATTCAGGTATCTATAGCATATTCCAACACTCGCAGACCATCGTTTTCCCATCCGAAGTTAATCGATGAGTTAAAGCCAAGGCCAACGTCCACCCACTGTGGATCACGGCAATCTGCTTCGTATGCGTTTGCTGTCATAAGCGCAAGACTGATGATAGTACTTTTGTCTGTGATGTTTGGCCCGAGCACCTCGTTGCTGGTCCATGCCGTTGGAGGCAGGTAGCGGGCAGCACCATTGTTTCCCGTAGTACTAAGCAATTGCTTTACATCTTCTACCCTCCTATTCACCAATCTCTGGATAGTATGGATGGCGCTATGCACATTAAACGGCCCAAGTCCTTCAAAGCCATTGGGATCACAGTGTTCTCCACATGCCTCTTCCTGAACATCGAGGCGTCGATGTAGATCTGGGTATAGTCTGGTTCCATGGTGGAATATGTGTCTAAGGGTGAAGCTATGCTCACGAGGTGCGACGGTCCCGGACCTGAAGCTTCCTAGTGCTGCAGAGGGCAGATGTGGTTTTAGGGAGTCTTGCTGTCCATTTGACCAGGCAGTTGCAAGTGTCAATAACGACAGTGCAAGGGAAGTTAGGAGCATCCCCGCCATATCCCTGACATCAGAGTGCCAAAATCTTGGGAAGGACACATAAATTCCACGGAAGAAGATACTCTACCAAGAGAGCGTATATACGGTTGAACGCTTACTTGGACAAGGGGACGTTTGTCATCAGCGAGAAATCGCGCTCCATGCCAGTAGTGCACGAAATCTATGACATCGCAGAGGTATGGATCAAAGACCATTGAAAAGACATGCCCCGAGCGAAAGTAGTGGATATTACTGTAGAAAGATGGGTTATAAGCGTTGTTGCAGCCTTGCAGGTAAGCTACGATAAAGTGCAAACACTTAAGCCCTACAATGATGACCCGGATTCGTTAAGACTCTGTTAACATCCGTACGAGTACTCTGGAATTCAAAACGCTCTGACAATCACTCATACACCCGTCAACAGCTTCGCTTTCTGACGGTATTACAAGATCTTGTTGTCTCTTCATGTCACTTCACGGGACTACAATGCTGTGAGGTCAAGGGTCATCGTTCTAATATTGAGACATATCGACTAAGAACAGCTAATATTTCCAGCGGACTGACAGATAAGCTGTGCAATGAAATTGTTTGCACGTCAACAGAATAGAAAACATCACAATGCAGGGATAGAGCTAATCTGGCGGAAAACCGTTCAGGCAAGGAAAGAGTCCAGGTCGACGGCACCACCGCACTCCGGTGTCTTGGTATCTATCATGGAAAGCGTAAGGTCAGTTGATGCGTCCTGCCATCTAGCTCTTAGACAGACGACTTACCCTCCTTATATTGCTTTGCATAGGCCTTTGTCCATCCGCCCATGAATGTGTGTACGGTAGATACTCCTGGCTTTCCATCCGCTTGCACAGCCCAAAGAGGGAGATCGCTACCAACGTTGGTAGACCTGCTGGCGAACATTCCATCCCACTGGTTGCTATCAACTTGTTAGGTCATTCAAAGAGCACAGGATCCATTTCAAGCATTGCCTTACCCATTGGCATAGATACCCCAATTACGTCCTGATGCTTTGATAGCAGCAACCCATTCTTTAGCAAGAGCTTCGTTAGCCTGTTTGCCAAAGTTCCAACAGTTACACTGAGCGCCATTTTGGCCTATCTTGGTCGGCTCGATATCAAACCAGTAGCGGTCGATTTTGAGATTGTTCGAAGAGATCGCATGAAGGAATTCTTGAAGCTGCGTCTTCACAGGCTTGCAAGCTACTCCATTGGGATGCGTCCCAGCACCTAAACTCATGTCAAGAAAGCTGTGCAGATGGGGATGTAGAAGTTACATGGGAACAGGTAGGCGTCAACGCTAAGCCCTGCAGTTGTGGCCGCATGGTATGATTCAACGAAGTATTTATCGACTGCACCCCCCTAGTTCGGAATCTCGTTAGAATCAGGAAAGTCAAGAGGAAAGGGAAAACCCGGAGGCCATACCGAGCCACAAGCTTGCTGGTATCCACGGATACCGACCCTACCGTAGCCAGCTTTCTTGGCACAAGACCAGAAGGTTGAGGCCTGAGGATGAGAGATATCGAACCCTTTGACTTCAGTCTTGTTGGTAAGATGCGGAGGTAGGATAAATGCAAGAGCGGAGCTTGCCACGAGGGAAGAGATGATGAGACTTGAGAACCACATGATAGCAGTCAAATCGATCCCGAGGTTTCAATGAATGTTGACCCTCGGACGAGTGTAAGGGCTTTGACTTGATGACGGTACGAATAAAAGCGAAGTCTCGACATTTAAAAGAAATGCAATGCGACTTATATCTAGATTATTCTGTCCCATCATATCTAACGACCTGCTCATATTGGTTCCAATTCACGAAGATGACGATAGGCACGATTTAACCCTATCCAAGAAAGGAACTTAGGCCGCTATGGTTGCTGACCGAGTTCAATTTGGACCCCACAGTAGGTGTATCTTACAACGATCATCTGCTGGGGTCGAAACATCTCAAGCCATCCTTCAAGAACAATCCTAAAATCGCCCGCAGCAAGACATTGGTTGCAGAAGCGCATCTCGCTACAGGGATTGTTATTGTAACCAACCATACCGAGTCGCCTCTTTTCCGCCCGCCGCGTAGCTAATTCACGCCTGCTACACATCGACCGTACCCCGACTACAACAGCACCAAATCATCCAAATATCCATACCTACTGACCTTCGTGGGGCATATGTCGCTACCCATGATTTGATTCGTCATCATATAGAGGCCTCCGGCAAGACCACAGCTTTCTACCCACATTGGAATCCTACGGCCCCCAATTCTTAACCATGCGTCATATTTCCGGCAAAACATGTACACGCGAGAAGAGAAATCTTAATTCTGGTTTATTAACAATAACAACAATCCCATCGTCTTTGTTCTCTCTTTGACATCTGTATGACCACAAAACACTGTTGAGTCATACGCACAAACTTGATTTAGTCATCGCACCGGCGTTGCACAACACATGGTTGGACACATCGCCCCCAGTACACCCTATTATGTCGCCTTATCTATTCGGGGGGCCAAACCACGTCGCCTACAACGAGGGCTTAGCGGACATGCTGAAGCCTTCGCGTATTCAATATCTGGATATGACATGGAACAGGCAGCTGACTGGACAAAGTACGAGAAGAACAACGAAACGTCTGTGCGTGGATAAAAGATCGGATTTTATACCAAAGATCCTGTCATCAAGACTAACATCGAGCATACTCGTTCGGAACTCTAAGAGTTATGAACTAGAGGCAAGATGAAATCGCCTATCTACTCTCTTGGGCTTTTTCTACTTCTGAGGGTTCCTCAAACACAGATTTCTCCAGACATAATATCACGTGGGTGATATATGCGGCAGGGAATGTGGACATAGCGTTCTCTTTGTCCTCAGCATTGACACTTCATCTTCCGGTATGTCATGTACCTCCCAATAGTACGAGACTAGGCCGCCTCACTGGAGGGAGTAGCCAATCTATGACTCTTTCATCTCCATATCTCGCTAGCCCCCATTCGTTTGTCCTTCTAGGGCAATAATCGCTCACAGGTCGTGAATTATCAATGAGATAAACGTATTGCTGCCATACCATCGCCTCCTATTACTTTCCTCTATAGTATGCGGTGCCGCCTAATGGGATAGGACGGCCATATGCCCATAAAGCCATGGACTATAGCCCTGTCCTTTCCCTACCGAAGCATAGTGTTGAAAGTCATAGTACCCTTCATGGATATCCCGATGCTATCCTCTTGCAAAACTCTGCACATTCCCTCATACTATCTCAAATCGCCAAAATATCCGATCCGCGCTCACAACTAGCATGGCCTTTCTCTATTTCCGTATGTCCTCGGCCGGAATTCCCACATCTCTCCCAAAAGGACGATCTCCATACATCTTTAGGTCTGATCGACCCGGCATCTGCAAGTTTCTCTTCGCAAACACTCTTGCAAATACTCTCTCAAGCTTCTATGATTAAACGTGCGATAGTATGACCTGCAATTCCGAACGCGGAGTGATCATAAACAGTCAACCTTAATAAGGTATCGTCATCTTCAGCTGATTGAAGCTGTCTCTTTGCAGTCGTTTCCACTCCATAGCGTTGCGACGGTCGAAAACCGATGTCATCATTCGCGATCCTGTTGTATCCTCTCAACCCAAACCGTGATGCCTGGCTACTCAAGCGCTGCATAAATCAAATCCCCGCCGATATCTCGAAAGTGGTAGAAACGTGGGTATTGAAAAAACGCCTGATTTCTTACTCACTCCTTCGAGACACACGTCCTCGTTGCGCCTTTGTGGCGGAGTGTCACATACTCCATGTCGCTGACTGAAGACTGCATGACAGTTTACAGTACGCCAGAAGTAATATAGAGTACATTTCACTATCCACACCCCCTCCCACTTCCTTCCTCGCTTCTTCCAACCCCTTTCTTCCCTTTTCCCCTCAACACACACCTTAGCCCTCCTCGCTCATTTCCCTTTCCTCTTGTTTCTACCGAGCTCATTTCCAATCTCTTCCACTCCCCTTCATTAACAATGTCGTTCTTGAAAATTATCCTCCCCTTCCCTCTATCACTTAATCCTCCACCACCCTCCTCCCCATACGAAACCGTCATGCTCTTCCTCGCTCAATTTCCACCTCATCCCTGTACAACCTCCCATCTCTCCCATCACCAAACCTTCCACCTTCCCTCAACCTCCCATCCCACATCCACCTACCCTCCACCAACAACATCACCCCCTCTCCATACCATCACTATATTCTCTCTCTCTCTCTCTCTCTCTCTCTCTCTCGATTTAACCCCACCTAACCACCCAACCACCTTGAACAGCACAAATCACCCCAATCCAACAACTGTGGTACCCACCGAAAACGACAACGACATGACCGTCTTACGCATTCCACACCCCCACCAATAGCCCCCAAACACCCAACAACAACAAGCGCAATCCACCATCCCACCCGTCTAATATTTCCCAGAAGAAACACACCGCAGCCGCTACCCCAACCCAACCCAACAATCACAACTACCAACGACCCCTTCCTCGATCAAACAAGCACCACCACCCCCTCTATCCAACGCAGCCTCTCCAACCCACCACCCAAGCACACAAACCCCCAACACCGCTCGCTACCCTCCTCCACAACCAAGGCTTCAGCGCGCAAAGCAAGGCGCGGAAGAAACCCGACGTCGCTTTACCTCTTCGATCCGCCAACCATCCCTCTGTCTCGAGCGTCGTCGTCGTCGTCGAGGCGCCGATCCCGCTAATCCACTCGACTAGGACGACAGGTCCGCTGCCATGTTTAACGCTTATCCCCATCACTGCCGCTTCTCCCCTCCCACTTGCCGTTATCGCCTGCACTTCATCTTGGAGGGTGAGTTGCGGTGTTGACTCCCGAAAGGGTTGTTGTCAGGCTTGGCTTGGCTTGGCTTGGCTGGCGTGGGAGAGCGCTTGGTTGTGGCCTGAAGGGGTGGGGAGGGGGTTTGGTGGTGATGTGGAAGGATTAGTAGGAGGGAGGGGGACTTCCTCGCTGGGAGTGGTTGTGGTGGTGTTGAGATTGTTGATGAGTTGGATATCAGGGAATGGTGGCGGGAGTCTTTTCATGCTGCGATTGTGTGGAGTGCGATGGTTTCAAGAATAGTCATTGCTTTTGTAGCCCGAAAATTGTATAGATCGCTGCCTCCCCCACTATATCGTATACCCTGCGCCTCCCCCACTACCTACCACCGCCCATCCCGTCAATCCCCCCAACCCCGGCACCCTCACACATCCACCATATCTCTCAACCACCCCCTCACCCCCACTCCTCCCCCTGTCACCAACGCATACTCTACGCCTTTCCACCCGAAGAACCCTCCACCGGCGCCGCCAGCCTCTTCTTACTCACTAGTCTCAATCCCGCAACCAGCATCACCAGCGCTTCGAGTCCCAAAATCACCGCCAGCGTTACCATAGCGCCGATGACTCCTGCTACTGCTGTGGAAAGGCCCCCGGAAGATGAAGCATCTGCCTGTCTGCTGGACGTGGGGTTTGTGGCTACGGTGGCGCAAACGGCGGTGCTGTTGCCGCAGGCTTGGCACCATTGTGCTTGGGAGCCGATGGCGAATTTGTTCATGCTGTCGACGAAGGTGTTCCAGGGGATGGTAGTCTCTTGCTGGCCGAATAACGGGTAAGTCTTTGGCTCACTGGCGGGGGATGTGGTGCCGTTGTGGAAGAGGAAGCGGACGTTGATGTCTGCAGCTGCGGGGAATGGGGTTGCGGGGCCGTCGGTGAAGAGTTCAAAGGTCATGGTTGATGCGTAGTCGGGTACGCCGTAGAAGTCTGCATTGACTTGTGGGAGTTGGGCGAGGCCGAAGAAGGACTGGAAGCCTGCGTAGGCGCCGAATTGGATGTTTATCTTCGACTTTCCAGCGCCGGTGATGGTGTTATTGAGAGCTTGCAAGACTTGGCCCGCAAGAGTGGCGCCGGTGATGGCGCGGATGGAGTCAGAGACGTTGTAGGCGAGGTTCCATTCGTGGGTGTCGGCTAGGGTGCGAGCTTGAAGCGCAGATGAAGGGGTATAGAGATCGGAGGGCGGGAAGGATATGGTGGAGTTGTGGATTGAGGCGACATTGAGAAGATCGTAGACTGGTAAGAGCGAGTCAGTTTGAGTCAAGAGATGATAGGGACGTAGAAGGAACACTTGCTGGTATAGGCGTTCTTGAAGCTGATATCGTTGGGGCTAAAAGTGTTGTTGACCAGGGGTGATAGCGACTTGTAAAAGTCGGCAGTGGTGGTCAGGAGGTTCGTGTACTCGGGGGAGGTGTAATAGCCGTTTGAGCTGACGAGTGCTTTTGCGCAGTTACTAGAGCCTTGGAGCCATGCTGAATCTTCGCTGCCGGTTCCGGAGGTGACTGTTTGCAGCGGGATGAGCTGATAGCCATTGAGTGGTGTCTGCACGGTTGTGCCATTACGGAGGGGCGTAGACCCTCGTATTGAGCCCACCGGAGGATACAATCCTTGCAGGAAGCCTTGCGCAGAGTTCATCAACACTGTATCGAGTGGAGCGGAAGCCGTAATCTGCGATTGCCTGACAAGATCGGAGTTGATGCCAGCGATCCTTGAGGTCGCATTGGAGGCAACGTAGCGGTTGCGGAAGTAGGTACCGGAGGTGAAGACTTCCTCATATCCCAATTCTGTCAGATTGGCTGGTGGGGTAGACTTTGCTGTGCGATCTCCATGACGAGAGAAGATGTAGACTCCGAGGATGGTCTCAGCAGCGTGTGAGAGAGGAAGCGCGAGCGTGATCAGAAGGACCTGCTGGGCTCTCATGATTGCAGAGTTCGAAGAGAAAAGAGAAGAGACAGAGCTTGACCGAACTTAAGGTTGCTTGAGCGAGGTAGAGAGTAATGTGGTCAAAAAGGAAAAGAAAGTCCTTCCCCACAACTACCGGAGGGGGTCACAACCCTTATCAACGACCCCGCCGGCAGATGCATCATGTACTATGTGCTGTACTCTATTCGTGCACGATCATGTCCACCCGCATAGTCTGTGGGAGAAGGCCGTTGTCGTCCTTCACTTCTGACTGATCGACTGAAGGCACATACAGACAGACATCTGAACAGAGAAGAGAATTGGTTGGAGTGCAAGTCAAGGAATCGCGCTGCTCTCGTTTAGGCTTAGCGTGTTTCCTGTACTCTATGTACCTCGCCTGAAATCCGAACTCCCAATCCTCCAAACCAAAAATCCCAGGAAATTCAACCTATCTCAAGCCGCCCCCAAACACATGCAATAAACAGGGAGGATTCGATATTGAATCTGAAAATTAAACAATCGATTATCCTTGATTTACTGCCGTGATCTGATACATTGGATAGACAAAGTACTTGAGAACAGGCTTAGTGAGCTCTCATGTCCCAAATGACCCGGCACACTTTCGCCGTCGACTTTGGCGCCTAATGCATCAACTATAGCAACAAAGTAGGCAATCGTTTTTGATTGGGATCCGCCCTGAATAGGAAGGACGAGAGATACGGAGGTACTTCGGCGGAGACACTTCGATGGGATTCACTGTGGAGCCACTGTAGATCGTCTCTTCGGAGATACTCGCACGGCGAGAGTCAACCTCCAGATTAACCAGAAAAACAAACGTTGCGACTAGATCGAAACTCCTATCCTCTCTTGCCGAAGCGACTACATACTCTACCTCATTCCCATGGTTCTCGGCATCGTGAATGCTTTGTGCATCGACTCCGAGTTCACAGTGTTTCGAAACCCCCTGCAGTTCGCCTCGATAGTCAAAATACTGTGTAAGATCCGGATTGGAAACAATTACGACGTACGAACGCTGTTTTCAATCTTTATGTTGTTGAAATAGAGGCTATGTAATTTGCTTTTTCAATGAGTGATATTGTCCTCTCCTTTGGCCCGTTTTAGGGGGCCACATGTTAAGCTCGCTAGCTACAAATGTCGCTTCCTCAGAAACTCCACTGTCTGATCAGCGATTTCTTTCGCATGCGTCTCTATTGCGAAATGTCCAGTCTCTAATAGGACTAGCTTGAAATCCTGTACATCTCTAGCAAAGGCCTCTGCGCCTGCTTTCAGGAAGAGAACATCATTCGCGCCCCAAATTGCCAACACGGGAACCTTGCTTGACCGGAAGTACTCGTGGAATTTTGAGTAAAGCTTAAAATTGTTCTCATAGTCTTTAAACAAGGACAATTGAATATCAATCTGTGCCGGTCTTTCGAGAAGTGCTTGGTCCAGGTAGTACGTCTCCGGTGGAATTTGGGCGAGCAACTTGGGATCGGAAACGCCATGTTCATACTGGAACTTTGTGGTAGAGAAATTGGTGAGCACAGCTGATGTCAGAGCTTCACGGGTTTCGGCAGTGTCGTTAGCCCAGAGGGCCTTGATGGGGTCCCAGAACGCTCCTATGCCGTCGAGGTATGCGTTTCCATTCTGAGATACAATGGCTGTGATAGCCTCTGGATGCTCGAGTCCAATACGGTATGCGACAGGGGCGCCATAATCAAAGGCATAAATCGAATACTGGTGGATTCTCAATGCTATGAGAAATGTCATAATAGTTTTGGTAAGGTTGGCGAACGTGTACAAGAAATCGAGAGATGCTGGGACCGTTGTGAAGCCAAATCCTGGAAGATCAGGAGCGATAACATGGTGGGTCTCGGAGAGGAGAGGAGCTATGTTACGGAACAGGTGAGAGGAGGATGGGAAACCATGGAGAAGTAGAATGGTTGGCTTGGACGGAGACCCTGCTTCGCGGTAGAAGATGTCGATGCCATTGGAGAGGGTAAGGTTCCTGGCTGTTGCTAGAGAGCCAGACATGTTTTCGGCGAATAGGAGTTGTGCTGAATTGAGAATTCTAGTCGATGCTCCAGTGTTTAGATTTCCATCTTCCCAAAGGGAGCCATGGTTCTTATACCCAACTTTGCTTATCCTACTGAGACCACGTCCTACCTCTTTCGTAGACGAACCTTATCAATAATTTCAGATCGTTGTTTCCATGGTCATCCTGTCGATTGAATTGTAAGCGTTCATCAAAGCTTTGCTCGGTAAGCCATGCAAGATGAGTGATCGCGTCGTGTCGTTCGGGTCTAGCGCACTTCTGGGGGGGTTCCGCCCATCAAACTCCAACTTCAACCACATCTCACCGTAGCGAATCCCTCTATAAAAAAAAGGTCTTCAACCACTTGATCTATAATCTAAATCAATACTTTTCAGACTTTGATCTCCGCGGAACAAGCCATATCCCTATACAATGCGTCAATCTCGAGTAAGCACAGCCGTGAGTCAATGGATACGATCAAGGTCCAGACTTGATTGCTCCTGACAGGTTTTCTGTGACAAATGGCACCTCGCTTTGGGGCTTTCAAAAATGGTAAGGACAGAGATCTACAGGTTTTGCTATGTTTTTCGTGTCCGTTCAATCGACCTCGCCAAAGAAGGACCACATGAAGAGAGTACTTGTATTGTGAAGATCCGGCCACCTCAGCTAGAAGCACAGTGCTTTATCCGGCCACACGGTAAGAATTCCACTGCCTCATAATGCTTGACCTCAAAAGTCAGGTCCATTGCACGAGCTCCTCACGCACCTCTACCTGTGCAACTTTTACGCGTCTCCTGGGCCGTGCATGACGAGATCGTCCCAATACTATATGTGAAAATATATCCAAAGTCAGACTCATCGAATCACAAACCGACCCTATTTACATATTTGCAAGTCTCTACTAAGGCGCCACTCCAGATTTTAAGGGGTGCAATGATCCTCGCAAGCTGAGGAGCTCCGGTCAACGCGGCTATGAGCTTATATGCCACCGCCGTTGGACCATACCTTACCGTTGGTTGGCGAGGGAGGAAGCGGCTCGATTCGAACTTGCTGTGTTTGGCGAACCCAATTTTACTTGAAGTCTCAATCTATGATATTATGAAAAGTGGTTTTGGAGCAGGGCTCTAGTACCTCGCACTGCCAGCAAGCCAATCTACTGACCGTCCAGTCGAGAACTCGCGCAGAAGTCGATGAAGCGCGCAGAAGAAATGCAGTTGCGAAATTGCAGGCGTGTCGTGACCAAGAAATGCGCTATTCTAAATTAGGACACATCTATGCGCTGATATATGCGCATTCGCGTGGTTTCAGAAAATGAATACATGAGCTTGACGGTACCATTAATCTCATGCGCTTTGCGGTCGTCGAATTAGCCGGCTCAATTAAGCATGCGATCAATAATACTTTGGGTACTGAAGCCTTAATCGTTCAAAAAGCTAAAGCATTTTCTACTACTGGGGTCTTCTTGATTTTTCTTGGTCTTCGACGTTTTCTCTCGTTTATAATGTGCGTGCTCTTTTCTTTCTTGCATCCTTCGAGTGTCGTCCATTACCTATTCTTTGTATTATCGCCAGTGTCTCGAAATTAATCGTCTGAGATACCACTTTGCGTCTTGAGTCTTGCAGCCATCCTAAGCTCACCGACCCTGCATCCACCCTTCCACGCAATCTCTTCTCCAACCATGGCATCAGTGACAACCCCCATCACCAGCCAACCCGCCAGTACCTTCACGGACATCACCTCCGGCACCCCCACCCCTTTCGAATCATCCATCATCCCCACAGCCAACCTGTACCCACCATCCTCCGCCGCTACAACCCCGACCTACCTCGTCGCCATCATCGCCATCATCGGCTTCCTCATTGTCGCGGGCGGAGTCATATGTTGGTTGAAAATGAGCGCCTCAAGGGCTAAAGAGGAATTGTACAACCAGAGGCAGGAGATGGACCCGGAAGTCGGACCGAATATGTTGGTGCCAATAGGGGAGTGGAAGGCGGTGGGATCGAGGGGAGATGCGTTGTCGATAAAGGATGCGAACGCAGGGATGCCGCCGCCAAGGTATTCGGAGCGGGCTGGGTGAGCGTGGGAACGGTGTGGAGAGACGCTAGATTGTGCGATGAGAAGCGGATTTGTATTTGGTTGGCAGTATCGCCAAACGATCCAAAAGAAACGAGGCGCATCATCATAGCCACGCAGTGTTGGCACATTTCTCCTCAGAATATGCTAAAATGCTCAAAAGAACAGTCTCATAGACTTCCGAACGGTACATGCAATGAACCCCAAAAAAGGCCCCAGAAGAGACCAGGCGCATCATCTTAGCCTAATTGAAATATGCTATATGTACATCCCTAAATAGAAATTGTTCCAGACTATATTCGCATTTTGGCCGGTTCGTCAACCAACCAACATAGCCACGCACCGTTGCCACATTCCCCAAAGCACATTCCCCCAACGCTCAAAGAACCCTTGATAAAAACATCCCCAAACAGCACACGCCCTGAACCCAACAAAACCCCCATATCCAATCCCTCCACCACCCCCCCCCCCAGGCATCTACATCCCCACCACAGCAACAACCACCACCTCCACGAATCCCCCAAGAATTAAAACAAAACCCTCCGCCATAATTGAAACTGCACCACGGAAAAAAAAAGGAAAATACTCCAAGCTTCCCTCAGCCACAATCGGGGAGAAGGGCCACAACCGACCGCCAACAACGTTTTTTGTTATAAAAAATAATCCGGGGGCGGCAAAACCAGCAGCAAAAGAGCTGTGGGTCGCGCGGGGGAAGCTGCAAGGTTTACAGGTTCTGTGCTTTAGGCTAACATACGCTGGATATGAGTTTTTGGGGGGGGGGTGGTGCGGTGGCTGGGTTGGGGGTGGGGATGAGCTGAGGGTAAATGGTGTTTGCTTGCGTTGGGGGTTGTTGTGGGGAAGAGTTTCAGTTTCTGAGGGTATGTTTTGTGGACTGTGTGTGTGTGTGTGTGTGGTGAGGGGTGAAAGGTTTTGTTTTTGGGGGTTTTTGGTGGGGCTTGGGGGTTAGATGATGTACGGGGATGATTGTTTGGAGGGGGTTTTGTGTGAGAGTTTAATTGACAGAGTGATGTTTTGTTTTTGTGATTGAAGATTGTTTGTGGAGCGTCATGCTCGGTATTTTATAAGTCGTGAGTCGAGGAAAGAGTTCGTAATTCTACTCACATAGTCTATGATGTGATTATGTAACAGTATATCGTTACAGATCCTCTTGATGTTTGGGTTGATAAACCTCACGTCTTGGAAGATGCTGTCTCTGTAGATCTGTTTTGTAAGATATCGCTGAACTCTATCGATATGCAGAAGACTCGTAGCCAGTATCACGTACAGATGGCTTTTGCCGCTGGCCGCCTCTGCTGAAGCGGCTAAGCTTCCTGTAGGCAACAATAGCGTGTATGCCCTCGAACCATAACCTTCGAATGCCCCCTGAAAATCGCCACGCTATAGTTTCTCCGCTCTACGTCCTCCGGCCGTGTTACCATAAGTTTAGCCGCAAGCCGCGAAACAGCCTCGCAAACGTAGGAAGAAGCTCGGTGTTTGCGAGACTGCACCGGCGTCCGGAATCGTCAGGATTTCCTCAATTGTGACTTGAGTCCAAAAACTCCCCAATGATCAATTTGGAAGCCTCGGACCACCGCTGAGAAAGAGTGGGGAAAAGTGACAAAAGTTAGCGATGGAATCACTCACTGAATCCCCAGATACAGTTTGCTTTCGCGTGCAAACACCAACTGATTGCGGTCCAGCTCCCTGATAATCTCGCCTAGCCACCCTCCAGGAACGAATTCGCCAGCGTTTGGGAATATTGCTTCGTCGCTGTGACAGACGTAGTTGCTGTATGAGATTACGGCGCCGGCAGGAAAGAATGTGTCCCCGGATGTGGTCCTGGAAGCCGGTACGATGCGAGGAAGACGTCCTGGTGCCCCGTAGGAGAGGCGGAGAAATTCCTTGATGACTGCGGTCTTCTAAAAAGTCAGCTAATGAGTGCATTACGGATTTAAGAAGGATCGGTCAAGATGTTACGTACAAGGTAAGGCAGATCCCTTAGCTGCTCCGCTGTCATACTATGGGAGTTTTCATAACACAGAATAGCACTTCTCGATTCGCTCGTCAGCTTCTCTAAGACTTTTGGGTTGCGCAAGATGCCATAGGTGCCAATAACGAGGGGTTTGATGTGTTATTCACGCCAGCGAGTGACATGAGGATGGCTTCGCCGGTGAGATCGGCATCGCTGGGTACGGGGCAATTTTGTTTGCGTATAGGATTAGGAGTATATCGAAGATTATGGGCAGGGCAGAATTGAAGGAGGTGAAGTTTCCCTCAAGTCTTTTTGATGCTCTAGGCATAGGTCTTGGGGATAGCTTAGCATATCTGGACGCATAGTATGGAGAGACATACCATCTCCAAGTATCTGATGGCGAAAAATTTCGGGGACACGCAGAGAAGATCTCGTCCGGAATCCAACTGGCTACAGTGTCAAGCGCAGTGAATATTCTCCGAATGTTGAGTCCCCACTGCGCATACACGAATGAGATTTTAAGTTCTTCACATGAGCTTCAGAGGATGCTATCCTCACAACTGAACTTATGAGCTGAATGTTGAGTGCTCAACTTGAGAACGGACCGTATAAACCATGTGATTGAGCAACCCTGTTACAGATATATCCATCGGGTATCAGATCGTAGCATGCACAGTAGAGATTGGTTGCGCCCACTATCTTCGGCTCGGGCAATCTAGCCAAAGGATGCCAGATCAGGCGGTAAGCAAATCGGCTGACCTCGAATACGATAGGTCAATACCAACACAAGAATTCTTCCCTGTAATAGGGGAAGATAAAGCTCTCGAGATTGCGATGCATCTTAGGTGAAGTAAAAAGCGCAACAGCTTGAGGATGAGAAGCTAACTTTCGGTTCCCTGGCCCCAGCTCGTAGCCAAATGAAGACGTTTTCGCCTGTAGATATGTGACAAAGACGCAAAGCGATGTCTATTATCTATATACTGCAAGATTGTATATCTTTTGACTTGTATAAGTGCCGACAAAACTTGAACTAAGTTCGGAACAACAGAATTTGCGAGGCGCTCCATATGTGAAGCCTGAAGTAACTGGCTATGGAGAATGACCAATGAATCCTAGATATCCTTCCAGAATTAGGGCGTTACGATGTCTCGCTATGAAAGATACATTGTGCAATATTGCTTGTACCTACTCTCGGGATTATTAAGGAGCTTAGTGGGAAATTTAGAACGGATCAAATCGTTTGGTGCAATAGCAATTCAGCTAAGATATGCTGAATATGAGACGCTGGTTCACTCCATGGCCCGAAAGCACTTGTGCCAAAACGTCCCGTGTGGTGATGAGAATCTTGGCGGCTGGCTTCTTATATTCTGCCACTGTAAATCTCGGCGAAGGCATTTCGACAAGGTCAAAAGAGACTCTGGTAATTGTTCTCGGCACAGATTCTGGAGGGCATATACAGCAGAAACAAGATCGTGCCATAGTCTTAGTTGGTGGGGTTTGCACCCTCTCCCAACTGGTCACACCAAGGATCATCAGATCGAAACGAATCGTCTGGTAAATTTCATATTCCATGCAGCACATACTGACTAAGGCAATAGTTCAGGGCTTGAGGTATGAGCATGGCCGTATGTGGTGGATTGGTCGATTGATTCTGTGCATGGCATACCTTGCTGTCGTGACTCTGTAGTGTGTACTCTACCCGTATTTTACCCTGTATTCGCGTAAGCGAGGGGTTCGCGCGTTGATTGTATTGCTAGCGCCTGTATTGACACGCTAATCCCGATAGAACCTCGACGTAGGAGGGCGTGGGTAGCCAGCTGTAATGTGGGACTGGGCGCTTATATACGCTGCATCCGACCCCAATCAAAAAGGCAGAACCTTCGAACCCATATTTCCTTGAGGTGGTGTTATGGGCAACGCCGACAAAGTCCTCGAAAAACCGATCGACGTCATCATAGTCGGCGCTGGTATCTCTGGAATTAATGCGGCTTATCGAATACAGACAGAGCTACCGTCGGCAAGTTATACTATCCTAGAATCGCGTGGAAATATAGGAGGCACTTGGGATTTCTTCCGTTATCCGGGTTTCCGCTCCGACTCTGATCTCTACACTTTCGGCTTCGAGTGGCGACCATGGGGAGAGCTGAATGCCATCGCCGACGGTGAGTCGATACGGAAGTATATCTGCGAGTCGGCCGCGTTGTACGGCATCGATCGCAAAGTACAATTCCACCGCAAGCTTATATCGGCCAATTGGTCCTCTGACCAACAAACGTGGACTCTGCTTGTCGATGAAGACGGCAAGAGAACTTACTTCCACGCACGCTTCGTCGTGCTTAGCACTGGGTATTACGATTATGACGAAGCGTTGAGCAGCGCGATAACCGGTATTGATAATTTTCAAGGAACTATCGTCCACCCTCAGTTCTGGCCTGAAGAATTTGACTATAAGGATAAGAAAATTGTCGTTGTCGGCAGCGGCTCAACAGCCGTGACGCTGATTCCTACGCTCGCGGAAACAGCTTCGCACGTCATTATGCTTCAGCGCAGCCCCAGCTATATTCTAGCAATTCCAACGATCGATCCTTTCGGACAGTGGGCTCATAAACTATTTCCATCCTGGATCGCTCATCGCATCACACGGTTTAAATTCCTTGTCTTAACTTTCCTCCTCGTCAAAATCTGCGCCTTTTACCCTCTTTTCGCCAGGAACTTGATCAAGAAGGCCACTATCAGACAGCTGCCAGAAAATGTACCGTATGACCCTCATTTCCGGCCACACTACAATCCGTTGGAGCAGCGCCTGTGTCTTTGCCCTGACGGCGACTTTTTCAAAGCCATGCGCGCAGGTAAAGCCTCTGTAGTCACCGGCACCATCACTGCCGTGACCGAAACAGGCATACTGCTTGCCTCGGGTGAGAAGCTCGACGCCGATATAATTGTTACCGCCACAGGCCTTAAAATCAAGGTCGCCGGGGGGGCCCACATCTCCGTTGATAATGTTCCCATCACCATTAGCCAAAAACATCTTTGGAAAGGCTGTATGCTGGAAGATCTGCCGAACATGGCGACGGTCATTGGCTACACAGATGCGTCCTGGACGCTCGGCGCTGACGCGACCGCGCTGCTGGTGTGCAGGCTACTAAAGTCTATGAGGGATAAAGGCTTCACGGCCGCGGTGCCACGGCTAGAGCATATCGAGGGAATGAAATCCGTGCCAGCGCTGAATATCACGTCGACCTATGTGATGAGGGGGATGGGGGAGTTGCCAAGGACAGGAGATAAGGCGCCATGGCTGCCGAGGAGTACGTATGTTTCGGATCTCTGGGATGCAAAGTTTGGGAACCTTACGCGCGGTTTGCAATTGGGGAAGGTTTCAACGTGACGTCACATCTAAGTGCGTAGGTGCTCTGAGGGCAAGCTCTGTCCACTATGGCTTAGCACTTCATGAAACAAGTCAAATACGACGATTTGTCGTCGCATTCCTACATGATCATGAAAAGTATCGCGTATCTTATAGCCTGACAGGGCTCTCAATGTGCTCGTGAGTATGACGGTTTCCAAGTGTTGAAAAAGAAGATACAAAGGTGGAGGAAGAAGCCGCCCTGCGGCCCTGACGCCCTAGCTAAAGTAGGCAGGCACTTAGAATAGGGGCTAGCGTTATATTACACCACTTTACGTCCTCAACTAAGATATCTTCGTATTCAACTTCTCAAAAATCCTTCTCCTTCATTCAGCACCCTTCCACCCCAACTTAATTTTCTTTCAAAGAAAAAGGATCATGCAAATCATTCACATTCAGTAGGATGGCAACCCCAATCGACTCTCTCCGGCCGTTTTCTTCTTGTGACGTAAATTCCCCATCCAACCCAAGCTTATACTGCAAAAATAATTTGTTGGTATGGTTGTTGATGGGTAGTAGATTGGCGATGCACTCGTGAAGCTCAAACACCCGTACGGTGGGTATTTGGATGGGATCTCGATGTGGTGTCCGACGCGGCAGGGTTGCGGGGGCGAGGGCGGGGGCGAGACGAAGGTGATGGGGGGGGTGGTGACGGTTAAGGTTTGTGGTGTGGTTTTTTTGGTTGTTAGATGTTCTCTGTTTTGGGTTTTGGGGGTGGGGAGGGAAAAGAAGGGGTGAATGTCGGTGGATGAGAAGCGATTTCTATGTTTTGATGAGATTTCGGCTGTTTTCCTTTTTTTTCATCCTCTTTGCCCTTCCATTCGAAAAGCCCCTCACTTAACCAAACACGCAAACCCTAACCCCCCAACCCACCACGCAGATGGTCTCCACAACCTCCACCACTGCGCCCACCCCCCCAACCCACTTCGCCGACTCCAACGCCCCCGGCAAAATCATGTTCATCTCCCAGCCGCCCAGCCTCCCCTCCGCCTGCTTCGGCGGGCTCATGGCCGCTCGCGCAAAAGTTCTGGGAGCGGCGGGCGTGGTAGTGAATGGGCGATTTAGGGACATTGGGGAGATTCGGGGGTTGGGGTTGCCTGTAAGCATTTTCGCCCTCGGATACTTTCAAGGAGATATAGTAGTTCGCAAAGGCTTAACACGCCTGCACACACCAGCTGTTCGCGCGTGAGCCATCAATCCTCGGTGCCTCCTCCTTTACGCGGGCATCGGAAATCAACACGCCTGTGCAGTTCAAAGACGAGCTGTGGGTCCATCCGGATGATGTTATTGTTGGAGACGAGGATGGGGTGGTGTGTGTGCCAAGAAGGTTGGTGGGGAGGGTTGTGGAATTATGTGTGGAGAGGAGGGCGCAGGATGAGAGGGTTTTGGAGGCGGTGATGGGGGGGATGGGGATGGAGGAGAGTTTGCGGAGGTTTAGGTGATTGCTGAAGGAATTCGCTGGGAGGAGGTGGGGCGCCGAAGTGGTTGTAGGGATCAATACCAAGTGCGACACCTATGACTGACAGATTCGATAAAGCGAGGCATGAAAGGATCGAAAGAATCTTGGGAGCGCTCCCTATTAGCCTCGCTTGTAATGATACATACTTTGGGTTTGAGAGCTGATAGTCCTGTGACCATTTTAGGGTCGAGGCTTCCACTTCTAGTGTCATAGAGAGCGTTCAGGATGTAATTAGTAATGGACATGAAATGGATAGCAAGCATGTATTAGCTACGATTGGCATCACGGTGGGCCCGATTCATCATCGCCCAGAAATATGATGCTTCAAGAGGAATGGATACTTTGGTTCGTCAAAGCTTTGTCCTACTTACAGCGTTTTGTTGGTAAACGATTGGCCCATAAGAAAAAGAAGACCAGGCAGGGTGCTACAACAGGCTGATAAGGCGAGGCGGCCATGCATGCTCGCCACTTAGTTGACTGGACTTGCGGCTGCCGCACACAAGACCACAAGGCTTTTGATAAACCACCCCGCGAGCTCTTGGCTCTGTAAGGATTAGAAGAATCTTCTGCAGATTAGAAGTTGGAATCAAATGCCGTACCTTCTGGTGTTCAGAGATCAAATCTTGAAAGCCACGGATTTTGTAACACTGTAGAAGATACCAATTTCCTTGTAATCCCATTTTTAATCCTTCCGGTATCCTGCTAAGCAGTCCTTACTACTCCGATGAAACGCCTGAATCTACTGCGTTGCTCGTCTACTGTTCCGTTTTCCGGTAGATTGTATGCACGAGACAGTGTGAGGAGCTGAGTAGCTAAAGAATCGTAAGTATAATCAATAATTCTTATGCATGAAAGGTTTCTTGTACCTGACATAGTCGCAAGCTGAGCCGTATTGATTGGGAAGCTAGCTGGCACCGTGTCTGCTAATGTCTTCATAGCATCTAAAGGTGTCTGACGGCTTGTGATGAAGGCATTGTAGAGACGCGCTTGGGTGTTGTGATCGCTTTTCATATAAATGTAAGCTTTAAATATCTTCGTGTTCGAGCATGAGCTTACACGATTGCGAGCTTAGATTCAAGACGAGTTATATCGCTGCGAAATCGATCGATGTCGTCGAGTATTCTTTGCAGTATTGAGGCCTTAGAATCAGCGGACAAAGTGGTGAATAGTCCTATCTGATCTGCAGCGGCATGCAAATGATTGGCGATTTGCAAGGGATCCGGTTGAGCCATGATTTGTATATATGCTCTCCGACACGATAGTCCTGTGAGGTAGAGGAAGTTGGGAGAAATAATGAGTTGGGGGAAATAATACTTATCCTTCGCGCACCCATTCCGGAAAGAACAGAGCACAAAGTAAGCGAAGCTAATCCCGAAGGAGCTTACGTCTGGGTTCAATCCGTTCGGAAAGAGTCTGATATCCTGAGGCGATTTCATGTGATCCAACGGACCACAAGGATCTCGACCATCAGTTCGACCGCTACCGTTATTGTGATGCTTGTAACCTATCAGGGGCTGTATCTGATATTAGGGCGTCGGCTACCGGTTTCCATATCTGTTTCCATACAACGAAGAAGTCCTTGGCAGGCTTGATAATCATTTCTTAGGCGTCTTCTGCGTACCGCCTTTGAAAGCGGGTTCAGCTAATCTCACGTTCTTAATTCGGTGTATCTGTAAGTCAAAGTCAAGAACAGACTGACATACTAACCTATATTCAGAAGAATATCCCATACTAATTGTAAGCATGTAGTTCAATACTTGCAAAAGGACCTGCTTGGAGAGAAATTGCAGACTCGTGCTTTGCGACTGCCAAGAGCCAATGCAAAATCCAAGAAATGACTCGAAAGCGTCAGGAAACGATATTCAGATACCATAGGTCCTCTCGCAGGAGACTTGAAGCCATCATCTGTTGGAATACGAGGTCATATGGGAGCCTTTTGAAATATTGGTTGTTGCTGTTAAGAGGCTAAGGTACTTACTGTAGGAGTGAAAACATTATGTAGCGGGCCCCAGCCCTACCAGCCTTATGAGGCGGAACTTACCAATTCCCCTATTTCCAACATCATCGGTTGGGTTGAAGACTCCAAATACTGGAGACACCGCCTTTCGATCTCACAACAGGCTTACGATGACTCTGAGCCCAAAGTCCTCGCTCAGTGGTTGTCCGACCGGTGTAAATGGGTCCAATGGTACATCTTCTGGATCGCAGTTTTACTATCCCAGATTCCCAGTCATCCTATAAAGAGTGAGCGACGCCAACTTCTCGCCACTCGTCTCCAATGCTAGGCCAAATCCTCTCTACTCTTGCAAGCTTAAAGAAAGATATCAATTACTTGCTATACTAAACTTTGTCGCTTTGCTGTTATGTAAGCAATTCAAGAGGCGGACTTTGAATGTTTTTACTCGCACAGCTTGCCATTTAACGAAGAAACTTGCATTTGATATCCCTAAAACAAAGATGATGTTTCTCAGCCAGGAGTGGTAATTGCGCGTCTGCCGCTTTGTTTCTTCATTTTATTGGCCTACACCATTCACACCTACTTCGAATTAATGCCGATGTTCCTTGAAAGTCTTTCTTCTCATGCGATGTCGCACTGTTCAGCGTCAATGTTATGAACCGCCAGTGTATGGCGCGTAATCAATCTGTGGGCGACAGCACCTACAAACTTTCGTGTATTCAAGTTTAGACTCCATGCCGAGACCAAATAGCTATGTGCTTAGGCCTACCCAGCACCACTAGGTAGGCTCATAGGCAAACAGAGGCCTTAGACTCCACCCGAAGCGCTGTGGACTTCTTCCATCCATGTAACTAAGTCTGTGGATTGAGCTGGCCAAATTCTCTAGCCCGATCCGTAGGAACAGAAGATGAAGATAAAGATAGGTGGGCGAGCCTTGTATGTTTGCCGTTGGTTCTGGCTAGCACACTCCTTTTACATCAGTTCGCTTTCCAAAATCCTCCGCTGTTCATGCTTGAAGTCGAGTAGGGACCTATATGATTTACCTCGATTCGTTCTTGTTACTGTCTTCTTACATTCATCCACCTACTCAACCCCTTGTTCGCTGCCTAAGACCTCAACGTACTTCTAGCCTTGCGTTAAAGGCTCTCTAGGGAGTAACTTAATGATATTACTGCTACTATTACGATATATTTTGATTATACCTTTAACTGCCTTCGAAGGCAATATCGAGTCCAGTAAAGAGCATCACCATATCAAGACTTAAAAACGACATCGCCAAGGGCGTTTCGGGCATATCCCATCGGCGAACCTACCGTACCAACCCTTATACAAACCCACACCCCGTCCCCTAAAATTTCGAAACCACCACATCCCCACCACCACCAGCATCACAACAATCCACAGCATGACCGATAAAACTCCCAGGCTGCCCCTCTTTACTCCTCTCCTTATATATGCCTTTTGAACCTCTACACAACAATATAACACTACCAAGATCAGAAAGATCAGTCATCAGAAATACTTTGGCTGTTCAATCCACTGGGTACGACACTGCGCCTTGGCGCTAATCGCCTCCATTGCTGTATAGATCCCCTCACAGATCCGAAGTAACAGGGCAGTCTGAATACTGACCCAGCGAAATTTCTCCCCCACATCCAAAACATACCACCCCAAAAGTAATCCTTGTCTACCAAGGGAGAGATTATTTAGGGAGTGTTTTCTGGGATTGAGGTTTTGCGAAAGGAGGCTGGCATGAGCGGCATGAATTAGGATCTAGGAATGGGAAAGCGGATTCCAAAACGCGGTGCTTCATCCCCGCAACATGCGCCACATCGGACCAACTCACACTCTTAAGGGCTACACTCACCACACTGAATCTTACCTCACCTCATCAACACGGAAGATCCCACGCCCACCACACTCACATTATTCAAATACAGGAGACACGAGTCCGGCATCGTCACCATCATCCACAAGATTTATCCATTCGTTATCATCACCCTATCCTATCTGAACCCGCACCTCTCTCGCGAACGGCGATACATCATCCGACCATCTCCTAACCCTCCCCCTACGACCGCATCTACGCCTCCAGCCCCCCGTGGAAATCCCACCCCATCCCCCCATCCGCCTCCAAGGCCGCCCATGCCCCCTCCATAACCTCGACATCCTCATCCTTCACCATCCCCTCATTGCCATTCTCATCAGGCACTCCTTCCGCCTTGATGGCCCTCCCATTGCCTTTCTTGGTCGGCGTACCATTCTTGCTCACCCTGCCTCCCAAAACACTTTCCTTCTTCTTCGTGGGGTTTTTTGTTTTTTTCGGCGTGGTGGATTGCTGGGATGAGGTGGTGGTGGAGACGAAGGAGTTGTTGTTGGTGGTGGTGGTGGAGGAAGTGCCGCGGGCGGGAGCGGGGTCGCGGACGCCGGAGTCGATTTCGGAGCGGAGGGTTGTGGCTTCGCGTTTTATGATGCGGAAGCGGCCTTCGATTGAGTCGTAGGTTGCGCCTGTTGGGGGGGAGGGGGTAAGTTGGTGGATGGGAGGGGGAGGGGGTGTTGAGTGGGAGGGAAGTGGAGATAAGGTGTGGAGAGAAGAGGAGAGGAGGTGGGGAGGTGGGAAGGTGGATGGGAAGGTCTTAGGAGAGTGGTGGGACATACCTTGACCGTACATGCTGGCGATGCGGCGGTAGTCGAGCTGTAGAGATGAGGGTGGTCAGTGTTTCTGTTCGGATAAAGGGGACGAAAGGCGAAGGAGAAGCTTGAAGGGAAAAGGTTAAGACATGGTAAGATGAGGATGACAAGGTATGAAAATATGATCGATGAAGGAGGATTAGGGGGGAAACAGCAATTTGGTATCGAGACGAGAGGAGACATTGGCAGTGAAGTTGCGAGATACAGCTCAACTTGTCGAAAAGAACAGAGGGACATCAGGTATAAAGGATCAGACAAAAGCGATCATAGACCAGCCATAAGATACTTCCAGACGTCGAGCCTCGACCAACCCCATATACAAAACCCACCCAATCTTGCAACCAAAAAAAAACTTCCAACATCAAACACCCCAACGCTCCGCAAAAACCCAACGACACCAAGAGCCAATAAGCACACATACCTTCATCCCATCCTGCGCCGCCATAATAGCCGCCAGCAAACGCTGATACGCCTCCGGCGACTTCCAGTCGATCGGCATCCTGTTGAACCTTGCTATTTGGTATTGTATCGTTCAAGGATCTAGTGAGATGTCGAGCGTGAGCACTCGAGTTTGTGATGCTTGTGCTGTGCAATGCTGTGTCTGATGAAAGTTGTAAGTGTGATGTTCAACGTAGTTTGCAGGATGTAGAGGCGAGGAAGTGTTGTGCTGGGCTGTGCGGGCAAAGAGAGTGGTACTCACTTCTTGGATATGGGTGTGGCGGAAAAGTGAGGAGGTCGGTTTGTAAAGTTTTTGTTCGAGTGGAAAGGTGGGGGGTTGTTGAAGGTGTTGAAGGTCGGTGCTGTGTTAAGACAACGGTGATAATGAGAGTTGCTCGAGTCTTCGACGAATGTGCTCGCAATGCAGATGAGATGTTCAAGAAGATCAAATCCCCAAGTCCTCTTTCCCAGCACCCCACGGCAACACCCAACCCACCACGCCCCCCTCCTTCCCACCAATCACCACCTCACCCACCAATAATCCCCAATAACCCCCAGCATCCCCTCCCCTATCGTCCACTACTAGAGTCCATCTGCACACAACAGCACACAATGACTCACATCCCTCCATCCCTGCTCACCTCCCTGGCCCTCAAACCCTACGCCAGACCCCTCTCAACGAGTCCAGCTGCAGCTCCGCGCCTGCAGGAACCCAGTCGTGGCATGCAGCTTGTGGCTGCAGGAGAAATATGTAGCTTGGGTTCCTGCAGTGCCTGCGTTGGGGTTTCAAGGGACGCCAGCGGAGTTCGGCGTACTCGATGGCGTCGTGTCGGACGGGCCTGCTAGAGCCTAGCAATCCCCACTACAGTACCACCGCCTCAAGCCGCCATCATTCTCTATCTCTACCAAGGCGCAATCTAGTATCCAGCCAAACCCTCAATGCTAAATCGCAGGGTAGCCATCACCACTAAACTATCGCTGACATTGGCGTGGGGAAGAAGCTTTTTCTGCAGGTCTCGATACAGGGATCACACGAGAACGCGTGAAACCGCGGAACGCGGGCTGCACGCACTATACGCGTGGATCCCTGTACCTTTGTATGGGCGGCGGCATTTGGCTGGGCGACGGATAGGGACCGTGTTGATGGTGGGGATTGAGGATTTGTGATGGCGACGATTTTGGGAGATTGGTTGAGGGGTGGCTGGGGGGGTGAGGGGGTGGTTTGGTTGTCGTTGTCGTCGGAATTTTTCTTAGGAAATAACATTTTGGGGAGAGAAATTGCCATTGGTGATTGCTCTCCTATGCAGGAAGACTGACTACGGTAGACTAATGTACATTGAAAATTCTGAGACCAACGCGATAGGCACAAGTTCCAACGTTGACCATCATCCGTGAAACCACCGCATTTCACGAAGCCTGCTCATGCCTCCTCCTCAACCTTGATGACTTCCTCCTCGGCAGCAGTCTCGAACTCCCCATCAGTCAAGACTGTGTCCTCGCTTCCCGATTCTTCGGGCCCGCCAAAGACATTCTCTCCGTTCTCGTCTTTGACATCTTCCATCTCAACGAAAGGATCCTCGATCTTTTTGTAGTCTTTTTTGACCGTCTTTCGTGGCGAAGCGCGAGGCTTCTTTACGCGACCATTGATGACTTTGGTCTTCTTCGTAGTAGGAGTTGCAGGTGTTGGCGCAAGCGCATCGTCAGAAGTTTCGGGGGGCGTAATTGCCTGCTCTGAGCCATCTTCCTCTTTGATGGTCTGCTTCGAATTGTCAGTTATAGACTTTTTGCTACCATGGAACTTGATTACCTCAGTCTTCTTTACTTTGGTTGCAATAACGGTCTGTGCACTGTTGGTCACCGGAGTGGGTGAGGGGATAATTCCCATGGCTGCGGCCTTCTTTCTCAAAGCCTTCATTTTCGTGACAATGCAAGAGGCGGGTACATTGGGACCTGGAAACAATATTTAGTAGGTTTATCGTGGGGCGAAACAACGTGAGGTCTGGATGCGGTGTGATTGTTGAGTGGCCGGAGATGGAACACCGATTAGACTTAGAGTAGGATCAGGATAAAACTTACCGAAAGCTTTGGCGACCTTAGAGTTATCGACTTTAATATCGTGCACCGCGATAATAGTGTAGAACAGTTTTGCCTCATTTTCGGGCGTCCAGTCGACAATTTTCTGTCCCTTCGGCATTGTGAATAGCTTTCTGAGAGCAGTGGTTAGAGGGGGTGATCATCAAGTGAAGTGAGATTCCCCCATCTGAAAAGTGTAGCTTTAGAAAATTCGAGATGATCATTGGTTGACCGTAAAAAATATAACAAAGAGGGAGATAAACGTGGGTTGTCGAGAGGGCGATATGATTAGGTTGTAAGAAAAATATGAGAAGCGTTCGCAGAATGAAGAGGTTAAGGCAAGCTCGAGGATCTATGGAACTTACTTGTTTGTTCGAACTTCAAGTGTAGTAGAAGATGTAATGAGTTTTAGTTGGCTTGCTTTGTCACTGAACAATGCCAAGAGCGTAAAAGCTGAAGAATCTAGCTTTTCTAGATGTTTGTATTGCGTGGTCGTAAAGAAGAGGTTGAAGAAGTATGATGTGACGAAAGTCAAGATCAACACACTCAGTTGTGGTTTGTCGAATGGTACCGTCGGAGCTAGTTCAAAGAAGGCTCCGGAACCTCAGCCAGAATGATATGGTACAAGACAGGATAATGAACAAGACAGGATAATGATGAAATCTAAAGATCATTCTTTTTTTTCCAATAAGAATTTAGAGGTAGAACAATCTAGGTGGCAGGATTCTCATGCCGTGATAGCGTCGAAGATGAAGAAGCTAGCGAGCTTCGAATAGCTTCAGAGCATGGTCAAGACGCAGAGTCTACGCCGAGACGACATGGTGTGCCAACAACAAAGCTGTCAAGTTATCTAGCAGGGCTAATTAACCGCGCGAGCGCTATGTATCAGTATTTCAACAATAATAAATGGCAGATCTCAAGTCATTGCCCATGTCGTTCGAGTACTCCCAGTAGCTCATCCTTGCGATGCGTCGCGTCGACGCAGCAAACACGTACCTGCATGCACTCTAACAGCCTGCAGCCACCAACATTGCCCCGTCACGAATGTAATCGCACAAAGCCTTTATCATATTTCCCTCGATAACACAAGACAACCCAAGACAACCCAAGCGGGTTCGATGCCGGGAAACCCATCACCCATCCACGCTGTGTCTGCCAAGTATCACCCAGCGTAAAATCCGCGGGGTCAGTGCTTGGACTTCCCAGCACGGAATGTGACACCGCTGCTTGAAGCCCCAGCATCCTGCAATCTCCTCAAGGGTGCTCTGCAGCAGGCTTAAGTGGCTCATGGGTTGAATGGCAGATACAGAGGTCTGTGGAAGTGACAGGTGAAGTTGAAGGAGAGTTGCCGGGCTAACGTAGCCTGATGTGCTGGTGCCGCTACAGTAGTTCGCTACCGGCATTCAGGGGGTAGAGAATCCCTGTCTGTCAGCTTTCGACGACATGCCCCGATGCTCGATGATTAGATGCCGTTAATTAGGGCTTTTGCCAATTGCCGTTATCAGAACCTGGTTGCTTCAAAAGCGTTTCCACTCCTTGATCTGCGCTTCTAGTCAAGGCCTTGTAACGGCGTAGGCTTTTCCCAGCAATGGAAATGCTCGGCTTGTTCCCTTTGCCGAAAATGCCACCAAGGGTTCTGCTAGAGACTTCCCGCTCTGTACCTGACTGACTGGATGGAAAATCTACCTCTACACATAATACATGCAATCCAAAGCCAAGGTTGAATCGAGAAGTACTCTATACGTGCTACATGCGCATACTCGATCTCTGAACATATTCTCCTAATACATTCACCAAGATTCTGCCTGCAACAATCTTTAGTACTATACAACACATCTTCTCTACCGTTTCTCAAACTCAGCAAACCCTAACCACCTTGCTCAACACCCCGCACCCAACTAAAACCTCAAACCTTCCTTCTTCCAGCCAACCTCACACTTTCATCTCAAACCCTACCTCAACCTCGCTCTCAACCACAGCTTCGCACCTAACAACCAGCTTGCACAGCTTAATCATTACATACACTCGCAAAAGTAAGTTGCATCTCATATCTCAGATTATCTTTCCGTCATTTTCCCCTCCTTGACTCGATCTCTTAATCTCTGCTAAACCCTCATTCAAGATCAACCAAAACTCAAACCACGAAATCACTGTTAATCGCTCTTAAAATGCCTATTCGTTGGACTGCAGAGACCGATCAGATCGTAAGATTCTAAACTTTCATTTTAGTCTCTTTCTTAACCCGCATCGCAGCTTCTCTTGAAAATCCTCGAAACCTCCGCCATCACCGTGGACGTTAAGAAAGTCGCGGCGGCATGGCGTAAGTCCTCATCCGGCCCTCTTTCCCCTCCCACATCCTCCCACCACCACCCTTCCCCCACACCTCCCCGCAAATCCCCTACCTAACCCCCTTCCTCTCACAGCAACCAACCTCGAAACCCCCACCCCCCGCGCAATCTCCGAGCGTCTCGTACGCATCCGCTCCCTCGCAAAATCAACCAACGGCTCCTCCGCCCACTTCGCCGTCTCCAAGCCAAAATCCAGCACCCCAAATTCCAGCCCCTTGAAAATTACCAAAGCTAGGGGAACGCCCAAGTCCGGCGGCAAACGTAAGCGTGGCGCATGTGCGTCAAGGTAAGTCCTCTCTTTGCTGTTGCTGTTACTTTTGCGGATGTGGGAGCGAGAAGCGAGACTAATGACACGCGCAGCGAGGACGACGATGAAGCAGCCGAGGGCGTGAAAGACGAAGGCAGCGAGTCCGAGGCTTCGCCCTTGAAAAAGAAAAATGCTAAGAGCAGCGCGATCAAGATCAAAGCCGAAGAAGTCGACGAGGGCGTAGATACCGCTTTCGACGACGCGAACGACGAGGACGAGGACGCCGCGACGGCGGAAGCGGAAGAGGAGGAGGGCGGGGAGGAGGTATTGGCTTAAGGAAGGGAAGGGGAATGGGCGGGTTTTTTTGCGTGGTCTTGACGCAAGATTACTTCCGTCTTACGATGGGTGCCTTGTCGTCTACGGCGGTTGCTTCGGTCTTACGCAGCTCCCTCTCTTCTTACGCCAAGCTCCTTTCCCTTCACGCACCCATCCATTTCCCTCACGCCCCCGTCCTAGCACAATCTCGACTTTCTTTATCACCGCAAGGGGACGCAACCATTCCTGTACGATAGCTAGTATTCAGACACACACACAATACAGTCATTCCATGCACATTACGCAATGAACGCACGTAGCCCTCTCTCAACGCTCCCTTTTTACAAGGATACATCTACAATCCTACCACCATCATAAAAAAATCACAACATCTCGTTGAATTAATCCTAGAATCTCTGCATTGCATTCATCTCATCACAAAGACTTATCCACCTGAGAGAAAAACACCGCAGTTTGCTAGAAACACACGCCCATACCACTACTTCCTCCCCTCGCAGTGAAGATCGCCCGAACAAGAAGAAACCGCCAAGCACGCACCCCAAACCTCAAGCTAGCGACCGCACCAGAAGGAAAGCAGGAAGGAGCCCAAGGTCGTAGGAGACCAAGCTACTCTTCCCCGCCTCCAACAGACTTCTCCTCCGCGTCCCCATCCTGCTCCTCGGCGGCGGCGGCAGCGCCTTCCTCTACCTTGACCTTCTTCCGCATTCCAAGAAGCTTCTTGGTGGCTTCGATCTTGGCGGCGGCGGCGTCGTAGTCGAAGATGACGGTTCCGTCATCCATCGCGTCGGCACCGCGCTTCTTGGTGGTGGCGGTTGCGGTAGGTTTTTCGGCTGGAAGGCCGTCGTTCTTCTTAGCCGTAGCGACGGCGGGCTTCTTCTTAGGTGCGGCGTCGGTGTTCTGAGCAGCGCTCTTTTGGACAGTCGCTTTGGACTTGTCGGCGGCAGGGGGGGCGGTGGATTTGATGGAGTTGCGGAGGATGCTGAATTGGTGTTTTAGGGCCTTCGCAGTACAGTCTATACGCAAGGGTGATTAATAAGGGCTCGAAAAGAAAGGTTTGACGAGGGAAGAGGATGAGATGATATAGGACGAGGGAATTTACCTGGTCCCATCTCTTTCGCAACAGCATCATAGTCGATTTGGATGGAATGAACCTTAAGTACAGCCAAAAAGAGCTTATGAATCGTCAGCAGAAGTGATGCTTAGTGAGTGGGAAAAACCTCACCTTGGACTTCGTCTCAGCATTCCATGTCATAACCATTATGAAGGTAGTGGATATTGAAAGATTTGTTCGCTGAGTAGTTTTCAGATTGTAATATTGAGGTTATCTTGATGGTTATTGTTGAAAGATTAAAAGACCGGTGTGAGAACGTTGGTTGTGGAAAGTTGAGGGTTGATCTTGTAATGATAAGGCAGAAGTGTAGCCGGGTAGCTCATGGGTGGCGAGCAGTATTTTATGGTCGGGTTGTAAAAGTGAATGTTGTAGCCCTCGAGTAAAGCCCAGGCGAAATTATAAGACTCTCATTGCTGTACCGAATTCCCAGCTCATCTATTACGAAGCACCTTAACATCAAACCGAATAACCAGAGTCTCATGAACAAGTCGATCCATCTCCTGATATATTGACTGGACAGTGCGTTGCTGCGCCCGCTCATCCCAATGACTTCGAGTCGGCAGCGGACTTGAGATCTTTGATCCTTGTTTCATCGGTTTTCGACGCTCAGGATGATCTCTCAGGTTCTGCTCTATAGATCCTTTCACTCTCTTTCGTACTGACGTCTCTAGAGCGACTAGAAACCTCTCGCTGCCGGCGTCGTCATTCCCCTTCGATTCAACCAGAAACACTCATGGATATTTCCTGCTATTCTTTCGCGAGCACGCCAACATGGTCGACACCAAGAGCACCAAGATCCGTTCTCCCGCGATACCATGTATTCAGCCCGACATGAGTCAGTAAAATACTAAGCTTGAACTATGGAGTTTTCAGGGAGTTCCTCGGTTCCAACCCCGGGCGTGGAAATTACAGTACAAGTACCACGATGGCCTTCGAACGGAGAGGGAATGGAGTTTTGTTTAGTGTATGCAACAAGGTGCAAGGGAAAATCCCTCCCGAGGGGCGCTTCGTCAAATACAGCTTACAGAATTTTAACGGTTTAGCAGACGGACTGATGGTGAAGACAGGTTCCAAAGGCCATTCGTTTCCACGACAGAGTTTGGCTGCTTGACAGAGTGCTGGAGATTACCGACTTACACCGTGCACTTCCAACAGTACTACTGATATAAGAACCTAGTGTATATAGGTACTCCATCTAACTTCAATCGGCTGCACAGGTTGGCACCAAGGTATACCTATCTTGAGGCGACTTGAAAAGCCAAGGCCCTTTCATTGTCGTATGAAATAATTAGGAGGTTTCTGGGTAGTTCCATACGGCTCGTGATGGCGCAAAGTCCAGAGGCATCTAGCCCAGGAAATTATCCTGTACGAATCTCGCAGGGAGAAGGTACTGAACCCCCACTATCCCACAACAACAGTATTTCTTCTGTTCATGAGAAGTATTCTAATTATCCTTTCGAAATATGTTCAACAAGCTTAGATTACTGCTTTTTCTTCGGGATCAGGATAACCCCCTCTCTGGAATAAAGTATTCCAACCTGGAGTTAATTGATCATCTAAGCGAAACCAGCTATAGAGTTCCCAATCGTATGAGATTCCTCTGTTCCCACCAAAAGGCCATTCAATACCTTAGTATGTATGCATCAGGCGTGTTTCTAATGCGAAAATGCTGGCTAGGTTCTGCATCAGCCCGTCAAACAAGGGAGTGACGAACGGCATCCTCAGTGTTCCTCCGTAAATTGTAGAGGATCAGATACTGAATGAACGATACTGTGTACTTCCGACAATAAGGGCTAGAGAGTTCCCTCTAGCGGTTGCCTTGCTCATATTTGTCAAAACTGTAGTGAAAAAACCGGAGTCTTTGTTATGCATGCCGGCAAGCAAGCAACAAAGTCTGCGTACAGCTTTGAATGAAACATCATTCTGCCGTGGCTCCATCGTTCACCGGACCGTTTATTTCTAGGATTTATCACCCCATTTCACTTCCTCTAAGATCAACTAGAACGCCATCGGTACCATCAGCAATACCACTAGCTGTGCGATCAAGCTTGTTATCCAATACTGTAAGAGAACTGCAATCACCACATCGAACAGCATCCACACATCAGCCGCGGATCTTCAAGGAAGATCCATCAGTCAAGCTGGCGAGCCTCCGAAGAAATAGGACTATGCCAACAGATGGCGCCATCGCCAAGTTCCTCTACACCATCTTGAAGCAACTGGATCTCAAATCGGTAAGACTTCTTTGCTGGAGTAATTTAAATCTGGCACTGAACTGTTCCGGATAGATTGACTGGAACAATGTGGCTGGGCAGCTCGACATTACCAACGGCCACGCAGCTCGAATGCGCTTTTCTCGCTTCAAGCAACAAATGGAGGGTATCCCACCAGCTCCTCGCAAACCAAGATCCGCTGTGCCACGCAACAAGAAGCCGAAACCTCAGAAGCCCCCCAAACGTGAACCAAGATCTAGTGATGATGCTCCGGTGGCCGTCAAGGAAGAACCAATACCCATGGACGGTATCGAGCCTACAATCAAGCCAGAACCCTTGATCAAGGAGGAGCCGTATTTAGGGCAAGTAGGGCCGTTTCTAGAGCCTGAGAGCAGTGCGGAGGCAAACAGTTTACACCAGATGACTCTCGAACCCAGCCCCTATCTGGAGCAAGAGGCTTTCTCTGGACAAAATGGCAGTGAATATCCTTCGCCGCCTTCACCGATTATAAAGGCAGAACCTGGGGTAAAGATGGAGCCTTCTTGGGATAATTAGAAGCTCTCTTCCGGCCTGCTTTAAAAAAGAACGGATGAGCATCTGTGGCAGTGGTTCTCTATCATGTTTGCATTAGGCTGTATTTACCTGCCCACGCCCAGCTTCGGTTTGGTCATAGCAGGGGTGATTGAATTGTGAGGTTAGGTTCGTGGATGTGTCTAAACATAGCTTCCAAAAATTCGGCTGAAAATAGCCATGTGTGATCATCGTGTAGGTTTTCCGTCTCCGTAAATCCCCCATTCTCTTCCGTACCAGATTTTTACCTCTGATTTTCAACTCAGAAGCCTTCCTCCAGACATCTGGTCGTATTGCCAACCTGACATCCAATTTCAATCCATGTTTGATGCTGTGAACCTTGTCCCGTAGTACACCCACAAAGTACTCGTTAGGGTCCTGCGAACTCTGGTCGACACCCGAAAATTGAACTCGACCAAACCCAAGCGCGATACCCACTGACATCTCGCACCAGAACAGCTACAAATAACGATCTCATCTCAAACGATAGGTAAGCTTCATGCAAACGTGCAGTCACCGTCTAGAGCTGTCAAGCTGATGCCGAAGTCTGCAGTCATACCAAAAGCCACACCTAAGTTGAGACGAACTCAAAACCACGACACCAAATTAACAGGATCAAAATGGAATCTGAAGCAACCCACGTCCTCACAGACCAAGAGGCCCAAATGTTATCTCACGTATTGGACAACATTAAAGGCGGTATCTTGCGGGTGAGTTTTACTGTGTCGTCGTGTCGCAAAGTACGCATGCACCAGGGGGACAAGTGTAACCCTAGTATCCTTCTTCTCAATGCACTATCAATACTCCTATGGACGCTCTCAGATGTTTTCCTAGCATTCGGCTTTGAGAATCTCAGTTTCTTGTCTAGAACCGATGTGCAAGCAGCCTTTGTCGAGAGGTGCTACAGGGTCTCTCCCAACACACGATACACCGCTGTGGCTGACCTCTAGAGCAACGCTGTCAACTTGTGGAATACAGCTATGTTGCGAGCGAAACATCAAGTCTCGGCATCCGTGGATAGATCTGTTTCTATGAATAGGTGTCCCTTAACCATCGAGAATATCGTCCGGTCCATCGACAGAAGATCCAAGAATCAGCTATCCGTGCCGCGGCTCATCCATAGACAACAGTCATATATTTAAAGCTGATATGTACAGTTCCTGCAACATGGCTGGACGGCTAGCTGAATATCTCGCTGTCATTCTTCCCACTCTTCCATGTCTTATCATTGCTGTCACCATCTCGGATAAACCGCTTGAGTGAGAAACTTGACTGGCTAGCCGAGTGTCTATGAAATCCATGGTATCATCTGATCGACAGAAAGACCATATGCTCCCTGAACGAAAGCCAGCAAGCATGCTTAATCTGTCCTTGGTCTGAATAGGGTTCTTAGTTAATGGGGCCCACCCATTCATGAAATTCGTCTCATTAACATAGAAGAGCTTTTGATCCTTGAGTAATGATATCCGACAAGTTCGTGCATCAGAGTTCCTCTCGTCTTCAGCTGTTAGTTTATCGGTATCACTGAAGGTCATCAAGTCGGATTTTTTTTCAGAACTTTTCTGTAATTTTCCGGATCTTGATAGTCTGCCGCAGGTATTCTGGTCCAGGTTTAGTTCCTGGTTTCATCATGCTCTTTTGAGCCGGGGTTGATAATTAGAGATAATTTTCCGGGTATATTTATGGCTAACCCTTGTCATAGGTTGACTGGGAAGCAGTTGCAGAGGCGGCTGAACTCAACAGTGACCACATGGCACTCTCAAAGTTCTTCAAAATCAGGAAGAAGATTGCAATGATCCCAGAAACGAAGCAAGCAGGTGCTCAGCAGCCAAACCCAGCCACAGCAATGAAGAGCGCAATGCAAAAGGGGGCTCCCACAAAGCTCATCTTTAAAAATGGTTCTGCCCACATGGCCATCACTGAGTATGATGGTAATACTATGAGGCTTATTTCTGAGGACGAGCCGGCCCCCAAGGTAGACGGCAAGAACCTCCCGTCGATGTAAGCTGCAATTGTTCCAAGCTATAGGTCTGGGCTGCCGTGGTGAAGATTATGGTGCTGACAGAAATAAACAGTAAGAAAAAGGTGACCTTTGCGGCGGATGCGTAGGCGCAGTATCGTGGGACGCAAGGCTGCTGCGAGATCGGGTGCATTTTGTTGGTCTGTCAAGGCCAAAGATAACTTGTTGATGTTCTCTATCTTCTCAGCGCTGTATCTCGTCCAATTGATGATATTGTCGTATGGAGATCCTCATGGAGACAAGATACACATTTCCTGCCGATGATTAGTCTATCATCAAACCCAGCTCACTACAACTAGCTGATTGCAATGTGTTCTTCTTTCCCACTCTGGCTCGCGGTGGAACCAATGTCCCGGTCTGGTGACCGCCTTTCAGGCTATGGTGGCAGGCCCCAAGTCTTTTGAACAACCATGCCTTCGCCTATCTCTGCGTGTCATGTATCTGACTATTGTTGCCAAGGCTTGAAGACTTGTGTAGTTCTCTTACGAGCTGGCTGTATATTTGTGAGGCTCGCAGGAGTCTCGGAAGCTGTTCATGCCATTCCACTAGGATCTGGGAGGCTGTTACGCATGCCGTTGAAATTTTGGTCGTGGTCTCAAGATCAACCAAGTCTTGAGATATCTGTGGGCGCCACATATGATACAGAAGCCTACTCTTGACAGTCCACAATAGGAAGACTACCAAGCATGATAACGCTGCTGATGCTGATGTCGGTACTTTCCGTTACTGATACAGCATGAGTGCACAATAATGAGGGAGCATTCTCGCTTATGAGAAGCGGACGCTCAGGCCTCTATGGGGTCTGTGACATACAGTACATACATAGCAGCATTTTACTGTGGTACAGTCACTGGATAAAGCTACGAGTAACAAGATATCCTCCGTTGTGCTTCCCTTTCCCCAAACCACACTTTTTATCCTCAAAAGTCTGTGAAATGAATGTTGCACCTAGACTGATAGAGTCTCAGCTTTGCGCCCGTGGCAAGTTTGGGATGGCACCCAGGTGTGCGATGACCAGTAAGACCATTACAACCAATGAGAGACACCTGAGAATTTTCTCAAAGGAACATCAGTTGCTTCTTTTCTGTGTCCGATATCGCACTTTATCGTGAAGTCTTGTTGTCTGTGTTTGGGCTCGATTTCGGATTTTTGGAGCGGTCCGGGTTCTGGGTTTGGCTACTGGGAACTTGCAGGCTTAAGGCAGTGCTGCTATGCTCATCACTAAAGGAGTGGCATACCTGGTGCAGCTTCCAGTATGGTTTCTTATGAAATCGTCCTGCTGTACCGGACTCTAGACCTCTCCACAGCCAAACTCGTTATACCCACAAGCTATCAGCACTTATTGACAGATCGTCTACTTAATTACTTTATCTCGTAGTACAATCGCAACTGATACGATATGGCTTCTATCTATTGGGGACTGTAAGACCACTTCTAATAGTTCCATCCTGACTTCACAGGCTCAATTCCGTTTTTGTTTGAAGCGGTCCATGCGGGCCAGAGCCTGGCGGTTGATTCTTCCACTTAGTTACTGGGACTACAGAACAAATCGTTTCTGGTTTGGGCCCTGCTGAGAAATAGATGCTATTGATGGTAAAAGCTCGAAGGAGGTGCTGTTTAGCAGATACCTTACTGCTCTGTTAGTTGGGGGTTTTCTAGACGTCAAAGCTGTCCTGATATTCTATGGAGAAAGACATGCAGGTCTCCAACCTTACTTGAACCTATGAAAGGTCCAATGCAACAAGCCAGGAAAAGGCGGTATTCTAGCCCCCACAATGGAAATGTGACGCATTTATCCTCCAGTGCCATCTCAGCATTCATCAAGAAGAGTTTGTCCGGAAAGCTGTCATCGATCTTTCAGCCGATCTCAACTGACAATCCTGCAACCCTTTCAACTCCATTGGTCACCAGTGTCTATAAGTCCAGACGTGTCAGCTACTCTTCCGACCCCTACTTAGTCGTCAAATACAGGGTCCATCAGACATTTACAGTCAGCCTTACTCTGACCCTCGTCAAGATCAACCACTTCATCGACCCGTGGGTTTCTTCTCACCACAACAGCAAGTCACAGCAATCCACAACCACGAACAAAGATGACTAACGCCAGCAAAGCCAAGATGGCGCCAGCCTCCAATGACGAACAGTTCAAGTTCCTCATCTCTTGTATCAGGTACTCCAACAATGGCAAGGTAGGCTTCGTCTTCTTCACCTCACTCCTAAACCTCCATAGCTTAACTCTAACTAGGTTGACTTCACCGAAGTGGCTCGTGAATGCTCCATCGTCAGCAAAGGCGCAGCGTAAGCTACCCTTCAGGTTACACCTTTGATTAATGACATCGCTCCTTAAAACACTATACCATTATCTTGCGCGGACTGACTAGGATACACTTTAGTGCGAAAAGATACGAACGCATGATGAAAGCACATGGAATTCATCAAACTCAAGCCAGCATTCGCGACACTTCTATCCCTTCTCGTGCCAAAGCATCTATGTCCTCCCCGTCCAAGAAACGCAAGTTAGACCCCAGCTCGGACGATACCAACATTGCCATGGAAAACAACCATGGTATTGTGCCATTGGTCAAGCCCGAGCCAGCAGGTGTACCACAAATCAAGCCTGAACCAGCGACTGTACCAGAAGTCAAACCTGAGCCAGCGGGCCTTGCCATAAAAGACGAGCCTACCGCAGCGGAGAATGAGGGTTTCATCTTTGATTCAAAGGGACAACTGTCAACCTTACAAGCCCCGGTGCTCGATGAGGGCACGATGTTTCAAGACTTCCTTCAAGCTGGGGCTTTCCAACTTGAAGAACCACAAGAGCAACTTTGGAACACGGAGGAAACCGATCAGAAGCGAGGACTCAGACGAGGAACTGTGCAGGAGAGCATCCTCATCACTGATTGAGCATAACCCTAGTTCCATAAATGGGCATGAAGAAGACATCTCTGCAATTGAACTAGTTGCAAAGAGCCTACCTTATGGGGTGTAGTATTTTTGTAACTAGTCATTATACTTTCTCCGGAGACTTACGTGTCTATGGCGTCGTCGCGGAATCTATCGGTGGTATTATCAAAGGGGAGGAAGCACTTTTCTTGTTACATAGCCAGGGGACAATCAGTTCAATCATACTCTGCGGTAGCAGAATCATTCATGATATCCATCTCAGGTAGCACATTCATGGTCGTGAAGTGTAGCTATATCTACAAAGTAAAGTACCCATAGCACAAAATTCCCTAGATGAGTGGCAGGGTGAGAGGGAGTTTGTGAACCCCGGACCGGAAGAACATATTCCCAATTAAACGCCCGGCGGCAGTGAAGCGCCGGCAGTGACTAGCACCTCCCGTAACAGTCAAACATCTCCCTTAGCCATCTTATACCAACCTGCTGAACCACCTCACCGTTGCTGCCTTCAAACCAACACATATATACATGGCTTTCAATATGACGAGGCCAAAGGCTAAGGGCGTTCTTAGCCCCTGGCACTACCTATTTCCATGGTGTCCTCTCCCCCAAAAAGACCAGATTAACTAACCGTCTTCTTCTCCAGCTAGCCCCACTATCAGTGTGCTATCGCCCATTCGGCTCCTCCCCTCCGGCTACACCATCCGCCAAGTTTGGCGAAATTGCCTCTGGGAGCGAAGAACCTCCTCGGTCTCGCGCACCCGTCGACCTAATTCTGACCGGATTATTTCGAAGCATTGTCTCGGTGCCAAGAAGAATCCGCAGAAGCGCAAGTTTGGCGAAATGGATCGATGGATATCTCTTTTCTCCCATTAGTTTCATTGGCTCTTTAGGTGACTGTACGGGAGGGGGTTTAGGGAGGGTTTTAGCTAATTATGGATATCGGTGAATTGAGATGTCTCTCAAACTCGTAAGATACTGCGAGTCCATGGTTTCCCTGCCTTGCCAGTTTGTTGCCCGCTAAAATCCGATGCCGTTGTTTTATAACTACTGTCTATTCTGCGTCTGTACAAAGTAAAATTTCTGGAGGTTGTACTTTGATCTAGGCTGAGTCTTGGACCGCATGGTACGATTGCCCAGCTGAAAAACCTCCCCCTAAACTCCCCCACCTTCGGATTAGAGTCGGTGATCTTTGAAAATCAGACATTTCGAGAAATTCAAGGGGGTCTGTGGGTTCCGAGATTAGGGTACTGTGAGTGGGAAATAGTCCAGTGATTGTCTGAGAGAGATATTTTGCCGTGCTTCTATGACGAGATTTTCTAGCATCTGATTAGATGTCTTTGGAAGGGATAGATTGGTGCGATATTGGTTGGAAGAGCTTGGAGTTGGAACAGTGGAAGCAGGGGATGGGATTCAATAGCGCTGAAACGTGCGTCCGGTGTTCGTGCTGGCGTCTATAAACTAGGTCATATGCGCTGCTGGCTATTTGTGTGATATTGAGTACAATGGAGATAGCTCATGGGTATTGAGAGTTCTATTGTCGATATCATGCATCCCTTCTAAGATTCGATACTAGGTCTAGAAGCACTCAAAGCCAATGAGCCGTGCTATTGTCCGACTACCATGCACACCAGATTGCTTTTGAATGTCACGGAAACCTGGAGATATTGGGTCTACCATGGACGAAAGTCCCCTATCTCCTATAATGATTCCCAATATATGCGGTAAGCCGGAAATATACAGTATGCCCGCCCATCTATTGTCCAGGTTCCCAACTACCAGAGACAGACTCTGTGATATGCCAAGTGTAATCTACCCTTCTGCACGTTCGCATGTGCTCAATCGGCCAGGCGTGGCAGGATGCCGCGCGCATGAACTCTTCGAAACTTTTTAGTGATCCTAGAATTGGGACGAGGCAGCTATGGTGATTGCTGGATTAATGAATACCTAGATGAGCTATATTCGAGTGTGCCGTGGATGCTCCCAATGATGATCCTTGACTGCCAGCACAGTTGATCGATCGTAGGTTGTGGCATTGGCTGCAAGGTTGTCAGTGTTTTTCAAGATTGCTTGCGGCTTCTGGAATACTCTTTATGCCATAAAAATGAGCCAAGAAGCTGCAGCGGCGACATAGGGAGCTTATCCACTGGCAGCTCCAGGTATTTCTTCAATTCGAGAAATGTAGGGGTTTCGCCTCACCTACACCTCGAGGTATACCTAAATAGTGAGAGTATCGAGGGTTCAATCTTACCTCGAAATTTGTGAATACTCCAGACTCAGGATCAACCAGATTTCAACCACCTACATGTGAATAAACCATGTTGATCGCCGGTGTGCGCCCTGCATGTATCAGATAATGGTCAAAACATTCATTGAGCCTTGACGCTTCGGTTATTTGTGAATGCTTGGTTGATAACGATTTGGTAATGCTCTTCAAGCTGGTGACTTCACGCCTAGAAGCTCGATCGGCATATCAAGGTGAATGAACAAACCCGTTGATCGCCCAGGGCTGTCTACAAAACCCCTGTGTAACTCGACTCCTTACGTAGCCAAGACTATCTTCCTTTCGCAACTACATCAATTGCTTTCGTCCGGACGGTGCTAGATGACTTCTTCAATCGCCTTCGCAGCTTGAAAAACAGCTACTGTTACTGGTAGAGCTACTGTACGTCGATAGCTGCAACCGAAGAGCTGTAAACGCTTGAAACACAAAAGGTACGTACTCGAAACCCTAGTGACTGGACTTGTCTCCAGAAATTTCCCTCGTTTTGCATTCACTTTCGTTGCCTAGGGGTGGAAGGCATAGCAACATCCCAAGTATAGCTCGATTGATAGAGTGGTCGCTAGTGGCGTCTCTTGTTTTGGCGTACCGTAATCCTGCACTTTTGCGATCTCAACCCCAGCACTCTACACCGCTTGCTCGTTCGCTAGAAATGACGAAGAAATATCGGGCAATCTTGCCCAATCCGGTCTTGACGTCTGCTGCTATTGGCTTTGGAACCATGCTGACTTATGCAGAACCAAATAGTTAGCACCACACTCGCATCTCCAGTCGTCATGGCTGGTCAAAAGACTCCGCGTCCGGCCAAGCGCCACTTGGTCCGCTGGAATGGTAAGTCTTCTTTCCTTGCTTTTGTAATGACGTCCCCCTTGCATTCTCCGTATGTATGTTCTTCAAGGCCGTCTCCATCCATGTACTCACCCTTGACCATGACATCCTCTTCCATATGGTACTGGACTTGATAGCCCTGCCTTCTCAATGCATCGTGCTACTTCCTCATTTCTCATACCCTTTCACGACCATTATAGTCTCATCGTCGCTATGCGAACAAGCCTCTGCACTTTGGCGACATCATGCAATAAGAACAATCTGCTGACTCCGATTTAGATGATTTGGACAAAAAACTTCTGCTCACTATTCAATCAGTCTGTAATTCTGAGAATGTCAAGATTCCTTGGGACAAAGTTGCCGCAATCATGGGAGAACATATCAGCGATGGCGCCGTTATCCAGCATTTGGCTAAGCTTCGTCAGAGAATGGTCGCACAAAAGCTGGAGGTGCCTCCTCCTCTTCGACGTGGGGCTGGTGTAATCGTTTCGACCGCCTTTAGCGGTGGAGGTAGTGGTCGAAGCAAGTCAGCGCCATCGAAGACTGCTAAGTCAACACCGAAGAAAGGCCGATCTAACACTGCTAATGATAATGATGATGAGGAGGTTGAATACGATGTTGACGAGGCTTCGGACCCGGAGGAAGAATTTCGGCAAGCTCGCTCTAAGCGCTCCAAGCGTAATACAGAGGTCGGCCGTAATACAGTAATCAAGACAAAGGGGACAGATGAAGACTTCGATACACCTAGTAGGGCTGGGGATAAGCGAAAGGATAAGAGCTCAGCTTTTAAAGCGGAAAAGGGGGAAAAGAACACAGCTGGGAAGCAGAAAGATAAAGGTCTTATGGCAGATATGATTGCTGCTCAGACCATTTCAGGGGACCGTACTAAGTCAATCATCGACTACAATGAGGAGAAAGACGTTTCTGGCAATGATTATCAGGACAATAGCCAGAGTGAGGACAGCGGGCAGGAGTTCGATGGGGTGCAGCATGTTGCCTCGGGTGCTTCTTTTCTGTGCTTCGAGACAGATTCCGACACCGGAAAGGTGAAGCAGGACTTGAAGACTCCAAGTAAGATTGTTGTGCTTCCATTGCCAGGGCCCCAACAGCATACTGAGAATCACCCCGATACTCCAGATTATAGTGTCAGTCTCGAAACAGGATCTGGTATGACTGAAGATGTAGTTGAGCCCGATATCAAGTCGGACGCGGGATCGAACCACAATGTCATCTCAGGTCTTCCAATCATTAATGCGTCGTTCGATGAAGAAGCCTTGGAAACGGCACCCGGGCTGACCTACAACAACAACAACAACAACAGCGGCTCTGGCATGTTCGGTCTCTTTGGCATGGATGCGACTGCCGATACGAACCTGATCGACGCATCTTTTTTCCACCACAATGTAGACCCGGATTACACCCTGAATCAAGGTTTAGGCTCCACTGATTTTACCTATCCGTTTGGCGGCCAAGATTGGACTGCTGGCTCAAAGAACGCATCAGCATCAACGTCTCAATATGTCGACACAGGCAGTGGTAACTACATGTATGGCAATCAGGAGCGAAGCATTCTTCCTGAAACTCCCCTGAACGCCTTCAGCCCTTCATCAATCGCAACTCAATCATTCGATACTTCAGGGTTGAGAACTTCGTCATTCGGAATTCCAGGATTCGGTACTTCAGAAACGGCTTCCGGCTATAATTTTCCCGTTTTTGAAGACAACCAGGGACTTGGACAATATAGCACCGACAACAACAAGGATATACGATTCACTCCGGCTAATCCTTCCTTCTCAGCGCCTCCGCGGCCTTCGGTGGTTACTCGGCAAGCGGATCAGCCAAGCGTCTCCAGTGAACCGTTCTCAGCCACCTCCTCGAACAACAACCCAACCCCAACTGTTGTCCCAGCGGGCGACGCAAATGCCATGCCGGCTCTTGATTTCGGTGGGCCGTTCTTTGGCGCAGAGCTTGATGATCCGCTAACGAATCCAATGGACCTTGATGCTCTTGATAGAGAGTGGGACGGAGCTTATGAAGATCATCGGAATGCGTGAACGACCCCATACGGTCCGAAGTCTGCATTGCCAAATTGATCTTTCAACATTCGTGGTTCAGGACGGTCTTGTGCATTGAGGTACTATCAACGCCTTCAAGTCTAGAGCCACCATTGGTTTTACCTATATGGTACGAGCTTCTTATTGGTCTAAGGGGACAATGGATCCGACAATTTTCGTGGACGTGAATCTGGACAGGGGCTTTTGGAGACTCCTTCAACGCAAAGAACTTATTCTCTTGCTCATGAAGGTCTTTCCAAAGTTTCGTCATAGTTCTTACGTACCTTTCAATTCTCTCTTATTGCTCTTATGGTGGTTCGGTAGCAGGGATCTCACATTCAGTGTTTGCGGTACCACCATAGCCCTGTCTTGCGCCACCACTGTATCTTTCGATTCATGGAGTGTTCTAAGCAAGCTTCAGAGCACACCTTTTTTCCAATCACGTTGTGCAATACACCATATTCCTTTTCGAGCATTCAACACGTAAGCTCGTCCGCTCCTCTCTGTTGGAGCTTTCGGATGGCATAGAGCTATCCCAAACTCGACAGCCACCTTCGGTAGGGTTTTACTTGTGGGGAGCCTCACTTAGATAGACTGAAATTCAAGCATGTTTCTCAACGATTGGCTTCGGACATGCTGTTCTGGTTCAGACTTAGTTGCTTACCACGCAATCCATATCAGTGCAGTGACCAAGCTCGTTGCCTCGAAGGTGGTCGGCTCATGCAGTTGCAGCTATACGTCACACTCAGCCGCTTCGGGTCTTTCGCATCAGCTGCGTAAGACTATATAAGGTCGGGTTATATATTTCAGTACTTACCTTGTCTGAACTTTGATTTTGCGGTCGTTGCTGTCATTCAAGTGTGAAGTCCTGTCCATGATTGTTAAGGACACCAACCTGATTCTGAGCTTTTGAGAACAGCAGTACCTCTCAAGCAATACCTCTCAAGCACCAGATCCTTGGGTCAGTCGCTCCAAGGCTATTTGTGATGGAGGGTCTGAAGAGAAGGAAGGGAAGAACATTGACATTGGGGTGGAAGTAAACGACGATGGTGCTAAAGAGGTAATCTCACACTAGCGAACGCCGCGACGATGATGTGCTGCCTCATATGTAAACGTGGGGTATTGGACGCTTCAAGAGCTTAAAAGCATTTGCTTACGTGTTTGAACATAGTATCATCTCTTACGCACGTGCGAGCTTTCGGAAAGACGTGGTTGGTTCTCATGAGCCCTGAACAGATTTCTCGAAGCGAGGCAGGAGCCCTAAGAGCCTAGCGAGAGATGCATTGGACTGTTGAAGTGCAATATACAAACTTGTGGGGTAAAGCTCACGTTACCTTGTTCATGTTCTGCGTGAGATTCCAGGAGTGGTGGGACCCAGCCAGCTTATACTGGGGTTACTTTTCCATAGTATATCTGACTTTTGAAGGACGCTTGGCGATGCAGAGCTTCATTCCAAACGATACTACAGTTCAACTGATAGACACTGATCTGATCCTGAGCGAGCGGGCTGACAGATTATCTTTACTTCATATTTGTCTGCCTAACTGTGATATACTTTCTTTGACTCAAGAACGTGAAGCAGAAGCTGCAGGTCTTCACTACCCTAGTGTTAGAGACCCTACGTCGATCGTGAATTCAAAGCGAATAGATTATGACGCAAGACTGGGGATCCAATGTGGCATGAAATTTCACCTCCAGATGGTCTATAGGAAAGGTTGTGAGTCAGTATCATCTCATCGTCAGATGTGTTTGAAGTTGCGTTACAACCACTTCCCGTTTCCCCCTAGAATGTAGTAGCAGATCTTGTATCTATAGCTAGTATAATCGTGCTCTAACGATGGTTTATAGTTGAGGTTGAGGAAGAGCTGGAGACGGCTGTCCGGAAACTGCCGGCGCTAATAGATCGAGCGGAATTACTTTCGACCAGAGATTCTCGAATTTTCCTAGCGTTGATATTTTAGCTACCTTATACATATTACAACACCTCTTTTCTCAGACTTCTGACATCGTCCTGTACATCAAACGTATCGTCCAATCTACGCAAACATGCAGCGGGCTTTAGCATCGAGGACTCGGGCCTCAATTCTGCCCTCAACATCCACATACTCTGGGTCTTTGTCAAGGATACGACCTGCCACAGTGACCGCAACCAGTATACAGCAGCAGAGATTCGCACACAAGGTAAGCTCCATTGCTACAGGGAATTGAGCCTTCTCTTGCTCCTCGTTGGAGCTTATACGCGAAGCGAGCTCGTTGTATTCCGGTCCTGCTCTGACAATTGAACATAGGATCTTAAATTCGGCGTAGAAGCTAGGGCTTCATTACTCAAAGGTGTCGACACTCTTTCGAAAGCTGTAGCGACAACTCTGGGACCGAAAGGCCGAAATGTTTTGATTGAATCAAGCTATGGTTCACCCAAAATAACCAAAGGTTTGTTCTTTTGGGAGAGCGCCAGATATAGCGCACAAATGCTAAATTGCCGTTCCAGATGGTGTCACTGTAGCCAAAGCCATTACTCTGCAAGATAAATTCGAAAATCTAGGCGCTCGTCTCCTCCAAGATGTTGCCTCAAAGACAAACGAAGTTGCCGGTGACGGAACGACAACCGCTACAGTGCTCGCCCGCTCTATCTTTTCAGAAACCGTTAAAAATGTTGCTGCTGGATGCAATCCTATGGACCTGAGAAGAGGCACACAAGCTGCGGTGGATGCGGTAGTAGAATACCTTAAGAAGAACAAGCGGGATATCACAACGGGTGAAGAGATTGCACAAGTAGCTACAATTAGCGCAAATGGCGATACACATGTCGGCAAGCTCATATCGAACGCAATGGAGAAAGTTGGAAAGGAGGGTGTAATTACCGTGAAGGAGGGCAAAACGATCGAGGATGAATTGGAAGTTACGGAGGGAATGAGATTTGATCGTGGGTTCACTTCAGCATACTTCATCACGGATACCAAGGCGCAGAAGGTCGAATTTGAAAAGCCCTTGATCCTTCTATCAGAGAAGAAGATATCTGCTGTTCAGGATATTATACCAGCGCTCGAAGCCTCTACGCAAATGCGTCGCCCACTCGTCATCATTGCCGAGGACATCGATGGGGAGGCACTAGCGGTCTGCATCCTCAACAAGCTACGCGGTCAACTTCAGGTCGCAGCAGTCAAGGCTCCTGGCTTTGGGGACAACCGTAAATCCATCCTTGGCGATCTTGGTATACTCACCAACGCAACCGTCTTCACTGACGAGCTCGACATTAAGCTTGAGAAAGCTACTCTAGAAATGCTTGGCTCGACTGGATCCATCACAATCACTAAAGAGGATACCATAATACTCAACGGAGAGGGTAGTAAGGATGCCATCGCCCAGAGATGCGAACAGATCCGCGGTGTAATGAACGACCCATCAACATCAGACTACGAGAAGGAAAAGCTCCAAGAGCGTCTAGCAAAATTGTCTGGGGGCGTCGCTGTAATCAAGGTTGGAGGGGCATCAGAAATTGAGGTCGGCGAGAAAAAGGACCGTGTGGTTGACGCTTTGAACGCAACACGCGCCGCTGTCGAGGAAGGTATCCTGCCTGGCGGTGGTACCGCTTTGCTGAAGGCTGCAGCAAATGCACTAGGCACCGTCAAGCCATCAAATTTCGATCAACAGCTCGGTGTAAGCATAATCAAGAGCGCAATTACCAAGCCTGCTAGAACCATTATCGAGAACGCTGGGACCGAAGGAAGTGTTGTGGTTGGCAAGCTCATGGACGAATTTGGATCAGACTTTAACAAAGGATTCGACAGCGCCAAGGGCGATTACGTCGACATGATCGCCTCTGGTATCGTCGATCCCTTCAAGGTTGTTCGTACTGCCCTCGTCGATGCCAGCGGTGTCGCGTCACTACTCGGTACTACTGAAGTTGTCATTGCTGAGGCTCCTGAGGAGAAAGGCCCGCCAGCAGCAGGTGGAATGGGTGGTGGTATGGGAGGCATGGGCGGGATGGGTGGTGGCGGAATGTTCTAAGCCTGATACCATTCTCCTTCCAGCGCTTACATATTTTTTCACCCGTTCACGAGCACTTGTCCTCTCGTCCCTTCATATCTCTCCACTCAAGTCGCTCAGATCCCTTTGTGTCTTGATTTTCTTATAGCATTTTCAAAAGCGACTACCTACCTTGTAACAACACACTTGTACAAACCAGATACCTAGGAATAATACAATACAAATTGGAGATCAAGCGCAAACAGCATGCTCTGCGACTTGAGTGAAATCTATACTTCATTCTGTGGTGGGGTTACAATCACTATCGTTGCGACGCTAAATAGAATATAAACAAGCTTCCCCCACCAAGCGACGCATCAAACCTTCGTACCACTCACTTCCTCCTCTGACTCGCATCAACAAAGAATCTTAAGCGAACTATCTGGTCACCCCTAACAGTATCTCCTTGTCAACTCGCATTGTCTGGTACGGTTTTTGACTTCGTCTTCCGCCCTGGGGACACCGAGTCCTCAAGCTTTCCGTCCTTGTCACTGCGCTAGGCTGCCCACATCGTTTACCGATCACCTATCACGCTGACATTTCTTGGGAAGAGCAGTTCCTTTGACACTTTTCTCCTTCTCTTCTATCGGGTTGCTTTCCCGCGGTCATGGTAGGCACCGCCTTTTCTCATGCCTATCTCATTGGCCGCTCGCACGTGCCTCTGCTGACATCCCTCGAAGAGTAGTAAAACTGGGTACGAAATTTTCCTACCTACACACCGAGCTCTAATATCGGTCGCTGTGGTCAGTTTTCAGTACACCAGAGGACTAGGCTAATGTATCGCCATCCCACAGAGCCGCCGTTGCACCCGAGTGCGTCACGGAGTACGAGGAGCTCAAACTCGGCAAGAAAACCAAATACATCATATACAAGCTCTCAGACGATTACAAACAAATCGTTGTAGAAGACAAATCGACAGATGGGAACTGGGAATCGTTCCAGAACAAGCTCCTCAACGCCAAAGCCAGCCACAAAGGCAAGGAAGGTAAAGGGCCTCGATATGCGGTCTATGACTTTGAATATGAGCTTCCTGGTGGGGAAGGGACGAGGTTAGCGGAGGTCATACTATTCATATCCGATAGCGCTGACACAGCTGTAGGAACAAGATCGTATTTATCTCATGGTCACCAGATGAAGGCACGCTCATTGGTGTATGCGTTCCGTTTCCCTAATATATATTTCAAGGAGATCGGCTGATTATGCAATAATATAGCCTCGTATGACATATGCCTCGTCGAAAGAAGCCCTGAAGACGGCACTTGTCGGCATCGCCGCTGAAGTACAAGCCAACCGAGACGACGAAATCGAGTACGAAACTATCCTAAAGGATATAACTAAAGGAAAGCGCTGAGATGAAGTTTGAGTGCTGGCTTTCGTTCGGGATGAGGTCCGCCCTCTGAGCACACAGTTATTAAGTCTTGAGATTGGTCGGGTGGAATGTGCTACATAGACTCGAGTTCTTTATCATCAATCTCAGAAAAATTTTGACACGCAAGTTTTCGAGTGGCACCGTTGCTGGCTCTGACCCTGTGAACTTGAACGTTCTCGAAATGCATCAGCCAGTTGCGAAAGTCGTGATGCCTTTTTCATAAAAGAGAAAACATTACGAGAAATCGAGATGTCCCGGTGGGTGGCCATAAATGAAAGCGACCCTTTGGTGATTTTTAAATACTGGACCATCTCAGAATGTGTACGTTACTGCTCAAACTTCAAGTCCACTCCCACCACCAACCTCCCACGCCTATCCAGCCCCCCTTTCCCTCCAGGCCCCCCTAAACGCCTCGAAAACCTCCCCCGCCTTCCCCTCATCCCGCAACCTCTGCACCAAAAATCCCCTCAAATCCCCCCAAAACTCCTCCGTCCCCAGCACCTCCTCCCCACTCGGCCCCTGCGCCACCGGCGGTGTATCAACCTCCATCTCCGTTGTGGGTTCCGACTTCTTAGAATCATCCGCGCCGCCGACACCACCAATAATCATAACGCTAAACTCCACCCCCTCGGCCCCAACCTCCAAGTCCCCAACAACATCCTTGACGCTCTTACTATCCGCACACGGCTTCTTCTGCCACAGCACCCTCACCTTGCCCACCCCCTCCAACCCCACCTCCCGCGCCACCGCATTTTTCAAATCCAAGATACTAGTATCCAAACTCTGCTCCTGCAGCTTCATCTCCAGCGGGGGGTTCCTCATCGACTTTAGCGTTATGGAAACGGTTTTTTGGGCGCCGGGGGCGGGCTTTTGGGAGGCGCGGGTCATGGGTTTGGACATGCGGGGGAGGGTGTAGGGGCCCTTTGGGGTGAAGGTTTTGGGGTCGGAGATGTGGTCGGCGGGGAGTTTGAGGGGGCGGGCGTCGAGGGTGGAGAGGAAGGATTTGGCGAAGGAGAGTTCGGTCATTTTTGCGGTTTTTTGGGGGGGTGTTTTGGGGGATGGGTGTTGAGGGCTGAGGTGGGTTGGAGCGGAGGGTTTGGGGGATATCGGCCTTGAGCGGTAGGGCTGGTTATCTGATTGCGCTAGGGTTTAAAGGCGCTGTTTTAATTTTGACGTCGAGGGTCAAAGTTGTGTTGGATTGTGCATCGTTGCTGAGTCTCTGTGACAGATGCAAATCGAAACCTACGTTACTGGACCATTAGGTGCACTAAAAACACCAAACATGGCAAATAAGTGTTCTACACAATTGCCACCTAGTTTGAGTTAATTTCTAATAGAACCAGTTGTTTCTCAGACGAGTGGAAAGATTGGCCTTGGAAGCTTTGACTGGCAGGTAGCCACCAGGAGGAGAACTTCATCTTGCTGGTGCCAGACATAGACAGGTCGATAACGTGTTAAAAGTATACAGGTCTGATCTATATTATACTTTTCACCACTCCCATTCTTTGTGCAAACTCAGAGGTCTCTAATATTATTCTCGACCTCTTTCTAAAAACCAGTCCAGACTTCATCTCAAGAGCTGTTCTTATCCGTCTCAATTTCTCAACCACCCCCTCCTCCCCCCCAACACCCAATTGTCTAGCAAAAGGCTCGACAGGTTTTCCTACTTTCATTGGCATACGCAAACTATCAGCGAAGACAAAAGCGCACATCTTCAAGTAAAAAGAAACACCCTCACGCAATGGCCACCGGCCTCTCCCCTACCCTAAGAATCCGTCTCTCCCTCTCTACCCCGATATTCCGCAGATTTTCATCCCTCGAATTGCAGCTACCCACTCTAACCGTCAGCACAACCCTCCACAGCCCCCACCCCATCACCCTCGACACCCGCGGCCCCCTCCAAAACGGTACCGTCCTCACCAATGCCTCCTTCTCTTTCCAGCATTTCTCTTTCTACGACCTAACCACCGACCAACCATTTACTTACCCCGCCGAGGAACGAGAGTGCGGTAATCCAGGCGGCACGCTGAGTGCGTACGACTTGTTGACCCTGCAGCCGGACAAGGAGTACGTTACCTATGGGGTAATGGAGGATTTCTGGGTGCCCTTGGGGATGTTGGAGGTGGGACACGAGTATAGGATTAGCTTAGAACCTGTGAACGTGTGGTGGACGTATAGGACACAGAAGGAATTGCTTGGGGAAAAGGGATACTTGGAGGTTGATGAGGGAGAAATGGCGAGAGGGCCGCTTGTGAGGGTGGAGTCGGGGGATGAGTTGAGACTCAAGGTGGAAGAATAGGTATGTACGCGTTGTTACGCAGTACGGGACAACTTGAATGTGGACGATGTGCCAACGAGATTAAGTTTGGTACTTAGTGGTGAGGAGGGGTAGAGGAGCTGCAGGGGCGGCGCGGCGGAGTGAGAACAAAGACTTTACACTCAGATCTAAATGGCGCTTTGGATCGAATTACAAAACTCAAAGGTCTTCTCGAATTGGAAAAACGTCCATTTCTACATCCATCAAGCCAACGTCTCTTTGATCCACATTGACCTCTTCTGACCGGCCCTTTACAGGTGGAACAAGTACAATCTCACCCAACAACTTCACAAATGCTTAGGGGGGGAAAGCTAACGGGGGTCTCGTGCTCTTCGACAGGTACCTTACGCTGGAGATCTGAGTTGACTTATGGGGGGCGGTTGGAAAATGCCAAGTAAATCTGCATGGAGATGCCCACACTCGCAGACCAAAGCCCCGGTTCCAATAGACACCATTATCGCATTCCTCTGGCCTCTACAACTTGCCCCTTACTTTGCGATCTTATCATCAACCACAGCCGACTCATGAGCAGAAAACGATAGGGGGTAATGGTGGATCATAGGAATGAAAAGTGCACAAAAGGAGCGTGTAGGCGTGACGATAGTCTTTGACATGTCGAGTTAGATCTCAGAAACCGAAAGCTATGTGCTGGATTTCTTACCGGCTACAAGGCTCAGGTCAACTGAAAAAAAAAAACTCTTTTTGGTACCATCTACGTTGCTGCTGCTCATCTTTCGCATATTGCACCACGTACCCCGATACCACGTCCTCTCCGTATTGTCAAAGTTTGAGGGAGTGCTCTTGATTCCCCGCAAAATTGATGGAGGGAAAAAACGTTATATGGGTGGTGAAGGTTACATGGATGACCAGCACCTACTGTACGTATAGTAGGTGTCAGCGTGGCAACGATTGGTTTAAATTCTTTTACACAATTTGCTTCAAACTCTTTTGCGTAATTTGCACCAAATTCTTTGCCATGTATATGTCAAGTCTCGGTTTTCGACCCTGGTTTTCAGCTAAACCACCCCTGGTGGCCTAAAACCATTCCCTTTTCTCTCGTTTTGTGAAGAAGCAAGCAAAAGTGGGCGAGGCTTTAAGCTGACAGGCCAAGTCGCCGAGGCGAATTCAAAGTGTCTGTCTGCACTCATGTATGCCAGGACACTGTTAGGGTATATAGCCATGTAGTCATATCGTCGTGTTGCTTTTCAGCAAACTACAACTGATAGATTTCCATAGACTTCTTGTCTGGGCCTATCTAAGGCTCTCCCACATATTTTATAACAAAATGGAGCTTGAATCCAGAGGACTGAGGAGGGCCTAGGGGTAGCGTTCCTGTATATAAAATAGCGTGCTCACCTACCACTTAGGGTCTCGCCCACGCGCCTAGGTACATCACCAATACATCTATCTAGGACCTGAACTCTTTACCTCTCCATGTCATCGACATTGAGAAGAACATCATTACTTCTTCGCCTCCGCGTACTTGAATATGAACATGGCGATTATAGTGCAAACACTAAGCGTGGCACTCCAAAGGCGCGAAAACGCTAAATCTCGCGATAGCAAACTGTTTGGTGCAGTAAGCCAGAACTTCGACTACAAGATTGAACATCAGGAAAAGTGCGATATTTCCGATGAGATCGGGAACTGCGAAGCCTTCCTTTAGATACAGGACCCATTCATATGATGGGTCGTTGGGATGTGCTAACAATGGCTCGATGATTTTCTTCGGGCAAACTTTGAAGATCAAGTTTGGGTTCTTCCGAAGGCGGCCATTTATCAGGGTGGAGGAAGCCGTAGCTATCTCGCTCATAGGGGGGGTTCTTAGATTTCGTACTATTGGTCGGCAGCTGATCTGATTCGAACCCGCGAAAGGCTCTGTACCTTACGATAGCGTTCGCTGCAGCTTCTCGAAGATCGTTTGACGCTCCTTTGATCGCGCGGTGCAAGCTTCGACAGATGTGCCCAGATGTAATCTTAGCTTTACAATTCAATCGAAAGGCTAGCGCACCATGAGGATGTTCCCAGTGATGTAATAATCAGTCGTTCGTTATATTTGGTGAAGTTTTCGACGGTCGTGAATCCCATTGATGATATTGTACTCATTCTCGTGAAGACTTTCATTCTTCAAAAATCAGCGATACGCTGTTATTAGTTCTGATGTTCAATGTCAGTCGAAACTGCAACAAGTCAGTATACTTCTGATATTATGACAGATTCAATGTTATGAAGAAAGCGCATCTGCACAAACGAGATCTTCTTAACCTTTTTCCACGAAAATAGCGCATTTCTCGATATCGGAGGTATTCTTGCCGGAATAAACGAAACATTTCAACATCATTGCAGAGCTTTTGTACATTCACGTGAATGGTCTTTCCTGCGTACTTGTAGAAATCAAAGCAAAGAAGCAGCCATCTAAGCTTGAATTCGTCACGTAAAGTACTTGACGTTGCATTAGTCACATCATCTTCTGTGTCCTGAGCGGACGGCTGATCTGACGATTGGGTTGCACAGGCTAATGAACGCTGATGAGAGGAGCTAGCATGGTCGTTACTCGCACTATCTTCAGGCGGAGCGGCAGATGAGGACTGAATGCTGTTGTTATCTTGAGCTTGTAGCTTGTCTATGTTTGTCTGATAACCTGACACAGTGAGTAATCCAAAAAGTCTTCGTGCATCCGAAGATGTATTAACAAAGTCTTCGTAAAATCCTCGACCACAGTTCTGGTTTTGATCAGGTTATTGGCACATAGTGGGATAGAGAGTACTCACGCATGTTCATCGCACTCGGTCGAAACCGATGCATAGTGGATGCTCGTACAAACCGGCGACCATGGAATTTATGAATAAGGAATAAAGCATGAACAGCACGCTTTTTAAGTTCAATAACGCTTGCAAAGCATCTGAAGCGATGACCGGCAATTGGCTCGTAGCTTTAGTTTGGTCGAGATTCATTTGTGGACGTGGAAATGCAAATTCTCGGACTTCGTCTTTGAGCTTGAGGAAAGCTTTCGAATTGACCATGAAAGCCTTCAGGTGTTCCAGAGTAGTACTGTTTGAAGGTTCTAAGGGGTATCAAAGCTCTTTGAAAGCCGCAGGAACAGTTGTTTTATTGGTGACTGCCCACAAGAACAGCGAGAAGTGAAGCGGTTTTCAAGTGGAAGATGACGGTATGGAAGAGTGTGCCGCAAAAGTTCAGCGAGACACCGACACGGTGCACTGAAGTGACGAGCATAACGGTAGGCGCATGGTAAATCACAATAGTCCTCTACGTCGAGGTAGGGGGTGCGTTGGCGGTAATCAACTCGCGTCACTAGCATGCATAAGATTCTCTGGCTTCTGAATGAGGTCGCTCTGCATATGGAAAATATGAATTGCAACTGCACCCAAATTACATACTCCGCTCTGAGCAGTGGCAAATAAAACCCACAAAACTGGTCCAACGATGGGATTCTTTCACAGCCGACCGCAATAAAATTCGCAACGGAACCTGCACCACGCTTATCGTGTCCGCATGGTCTGCATATCAATTGCACGCCAAGGTTCGAAGAAACAAGGCTTGCAAGGTCCACCCCGTAGTCAAATGAGCGACCCCGTAATTTGTTGCTGCTACTTTTGATCTCTCGTGGCGACTAAATCTAGCACGCCGTATCCGTTATCGAGGGCCTCCTCCCTCTTGCACTTTGCGGCGATACGCTAGGCTACCTTTTATGGCGACAATTTTCCCTTGACAGCTGACGTGTATAATCATTCACCCGGGATTCGTGTCTGTTCCGGCAGCGCAAGATATGTCACTAGTAAGCGCATCATCGTAGCAGATACCAATCCCGTGGATATTGTCGAAAAGTATATCGTACCACTCTTTAAGACTAAGCCGCCCATTTTGACTTTTGAACGCAAGGGGGAATTAGTCTTGAGACAGATGCACATATTGAAGCAGTCGTCGTTTTCAATGACAGCGGCAAGTAGGCTACTCGGAAGTAGTCCAAGATGTCAGTGAAGAGGTACATCTCCCACAACCAACGCCGAGGCCGAGTCAATACCTTCACTGAGCTACCCGTTCTGCGGTCTCGAGACCTGTTCCCATGCCGCAATTACAAAGCGTTGTCTTGCAGGAAATGTCAAATCTAACGGGCTTGTTGCCAAACTGGACAAGAAAGTAGGAAGGTTGTCGCGGTAAAAGTAGATCCGCCGTCCGTTTCTCGCGCATACTGATGCTGTCAGATCGTGGGGGGATAGGTTTTTAGGGGATCTTGAGCCATTTTGAATAGGGTGATTCTGGGTATTCCAGGCAACTTAGTCGTAATGGAGGCATACAATATCTTCTGGGCGTCCAAACACCATCTGAGATGTGTATCTCTGCGAGCATCGCATTTGGAGTACACTTCGCCCTCTGCACAAGGGTGTGTATGACAGGTGATAGAGAGGGTCTAAATCAATGTAGGGGGGAATGAAACAATATATGTAATCAAAAAGACCCGAGAAACTGTAAAGAAACGATGAGCATGAGCTCAAAGAGCGGAATAGGCATGGACGGATCGTTTTTATAGGCCTTACGCTCATTATCACTTCCATTACCTCCCTTGCTCGTGTGGGGTTTGTCCGAAGAATTAGGGAGATCCAGTCCGCGGAGCATGTTGACTAGTGCCGCTAGTAGGCACCCAATATTTGAATTCAACCCTTCTTTGGCCCCGGTGTTGCTCTTTGAGCTTTTCCATTGGAGTCTCCGACTAGACATGAGTCAAGCGATATGTGGATAAGGTGATGGACAGAAGACGAGAGACCTACCAGCGTGTTTTTGGGAGTTTGCTTGGGCTCCTGAACGGTGTACTGCACCTGACGTTGACTGCAACCGACGTAGGCTGCAATTGCTTGGTAAGTCCAGCCAATAGAGCGAAGCGTGGTGATTCTAATGCGATCATCGTGTGTAATACGCGATCTAGGAGTCGATGAAGCCTTTGGAACCTCTGGAACTGGAGCTGAAGCTTGGGATGGAGTCGATGAAGCCTCGGGGATCTCTGGAACAGAAGTTGAAGTTTGGGATGAAGTCGACGGAGCCTCTGGAACCTCTGGAACAGAAGTTGAAGTTTGGCATGAAGTCGATGGAGCCTCTGGAACCTCTGGAGCCTCTGGAACCTCTGGAACAGAAGCTGAAGCTTGGGTTTGGGTCGATGAAGTGTCCATAATTGCTTGTTAAATGTATGAAGGTTTAGTCGCATGTGTGGAATCTTCAATGGCCTTAATGTACCGTAGCGCGCGGGTAAGAGAACCGAATCCTCACTAAGGTATCTTTACTATTATATCTACGGAGTACCTACGAACCACGTTATCTTGAAGGTCTGGATCTGAACCTTGGAACTCATAGAATAGAAGAGTAGAAAGACTGGCTACTAGACTGTATCCCTTTTCGGTGCAATTGGGTTTCGCGGTACGGCTTTTCCGTGCCCGTAGTAATATTCCTTACAGTCTAAACTAGTGATCCGTGATATTTCATACACTAGTCCGAGTACGTGATAACGTAACGGGCACGAACTTTTTGATCGTAAAGAAATCCAATATCAGCAAATCATCCTTGCACGTCTGTAAAGCACGACCGTTCGAGAGTATGGGTGTGGGACGTCGTATGAAAAAGCAAGGCCCTCCCCCACCCCTAGACGAGTCTCGAATATCCTCATTCAAGAAACGAAAAGCTGCCGTGGTCGAGGAAAGCTCTAATGCGCGAGGAAAGAAGAGAAAAGTGTCTGGAGAAGTGAAAGCGCCTATCGCGGTCAAGAAGCCAGCTTATGAGGTCAAGGACTCGGGATTGACACAAGCCCCAAAGAGAAATTTCGCCAATGGCAAGACTACGCAGGCCGAGAAAGGCAGAAAACTAGCGGTAAAGCCTGTATCTAAAAAGGATGCTGTGTCTACGGCGGACAGCTCAGACGAAGATGCGGTCGAATTTCTGGGGGAAGCGTTGGAGGATGCAGATAGCGGCTCAGAGGGTTCGCAGGACGGTCTATTGGAAAGCGCAGATATTCTGCCGGACGAGTTTCTTGGATCTGGATCCTCTGTCTACGACTCGGATCCTCAGCACGAAAGGGCAATGTTTTCTGAAGATAATGACTCGGACGCGGAGGAGAGATTGACTGCAGCAAATATAGAGGGTCTATCCAGAGAGCTAGACGAGCAACAAGAAGAGGAGGCCGCGAAGGCACAATTAGAGCTGGAAGAAGCAGCGCTCCAAACCAATATTGACGGCGACAGACCCAGAGTGTTGGAAGACTCTGATGACGATCAAGATGGAATGACAGCACAATTACGTCTGGCGCCCGATCTCCAACTCCTCCGCTCGAGAATCACAGACACCATCCGCGTCCTCGACGACTTCTCCAAACTCTCTGAGCCTGGCCGCTCCCGCGCAGAATACACCACGCAGCTCCTAAAAGACATATGCCTCTACTACGGCTACTCCTCCTACCTCGCCGACAAGCTTTTCAACCTCTTCCCTCCGCGAGAAGCCTTTGCCTTCTTCGAAGCCAACGAAACCCCCCGTCCCGTCGTAATCCGCACAAACACCCTCCGTACGCACCGGCGCGATCTCGCTCAAGCACTCATAAATCGTGGCGTAACTCTTGAACCCGTAGGCAAATGGTCAAAAGTGGGCTTGCAAATTTTTGAATCCCAGGTCCCGTTGGGCGCTACCCCAGAATACCTAGCCGGTCACTACATTCTCCAGGCCGCCTCCTCCTTCCTCCCCGTCATGGCGCTCGCCCCACAAGAACACGAACGCATTCTTGACATGGCTGCCGCGCCGGGTGGGAAAACCACATACATCGCCGCCCTAATGAAAAACACTGGGTGCATATTCGCAAACGACAGCAACAAATCCCGTGCCAAAGGTCTCATCGGGAATATCCACCGTCTGGGAGCCAAGAACACCATCGTTTGTAATTATGACGCGCGCGAATTCCCCAAAGTAATCGGCGGCTTCGACCGCGTCCTTCTCGACGCTCCCTGCTCCGGCACAGGCGTCATAGCCAAAGATGCCAGCGTCAAAACTAACAAAACAGAAAAAGACTTCCAGCTCCTCCCGCATCTGCAGAAACAGCTTCTCCTCTGCGCCATCGACTCTGTCGATCACACCAGTAAAACTGGGGGTTATATAGTTTACTCGACGTGCAGTGTTACGGTTGAGGAGAACGAACAGGTAGTGCAGTATGCATTGTTAAAGAGACCGAACGTCAAACTCGTAGAGACGGGCTTAACTTTTGGTGTCGACGGATTCGCAAGCTACATGGGCAAGCAATTCTCGCCGCACATGAAAATGACGAGGCGCTACTATCCCCATACTTACAACGTCGACGGCTTCTTCGTGTCCAAGTTCCGCAAAACCGGGCCCAGCCCCGGTGCCACTGTAGCAGGGGGCGTCGACGGCATTGCGGGGAATGAGGATAGGGTGATGGTGGACAAAACGCCTGTTCCTGAAAATGAAAACGAGGAAGAAGAAATTTTCGGCGGCTTTGATGATGAGGGAGATGAGGTGTACATCGAGCGCGCGCGGAGGAGTCGGTTGAGGAGGAAGGGGGTTGATCCGAAGGCGAAGAAAGTCAATGGCACCACTCCAACAATAGCAAGTAGGAATGGAGGGGGAGATGGCGAGGTCGGTGGAGTCGCAGAAATAAAGGCAACGAAGGAGCATCGTGGGCACGCGAATGGCGAAATGAGGGACACCTCGAAAAGTACAAAGGAGACTGTGGAGGGGAAGGGGAAGGCGGTGAAAAGTGCTGCGGTAAAGATAAAGGCAGCAACGACGAGGATGAAGTAGGACTAGTCAATTTATGAACCCGGTGGATTGTATTCCGTACAAAGCCATCTACCATTCTAAACCCATAAACCTGCCAACCCCCTACTTTGAGGGCGGCTGAGGGCTTTTCGCAACGACCCCGGCAGCCAACTAGCATACTTTTATTCGAGATATCCCCCGTAACAGAAAGGCTTCAGGTACGATTACCCAAACATTGGTGGAGCAAAGTATCTTACAGTACAACGAAGATCCCTCAGGAGCATCCCGAAATATGGAAATATTCTAACAGAAAAAAATATATATCCGGGCAAACCCCATACAGAGCCATAGCTGAGAGACTTCATTTCTGCTTGTGTATGTATTATCTATGACAACAAACCACCCCTTCAGCGACCAATATTCAAGACAAGGTTCATCGCGCTGAAAAATTGTCTGGATAAATCGAAAATTTCTTAAATAATGTTTTCTGCAACGTTTTGCGGATGTGTCAGAACTGTGTTTACTACATTATATAGCAAAAAGAGCTCGCTTGATTTCTGAGGTGCTCTTTCCTGTGACTGTGAAATGTTCATGTATATGTTCAGAGAAATATTATTCTGAGATCAGAAAATATGCCTGCGAAGCTCGTTATTCTTGATATTGTCACGCGATGCAAGAATATTCTGGAACAAAGCTTTGCCTTAAAACAATACATTTCTTTAAAAAAGAATACAGTCATCGTAATTCTGGAGGAAAAGTTACGGTAGATCATTGCGGAAACCCCCTGGTCGCCCTTAAAGTACCTCTGCATATCTCCTTCCCATATCCCCTTCCCACCTCTCCAACCTCATGGACTCTCACCTCATCCCATCCGCTCGCCCTTCACCGCCCCTCATAGTCCACCACGAACGCATATATATCCCCTCTCACCGTATCTAATAGTAGAACTCCTTGATTCATCGGACTGCTACAACTTGAGGGAGCTATGGTCTGATAAAATATGCTATACATACCTGAACAGAAATGTTCCAAAGTGCGTTCACATTTTGGCCGATTCGTCAACCAACATGGTCATGCATTGCCAGACGGCTAAAGAGCTCAAATTCAATTCTTTCAGCCGCCTTGGGACCATTACGCACTTCACCCGCCATATCCGAACCAGGCGGGAAATCGGACTCGAACATGGGCTCGCCAGCACCTCTCATATTAGCCAAGACAGCCTGCCGAAAGTGCCACCGCAGAAGCTGATCCACGGGTTGATCGGGTTTATCGAGAAACTGCTGATCAAGATGTGTTCCAGCAATGCCTTTTGAATTTCTTCGGACACAACGATATTTTAGTTGTCCTGGAATAATGAGTTCATATAACTTGAAGGAGGAGAAGGTATACATGCATCAGGATCGGTTTGAGATTTCATAACCATCAAAAAGTACGTGTACATCAGCTCTTAACAATAGCCTGTTTTGCACCGAGTTGATGGGATCTGCTTTCTGAATAGTAATCCAAGGAGAGAAGTCGTGCTTATCCCAGTGCGCTTGGAACGCTAAAGGAACTATGTGCGCGGCCTCGAACCCTTGCCAATTGCCGTATTCTGCCTGTACAGCTTCTTCCCCTGTGATCACACATCGCCGGTCTCGTAGACGTACGCTGTCACGAAAGGATTGGAGACGAGTTCCGGTGTTGATAGAAGTTGCCCGAGTAATCAAAGGCTCGTCCGTAAGTGTGAAGGAACCTGTTAATAACTGATTAGCTACCTATAGCAGAGAAAGAGTAATATAGACTCACCTGTGATATAGTGTTTCCCTGCCTGAAGCGCATAATTATCCTTCCCAACTAGGATCTTATTCTCGTCTCGCAAGGAGAAGGTTCATCACAGGCCAGGAGAATGTCTAATATGGAGTAGAAGTTGTTGTTCGTGATGCCATTGGTGAGTACGAGGCCGCCGAGTTCTTCTTCGGGATTTTCGGCATCGTAGAAATGAACGTTTCGTCCACTTGATCAATTAGGGGGCATAGCGAAAGATGAAACGGAGTGTTACCCGGAGGATTGGGGTGGCACCCAATACACCCAGTCCAAGAGGTGGGTTTGGGGCCTGTTCTCAGCATCTTGGGTTGATGGGTGGGGGGTTTACTGGGAGAGCCCAAGCACACGTACTGGGTGCCGAGGCCCAGATAAGATCAGATTAGATAAGATACGATAAGGAAATTCCCCCCACCCTCTTTCAACTATCATAAACATGCAAGCAATTTCCACTCGTTGGTCGTCTGCTCGCAATTATCATACGCAATGATAAAGATGTTGCTCTGCCCCAAACCCGTAGTATGTGCCGCAGTGCTCCAACTGTTTCTCGATGGTGTTCAATATCGTATATTAGAAGACGTTGAAGCACGACTGTGGCCAATGAGTAACACATTTTGCATCTCGTCAGGCCTACTAGAGGCATCGCAGAAGCGATTACAAAGTCACTCTAGGCGGTTTGGGGCACGGAAACCCCTTCTGAATGTCTCCACCAATTCCGGAAGCTCGCCCGCTCTTGCAAGCGCCGCTCCAGCAACACCCGCAGCTTTGATACCGCCCAAAGCCCCTCCGCCCATCGCCGCACCCTGACACCAAGAAAAGAGACTGCCAGCCTTGACCGCCCCAATCGATGCTTGCCAAGCTGCAGCAACAGAGTTGGCCGCTGGCCCCGCAGCCGTGAATCCGATAGCTCCGAGTGCGGGCACCGCGAAGAACGATAGAGCAGAGACAGTAGCGCCCACTACTTGAAGACCTGTGAGCACTGGATGAGCTTTGGCATAGTTTGTCGTGGCTTGGAAAAGAGTGACGTCTTGTGGTTTCACTATGAAAAATCAGAAACTCTCGCGAAACGTCTAGGATCAGGTATACCTCGTCTCGTTAGCTCCTGCGAGAATTCTGCACTCCAGCCCGAAAGGATGAATAGTAGCACATTGGGCAAAGCAGCGATGTCATCAGGAAAATCCCCGTTAATGAAGCGATGTTGCACCTCATTGTCGGTCAATCCTTCGAGCGGCTTCCTTCCGGTCATGATCTCGTAGAGCAGACTAGCCATTGCGAACCTTTCGGCTCTTCTGACCTTTTCTTCGTGATCCAAACCATATAAAACGCTTGACGGGATCTGAAAGCGAGCGGGATAGCCCTCAACGAGGTCACCTTCCAATTCTGGCATCGAAAGAGACTCGATAGATCCGTCTAATCCAGCAACAAAATCCCATGGCCGAATGCTGTTGTGGGGTTCCCCGGTTTGCCCAAAGTGCTTGATCATCTCGTTGGCCCAGCGTGTGCGTATCTCGGTTCTTATGTCAGGATAGTCGCTAAGAGGGAGCATTGTCGCTTCCTGTGGCTGCTCACTGTCACCATCACTGTCTTCAACCTTCTTCACGCGGACGCGACAAGTAAGCTGTGCGGATGCCATCTTTCGAGACAGTGTAAGACGAGCTTGGATAGCCAGCTTGTGGCATGGTCAAGCGAAAGGGAAACGCAGGCCCAAGGTAATGTGGTGCTGAGTAAGGTAAACCCGTGTATTTGTCTCGTTGACTTATGCAGACTCCGCTACCCCACTCTCGATACTCCAATCACGTCTATATCATCCTGCAGACCGACCGTTCGGGCACTCGAGAACAAACTACCATCTACGCGCAGTGCAGAATAAGCCGATGGCTTCCCCTTCGGCCCAAATACTGCGGCGTACTGCACTTCCATGGCACTATTGAAGAGAAAGTGAATGACATCTACGACACGTAAAAATCCTGCTACAAGGTTGCTCGAAAGCGCCTCTATGGAAGGAAAAAACCATCATTTTATTACAGGGCTCAATACACTTCATTTATTCTCTTCTGAATTGATCGTCGACCTCTAGTCGAATGCCTAGAGGTTGTTGATGAAGAAATTAACAACCACATCGAATCACCTAGAGGTTGTTGATGAAGAAATTGCACATCGAATCAACAATTCAAGAAGTTAGTAACGTGACGCTTATAACAGTTTGAGCAAATACTCGTCGGGGCAAACTAGAAAACTTAAGACTTGGAAGAAAGAGTCTTTAGACTTCGATACTCCACAAGAAGCCGTTGCCTATATTGTGGCTTTGGTTCTGCAGAAAGGATAATCATCTTCAGTCATGAGTCATACATTAGCAGCATGAAAGTCGAACGAAGACACAAAAGGACGGATATCTGTCAAAGATCTCTGCTCGTAAACTGCCCTTGTACATATAGTGTGACAGACATGGATTTATTTGAGATGGAGCACGCATAATGCCATATCGACTGCATCTGTCCATTCAACCTGGCATATTCACTTTTGTCAGAACTGCTACGAATTTATAGAAGGAAAAGACGTCAAAATGCAGGCGTTGAGTCAATGGCACCTCTCGAGCAATTGCCGCTTCACTATCTTCTGGCTCACCAAGTCAGCAAGCGCAATCTTCGCAGTTCCATCTTTTCAAGATTGTGTTCGATGTACTCCGCCGCCTTTCGAAAAGTAGTCTTGCAGCCTTGACATGCGTCACCCTCGAGATGCGGCATTAAGCCACTCTAATAGATACTCATAGTTACTAGCTTAATGGTGAGTCTCTTCCCTTGCATCGTCTCTCACTGATGTCCGTAACAAAGATTCAGTATCCCACATTTCTATGACAGCCGTTGAATCTCTGTAAGCAGCCACAAAAAGCATCTTGCCTATCATGGCCATTCGCCACACTGCGCCGGCATTCCCGCTCAGCTCCCGTACCAACGAGCCAGAATCCGGGTTCCAAACACGAACTCGTCCATCAGACCCACCTGTGACGATGTTTGAACTGTTCACTATCATAGCCGTCACCGACTTTTCATGTTCTGCTATGGTCTGCAAACGCGTAACATCGTTCATGCCCCATTCGCACCAACTGCCCGAACTCGTGGAAACCAGTGTTGCACCACGGAATTCGAGCTGGTTTACAAGGGAAGTATGACCTTGCAATTGAGCGAGACAGGAGCTACGGGGGCACACCAATCAGCCGCTGTAATGTCTAGCATTTCGGATGCGCGAGACCCAGACGACGCGTCAAGCAACATACTCATCATCTACCTTCCACACTCGAATGGTTGTGTCTTTCGATCCGGTGCTCACCAACCATTCACTGCGAGCGCGTGGATTTCACCGGTATGACCCATCAACGTATGCACACATTCGCCCGTGGAAATACTCCATATTTTGGCAGTTTTGTCGTCGCTTGCGGAGAATACCCTGTCCTCGTTTATTGCTACGCAACAAACTGTCTATCTGTGGCCCACGAGTGACCTGATGAAGCTGCCCCGAACGCCATGTTTCCTAGAAGCCTCATTGTCCCGGGCAGTAATGCTCTCTATGTATCATGTCCCGGAACCTGATGTGCTTCTGGGAGAGCTCTCTTTCCTGGGACTAGCTTGCCTCCCAGGAGACGTTTCCCAGGAAGCAAATCGCTCCCAACCGTATACCAGTCTTGGAAATATCTCTTAGGACAGCCCTTCGCTTATAGTATTATTCCATCCTAAGCCTGACCACCTTTGTCGTATCTCCTAAAGCTAAAACCGTCGACAAAGGGTGAGCGATAGATAACAATAAGCAAGGATGAGAGATGGGCGCACGAGAATAAAGAAGCAAAAGGCGAGATGTAGAGCGATAAACCGTCGTGTGCAAAAACCTATGCCGATCCTCGAATTTACCGAGAGTTGACTTGATATCTTCAACCATGATAGCGCTCGTGAAAGTCATTAACATTGCTATCACTATGCTCCTTTAAGCCGTCTTTTCAGAGCTTCATTCAACGTGATTTATAAGATCTTTAACATCACGTGATTGTTGTGTAGTCGTTAAAATTCTCAGTCCTACAGCACGTTATTACCACTTTAATCACTCATCTAACATATCAATAGAACAAAAAAAGTATAAAAAAAATCTTACAATTCAATCGATGCTATTTTGCAGTAATGTAACTTCTTGTTTTGGAAATTCATGATTGAACATGCAGAATTTTCGAGTTTTCAGATCTTTGTACAAGTCTGCATGCGTTATTTCAGTTCGCTTTTTTTATCTTTGCTTATTATTCTTTGCTTATATGGTTATAGAGGCTGAGTGAAGCATATAAGAAGCACTGAATGAAGGATATATGAAGCACTGAATGGAGCATATATTAAGCACTGAATGAAAGATTTACAGTGTGAGGTAATACTGAGATTGATTAGATATTGTGAGGATTTTCACTCGATTTCGACGTGCATCTCAAGAATATCTAGGTATGTTCAGGTACATCATAAAGATTCGATTACGATAATCGTTTACTACCACTTCCCCTTGTAGTCGTGTACTGTATTAATTGAGAATGCATACTATATCTTTGAAACAAATCGCCCTCCTCGCATTCCCAGAATCATTCTAAATTACTCGCTATACAGGTTGCCACACTACAAACGCCTCCCCCAGCGGCACTTTGCGTCATCAAGAAAACCATCGTCTCTCATATCCCATATAACCTCCATCATCCCGATGCCAAGCCCCTTTCCCCCGCCTTCTCTCAAAAAGTCTTCCAGATCTTCACCACAGCTCTAACACCCCTCCTGCAAACAGGACACACGCTAACCTGCCTCGCACACTCCACACAAGCGGTCACATGCCCACAATCATAAAATAGGGCGTCCATCTCCTGCTCGTAGCAAATCCGACACAGCTGTAATTCTTCATCTGCAACCTCGTACGTCATCGTCCCCTTCCCGAATCTCTTCCTTTTCTTGAATCCGCCGACATAGGTATTCCCCGTGCCGGCATACACCATTTTGCCTTGGCCGTCAGGTTCGTTGTCGGCCCAGGAGCCGGTGTAGGTGTCGCCGTTCGAAAACGCCATGGTGCCGTCGCCTGATTTGGTACCGCCGATAAAGTTACCAACGTAGGCGTCACCGGAGAGAGCAATGTGGGTGCCGGGGCCGTGGGGGCGCCCTGAGGACTGAGCAGTGGAGAGGTAGGGCGAAGAAAAATAGGATGAGACGAGGTGGGGAAGGGAGTATGAAGGGTTATCATAGTGGCGGAGGAACTTGAAGTAGGAGACTGGGGTTGAACATTTGCCGGAAGTCTCAAGACTTGTGATTCTGGAATAGCAGTTGTCGTTAGTAGAGAAACGTTATCACGTACCATACGAGGAAAATACTTACTCAGCTGCTGAGGGTCGGTGCTGTGCAATGAAAATGTCACCGTCACAGACATCTATTTCTGAGAAAGTCTGGTTGCTTTTGACAATATCAACATCGCTGAGCGCCGGGTACGACTCTCGGTAAATGTCAACTTCATCGGGATAACCAGGTCCAAGTAACTTCTGAACCGTATCCTTAACTTTTTCCTGCCGTTGGATTATGTAGCTTCCTTTCCCAAGCAGTATCTGATCTTGGTGACTGAATGTTTTTAGGAAAATGTAAGCCTTGTCCTCTTCCTCGTCGGAGTTTTGAGGACCGGGCTGCGCGGTCGCTGGCGCATCAAGGGGGATTTGTACTGCCGGCTCTGATACTCCATCCATTATAGTATCCTCATCTTCTGGGGCTCCACTCGTATCTGGGGAAGCACGCAGATTCTGTTCACCGTCACCGACCAGCGATGTACTGGCTAGCTCTTCAGGAACTTGATTCTCGACAGCTTGAGCCCCATCCAAAGAGCTTGCGCCAATATGCGTACTGGGCGTGCTGGCAGACTGTGTGTCTGTTCCGGTGTGGACCATTGAAGCATCCTCCGCTTGTTTGGGTGATTCATGGAGCCAGAAATGGCATCCTCCCGTGATTTGTGCGAATTGCTCCAGACTCAAGTCCGCCCACTGCTCGCTGCTTGGCATGTGCAACCCAGGTGACCCTCTTGGGTACTGCTGATCCCCAAAATCTAGAGCCCACAATCTGAGTTGTCGTGATTTTTCTGGTCCGTTTGCACTTGTTGCTTGGCAGATGATGTGCTTTGAGACCTCACTAACAGTAGTTCTGGCGGGCATATCCAGCTCGAATGATCCCCATCCTGGCCAGCGCCCGGCGTCCAGAAACCCTCGGCCTGCGTAATTTATATACGAAGTTGACGGATATACGTGTACTGATAGAGCCCTATCATGGCTTTCCGTTTCAATGGCTGCCTCTTTCTGACTTGATCCAGGTTCCAATAACTCTCCGCGAGGGGTGTTGGAGGTTTTCACAAGTTCGGTGTCTTCAGGGTCGACTGGCGGTGTGAGAAGGATCCCCGACAGAGAATCTGCGCGCTCGTATAAGACAACATAAGCCACCGCTGCATCCCCGGTGGCATGATCGCTAGAACCTTCATGTAACGTAACTGCCTGCTTCCTTGTCAAATAGGTGACACTCTTTTCTTCTTGTTCTCCGGCAAATGCTACCCAGCTTGCACCTGCTGCCTGCGGCCGCCGAACGATTGCAGAGTAGTTTTTAGATTCTAAATCGCCAGAGTGGACAATCATGCCTTTGAGCGTATATTCGAGCTTTCGGTGTGAACCTGGTGGGTTAACGATGAGTGTCTCGTTGATCTTGATTTGATGTGTCAGTTTTCTCCATTGCCGAAGCTCTTTGTTGTAGCTCTGACGGTGAAGTTCTATTTGTAATAATGACGGAGGATTGGACCAATTTTGCTGCTCCTGCCCAATCCCTTCACAGCCTCTGCAAGTCCTCAGCTCTCCAGTGACAGCGAAGTCGAAAGCTTCCTGAACACTGTGCGGCTCGATATGATGAGGCGGTTGCTTTGGTCCGTGAGAAGCAGAACTATCGAGTATGGGCTGTTCATCTCTCCACGGGTCTGGTTGTCTCAGTATCAAAAGGTTCGGGAATAGATCTGGCGCGCCTGCAATGTTCACAGTGTTGGACGCTTCATAACTGAGTATTCGCCGAATCATTTCCCAAATCGCCACAACATCCATCTTTGAGTCGAGTTCGGCGCCATACCACTCCATGGCTTTTATTACGCCATCCAAGGATGCTTCAGGGTCACGGGGAGTTCTTTTATTAAAGTAGTCAGACACAACATCTTGCAATGCGAGGAACAAAGGGCGTGGTCGAGATTTTGAATCTTTAAATGGGTCTGGAATACGCATATTAAGTATTACATCGGCAATTGTTCTTAAGTTGAGCCAACTCGAAACAGCGGATATAATGGCACTTGAATGTAGGGTTCCAGTGGAGAATCGCCTAAGACCGGTCCTGGCTAGACTATCCCACTTATACGTGTCCTTTGGCGCATGCCACCATAGAGCCTTTGTATCATCCTTAGTGATACGAACATAGGCTGTAAACACAAGTGTATCATTACGAAGAAGGGCTTGTCGCTGAAACTGTTGACGCTTGTGTATCTCATCCCACGGTCCATGGAATCTAATCCAACCAAAGTCGGGATAGTCGCTGTAAAAATGATGACTGCTTGTCTGACTTGCATGCACTCGGGGTTCCTCAGGATTGTAAACAACGCAACCGACCTGAGCGGCTACATCCCACTTCTTTTCAATCTTTGGCACCTCCTCTTCGGGTACCTCTCCTGCCGGTGAGGTCAAACTTGTTTGCAGCAATGTCTCTGGAGCATCAGAAATTGGAAGACCGCCTCCTCCTACCATTAGCGTAGCTGAGTCCGAAAGATTAGCGCTTGGTGCAGGCTCTGCAGTAGCCTGTGCAGACAAAGGTTCTGGATTACCGGTTATCCCTTGGATTGGCATTTCGGTCCCGAGTTCCTCGGTTAGTGGCTCTGCGCGAGGCGTGGTCGAGCACTCGATAAACACACTCATATACTGCGTGCCTTCATCGCCCCGTGGAAAATACTTGATGTTCCAATAGGAGCCCCCGATCAGGACAGACGGCGATCTCATGAGTGTCTCCCTGTTGGGCTTTTCAGGTGTACCATTCACTCCTTTCACGATCCAAGTAATACGTCCTGATGCACCGGGGATATATTCCGGATCGTCAAGTGCTTCGTACGTTATTTGCTCCCAGTGGTCGTCTGCTAAAAGATCAGTGGCCAGAACACGGTTTCAGGCTTGGGGTAAGGGAGTGACGCACGATCAAGTGCATTGACTTCATTCGAGTTCTTTTCGATTACTTTGAGCTCTTGCTCATCCGGTTGTGAAAGATCTTCTTTGAAGTTTGCCCAGTATGGCACATCTTCTTCGTCGGAGTCCTCTTCTTGACTGTCATCCTCATTCGCCCTCACCGTGGCTGCTGGTGTGTCTGCGTCGGAATCAACAGCAGGTGGAACCGATGTATGTGCGAATTCGAGGCCGTTTGCGGGCAAAAGAGGTGGAGTAGAGGTAGGAGCTAACGCAGCGGAAGGATGGACTACACGAGCAATAACGACATCAGGTAGCGTCAGGTCGTCGGCATTGGAGTCAATGCTACTGCCAGTTGAGGAGATTCGGACAAGGTTTGGATTGCCGGGAGTTGGAGCATCCACGGCTGCGGTCCCGTTTACGGTTGCCATCCCTTCCACTATTGCGATTCGTCAACGAGATCTGATCCCAAGCAAGCTAGCTAGTACAAGGCAAAGCCTACTCACCAGCTATCGAAGGAGCATCGGGCGTTGTGTCCATAATCTCCCCTTCTTCTGGCGGCTCTACCTCCATAAGGCCTGAATGAGCAGCACCATTCGGTGGCTCTTGTTCTCCATCTTCTGAGCTAGAATCGTCACTCTCCATGTCGGTTTCCATTCTATCGTGGTTTTGCCCGTTGTGCACTGGCAACGGTAGTGCCGCAGAAGTTTCGAACGTAAAGGCTCTCGTGGAGGAGCTCTGGCTCATCGAGGAAGTATTTCGGGTGTTGTTTGGTGACGAGCGTAAGGTATGGTTGGCGGCTGTCTCATATACGAGGCGAGGAGAAAGTGGTGCGGAGGCTTCGGGCGTTGAGTAATGGACATGCCTGCGCTGCTGTACGGGAGGAGAAGATTGCTCCGTACTTAGGTGCAAGGCGTTGTAGGAGTGATGCTGGGTTTCGGAGCCTCCGATAGGCGAAGTGACGGCAACGTCCATGGTCCAAGGGTCGGGTATAAATCAAGGTTGAATGGGTTGGGTTATAAGTGAGAGCGCAGTGAATGAAATGTGACACAGGTGTCAGGATGAGTAATTGACAAGGAAGTCCTGGAACTGCGTTTCCAATTATCCAGATGTGCTAAGTTCGTCCTTCGGTGCAGGCAGCACATGCAAGAAGTGAGTCAGAAAACCAGCCTTGTAGCATGACGCTGTTGGCCAGCACGCGAGAGAAATCAGTACGTGGGACTGGTCGATGAGTTTCCAAGTCCTGAAAAGCATTCGTCTATGTGGAGTGGAGAACAGTTTCCAAGGGAGAAAGGTTGATTCTTCTCCGCATCTTTGTACAAGAGTAGTATGGGAAGGAAGAAAGTGAGGCAGTGAGGCAGTAAGGCTCACCGCCAATAAAATAGATAATGTTGGATGGAGGAGAAGCAGCTGGGCGTGGCAGGCAGCTCCTCTAGCAAGGATCAGTGCAGGAGAGCTCGGGTGAGTCGGGGCCAACTACAGTACTTTACAGATAAGGCTGATAGGCTCCCACTAAGATAACGACAGGCGCACGACCTTTATGTACTGTAGTAAGGTACCTACAGACTACAGTACATACCTACAGTACTGTAGGTAGCATCTTTGGGGAGGGGATACCTTAATGCTTGTTTATCGATCCAACCTACGCTCTTCTATTCATTTGGATTTGCGACATACAGGACACTTCTGTCCATGGAGCCACCCATCCATTAACCTTGAGTGCTTGACTACCAGCGATCTCCAAGTGACTTCCCATGTTTCTGTTTCCAACCGGCATCGTCCCCAAACGCTTCCCGTGCACGTGAAACCTGAGCCCACAGTTCCATCAATCGTAGAAGATGCCTTGACTTCACAACCTTTCAGGTAATCTCTGCGCTACAAATTCGTGTTTGGTCTCCATGTGAGCCAGCTGGATTGATCTTCCTTATTCTTCGCCTTTTCTCGGTTGGGGCTGCTAGTCACATCGTCGTGACTCCTCTTCCATACGGCCCTTCAGCCAAGAGGACCGTGGTTCGTTGGTCTCTCCCGATCCTAATACCTATTCGGGTGACTTGGATTTTAGAGTCGACTGGGCAAAAGTTGCTGCAACAATAAGTGGGAATACTATGGTGGCTTCAGCATACACCTGAGTTATTAGCTTGAGAACGAAGAGTCAAATCAACTCACTGCATACCTTGACGCTATCCGCTTCAGCTTTGATCTTACCCCAGCTCACCGCCTCGTCAGGTCGAGCTCCGGCATCACTACCATCGAATTCTTGTGCGGTGTTGATGTATACGGCGCTGTCCGCTCCGTTTCGCATCAAGCAAGCATTTGCGATATGGTGCTTGACAAGGCCACCCCCGAGAATAATCATCCCCGCTCTTTTCGCATGTATGGAGATGTCGTTGAGTTTTCGGATATCTCGAGTGATGCTGATATCGAGTACCTTGGGGGAAGACTTAAATGTGTGGAAATAGAGCATGTCGCCAAAGCTACCATCCGTCAATGCTGGACAAAAGATCGGAATATTGTTTTTGTATGCCCAATAGCATACTGATGTTTCGTTGTTGATTTCTTTGCCCAGGCGGTGAATGACTTTACTAGGCGTCCAAACCAATGGTTCCTCGCCATGCTTTGAGCATTCTTGTTCCGCAAGCATCTGGTCCAAAATTGGGACAACCCAATCCTCAAAAGCGCAATAGTTGCTGTTAGGCACGATTAGGTTGCCAATGCGATTCATGCCTTTTTCACGCAAGCCTGCCCCTAATGAAGAAAACGAGCCGAGATATGTCGGTCCTAAGCATTTGATTAGATCCTCTTCAACACCACCAGCCGTAGTGACAATAGCAGACACATGCCCGTGCTGGACGAGGTAGCGTATAGTTTCGCGAAGACCCGAAGATATCAAATTTGACGTGTAGCCCAAAAATATCGTAGTTGTGTTCTGCGTTTCAGGGTCTCTCCATGCCCTCTAGCTCAGTCAGTTTCAAAGTAATAGAGTACCAGAGTTATCTCCAACCATATCATTGACAATCTGAACAGCTTTCGACACTGCACTTGCTTGAAAGCCCATAGTCGCCATTCCGGCAACCAATTCCGAGACGGTAATGTCTTGTTCTCTGAATTTATCAAACTCGATTCCTTTGACCTCTTGCGCCCCATCTGGGACTGGGTCCGAAGGCTTGAGGACGGCATCGGTGGCATGACTCGGTGCTCCGGTATGAGGTCCAACCCCGTTGGTTTCTTGAACCATCTGAGCCGGTCTTATGGCCGCCGACACAACGCACAACAATCTTACTACGTGGCGTGCACAGCACAGAACAGACTCTAAAACCTTGAACAAGCTAAACGTTGCGCATTGACTGACGTGCTTAAGCAGAATCACACAAGAAAAAGTTGGTCGGGCAATATGGAAACAGTGGGAAAATCTGCCACAACTTTCACAAAGAGTAATTTGAGTCAATGCCTCTGCTTCTCGCTTGGTTACAATCTTTAACGAACCTGAAATAGCCAATGACTCAAATTTAAATCCGCGAAGGTGATGCTTGGTTCAGAGACTGAGACTGTTCACAGAATCTATAGGATATTTGAGAGAGGACTGTCCTAATTAAAAGGACCCTCCGCACTACCACGATACGCCATTTCTAAAAGAGCCTAGCTTCGAACCATGTGTACCTGACTGACATGGGTCCCCTGTACGTCACCGATTGGTGCTGGCGCCATCATAACTCTAAATCGGTATCCAATGAAACGGTTTTGCTCATGCTCGACGGGAGCCGCTTCGAACAGAACTTGAGCCCTCCTCACACGCTCAATCCACCCACCAAAACAACAAAGTAAAATCCAAACATATCGCAAACGGTCCGACCGTATCGCACGCCTTTGAACCCATTTTTCTTCATTAGCAACTTTGAGGCAGCATCACATACTGATCGTTAGCAACCTGCACCTGAATCTTCGTCTTGCAACACCCCCATAGTTGGATGCTGTTGGTGGTCATCGTTGACTCAAAAGAACAATCCTAAGATAACGCCATTTGAAATTTGCCAGGCTTTGACCACGGTCGCTAAAAAATCTCGTGAAGAATTGCCGCACACACAGGGTTTGACAATGTCCTATGTCTTCACGTATTCCCCCTTCAAGTTTAAATGAATCTCGGTATACGCCGAGAGACCGATCACAGCAAAGATTCGACAGGCACTCCTCAGCACCTTACGGTGGCGGGCCTTTGGCGCCACGAATCTCTGACCCGGGCTATCGACCCTCAGATACTCACGGATACTCGGGACCCGGTCGCGGTCTTCCGCGTGAACCACCAAGAGGCCCAAAGGCCCTGATAGATGGACCAAGGCTAGGTGGGTCATATTCAAGGGGCCGGGGTTTTGGAGGTCGCGGTGACCGGGACTATCGCGACGTCAGAGATGCACCGGGTTCGGGCAGAGGAAGGGAGCGCGACTGGGGCGGAAGAGATACTTTTGAGAACAGAGAGCGACGACCTTCACCAACTGGCCGCAATCGTTCCAGATCACCTGCACTTCGAGACCATAGAGATCCACGAGAATTTTCGTCAAGAGATACTGAACAGAGTCGGATCAGGAGAGGATCGAGAGATGGGCCACTGTCAGCATCGTCTTCGATCTCAGAAATTCAACCGTCCACTTATCGTGGCCGGGGAGGGTATCGCGGACGAGCTAGAGGAGATTGGGATCACAACAGGAGAGGCAGAGGAGGCTTCCATGAGGAGCGAGAAGCCATTCGCCCTAGAAGCCGCTCACACGACCGTACACGGGACTGGAACCGAGAGCGAGATCAGGAAACAACCAGACGCGATGATGACACAAGAAAGGATTGGGACGCTCGAGATCGTGAATCTGATCGTTACGGAAAGGACCAACCTTACCGTCCAGACTCAAGAAATTCTACAAGCACCCAAATAAGCCCTTTGACTCCTCATCCCATCTCGGTGGTGTCGTCTTACCAGATAAATACAGAGCGCTTCGCGCACAATTCTCGGGCCTTTAGCGCAGAATCAGGCCGACGAGTATCGGAAGCGCTTGGGGCTTCAGATCCTCTGCGAGACGTAGAACGACCAGATCCAGCCCTTTCACGCCCTGGCAGGGACCGCCCGGGACCTGGCACTGTATCACCTCCACCGCAAGCACCGCAAGTGCCCGCGTTTGGTTCGATAGCCTATCGGACGCCCTCTAATGATCAAATCTCCACAGCGAGTCGGGACCACAACAGAATTGGGGGTCAGCCATGGTCCGGACCGCAGAATGCAACCAGAGACATGCCTTCTGGATCAAAAGCCGAAGTCTTAAGCAAGGCGCCTACAGGCCCAAAAGCAGGGCTAAAGGTGGAGACGTCGCCAATAGCCGATAGCGCAGCATTAAGTCGTCGAACGTATAATGACGATAGGGCCAATTATGGGAGTGCAAATCTTATGGTTATGAGTCCCACTACTACAGCAGCTCAACCCGAACATGATTCACCTGTACTTCAAACCTCCGGGCAACACCGTGAGGCTCCCGACGTCCATGCTACTATGAGGGCACGACCTAGTCCGGAGTCGCAAACAGCGGGGAACCCGGGCTCTATACAATTGACGCACGCCTTTGGTTATAAGACGGTTGAAGACCGTCAGATTAATGTGAAGTCAAGCCTCAGCTCTGCCACCCCTTTTAAGCCAACAATTCACGAGACTCCAACTCAGGCTTCCCCTGCTGCGAAGATTCCGACGGGACCGAAGGCCGAACGAAGTGCGCCTCCAAGTAGGCAGATAGTCGCTCCTTCAGCCCGAGCATCTCCCCTTAAACTTACCAATGTTCCACCGCGGCAGCCTCGCAATAGCAATTGGAAATGGGTACGGCCAGGCCTCGCTCAACATACACCGCGTGGTCCCTCGATTATGAATACTGTGCCAACGAAGAGAGACTTCGTTAGCGAAGATAGATCGAGAGCGACTCCCACGGACTCTGGCTCGCGGTTTTCGGAGGTTCCGGAAGGGCCGCGAGTTAGACTTCACGTAAAAGCTGGCCAAATTGATCGAAAGATCGGACGAACCCCCGAAACGGACCAAGCCATGTCTGATTTGGATGCCCGAGAAGAGCGATCTCGCTACTGTGGCGAGGAGAAAATGGACGTCGATGATGGCTTTCAGCAGCCCAATGCAAACAATCAACCGCCCGAGATAAGAAAGAGCCCTGACTCGGATGATGTTGGCATGGAAGAGGGTGTAATGGAATTGGATGAAGCAGATATATTAGAAGCTGAGCAAAAGTTCGAACAGCAGATACAGGCTCTGGAGTCGAAAAGGCCAGCAACGCCTCGACGACATCCAATCTTATTGCGACTGTTGGAGGAGTGTGACGCCTTAGCCAGTGCAGCCGAGGATATCGCCAAACAGGCTAATGACACGCCAGAGGAAAATGCAAGCCTTGGTCCTATGCCACTGGGACTCCCTTCGCCGAAACTGGAGGAGCCTGAAAAGTTGCGTTTCGAAGAAGAGACTCTCTTTCCCATGCTTCCAGCGAAGACTCGTCGCCTAACGCCACCTGTTGAGAATCTTCCGTTCTTAATTTCGGGATTGCCAACCCCTTTCTCAGAACTAGAAGACTTACAAGAACAAATAGACCAACATGAGCTGATCAAAGCTCGTATTGTGGAGGATCTTTTGGATCAACGACAACGCATCAAAACTGAGAACAACTATATCATAGACCAATATGCTGCAGATTACCGACGATGGAGAATAGAGGTTGAAACTACAGAGGCCCAGGACAAATCCAACACTAGCACCATGCTTGAGCCAAACTCGCCAACGCTTGCCACGGTGTCTTCAACAACGTCTGCATCGAACGTCGGAGGCAGACGAGCGGCGAAAAATGCAACCGATTTGGATATCGCGAACGTTATAAAGGAGTCTGCACTGATTGCAGAAAAAGACGAAGAGAGACGTAACCGTGAACGGAACTTACAAGCAAAAGATCTCTTCAATCCCGAAAAAGAAGCCAATGTTCCGGATATGCTCGACCGCTTTGAACGAAAAGCATGCTTGTTCAATGATACGAATCATCTTATTGATAGCGAGCTAGTGCTTGACACCCTTGTATTCATACCGAAACAGGATGACTTTACATCCGAAGAGCATGAAGCGTTCCTGGACAGTTATCTGACCAACCCCAAGAAATGGGGAATTATCGCGGAGGCTCTTCCTGGAAGAGATTATCAAGATTGCGTCCTACATTATTATCATACAAAGGCCGAAGCGTTATATAAAGAGAGAGAAAAGGCTTTTGCAAGGATTGCCAAGAAGGGACGGAAAGGCGGCCGTGGTCTTCAGGGCCGTCCGAAATCGAATGCATTGATGCCTTACGATGGTACTGTCGAGTATGACACTCCTCAAATCCCAGTAACAGACACCGGGCGGCCTAGACGTGCAGCGGCGCCAACTTTTGGAGACGCCACAGATCCTGAGCCATCAACATCCGCAGCAACTCCTGCGCGCCGTAATATCACCGGAAGTAAGGGTGATCCCAACGGTGACTCTTCCGAGAGACCGACCAACAAGCGCACCAGGACTGCTCCTGTAAAAGAAAAGGGGGCGAAAAGAGGGAGGGTTCCAATACTTGCTGCTGCTCCAGGCCCTTCCCCGCAAAAGGCGGATAAAGAAATTGCAAGGGGTCAAAGTAAAGAGCCAAAGCTTGAAAGTGAACAGCGAATTGAAGAGATTGAGGGAGCGCAATTACTTGCTGGCCTCCATAGTAGTCAGACGGTGAACTTGCCTATGGGTCAGCCAGCGTCAAATGAGGCGTGGCTCGGAGTCCAGCCAGCCATTTTGAGTGTGCCAATCCCAAGCCAGAAGCCGCAGCAGCAACAGCCGCAGCCGCAGACGATTCTGGAACAACCGCAGCAACATCAACAATTATCAAGGGGATCCGCCACGACAACCTCAAGCTATTGGTCTGTTCCGGAGCAGACAGACTTCCAGAACCTTATCCACCATTTTGGCACAGATTTCCAGGCAATTGCCAATACTATGAAATCTAAGACACCCACTATGGTATATATATTTCTTAAAGTCCGAGGTGGTACAGACGTAGTGCTGATGACTTCTCACTTAGGTCAAAAATTATTACCACCGCGTTATTGAGCGCGATGAAACTAAAGCGGTTGAGAAAGCTGCACAGATTGCCGACCAGAAAATTCGAAACGGCGAAGACATGGGTCCTCCACCTATGCCAACTATCATTCCAAAACGGCGCTACGATACCACTCCACAGATAGCCGCTCAACGGCCATTGGCTCCCAGTGTTGATGGTATGGAGATCGAGGGCGAGTCTCCACGACTTCAACCAACAAAGTCGACCCAATACTCTCCACCGCAGTATAGTCAACCCCCCGCCAAATTCCCCACACTGGCTCAGGCTGAGCCAATATCGTTGCCCACTTCGTCGCAGGCATCCCCTAAAAGTGTTATTACTCCAGCGGCTCGCACACTCGGACAACCTCAACGGACTTCACAGCATTTGCAAGGGCCTCGAGTTGGCTTTTTCGCAGAAGAGCGCTCTAGACCTATCCTCCAAGCTCAGCCGGCAGCGCCGCCGCCGCAGCAGCAGCAGCTTCAGCATCAGCATCAAGTACGACCGCAAGCACAACCAGAAGCGCAGCGCCAGCAACATCAAATCCTTCTGAATCAGCAGGATTTCGAAGACGTGTTGCGAATCCAAAGTCAAGCCCGGCTAAAGGAGGCTCGTCAGTCCCAGCAAGCGACATCGCGGCATCAACTAACGGTGCGTACTCAGCAAATCCAAGAACAACCCACATCGAGTCAGCATCAGCCTTCAACGTCTTCGCCTCAAATTCGCATTGCACCATCACAGCCTGTAGAAGCTGACATTAGACCACGAACTTCGGGTCAGCTTTTGCAGCAAATGCCACAAAAACAGCCTCAACAGTATGAGCCACCACAACAACAGCAGCAGCGGGTCAATTCGCCTTCATTGGTGCGGCGCATAGACACGTATGGCCAACTTCAGAGCCGAACCGCTACTCTACAATCACCAGCAAGCGCAAGATTACCTTTTACGGTCTCCCCTCAAGAAGATTCTACCCGCCCGAGCTCAGTGCCAGCATCTGCAGTATTGCAACAAGCCCCGCGTCCTCCTCCAGCACCCCCGAAGAAGTCAAGTATTATGGATATTTTGAACGCCGAGCCGGCCGAACCTCATCCCCGGAAAAGACTAAGCGGTCAGCGCCCCGCTGCTCCCACACCGCCTCCTCAATCTCCAGCGACCATAACGCAGATGTATCCACAACCAAGTCAGACTTTGCAACAAATCCATAGGCGTGCCACACCTACCGAACCAGCTCATCACCTGCAGCAACACCACCGCCCACCACCGCCCAGCCAGACACCTCAGCAACACCCGCAACATCAGCAGCCACCTCAGCCTCAACCTCGTGAGATTACGAGCAGCTGGGCTACGGCGCCCTCCCGCTCCCTTTTCGAACAACAACGCTCGTCCTTCCAGTCCCAAACCACTAACTCTCCCCAACTCCAAACATCATTCACCCTGCTCTCTTCCCACCCAGCCTTTCAACCCATCCAACGCAACCACACGCCTCCGCCACCGTTCTCTCATTCACGCGCCTCATCGCACACTAGCGTGCCCTCTCAACACCAACAACCCCAACTACAACCGCCTCCACCTCAACAGTCGATACAACCAACTCCTCCCATCAAGCCAAATCCTTACTCCCAGGGACATCCGCCTTACCAATCTCTGCACTCCCAACAAGCCCAACACCATCATCTGCAACCATCACCACGCGAGCCCCAACCTCAACCTCTCCAACAAATGCCGCTGCAGCAACGACCTCCACAAGCCCAACCCCAACCCCAAGCTCAAGAACACAGCCAAGGTTACCACCATCGCCAGCAATTCCACCGCCAAAATGAAGCCATGCGTCAGCATGAACTGCAACAACAGCAGCAGCAGCAGCAGCAGCAACAGCAGCAGCAGCAGCAACAGCAGCAGCAGCAGCAACAGCGTCAAAACGACCACCGCTTGCAACAAGAACGCATGCAACAGGAGCGGAACTCGCAGCCGGACCGGAACGTCCAGATGGAAGCAATAAGAAGAGAGCGAGAAGAGGCGATGAGGAGGAGAGAAGACGTGCAGAGAGACGAAACGGGGAGGAGGGGCGGCGGCGGCGGTACCTATACGCCGCCGCAGGGGCAGTATGGTGGGATTGGTGGCGGGTATGGGGGGGAGAGGGGGAGATATGAGGGGAGGTGAGGATGCGGGGGTGGGTAGGTGCAAAAGGCGTTTGGAGTGATGCTGGAGGTTTTCCACAAGGCGTTCTGAGGTGCGACGGGAGCAAGCAAAGTGTTAGAGGGTGGTGGTGTCTGCAAAGGCGCGCCTAAATGCATCGACTTTTTACCGAGAGTGTGAGAAACAACCTGTCAAAACCTAATCACTTGGACGAAAAACGAGTCTGCGATGTACCTTCAACTTTCTTTTACAAAGAAGCCGAAATGATGAAATACTGTAAACGCCATCACAACCTTTTTCATCTCCATTCATTCCCCCCTTCTTCTTCTTCTTTTTTTTCCTTCTTCGAATTCGAGCATTCTTCCCATGTACCTACCTACCTATTTAGCATCGTGCTCGTATCTATGTATGTGTATATGAAAAACCACAGTAAGCGAGCGAAAAACACCCAGCTACACACACACACACACACACACACACACCCAACACACAGAGCACACCACGAATCCCCATAGCAAAAAAACCTTGAGGGTCTTCTTCATTTGCTGCGTGCGTGCGTGCGTGCGTGCGTGTGTGTGTGCGTTCTAGCATCCCCCTGGTTGGAAGGAAGAAAGAAAGAAAGAAAGAAAAAACACACACGCACACACACGCTAGGATTATACAGTACATGCATAGATCCCTCCAGAACTCCTTTTTTTTTATATATATATATATATATATAGTTAGGGGCGGAGGAGAGAGATCTCTCTTCATTTTGGGTTACATAGATGTTACGGGGCTGCGGTAGTCCCTCCCCACCACATCGCAGCAACAACCCAAAAACTCTGTTCCATTTTTTTCTTCTCTTCCTTTCGGTTTTGGGGTTTTCGGGGTAGGAAAATGTTGTTTTGTCTGGTTCGGAAGTGGAAATGGCGATATACCCCGTCTCTTAGCTCGTTGGTCACTTTTCGTTGCTCGGACGCTATAGTATCTGCGTTTTCGGGAGTGTTGGTGTGGGGGACGGAGAATGAGATGGCGCGATGGGATGGGGGTGTTGTTGAGGGATGGGAGGTAGGAGATGCGGAGACGGGAGAATGGGAGGACCGAGAAGGGGGGTGCCCAGGGCTTGGCCCTAGCAGCTGGATTGAAACAGCAAATAGTGTGATGAAGCAAAGATCGAGTATCACAAACGACCCAAGCCCCCCAATAAAACCTGCTACCCCCCCCTCACCGCCCCTTCCCCATTAGTTCGACCCCTTCTCTCACAACCCCCACCAAACCCCCAGTCTGCACCACCTCGCCTCCCCCTCCCGCCAGCCTCCACTCCACCTCCGCCAGACCCTGCAGCCAACACACCCTCGTCTGGGCCGGCACCTCCAGCTTCCCCAGCTCCTCCGCCAGCGCGCTGAGTATATCCGCTAGAGCGAGGCCTTGAGAGGATTTGAGGGAATTAATGGCGGAGAGGCAGGAGGTTATGTCGGGGGTGGAGAGGAGGGTGGAGAGGATGAGGGCGATGGAGGAGGGGAGGGGGGAGGCGATGGTGGTGTAGATTGTTGCGTTGGTGATGGGGTCGCGGATTATGGTTTTGGGGTCTGGGGGCGGTTGGCCCTTGAGGTGGAGGGGGGTGCCTGTTTGGAGAGTTAGTTGCGATATGAAAAGGTGGGGAAAAGGTTGGATTGGGGGAGATCGAGGCGTACTGCTGGCATGACAGGCTTGGAGGACATTCAAAGCTCGCCGCATGTCGCCTTTACTTAGGCGGACAAGACTCTCGACGGCGTCGGGCTCGATTTTAACTTCCTCCTCTTGGATGACGTGGTCCACCAGCACCCTGATATCCTTTTCTTTTAGCGGACTGAATCTAAACCTCGTACACCGGGAGAGCAGAGCAGGACTGAGTTTATGGGTATAGTTTGCGATGATGCAGAAACGCGTGTTGGCGGTGTATTTTTCCATTATGCGGCGGAGGGCCATTTGCGCGGTCGAGGTCATGGCGTCGGCTTCGTCGAGAATGATTAGTTTGAAGTGGGCGAGAGAGGCGTGGGAAGAGGAGGTAGGGGCGGCCGTGAAGATTTGCTTCGTGCCTGGGGCGTTCGTAAGCATAGGGTTGGGTAATGGTAGTTGCAATGAGGGATGTGCGTACTTGCAAAGGTCTTGATCTGCTCACGGACCACATCAATGCCTCTGTCATCGCTGGCATTGAGCTCCAGCACCATCTGCCGTATATTCTTGATGCCATATATTCGCCGCGCTAGTGCCAGGACTGTGGATGTCTTGCCTGTTCCTGGTGGACCGTAGAGTAGAAGATGAGGTAATCGCTATAAGTAATCAGCTTGGTGCTGAAGAACAATACTCCCGAAGACTAACGTTTGTGTCAACGAATCTATTTATGGTGGCTAGGATATCTTGATGTCCTGACACATCTTCCAATGTATCAGGTCTGTACTTTTCTACCCTGCAACGATCAGATTCGATTTAAGGGCAGCCATTGAAGGTGATACCAATCACCAAGGTAAACTGTCTTCTGCCTCTACAGGCAGATTTGCGGCGCTTCTCTTTTGTTTTGCAGTAGTATTGTCGGAGCTGAACAAGACGGACGGCTTGGCAAAGGTGACATCCACGTCCATTTCATCTTCATAGTCTGACATGTTGGATTTCGTACAATGAGATTGTGACTGCAAAGGTGTTCTGAAGTTGGACGTAGAAGTGAAACGCCGCGGTAGTTTGGGAGACGCGAATACTTTGTGTGCAGGTGAGGACGCGTCTGATTTGAGATGGTCTCGACGCCGTTTGAGGCGTTTCTAGCGTCTGAAATGTGAAATCGACCTAACAGTACTAAACGGTAATTTTCAAACCCATTCGACATGGCTGCCCAGAATATGTTGCCCAGAATATTGACCTAGAGTGTTACATATTACAAAAGGAACACCACCTCAGCATGAGGTAGTAAATGATTGCCTATGTAATCGAATCTTTATAATTTACCTCAATTAAGGTATCTAGATTTATTGAGATACACGTCGAAATTGAATGAAATTCAGTATTATTACCCCACACTGTTAATCTTCCATTCAGTGCTTCATTCAGTGCTTCATTCAGTGCTCCATCCAATGTTCCACCAAGTGTTCCATCCATTGTTCCATCCATTGCTCTATATATGCTCCACTCAGTGCTCTATACTTGCTCTATCCAGTGTTCTATCTAGTGTCCTACCCAATGTTCTACGCAGTGTTCGACCCAGTGCTCTATCCAGTGCTCTACTCGGTGCTTCATATATGCTTTCACTCAGTATAATCATATTGAGCAAAGAATAGACAAAGATAAAAGAACTGAGAAGACGTGTGCAGACGTGTATGAATCGGGAATTTTGATGTTCAATCACGAGATCGCGGGACGGGACGTCTCTTCACTTTTTATTCTATTATATATTAGAAGTAAGGTACCTAAGGTATGTAGTGGTCGCACAAGAGGTGTCGCCGGGATCGACGCTCCCTCATAGGAACACCAGACATCTGCATCAGACAACAAGGGAAATGCTTCTTCCACTTCGACATCCAACCTGATTCCAACATCACGACGGTCTCGCAACAACACACCCGCCATAAGAGCAATTTGATATTAGTTTTGCCCAATCTATTCTTACTCGGGGTTTTCTATACCAACCTCTCCCGTATTTGCAAGCTACATAGGGGTTTGGAGAAGATGAGTATAGTCCGGGCATAGAAAATGCTCCGCGTCCTTGGGAAGGAGGTTCGCCGCACATTTCCCGGTTGGTCGATCTTTAACCACTTACGAGCTGGATTGATAAGCTGGATCTGCCTGCTGACCAACCTGCCCAGAACATAGGGCTGTGCGCATGAGCCAAAAGCGCATGGTACCAATAGTTCTGGATTTGCTACTACCTGTCAACCAACATTCATTAGATATATCCTTAGCTTACTTTATTAAAAAAACAATGATTTCTCATCACAACAGTCCGTTTCCAATATACTAGCAAGACCACCAAGCATCAGAATCAAACATGGCCAACCAACTCAAGCCGATCAAAGTCTGGGATAAAGGCGGCCCCAACCCGCCCAAGGTCGCCATGATCCTCGAAGAGCTCGGGGTCCCCTACGAAGCCGAATCCGTCCCGATGACAGATATCAAGAAGCCCGAGTACCTCGCCATCAACCCCAACGGCCGGCTCCCATCCATCCACGACCCCAACACCGGCATCACCCTCTGGGAGTCGGGCGCCATCGTCGAGTACCTCATCGAGCGCTACGACACGGAGCGCAAGCTGAGCTTCGAGCCCGGCACGGCAGAGGCCTACCACGCCAAGCAGTGGCTCTTCTTCCAGGCCAGCGGGCAGGGTCCTTACTACGGCCAGTACGGTTGGTTCCGGCTGTTCGCGCCCGAGGAGCTGCCCCTGGCCATCGACCGGTACGTCAAGGAGGTGAACCGCGTCACGGCCGTGCTGGAGGAGCACCTGGGCAAGCAGAAGGACGGCGAGGCGTGGCTCGTGGGGGGCAGGTGCTCGTACGCGGACATTGCCTTCATCTCGTGGCAGATGACCATCGCCAAGGTGACCAAGAAGGAGGAGTACGACGTGGACAACTATCCCCACGTCAAAGCCTGGCTTGCCAGGATGCTGGAGCGGGAGGGTACATGGAAGGGGTATGAGAGCAAGCAGGTGTTGCACTAGAATGTCGCGACTGTCAGGGTGGTATTAGATGTCTGGCTCACTCTATGATCTTGCAAAGGGAGTGAACATGATGCTGCATTCATTGCACCTTGAAAGGGCCTGCGTTGCCACCGGTAGTCTATTCAACTTACGACGGCATAGCCGAGATACGCTTAAAGCTTCTCGCTAGGAGATGCCGTAGCAATGAGACGGGGACGTGGAAAGAGGTTTTCAGCGAGCTTGGAGCGCATCTCTTGGGAGCGCATCTCTTGTTCTTGCGTAACTTAGAAATCTCTAATATTTCCACAGAAATACTTAGATCTGTTGTTAGCCAGTATTATATAGCGCTCGTTTGGTTTGATGTTATAACCGCGGAAGAGTAACCCGTTGATACAGAAAAGCTATTCGAATGGGAGCGGCTCCGATGTGAAGGGCCTGACCGAGCGTTTGGCGTGAAGTAATTTGGACGTGGGATGAAGCGAGCTCTGAAGATGTTGGCTTCGTCGTTCCGATATAGAAACGGTGGAGTGCCTGGAGGCGCGTTCCGACATTGACCGTGTTGCTATACATCGTCTCATCTATCCCTTCGAAAATCGGGGCAATCTGTCACAGTTCTGACATTCCCGTAGCAGATCCCAGCGATCGGCTATAACTCCGTAGACAGAGATCTTGCTCGATGGAGGTCGATGGTCTGAAAACGTAAATTGCCCACAGTTTTGCAAGAGCCCAATTAAATGGTTATGCTTTAGCTTCCCAATTTGCAACGAGCGCCTACCTCTGTCTGAGCGCTTGAGGCAAAAGCCCCACTTTCTCCTTGAACAATTTCTCCGCCCCTACCCATACAGGCGCTGTGTCCTTCTCTGGTAGCTGGAGGAGACTGGGCAAAAGTGCTTCACTAAACGCTTCGGATGCCTCTCGCGGGAGTAGAGATGGGAGATGATCTGTGAAAGTTGCAGAGTCAGCATAAAGGTGAAAAATGCACACCAAATTTCTGAAACAAAACTTTTTCGTCTAGAAATTACCGAAATGAGGTCATTGTTGCTCAGAGGTGGGCTTACCTATAGTGATATAGCTAAGGGGTGGGTCCGAGAAGTCCGGCAGGGTGATAGTCGGCTTGTTGAAGTAGGTGGGCTGGTTGGCAAAGGGGATAGGATTGTGAGGATTGGTAGTGTCGCAAGAAACATCACATCTAAACGAAATCTGAGCGTTAGCTGCCTATTCTGACCAAGATGGCGGTAAGAGAGCATGGTCTCTGGGTGATTCGCTGCCAGTCCGTGGCAAGGGGATGAGAGCTGCTCAAATTGTATAGAACGAAAGGTTACCTACACCACACTAAGATTGCGTGTTCCTTGCTTTAAAAAGTCCGTAGAAATAAAAGGAGGAATAGGCTCGCTCAAGTAGATACAATTAATAAAGGCGTCAGCCTCCTTAATTGCGTTATACGGTCCAGGCTGAGCCGTCTCGTCCTAAGTGAATTTCGGGGTCAGCATGGGAGTTTATGCTGTTGTGAGCTCCCGAAACAGAGCTTTTTGCTCTTGAAAACCATCGAGTAGAGTTAAAGGTGCTCAGGACTCCACTGACCATGTCCCATTTCAAGATCTGTTCTTCCGGGATGCCAGCTTGTCGACAGCACTCGAGAGCCTATGTGATTTTGAAATTAGTATGTTTATCCAGAATAACATGAGGCCGACTGACTCCTTTTCCACATCTGCCCAAGGCTCCGATAACAAGCACGCGCGGTGGTTTCCCTTTGTTCTTTTGCACACCTTTAGAGACCTGCCCCTTAACCTCCGAGTCTAGATCGCTTTGACTCTGATAATGACCCTTGCTAGGTAAAGCTTCCTTGTTACCGTGTTCGAGTTGCCATGCCCAATCCAGGAGAGCCAAAGCCGCACCCGCATAGCCCGCATGAAATCCGAAGGCTGCCACTCTGAGAAGATATAGTGTATTAGCTTTGTCAGATGACATTGTTTGAGAGCAAGCCGGATTGACCCACCGCCTGCCCTTCTCATCCGCGAGGAATTCGAGATCGTAGAGAGTGCCTCCACCACGAGGAAAGCGCCCCAGTACCTCCTTCCAGCCACCTTGGTTTTTCTGGATAGAGATTCAATCATCAGCTACCAGGATTGAGAAGCTTGCGAGGAAGTTTACGAACATAGCAATGGCTAAAGGCGACGTGGGTATGCTAATGTTTCGTCAGATATTGGCTTCCATGACTATCCTTTGAAGCTTGCCTTCAGAGGAAAAGGGTCCTTGTCCTCTAACTCTTTTAAGCCAATGATGATGTGGTCTTCTGGTGCGTTTGGCCATGATCCTTCCTCCACTAATGTAGCCCCGACGGAGGCGAACTCCTCATCGTCAAAAATTCGTTCAGGACTGCGCTCAACGTTGACCTTGAAACCTTTGTCGAGTAATTTCCGCGCTACTGTTGGTGTGAGAGCGCTGCGGTGCTCAAGTGGCTTGGTTTCGGATCGGAGGTGAAGGGTCACAGGAGCCATCTCAAATTTATGGAATTGTGGACGTGGTGAGAAATGATTATGGTGCTTGAACGATGTTGGTTGCAAATTTTGGTAGTGTATTTTGAATTCGCGCTAGTGTTTCCATGTATGTAATACAGTGGAGTCTAAAACTTCACATCGATAAGTGGACAAACCACATACAGAGCACTGAACAGACCTACTAAGAGAAAACGACCGAAGCGACTCGTCGAAACGTGTTATCTAATTCGAGGCACGTGGTTTGAAGTGGACGGTATGAGTACAGGCTTAATTTTGCTTCAGTACACGGTGATGCTTAACAAAAACCTATCAGACCGCCTGGGAATCTTAAAGTCCTTGTTCTTTCATGAAGACGCAACACCGTTTTCCGGGGGTTTTTAACAGCATTACTCGTTAAGAAACAAAGAAAGGAACAGCCTAGATCCGGGGATAAAACGCCGTGAGCTTTAGGGTAGCGCGCAGCGCGCGTCAAAATGCAGATCATCTATCTTCTCTAAGCCCTATAAGGCATCGTGACAGACAGAGCATCCTCAACCCCAAGCACCACCACATCCCAAATTTCCCCCTCTCAACATGCCCGTACGTCCAGCCCCAACCCTTCTCAGTCCCAATCCTCTAATCCCACCCAGGCCTACCATTCCATATTCCTCCAAGACCAAGACGTCCGCGTAATCGGTAACCCCCCCCCCCCAACAACAACAACAATTTCCCCCCCACCTCAACCAGCTAACCCCGCCCCCACCAGGCAACTTCGCCCTCCTCCCTCTCCGTACCCGCACCCGTGGTCCCGCCTACACGCTCCCCGCCCTCGCCCCCGGAACATCAGACCTGGACATCGACCCCGACAGCGAATCGTACGACCCGCTCGACGAAGTGCTCTCGCTGTTTCGCGCGAATACGTTTTTCCGGAATTTCGAGATCAAGGGGCCGGCGGACCGGTTGCTGATTTATGGGATTTTGTTTGTGAGCGAGTGTTTGGGGAAGATGAAAGGGGGGATGGGGGGGAAGGAGGCGGAGAAGGTATGTGTGTTTTCCGTTTGGAAGGTGTGCTGTTCGCGATGAGTGAGGGGGTGTGTGTGTGGGGGGGGGACCCGGGGAGGGAGGTGCTTGCATGGGGGGTGTTTTGCGATGTGGGAGAGATGGGGCTAATAGGTGCTTTTGTGGGGATGGGTCAGGCATTATTGAATACGGCGCTGGACCAATTTGCGATTCCGGGGGATGCGAGTTTTCCGCTGAATCAGGCGTTTGAGGCGCCGAAGGACAGGCAGGACGCTGAGACACTTCGACAGTATGTTTTTCATAAGCGTCACTTTCACGAAGTTCTAGGCTTACGGTGTACAGGTATTTGTCACAGGTGAGGCAGGAGCTGGCAATGAGGTTACTGGCACGAGTGTATGCTGGGGGACCTACGCCTTCAAAGGTAATGGCGGAATTTTCTCGATTGAGTACTGGGACTGGTTGCTGATATCGTTTTAGTGGTGGTTAAGCTTTACTAAGCGGAAGTTCATGGGCAAATCTTTATGAGCGAGAGCTTAGATTAGTCCTAATCGTAACCTACTAGGGGTGTAAAGATATGTGCATCCTTGCTCCAATCGACATGGACTATTCCTAGTCCGCTTGAACTCCAGCGATTGGCTCGGTCCCTGTCTCCGCAGAAGCTTGCCGCTGTGAAGAGGCCCTCGTGCTATCTTCACCTAGCTTTCGCCGCTTGTAATTTCCTCTTGCTTCGACTTTGCCTTCTGCTGGTAGGACTCTCGTAGCCGTAAATAAGTATCCTTCTGCACCTCCTCGACCTGTCATGAGTGGATGTGTCCTACCTGGGAGGACCTGCCAAGGCTTACAGCGTGCCGTTTGAATCGTTGGCGTGAGTAACAACGTAGGATCCACCGGAAAATCTTCCGTTGGTAACGTGTCTGGCTCTGGTGGGTCTGTCACAAACGCCGTCCGTCGCGCTGTCGAGTAGTAATCTGCTAGTTCTGCAAGTGGCTCGATGTGTGGCGAGTAGATGACGACTTGAGCTGCACCTCGGAGGAGAGGAACTGTGTGGTGTAGAACACTGGCAAGATTCATAACTGAGGCGACTATCAAGCCATCAAATCCACCTGCACGAGTTTCGTCTACAATTGACTTGACACGTTCCCACCGTCTGCGCTTCCGATAGTAGTTACCTCTCTTTCCGCTCTTCCAGCTGTGGAGCACCTCATCCGAGGCTAAATCTGGTTCCCTGTATGCGTTGTCTTCTGTGGGTGCTAATAGCTGGAGCCACGAGATAGTCTTTAGATGACGTTGCAGTGGATGTGAAGAGACAGGGTTTGCAGAATCAAAACCAAAATACCTTAGCAATGAAAGATTTGGCTGAGCATTTGCATGGATGAGTGTAATCGTGTTCGAGGCTGCGAGTGTCGAATATACATGGTTAGCTGCAGAATACGGCGGTGTAGAACTGTGATGGTTTATAGAATTGCCGTTCGTAGCAGCTTCCACGTCTCCCTTGTCCACGAATACTCTTTTCTCTGTCTCTAGAATTTGTGCCTGGTGGGGATCGAGGACACCCAGTTTCTCACTAAGAGTAGCAACGAGCAAACCCCCAGTTTCATCAATTATCAGCCACCTTCCTTCTCCAGCTTTGCCTGCTGCCTGGTCCATATCTTGTATCTGATGTGGTAATGCACAATGTACATTCGACCAACTTCCGATCAATGCCAGCATTTCCTCTCTGATCTCCATTATCTTCATCGGTTCCTTCTCCAATAACATCCATCTCGCCAAGAGGGGTACATCCAAAGGTAGTACAGTAAACCTCCTCATATACTTTTTTGTCTTCCTCAGCGTATACTTGGCGAGTGCGAACGCAGTCTTCTGGTCCAGGGCCGAGTGCGACTTGAGTATTTTTGCGATTAGGTCTTTTCCAGAGCCCGCTCCTTTGAACTTTAGAAGCTCTATTTCCTCCATAGTCATGCGTTGGGTGCCAGCATCATCAACAATCTCACGATTCGTCCGTATTATCACTTCGCCGCCTTCGCCAACTACTTCGTACTCTACTCCATTCTTCCCACTACTTGTCTCTCCCTCACTTGTCGCCGGTGGTGTGGTTGTCGCTTCATCACCAATATTTGCGTACAGTTCTGCTGCAGGGACTACCCGTAAGCCTGAGCCTGTCGCGACTTCATCTTTATCGAGGATCTCATAGGTGAGGTGGTAAGGACGACCAATGAGATGGTTGGCTTGGAAGTTGCCATACTTGCCAAGGGATATTGTGCTTCGTAGATTATCAGCCAGTGAACGCGAGGTTGAAGGGGAAGGATGAGACTGCTCACTCATGCTACATGACATACGTGTTTGGCACGACCTCAAGGACTAAGAGTGTATCCGATGGTAGTCGTACGGCAACGTAAACGTTAGGTCTCACAGCGTCTGGGAGCATCTCCGGAATTTGCGAACAACAACTGGGCGAAGAGAAAGAAGCAAACCTGGTTCTTTCTGATACGAATTCAAGCAATGATACGGTACTAGCGGCTCGGCGGGTAGCTTATCGATTAGCCCGCCGTTGCTTGCGAAGGCAAGCAATTGGACGTCGTAAAGACGCGAATCTACTTACATCTCTTCTTCCACCTCCGAACTTGATCTATTAACACTCATTGCGGTCCTGGGGTACCTGCATAAGCACTGGCTCCCTGCTGTGATCGTTGAAACGCCCTAATGCTCTCGACTTCTGCCTGCCGCCACTGCTTATTGCACCGCCTCTTCCAAATGTAAGGTCAAACGTAGGTCTAAGCGTTGAACAGGCAGTACTGGTGTTTAATCGCCTCTTTCTTCCTCACTCAACAATGACAACTGAGGCTTATCCTAACAATTCATATTCTCATTCTACAACCACAAGTCCTTGAGGAGGCGCTCATTCTGGGACTGAGTCGTCCGCCTACCTTTCCAATGGTCAAACGGAAGCCGGTCAATGTTGGCGTGCACCGGACCCCTAGTGGTCTACCATTGCCGGTAACTCCAATCTCACCGAAAGAAGTAATAGTAGAAGCTCCGTTGCTTCCTCCAGGTCCCGAAAGGTCCCGAAATCCAAACGCAAGGCTACCGTCGCAGGTTACCACATCTGACATGGCAAATTCAACGAGCGCCTGGGCAAATGATGATACATTCCGGGGGGGAATAAGCCGTGAGCTGCCGCCTGCGTTGAGGGTGGGAGAAGGAAGGCAGCTAATTGATGGTGCTCACGGACAAGGTGTTCTGCCGCTCTCTTCGCAATATGGGCCAATGGACGATACGCCGAGATCCTCGTTCGAGAGCCATACGTCTGCGCGGCTGCTTGCAAACAAAGAGCAAGTTAGTAAGTCAAACCAGAACATACTCGGTTCTACTGTTCAACACCATAATCCAAACAACCCATATACTCGCCAGAGGACTACCGATGGTGTACAGCCACAAGGAAGCAGTGCAGATATTTGGGCTGATATCGCAGGAAGCTCGTCACCGCGCCCTCTCGAAGCAAATTACTCTAGTAGGTCGAGAGCAGCAACAGACAAACAGCAAGCATTTGAGACTAATCAAAAACCTAGATCAAACATTGGGCATTGAAGCTTCTGATTTATCCGGCGGACTCTCCGAAAGGTCGCCATTTGCTGAACCCTGGGTCGGCTTGAATTCGTCCCCTGCACAAGATCTTGTCACACCAAGTCTAGTTTCCCAGTCTAGCACAACTGAACCAATGTCTCGTAATGTTGTAGGCAACCCATTTTCTACAGATGGATCAGAAAGCTATCACGCTGGTGAGCTCTATACCGGTGCTCGAGTATCAAACGGCGCAGTCCATGAAGTGCCTAAAGCACAAGAATCAGATATACAATCATTAGACGGAGCAGCAAATATTACATCCCAAGATCCTAGTGGTGCAGGTAAGAGGCTTCCGACGGTCCCTTATAACGATGAAGACCAAGGACCAAATTTACCATCACGAACACCACAAGAAGTCGCAGATACCCTTCCACCAACGCCTCCACGGCCTGAAGTGATGGATTTCAGTGCTCAGCCAGAACCTTTACCGCTTGGCCAGACAAGTCCAGGCAAGGGTGGCAACCAACTGTCCGAAGCAGTAAAGCAGCAGAACAAGGCCAAAAAGCAGAGAAGCGAGACATATCAGATTAGACTCGTGAACTGGTACGATGCTTCATGTTCTACCAATCCTCGGCGGTCACCAATAATGGTTCAAAATGCAAATGGTCCCTGTCCGCTTCTCGCTCTAGTGAATGCCCTTGTACTGTCAACCCCGGCAGACGTTGACACGGCTCTCGTAGAGACTCTCCGAGTTCGTGAGCAAGTTAGCTTAGGACTACTACTCGACGCTGTTATTGATGAGCTTATGTCTGGTCGGATGGGGGACACAGCGCAGGACCTTCCTGATGTTAGCGATCTTTATGCGTTTCTTGTCACGCTCCATACTGGCATGAATGTGAATCCACGTTTTGTCACCTCGGAGGCAGGAATGCCCAACTTGATGGACGCTCCAGCTTCTGAATCGCCAATCACACAGCCCGAACTCCGAAGACCAGGGGGGTTTGAAGATACTAGAGAGATGAGACTATATAGTACGTTCGCTATACCACTAATTCATGGATGGCTACCGCCCAGAAATCATGCGGCATTTGCAGCATTACAACGCTCGGCGAGGACATACGAAGATGCCCAAAACCTCATGTTCATGGAGGAAGAATTAGAGGAAAAGCTTCAACGTCAAGGACTCGACCAGCAGGAGCAACTTTTGCTGGAAGATATCGCCAGCGTCAAGTACTTCTTATCATCCTCTGCTACACAGCTCACAGGGTATGGTCTGGATACTATGATGGATGCTCTTCCACCAGGGTCAATTACTATACTTTTTCGGAATGATCATTTCAGTACTCTGTATAAACATCCCAAGTCTAGTCAGCTTTTCACTCTTGTTACTGACATGGGATATGCTGGACATGATGAAGTGGTTTGGGAGAGTCTAGTCGATATCAGTGGGGAAGGCTGCGAGTTTTTCAGTGGAGATTTCCGATCTGTAGGGCACAATACAGGAAAGCAATCCTCGCAGTCGAATGATGTTGCAATTTCGAATGATGCTGGTTGGACAACGGTATCACGGAATACCAATAATAGATCGCGTCAGTCGTTGCCTTCGAATGGAACACAACCGCGGAATCTAGCAGATCCTTCAACCAATTTCCCGCAACTATCTTCGTTATCTCTGAGCGAAGCCAACGGACCGCCCAAGTCTCCGAATACCGAGCAAGAAGACCATGATCTTGCCTTAGCTTTACAACTCCAAGAGGAAGAAGAGGATCGTGAGCGCCGTGATGCTGCAGCTCGCCGCCGGGAAGACGAACTTTCCCAAGCCTACCTAGAGTCACAGGGGCCATCAGCGCGGCGCGGGCCGGTTTGCGCATCAGAAGTCCGTCCTATCGTCCCTCCACGAGAATCTAGGGCCGCGAAGCAGCCTAACGCCGGTGAAGATACGCCGCCGCCAACTTATGAGCAGGCAGCGAAAGTCCCTGCCTACCATCCTCCTGAAGATGAGCCCCTGGCAGTTCCTGGAAGAAATAGCAGCTTAGCAAGACCTCAAGGAACACGGCCAAGGCAGTCCAGTGCCTACAGCCAGAGTTCTACTACGTTTTTAGGATCGCCTTCGACACACAATGCAAATTTTGTGGGGTCATCACCAATACGTGGTAACCATGGCAGGAGGAGTAGTGCTAGAGGGGGCCTATCGGGCGGATTTGAAGGAGCTCCTGGACCGTCCCAGCGAAGGAATGGATACCAAGGGGCAGGAGTAGTCGCAGAGGATGAAGATCGGAAGGATTGCATTATCATGTAGGCGACTGAATTCTATTAGAAGCAGTGACTTTAAGGACGGCTAGGAATAAACTGGTATATGGCAGTGGCGCATAGATAATGATGGTTGGTAGCACTTGGAATTTTGATACCTCAGCCTGTAGCAGCAATTTTTTTCCCCTCCTTCATTTTAAGGTGCTTATACAGTCAAAGGCTATGAAGTACAGCAATACCATCTATCTACGTACATGCACATAGAGTAGTATTTGACGATGTATGTAGTGTGAAAAAGCTCTCTGCGCGAAACAGGCCCTTAGAGCTTAAAAATCACATTGTTATTTATTCTAGTAGTCGTTGCAACCTGAATTCACTTTCCATACTCAGTCAGATGAGCTCAAGGAAATTCTGCTGCAAGCAGTCGAGTCAAATCCTAGATAATCGCTGCAAGAGTACCAACTTTAGAAAATCTCACGTGATTCGTCGGCCAGTCTTACCAACTGTATGAAAGCTTGGCGACATCACAATACTCAAACTTCCCTCACCATATCCTCCTCATCAACTCACTCGAAAAGCCACAACTTTAACTGTCTACTCACAGGTACAGAGTGAATCTGACCTGTAGCAGGGAAGTTTCGTTGCCATTGAAAGTTCTCACTCAACCTCCCAGTATGCAGCTACGTGGTAGAGTAGCTCTCTCAGCATGGCTCTTTCTTTTCAAGGAAGATCTCTCCGAGATTCAGGTGAATATGTTTTCTGGCTCACTTCAGACCAGCGACCTGGATCTCCTGAAGAAGACTCCTACGACCATAGAGCCATCATACCTATCTCGGTCGATGCTTCACCCTGAATGCGCCTTCCAGTCACGTGGACCATCTGTTTCCAATCTAACCCGTATCCGGGTTAGGGCATAGAGTATTAGCGAGGACATCCCTTAGCGGGTTTTCCGACAGGTCATAACAATCGAACCGCCTTGCCATCTTCCAACCTACGTTATCATTAACACGAAAGAACTTCAACATTTTGCCATTTCTTGTCACCACCTCGGCCCAGTCTCACGAGTATTCAGTTGTAGTCGCGTATCCGCGAAGATTACCATCAACCGAGCAAATCTCAACAAAACAACAATGGCTGGAGGTAAAGGCAAATCTACAGGTGGAAAGGCTGGTCCGAAGGAGGTAGCAGGCAAGAGCCAGAAATCACACAGCGCGAAAGCTGGCCTACAGGTCAGTATTCTCCGCTTGGATGGTTGGTATGGCATCAAATGCGCCATCGATCGCAACCTGCTGCACCGAACTCGCGTCATGAATGGGAAACGGAATTCGGGCTCCACGACCGACAAACGCGTCTGCAATGCTCGCAAGTCTTTTGATATATCTTTGAGCTCTAAACATTGTTTCGACCTTTCTTCAGGCGCGATCCTTGCACACCAACCTCGACCTCGATCGCAGCCTAATTTTCCTGGGTCAAAGCTGACACTTCCTGAACCTCTAGTTTCCTTGCGGACGTGTCAAGCGTTTCCTGAAGAACAACACGCAGAACAAGATGCGCGTCGGCGTCAAGGGTTAGTACTCAGTCCCGTATTCCACCCTGTCACAACTTCGCTTTCCAACCTACCCCTCCTTTACCACCCATCGTCCCGGATTTTCCCAGAATTTAGCTAACCATCCCACCAGCCGCCGTCTATGTCACCGCCGTTCTCGAATATCTCACTGCCGAAGTTCTCGAACTTGCCGGCAACGCGGCCAAAGATCTAAAAGTCAAGCGCATCACGCCTCGTCATTTACAACTCGCTATCCGCGGTGATGAGGAACTGGACACACTAATCCGGGCCACGATCGCGTTCGGAGGGGTGCTGCCGCATATCAATCGCGCATTGCTGCTCAAGGTCGAACAGAAGAAGAAGGGGAAGGGTGAGGCATAAGGGGTGCGAAGAGGTGTTTAAGATGGAAGAGAAAACGGCGGTGTTGTATTGGTATTTCAGCAAGGGAGTGGCTAGGGAACAATGCGACTCTAACAAATATTTGGCTCGTCAAATTAACAGCTCAGCCTGTCTTGGTCAGGAAAATCAATTTGGAGCTCTCTCATTATGTCGCCGATTGCTAGATTGCTAGATTGCTCCAAGAGGCGCTAGCATTGTGCGGCTTTCTAAGTACTCAAAGTGACGGCCGTGGACCTAAAGCAAAGCAAGAGCCTAGCTAGCGACTGTAATCATAGAAAGTCAACTGTTTTTATATTCGCTCAATTGCAATTTTGTCCAACGTCGAAACTTCCCAGTCATTAATCATCATGCACTCATTCGCATATGGAAACATTCCGTTTTACGCCAAAATCCGGGCGCTTTCCAGTCAGACCCTCGATCTTTGTATCTATTGGTGTGGGTATGGGTGTGGGTGTGTGAAACATGCGCGTATGAGAAGTTGAAGAAGCAGTAGAGAGTAACAGTGAAGGGAGTGAGTGAACAGGAAAAGAGGGGAAAAGGCAAAGCCAAAAAAAACAAAAAAAAAACACGACGAGTATAAAAGCTTTTTTGTGTACAAAGAGCGAAACTATTTCCCATTCAGCTCGATTTTGAGGAGTGCAAAAACCTTCAATTTCCCCCCTTCGATTCGTCTAAATCTCGCGTCTCCACTCTCCCGCTCACTCTCATGCCCCGCCGGGGGGGGGGGGGGGGGGGGGGGGGGGGGGGGGGGGGGGGGGGGGCGGGGGGGGGGGGGGGGGGGGGGGGGGGTGAGGGGGGGGGGCGG
>JAABUU010000064.1_pt1 | contig 241426 bp, 240 predicted proteins | sample 5559301 | NCBI WGS metagenome assembly JAABUU01 (sample SAMN10711884, study PRJNA513360) | rock metagenome | isolation source: Antarctica rocks | place: Antarctica: Victoria Land, Richard Nunatak white | reverse complement strand
GTTATAGAAGGAGAGGGTAGAATGACGGGCTATTAAAATATAATATATCTCTTTTAATTCAGTAGTAAATTTGGTGGTTGGGTGCGGGGAAAATTTGTGAGTCCGGCTTTTTTTGCTACCCGCGTGCTTGTCAAGATTAAGGTAACCTTCCCGTCTTTCGGGCCGTGTATATAAAAATAAATGACTCTACACGCGCACGAAGCGATTATTTACGGAATATTCGATTTTCCGCCCTAATTCTCTGCTACTCAGCACCAGTCGACGTCGAAAACACTGCAACGGAGACGGATTGTGTTCAAATCACCTTTGACGTCGACTTCTGCGCTTACCCACATTGGTTTCAGATTACGGAACGGAAGCACCTTACCTTCGAGTGCAAACTCATATTCCCTGGCTAGTATGTGGACCAGAAACAATACCTAATATAGGTATTTCTGTGAGAGAGATTGAACATCCCCCCCGTTCTTCTCTCTTGTTGGACCCGAATTCCTGTATAGAACACTCTGTACGAACCTCTTATGATATTAGTGGTGTCTCATTAATGCAGGCTCATCTCCCTCAACACTCGTTGATTGTCTTGTGTCATTGCTCTATTCGTTCTTTTCACAGTGTCTACGGCCTGTAGGTGCTTTCTTTTACAGTTCCCACCGCTCGATGTTCGCCCTTTTTCAACCCGTTCTCTGACATCGTGCCATTTCTGCCAAATCATTGATATCCTCGATCGTCAGGCCATGCTTTCACTCACTAAAGTCTTATGTGCATGGCTGTTTTTGTGCACGCTCTCCACTCGGGTCGGAGCCTATTTCATCGATGATTCATGCAAACGATATCCCTCTTCAGGAGGACTCGTGGACAAAACCAACATCATAAAAGCTGCAATGAACGAGGCATTGCGAATGATGGTCCGCGCTAGTTTAACGATCAGGGAGGATGTGCGAATGGTACCCGAGAATTCGAGGTCAGAGTGCTTTTCAGGTGCCTCTCGGAATGATTTAAACGAGATCGCAAGTCAGTCCATACATGTCCGCAACAGAAGAGCGTATTCTAGCTATATCAAATACGCTCTAATGGCTCTATTCGTGTTCGACTAACATTACTGGTCATACCAGAGACATATGTAGTGGCTTACACGTCTCAGTATTGGAAATTGATTGATACTCCCGATCGAGACCATATCTCTATATTCTGTGGCGATTCAGCCTTCATTCCCATACCTGCAAAGTCACCATACGCTTGGATATGTCCCAAAACTGGTGTTTCCATTGAAGCCTCGACGCACGGAGGTGATAGCAATGCAAGAATGTGTGGAGACGCCGTATCTATGGCAATGACCGGGCGGGTGATGCCTCGCATGTTCGGAGACATCGTATGCGACGCGAAGTACCTTGTGCTCTGCGATCCAGCCCTGACTAGGGGTAGCTCGCCAGACTCAACAGAGAGTCAACCTGGGGTTGCAGCCATCAAGGCCTTGCCCGGAGATGCAGGGTTTTATGAGGGAAAACCAATTGAAAATGTCGCACTTGCAACTTGCCTTTCATTCACGTTAGTTCGCCAGGTCATGTTTTTAGCTCTACCGGGGTTCTGTCAGTGACTGTCACGAAGCTCTGTTGTCCTTTCAAACAACTGACGTTTTCACAGTTGACGACAGCGCCAATGCCCGCGTTGGCTGGGATCAGATCAGGTTCTTAGAGCCTCCTCAAGCAATGCGGAATGTCGATAGTTACGCCTATTACGCTCTCAGTATGTTTCACCTCTTACGTTACAGGGCCCCTTCTCCACACATAAGTTTTCAGTATCTGCCTTGATATCGTTAACCAAGCACCCTAGCCCAGCAAATCATGGCCGTCAGCATCCCTAATCCTGTGGAATGGCTCGTCGTTGACGGTAACTTGGTCTCCGTCGGCTTCTGCTTCATTGCCTCATTGGCTCCAAGTAATGTCGTTACCTGGGAACAAATTTATCCAGGTGTTGTACCATTTTATTGAGTCGCCTCACTTTCCCCCTCTATTCTACAGAAGAGACTGCAAAATTGGCGGATCTAAGGGACTGTCGCTTGTATACAAGAACTAGCGTCTGGATCGTGCAAGCAATGTATATACTCAGCATGAATTGCTCCTAATGACCATCCAATCGGAACGCATCTTACCTGATGACTTGGACACCCTTTTTCTAATTTGCAAGCACTTCCGCTCCGCCTGACCCATGATATTCAGGACCCACTGACGTCCACGTGCCCTGCCGTTCATGAGATCTCTGACCACGAGTCAGAGGCTCCAAATGGTCAAACCGCTTCAACTCCCAGGTCATCCATCACCATAGGTATTATAGATTTCTAGTAACAGACACAATCATAATCTTCAACAACATCTTCAAGATCAAGTATCGAATTTGCTCGGTGTCAACAGATCTAAACTGCTGATTCGTGGCTGAATAGCACATTTGATCGGCTGAAAGGGCAAGATTTTTGATTTACGCTTCCTTGATGAGAAATGGAGGTGCTTGCAAACAAGGGAAAGGTAACAAAACGAAGGTTTTGTCCACTCGGGCTGATTGCTCGATAGGCAAATTCTATACTTACTCTTCATTGATGAGAAATGGAGGTGCTTGCAAACAAGGGAAAGGCAACAAAACGAAGGTTTTGTCCACTCGGGCTGATTGCTCGATAGGCAAATTCTATACGAATGATGGAACCAACCTAATATGTGCAATTGAAAGCCCTAGCGGTATAATCCTTCTCTCTCGCTCTTTACTATCATCGTCTTCTTTCAGTTGCCCACTGCTAAAGTGCAGTCCGATCTTCCTCCTGCATTCCCTCCAATGCTCTACTCGAAGTGCGCACCGTCATCCCCTTCCTCCCATCATCTGGTCCTCATTTCACATTTCAATAACATGTAGAAAGGAACGAGTGTGTCCAAGCAAAGACCATCTTGCAAGAAATTGTAAGGGGAGAAAGAACACTAAGGTATTTGGTTCTGATACAGAGCAAGGGGAAAGTAACAGTGCTCGTGACTAAGATGACGTCATGATCTTCTCTTTCAACGTCTTTTAAAACATTGAAGCACGCTGACTGCATGCTTGTACTTGGTTTGGATGTTTTTATCGATAGCTGACTTCGATTGTATTCCAAAAATACTGATCAATTGAGGGCTCAAGATTGTAGCCACCAGGCTCATTGTTATTGTTAGATGGCTCTCAGACTGGCGATGACGGACAACTGGACGCTAGCCTACAGTAGCAAGCAACCTGAAATATTGCGCCGGTTATCACGGATGATGGTTGAACTCAATGGGCCCTCGGGCACCAACAAAGTGTACTAGTACATAACAGTCCTGCGGTTGACTCACAAGGGTTTTGGATTTGTAAGAAAATTCAGCATCAATTGAGGTATGTCCTCGATTGGATTTTCCAACTATGACTACTTGGGGGTACGGTGGACTACATATTGTCCCTCGCCTCACAAGATTATGATATAGCGGTGTGTACTCCAAGCCCCATACGCTCAGGATGATTGCTGATTGATGGTGGTGGGAAAAGGTCTGGTTCTTTGAAGCTATGCATTGCTACCCACAACAATATTCTTTCGTCGTCAGTACTGGTTAAGTTAACTTTGGAAAACTCTCTGCTATGGGTATAGACTTGGAGAAAGAAATTCGTAGCGGTCCTCGAAGCTCGGATTCGTCAAGCCGGCCACAACCAGAGAACAATACAGCAGAGCCTCAGGACGGCAGCACAGATGCTCAGGAGACGAAAGGACATGCTACTAGTAATGACAGCCCAATGGCCTCCTTTCAGGGGATCAGAGAAGTTCTGAGTCGTACGAGATCTCGCACGTCATGTGTTGACCCAGGGCCTCCTCCAGACGGGGGTTTGCAAGCATGGACCCAAGTGATAATGGGTCATCTAACTGTCTTCAATACCTGGGGTTATATCAATTCTTTCGGTGTATTCCAAACTTACTATGTCACCATGCTCAAAGAACCACCGTCTGCTATTTCCTGGGTTGGATCGGTCCAGAGTTTTCTCTTGTTCTTCGTTGGAACATTTTCTGGCCGTGCCACCGACTACGGTCTTTTCAGGATCACTTTCATTGTCGGCTCGATCTTCCAGCTTCTGGGTGTTTTCATGACCTCCCTATCGACCAAATACTGGCATCTTTTTTTGGCACAGGGTATCTTAACCGGTCTGGGGAACGGTCTTGTATTTTGTCCTACCATCTCGATAGTGTCCACTTATTTTAGTAAGAAGAAGTCGTTGGCTCTTGGTCTTGTAGCGTCTGGGACTGCCACAGGAGGGCTAGTGTTCCCGATTATTGTTCAGCAACTTCTTCCGAAGATTGGATTCCCTTGGACCGTGCGAATTCTTGGATTCGTAATGCTCGCTATCATGTGCGTTACTCTGACACTTACTAAGCCAAGACTGCCACCAAGGAAATCAGGACCTCTGGTAGAATGGGCCGCTTTTAAGGAGCTGCCGTACGCCCTATTCTCAATCGGTAAATGCTGCCACTCGAAGAGAGAAACCAATGCTGATGGGACATGTAGGCATGTTTTTGATATTTTTGGGACTGTACTTTGCATTTTACTACGTAGGCCCTCCGTCTTTCGAGCCTTTTAAGCCTATCCCTACTTATAGACTTCTAGATTGGCTCCTTTGGCCGCAACATTCTTGGCAATAGTGAACAAGAATCCATCAACAACCTTCTGATCTTGAATGGTGTTGGCTTGGTCGGCCGTCTAGTTCCAGCTCACCTTGCGGACCGGTATTTCGGTCCTTTTAACCTCCTGGTTCCTTTTGCATTGGTCTCCGGCATACTGCTTTACTCCTGGTCTGGTGTTTCTTCTAGTGGTGGTCTAGTAGGCTTTGCGGTGATCTATGGGCTTTTCTCGGCAGGGATACAGAGTTTATTCCCTGCAACACTGGTAAGTCTGACAACAGACTTAAGTAAGACGGGGGTGAGAATAGGCATGGTTTTCAGTGTCATAAGTTTCGCTTGTTTGACTGGACCGCCACTGGCAGGGGCATTAATACAGCAAGCAGGCGGACGCTATCTGTATGCTCAGATGTTTGCTGGCACAGTAACGATCTGTGGCTGCCTCACATTAGCTGCGGCAAGAATCGCAAAGACAGGGAGACATCTAAAAGTCCGAGTGTGATTGAAGGAGTTAAGGGGCTGGAGATCGACTAGAGGAGTAAGACCCTGTTAATGGTGCATATAGAAACGTTTAGAAAATTATATTATGGCAAGGGTTTGGACGATTTTGGAATGTAGATGTTTTGAAGAAGTCGGAAGTGTGTCTAGAAATTTAGCATCTTGAATTGAAACAATTACACTCAACAAGGCCCAGAATCCGATGAGGGTTCACAAAATAGATGACGGTTTCCGCTATGAGGTAGAGAGTATTCTTTATGCACAGTTACTCTCGTTACCTCGTACAATTACCTTACAGCCTCAATTTCTAGCGCGCTCGCTAGGCTGTAAATTTTACCATCTTACGGAATTAACCATCGACGATTCATATCCGGGTGCTGTCAACTTCCAAATCCTTAGCCAGATGTAGCTTTCATGCATTGTCGAGCACTATGCCCTCCTTATGGCAACGTACTAAGATTCAACGCCCAGATCGGTCTTCGCTATAGCCTCGAACAGTCGCGATGGGTGCGCGTTGGATACGACCACTCGTTTCAAACAAGGGCTGCGGCTGTAGAAAAGAAAGGCCCAGCTTTTGGGTCTTTGGAAAATCAAGTAGCGTGGGCAGATAAGAGGAGGAACGTCATCAAGACCAGGCTTGAGGATAATAAAGACATCTACATTGATGATCTGTCAGCGACACTTGAAGCCCACAGGGAGAGCAACAGAGCCTTGACCATACGGAGAGTCGAGACCGTTTTTGATGAACGTAGTCTGTCTTTCCTGAGGCCACTGTCTCTTGCTTTCCGAAAAGAATCCCCAGCAGAAGAACTTGAAAGTACGAACGTCCTTGGAGGTTCCGGCTCGCTAGACGGTTGTCAACAAGAAGGGAGCCAGCAGATCGTAGCAAGTGAAACCGACAGAAACGAAAGAGCTGGCGCCGGCACCGCTGACAATCTACACGCCAGTTCTGGGCCATTAAAAGCTTGGCAGCATTGGCCTGCAGATTCTATTCAGTACAAAGATATTTTGGGAATCAAACCCAGCGATAAGGTCACCGAGCCTTCCGTGCTAGAGTATGTATCGCTGAGTCCTAGACCATGTAAATCATGGCTACTCAAGGGGAAAGTGCTGCCAGACGATCTCCAATGGCCCTGGCTTGCTTATGTGGAAGGCTACGAGGGGGACGGTCCTGAAAGGTTTGTTCACTCAATCATGGCAACGGTGTCAATTTTGATCTTTGAACTTAGGCTACAAAAAGAGATCAAAGCGTTTGAAACGTACACCAGACTCACCCCGTCAGAAAAGTCAGCTTCCGAGGCCGTCATCACGGATGTTGAAGCTATGGTCGAGCAAGCATTCCCCTCAAGTACACTGTCAGTGGTCGGTTCTCACCGCACTGGTCTTGCAACCCCAACGTCCGACATTGATTTCTCACTGTCTCCGCCATCCCAAGAGGAAGGAAGTCATAAATCACGAACCAAAATTAGAGAAGTCAGCCAGAAAATCCTTCGCGGACTACAAAGACACCTGCACAAATCCATGTCATTTCGAGAGGCCGAGTTAGTCTTTGGCAGTATACCGATCATTAGGGCTACACATTATCGCACAGGGCTAAAAGTCCAGATATCGACCCAATCTCCAGATCGATATGACCGCGATTTCACTGCAGCATACCTTGCAGAGTTTCCTACACTCCGCCCTATATTCATCGTCCTTCGCTACGCACTTGAAATGCGCGGCTTGAATACCCCTTTCGAAGGCGGTCTGGGTTCCTATTCCATCTTTATGATGATTGTTGCTGCTCTCAAGCAAGCTAGCGGCCAACATGCTCGTGACGATCATGCCAACCATCTTCTTCATGTGCTGCACTTCTACTCCAGTGCAGATCTATATGATGTCGGCTTCTGTGTCGACCCACCTCGCACGTTTACAAAAGCAGGCAACAACCTGTTTCCCCTTAATCACCGCAAACCCTATTTGCTGTGCCTTCAAGACCCCGCCGACGCCGCTAACGACCTTGGTAGGAAAGCCTACGCCATCAAACATGTACAACGGGTTTTTGAGCGGGCGAGGGTTGATATTATGGAAGATATGCTTGCATGGGAACGCAAAACTGTTGAAGATAGAAAAAGTATTGAAGGGGGCCTTCTCAATCGTTTATTGCGCGCGAACTACGAAACTCTTGAATTTGGAAGAAGAAGAATGCACAATTCTGTAACCGCAATGGTAGATATGAACTTCAAGCTGCCAATGGAGCTCAAAGCGCCAGACTTCTCTCGACTGCTCAGTTTGAAGGGACTGCGGAAGAAGGGGTGGGCCGACGAGGTGAATGCAGAAAGGAAGCGGAGGGGACGGCAGAAGCGTGAAGAAACCGCGAAACGGCGCGCTCTTCTGGTGGAGAAGAGAAACGATGAGGCGAAAATACTAGGAGCTGAAGAGTGAGGAAGCAGTTATACAGTGCACTCATCTAGCAGAGTGAAAGTACGAGAATGGGAACGATCAGAAGTTTCCCAAAGCAGCCTGATGATGGGACATTGAATTCGGAGCGTCCGGGTCTCAGGGAACCCGACTGAGCAAAGCCAGACCAGAAACATCTCGAGGCTTTCGGAGCACATAGGGTCTAGTGGCAAGCTTCAATGGTTTGAGGAGTCCCACGGAATAATCAAAGAGCGATATTCGAATCCTGCACGCCAAACCTCGCTCTACCACTGATCCCGCCCAACTCCAACCAATCCTGCTCCCTTCATCTACGGAAACCCTTCAAGCCTCCATTGGTCTACAGCATGAATCAACTCAAGGACATCCCAAAGCATAATCAACAAGCAACCATCCATCACGTCCCACGACACCTAACCAGACTGGCTCGAATCATGGAAACTCCCTAAATCTACCTTCACATTACATAAACCATCCCCACAAAATTGAAACCTTATGCGAAAGACACGTAGACTGAGAGGTGTCACCATCCCATCTCCTGTCTCTCTATACTCTCGCCTCATCCCCCATCCCCTGCACCTGCCCCTATCTACTTCAAACCCTATCCCATCCCATCCCATCCCTTCCATACCTCTAAACCCCATCCATCTCCGCCTAAATACCCATCCCACCCCATCCCACCCCATCCACCACCCCACCCCCCATCCACCCCTCCCCACCCCCCACAAAAGCCCTCCCTACCTATCCCCCCAACTCCAGCACACCTCCACAACCCCTTCCGCTCTCAGCACACTTTCAATCTTTTCAAAAAAACTAGATACAGTGTGAGTCTTTATACTATGTATGAAATTGCCAGACTTCTCATTCTCTTTCTTCGTCTACAACAAACTACCTACCTACTGTAAGGTAGCCTCAAATCTCCCTTCACGTCTAAGCGTCCCCAAAAAACGGGCACCTTCATGTCCGCGTCCTACTTTTACTCTTTTGTCCGTCTTTGGCTCGTAACACGAATCGCCACAACAGCTTCACAGGAGCGTTCCTCGTTGCATTCTTCCTATGTACTACTGTACAGTAGAAATCACTAGGATACAGTGGAAAGAATTTGTCACGAAACCATCACACTCGAGATGGGATACGGGATCTCCCCAACCCACCCATTCATTGATTCAATTATTCTACCTATGCTCTTCCCATCCCCCTTTCCCCTGTCTACCATAAAAATAACCTCCCGCCTCTCTAATCCACCCCACCCCATTCCCAAGCCAATCTCATGCACACACAGCCTGGGTCTGGGAAAAAACAATCAACCAAGAATGGCCCTCCCTTCCCCACTCACCTACCATGCCATCGCCGAAACCCCGCGAGCACAAAAAGCACCACACACCAAAAAAATTAGGAGGAAAAGAGTAGCAGCACAAGCAAAAGCGCAAGCACAGGTATTCCGCCCTGGTTCCATTCCTCAGCTATGCCACACACCCCATCCAGCCTGCCTGTTTCCGCTTCTTTAACCCTTTATCCCCCTTTGTCCTCTCCGTCCGGCCTCACTGACCCACCTCCTTGGCCTCTGGCACGCTTGAATAATCGTTCCTCCGCATGATTCCCTCCACCGGGCCCAAAAGCCTCTGAAACCCATCCTTGCCCAAAGTCGCCACCTTGACTTCACCCTTACTGATCACACTGGCCGCCCTGGGCTTATCATCCAGCAACGCCAACTCGCCAAAATAATCCCCCTTCTTATACCTCTTCACCGGATTGGGTCCCGCATCTTTCTTGTACGCTTCCGCCTCACCGCTTTCGAGCAAAAAGAAAGCTTCGCCGGGGTCACCTTCACGGATGATGGTGCTGCCGGCAGGGAATTTTTGGGTGTTGAGGGCGTCGGCGATTTTGGAGCGTTCGTAGAGGGTGAGGGTGGAGAGGAGAGGAACCTCTTCCAGGAAGGATTCGTACATGCGGCGGCGCTGGAATGCAGAGTCCATGAGGATTCGGCGGAAGGTCACCCGGTCAAGGGCCCACAGCGTACTATTGGGTTCGGTGCTTATGACCGTTGCTGCACGTGGTGCGTTGTACATTAGGGCAAGTTCGCCAAAGGAGCCGCCGGGGCCGATGGTGTTGACCTTGACCCCCATGCCTGAGGGTCCTGGCTCAATGCTACCCTTGTTGTTTACATATATGTCGAACTGTCCCTTCTCGACAATGTAGAAGTAGTCACCAGCATCACCTTGGGTGATGACCTTGATATCCTTTGCCGGGATCGGTTTCTCAACGAGGGCACCAAGAACGAGGGATGATTGTTCATCGTCGAGGTGTGAGAAGAGGAAGTTCGCGGAGACGGATGCTTTCAGACGTGCAAGTTGGTCGGGCGTCTTCTGATGGTAGGGAGGCTTCCAATTGTCGTTCTGGGCAGAGGTGGGGTTGAGGGACTCGGCAGATACTGAAGTGCGGCGGGCCATGCTATAGTTGTTTGGGAAGCTCTCAGCGACGGACTGAGGTGGTCTGAATCCAGAAGACGATTGAGGTGCGTTATTTGAACTGGGACCGAAGCTAAACGAGCTGTTCCCGTTGCCAGTACCACTGAACGGGCTGCCTGAGGTAGGACCGGACGATGAGACATGTTGTGGGAAACTGGTGCCTGTGGGTGAAGCAACACTTCCGCTCTCATCCTCTTCTCGTACATTCTGCATTCCTCCACCTGTCCCAGTGCTTCCGAAGCCACCACCGCCGAAGGGATTACTGCCCGGGAACTTGCTCTCGGCCATCATACCAGAGGCCCCAGTGCGTGACGGTTGGAGTGATGAAAGTAGATGCTCTGTTCGTTGGGATTCGAGTCGCTTGTTGAAGAAATTAGCACAGAATTGCAGGATGTCGGTAGGCTGGGCTTTGAGGATTTCGCGGCTTAGGTGGTTGACTTCATTGGTATATGTGGATGGTAGCGACATTCGAGTGAAGGGGGGTTCGTTGATGACAATCCCTTGATGGGGAGGGGGCAGTGAATCGACTGGCCGAGTTGCTTAGTTCCCCACCGAACGACTTGACGTCGTTTGCCTTTCCCAGACGGCGATTCAAGGGCACTTGCAGGGTTCGGACGGGGGTGTTCCGTATGTTTGAGAGAACTCGTTGATCGTTTTGCTGCAGGGCGAAAGTACGCGGGAGTTCACAGACGATCCGACGATTTGCAAAGGGCAACTGATGTTTGTTGGATGTTTATCGACAAAGCCTGCGGAAGGCAAAGGCTTCTAGCAGTCGTGAGTCACAGAGGGAAGCTACGAGCCTACGACTATGTTTACTGCCACTCTGACCTCTAATAGTCGAATATCTACTTTCTATCTACCAAGGGATTCGATCCCACAGCAATCAGAGTTCAGAGTTAATTGTTAATTTTTAGTTGGAGAGTGTGGGCACATCGATGATTGGCGAGATGCACAGCACGCTGCACAGCGAGTCGGCGAGTCAGCGAATGATGTGCGTGGATGCTTCCAGAAGCCTTCTAGAAAGTTACTGCTCTGGGTTAGACACATTCCTCGCTACTCGTACAGTGAGGTTTCAGCTCTGGTACGGAGTATATATATATGTATTCGAATAACAGCCAAAATGAACGGCAGTTATATATCTATTCAATGAAAGCCTATCTTGGTTAAGGAAACCGCGACTTAAGCATCAAACCGCTGGATTGGATCCACCCGTCACCATTGTATCAAACACACCGTAATTTGGACCCACGGTTTACGTCTCCATGACAGCTGACAGCTGTTGGTGACCGACACAATCCAAAGGGTCCTCATCTAAATGATCCTGGCATAAGTAGGCCCTCCAAAACAGCACTTTGGCCGATAGTCGAACAATTGGTGACAGCGTAAAATGTTTGGATACAACCCCTTCAAATCAACCTATGAGACAGTTGGAGAAGTAGGACTCGGGTAAGATGGGTAAATCAGGCTCGAGGATGAGATTATCGAATCACTGCCCTTCGTCAATATCCGGCTAAGAGAGGTCATCAAACTTAACGACGATACTGCGACGTCGAATTTCGATAGCTCAATGGAGGCCGACATCCGGAATAAATGGGGCTAAAGGACCTATATCTAGGCTTGGATCGAACTTGTAACCACCTATATAGATATCTGTGTCCGAATACCAGGGCATTTTGAAAATCTCAGATTAAGGAAAAGAGTATTAGGCCTAAACTGGAGAAATCGAGAAGGAACCATTGGATCACAAAGCCCAGCCATGGCATTCAGGTACTCACAATTCCATTGACGATATAGTTTCATTGCCAAGCAAAAATCCTCTCTGTTCTTAGTGCGTTGTGCTGCGTATTGCAAGGTCAAATAATTTTGATCTACATTGTAGATGACCGCCCATCTGAAACAAGCCTTCATTCGACTGACTTCATCTGTGGATGTTGACCAACGACAGTTCTCAAGGCGAATTGAAAGTGACGGTGGCATTCGGCGATCGTGCTGAAAGACAGTCACTACCATGGTGCGAGCCTGTAACGCGCTGGCACCATGGAAAGGGCCGCGTAGAATTGCAGATAAATTCCATGATTGGTTTTGGGGAATGGAAATGAAGGCAGTGCCAAGAAGATCGTCACCTACTTTAGATTAAAGCGACTCTCGCTGTGGCTTTTTCTTGTCAGCTGTGATTTTCTCCTGGATTTGGATGATCGTCATGGCTACAGTACTTTGTTGTCAGCACCCCCGCATTCATGTCAAAACGCTTGCAGTTGTGGCTGAACGTGGACCCGCCCGGTGCCAAAACATCCAATTGCATAGATGCAGTGCTGACATCTGACCAATTGCCCAAATTAGGAATCTCTCGCTAGAACATCCTTGGGGAAATCTTCAGACTATTGGATGTGATATGTACCAGCCAGTGAACCTAGCTATCGAGGAGGATGGTAGACCAGTCTTTGATAGTAACAAGCATAGATGAGCAAAGTAGAACAACTCCTAGCTATTTCGCCTTCCAAGGAGCTGGGAAGCGAGATCAGCGCTGGGAGGCTGAAATCCCAGCAATGTGCGCAAGAGCAGAGTTTGTAGAAATGTATAAAGATTTAGGAGCATATAGGTATAGTAAGAGCTATAAAACACATCTTCTGTATGAAGAGTGGGTTCGAGATAGTCCACAATGTGGAAGGCTAGACATTGATGATCCACGTCGTACAATCTACGGCAAGACCTTATCGCAATGTAGTGTCAAATTCCATGCTCAGGACATCCTGTAAGACTGTAAGGCTTCCACGGGACAACAATGAAGATCTATATAAGAGAAAGTGAGAGAGATGGGCGGCGAGGTATTGGTACGTAGCAATAAGACTCTTGGCGCTAGAAGCTGTGAGGAGGAAATACCCCATGAGGATTTGTCAGTCCCATCGTCTTGAACCCTCGACAAATTGGTCGTTTGCGTAGTTTGTGAAGCATCTTGGGTGCCCTTTACGCTTCATCGCCCATAACCAAGCTTCGTTATACTTTTCGAGATCATTATAAAGTTCGAGATTATCATAGTTCATTATTGCCTATTCCCTTCTCGGCCGGTCCTGAAATACGGGCATTGTACTCAGAGCCTGACTCAAGGTATTTCGTGGGAGATCCGTGCTTCCGAGAGCGTCGAACCTATCCTCGGATGTATCTGCTGTCAACATCACTCTGAGTGTTCTTAGACCGCGTGTCAAGCAGCCTTCCAGCCACTCTTCCTGAAATTGGCCATGGCCATCGTCAGAGAAGAACCAGTCCTCCTGGTTCCACCTATTAGCAGGGCCTGCTGTCTCAATCATATGTGGCTCATCCTCTAGATGACGTCGCATAAAATCATCTTCGACTTGATTCAGGTAATTTGTAAGTCTTTCTGTGAGGTAATTCCGTACACAAAGAAATTCTTCCAGCTCCCAGTCTCTCAGGCGTTGCAGAAAGAAACCTGACTGCTCTGCCGCAGTAATGTCGTCTTGACGTGAATCCGAGGTATAGAAGAGACCACCGTAGAGCTCCAAATCATAAAACGCTCTTGCTAGTCGGGAGTACTCTGTTTGTGACAGAGCAAACCCTGTTTTCGCTTCTGCTGCTCCAGGGCGGGGTCCATGCGGCGACAAGTGGGGCTTTTCAGGATGGAGATAGTTCTCTATGATTGCGCTGCTCAAGGGCATCTATTGCAATGGGTAGAATAGTGGGGGTAGTCTGATTCCGTGTTATGTGTGATAAAATGAGTCTCTTAAAGATTTTATAGACTAGGAAATACTGGCGAGAGGTGAGGAGGAAAGAAGATCAAGATGTGTCAGATTACCGGAACAATAGGGACTCATCACGAATACTCGACGGCTGATTTGAGGGTATTGTAAGTATCGGATCTCGCGAGGTTTATAACGTTAGCTAGATAATACTAAGAAACATCCGTGGCATCTCGATGAACAGATCGATTAAAGAGGGCATGAGCAGACCACCATGGGAACAAAGGTGGGAGCCGCTGTTCTAATTGCAACATAATGTAAATACTCGAGCCAAATTCCTATGTACCATACCTTTGACCGGACGATAACGTCAGAACTTATTCTCTATTGACATATAGCGATAGCGACTTTCCTAGACGTGCGTGTCCGTATAGCATGTGCATGTTCTTTGCTTGCATATCTTGAGTTGAAAGAAGCGAGGAGTAGAAAAAGGAATGTGAACATCATAGATATGTTTCACTTACGGAGAAACATCACCTTGCAACCCCTTAGCCTTTCTTCGAGCTAACCCGCTGGGCCACAAAGAATGAGCACCATATCTTACAGTCTCTCGTCTTTAGCTGCACAATATTGGAGTCTAATCTTTTTAACACAAATCACCTTGTTGCTCTGGCGCTCTGGTGAATTAAAACCTGCATCTAATACGTCTGGACTTGGTCAGAACCCCAGTGGTTGTACGCGGCCAGTAAGAGACCGCCGAGTGTAACTCTCAGTTAATAGAAAGCCGGGGGGCCGTGAGGGAAAGTGCGGAGGGGGGGGGGGTGGTGGCGGCGAGGTCAAGGTTACCACAATGACGCTACACCTCCCTCAGTGCGAAGGAGAGCAGACCCATTTACGGAGTCTTGATGACAGAAGGAACATCGGGCATGGTATGGCAGTGGCAGTGGCCATGGCCATCCCACTTTCATACTCTTACTTTGATTGAAAGAAGAGGGACGACGAATAAGCTATACTCACTGCACATTTAGAATCTTATATTCCGTAAGAAATTTGATATTGCGTTAGTCTGAGAGGAATTTTTGAAACATGCTTGTGACGTCAGAATTCTAGTTTATTATCATAAGAACTACTGACTGCTAAGGTATTCTCTCGAAAGAGATAGGTAGTAGTACAAAAGCACTTTTAATAATCGTATTTTGATACACCTTTAGCTCGATTGCTTTTGGGGCACAAATACAATTCTGTCCTCTTCTCTTGGCAATTCCGCTGAGGCGTAAACGACGCTAATCTCCGCCGCCGAAGGCGATCACCAATTTCAAGCCCCCCTCAATCTCCCTTACGGCGAATTTGTTGCACCATCTTTCGAACATACTGTGTACTAATAGCTACCGCTTACAAAACTTCAGTCTTACATCCAAAACGCCATCATAGCTTCCTCGGTCCCTTCATCGCCATCCCCTACCTCGCCCGCACTTCCCAAACCTTCCAGCGCAAACACTTCAGCGCAATCTACGCCCCGAGCATCAGATCGGAGAAGTATTGTGACCAATCAGCTTTTTCAATTTGCACTGGGATACCCACAGACGCCGCCGGATACAAGCCCAGAAATCGACCCGCTTGACGATACGCTGGACACTGGCGCGTTGGCGACAGCTGACAAGATGGGGAGCTTCTTGTTCAAGTGGTATGTTCGATCTCTTCGTGGCACTGTCTTGGAGGTAGACACCTATCTGTCCCGTGTTGATGGCGCGGTCACTCAGCCTATGGCTCAGAGTGAGCCCTGCAATGTGCCTAAAGCAAACCCCCATTCTGCACAATGAAAACAGAGCTAACAGCTTCCGTCGACAATAGGGATCATCCAGCGAACGAGGTCTACGTAACCGGTACATTCGACGACTGGGCGAAGAGCGTCAGGCTTGAAAAGAAAGGAAATATTTTCGAGAAACTTGTTGTGCTATCTCAGGCGGAAGAGAATATATACTACAAAGTTGGTCCATTTTCTTTGGCAAGCATTGTGACACCATGTCTTCTCAGAAACGCCATGCTCTATGGCTCATCAGAAACCGGTGTCGTTAATCTCTGCCTCATTTGCGTGAATTGAAGATGTCACGTGCAGGCAGGCGTGGCCGCCATGTGAATGGCCTGGACCCTGAATAACCAACTACTCGGCTACTCAGCCCCTCATGCTGAACCTTCAATTCCGACCTAGTCAATACCTATCTCCCATCTCCCATCTCTCAGTCTTCCTCTTCATGCCTTCTTGAATCTTGGTAGACTTGAAAGTTCTACTTCCAGCACTCTTTAAGCTGTAGCACAATACTTCTCCACGATCTCAAAGACATCGTTCGGACACCCAGTGCTGTTACTAACACTGCATTTGCAATAGTTCGTTGTCGATGGAAACTGGACCACAGATCACACCGCCCCTCAAGAAAACGACGGAGCAAGCAACATAAATAACGTACTCACTCCAGACCGCATTACCAAGCCAAAATCTTCCTCAAGTGAGCCAACAGCGGCTATAATGTCTGGTGTTACTCCCCAATCCACCACAGCGAACCTTGCTGGAAACGTACCCAAAGAGCCATCCCGAGGAGTGAGCACAGGCTCATCTGACCTTCCTGGAAGTTTCCCAGTAACACCTGCCAAGGAGATTTCCGACTTCAATGTAAATCCTATACCAGCCACTTCCGGCATTGGTAACCCGGTACATCTTGCGCCCGGCGAGAAGGTGCCCGATCCAAGCACCCTCACGTCGAATACTACATCCTCGACCGCCCATGACGATGTCTCTCTTTCCAAAGATGCTGGAGACTCTCAACGGGCTTTCGGGGTATCTCCGCTTCCTGCATCCTCTGGCATTGGAAACCCCATCCACCTACAACCTGGCGAGAAGGTGCCGGACCCAAGCACCTTCACAAACAACACCATCAATTCAACCGTGAGAACCGACAAAGAGTCTTACGAAAACAGTTCAGCTGTACCACAGTTGCCCGACGTTGTGACACCGGAAAAGGAACGCGAGGCCAATGGTGGTATGTTCAACATCCCAGGTCTTTCCAGGAATATGATTCCAGAATCTAGCTTGCCAATGGGTGGAGCGAGCTCGGCCGAGAAAGATCCAGGTTTCACTATCCAATCTGCTGGAGCGGGTACCACAACAGCTGCGCTTGCTGGAAACGTGCCGTTGGAGCCTCGAGGTGTCCCTGGAGTGGTTCGAGAAAGCCAACAAGAAGCAGGATTTGCACCGGAGGCAAGTGGCAATCGAGAAGCGGTCAGGGAAAAGACAGAAATGGAAAAAGAACTTGAGAGCAAGGTACCTGAAGCGCCGCCCATTCACGAGGGAACTCCACATATCCAGAGTGTTGGCAAACAGAGTACAACAGCTGCTCTTGCAGGTGATGTACCTCTGGAGTCTAGGGGAGTCCCAGAAGTCGTTCAGGAGAGCCAAAGAGACGCAGGCTTTAAACCCGAAGCAAGCGCAAATCCTGAAGCTGTTGCAGAAAAGACGGAGATGGAGAAGGAATTGGAGAGCAAAGTTCCCGAACAACAACCAATACATAGCAACACTATCCAGAGCGCCGGCACAAACAGCACGACGGCCGCTCTTGCAGGCAACGTGCCCCTAGAATCGAGAGGAGCCCCTGAAGTCGTACAAGAAAGTCAGCAAGAAGCTGGGTTTGCACCTGAGGCCAGCAGCAGTCCTGAAGCAGTGGAAGTGAAATCCGAAGTGGAGAAAGAGCTCGAGAGCAAGGTTCCCGAAGCACCAGCCACTTCTGAGGGGAGCAATAGTCACAATGGTGCCATGGTAGGTGGAGGTATCGCAGCCGGAGGAGTCGCGGCAGCAGCTATTGGGTATGCCGCATCGACGGAGAAGCCAACTGAAGGGAGCTCCCTCCTCGGCACCCGTGGCCTTCCACCTTCCATTCAACAATCGATCGACGACATGAACAAGAGCACACCAATCGCTCCTACAGTACCGGATGTTGTTCAAGAGTCAATAACTGAATCCCACCAATCACCAGAGGCAGCAGCAAGCAAGACAATGGTCGGTGAAAAGAGTGCGATGGAGTCAGAGCTGCTAAACAAGGTAAAGACTGAAAACGATGTTGGGGAACCAGCGCCCTCCTCTAGTGCTGCCTTGACAGAGACCGCTCCTGCCGCTACGAGTTCTACAATTCCCGCCGCCGCCACAGCCAAGTCTACTCCAGCGGCAGAGTCTTCATCTTCTACCGCTGCGACAGCTGCGGAACCCAACGCGAAGACCTTCCATGCTCCCCTCGCATCAACAGCTACCCCTGCCCAACCTCCCTTCCAATCATCTATGTCAAGTGCAGTCAAGCAGCAAGCCGCCGCCTCCGACTCCCGCGATGTCTCGCCCATGTCTCATCCAATAACGACCGGGCAGTCCCAACCCGTCGTTACTACTGGCGTAGGCTCTAGTAGCGCTCCTGAAACCTCAGTGGCGTCCCCCAAAGCTGCTTCTTCTCCCGACCCTGCTGCCTCCAAGGTTGCTACCTCGCCAAACCCGAGCACTGTTACTGGGGCTTCCACTACTAGCGCGTCCACGGACAAGAAGTCGAAACGAGCGAGTGGGTTTTTTGGAAAATTGAAGAGCAAGTTTAGTGATAAGGAGAAGAAGTAAACACTATCGTCTAAAGACTTTGTTCCAACAATACACGGGTGGCAGCTGTGTATTTGCACGTTTACCAAATTTCTATTATCGATAATGCCGGAAGCATGTAATAGCGGTGAAGCTGGAAGACAGTGCGCAGGGGGAGACTTCTACGGTCGACTGATAGAGGTGACCAAGAAGGGTATGGTGCGCTATGTGATACCTCTTTGTTCGCATTTGTTGGTATTATACCTACGTATTTAGTGAAAGGACTCAAATCTTCTTGAAATTTGGTGTCTCTGTTCTTGTCGTGAATGGTGTGCACAAGGCCTTGGGGATCAGGCATGGCCTCTGCTTCCTATCAAGCCCCACTGATATGGTGACGTTGAGACCTAACACGCTGTTCGCGCAGCTCCAAGGGTCTGCCATCTCATCCATGCCTATGGCTTAGGATCCTTACCCCCTCAACACCCTAATGACCCATCCTCTTTCTACTCTGCCACTGCACGACCTCTGTATCCCACCCTCAAAACCCCCACCATAACCTGTCCTCTCCAAACCCAACTTCCCCCACTCACTCGTCCCTACCTTCCCCTCAACGCCTCCCTCACACCCTCCTCCACCCCCCTAACTCCCACCTCCACCTCCAAACAACCCCTAACCCCCTCCCTCCACCCCCTCTCCAACCCCTCCACCTCTCCCCTCCGCCCCTCCTGCGCCCCCTTCCTCTCCCGATTCACCTCCGTAACCGCCTCCCTCGTCTCCACAAGCTCCTTCTCATAGTCGCGCAATATGTCCTCCATCTGCGCGTTCCCAAGCAGCCACGCGTTCTTACCAAACTGGTCTAACAGCGTGAGTTGTTGCTGGCGGCTGGCGAGGTAGGCGGAGGAGGTGGAGGCGGCGGTTAAGAGGGTCAGGGTGGGGGTGGTGGTGGGGGAGGGAGGCTCGTAGCGGGAGGTGGAGATGGCGGTGAGAGGCTCTTTTCGTTCAATGCGTTCTTGTTCCGCTGCGGCTAGGTCTGTGAGTTTGGGCTCGTAGGCTGGAGGGAGGGAGGGGTGTGGTGGGGAGGTTGGGGTAGAGGTAAGGGCGGAGGAGACGAGGGCGTTGGCGGCGGCGAGGGAGGCGGGGGAGAGGGGGCGGTCGATGTCTGGGAGGTTGGGTTAGTGGGTTCTTTTACGGGGAACGGAAACGGGAGGGCGGAAATACAGGGGAGGGAGTCGTGAGAATCTCTTATTAAAGGCATTGGGGTTTGTCTATCGTGGGAGACAAGGGAGCGGAGCGGATCGAAGCATGCCCGAGGGATCAGAAGATCGAATGCGCGCTAATACGTTTTTGGTATGTAGAATGAGTTTGGGAATCATGTTCAATGAGCATAAATCTATCTACAAAGAGGGAGAGGAAACACGTTATTGATTCAAGGACTTTTGAATGCCGACTCATGGATCTTTGGTCTTGGACTTTACGGCTCCGAGGCGCTTATTCGAAACAATTCTTTGCCAGTCCGAGGGTTCAGTTGAAACTTCACCAGGTAATCGTCTAGCTGATTAAAAAGGTCTTGCTTCTTGCCAAGTCGGTTGTTGTTATGATGGGATTGCCGCAGCGGATTTTCCAACAACCAATCTTGGTCCCGGAATAGCCGCCAACATCTCAACACCTACATGCGTAACTACTCTCAACTGTGGTAGATATATTGTACATAACCTAATCCTCAGCTCACAGCTGTGGACCAAACCCTATGATTCCTAGTTCAGCGGCTGTGCATTATCGAGTGTTCCGAGTGTGCAGTAGTATTTCTCTCATATGAACGCCAATGTTGCAGGGGTTGAAATCCTTCGCACGGAGACCCCAATCAGAATTACCAGCTGCGTTTCCACTATGAAGCTAAATTGCGAGAAAATGCTACTTGCCTTTATGAAGCTACCAAGCGCTCTGCGTGCATGCACGTAACGAGTATGGCTTCCGAGGCGGCACTGTTGCTCGCTGGAAATATCGGGATAATCATATCTTGGGTTACGGTTTCCATTGATTAAGTTCCCATTTGATCTTCGATATCTGCAACCAGTATTGAAAAATGAGGTCTATCCAGCCTTGTATTTCTCCGCTCTTGCGTCTGTTTATCTCTCTTATCCTTTTTCCATCAGCAAATGCTTCTTGAACTTTGTACAATCACAATCCTTCAGTCCGGATTCCCATACGAAATAGAACTTTTGGTGGCCAATCCTCGAGACGGGGTATTGCTCTCTCAGTCGGCAGTCCAGCGCAGAACTTTGTCCTTGAGGCATCTGGGTCGGTCATCGTCTGTTCCCAACGCTTCGCTTACGAGTGGTTCTTTCATCTGACAACCTCTAGACGATTGAATAACACGTATCTTTACGATAATTATAGTCCCTACTGTATTGCCCCGAATACCGATACGCAGGTCCACTGCAACGCCCAATCTGGAGGGTGGTTTGAAGAAGCCAGCTCTACATCTTGGATTCAAGCTCCTCGCCCAGGAGCTCTGCCTATAGCGGCAGAAAGCTCATCTGATCACGCAAACGATATTTTTGGCAACGATACGATATATGTGAACTCTACGCTGAATATTACCGGGTTTCCTTTTGGACTCAACCGCGCTACAGGCGCCGCCGTAGGAGACGCGATCAATTCCATGGGTCTGGGAACCAATTCGATTCTTCTTAATGCGTTGATATCAGCCAAAGCCATAGCTTCTAGAACATGGGGATACTCTCAATGTTGGACGGGCGCGGAAGCAGAAAATCAGGTGGATGGTAGTCGAGTACTTGGTGGCTAGGATGCTGCAAAAACCAAGGGCAACAACGTCACCGTTCCGTTCAACAACGACCCGCATTGTGTGTCAAATTTAGTACTAACCATCTCAGACACAAAGATGAACCTTAAGAACGGCTCAAATCCCAGTCTCCTCGGCTCATCAGCGGGTACTGCTCTGCAAGGCTGCATAGCCCCTGATTTCCCTCTCATTTCATTATCAGAAGATATATGGCACTCATTCGTCTCGATAGCTGGGGTTACAGAGGCTGAGCGTGCCTACGGTATCAACTATCGTGGAATGCTGATATCAGCCTTCGGAGCATAGGCAATGATTCTAGACCTGATACAATAGTTCTCAGCTAATTTTCTCGGGCAGGTACGATAGCAATCTGACCATATCTTTATTATCAAGTCTCAACATTACAATCCCAAACCATCAACTTGTCGTCCCAGATTCCGGAATAAATGAACAGGGCCAACCTATCATTTACAATGAGACAACCCGCAATGTCTTGACTGCGAGCCTTACACTCCCCAACCAGCACGACATGCCGATACTTGGTCGAGCCTTCCTTACTTCAGCATACCTTGTATCTGACAATGATCGAAGTCAATTCACTCTTTATAGCGGTAATCCAACCACAAGCGAAGACTTGGTTGCTATTCAACCAGTTGGATGTACAGAGCAACAGTGGGATTCGCCCACTCCTTCTTCCGGGAGTAACGTTACTTCTTCTGGGGGTAACGCCTTGCCGAGTAAAAGGGGACCTCCCAAAGGAGCAATCGTTGGTATTGTGGTGGGTGTGGTGGCTCTCTTTACATTGATTACACTAGCAATTTTACTAGTGTGGAGACGAAGAGCGCGACGACGAGCTTTTAACAGACAAGGGCTGCCTGCGAAGAGCGACAACTCCAATAGCTACTTTGGGCACTCCAGCCATTTGGATAGGGGACAGTTTATGCCAGAGATAGCTTCAGATCCAACAGCCGCTTCAGGAACTGCCTATTGCTCAGCATCCGTCATACACCATGTCTCCGTACGAGATGCCGGCAAATCGTTAGCACCACGAACTTCTCTCCGGATAATGATCCATTGAGCATGCCGAATTTCGCTGTTTGGAGCAGTAATGCGTTGATGAAGAGGGCCATGTATTTTGTGTGGCCTTGAAGACGTTCCTGTATCAAGCAGCTGATCGACTTAGGTTTGTACAATCTCGTAGACTATCTTCAGCACTTCAATTCATAAACGACTCTTCCAATGTCATTTACACCATGGGGTCCTGGAAATATAATAGGGCATACGGAGAGCGAATAAGTAGAGGCGCGTGAGTTACGTGACGAATGCCAAACTATATTTCTTCGCGGGGATATTGTCGTTCTGTTCGTTGACGCTGAATAAGACCACCACGAACCAAAACCATAACTTATATAAAATTGGACCCAATAGACGTACACCCTCTTTCTATAACCACGCATCCCTTTTCTGTAGTTACACAATTCATACCGAATTCAATAGGGTTCAGAAATATTGGATACTTAAATTCATACCAGATTCAGCTGAAAGCATATGTATCTAAAAGCCTAAATTTTGAGATTGCCAATCTCTCTCCGACAGAAAGCCGAAAAATCGAAATTTGCTTCATCAGTTTGTTCCCTCCTAGTATCACATATGAAGCGCCATAAATAGCTCTTCGTCTCTTTGCACAGCATGAAGGAGCAGCAATTCGCTGGCGAGAGCCCCGAGCTGCTCATCTGCCGTATCCTACCCTTCTGCCCCCCTTACCTTGCTGGCCCTTGATTCATCCTCGCTCATCTCGTTCGTGAGCCTCTGTTTGCAGCAGAGGTGAAGGTTTAATGACGACGGCAAGAAAGTATGTATGCGTAGAAATAGTAGAAGGAAGAGCATTAAAGGTTTGTTTGGGGGAACGGGGGGACGATGGAAAAGGGGTGTACGCCTATCGACTCCCTATAACAAAGACCAAAGAGAGCAGGAGTTCATTCGTCGAGATTGAGGGCTTCGTATCCCCCAAACCATCCCTTCAAGCCAGACCTTCCCCTTACAAGCACATGCCCCAAACCGTCCCCCACCCCTTTCGTTCACCCTTCAACACTCACTCCTCCGCCTTACAGCCCACGTGGGCCGGAACCGGAACATCCTTCTAAGTGTCTGAAAGTGAATAAAAGCCCCCCCCTGAGACAAGCGCTAGCGACCCACAACAATTCAAAACAATCATTCTTGTTCTTCATCTTTCCTCCATCCTTCATCCTTCACCCTCAACCTTTCATTCCGCAACCTTCAAACTTTCGACCAATTCACTGCAAGTAGGCAGACTGCAATAGCTGAGATAAAAGTAAGTCAATGACTGTCTAGTTTGGCTTGCAGAGTCCTTTGTTTAGCTTGGAGGTGAGGCGTGCTTGGTGGTGCATCCCAAGTTGAGACCGAAAGTGTGTTGATCGTGGAATTTTCACCACCACAGACATACCATCACACTCTTTAGCACAGCTTCTTTATTGCTCTTTAAGCGTCTTCATCTTCCTCCTCATTGCTTCTTCCTATCACATTGCTACCACCTTCGGTCATTCGAAAGCTAATCAACGGTTTTTTCAGAACCCAATCACAAAACCTACAAATCTAAACAGCAAGTAAGTCAGTGTGCTCTTTCTTTATCTTCTCGAGTGTACTTGTATCGATCGCGTTGTCATTCACTGTGTTGTCCTTCTCGCTCCTCAGCAGCAACCTCACTGCTGCCATGTTTTCTCCAATTTCTGATTCTCCGATTCTTCGCGTCTTCACGCGGCGAATCTGCATTGGTTGTAACCTGTCTGGAGAGGCTGAGGTGCAGTGCATCCGATGGGCATCTTGTCCTTCATGCTCACTGGTGGCACGCTCACTGGCGTGCCCTTTGAGCGCTGCTTCCGGTTCTCCTATTCATCATGTTTTCACGTAGCGATTCTGCGTTGTCTGTTTGTAGATTTCATCTACACTCCTTTCCGCTCGACGTCGTCCCCTTCATGCTCACCAGCACGCACTCACAGGCTGCCTCTTCTGACGGTTGGTTATTGATCCAGACTAACATTTTGAACATTAGAAATCCCGAACTTCAAGATGAAGTTCCAAACCCTTCTCCAGGCCTCCGGGCTTGTCGCTTTCTTCTCCGGCGTCCTTGTAGGCGCTGTTCCTGTTGACGAGATGGGCATCTCCAACATTGAAGCTCGTGAGGTGACAGCTGGTAAGTTCATCACCATTCTCTCCACTTCAGAATACCAGCTGATCCCCTTCCTAGCTGAGGCCTATGGCTTCTCCGCGCTCTCCGGGCGTAAGATCAAAGACGTTCCCTACCTCCCCTTCCAGGAGGTACTAAACAACGCCTCCCTCCTGTTCGCGAACCAACTCGTCGGCTCCGCAACCTCTCTCGAGCAGCTCGTCGTCTTGTGCCACACTTTCGACACCTCCCGACTCGCCACCGAGGGCTATAACGTCACCCTCATCAAAGATACCATCTGCGAAGCCTCCAAGCTCCCGGCCCTGCAGACCAACGCCGAGATCAAGAACCTCACCATCCTGTACAACACGTACATTTTCGAGACACAGCTCAACACCTCTATCAACGGCAACCACTTCCTCGTATGCGACTTCTTCGACGTGGTCGCTGCGGGCACAGTTGGCCTCAATGGCACAGATGTCGAGCGCGCGTTCCAATGCACGCTCCCCAACGACGGGCCCTCAACCATCACCACTTCTTCATCCTCGTCCAGCACTACCACCTCAACCACCACTCCGCCCGTTGTCCACCGTGTCGTCGCTCGTGCCGCATACATGGTCCCACCCGGCTCCCCAGGCCCAGGGTACCATTACGATCCCACTCTGAGCATCCACATCGACGCGAGACCGGAGACAAAAGTGGACAAGCGCATCCAGATCCAGCCCCAGCCCACCGAGAGCACCACGCACCACCGCTTCCCTGGTGCTCCGGTTGTCACGCAATCCCCTGACGTGGCTCGTGCGACTCTGCCTGCTCACGCTTAGGCCACGCTCGTTGTGGGTACTTCGATGGATATGGTTGTTGGGACGTGTGCTTGCGTGAGTTAGTTCATGTTGCGCGGCTTCTGTTCATGCGATGGAACTTCTAGGCGGAAAAAGTGGTTATTTGTTGATGTTTTTCCAACCAAAAAAGATCGTAAGAGATACACTTTGAATATGCTGCGCGCTGAGGTTGGCTTAGTGGCGAGAGCTAAGTTACCTAAAGGTAGATAAATTAAGAATTGTTGCTTGCTCACGTGTTGTTGACGTCGATATGAGATGTTTACGCTCAAAGGGATTCACTGAATGTGTAGTGCACATATAGGTGCTTAAATGGACAATGCTCCCTTGATGAGATAGAGAATTGGTCTACCTACTACACCCAGATCTCTTGACTATACCTCCTCCCTCGTCACTACAACCAGATATGCCATAAATCCTCATTCAGGACTGCTCCTTCCTATGTCTCCGCCCGATGCCACCACCACCAAGGCCATCTTCCTGGCGAGGTATTAGCACCACTGTAATCAATACGGCCGAGGAAATCGCAAATTCCCAACTATACTTAGGGTTAGCGAAACCTTCTCAGCATGCGTATGCATCCCACATCTCCTGACTCGTTCCAGGTAAGAAGGGCTGTGGTCCTGGTAGCGATGCTCCGAAGTGCATCGTAGCCATCCGTTGGCATCCCCTAGGTCTTAGATAACGCGTGCATGGTAAAGGCGGTAACATAATCCCAGTAGCTTTACCGTAGACCTTGGAGGTTGACGAGATGATATAAAAGCCGGTCATATCGAGAATGACAGCCGCTTTTTCAAACGGTATCGGTATAAAACTCCAGCATCCCCCTCGTCTGCTCCGCCTGCTGCGCCAGCTCAACCTCTTTCCTGACCCTTGTATGCAGCCTTTCCATCAACCGATCAATGTCCAACGACTCCCCCGCATGCGACGCATAGAGATCGAGCATAAGCATGCCAATTTCCACGCAGACATTGACATACCGAGAGTCTGTGATGTATGTGCAGACCCATTTGAAGATGGGCTTGAGAGCGACATCGTCGCGCCCGGCCAAGGCTGTTCGCATCGCAGATCGATGACGAAGTGCTGACATCAGAGTAACGGTTGCGGAGAGGTTGCGCTTTTCTAGGACTTCGTCCAATGCGGCGGCGTATTTGCCCTTTCGGAGGAGGTGCTCCCATGGCTTTAGGCCCTTTTTCTTACCTCCTGCGTTACCTTCAATGATGATGTCTGCGCCCTCACCGGTGAAGTCTCGCCCTCTTAGTCGCTTCTCCCAACCTTTTCCTCGCTTATTGGTGATTTTCTTGTCGTGGTCGTCGATTTTGCCTTCGATGAGTGCTTGCATTTCTTTTTGGCGTTCACGCTCTTTGATTTTTTGTTGACCAGATAGTCTGGTTTTGATGGATACGATCCCTGATTGCATACCGACAACTAGATGTCTGTCCTCCTGCGTCGTGCCGGAGCTGATGACACTTAGACAGAGGATGGGCGATGGATACTTGGAACCAGCGACAACGTTCCAGCCGGTGGTTTCAAAGACTTTCAGGTGTCCGTCTAGGCCACCGCTTACAAGTCTGGTGTTGTTGGAAGCTAGACATAAAGACGTCACAGTTTTCTGGTGGTTCTGTAGCAATTGTAAAGGCCGTGCGGCAACTATGTCGAGTACGGAGATTTGATTGCCTGCGGCAGCAAGAACGCTGGTTCCTGAGGGCATTGGCAATACGCTCTCAATTGGAGCAGCATGTTTGAAAGTCATAACCGCCGACAATGGCGCTCGGGGATCCCAAATCTTGACTGTTTGATCGTAGCTCCCTGAGACTAGTAGGCTGGAAGCTTGCCCTGGCATGAATGCGGCTGTCCTGACGTAGTCCTGATGCCCAACAAAGGTCGTTAGACTGTTTTGAGAGGGAAGATCCCACAATCGTACTGTTCGGTCATCGCTTGCACTCATTAGGGTTGTAGGCTCGCTCGGCGAGAAAATTGTAACCCATATCGGCTGCTTGTGCTCTTTCCATGTTTTCAATATACCCCTGGAGCTAATATCAAAGACCTGAATTATGCCGCCCTCGTCCCCAACGACCATGACTCGGCCGTCGCGTCTGATGTCTGCGCCATGGGCGACATCGTTGAAGCGTGAGATTGTCTTAACGAGTCTACGAGTTCGGATGGAAAAGATTTGCACTCGAGCTCCGGTGGTAACAGCGAAGTGATCCGACGGTTGGGAAAGTGAATTCGAAGGAGGTAATGGATTTGAGATATGTGTAATTGGATTGTTGGAAGGCGACAGTGCTAGTAACTGGGACTTGAAGGTGCGCCAGTAGGTCTGTTCAGGCGTAAGAGTCGAAGGTCCAGAGGGCAGCTTCACTGGCTGTAGCGCCGTCACCGTTGCTGCCATCCTGAGATCTCCTTACGCTCTATGGTATCTGCGATGCCTCTATCCATTTATGTCTCCATAGTATCTCGCTCAACATTGACTCAAATAATTAATTCTCCCAGTGCTTCCGCGGCTGCGGCTAACGTTCCAGCGCTAATACCTTTTCTTACATCAGAAACATCAGCACTAAAGTATCTGACCAAATCTTTCTATTCTTATTATATTTCGAGCTTAATGAAATGTCTCAGTTCTGCTCGCTTTGTAGATAATCACAATTCAATTGAAAAACGACACTCAACTCACTGTTAAACGCGCTTTTGCTAAGATTAATGATGTTATGATGCAGACTTAAAATACGTTGATATTTCATTAATACTGTAAATTACATCTGGATTAGACAAGACGGCGCTCGTATGCTGCCTAGTCAGTCAAGGCTAACCCGAAGGGACTTAGAGCCCGGGGCTAATCCGAAGGTGCTTAGCCCTAGCACGTCTGAGATACCTACCGTACTGAGGCAATCCACGATGTTAGGTTGGAAATTGATTCAATAATTTCTAACGTTCATGCTAAGTTGCCTATGAACAACGTAACATTCAAAGACAGGCCTCATATTAAATGATGTCTGGAATGTGCTAGTGTATCCTTGTGTATCCTCGACATTTGCCCTCTCCATCCCAACGCCCGAATCTACGGTACTCGATAATCTTTCGGGCCTCGACTGGCAACCCAGGGCTGACGGTGTAACTAAGTTACAGAAGTCCGGCGCAAAGGTCGTTCCCGGGAGCTCACTCCGAGGATATATAAAGCTGTTCCAGAAAAACCCCGGACAAGTGCTATGGCCGCACCACAGCCTGGTTACCCTCCTCAGGGCCAACCTATCCATGACCAAGACCAATACCAGCAAGAGCAATATGGGGCAGAAGAGGGACAATATGCGGGAAATGTATCTCCGGTACAAGGCGGTCCTCCAGTGTCTTCTGCGGCAGCTCGAAGAAAGCGACAGTATGCCGGGCAAGCATACGATTTCGGTGCTGGTGCCAACTCAGCACTTGGTGGACAGCAACAAGGTGGGGGAGGGTATCCAGGTCCTCCTGGCACTGGATATGGAGCTCCTACTCAGCAGCTGCACCAGCAAGCCTACCAGCAGCCTGGTTATGGCGCGGACCATGCCCCCCAAGCCCCAGCAATGTCTCCAGGTTATGGGCAGCCCCCTGCCGCTGTAGGAGGATATCAGCCTCCGGAATCTGGGTATCCTACACCTGGCATTGCACCGGTCCCAACAAACGTAGGCGGGATCACGCAGGGTATGAACAGTCTTGGTATGGGCGGGCAAGTTCAGCAGCCGCCGCAGCATATCCAGCAGCGTCCACTACTTAATCAATTATACCCTACCGACCTTTTAAATCAGCCGTTTAGCGTTTCAGAGTTGGATTTTCCGCCACCACCGATTATCCTACCTCCGAACGTGAGTAACAAGATTGGTGAAAATTAGCCACGTATTACTAACTGGCTATAGTCAAGCGTAACCCCGTCACCTCATGCCAACTGTCCACCCAAATATGTCCGTTCGACACTCAACGCAGTTCCAACCACCCATTCATTGCTCAAAAAATCACGCCTGCCGTTTGCTCTAGTCATCCAACCATACACCTCGTTGCACGACGTTGAAGACCCGGTTCCGGTCGTTCCTGACCAAGTTATCGCAAGATGTCGCCGGTGTCGCGCTTACATAAATCCTTTTGCAGTTTTCCTAGACCAAGGCCAGAGGTGGAGGTGTAATATGTGTAATCTTACCAACGAGGTGCCTCAAGCATTTGATTGGGATGCAGCTACACAAAAGGCCGTTGACAGATGGTCACGGCCAGAACTCAACTACTCCGTCGTGGAATTCATAGCACCCCAGGAGTATATGGTCCGCCCGCCGCAGCCACTGGTGTACCTGTTTCTCTTTGACGTCAGTTATGCCTCGGTCACTAGTGGCTTGCTTGCAACAGGAGCTCGTTGTATCCTCGAGAGCTTGGATCGAATACCTAATGCTGACAGAAGAACGAGGCTCGGGTTCATGGCGGTCGATTCCGGCCTTCACTATTTTTCTATTCCTCGTGATGATAGTGGGAATGCTGAGACACAGATGCTTGTTGTTAGTGATTTGGACGAACCATTCTTGCCAACGCCTGCAGATCTTTTAGTTACGCTGTCGGAATGCCGGGAAAACATAGAAAATTTCCTTGGAAAGCTCCAAGAGATGTTCCAAAATACGCAGAATGGCGGCTCCTGCTTAGGATCTGCTCTTAGAGCGGGCCACAAGCTGATCTCTCCCGTAGGGGGAAAGCTCACGGTATTGACTGCAAGCCTTCCGAACATAGGTGTTGGGAAGCTCGAGATGCGAGAGGATAAGAAGATCTTGGGTACCAGCAAAGAAAGTAGTCTTCTACAAACTGGAAACAGCTTTTATAAGAGCTTCGCCGTTGAATGTTCGAAGAATCAAGTATCTATTGATATGTTTTTGTTCTCATCGCAATACCAGGACGTTGCTTCCTTGAGCAACTTGCCAAGATATACGGGAGGTCAGACGTACTTTTATCCAGGGTGGAATGCAGCAAGAAGTGAGGATGCAATTAAGTTTGCTCGCGAGTTCTCCGATTACCTTTCGGCAGAGATCGGTCTTGAGGCGGTGCTTCGTGTCCGAGCCACCACCGGTCTGCGAATGAGTACTTTCTACGGCAACTTCTTCAATCGAAGTTCAGATCTTTGCGCTTTCCCGGCATTCCCTCGGGATCAAAGCTACGTCGTAGAGGTTGCCATTGATGAGACTTTAACCAAAAACGTCATTTGCTTGCAAAGTGCGGTCTTGCACACAACGTGCAATGGCGAAAGAAGAATCAGGGTCATGAACCTAGCTTTACCAACGACCCAAGTTCTGGCAGACATGTACGCATCTGCAGATCAGGGAGCTATCGCTACCTTCTTCAGCCACAAAGCAGTCGAACGCGCCCTTGGAAGCGGTCTAGAGCCGGCCCGTGATGCATTGCAGGCCAAGCTCGTGGAGCTACTACAGACGTATCGGAAGGAGCTTGCTGGTGGTAACATGGGTGGTGGCGGATTACAATTCCCGACGAACATGAGAGGTCTACCTGTCTTGTTCTTGGGTTTGATGAAGAACGTAAGTAGCAGCATTGCGGGAACAGATTTCCAGAGATCCATCACTGACCACATGTTAGATTGGCCTCCGGAAATCCGCTCAAATACCCAGCGACATGCGCTCAGCTGCACTCTGCCAGCTATCTACTTTACCGCTGCCACTTCTAGTACAATACGTCTACCCCAAGTTCTACTCACTGCATGACATGCCCGATGCAGCTGGCTTGTCAGACGAGACCACTGGAGAGATCGTCATGCCCCCAGGTATCAATCTGTCCTCTGCGAATATGGTGCCGTATGGTTTGTACCTGATCGATGACGGTCAGACACAGTTTCTCTGGGTTGGTCGCGATGCGGTTCCGCAGCTTGTTGATGATGTCTTTGGTGTTTCGGAAAAGACCCAACTGAAAGTCGGCAAAACCACCTTACCCGTGCTGGACAACGATTTCAATGAGAGAGTCAGGGCCGTAGTGGAAAAGAGTCGGGACCACAGATCGAGAGGTGTGGGCAGTATCGTGGTACCCCATCTCTACGTGGTGCGGGAAGATGGTGAACCGGGCATGAGATTGTGGGCCCAGACCATGCTGGTCGAAGATCGAGCAGATCAGGGCATGAGCTTGAAGCAGTGGTTGGGCATGATGCGAGAAAAGGTAACGGGGTGATGAGGTCGTGCTATAACGGAACGTTACTGACGGAACCCGCAGGTTGTACAATAACGAACGCTGATAGAAGAGTAGTTGTACGTTCATCGCCACGGGGGGCAGAAGTTCTCCACGTGAGGTCTTGAGCATCTGGACTTTCCAATATAGGTAGAAAACTACAGGAACACTTATTAAATCCATCGATGCCTTTTCTATTCAGCTCTCTGTGTAGGTTTTGAGTCTCTCCTAGGACCGGGTCCTACAGTAGGTACCGTCTAAAAAGAGTCTTCAACCCTGACACGCCTAGAACATTTATCATTCGGTACGCTAATTCGAAGTGGGGGGGGGCTCCGGGCTGGGGGAGCAGCCTTATTCTATCGATAGCAGGGTTAAGGTATTGGGAGTCACCGAACCATTGTCAGTTGGCCAGGGACAAGCTGCAATTGCATTCATAAACCCCTTTGGGTGTCCATCCACACTTGACCAACAGTTAACACGTCTCTGGGGATGGCATTCCGCAGTAAATTGCCTCCGTATTGTTACCTTACCTTAAGTATAGAACGAACAACAATGCGGCGGTTACAGGGCCTAGTATTTCACAATGCTGAATCACGTTGCTTATTGGCGGAACATTCCCCACTACTACTGTCTACTGACTTCTCTATTGACAAACGCCCGTAACTTGACTTGGGATGTGCCAAAAGAGTCACGTTCACAAATCACCTTACATTTCAACTCCTGAGTCCTGGATCCTTCCGACCTGTTTGACAAGTTATAAATACATCGTCTGGGTCTGCTGAACTCGCAGCTATTCGCCTCCAGAAGCGCTCGACACACACTCGGTAAGCCCCCCCCCCCTCCTTCGTCTGCAGGAACCTAAGCGCGGGTGAGCCCGAACCATCCAGGTACCACCCATGGCACTGGGCTGTGCAGGCAACGAGTGCTTTATATGCGAGAGCTATGTGAATAAGATGTGTGTTTGCGGTGTTTGAGATATACTGATTTGAGTGGGGGGAAGCCAGGACCGTGCTACAACTTCACTCGGATAATCCGATTCACCTTCGAGCCAGACTACTCTTCCATACATCGACTGCTTGTTCCAACAAGACTTGAAAGTACCATAGCACTCGTATGCAAACACTCAGACCTTGTAGCGACAACCCGGACAGCAAGCCTGAGACAAGCTGAAAGCGGAACAAAGAACCCGACTCTTCCCAATTTCCGTCAGCTTCTGGACTTTGGTCGCCCCACCCGAACCTTCCAGTACGGGAAGCACCTCTGGATCGATCTGAGAGGCGGAATACATACTCGAAGCATTGGACACGTTTGGATTGGCAGTCTTAACGCTAGGGATTAGCATCGGCGACAATACTTTGCTAAAACAGGGTAAGGAGGATGTTCCGTCGATTAGAAGACAGTCTGAAGCCTCGTCATGTACTATCTTGGGATCGAGGGAGAAACCGACAGATCACGAGAAGAGTTTTCTACCCATCTCACGCATCTGAAGACACTCTAATCCCTTCTTGACGCATTCCATTTGCCTTGCAAATCCACAATATGGCAGGCACTGTGTTTGTTTCTTGCCCAGTTGCTCCGACACCCCACCCCTCGATTTTTACTGAAACTACCGCCAGCAATTGAGTCATACATTGCTGACATCTTAATCAGAAGCCTACCCCGCAAAGACCTTCACTTTTGGCACTGATTCCTCAAGAAGAGACCTAGCCTCCTGTTGGCCGAATATTGGATACATAACCTGTCGGTATATCTCCGACACACTGGGGCTCATTTCTCCGCAGATTGTTCGTTCCGTCGACTAAGATATAAACGTACATCATGTCACGTCAGCAAGCCCCGCCTTCAGGCGGATCTAGAAAGATATCCTTCAACGTTTCTGATCAGTACGACATACAAGATGTTGTGGGAGAAGGTGCTTATGGTGTCGTATGGTAAGACACTTTTCATCAACAGCAGACTTACAGGACCTTGCTAAAAAGAACAATGCAGTTCCGCACTGCATAAGCCTTCAGGGCAAAAAGTAGCCATCAAGAAGATCACCCCTTTCGATCATTCTATGTTCTGCCTGCGTACTCTACGGGAAATGAAACTACTTCGCTACTTCAACCATGAGAACATCATCTCTATCCTAGACATCCAGAAGCCCAGGAACTATGAAACGTTCACGGAAGTCTATCTTATCCAAGTATGCCGCAACTTGCTTACTCTGTAAAACATCGTTTTTCGTTGGCACTAACACTTGGTAGGAGCTCATGGAAACGGACATGCATCGTGTTATCCGCACACAAGATCTCTCAGATGACCACTGCCAATACTTCATCTATCAGACACTACGTGCATTGAAAGCCATGCACTCAGCAAACGTCCTTCATCGAGATCTCAAGCCTTCAAATCTGCTACTCAACGCTAACTGCGATTTGAAAGTTTGTGACTTTGGTCTTGCAAGATCGGCAGCATCGACCGAGGATAACTCTGGATTCATGACGGAATATGTTGCTACTAGATGGTATCGTGCACCAGAGATTATGCTCACCTTCAAGGAGTACACAAAGGCAATCGATGTGTGGAGTGTAGGATGTATCCTGGCAGAGATGCTGAATGGAAAACCGCTGTTTCCTGGCAAAGATTGTGCGCAGGTTGTACGCTAGATGTTTATGATCTCCTCGCTAACATCCTGAACAGATCATCACCAACTGACACTCATCTTGGATGTCCTCGGTACACCAACCATGGAAGACTACTACGGTATCAAATCTCGACGTGCCCGCGAATATATTCGCTCATTGCCATTCAAGAAGAAGGTTCCGATGAACTCAATGTTCCCCAAGACATCTGACTTGGCACTAGATCTGCTCGAGAAGCTGCTCGCATTCAACCCTGTCAAACGTATTACAGTAGGCGAGGCGCTGAAGCACCCATATCTGGAACCATACCACGATCCTGAGGACGAGCCAACCGCTGAAGCTATTCCTGAGGAGTTCTTTGATTTTGACAAGAATAAGGATTCGCTGACGAAGGAGGAGCTGAAGCGTAAGAACTCACTCCACACATCGCTATCCGCTCACTACTAACCCCAGTGTAGAGCTCATATTCCAAGAAATCATGAGGTAAGCGGTTAGGTGAAGGATGCGAAAGTTTGAGGATGTTTGGCATTTTGGCCTCTGGCTAGGATTTTTCGGCTGGTGACGATAGACATGGCTTCTCTTTTCATCAACCTGGCGAGGCGGCGGATGGCTTATGCTGGGAGGAACGGGTATGCGAGCATGTGTTGCAGGACGTGACTTCTTTTCATTTCTCGGCTTCTACGGCTTCTGCGGCTTGTTTCTTTGTGGGCTATGCTGGATAAAATGTACGAGGAAATGTGCTTTCTACTGGAATCTCCATCTCCTACTCGAAATCCGCCCTAGGCTCTGCCAGGCCGCACCGAGACTCTTTCGGTCAATGGTCGTACAAGACCTTGAAGTTTTCTACACAAGCCAAGTCGATCTATCTCAGACCCAGCCCCTTCTCCCCCATCCACCGCTCCAGCGCGCTCCTCACCCCCTCCGCACTCGGCACCTCCGCACTAACATCCACCTCCAACCCAAACTCCCCCCTCAAATACTCCTTCGTCGTAGGCCCAATACTCGCCACGAACGTCGTCCTCCCCTTGGTATCTCCATCAACACCTTCCCTCACCCTTCCCGTCAAAGGATCCAACCAGCCGAACGCCCTCAACATACTCCCCCCCCCGGCCGGCGAAAACACAACCACCCACCTCACCCTTGCCTCTTCCGTTTCCCTCAGCACAGCCGCAAATCCCGCCTCAAAAGCCTCCACTTCTGCGGTCGAGTACACCACCATCTCCTCCACCTTTATTCGCCTCTCCTCCGCTAGCGCATGGTCCATCAGCATCCGCGGAATCACATCCCGCCGCTTCTCGCCCGTCACGAACAGCAGCGGCTTTTTCTCCCCCCCGGCTCCATCTTCCTGCCAAGCCTCGTTATACCGCTCTAGGATCAGCGCGGCGAGCACGTCGCCGCGGCCGGCTTCTTGGCCTTCGACCCAGCTGTTCGGGAGGTGGGTGGATGCGAGCGCGCGCAGGGCGGAGGCGGTGGCGGGGCCGACGGTGTAGATGGGGAGTTCGAGGGTTTTGTGGTGGGGGGTTAGTTGGGGATTGTGGGGGTTGGTTGAGGGGGAGGCGGGCTGGGAGGATGAGGAGAGGAGTTGCAGAGCGGAGGAGAACGCGGAGACGGCGCGCTGGGATGTGAAGATGAGGCCGCCGTAGGGGAAGGGTGGGGGGGAGGCGAGGAGGGTGAGTACGGGCGTTAGGTCGTGGGTGTGTTTTAGGATGGGGATGTGGTGAGGGGCGTAGGTGTAAGTGGGGTGCTGCTGCGGAGGAACGGTGGGGGGCAACGAGGGGGGGAGGGGGGAAGTGAAAAAGCTTGTGTAGGGGTCTATGGGCGTAGTGGGAGTTTTCAAGAAGAGGATTGGGATCGGAGAGGACGGCATTGTGGTGCCATTTCTCGCATTTTGAGGGTAGGTAGGAGAGACGCTAGAAACCGAGGGGTCTGACGTGGGGCGGCGGTCCGGTTGGTAGGGCTGATATAGATTCCGAGGAATAGCGATCTGTAAACTTCCCTCCTCCAACCGTTTGATTTCCGCGGCGCGAGTTCATCTGACGCCCGTACAAGCGTGCAATGGACAAGTTCTTCTCGGAAGCGACCAAAAGCAAAGGAAAAGCCCCCGAAGAGCGCAAAGAAGGACAAGATGCGACGCCGAAGAAACTCCCAAAGGGCGTTGTGCTGGGCAAGGATGGGAAACCGTAAGCCGCTTTCTACACTCCCAAAAACACCCTTTCCTTCTTGCTACTTCTCACACTGACACCCCCCTCTTGCTCATCTCAGCTGCCGCTCCTGCACCTCCTTCGCCGACTGGGCCGCCCTGACCACGCAAATCTCCTCCTCCTCCTCCTCCTCCTCCTCCCACCCGCCAACCACTCCCGCCCCCACCACCACCACCACCACCACAACCTCCCCACCCGACTGCCCCCCCGACGTCGCCCTCCTCGGCCGCTCCACCTGGACCCTCCTCCACACCATCTCGGCCACCTACCCGCCCCGCGCCACCCCGACCGAACAATCCGAAATGCGCCAGTTCCTGCACCTCTTCGGCAAGCTGTACCCGTGCTGGACGTGCGCGGAGGATTTCCGCGACTGGATGGGGAAGGAGGGGAATGAGCCGAGGGTGGAGGGGAGGGAGGGGTTGGGGAGGTGGATGTGCGAGGCGCATAATGAGGTTAATGTCAAGTTGGGGAAGGGGCGGTGGGATTGTGGGAGGTGGGAGGAGAGGTGGGGGGAAAAGGGGGGGGATGGGAGGTGTGGTTGAGGGGGTGTATTGGGGGTTTGGCGTTTTGGAGAGGAGCTGTAGGACATGGATTTCGAAAGGGTTATTCTCTGCTCATTTACAAGTGGGATGCATAGCACCGGGATATACAGCATCGAATCTGGCGTTCACGGGCAAATAATTTGTACATTACTCTCGAGCATTCAATTCCATCTCCATCCTACTTCAAACATCAACACGACCCAGACCAGAGCTGTGGAACTCAATTACTCCTCCACCCTCTTGTACATAAGATCCGTCCTCAACGTCATCTTGATCCCGCCCAGAACATCCTCCCCCGAATGCAACAAATGCTTATGCTGGAACACCAGTATCCTCCCCACCTTCGGCTCCACCTTAAGCTCCTTATCCGTTTCATAATAGTGAAACACCGTCGCCCCTCCCTGCAGCTTGCCCTCTTTGGAGCTAGGATCCGATTCATTGAGGTACAGATGCATCGTGTAGAATGAGATCTCGCTGCCGTCGGGCGTCACATAGCAGCCGTCACGGTGGGCTTTAAAGTACTGGCCCGCTCCATATTTTAGAAATCGCATACGCTCGTTGGGTCGGGTTAGCTTCCATGTCTCGCCACGCTTTGCAGGGCCTGCGCCTGTGATACGCGGAGCGTTCTTCAGTCCTTCCATCTCCGGCAACACCAAAGCGCTTACGCGGGACCAGATCGCATCGACGACGGCCTGGCTGTCCCATATGATGCGGCCACAGTCTCGAACATCCTTCATGAGCTGTTGCATTCCCATGCCGACGTTCACCATGGCTTGTTCCCAGACACCGTTGGTGGTAGCTTCGGCGGCTTCGACCAGGGTCTGACACTCGGATTTCGAGAGGGCATTATCGATTATGAAGGCGTTGAGGCCGGCGTACTCGGGGATGGGGGTTTTGGTGAAGTCGATTTTTTGGAAGGTAATGTTAGGGCTTGGAGTGGAGAGGAAGTCTGATGGGAGGGGGGAAGCCGGGGAAGCCATGGTTGCTGCTGAACAGGTGCCTTGTTCGGAATTGAGGAGATAGAGTAAGAGAGATACAGACGGCGGCAGTGTAGAGATTGAGAAGACAGGATCTGGAGTAATATTCGTTGGTGGGATTTCATCAACCTTCTGTCGTAAGTGGAATTCTCTTTTAAGAAAATTTTGATGAGTGAATCGGGCACATGAGGGGCTATGCTGATGCCTAGATAAAACGAAGTGTCCTGTCGATGGATGAGTCAGTCAACACAAAGGGCCAAGAAGACTGAGCATTGTCAACACCTTGCTGGAGCGAGAGGAATCTAGCTCAGTGATAAGACTGCCTTGTAAACAGTCCAAGATGGAGATGATCTTTCCGGAAAACGCTAGTTGACGAAGTACAGCAAAGCTACCTCTGCGCCCTTCTCGCTCTTATCGGACCTTTGATGTCTTGCAACCCTATCTCATCTGCAATCGGAACGCCTTTCTGTAGTATTTCTACTTCTCCACGCTGGCGCATATCCCAGAGCATTTCCCGAACGTGTGGCATCAAGTCCCTCCAAGACGAGGTCCCACTTGCTTTGAGCTCTTCTGCGCTCAAGGCTCTCGCACATTCGGATGGACAGATGGTTTTTGGGTATGAGCGGGTGGAGAGGAGATGGTTGAGGTAGGGTAGTAGTATTTCTTCTGGCGACGAGGGTTGTGGGTTCATTGGTGAGGGAGGAAGGGTTCGGGGCTGGACTGGATTTGGATTGGCACGATTGGTAAGCATGACCGACGAGAAGTAGATAGATAAACCGGTACCTTAGACGTTCAATTGGACAAATAGATCCTTTACTTTCTTAAATGGTATAACTCCCTGGCTCAGGTTCCGCTACAAAGCTTGCATGATCAGATGGAGTGGGTAAAGGAAGGTATTAACGGGTGAATCTTGACTGATTAAAGCCATCCTGTCACTTGATTTCAAGTATTGACCTGGCGTGCCTAGCTAGCTATTGGTTGTTGTTCACACGCGACTGATCTACCTGATCTTTACAGCGGTGCACCTTCCGTTGCAAAGCAGTGCTGTTTGCAGTGAGTGCAAGAGCCAGCTGCTGAAATGCAGGAAAGCTGGGAGTGAACGTTGGGCAAGTCGGATATTCGATTGAAATCCGTAGTAGTTAAGCAGCCGAACTCTTGAAGAACGATATCTCAGATGCAGCGCCGAGAGTGACCCGAACCACCTATGCTACGCTTAAACCATCTGTTCAACATCTACGCGAATCCGCGATGTCACTTCCCTCCGCCCCATGCGGGTACCATACTCGCCATTCCCGCCATCGCTCCCTCAAGCATACCTTCCCCTCCGTTTCCACCTCCATCCTCCCTCTTCCTCTGCCCTGCTAGCTCTAATTGTATACTTCGATGCACGTTGACCAGCCAATCAACGTAGCTCTGGGCCTCGTTGTTACGATCTTCGTACAATAATCTCGCAAACTCGTATTCACTGCCATCGAGGCCTTGTCGTGCTAATTGCACCGTCAAGGCCTTGCTGCCACGCATACTACTCCAATAAGCGAGAAGGTTCCGCACTTGGGCGTTGAGATGTGTCTCTAGAACAGGAATAGAGGAGAGTAAAGGATCAAGAGACTGAAGGGAGGTTTTGTTAGGGCCAAAAAGGTCTTCAAGTAGGTTAGGTGAAACTTGGGCATGGAGCCAGAGAAGGCAGGTTTGCCCGTCATCCACGAGGTATGCACCGCCTTCTTCGATGCGAGAAAAGGAGGCACGGATGCTGGGCGGTACGACCAGATGGCCTGTTTCTGGGTTGGGGAATCCGTCGGTCTCGGAGAGACTCTGAAGTGCGATGATGCGTGGATAGAGAAATAGGGAAAGTTCGAGAGGGCCCATGGATTTGAGCATGCGCATCGTATGTGTGCGGCGGTCGGAAGGTTCGTGGCCGGCTTTGAAGGCTCGGGATTTGAGTAGACCAAGGATGTACATTCCAAATTCTTTAAGATTTTCCGGTAGGACAAGTTGGCCAGGAGGATGAGATCCTGAGAAGCCTCTTCGGTAACCTGCAAGGATATCGATTGTTTTCTCCGTAAGAGCATTGCGGATGTCTTTGAGAGTCCGCTCCGTCATTCGTGTTGCAGCTATGGGTATTGGTCAGTATGACTAGAAACATCCCAAAAACATAAGCCATTCGAATGCTGACCTTCTTTGGCAATCATGTTGACCACAGCGTCCTGGTCAATATATCTCATGCTTTCCATAGCCCCCTCGCTGACACTTGCAACAGTGTTCGTGCAGCGAACACGACGCTCTCCACTAGCCGTAGTGTAGAGCAATGCACATTGGAAGTGGGCATCCAGTTTAGAATCCAGTTTTCCATCATAGCCGAACATAACCCCAACCGCTTTATCAGCGTCAATTACACCAAATTCGAGATCTGCACCGAAATTGTGTTGCAAGAAGTTGCCATGATATGACGAAACTTGTAGTCCATTGGAACACCGTACTTTCATCAATGCTTGGTAGCCGGTTTCTCGGGTAAGAGTGTGTTCGATCTCTTGCGAGAGTTTTGCGGAATCCCGACCTGCGGTGTAATTGGGGTAGAAATATGTCTCTCCACCGGTGACGGCAGATACGTGACCTATATTGTGTTATTAGACTCATAGTTAAGTGTCAAGCACACAGAGACTCACCAATTGTAGCAACATCCATATACTTCCCACCAGGAGCAGCAACAAAGAAATCAATACCAACTCCGCTTTCCACCATCTTGCCAGCGGTCTTCTTCCATCCAGGATGCTCCGTCTGGAAAAGCTTTCTCTCTGTCTCAATGCCATGCATGTCGTTCTTATCTCTCAAGAATAGCCTGCCCGGTCCCCATGTCGGCAGGGCAGATAAAGAACAAATAATCTTCCCACCAGTCGTTTGCAATGCAGAGATAGCAGTGTCCAGCACAGGTAGCAAGGTGGGCTCGGGGTTCTTGACATGAGAGAAGAGTTTCGGAAGCTGCATCAGAAGAGAAGTGATGACAGTCCTATAAAGATTAGTTTAATGGCTCGTTCTCAAGGCAATATAGTGACAAACTTTGATTCGTAAGGGTCTACGAATAGTCCTTCGCTCCCCAAGGGCACGAAGGGATCCTCAATGTCAGGCATCACAAGCATTTGCGCTTGCTCCAAAGTTGACTAGAGGATTTCAGTATTGGAAGGAGAAAATGTATTTTTATACTTACATTGCAATTGTAGAAGTGCATCGCTTTATCGAACGTGACAAATCCCACTTTAGAGCCAAGGGGAATTTTCCTACCCGCATTAGGATTGTCACCGTTTGTCTCCTCTGTCGCATTTTTTAGATCGTCACCAAATAGAGCACTCATGATTCCTTCGCAAAACGCTTGTAAAAACCCCTGCGTGATAGCATCATGACTTACGTCAATCAGAAATAGCCAGCATAAGCCCACCGGTTCCTTTGCCCAGTACTCTTTTGGTACCATGTATTCCACGGTGCCCGTCATTAGCTCCGGTCTTTGAGCTCTGTCTACCCGCACACCTGATGGGTCTGTGGGAGCAAAGTATTCAGGAGCTACATCGTTAGGAAATGTACACATATTACAGACGAGCTTGTTACCACCGGACCTAAAGGTCATGAAAGGGTTTATGTAAGCTCTACATCGTCGGCATCGTGGCGGACCAGCTTCGCCAAAGTCAAGCACAGGTATCGCTTGTTCGCCAGCCTGAAGAGGAGCAAGCGGCTGCAAAACCAGCCCTAGAGGTAGCGCTGTTGCACTGAGGGCTTCTGACGAGGAAGGAATGTTATTAAGTGTCAGGCGCGCAAACTTTGGCGAAGAGTTCCCTTGATCATGGGCAACAAAGGATACAGCGCCTGGTGGGGGAAGATGTTGCTCCATTGTTGGGTATATGTGGTCTAAATAGAAATGCGCTGCTGCGTCTCGAGATCTTGGTATACTCGGAATCTGTTCGGGATCAACTCTACCTTGAGCAGAGACGGGTGGACCGCTTGGTACAGGCACTTGCGGGTTCGAAATCCCAAAATTTGGACTTGACTGCATGCCAGGTGAAAAAGGAGTAGTAGGTTGGGCAGGGAATTGGCTCATCGCGGGTGTTATCTGCTGACCTGCATATGGATGGCCGGGGCTCATCTGCTGCGGTGCATCGCTATTGAGGTACTGGGTAGGGTTGATTGGCCCCTGTGGTATTCCATTGTATGCCTGCGACGACGCTGCCGGTTGCTGTATATCGTGATGCGCGTGTCTGTGCTTCTTTTTGTTAGGTCGAGTTAGGGCTCCTGAGTCGCTAGCGAGCCCCATTTGCCCCATCTGCGAAGCCAGTCCACCCATTGCCCCAGTGTCATTCATACTATGCGGCTCTTGCGGAGGAAAGTAACCCTGCTCTTGACCCTGCCCTTGCCATTGCTGCCCTTGAGGTTGATACCCACTTTCCGGTGTGCCTAAATGATTTTGTTGGAAGCTCGGGGCACCCTGACTGTATGATGATCCACCCTGCGGGTAGCCACCAGGTCTAGGGGCCACTGGAGGGCGGAATTGCTGTGCTGGAGGTTGGGTTTGTGACTGATATTGTTGCGGGTCATTGTTAGGAGTCTGGTGTCCTGCTGCATGGTAGAGGTCATAATCTGCCATCGTCACGGATATTGGGACAGCTAAGCAGTCGAAGCACGAGAGCTAGTGATCTTAGGGTTTTCGGTGATGAGGTAGAAACCCCTCGCAGCTTGAGCGCATATCGACTAAACTTGGAAACTGGCGTACGTGTTAGGAGTACTCTTCACAGAAGGCGAGCAATCCAGATGCTAAATCATTTGTTGCTTAGTGGTTGCTACGTGGGTAGAATATGCAAGATGGAGTGCAACCTGTCAAACAGACGCCCTTGCCGAGAAAACTTCCACCCCCTGCCTACTCTCCGCCCCACCATCGTGTGACATTTAACGTCGAGCGGAGTTTCTGAACTTCTTTTTCAACGTCATCCGTAAGCCACAAGGATTTCACCGATGTGGAAATACGCACCAGACGAGTACTCGCAGCCATGGCACGCTTTCAGGTCGCCGGCGCCGTGGCCGCTGCGACCTTTGCTTTGCTCCTCGTCCTACAGCTAATCTCAAACTTCGGCCTACCCAAGTTTGACTTTCTACATCTGCAGTATGACATATACTCTACGTATCCAGCGCCTCACCAAATACCCATTTATCCTCCCGACTACGAACCTAGCATTGCGGAGAATGGAGATCAGTACCTGCTGGGAGTGGGGCGGGCGGACATTACAGGACCTGTCGTCGAGATCAATATGATGGGCTATGCGGACCCAAACCAGGTCGGATCAGGGTTGCGTCAGCGGCTCTATTCCCGTGCATTCGTTATTGGAAACGTCGATAACCCCGAGGCCCGTTTCGTTTACCTTGTCCTGGATACTCAGTCAGGAGACACAGCGGTACGGCATGGTATTCTGGAAGGATTGCAAGAGCTGGGGCCAGAGTATGCTGCGTACAAGCAAGCGAATGTGGCAGTCACAGGCACACATTCACACTCCGGACCTGGAGCTTGGCTCAATTACCTTTTGCCTCAGATTACTAGCAAAGGCTTTAATAAGCAAAGCTATCAGGCTATTGTAGATGGAGCATTACTTTCTATACGAAGAGCCCACGAAAGCCTTGTGCCTGGCTATCTGAGCGTGGGAACGGTCAATATCGACGATGCAAATATTAATAGAAGCCCGTACGCCTATCTAGCCAATCCTGAAAAGGAGAGACGGAATCATCCGTATGATGTTGACAAGGCTCTGACACTGCTGAAATTTCAAGCCGCAGAGACAGCAAAAACCATGGGCGTCTTGACTTGGTTTCCTGTACATGGTACTTCCATGCTTGGCAACAATACGTTGATATCTGGAGATAATAAAGGAGTTGCTGCCTATTTGTTTGAGAAGAGCGTTCAAGGTTCAGAAGACGCAGCTGCCGGATTTGTAGCAGGGTTTTCTCAAGCCAATGTCGGCGACACCTCCCCGAACGTCCTCGGAGCATTTTGTGAAGATGGATCTGGCTTGATGTGCAACTTCGAAGACAGTACCTGCGGTGGTCGCAACGAGCCTTGTCACGGACGAGGCCCCTTTTTCAGAGAAAAAGACCAAGGTGCATCGAGCTGCTTCGAAATTGGACGCCGTCAATACGCTGGTGCAAAAGCCCTATACGACATAATGCCCGAAGTAGGCCTCCCCATCCGCGGCCCCGCCGTCAAATCCCTCCACACCTTTCAAGATCTTTCCAACTACTCTTTCCCTCACCCTAACGGCTCAGCCGTGTTCACCTGTCCCGCTGCCTTGGGCTATTCCTTTGCTGCAGGCACGACCGACGGCCCTGGCGCCTTTGACTTCAAGCAGAACTACACCGGTTCCCCAAATGCTAATCCTGTCTGGTCAGTTGTCAGCGGATTTCTGCGCGAACCAAGTGATAAGCAGAAAGCCTGCCATGCACCCAAACCCATCCTCCTCGACGTTGGCGAAATTGATAAACCGTACCTTTGGACTCCCAATATCGTCGATATCCAGCTCCTCCGCGTCGGTCAACTCCTCATCATTGTTTCCCCGGGCGAAGCCACCACCATGGCCGGCCGGCGATGGAAATCTGCTCTCCAAGCCACCGCGGAGTCCCTCTCTCTGACACCCGAAGCTGAACCCGTTGTTGTACTAGGAGGGCCCGCGAATAGTTACACCCACTACATAGCCACAGAGGAGGAATACAACATCCAGCGCTACGAAGGCGCCTCTACGCTCTTTGGCCCTCATACCCTCAACGCCTACATCAATCTCACCACGCACTATCTCCCTTACTTGCATTCAGCGAGCATAGAGTCCCCACCCCCAGGACCAAGTCCCCCTATCTACGTCAACGAGAGTCTCAGCTTCATCCGCGGCGTCGTCTTCGACCGCCCTCCGTTCTTCAAATCCTTCGGCGACGTGCTCAACGACGTGCTACCAGCCTACCACACCGGCTCCAAAGCCAAAGCGACTTTCGTCGGCGCAAACCCAAGGAACGACCTCAGGATTGGAAGCACCTACGCTTCCGTTGAGATGCTAGATTCCAAGGGCGCATGGGTGCAAGTTCGAGACGATTACGACTGGAGTCTAGTGTTCGAGTGGCGGAGGACGAATTCGGTGCTGGGGACTAGCGAGGTGGATGTCACGTGGGAGATTGAGAACGATGCCCAGGGTGGGCTGTACAGGATCAGGCATTTTGGGGCGAGTAAGACGCCGGTGAGTGGGGACATTGTTGAGTTTGAGGGGATGAGTGGAGAGTTTAGGGTGGGATGAGTGGATTTTGGGTTCTGGGTGGGTACGGAGTTGGAACACTTGAAGTCTTTGGATATGGTTTGTGAATGCTTTACATTAATGTACATAGTCCATACTAGTTTTCCCATGTTCATCACAACTACCTATACAAAAACTCTCCTCTAACCACCCGAAGAGGCGCATGTCAATACCTGACATTCCTAAGCCATAGCAGTATCGAAGCGACTTTGTTTCCTGATTGCAGGCCCGTATCTAAATAAGATCCACGGGATCGGCAGCATAAAGAGAGAGAGGAACCCGAGGAGGGAGGTCGCCCATGGGATGCTGAGGGTTTTGTACACTGGTGGGGGGAGGACGGTATCAGGTTGGAAGAAGTAGGGGTGGGTGGGAGAGGAACGACATACTTTGAATGGTGAACAAGGGAAAGGCAGCTCCAGAAATATATCTTACGAGTCCATTTGCAGCCAACGCTGATGCGCCATTCATAGGCCCATAAGTATCCACTAGATACAACGCGGCAGCGCAGAAAACACAGATATTTCCCCACGCAAACGGCACCGTCGCCAGTACGGGGCTGATCCAATGCACATCCTGTCTCGCACTCCACGCAAACCAAAACAGCCCAATGGGCAAGCCAAAGCTTCCCATCATTGCCGCATACAACCTATGCTCTGGAGCGACAACGCCGCCTCTGCCTTCCTTGTGGCTTTTGTTGTGCTGCTTACGAAAGGTGAATCTATCGACGATAATGACGGTTACGGCGCCGAGGACGACGCCGAAGCCGATGCCGAGGAAGGTGAGACCGGAGAAGCCGGGGGAGAAGTGGTAGACACCTTGAAAGACGAGGGGGAAGGCGTCAAAGAAGGCGAAGAGGACGGAGAAGTTGAAGCCGGTGTAGAGGCTGAAGAAGAAGACGATTGGTTCTGTGAAGATCATGTTGATTGGCCGTGCGAGGGTCACTGTCAGTAAAAATCGAATGCCCGCCAAGCCTGAAGGGGTGGTTTTGGGTGGTGGGGGGATGCCGAGCCTTTTTGCGCGCTTGTTTAAGATGATCTTTTTGTAGGTCTTTTTCATCCCTAATGAAAAGATCCAGGAGGGAAGCAGAATGAACAAGATCGGCCATTGTGTCCACCTCCAGCCTTTGTACTGGGCCGCGAAGCCACCGACTGCTGGGCCCAAGGCTGGACCTAAAAACGGGGCAAGTAGGAATGAGGAGGTGGAGACGGCGCGGAAAATGGGTGGCCAGATGTCGGCGTTCGTTCCAGCCTGAAAAAGTTAGCTGAAGGTACTGTGTAAAAGTAGGAACAGCTTACTCCGACAGCCAGTACAGGAGATCCGAAAAACCCAGCCCAAAAGCGACAAATTATTAGAGAAGCGAAATTCTGGGAAAGTCCGGCACCAAGACTGAACAGAGCAGCCAGAGGTAGCGAGGTGAGGTATACAACACGTCGCCCGAAAGTCTCGGAAATAGGAGCCGCAAGTACAGGACCAAAAGCAAGACCAAGGACATAGAGAGAAAGACCAAGGAGAGCTACTGTTGAGGAAACGTGAAACCTGATCATGACCTCTGGATAACCGGGAGTGTATACCGACGAGGCGAACGTTACGATGAAAGCGAAAAGACCTGGGATAATTGTGTGGTAGACCTTTTTCCAACGAAGCCAGTTCATGGGGTTCTCGGGGTCATCAGGGCTGGTCCAGTCTTGAGCTGTCACTGTTCTCTCAACAGGATATCCCGGTTGTAGTGAAATTAGACTAGGGTTCCTGAGGGCCTCGACGCCCTTTTCGGGATCTTTCTCCATGATCATGAGCGTGCCAATGCCGTCTGACGGAGATGTAGGCTTGGTCCGCGACTTCTCTATATCTTGCTGTTCAGACTCGCTGCTCAATGTCGAAATTGACATCTCGAAGAGCTAACCCACAAACTTGAACACGAAACACTTCAGGAGACTTAGTGAGATACGCCGACCATGAAAACGGAGGCGGAACATGACATTGCAAAAAGTGATATCGAGGAAGCATTGAAAAGGATATACAGTGCCCCGCACTAAGTGTTCGGCTACGAAATCGCAAAACCACCCCCCCCACATGCATGCTACCATGGAACCCCGAAATCAAGCTGGGGAACTTCAATATTTGAACTAACTATTTGATAGTATATGATCTATGATTCCCCAATCAATATTTAGTATGCCAGCCCTCCGCTATAATTACAGCTTCACATCTGCGTGGCATACTGGAAATTAGCCCCTCTATTACCTTCTCCCGTATGTTCCCCCAGGCCTTCTGTAAAATCTGGAACAGTTGAGTTTCAGCTTCGTCGCCTTTACCCTTCAGCGAATCCAAATTCGGATAGACTTTATAGGCTTCCTTCTTCAGTAGAGCTCAGAGATTTTCGATTGGGTTCAAATCGGGGCTGTACGAAGGCCACTCCATGACTTCTATACCATTTTCCTGAAATCAAAGCTTCGATTTTCTGACTCTATGTATCGGAGCGTTATCCTGCATGAACACTAGTCCTGGTTCCCATATGCCAGTCAAATTGTATTCCAAAATCTGAATGTAGAAGGCGGCTGAATAGCCGTGTTTTTTGAATTCGAAGTCCCGATCGAGCAGGTATAAATCCGATCTTTCAGAATTCCAAAAAGCTCCCCAAACCATAATGGAAAAGGCCTTTCCATTGGGAATTCCCATCACTTTATCTCTATCCCATTTCTGTTTGCGAGTTCCAAACATTCATTCTGGTGTTTTATCTGATCTTCGAGCCACGGATGCCTCGTTCGACCAAATGACTTTTCTTCATTGATTCACGGTTCAATCTTTATGATTTTTAGTTCATTTTAATCGAAGCAGAGCAGCTTCAGATGTTAATTTCGGTCGCTTAAGAGCTAGTCAGTGAGAAATTCCGTGAGCTCGTAGTGTTGCGTTGAGAGTTCTCGCGTTCAAATCGATCCCAGTGTTGATTTTCAGCTGTCTTCAGATGATTTTAGGCTTCGATCGTAATTGACGTAACAGTATTCTAGCTGCTCGGGGAGTAATTGATATGAGCCTTCCTGATCTGGGTTCATTGACTTCGAAGAATGTTGTTTGAAGTCTTTTCAAAACGCACTGAACGATGGTTCGCGGAACGTTCAAATTCCGTTCTATTTGAGTGAGCTTTAGATCTAATTGGGTCTGGCCTGATATTTGACCTTTGGTGAGCAAAGAAAGCTTCTTTCTAGAAGTCTTGTTACCAGAAATTGGAGTTAACGAAGCTCTTCTGAGCATTGTGGATGCAGTTGAAGAAGGTGAATTGTTTTGAAGGTACGCGATTTTACGTGTTTTCGTGATCTAGCCGAAGACTTAGTGCGGGGTACTGTATATCTAACCAGTAGTCACAGATTTCAAAGCATAATACCGAAGACATGGTGTGATTTGAGCCTTGTATGATCTGATGGCTCAATAAGCCGCGGTTTCTGCTGCTGAGATATGTTCAGTAATCTCTGTATACTGCTTAATCGGGTCGACCGAGGCTATCTGAAGCCTCTCTTACCCAAGGCTGATGTGGTTTCGGGAAGGCTGGTGACTCTCATAAACCTATCTGAGGCTATGGTCTGATACAGATTTGTTCATGAGTAAGGATTGAAGCCACGTTGCATACTCCTTCATGCAATGAAATGGACATTTTTGTCAGTAAAGTATACTGTAACAATGGAAGTTTCTTAGGGCTTACATAGCTGCAGTCTTACTAAGGTACAGTAAGGTACCTTACCTAACCTACCTACGTACCTTAAGGTATGTACGGAATACTACCTACTCTAAGGTACGGATACAGTAGGTACCCAACCAAGCGCTAGCATCAATGGCTTAACGCGGGTATTCGGGCCGTTGATCTTCCACCATCGTCACTGCCAAAAACCTTAATTGAAAGAATGTCGATACTCAGATTCATGGAAATTTCATTGCCATGTTGGCACTTATGATTCATCCCCTGAAAACACAGTGTATGAACCCGACCGCCTACCTATCAAGTGCACTCCCACATCTTGCGGCGTGATCTCTAGCTTGTTCAGACTGTGACTCAGCTCGTCCTTGCAGCAAAAACGCCAAATCCGCCCCGGACTTCCCACAACCACATTAGCTCTCGAGGCTCCTCTACTATCTCTGTATCCCGCAGTGCGTCTGCACCTTGACTGTTAACGTCGGTAATCACAATGGACTGCCTGCCAATACCGTTCGTTTGCATTCAATGCGGTACCGACCAGAACCCCTGTCACATTAAAGTCATTGGACCTACGCTGGGTAAGTATTCTCGAGGCTTAAAGTTAGACAGACTGCTGACGACTTTTAGGTTTCTTTGTTGGGATTGTCTCTGCTGTATGCCCTGAGAAGACTGAGTTCTCCTTAAGCTACTAGGAGCTCATGCATTTATAGGTGTTTTGCTGGCCGGCAGCGCTGTTCTGTGGATGTTGTGCAACAGAGACCGGGAAACAGTAAGATCGGAAACCCTACCGGCCTAAACTGAGAAGATAGCTGGCTAACTTCAGGTGAATTGCAGTATGCTTGGGATGCCTGTGGAACTCAACGGGCAGGTCGCCAATTCAATACCTATCTGACCATCAAGTCTACTTAGGTTCTCAGGTTTCCTTTCAATTCGCACAGATGACTGTACGAAACGGAGTATGATAGAGACTAAGGGCACGATGGCAGATGAATACCGTAGGTTTCTGGAGAATGGCTGGTAGTTGTGTTTTCTTCATATGTTCATTAAGGGTCAGCATACAAGTTCATTTCGGGATTTCATAGGCGGTGCAAGCCCTAATACTGTGAAGTGGATTTACACGATAGTACGCGTTTCCTCAAGGCGCCATTCTCAACAGATTTGGACATCACAACATATTACTGTTTACCCGTGCTCAACACCAGTCCCCTGACGCGAACCACTCCTTAAACACCACCAATATTTCACATTTTTCGGCACAACGTTGCTCCAGTGGTTTAATTTTATTTTGCTCCAGATTCACGCCCTCAGTGAATGCTCTAGCCTCTACGTGAACGCATATTTTCCTGGAATCCCTCCTTCTCACACATACTTCTTTCTCGAGCTCTCCGCTTCGATCACAAACATTTTACCAATTGCATTTGCTTGAGCTCAGCTTCTACGACTTAGTCCTAATGGATCCCAATATGGAGAATGTGTCCAGTACGTATGATTTTCAAGCTATCAGCGATCAACAAGCTGACAACGAGTAGATCCAAACTTGGATCTGTCCTTCCAAGAGATTCGCTACGCTTACCAAGACCCAACTAATATGTACATGTTACAAGGTGACTCTCCTAAGCATCCAAGCGGTAGTAAGCCTCTTGACGCCCCGATTGGGCAAAGTGAGAAAAGTCTAACCAGACTAGCAAAACTTCCTCCATACTCCAGTTCGGTGCACGCCATCCAACCTGCCATGTCTCATCCACCAATGCGTGTCAAAGAGGTGCCTGACCTCAACAATGTACAGCCGTTTTTCTCGGATCCTATCGCAACCGACAACGTTGGCTACGTCGAGCATCGAGTTGTTCAGCCGAAGGGAAGTCTCACTCAAAGTAATGGCGCTACATCTTCCCTCTACGGAGATCAAGCGTCGATGCCAGAAACGATCGTTAACGAGAAGGTGAAGAAAGCTCTCGCTACTTCCTGGACATTCGATCCACGAGCGTGCTCAACCGGTCCTGCTCAACAGTATGTGTCAGTTCCTCACCACGGACTTACGGACGATGAATACACCTGGGTCAAAGGCAACAAGTTTTCTCTCGTTGCCGACGCAATCAAGGAGAGGCAGAATGAGGTAGACCTAGCAAAGCAGAGCCTTGATTTGGACAAGCAATGGGTCACATACGAGCCTTATCCGAGCTTCGATGATATTGACCTCGATCAAGAGCTTGACGCTTTCTATGGAATGGGAGAAGCTGTCAATTGCACCACGACCGACAATATGACGATCAACCGCGAGCAATTGGCGACCGACCGGGAGAATGCCGGTCGTGACTCCATGTCCACCACTTGGGTTACATTGCCTCAGAGTAACCGTATGTCCGCTGGACCATCCACCTCGTGTGCCTTTCGTGATTCAGCTATTCACATGGAAGATTACTTTGCTCAAGCAGCGAACAAGGAGTCACCGCCACAGTCCGCTTGCATGACCTCAACAGAGCAGGCTTTCAGTAGCTACGACGAGTCCAATGGAAATTATTTCGGGGCTTCAGTTGAAGATTCTCTGGCTCTCTTCGAAGCTAGTAAGCAAGCAGCCTCTAGCAGTGAGCTTGATGTTCCTTATAATTTCTCAGGTTTCGTATCGTCAGAGAATGGTCTCTTAGAGCGTGAAGATCCCCGCAGCATGTCGGGTGACGTTGAGATGAATGAAGATGCAGGTTCCGCCATGCTTAACATTCACGGCGGAGAAGCGGCGACTTCTCAACAGGACATTGCCATACCCCAACGCATCAACTCGTTTGACGGGTACTTGCATAATACGACTCATACGCTCAACCTAGAAATCCCGCCATCTGAGAATTCACTTGCAAATGGCTTTCACGGAACTGTACCGGAGATCCCTGAGACGATATCACAAGAAGAGTTTCCCCAACTACATCACGACACTCCAGAATTTGTCATCTACAATCAGAATGCACCCAGTAGCCTCGATCTGCCAACCGAGTCGTCGATGCAATTTCTCGGAGATCTCCAAGCTCATGCTGGCGCATCCTCATTTGACAATCCCACCAACGTCGTTCACCTTGGTGGCGATTACCGAGCAATCAACTTCACCCAGACAACCATTGCCCGTCGTGGTGAATACCAAAACCTCACCCCCGAATACGACAGCGACAGCGATAATAATCTCGACCACCTCGAACCAGCGTCGCCCATCACCCTTGCTGATAGTAATCAGAACGTCAATAATCATCTTGTCGCAGGAGATCTCAACCCCTACGACTACCGCCACTACCTTCCCAGCAACGTCCCTCAGTCCTCCCCCGGCATGGATCTCAACTTCCTCGCTCTCTCATCCCCCAACAACATCTTCTCGGCCTCTAATACCAACCAAGTCAACCCTGCCACTATCGAAGGTCCCGACCCCAACTCCATGTTCGTTCAACCGTCCCTCCACCCTATCGCTCCCGCCATCAGCCGCGTCTCCTGCTCCCCCACGGCCATTCCTCCATCGTCTCCTCCTGTCCTCAATCTGTACGGCAATGGTCTAATTACCCCATCGCCTGTATACAACTCCCTCAGCAGCCCCATGCAATTCGTAACCAGCACTCCCACGCCCGTCATGATAGGAAATACGGATCCGGTCTCACCTAGCCCGGCACCACGCAATGAGAACAAGGCCACAAATTCGGCAATGTGCCCTGAGGAAGGGAACACTCATGCAGGAGCGAGCGAGACTGCGCGTACAAGAATGAGAATATGGCCAAAGGAAGATGACGCTGTTGCAGAAGCGACGGAGAGCTGCAGCAAAGAGGCGGAAACCCCGGCCCATGACTACTTTGGCGCGCAGCAGAAGCGGAAGGTGGGTAGGCCGATAGGGAGTAAGAGCGCCAAGAAGAATACAAATGGCGCTGCAGAGAAAGACGTAGTTACGAAGCCCGATGCTAAGAGCGTGAAGAAAAAGGTCACAAAGAAAGCAGGAGATGCAGGTAGCGAGTTAAAGAGAGTCCGTACTGCAAGCGCGGAGGCAGCGAGGAAGAAGGGAAATGACAAGATAGCAAAGAAAGCAGGCGTGGAGACCGTATCAGCAACAACCACAGCCAACGACAAACCCACCAAAGAAAAAGCCCTCAAGCACAAACAACCCGCTACAACCGAAGAGACCGAGCCGATGAAGAAACGCGTGCGCCGCCCGAGCCGTAAATCTGCCGGGAACGTTCCAGCAGCGAAGTGATCGTTTGCGGCCCAGCCAAGATCTGTTGTGGCATGGCTATAACAAAGAAGATAGAGACGGTGGTGGATGGTACGATACACTTTGATATATGTCAAGGACAACTTGTACCTAAGGGCGGCTTTTTTCGGACTGAATTCCGATCATCGGTTTTCGATTTCATCAAAAGTTTATGATTGTTTTCATTCTATTGGAGGAAAGGGCAATATCGGAGAAATTGATTTGGTGGGTTTGTACCACCATCAAACACGGGATCATACAAAGGACTTCTGTCTCGATACTTAAGGAAGACGGTCTTGTGTCATGTGCTACCATTTCGATACTGGGGCACTACATTCCCTTCTTCTTTACTCAGGTAGATACTTACTTTTTCGGCATACTACATACAGTACATAGTTAGGCTCTAGGTAATCGAAGACAAATTCATGAGATCCGGTTTTTTTTCTCTTTTTTATAGAGTACGGAGGCTTTGGTTTTTTTTTTTTACTGACGGAATTTGGAGGGAGCAGAGCAGAGGTTCTTCTACTCCGGATTGGGGGTTTTCGGTGATGATGGTAAACAGATACCCACTTTCTTCGAGATTTTTATTCAGACGGATGAGACTTTCGGGTAAGCCAGGTAAGCTTCAAAGTCCATAAGCTATTCATGATGCTTCTGGTAATGCGGTAGATACACGTTCATTGGCATGCTGGTTTAGGGAGGTGAGAGGAAGGGGGGGAGGGGCCGTGGATGAGGTTGTTATGTAGGAAAACTCGACATTCTCTTGCCATTACTAGGATCACAGACCCTCAATCAAGCTCCATAGAAGGCCATAAGATGTCGAAGAGTGTTTGCTGCCCACTCACCCCTTTTTACACAAACCATCCTTTTCGAAACCTCCCCTTGCCTCCTTTGATTCCGCCATTGAATATGTCGGTACCTTAGGCATTCTCAGAACCAGAGCATCTCACGTGATATCACTTTTTGGATCCTTTTTCCTTTTCTGTACATGTTCGTGATAGCGGACCCAAACGGCGTGACTCTTCCTACTTTACACTTTATCTAATTAGTTTGTTCACATAGGAATGGAAGGGGTTTTAACAGTTGCAAGGAGTGCGGAAATTGAGAGTGCCAGAATAGCGGAGTTGAAGAGCCGAAAAACTCTAGACTTGAGAGGTACGAATTTTCGTCATCTTGCAATAACTCGCGTCTGCCAAAGAGGTGTAGTAGATAGTTCAATCTAATAGTTTCTCGCTTTTTGGGGGAGAGAAACAAGCCGTTAGGGCAGATAGGGTTTTAGTGAAATTCGGGAAAGAGACAGAGAAAGAAGGGAGGGTCCTAAGTGTCTTAACTTGGTAGTGTAGAAAGTTGGTATATGGCGGTGGTTTAGCTCGTGCCGCCGCACCGCTGTTGGTATGGCACAACATTTGGGGCCTTGATCGGTTTTTCTAGATGTGAGTGTTGGCTGGGTTTGGTAGAACGACTCTGTAGATATTCTTGATAACTGTTTCTTCTGCGCTTTCTTCTCATTCGATTAAAAGGTTTCGCCAGGTCAAGGTCCATGGGCTTTGGTCCGATAAAGGAACAAGTTATGAGAAGCAATACCTCATATTGAGGCGCTGCAGATATCTGTATACTAAATGCCATTAACCACGCCTACCAAGGTTGCTGATCTCTGGTACTTGTAGCAAGATTAGGGTGTTGAAGGTGCTTGGAGGCGAGCTCGAGCTTGCAGCTTAGCTTAGGAAATTGAAGACATGGTCAAAGAATGGAGATATCATAGTGTGGAATATAGCAATTATATATCATTACGGATCTTTCAATTTCTGGTGTTGGTTTTTCTTGGCGAATGTATTGGGATCCACCCATACGAAGCCCATTGTGCGGCAATGAGATCAACATACTGTCTCTCTTCGATTTTAAACTCTCTGACCTCATCCATGGTGCAAACCCTGACCAGCCTGACTCGTCCAAATAGGAGGCCGCTTTCCACAAGCATATCGATAAGTGTCATTTGCCCTAGTGCTGTAGCATGGTATAGATCGGTCCAGTAAGCAATCCCATCTTGAACCTCTTTTTCCAACCCTACGAAAGTGAAAGTAAGCGCGTCCACATGAATCGGGTGCCTCAGTTGGCCTCTATCAACAAACTCGGGCCCATGTTGGAAGAATTGCCCCATGAGGCGCAGAAGGCGGAAAGCGACGGGGGTCAAGCCGCCGTCGCCTATAAAAGGGCGTCTACCGCCACCAAACATCCGGACATCGACATCAACGTTATGCACATACTTTGGTGGGACGGGGAGAGAAGTCCAAGTCGGCCAGACCTGGTTACGGTATACCATGCAATCGATTTTATAGTTTACGCCTGCTTGTCCTCCTATCTGGCTTTCATGCATGATAGAATCTTCCATCTCGGCGGAAACCTGCCGGTTGCTAGATAGAAGTCCGGCGCAGGCGTAGCGAAGTGGCTTACAATCATAGTATATCCCCAAGTCGCGTTCGTACAGTCCTAGGTCGCTATGATCTATCGGAGACTTGCCAGTGCCGTCGCCGCGGTCTACAACTGCTTCTGGAGATTCGGGCGGTGCGTCCTCAGTCGCGAGTACGTACGCGTAGATATGATCGCGAAGCTCTCGTGGCAGGTCGAGGAAACGAACATGCATTGAACTTTCGATGATAAATTTGGCAGTCGATAATTTTTTCTACTTGCTTGACATCCAATTGGAGAATATGCTGGTTCAAAATTGGCGGACCTGATGGATTAATTGGGACTTGGGACTCGTCTACTATGCGACCGGTCCAGCTGTCTGAGTCGCTCGCGGTATTGGCTAACTGTATCAATGTCGTGTAACAATGTGGAGGCAGCGTCGCAGCAAACGGGTCAGAAAATAGAGGCGTATGTCGGGGGCTAAATCTGAGACTTCTAGAAGCCTAGAAGGAGACTGAAGATGTGGTGGACGGGAGGCCGGAACATGAAACGGAAAAGGATTACACAAGATTGGCATATATGGTCAATTGTGTCTGGGCGTTCTGTACGAAGTCCAGCAGTCAGCATCAGCGCTCTTATGAAATGTTTGTATAGAATTTCTATGCTCGCTCGGTGTATGTACGAAGGTTCTTCAGAGTTGTTGGGCGGGAATTAATAGATATTGGTCTTGGCGGCACTTGCCTTGCCCTGCAGCTGCTTAAAGTATTCCGTAGCAGACTGTCGATCATGCGGGTGGTCTGGGCCCCGCCAAAAGAACGCTGTGTCATCGCCAACAGGACATGAAGGTACTCGTACTTGGAGTACTTGTACGGAGGTACGGGAGACCCTTCATTGTATACAACACTCTGTGACCACCAGTAGCATATCTTGGTCGCCATGCTGCTCCTGAGACTCACAGCTCCTCATAGTCTTAATATCCCGCAGACTCGAGCCCACACCAGATCTCCTTCATCACGTGGGCATGCAATCCTCTAATTAGCAGCGGCCGGCAGGTACTTGGATCTATTCAATTCCACAAAACTGTAAAGCTCACTAATCCGGATACCTTGGGCTTTTTCCTCAGAAACCGCCATGGACATTAATTCGCTTCTCTCTCCACAGGAGTCACCTCGCGAAACTCCCTCACCACCCGCCAAAGCGTCGCCGAAAAGGTCACGAAGGCCTAAATCCACAAGATTTCCCAGCACTACCTCCACAACCGCCTCACCTCTATCACATACTACCCTACCTCCTCAGGCCTTCTCGCACAGCGCGGTAGTACAAGCCCAGAATGCCATACCTTCACCGCCTATGATCAGCCCGGCTGCTGGACTTGGAATGGGCGCCTCTGGTACACCTCCAATTGATCTGGCCCGATTAGGAAGACAACCTTCGACGCCAGGAATGGATACACTGGCAGATCTGGCGTCGATGCAGCATCATCAGCAGACAGCTCGGGTGAATTCTGGAGGGCTGAGGAGTGCAGAAATCTATGAGAGCCAGCCCTCACAAGCTGCGGTTCTTCCAAATGTGCATTCAGCGTCAAGGCCTCAGGGTGTTGGTAGGAGCTCGCTCGATCTTACAATGGCCGACGTTCCTACTCACACACCTTCGCCACGCACATACTCAACGACCGCTCTATCAGAGGCAGAGCTTCGGACAGTCGCAGAGCTCGTCAGCTACCTTGCTACTCACCCCTTCGCTTACGAGTCGCATGTTCAACTCCTCAAGCTTCTCCATCATGGCCTGCTATCACACATTGGATCTGCGTCATCGCCAAAGTTTCAAAGGAGCGCACGCACGTATGATTTGCTCCCGGATCTTCTAAATGCTAGGGAAGCTATGAACGTAAGGTTCGCTCTAGGAGAAGATTTCTGGGTGGAATGGATAGAGGACCAGAAACTCCTCGCGGATACGCTGGATGATGGGATCACTGTGATGGAGGCATGCAAAAAAGCTGTAGAGGAAGAGGCGGGGAGCTCAAAGCTATGGCTGCTATATGGCGAGTGGATGTTATCAATGTACACGGTCGCTCACTCTCACGACCAGAGGATCAGCAGTATCACGGAGCCGCCGAATGAGGTCCAACAGTGGTCAGAGGAGGACAAATTGGTAGCGAGAGAAATTTGCAGCTGGCAGCAAATGTTGGACGTTTGGCATCAGGGTGTCCAAGATACTAGGTGGCGGATCAATGACAGTTATCTGTTATGGGACCGATATACTGAATTGTTGATGCATGACCTTGCCACATCTCCGTCAGAATCAGCAATTGCTGGAATGAGGTCGCACTTTATGAATCGCCTTCAAACACCACATGCGACTTGGGATGAAACATTTCAGTCATTCTCAAATTTCGTCTCTCGATACGATAATGCAGCCTACGAAGATAGAATGATTGCCGCGAATCACCAGTCCGCCGGTGCCAAAGCCATATATAGCTCGCGTGAGGTTTATGAAACACAATTACAGCGAGCAACTGAAAGTCAGGACAAGGATACTGAGTGGGCTACCTTTGCCGAATACACTGATTGGGAATTTAATCAAAGCCGAAAGAGCAATCATTTCTCCTTTCAAATGGTTAATGCACTCTATCAGCGTGCTACTCTTCGTTTTCCAACAGACACTGACCTGTGGGAAGGATTCGTCATGTTCTTGTATGACGAAATCGTTAGGTATCCGCAGCGCAGTCTAACGGCATTGCCAGTTCTAGAGAGAGCAACACGGCATTGCCCCTGGTCGGGCACACTATGGTCTCAGTACCTGGTAGCAGCGGAGAGGAGTAATCTCCCATTTACTGATATCGGACGCCTCAAACATAGAGCTACCAGTACCGGCCTACTGGACGCTGGTGGTATGCAAGAAGTCCTCAACGTTCATACTGCCTGGTGTGGGTTTTTGCGACGCCGAGCGTTCCATCTGGATGCCACGGATGAGGATCTAGATGTAGCGGAGGTCGGTATTCGCTCAGCCATTGAGGATATGGAAACCCTTGGCCAAGCGAAGCACGGCAAGGGGTACAGTGGAGATCCTGAATATCGCCTAGAAAGAATTTATATCAAGTATCTCACTCAAAGTCGTAACCTAGAGGGTGCAAGAAACTATTGGAAAAGCTTGATACCAAGACATGGTGATAGCCATGAGTTCTGGATTCGTTATTACCTCTGGGAAATGAATGTTTGGGGAATGCTGGCCTACGGTGACAACAGTTCAAATGGCGTAGGGTCACAAGTGAAGCCTAGTGAAGCCACAAATGTTCTACGCACTGCGATAGCGAGGCCTAAGCTGGACTGGCCAGAGAAGATATTGGACGTATATCGGTATCACTGTGAAGACCATGAAGATGCGGAAGAGCTTCAATCGTCAGTTGTTCAAATCTGGAAGAGAAAGAAAATCGTAAAGAAGAGAAGGGAGAAAGAAGCCATCGAGGCATACGGAGCAGCTCAGGTACAACATACACAACAGTTGCAGCAGGCTCAAGAAGAGGAAGCGTCTCTGAATGCCCAAAGCAACCTCAACGCTGGTAAGCGAAAACGAGACGCTGATCTTGATCCACTGGAGGCTAGCAGTAGCAAGAAGAGCCGGCAACATGGATCTGGAAATATGGCAATGCAAGTTGACGAACAAGCTTTGCCAGCTTCTTCTAGTCTTAAGCGCGACCGTGAGAATGCGACCATCATTGTGAAGAATTTACCTGCTGAAACAACAGAAACTAGGGTTCGTCAGTATTTTAGAGATGTAAGTCTCCCAATTGCGCCAGCCTTTACTATATGCTGACTGGATGTGGATAGTGCGGCGTGATCAATAGCTTGAAGCTTCTGCCAGAAAGCGATGGAGCATCAGCTACCGCTACAATCGAGTTCGATTCAGCAGAGGACGTACTTACTGCTCAGACAAAGGATATGAAGACTTTTGATGGTAGTGCTATAGAAGTCCACGTCGGTACAGGGTCGACTTTGTTCGTTACAAATTTTCCTCCAACCGCCGATGAACAGTTTATACGAGAAAGTTTCAACAAGGTATCCGATTCACACCATAGCTCATGGAGATCTGTTACTAACTCGCGTACAGTATGGGGAAATCGTTGACGTTCGCTTCCCCTCATTAAAGTACAATACCCACCGCCGCTTCTGTTACGTTCAATTCAAGTCATCTGGCCAAGCCCGGGCCGCCACCGAGCGAGACGGCGAGGTGATCGGGAAACTGAAACTTGTGGCCAAGATTTCTGATCCTGGTGTCAAGCAAGATAGGCAGGGCGCCATGCATGAAGGCCGAGAACTATATGTAGCCAACTTAGACTGGAGCGCTACCGAAGACGAGGTTAAACAGGTCTTCTCCAAGTACGGCACCGTGGAAAAGATAAGAATTCCTACAAACATTGCAGGAAAGAGCAAGGGTATAGCATTTGTAGTCTTCTCAAATAGAGTAGTCCTCCACAATATCTTTTACAGGAACCTGCACTAACAGCCACCTAGGAAGAAGCCAACGCAGCCCTGGAACTTAACCTGACGAAATTCAAATCCCGCCTTCTAAACGTCTTCCTCTCGACTAACAATCCAGCAAAACGACAAGCAACCACCATCATTGCTTCCAACTCCCGCACTTCAACCTCGCCATCCCCTTCACTTCCACCCACGAACGGAGACGCTGCCTCTCCCACAACCCAGCCCACTACATCCACCTCGCCTCCCCCCACCTCGCCCTCTGATATCCAATCTCGAACCGTCGCGCTCCTCAACGTCCCGGATACCGTCAACGACGCCCGCATCCGCGCCCTCGTCGAACCCTACGGCTCCCTCGTTAAAATCGTCCTGCGTCCAGATCACCAAGGCGCTATTGTTGAGTTTGCGGACGTGGCAAGCGTAGGCAAAGCCTCGCTTGCCCTTGAAGGAACGGAAATCATTCCGGGAAGAAAGATTAGCGTAGGCACGGTGAGCGACATGCTCAAGCAAAAAGCGGAGTGGCGGAAGGATAAAATCAGTGTTGGTGACGGGGGAAAGAAAGAGAGCGAGAAGCCAACGACATTGCAGCCGACGGCGCCGATAAGGAGACCTAATCAGCCAGGTACGAGGAGGGGAGGGAGGGGCGGGTTGGGTGTGAAAAGGGGGATGGCGGGGCTTAGGGGTGCGAGAGCAAGGAATGAGGGCGTGGTGAAGGAAGAAGGGGGTATGGATGTGGATCGGGAGAGTTCGATGGAGAAGGAAGGGAAGCCGAGGAGTAACGATGATTTCAAGGCGATGTTTTTGACAGCGTCGAAGGGGTGAGGAGGGAGTCGGGGTCGGTTGCATCACATGGCATGGCTTGGGATGTCTATGGCTTCGGGGAGGCTGGCTGCTCTGTGCATCGGCCTTTTCGATGGTTGTGTCGAGTACATGGCATCAGATATATATGCCCAGGCTCCGAAGGCTTCACGTCAAGTCGAAGACTTTGATCCATCGATAGTCGTTTCGATGCATGGATGGGAGACATCCATGGTTCGCTTGCAACCGATGCTTGACACGTCCACCAACTTCTCGTCAGTGCTGCTGGCCGGTGGGAATGGCAGAGCAGGGGAGTGCAATTGTGCATCTCGAGACGAGTGCCCAAACAGTTCCATGGACAAACTTCCACTTGCGGGCTGCTCAGGGTTCCCTCGACACTCACCCTCGTCTAAACAGAAACAATGATACAGTAGCAGGATTGAGTGAGCAGTGAGCGAGTTGAACTTGGAGCAAATGCCAAATGCTCTCGCATTGCGGTGGGGGTGGGTGTTTGAGGAAATGTTTGGGCGAATGTTGAAGACTGCAAGCGCGGAGTGGGGAAAAGCAAGGGTTTCAGCAGGGATTAATTCTATTACGGTCTGGTTCTTCCCTGACACTGATCTCCGGGCCGCGCCTCGAACATCCATCGTCTTGGCGGCTTTCCCTTCCTCCTTTGAGTCTTCACCCTTCCCTTTCCCCACTTCGTCTTTCCAACACAATTGATCTATTTCGATTTTCCCTCCGTTATGCACGAGTATGCACGAGTATGCACGAGTATGCACGAGTATGCACGGCTATGCAGTCGTGCGGGCGTGTTCGGTGTGCCTGACCGCGTTCTGACAGCTACGAGTCGGCTATTCCTCAAATACAGATAGTGGAATCTTGCGGCCCACAGCTGGTACGACCACAAATGTCCCCCAAAAAGGGTCATGCAGCGTCGACGTGCAACTGCAATTTTAGATCATGATGCTATGCGCGAGGTATGTAGGGTAGCTAATCATCGAGCGAGACTGCTGCTGTCTGCCGCCCAGTTTCAGAACGCTCTTGCGTAGGTAAGGTAGGTAGGTAGGTACAGCAGAGTAGGTAGTTCCATACATGAAAGAAAGACGAGTCTCTCCCAGTCTTCCCATTGAAATGTTTGGACCCCCAATCTTTCTGTTTTGCGACGACGAGAAAAGCGCTCTTCCTGCATTAGGCTTTCTTTAGCTTTTGCAGCGGCACGTGCGAAGAAACTGTGAAGATAACAACCGATTACTTTCTTCACTCTTCAAACCTTCATCCGTCCATCTATCCACCCGTCAAACTGTACAGCCCACCTCCAGCCCTTCCTTTCGTCGCCCTTTCTCCCACTTCAATCCAACTAGAGTCACTCTTTAAACACACACACACACCTTCTTGAGTTCTACAGTAATTCAGATAATCGCTTCTACCATGTCGCTTTTTACCACCTTGACAGTGCTGTTGCTCGCCTTGGTGTCTTGTTCCGAAGCTCGACGCTCCCCACGACCATTATCCTCCCGTTCTGGAGGAGTTGACCTGTCTAGCTACACTGTGCCTCTCAGCAATGGTAAGCTTCCTCAAGACCGTTGGTTCTAGACGTCGAGCCCATTCCCTAACTTGGAAAGTCATTTATTGCACGCAACAAATTTCATATCCAAGTCATCCTTTAGATACCAATGCCTGACACACTAACCAACAAGACTTTGCATCCACCTGCTGACCTCCAACCTAGGTGCCACCTCGCTGCCTTCGCCATCGCCGGGCCTCAAACTCAAAGCCATTACTCTCGGCCGCGGAACACAGAACTACACCTGCGCACCCGGCTACACCGTTCCGGTCTCTGTCGGCGCCCGAGCCGACCTCCTTGACGCCTCTGCACTTCTACCCCTACTCCCGCCTAGCGAAGGCATGCAAATCCTCAATCTCCTGCCGGGCTACCTCGTCTCCTTTGACTTTGCCACCATTGAGAATTCTTCCATCCCAATCATCGGCCACCATTACTTTGACAGCGCCGGAGTACCGACCTTTGATCTGGGGAGCACTGGGTTCGTGAAGGCAAAAAAGTCTGCCGGTATCTCTGCGCCGGCAAACGCGAGCAAGGGTCCTAACAACCAAGGTGTTGGTGCGGTGGATTGGCTGGATTTGTGTGATGCTGGCGGGAGCAAGGACCTGAGCGAGGTATACCGCGTCGAGACTGCTGGTGGCAAGGCACCGGCCAGCTGTTCAGGCCAGCCAAAGGACATGGAGGTGCAATACGCAGCTCAGTACTGGTTCTACGGATGATGGATGAGTCCGATCGATTGTTGTTGCTGAATAATGTATGAGCATTTCAGACGGAGTTTACTCGGAGTTGCTTCATCGCACCGGAGGGTCTTTGCTGTCTACCTCCATATGGCGGGACATTTGCTGGGGATACTAGACGTGGTGTAGCATATCAGGCGTTTCGCTCTGCTGGCTGAGGTAGCTAGAGCAACAGAAGTTTCGCAGATCGCCTTTGAACATTGAACATTCAAAGCAGCCCCCTATCATTGCCGCTGCGGCTTGAAATCGCGCACCAAATCCTCCCATCCAGACACGTAACGTCCTCCCGATCGTGAAACACCAAAAACGCCCAAGCCAGCGGGATCGACTCGGCACGAAACAGGCACGAAGAAATGAGCACGGCCTACCTTGGCAAATATGGCCTCATCCAGCAGCGGCAGCGCGGTCCTTTCAAACCCAGGTTAAATACCCAGTCTGACATATTGCGTACCTTAGGTAGGAGAGGGTTTCTTTTGCGTCGTAAACATCACTATCCGACCCCCGTCTACTAGCGGTTTGATTCCTTGTCAATCCTTCTAATCCTATCTATTCCAATCGTGATTTTGGTTTGGTTTTGGTTTGGTTTGTTTTATGCATTGTGTTGTATCGTATTGTATCTCGTCTTGACTCTTGAATAACCGCCCAAGCCTAAGCTCAAGCCCAGAACCACACACCCCCCCGTAGACCGTACATACTTTAGGCCGTACATACATACATCAACCCCCCCCCCCCCTCCCCCCCTCCCCCGCTCCCCCCATCTAGCCAGCAACAACTCCCCTCCCCTCCCCTCCCCTCCCCTCCCCATCTCTCTCCCCGCTCCCGCAGAGCAAAAACAGTTTTCCATCAACCACGGCATCCCATCTATCGCGCGATCTTCGAAATGAGTGAGATCCGATGATGCGTTTATCGGAAACCGGTTTTTTTTTTTTTAATAGAAGAAATTTTGGCTGGTGAGGTATACAAGTATAAGGGGGGGGGTTGTGCGGAGTAAGGTGGTCGAATCTTTCTCTTTTATGGAAAAGTAACAATGACGGGATGGGAGGTGTTGCTGTTTGATTTTGGGTTCGCTTTTTAAAAAAATAATAATAATAAAATATAATCTAAATGGCGTATGTGATTGTTGTCTTGGATCTGTCCCACCTCGATCGACAAGGGGAATGTAAGATTTTCCATCAACCCTTTCCATTTGCGTGGTACTCTAGGAGGGGAGGGAGTAGTAAGTACTAGGTAAGTATGCAGGAATAGCTTTTTTCACAAGGCAAAAAAGCAGATTCGAGGACTTTTCGAATCCTCTGCGTGGTTTTCGCGGTCGATGGGGTAGTACTGTACATAGCTTCTGCGCGTCGATGAAAACACCAGCCCCCCCCCTAAACGAAAATCTTTCTTATTACTGTACCCGTTTCTTGGTCTCCAGACCGTTCACCCCCTAACGCGAAAAAAACCTTTCCGTGTCTGTGTCTGTGTCTTTTTGCCAAGGCGGGGATTATCTTTCGCCCACACCGACATGTGGGAAAAAAGTGGATATACTGTAGGTGGTTTGAATGTCCTGTGTGTGGGGTGGGGGGGTGGATGTGATGGATATGAGAAATGTGTGCTTGGATGGTGCTTTTGCGGGGGGGAGATGGTGGTGGTGATGGTGTTTCGTCCTGTGGTAGTCGTCTGTAGATCGGTAGATTGGTTGGCTGGCTGGCTGGCTGGTTGGCTGGCTGGCTGCTTGTGGGAAACACTCGCGGTAAAACCCCCGAACCGAAGTTTAGACAAGCGTAGGAGATGTTTGTGTGATGGTTTCGTGGGTACATTGAACTCGTGCGTGGGAGGGCTCTTGATTTCTGGATCTGAGGTTCTTGGCGCTGTTTTGGGAGCGGAGATAGGGGGGTGGGAGGCGGTGGTGCGGGTTGGGGTTGCGTGAGTGGGAGAAGGGGGAGAAGGGGGAGAAGGGGGAGAGGGGGAGGGGGGGGGAGGGGGAGAGTGGTGGTGACCTTAACGCAATGGATCTCTTTTCTTTTCTTTTCTTTTCTTTTCTTGGCGAATAGAAAGGGATGAGCGCAGATGCAAGTCACGAGCTGTCAGACTTTGCAATCTAGTACCAACCCTCACATCTTATACCCACCGCCACCGCGCCCCTCCCCACCCCCCCTCTTCGCAACCCTCCCCCCCTTCACGCCCCCCAAGAAGTCACCAATTACCGCCGGAGCCGGAGCCAGAGCCGCACGCTTCATTCCCTTAAACCCACCTCTCCCCACTTGCCCAAACAGTCCCGCCCTACCCCCTGCGTTGTCGTGCGGCGGCGGCGGCGGTGGCGGCGGCCGTAGTGGCAGTAGCGGTGGTCTACCATAACCAAGATGGTCGATGTTACCATACCCCCCATCTAGAAGCCTCGGCCGCATCTCTCCAAGATTTCTCACATCTGCTGCCAGACCCGGCGGGTGGCGCATAGCATCCTGTCTCGCCCGCGCCAGCTGCTCCTCCCACACCCTCTCCCGCTCCAACCTATACGCCTCCCGCCGCGCCCTCTCAGCCCTCCAGTTCTTGTTCAGCTCCGGCACGCGCAGGCGCTCCTGGCCGACATATCTCAGGAACGGGTGCCCGCCCGGCCCGACGACTTCGCGGCCCTGCGCGTCGTAGACGGGCATTTTCTCGAGATAGTTGCCTTGTGGGACGCCGTGGTAGATGCGGGCGAGGTCGGCGAGGGGCATGTGGCCTTGGAGGCCGCTGAGGAGGGCGATGCAGCCCGGGGGCGGGGCGGAGGCGAGGGGGTTTTGGCGGGTGTTGAGGAGGAGTTGCATTTTGGTGTGGTTGTTGTAGAACCAGTCGGTTTCGCGCAGGACGCGTTGGGCGAAGGTGGGGTTTTCCATGAAGAGGGTTTGTTGGTCGCGGGAGAGTAGCATGCCGTAGTAGATGCCTCCGTTGCGGATCCGGTCCCGGTCGAAGTAGTACTGGACTTCGCTTTTCGTCCTGGCTGCGTGCTCCCGAGTGATTTTGAAAAGCTCGAGTGGGCGAGGTCGAGCGCGAGCGTCTTTCTCGAGGCATTGACGGACGAGATCGACGAGGACCCGCGAGTATGGAAACCACTCGTAAGCCCACGTTTGGTCGAGGTCCAACTGATGCCACTCTTCTGTATGGTAGTGATCTTGGGCAAGCCAGAGGAACTTCATCAATATGCAGCCGAGCGAGAATATGTCCGAACGTGGGCTGACGATGTCGTCCGGGGCCTGATCTGGATCGGAACGTACGTCAACGTCGACCTCTGGGGCGCAGTAGAACTCAGTGCCACCGGACCAGTAGTTGCGTTTGAAACGGCGTACGGAGTCGGTGTTTGTGGGGACACTGTACGACAAGCCGAAATCAGTGACTTTGAGGGTAGGGTAGAATTGAGGATTTGTTGGTTCGGAAAGGAGTACTGAAGACAGATATCAGCGTGTTTGCGATTTTGGAGCTAAGAAGTCCGAGCAGAGTATTTACTGACTATTTGTCGGCTTGAGGTCCCGATGGATGATTTCCTGCCACCCCCGAACGGGTTCATCCTCCGTCGTTCCACGGGCGCAGTAACATATCGCTGTTGCAATGCTGTGAAAGACGTGCCAAAGGAACGCCTCGGGGAATATTAATCTTCCACATCAATTAGCTTGATGATTCGTCATAAAGAAGCTAAAGTCATACTTATGTCTATAATAAAATTTATACAGGCCACGAAAGTCTCCCATCGGACAATACTCTAGAATCATTCTAATTATGTCTTTCTCAGGTAGTGGCGACCACTCATGTATTTTGACCACGTTTGGGCAACCTGCTACGTTGAGCCTCCGAATCAAATGACCCTCGTGGCAGTAATCCTGGTAGAAGACGTCGAATTTAGCGTCCTTACAAGCTACGTATTCGAGGGGCTGTGAATTCCGTCAGTAGACACTCCGCCAAAAGTTAAGGAATCCAAACCCACATGATCGCAATTACCAGTATCACGCTGCCACAAAACAACCGAACCGTAGGTACCCGCACCCAAATCCCTAACCGGTCTCCAAGAGTGAGAATCAACGCCAGGAGCCGGATTGGCATCACCTCTCAAAAGCTTTTGGATGTCTGTGAGGCCGGTCGGGTTGTTGAAATTGTAATCAGCCTCGGTAAGATGATCTCGATACCAATTCAATGCCTCTTCAAAACCAGGACGCTGCTGTAGCTCGATTCGACGACGAGCCTCGAATCGAGGTGGAAGTAGGGGGCGAAGAGAAGGCAACGGCCGAGAAACTCTGCCCTCCGGGACCTGGCCCATCTGCGGTATTGAAGACCGCTGCCTTGACGCAAGCCTGGGAGGGCCCGCGGGAGGTGGAGGTGGAGGGGGTGGAGGGGATCCCGGCGGAGGAGGAGGGATTGGGCTTCGGTTCATCGGGATCTCCCCAACTTGCGCTTGTGGAGGTAGTCGCTTTGCCGGTCTGGGAGGGACCACAGGAGGTGGGTGGAATGAAGTAGCTTTTGGGTTAAGGGGCGCCATTTATTCGACTTCCGTCTAGCTATCAAGTCCGCTCCAGCGCCGCGGATTTATAGTGCAATGCTCCAAGAACTCTCAGTTGCTCCAATGTGTTGAGCGACGCTGGCGCCTCCTGTTCAGCTCCACGTTTGGAAATAGTGGAAATCATTGTGCTCTCAATATTAGCAAAGCAAACATTCATACAGCAGACATGACTTTTCCGCTTGCGCTCGCCAAGAAGGAGCACATGAAAGAAATGCACGAACCTGTTGTTTCGCAATGCGAAATTGCGCCGGAAGCGGAAAGCTTGTGCAGAACTTGAAAAGATTGAGACATGAGAACAATAGGACAAGCAAGTCATTTCACGACGATGGAGTAAGCCTGCTAACATTTTTTTCTCTACTACTGCAAATAATATAATAGAGATGCAATCAATATAGTTGACGTTTAAGCATCAGAAAGTCGTATCACAAGTACAAGCCAGTGGGTATCTCAAGTAGCATCCTCGTCGCCAACAGATCTTTTCGTCGCTGTTCCTCCACTAGTTCTTTTCTTCTTCGTAGGTCTACTGCTTCCACCCTTAGGTCTGTAAGGTTCATCTTCTCTCTTGCGCTTCGCCTTTACAGGCACATCCAGATTTCCTTCCACTAGGTAGCCTTCTTCATCAAGGATCTCTTGTTCTTGCTTTGGAACAGCACTGATCCGTTTCGAACTTTTCGTGGGATTTGAAGGCTTGGGCGAAGGCTTGGGCGCTTGCTTTGGCGCAGGCTTGTCGGAACTCGACTCATCTTGGAGGAAAACCTGCGGATGATGTTTACGAAGCCAATTGTATACAGACACCGGATTACGAAGCAACGCATCTTTCTCCTTGTCTCTGGCACTGGTCTTGGCCAGTGGTGATGGGAAGATGGGTCCTGAGTCGAGAGGACCATCCTCGAGAGTGATGTCCAAGTTCGATAAGAACTCTTCTTCGTGAACTGGAGAGAGATAGCCTGTCGGTGTATCCTCATCCAAATCCGAAGGAAGATTATCAGGAAGCACAGACTCTAGCGTAGTATGTGGTGTAGCGTCAAGGTGGGCGAGAACTTTAGGCTTGTTCATGATGTCCAATAAAGAACCTTCGATTTGACTGTACGATCTGGGCGAAACCTGGCCAATTCTAAGATCCGCCTTCAGGTCTTCCAATGCTGCGCGCGCCTCGATCGCATCATATGAGCCCCGAGGCGAACAGTCAGGTTCAAGAGCTGGAACGGCAAGCGCGTCGGGTGTGGGCGATCGAAGGTCGTAGCGAACATATGGAGGTATCCGGTTAGATTCGTTGACGTCAAGTAGTAGGTCAAGAAGTTGACTGTCAGGGTGAGTATGAGATCGTCTGCTTAAGGATCGAATCACTGAATATTACTCATTCTGTTCTTGGAGTCGACGGGCAAGCTTCAGTGCCTTCTGCTCTTCGTCGAATAGAGTGTTGCTCTCCCTCATCTTTTCCTTGAACGTATGCTTCATTTTGAGAAATTTCTTCCTGCATCTTGATCAGCTTCAATTTCCAGCTTCCTAGCATTGGCAGGCACAATACTTGTAGGACTTGTAGGTTTGTTTGCTGGTGTTTTCTGGAGGTGCAGTGGGAGGCAGGGCATCGTGCCCAGGATCATTCACCGTTGTAAATGACATCTAGACAAAGATCCAAGGCCAGATAGACAGACTGTGTAGACTATGAGATAATGTAACTCTGAGTGTTGTCTTGGGTGTTTGTGTCATTCCAAGAAAGATTATCATCCACTATGCTATGAAATAAGTGAATTAGATCAGGGCAGGTATTGCCGGGTGCTGAAACAATAACCGGTCACTGTAGAAAGATGTTGACATGGACAGCTGAACTCATGAAACAATACAACCATTGGCTCAAGATTCATTGCAAAGCTTGTGCGACGAGAAGAAGTGAAGAGATCAGTCTCTAGCGTCTATACTGATATTGTCGCTCAGTCCAACTTTCTGCACCCTTTAAGAATTCCGTGTGTGAGAAAACAGTTCACCTGATAAGATTCGTCAATTGAAATGTTCCGCTATATCTACTGCTTTCGCATTATGTCAAACTATTCTCTCATACAACCTCATTCACTTATGTGCACTTCTCGCTTGTTTGAGCCGGACAGTACTGCTTTTCTGAGAACAGCTTGAAACATTTATGCAGTACTTGAGTGAGCAGTCTGTTCTTCCCAGCTATGCGGACTTATATACCCGCGTCCGGATGCCATGACTCCTGTCGGGGGACCCTTGCCAAGATCCATAATGCCCTCCTTCTTGTTCGAATTGCACTGTGCTGATCTTCTCACGCGTTACAGAAAGTTATTCGTCGAGTCATTCAGGTGACCTGATGATACTATGCTGGACTGCCGCTCAATGGAATAGCCACTGTCAACCCACATGAAGAGGAGCTCTAGCAGCGAGCTCTGCTCTCTGACTGCGCTTCGCTCGGAAATTCCGACTTGGGAAAACTGTCTATGACGGTTGCAGTCCTTATCATAGCGTGGGATGGAAGATTTGGAGACTTGAAAACATGCAAAGAGGCAGACCTCTCGATTGCCACTCACCCAATCAATTCTGACAGGTCGCAAGGTTGACAACTGATAACAAGTCCTTCAGAGTACCATTGATCACAAAGTGGAAATCTTGCACTTGACCGCCAGCAAAGGACCAATGCCGCGGGCTCAAGTCCGACTTCATCTCTTGACTTCTGTCTACGAAGATCATGGTGAACCTTGTCTCCTTGAAGTAATTAATGCCGGCTATGATAACCCCTGGGTTTACATCGTCGAACTTAGAATCGAGTGGGGGAGTACAAAGCGTATGTTCCGAAACGACCCTATAATTGCCATAGCAAGCGGGTTCCTCCTGTTGACGGCCTAAAGCATCGCAATCTTTCTGCTTGGAGTAGTGCGGAAACCATTGTGCGGGATACCAAAGTCGACTATATCGATATGTTTAACATTTGACTCCGATTATGCTGGGTACTCCAGACCAAGAGTCGTTTCAGCTTATCGCAGGCAGTACCTTGGAGTCTGCCATAAGATGCCCCGAGTAATCACTCGTTCGCCTTGGCTCTCACGTGAAATCTGAATGAATTTGCTAAGGAGGCTAAGCCATCGTTCAAGGGCTCAATTCCCTTTCTATTCCCCTTCTTTAATTCAATTTCTACTTCAGTTCCGCCTTGGCTTCTATCTTACTACCGTTTTGACATGATGGCGACAGCAATGTCCTCTGACGGTTCTGGAAGTGGGATCGAAAAAGGTACTGGAGAGATTCCAGGAGTGGTTCCACAATACTCATCCTCCCCAGATACTAAGAAATTCGTGAACAGTATGCTCCGTTTTCCTTACAGACCTAAATTCTTCTCTGAGCCCCATCCACTGATTTCGCCATGAAGAGGTAAATCGGCTTCAGGTCCTATGGCGTCAAATTAGTGACACTCTGGTTACGAGAGTGTTTGGTGATGGTGATGGACAACATCCCGTTCGGAAATGTGAGCAGCTTCCTTTTCGACTTGGAAACCTCATACTAAGATTTATCATAGTGGAAGACTACCCATTGGGATATCCAAGAGTCGCAGCCTTCATGAACAGCGATGAGAACTTCCTGATATATAGACGGTTTGGCTTCCTGGACGCTAGAATCCTTTTGCGAAAACAGGATGAGCTAAGGACAATTGAAGGGTCGTTGGATGACTTGGACCATCAAGATTTTCTGGAGTCGTAACAGACGAGAAAATGTCTGCAGTCAAGGGCGAAAGATGAAAGTCGAAGAGACACCGATGAACAAGGGACCCGCAAGATGCTTTTGGAAGAAGCCGAGAAGAAAGTATACGAATATGGTAAATCAGACCTACTATGACTCTACCTGAACCAGACCATGAATTGAGTTCCAGGCCGCTTATTACTACAAGCACAACAGCTGGCTGCGATGAGCCGTCCAGCGCCGCGCGATCACAGAAATCTCCAAAACTTCGGGGAAAGCGGATTTGAACAAAATGACTTGCTTTTGAGACCCTTGCTCGAAAGAAGATCTCGTAACCCTTCGGCCTGGGAGAGAACTTTCATGGCTGGGTAAATCTATTGTGCGAGTACTTAACATGATGTATTGCAAACCTATCCAGGTAGGTCGCTCCCGAGTGTTGCTGCGGAGAGAAGGTAACTAATCAAGGTCCTGTCTCCTTAAGTACATCTTTTGTGCCAAGGTAGCGTCTCTCTACTCTTTCGTGGAGATACACTCAGTTCTGATGCGTTCAATACGTAGGCATACCACCAGAAAACGGCTTATCCAAATATCCGTTATTTCACGAAGGAGCGGGTAGATCGTCTTGTCGTGTTCGTCAAAAGTTTCATCATCGTTGTCCTATCAGTCATTTTTACGTACTCTCTACACTGGCTTAGCTATTCTCAAATCACCAACTCGTCAAGTGTCAAGTGTGTTGGGGTACTGCTGGTGGCTACGCTTGTCATTTCGGCAGTGCTCTACTTGTGTACGAGAATGGAGTACCACGAAGTTCTGGCCGCCTCTGCTACGTGAGTTTGCCTGTTTCAATCGTCAAAGAACATCCCGCTTTCCGAATCCCCAGTGATCTCCGCTGACTAGACCTCCTGGCGGATTAGATATTGCGCGGTGCTGGCAATCTTGATTGGTAATATCGCCACCAAAGTCTTCCGTAAGTGGAAGTGGAGACAATTACCAGTAGGTATAAGCTATCAATTCGGCTTGCCTTTCTTTGCTGATCTGGCCTTTGTATCTACTTGACGGTATCTTGAACAGCAAAGACGGCAATAAATCTGAGAGGAATTGACTACAATCTTATAAAATTCGCCTTGCTCCCAGTTCTACTTGGATGTACCATCTACAGATCTGGAACCATTAGAGTAAATTCGGAGCATTTACTAGGGCGTTTTGGTTACATGCTAGACGAATGTATTATATGTAATATTACCACTATCGTTGAAATCTGATACACAACAACATGAAGCAACAGCACTGGCACGACTGGGAAATACTAGAGATCCTACAATGGCTCCAGAACCCGAGGAAGAATGTCTCACACCGCCGCCATCCCCACCAAGGAAGCGCAAAAGGGATCAGTCCACCATTGAAGAGCTCGAAGTCGACGTCACGGCCCCAGAACCGCCGTCCAAAAAAGCCCTCCGAAAAGCCAAAAAGGGCAAAAATGTTCCATCAGCCAAAGCAGCAAAGCCTACGAGCTCCGAGATACACCAGTCCGATTCAGATGACAAAGAAGTACCAGCACAAACAGTGCCAGCAAAGCGCTCAGAACACGGCATATGGATTGGCAACCTATCATGGACCGCAACAAAATCAGATCTCCGCAATTTCCTTACAAAAGACACCGATATCACCGAAGAGATGATCACAAGGGTACACATGCCCGCACCTAGCGAGGCCGCCAACGCCGCGTCACGGCAAAAGATCAAACCCCAGAACAAGGGATTCGCCTACGTTGATTTTTCTACAGCTACCCCCATATCAGAAGCTCTCGCCCTAAGCGAAACGCTGCTTACAGGTAGAAGAGTCTTAATCAAAGACTCTAAAAGCTTTGCCGGGAGACCGGAGAAAGCCAAGGAGGAGGATGTTTTGACGACGTATTCCGGGAAACCACCGAGCAAGCGCATCTTCGTGGGGAATCTGGGGTTTGATGCTACAAAGGAAGGTCTGCACGAGCATTTTGCGAGGTGTGGGGAGATTGCGGATGTTCATGTTGCTACTTTTGAGGATTCGGGGAAGTGTAAGGGGTATGCCTGGGTGGAGTTTGAAGAGCAAGAGGGTGGGGAAGCTGCGGTAAGGGGGTGGGTAAATTATGAGGAGAATGAGGATATCGAGGATGAGGAGGGCGGGAAGGATGGGAGTGATGAGGTACAAGAGGAGAAGACGAAGCCGAAGCGCAAACCAAAACCGCGAAAGTGGTGGGTGAACAAGTTCAAAGGCCGACCACTGCGGATGGAATTTGCAGAAGAAAAGGCAATCAGGTACAAAAAGCGATACGGTAAAGACGGTACCGCAAAAACCAACCAAAACAGCAGAGAAGACCTCACCGAAGCGACCTCTGCAGAAACAACTCAACCCCCCGACGAAAGCCATTTAAGTACAAAACTACGCCCGCAAAGAACCTACCCTCCGAGGAAGGTAGACGCACGGACCATAAAGCCTGGAGCGGCTCTGGCTGCTGCTCCAAGGCTGACTGGAGGGATTGTGCCGAGTTTGGGGAAGAAGATTGTGTTTACTTGAACCTCATAAATCCAGCCATCAAGTAACCGATATACATTTCAAATTCATGGCATGATGCCCCTCACTTCACACACCACCTCTTCCTCTTTCTCTTGCTCCGATCCTTAAAAGAATCTCCATCATCAATCGAAGCTTTCGCTGTGCAAACTATAGGCCCCCCAAACATTCTTCCTGCACACATCCGCTCCTACGCTCCAACCCCAGCCATGTTCACCCAATTTCAAACAAGAACGGCTCTCTCTACAACATTCGCACCCATACCAACCCCTTACCCCACCCCCCAAAAAAGTTAAAATCAAACGAACACCAACTGCCTTCTCCCACAATCAATCAAACTCTCAAAACACATAGATGCACTTGGTGAAGAAGATGAGGGGAGGGTTAACCTGAGGTAAGGGATAGAGAACAAAGATCTGAGGAATGACGATGGAGTAAAGGGCGCGTGGTTTAGAGGATGCGGAAGGAGAGGCGTAGGAACCCTAAGAGGAAGATGAGGGTGTGGAGGTCGAGGCGGCAGCCTTGATATGTGGGAGGGAGTTTTAGTAGTCTCAAGCGTATCAGCGCGATTGTAGGAGCCAAGTACTTTATACGCATGCATAGTTGGTATACAAGACAAGGCATATTCAACCGGCGACAGAAAGCTAATACGGATCTTGTGAATAAGTTCTGTACACTATAATACAGCTTCTTTACAAGCCACGGGCTTATCATAAGTATGAGAACATCAGTTTAACATACTCTAACCGTCCTGAAGTGTTAAGGCTAGCCGCTCTGTATTCGTGGTGATCTCTTGGAGCTATGGCTGTCCAGATATTGGCGGTAAGGATGGGTTTCGATTAAGGCGTTTGGTAATGATTGACTGGAGAGCTCGACTCTATTCAGTGTAGAGCACTTGCTTTACTCCATCGGTTGGCCCCGTGTGAATATAGTCTATGCTGAGCGAAACGCAGCGGCGAGTCTTCTCTGTGACTAAATCCGTAAGAAGCTGAGCTGCAAGCGATGTAGCTAGCCGCGATTTGGTGTTTCCGGAAATTAAACACCTCGGAAGAGCGCTCCGCAATCCTCATCTTGAGTACCAACCATAACCCAACCTAACCACTGCTGTCGCATGTCTCAAAATGCTCAAGGGGTGGAAGCAGCTACCTCGGCGCGATGAATCATCACCAGTGAAGAGGCTTTACTAGGCGGATGTAGGAATCTGATTGTCGGCTGTGCAGATGAATTCGTTGGCGTACGCACGGTATCGACTGAGAAGATCAGTCTCGTACAGCTCGTGTTGCGTTCGAAAGCTGAAATGAGCGGCAATGGCATGCGTGTTGACCAATAGAGCTGTCAAAGATCAGTAATTGCCCGAAAGAGCACCATTAAAAGAACTTACGTCTTCGAAGTTTGGTGGTCAAAACCACAGATAGTTCATGCTCATCATCACTCTGCGAGAAAGGCAGGTTGTCGAGAACGTCATTGCCCCAGATTGCCATGAAGTTGATGTTCATCCGCCCATACTGCATATTCCAGATGCCTTCACGTTCAGTGTCTAGACCGCTACCGTAATGGTATTTACTCAATTGGTTTTTTTCAAGGTTCTCAAGCAGAGAATAGTGGACCTGGGCAGGAATTGCCCAGCTTGTCCAATCTGGGCCATATGGATCATACGCCGTTTTAGCGATCGGTGTGTTATAGAGATTCCGTTCGTTGTCTGGCAATGGTAGCCAGCGATGACCTTTGTAGGGAGGTGCCCCAGGGTCTGCTTCCGGAATAGTGCTGCCGTCGTCTGGCTTTGTTCCCGCCAATGGAAAGTTCATCTCTCCAGTTTCGTTCCATGTGGGTAAAGCTGATGCTCGCCATGCTTTCGGACCATAAGAAGCAGGGTCAACATCAGAAGACGGATGTTCTTTCTCAGGCAGATATGCGTGTATAGCCCCAACATGATAGTGCAGCCAGCCGGTTTCAGGACTATTCACCAAGTTTGCGACCACATCTAATGAGTCCGGATGCGTCATCTTTGTAAAAACAATGTTCGCAATAGCATTATCATCGAAGTATACCTGTTAAATTCAATCAGAAGCTAGAGATTAAACAGAATAGGACTGGGGGCAACTCACCATGTCATCATCTATCTTAATATACATATGGTCACGCTCGACAGCATGTTCCCATACGCTGTTGTACGTAAGTGACGGAATGTTGATCTTCTTGTATACAGCGGAAGTTTCCAACAGGTCATCGAGGTATTGTATATCTTGTTTCTTATCTGTGTTGACAACCCAATGCACTTCATCCAAGAACCCTCCATTTGAGGCAAGGTTTCTCTTGAGGTAGCAGTCGAGTATTTCCACCACTGACGGTCGTCCAAAGAAAATCAAGCCAATTATCTTGAAGCCTGTCGGCTTTTCCCATTTCGAAACCTTGGCGTCAGGGGGTTGGACGGGAATTGGTATACTCGGTGTCTGAGTAGCAGCTTCTGAAGGTTCCGCCGGCATTACTATTCCACCATGTTGTCGGAGGTAGAAAGTGCTAAGCAGTAATAGCGCCGCAGCAATGCCGAGAGCTATCAACATGCATCGGGGCCGTAACCAAGGAGGTGACTCTTTCCACGCCTTCGACAAATGGGTTCGCTTTTCGCTAAATCCATTTTTATACTCCCCGTGTTGGACAGCCGTCTCAAGACCATCTACTTCGTCAAATGATGTTGCGCGCAAAAGGCCCCTTCGGTCCGTACTAGATCCTGGTGTGGCTTCAGGGGACATTTTGCGCCGCCAGATCTATGAGGTGTTCCACACCCAGCCAATGCCTCTGCCGGGCGTGGTATCGGTGTTAGATTACCCTAGGATAACCCAGCAGTGATGGTCGGAATATGAATAGATATTACACTGCAGCAAAGTCGAAGGCAGCAATCGAGTACGGAGCCCTCTAGTTCCGCAAGGGGGTTATTTCCAATGAACCGTGAATGTCTATAGTGTTCGTAAGCGTTTTGGTTGGATTTACAATGGCTAAGTAGAGAAACCCCACTGTTAAAGGATTTGAGGGCGCCGGCGTCGCGGGAAGATATTTGGGGGTTCGCTGTTTGGGGCGAAGAGGATATTGTGGAGAGGATCTTATCAAGGTAATGGCGGAACCAGCAAGAAGCAACAAAGGAATAAACGAACGGTCCCTCAGATGTACAAATCTCTGTGTACGATGGATTAGATGGGAAGCAAGAGCATTGTGGCTGTTCCTTTGCTACCGTATGGGAAGCGGCTGAGTGGTTTTGGAGGTTTCGAGGAGCGGAGGCTTACCTAATCCGTACAAGGGTTCCTATTGGCTAATACTTTTTCCCAGTCTTCACAATTTTGTATCAGCACCGAAACATCTCCCATTCTTTCATAGCATACATGTTCCATCCGGCTTAACAATGACAAGACATGGAGAGTATATTCAGTATTCCCGACTCGAACCTCATCGGCAGTCACTCGCAAAGCATACGGAGTGTTTCTAGGACGCCCGATCGAGAATATCTACCTACCTCGTTGATCCCGCTCACATTCAACCATCGTCGTCAAGGGCGAGGTAGCTACCCCCCGAGCCAGGTGAAACAAGGAGTAGATATATACCGCTGGCTTGCTTGTTGGATTCGGGAAGATGGGATTGTTCAGATGAGTTTGTTAGAACACCACCGGACCAGTTGCGGCTTTCTCACCGTGCCACTGAGTTCAACTGTTCGAAATGGGATCTCCTTGTCTGATGTGGTTCTGGTTTTATACAATGATGATCTGTTGTGGGGAATTATGCAATTTGTGAACCACTTTAAGCCTCTTTAATGAGCATGAGGCCTAGAGAAGGAAGGTGTGTAAGGCTTAAGAGGTACCTAAAATTGACTATGAACGAGCATAGAGACTGCTACCCATCGTGTTCTGTCCCACGCTGTTGAGATAGTACTAGGCAAACCCAGTCATTGCAGTTGCTTCCACTGTGTCTTCTATCCAGCAGTTCGTCATTATGCATATGTGGTGGAGTGTAAGTGTGGGGCTTAAGGTACCTGTAACGCAATTCCTTTGGGTGACTATTAGGGAAATCCTATCATAGCCATTCGTTTATCAAAGTGAATGCAGGACTAAGGTATGTTCGAGAGCTTAAAGCTGCAGCTAAAGGGATACACTCGATTCAAATACATCAGTATTGCGAGATGTGCGATTCGGGCAGCTTGCAGTCTGATATTCACCTTTCATCTATTCTCTCATCAACCAGGGTTCCGTCACGCGTAGTATGGCACCAAGCTACAGACTCGGGATAGATGTTGGAGGAACTTTCACGGACTTGCTGCTTCTTGAAGTGAATACTGGGGAGACATGGCGCTCAAAGGTTCATACTACGCCAAAGGATCAATCTATTGGCGTTAGTCACGGCATCGACGAGATACTCTCTAAGATACCCAATTCCGCAGATGCGGTCGTGCAGGTCGTCAATCATGGCACGACTATTGCTACGAACGCCATCCTCGAACAGAAGGGAGCAAAAGTAGCTCTTATCGTTACCGAAGGCTATAGAGATGTACTACAAACAAGACGGTCTCAGGTGCCCGGAGGTGCTTCGCCTCCAGTCTTTTCGCTCAGTCTTTCTCACTAAACACAACACTTAGGATTGGCCAGCTGGATAACCTGGAAGAAACCAGAGCCTCTTGCTCCATTGGAATTGACAGTAGAATGTCCAGGACGTATGGCAATTGATGGAGAAGAAATCCGCGTATTTGATGAGAAGCTGTTTCGAGACCGATTACAATCAATTATCACCCAAAAGCCAGATGCTATCACAGTCAGCTTAATGAATTCGTTTGCGAACCCGAAACAGTAAGCCAGTACGATCATGACGCCCGAATATTGATACTGAAGCCTACATCAGTGAGCAAGACGTACTACGCGTATTAGATAAGATATTCCCAAAAACCCCCGTATCATTGTCGTCAGAAGTGCTGCCTGAGCTAATGGAGTACGAACGTACTATTACAACAGTCGCAAACTCTTACATTAAACCACAAGTCAGCCGGTATCTGGACAATCTTCTCACTTCCTTGAAGGGGAAGACTAAGCACCTCCGTGTTCTGCGATCAGATGGAGGCCTGTCCTCTGTATCTTTGGCGAATCGATTCCCGGTGACGTTGGCTCTTTCAGGCCCTGCTGGAGGTGTCTCAGGGGTAGCATCGCTCGTAGCGGCCAAAACGGCCTACAGAAACCTCATAACTCTTGATATGGGAGGGACTTCTACTGACGTGGCCATCATTGAAGACGGCAATCCTCGAGTTCGGAGAGAGACTACCATTGGCGACTTGGTTGTTAAAGCTCCTTCAGTGGACGTAAGGACTGTCGGTGCTGGTGGTGGATCGATTGCAAGCGTACCAAAGGTCACAAAAGCTCTTCGAGTCGGCCCACAGAGTTCCGGTGCCGATCCAGGCCCTGCTTGTTATGGGAAAGGAGGCAACAAAGCAACAGTTACCGACGCTAACGCTGTGTTGGGATATCTGCCCGAGTATTTATTAGGTGGTGCCTTCAAGTTGGACCTCAAAGCTGCTCGAGCAGCTGTCCAGGACATAGCAAACGATCTAGGCGTTAGTGTTCATGAAGCGGCCGAAGGAATCCTAAAGATCGCAAATGAGACAATGTACGGAGCACTACGACTAGTATCTATAGAACAAGGGTTTGATCCGCGAGACTTTAGCCTGGTCGCCTTTGGCGGTGCCGGGCCTTTGCACGCGAACGCGCTGGGAAAGCTACTTCACGCTTTCCCTGTAATCATCCCTCCTTCACCGGGGGTACTGTGTGCATGGGGCGATGCAACGACGATTCTCCGCCATGAAGTGTCTACCACCTTTATCCGCATTCTGGCCAATACAACTAAAGAAGAGGTCTTGGATGCATACGAAGATTTGGCGGCAAAGGCTTCACAGGTTATGCGCGAGGAGCAAGGTGTGCCAAAGGATAAACAGGTAACATGTCTTCCCAGCAGTTTTGAAAGCCCTTCTAAACAGAGAAGATACTAATGCCATGTACTGTACTACTTAGACATTCAAAAATCAGGCTGATTTGCGATACATCGGCCAAGCAATCACGATTCCAATTGAAGTAGACTTTGCAAAGCTCAAGGCCCAAGATCTCAGTCATATCAGCGAGCTCTTCGAAGATGCGCACGAGAAGGCTTTCACTTATCGTTTATCTGCCAATATTGAACTCATGAATCTGCGCATAGTTGCCGAAGAAATTACTCCAGATATCAGAGTCAAAGAAAGCGAAAGCACCAAAAGTTCAGAGCCTTCTCCTTCAGCTAATGTGGGGAAGACTACTCTTGTATATCAGAATAAGGAGTACAAGGAGAGCACTGTCTGGGACCGCTCTAAACTCATATACGGAAATACCCTATATGGCCCTTGCATCATCAACGAAATGGACAGCAACACTCTTATTCTTCCCGGCTTCAAGGGGGAAATAGACAGCGTTGGTAATATCCTTTTGTGGGATTCTGATAGCAAGAATGCTGTCGAAGCTACTTCAAACGGCTTAGCGAACGGGACTAAGAGCGAGGTCACTCTAGATATCGTTACAGGTCGGTGGCAATGGTAGCTCGAATCCTCTAGTCCCAGCTAATATTTCATCAGTTGATATCTTTGAGAGCGCTCTTCGGAACGCTCGGAATGAAATGGATACCCTAATGACGAGAGCAACTATGTCCCCAGCTATTAGAGAACAGCAAGACGAATTCAATGTCATTGCAGAGCCGAGTGGGAAAATGATCGTTGGCCAATTTGGCTCCTTCATCGGCCAATTTGTGAAAGTCTGGAAAGGGACTATCGAGGAAGATGACATTTTCATTGTAAACGACCCATACTCCATTCAAGGAGCAGTCTCCCATCTGAATGATTGGCTCGTCCTCATGCCTATTTTCACGAATGGGAAGTTGAGTAAGCGCCACATTTCTATGCCAAGCAGACGATGCTGACTGGACAAAACAGTCGCTTGGACGGCCAATCTAGGTCATGTAAGTTTCCAAACCATTTTGACGCTCCTTTGCTGACACTTCTGCGAAGATGACCGACAATGGCGGTGCAGTACCAGGTTCTCTCCCAACAGCCGCCTCCAGTATATTCCAAGAGGGCATTCAGATTCCCTTGACGAAGCTAGCATCTAGGGGAGTATGGAATACGGCTGTCGTGGATATCATCTACCGTAATTGTCGTTTACCAGAATGGAATCGCTGGTGAGCCCTGGTCCATGTTGAATATCTCTACATTGAGTACAGCCTAACTAGCACGTGTTTGTAGTGACACATTGGCACTCGTAGCTGCATGCAAGCTAGGTAGATTATTTCCACCTCCTGGGTCTCCTACCTACTGATGCCGTGTAGCTGGAAAACGGATGCAAGAGCTGTATTCCCGGTTCGGAGACAAGACCTACTTTGCAGCTATAGACGAACTCCTCGACCGGAATCGTAAGGCGATTGGATCACTATTCGAATCAGCAATTCCTGATGAACCAGTCTACTTCGAGGACTTCATTGACGACGATGGTAAAGGGCTAGGTCCCTGGAAGGTTGCTTGTACAATGAGCAAAAAGGACGGCCGCCTGAGGTTTGACTTTACAGGGACGGATCCGCAGTCACCGTCTTCGGTGAATTTCTATTTGAGCCACAATATGTACGTTCGATACATCTATCGGTAGAAGCCAACTGATGAAACGGGGTTTGCAGGTTCAAGATGTTCGTTGGGATCTACCTTATCACTGTCTACGATCCTACAACCGTCATCAATGATGGATTTCATGATCTTGTGGATATTGTCATCCCAGAAGGAACGATATTGAACCCCGTTCGTCCAGCTGCACTGTCAACTCGTACACATACGCTGGGAAGAGTGATGGACCTGCTGTCTGGTTTGCTGGGCCAGAAGGCCCCTGAGTTCATGACCGCTGGTGGCTTCTCGGACTCGCCCCATTTTATGTTTTCTGGGTAGGTCATTACTTTACTGAGCAATCCATCAGCACTAACGGGGTCTCAATGCCAGCTTCAAGCAGAATGGCGAATGGTTTCAACTATACCAGATTGGCTTCGGAGGTGAGTCTGCTTTTGTGTTTGGATGACCAAGCTGATTCTTCTAGGGATTCCCGCTCGTCCACACGGTGACGGCATGGACGGCCATTGCCTCTGGCCCGCAATGAAGTCCGTTCCTAACGAGTTTCTCGAGCTCTATTACCCTCTCCGTATTGAACAGTACAATACAGTTACCGACTCCGGCGGCCCAGGTCTCTACCGTGGCGGCAACGCTCAGCGCATATTCTACCGCTTCCTCGAGGAGGGTGAAATCTCCCTTCATGACGACCGCTGGCTTTCGAAGCCATGGGGTGTTATAGGTGGAGAACCTGGGGCGCGATCCTCAAAGATCCTGGTGCATGCTGATGGGAGAAGGGAAGTATTGCCCAGCAAGAAGGATCATATCAGAGTCAGTAATGGAGACTTGCTCGAGTGGCTGACCTGGGGCGGTATGTCTTTCCTGCCGCTCTGTAAAACCCGCTGAAATTCTTTAGGCGGAGGTTACGGCGACCCCTTGAAACGCGACCCCTCCCTCGTAGCCCTAGAAGTCCACCGCGGCCTCGTTTCATTCGAAGGTGCCCAACGCTACGGCGTCGTTGTAAATGAAACCTTCTCCGTTGATGAGCAAGCAACACACGCGCTCCGTAACCAGATGAGCGAGGCTAGACTGCCGGGAAAGCCAGAAATCTTTAATCGGGGCGGGACGGTGGAGGAGCTGAAGGCTAGAGCACTGGAGGAGACTGGATTGGTGGCGCCGAGGTATCCATGGGAGGTGCTTTTAAGGGGGCCGATGACGGGGTTGCCGCATATCCGGGCGTGGATGGAGGAGCATGGGCAGGTGTTGCAGCCTTTGAAGAAAATGTGAGAGTGGGTTTGCGTAATCTGAGGAGTGTCCTGTAGTTAAGTTGGTTCCTCTGAATGTTGTTTGTAGGCTATAAGTTGAAAATATCAAGTCCTATAGGTACTCAATCCTCCCAATCGCTAAGCCGTCGAACACATAGACCAGTCTTTAACATCCTAAGCTCGTGAACCGAGTAGTCCATCCGTCCAGAACATCATGTCGTCCAACTATAGTAAGTCTCAGCCACCCCTAAATCGATCCATCCAAGTACCAAGCCCATCAAGCAATCGAGCAATCGAGCAATCGAGCAATTAAAACACCACACCAAAACCACTTGAACCTTGCAGGGTTCAAGCTATCTATTGATCAAGGCGATGATCGATCAGTAAGCTAATTCTTCGATAAATCTGTTCAGCAGTTAGTTCATTGAACTTGATACCGTAAGAGGTTTGAATTGAACCACAGAAAAAAGCATCGTAGAGAGTAGTGCTTCTAATCGCCAATATCATCACTACGATCATGTTCTTTCTGAAGACAATCTATAGAGTGATCCTTTCCCTTCTCAACAGATCGAGATGATTATTTTATGCGCTTTTTCCGCTCTTAGAAACATGTACTCTACTCTGCAACTTGAAATAGCAAAGAAGCATCGAGAATATCTATCTTTCGACACAACAGATAGAGATGCCAAATTTCACTTTTCTTGCGCACTGTAACAGAGCTGAGGGTGCCTTTGAAGAAGGTGCCAGGGTGCCTAGGAGAACGAATAAAAGGGTATCAAATTGAGGTAACCTTAGATGGGATAAGAGGATCTAGAGCTATTCTGAATTGAGAGTGAAGAACTCGGGAGTCTGCTGAACGCAAATGTGGCTACAACGAAGTTGGTCGCACGTCTCAACCACCTTCAAACAGACTGTAGAGTAGAGGAGCCTTGGGTTCTATTCTAGCGAAAGGAAGCAGGTGATACGAGAGTAGGAGTTCAGCAATGGTGATTCGTGACACTGATAACTTTTGCCAAGGGATCTAACATCGGCTACGGCAGATCATACGAGTATCGTACAAACTGAAATAACCTCGGATCTCAGATGTCGAATGTCGAACGTCAGGCGAGCAAGGCTGTGGGCCCACCTCATAGATGTTAACCTAATATTTATCGCAATTAGTTAATGTAAATTATGGTATAATCTTTAGATGCATTCTTCTAGTATTAAGTGATACATTGAATATGAGTGACAGCATAAAAATGAGTGATGTGACACTGTAACTTTGAACTACACAGTGAGTACGAACGACATAGAGCAGAATACACATATCAGTATGAGCTACAGTGGGAATGACAAGAAGCAGAATATATGTATGAATGACATCATGACTATGAGCGACATCATGATTACATGAAGCAATGCAACATCATCAACAGTCTGAGAATACCAAGAGTTGTGGCCAAGAGGGGCCGAAAATTGCTCTCGGCGAAGAATTGTTTCTCGGTTGCATCTCGGTCTTGGACTTCGTCGCTCGGTACGAAGTTCAGATTCCTGACTACGTGCGAACCCAGATGAAATTCGACCTGCTCATTCCTAGCAAGACTCAAGAAGATCTTCTCATCATCAGTGTCACTTTCCAAGCTGATCTGGCTTGATAATGACACCTAGAGTTCGTAGACCTTGAGAATCAACCTCTCTGGCCCGTTTGAGAATCTAGACAGCAGAGTAAATTAGCTACAAACTGGGGTAAAACTGCGCAATCTGATACAAGCCAGGAAACGTACAGTTTGATTTGGGAAGTCATTTTTTAGCATAGACGACTGCTAAGATGATACTTCTTGGATTTGCCATATATTTGGCAATCAGGCTCGTGAATAGTTGCACGTCATGCTCGATTTGATGTTTGTTGTGTGAATGTATCAAGTCAGAAAGATCTACCTTCTTGAAAGTTCCCGGAGTTGAGTATATCTCTGGCACCATGGCTGCATTTCCCGCAAGCCAACAAGGGAAAGTGAACATCCTGACTTTCGAGATATACCGACATACCGTTTCTTTCGTTTGATTCAGGCGTCGACTTCCACGACTCTACTCGATTACTTCGTGCAGTTGCCTTGCCTGTCGCGCCTCCTTTGTAAAGGTTACTTTCTTATGATCGAGACATTTCGATCTATAAAGCGTACTTTGTGTTGTGGCATGACGGCGCCCACCATGTATTCTCTAGATCTCAAAATGGAGGACCCCCCAGGCGACGCCATCCCTGACCAGACCTTCGCCCTTCTCCGTGACTTCCTCCAGCCAGACTCGACCTTAACGCTGGAGTTCACCGCACGATCGATTGAGAACCTTCTGCCGGGGAAAGCTCCTCTATCAACGGAAGTTTGGGACTTTGGGGAATCTTGCATCGAAGTTGCCGAACAGATCCCTTACCATCACCCGTCTCAGCTCAAGCTCGCTGAACTTCTAGAATACCTCGCGAACTCCCCAAAGCTGGGTCAGGCACACACTTCAAAGGTAAGTTACCTCAGGCATTTCGACTTCTAAATGTCGACTTCCACCAACGATTTGAAGGACATACCGAACCAGTATATTCGGTACCAGCGCCTGCGGGAGTCACTCAGGGAGTCATTGAATAGTATGTCCTACGATTTACTCCTACCTAACTATTCCAGTGCAGCAAGCTAAACCGGAGGTTCACACAGGCCCAGACCCAGAGAAGCCACGCAATTACGTCAACTTCCATGCCTTTGCATCGAATCTCTTTGAACGTCGCATTATTCACACCAGTCCTACGTGGGCCATATGGGCGCAACGCGACGCATTCGAAGGCCGTGAACCCTATAGAGAAAGGCCGGGCGTTCCCGATGATATTTACGTATTAGCAGCGGCGCAATGGATCTTATGGTATGGGCAGAGCTTTTTCAAGCAGGTCCTATTCCCAGGAGAGGTCTCTTCCGATGACTTGCGCAAATGGAATCCAGGTCCACTTTATGATGGCAAAGCACACTTTACTCTTCACAGATGGCATTTCTGGAGGGATGGATACAATGCTGTGGCCTCCAGCGAGAAGGAGAAGGAGAAAGGGTATAGTCAAGAGTGTAAGAACGTGGCGGCGAAGGCGGCGGCGATGATGGATGCGTTGGAGAAGAATATGACGTTTTGAAGGATCTGATTTACTTGTTATCTTCCATTTACCATTTGTATGCCTTGTTTTGGTAGCGCGCCTGTTTTGTGTCGGAATCGCTTGGAAGTTGGCGGTAAAGAAGGTTTCCGTCTAATATGTATCCCTTAAACCGTCGTTAAAGCTGCCACCCCAGGATTACGGCCACCTTACCTGTTAGGGTACTAGGGAGCCACGGGAGATGACTAACCAGGCCAATGGGGACCTGGAGATTAATATTTAGATTTCCTAGTGCGGGGTAGAGGAAAATAGGGGTTTCTCCGCAATAATCCCCAATTGCTTCAAAATTCAATGAAACTCCCCTCCCCTCTCCCTGTGTATGCCCCCTCCGTTCCCCCCCTTCCTATGCATGTAGAGCCTCCCAGCAGGCCTCATTTTTGCAGGCTGCTAGCCCCCTACACTGTTCAGAAGTGCACCCAAATCAGGTTTGAATAGTACGTTTTCGTTGTTTCTTTGGCTGACCATTACCAGTCACCTCGCTCAATGCCTTGCGTTTAACCCCTTTACCAGCTCCTGAAGTGAATCTTTTGACTGCTTTGCACGGGGTGCAATAGGACTTTTTAGAAAGGTATTTCCAACGATGTTCCTGAGCTGAAGGTGAAATCGATGAATTCGAATTGCTGAAGTCGTAGAGTCGTTTACGAATCGATTCAGCTGAATTTCGCATCAGCGAAGTAGTCACCTTCTTCTGAAATCGAGCACGTGTCATTTTGCTTGTAGAATAACTGAGCTTGTAGAGGATGTAGACATTCAGAACAGCTGCCCGAGCCTGCTGAAACAGAATCGAAAACGGTTTCAATTTCGCTGTTCAGAGCTTTTCATAGCCAGAACTTTTGAATTCAGAATCCGTATTTGAATCGGATAGCTTCAGAAATCGTTTAATTTGATCAAATCGAGTCAGAGTCATAGTCTGAGGTATTTCGGGATTTTCATGCATATCTGAGTGTGTATCTCAATAGCTCTCCCTGCGATTTATGGATTGCAAACCCATGGATAGTAAAATCCTCACGAAGACGCCAATTTCGGCACCCGAAGTGAGGATCCACCACCGTTGTTTGGCTGTTCTCTCTGTCTTCTGTGCCTTCGTGTTCGTGAGCTCGGAAATTTGTTCAAGCATGGATGGGATAATGAACAGGCTGAAAAAATCCAATGGGGTCACAAGCCCTGGGGGTAATTTAGGCTGATAAGGCCGATCCTTCACCTGGATAGGTCGATATGTAGAAGAAGGTTCAATCGTATCTAGTATTTCTTGAACCGACGGCTTGTTTTTAGCCTTTCGGAGCTTTTGAACAGCCTTCGGTGCAGTGTCTGGTACGGAAGGAATTTCTTCCTCATTAGCTCGCATATTGAGCTGAGTAGGTAGATGACTATGTAGATGGTGGGGGGTGGGTGAGCTGGGTAGGTGGGGGGTGGATGTAGGAAGCTGAGGTGAATGTAAACAGTGCAGTAAACAAATATTTTGGTGGGGTGCCTAAATAGGCTTAGCTTCGTTAATCCTGGGATGGCAGCTTTATTACAATTTACATTGATTAGCCGAGTTATTTCAGTTTGCACGATATGGTCTGCCGTAATCGGCAACCTCCACCGTAGCACCACCAAAGAATTTTCGAAAGTTAAGAATTACAAACCTACAGGTCACCGAGGCATCAACATGGAAAATACAGACCTCAAATCCAAGAAGCGCAAGCGGAAACATGCATCTTCAGCTGAACATACATCTGCCCTCACCAATGCGCTCGAAACTGCGGTTAATGTTCTCCCAGTCAACGGCGCTGCAGAACCAGAGCCTCCATCAACGCACAAGAGAAATAAAAAGCACACGCGTAGTAAAGACGACCAGCAGCTCTCAGAGATCACTCAAGAACCTCAATCTGTAGAAGTGGAAAATACCCACGAAGATGTTGCCACAGGACAGGACGGCCATAAAGATACAGAGAGCAGTGCCCTCAATGGCGCCAACGCTACTATCAACTCAGACTCACTCCCCACTTCAGCTCTATCGTTGCCCACAACAGGGGTAGATCCCAAAACCTTCAGCGATCTCAATTTATCAAGCAAGACCATGCAAGCCATACAGGATATGAAGTTCGAGACCATGACAGAGATTCAGCAGAGAGGGATTCCACCGTTACTTGCTGGGAGGGACGTGCTCGGGGCAGCAAAGACTGGTTCGGGCAAGACTTTGGCTTTTCTCATACCAGCGGTGGAGATGCTGAGCGCGCTACGATTTAAACCAAGAAATGGTTCGTCTCAATCATCTACAATGCTTCGAAGACTAACAGCGTGCAGGGACTGGTGTTATAATAGTATCCCCTACTCGAGAACTTGCACTGCAAATATTTGGTGTCGCTCGAGAACTCATGGCTCATCATTCACAAACGTATGGTATTGTCATTGGAGGGGCCAACAGAAGAGCAGAAGCAGAAAAGCTCACAAAAGGGGTAAACTTGATTATAGCAACACCTGGACGATTATTAGATCATCTTCAGAATACCCAAGGTTTTGTCTATAAGAATATCAAAGCATTGGTCATCGATGAAGCAGACCGGATATTGGAGGTAGGTTTCGAGGATGAGATGAAACAAATTGTCAAGATACTACCCAAAGAGACAAGACAAACCATGCTATTTTCTGCGACACAGACTACCAAAGTGGAAGACCTGGCTCGGATATCACTTCGACCAGGACCTTTATATATAAACGTTGATCACTCAAAAGAGCATAGTACGGTAGATGGCCTGGAACAGGGTTATGTTGTCTGCGATTCCGATAAACGCTTCCTTCTTCTCTTCTCATTCCTGAAGAGAAATCTAAAGAAGAAGGTCATTGTTTTCTTTTCCAGCTGCAATTGCGTGAAATATCATTCGGAGCTGCTTAATTACATCGATCTGCCAGTGCTTGATTTGCACGGCAAGCAAAAGCAAGAGAAAAGGACCAACACCTTCTTTTCGTTCTGCAACGCAAAGCAAGGCACGTTGATCTGCACAGACGTAGCTGCAAGAGGTCTTGACGTGAGCTGCTAGAACACCACGATATCGCAACACAATCTGACTTTTGTTTAGATACCAGCTGTTGACTGGATCGTGCAATTCGATCCCCCCGATGATCCTCGTGACTACATACACCGCGTTGGAAGAACTGCACGAGGGGCCAACGGTAAAGGACGAAGTCTCATGTTTCTACAACCGAGCGAGGTAGGCTTCTTAAAGCACCTCAAAGAAGCACGAGTACCTTTGGTGGAATTCGAATTTCCGTCCAAACGCATTTTCAATATCCAATCGCAGTTGGAGAAACTGATTGGGCAGAATTACTATCTAAACAAGGTGAATGAACTCCAGTTTTCCTTAAGATATTGCTGACGCGCTCTTTACAGTCGGCCAAAGATGGCTACCGCTCCTATCTACAAGCATATGCATCACACAGTCTACGATCAATATTCGATGTCAATAAGCTCGATCTCATCAAAGTAGCGAAGAGCTTTGGCTTCCAGGCTCCTCCACGGGTGGATATTACGTTGGGTGCGAGTATGAGTCGGGATAAGAAGACAGAAGGCAGGCGGGCTTACGGAAGTCAGCCGAAGCAAGGCCAGCGCTTTCAGCGAAAGCGGATTGATGGGTAAGGGACTTGGATGATACGGACTTTGAGTTTAGCATGGCGTTGGTGGGCGAGGACTGCTTAATTCATATAGTTCATCATTGTAAAAGCGATGTAAACATGTGTGATACCACTCGTCTAGCTGGTTAAGCAAAATCCCACAAGGTCTCTCATCACCAAGTTCGCCTAATGAGGCAACGAGCTCTACCTTCTCCTGCCAGGATCCGCTCGGAAGGCCCCAAATACGGAGCACGAAAGCTCGAGCAAATAGATTTCCAAAGAACCGCTTATTGGAAGGTGATGAGCTGTCAAGCGCAAATCGGAGTACATAAAACCTGTCATTTGGGGTCCAATCATGTTGTGTATCGTCCATTGAATGGTGTTCGTTCAGTCGTCCGGTCAACTCCAAACAACAACCCTGCTCTTTGGGGCGGAAGCCAGTCAGTTGGCGCGGATTTGATCCGTAAATCAGTCAATCAACCGACTTGCAATTGTGATAGATGGATGTGATTGCTATCGTGGTCGTATGCAAGCTCAACGTCATACGGTAACACGTACAGATGTACTGTAGACAGAGCTTGCACGATAGAAGGGTGACTTCAAGGGCTCCAGAGGCGGTGGCAAGGTGTGCCGATAGATATTCACTTCTCCTTTGGCAATCTCAGCACATGCGAGTTCCTCCGAGCTTTGGAGATCTTTGTAGTAGGCCAATCAGAGTCTTGTGGTACGACGCAATCCTATGCGCTCTTTTGGGTGGTCTGCCTGTCATTGCACGGGTAAAGTAAGTTTTCGGTAGTTCTCCAAGAACCAAGGGAGTGAGCAAAGGCTAGTGGTTTCACTGCGTGTGCGTTTGTTGGTTGTGTGTGTGGCCTTGCTGTGCCCCCAGCCTCCAAATCCTAGCTTGAGGAGGAGCCATAGCCTGGCCTTCTTTGACGCCCGGCTTGTTTCTGGAGAAACCACCTTCCGGCTCACAATATTTTTCAGCTGGACATTCGACATCACCCCAGTCCCTACTCTGCGAGATCCTAGATTGCTCTGAAGGGCTTTTCATGACCTAGGTTAGAGGCGGAATGATTGCAAAGGGCATCAAAGCTTGATAAACTTCTACTCAACTGGTGAATGCCGGTCACCGAAGTACAACGGCTACGATCAACAAAATAGTCGGACACTCTATCAGATCATCTCTGGTAGGAGTCTCTATCAGTGGCTCACCAATGTTCCCTCACACTGACAGAATCCCTTTCCTCTAGCTCGGCTTTGACCTTGATTGTCAATGAGTGCTGTGCGCTCTCATTCCAGGTACCTGCCCGCCTCGGTACCTTACCGACCCAAATCAGAAATACGCCCCCGTTACACATCAACCATCGAAGAAGCCATTATACTTTAGATGCTCGCAACTCTACAACTATAGAATCGCGAAAGCACAATTGTAATCGCAATGGGCGTTGAAGCCCGCAAACCCCCACTCCCTGCGCCTACCGACTCGCCAACATTTCAAAACTCAGGGGGAAGTGTAACGGGGACTGATCTTGCCACGGACATCTCTCGTCGCACAGACCGCACATCCTATTCAGTCCCAGAAGACGGAAGCCCCATCACAATATCCACCAAGAAGAGGAGGGAGAAGCGCGATAAAGACCACGAAGGCACACTTACCCGGGCGACACATCAGTCACAAACTTCGCTCCTCATTGAGTATTTTGAAGGAGGGAAAGGGCCAAACGTGCATTCCAGGCCAAGTGTCCGGGTAAAGGTTACACCATCAGCTGCTCGTAAGATTAAGGACACAAACGAGCACATCCAGATTACCGAAGCTGGGAGTCACCGCAAGCCTTCATATACGAGACGCATATCGTTGGGCCCAAAAACAATTGGGGATAAGCACGTCACCGAAAGCGCTGACGAGAAGAGCATCAGTTCATACATCTCAGCGGAAGAAGAGTCTAGTCTAGCCGGAAGATATCCACCTGTCGAGATCGAGGTAATGCATAGAGATCAGGGGAGCGACTTATCTGGCGGGCTAGGACCAGCGGAGCAGAGATACATTCAACAAAATGCCTCGGAGGTTTCATCAATGCCACCGGACAGCATGTTGGAGGGAACTGCTGGAAATTCGACTCCCCGCCGCAATCGAAGTCGAAGCACAAGCAAAGGTGCAGTGATCACTACGACAGATACCCTAAAGACACCCTCACGAAGGGGAAGCAGAAGTCTGAGCCGAGAAAGGATTACTCAGAAGGCCATCGAGAAGATTAAGAACAAGCCGAGAGATGTCAGCAGCAGTAAACGCAGACATGGAAGTAAGACCCGAAGCCGTAGCGTCAGCAATGAGCAAGCTGTCGAGAGCCTCATATCCCCCAAACGCAGGTCAAGCCGACATCAACAGGAAGATGAATTTGTGAGCGGCGCCGAGTCAAGTCTTCTAACGTCTCAGGCTTCTACCAGACGGAAATCTGGTGACCAGTATTCGTTCCGCTCCGGTACTTCCAATTCTTCAATCAAAAATCCGAAGCTGCTTGAAACGGTAGAAGATGCGATCCGACGGCTGATTTTGCCTGAACTTACTACCTTGAAAGAAGAACAGAAATTACAGCAGAACCGGAATAAATTTGAACGTAGCAATCGAGACTCAACAGCATCTGGTAGCAGCCCATCCCGGACTGAACTCATTCGTCGAGTCTCCAAACACGCAAGTGCTCCTGATGTAAAAACAAGGCCCAAGGTCGTCCTCAATCGAGATGAGCATAATGCAGGTACCGTGTTATCTGGTAATTCAATTAAAGGAAGGAAAGAAAGTGGGCGGGACAAGGCATTCGACTCACCCACAGAACGTAGCTTTGAGCGGGATGTGTCCGAGGAAACCGTAATCCGTGATGATGGGACGGCGCACCACCACAAGAACAAGGATGGACATCGACCCAGAGACGCCGTAGTGGGTGGAGTTGTCGGCGGCGCTCTTACAGCCGCTGCACTGAAACACCATGACTCGAAGTCGAGCATTGACAAGCGAGAGCGAAGGAGAAAAGGAAGCAAAAGTCACAGCAGAAGTGCGAGTGTTGCCGAAAGCACTGACGAAATATTCTACAAGCATGAGGTCCCTCCGATGCCAATGCGAAGCGAAATACAAGGGTCAGAAGTTACAAGGGACTCAATACTATCTGAGCAAACCGAAGGACCTGCATCGCCATCCATGCACCGCCGAAGAACCGAGATTCGAGAAGTCTCTCGTGGTTCACCTCGAGAAGTACTCTCGCCTGCCCAACGAACGCCTACACGAACGCCTGTGGGAATTCACAAGGGCTTGGGTACTCACCACAGTAATCTCTCCCGTGGGGATCTGAGCGTGCACAGTGCAAAGAGCGAGCGGAGCCTCCATATGGAGGAAGTTGGTCCACGGGCAAGTGATTTTGGCCTTGGTGGTGCAGCAGTAGGCGCAGGTATTTTGGCTGAAGAAACTTTTTCACATAACCATGATCGATATAACGATCACGACGAGCGTGTCTTTGCTCACCGAGCTCATAACCAAGGGCTAAGTCCTATTCAGAGTGTTGCTAGCTTCCAAGAAGAGCGCGATCTTCCGAACCGAGACACCGGATACACACGCAGCTCAGGGTCTTTGTCATCCCTCAATCAGAACAATAGGAGAGGCTCCGCTCTCTCCATCAAATCCTTGTCGTCAGTCGCTAGTAAACAATTCCCTCCTTCGAACAGACCAAAAGGCATCAACCTTGAGCGGGGAGAGGACGTGCTCGGCCAGCACGGTCTTCGAGATTCTGATGCTACGCAAGGTGAGTATGACTCAGGAGATCCTGCAATGGACGAATGGTACGAACGACAACACGAAGAGAATAATCGATACCGTGAATCCACGGCAGGCGAGAATTATCCGGACGCTACCATTGACATCAGGCATCTAACCAACTACACCGATGATAGCATGGATGCCCCTTATCTTGACAAGGTCACAGCAGCTCAGCATGTTCGTGGAATGGGTGCGAACGCGGAATTCATAAGGACCCCCATCGCGGTGGAATCAGCTGTCGCTTCACTGCATGACCCATCAGTTCTTTCTGTGCGCTCTAAGGCTGGAAGCAAGTCTTACGTAGACTCATTCGAAGAGGATCGACGAGTCACCCCCGATCAGCCTCGCGCGTCGGACAAAGAATTTGGTTCAGAGGAGCATGGTGGTTATCCTGATGATCATGGTGATACTCACACCCAGGGCTACAAATCCGAGAAGCTACATGAACACGATCAACGTTCGGCAGCGGACTCGCCAAGACAGAGTGTTGCTCGGTCTGAAGACGGACAAGTTACAATGGGGGTTAGTGGTCTCCCTGTTGCGGATGATCCAATCCCTGAAATTGGGCATGGTCTTGACTCGGACGAATCTGACCTTAACACCAATCCTTCCATCATACAAGGACCAATTGGCGGCATACATCACGGAAGTCGCGATCATTGGCCTTCTCAACCTACCCCACCACAGTCCAAAGGTGAACCGTTCTCTCACTCGAACGATCATAGCGCTCATGAAAGCCTCAAGGCTGCAGCAGCAGGTATGCTCAGCGCAGCAGCGTTAGCCCGCCGAGACCAGGAATATCATGATGGGCAGGACAACACTAGAGATGTCTCTTTCAATGGAAAAGCCCAGCCTACCCTGGAGGAAGAATACGCCCAAGGCGTAAATCATGACTTTGGACCAAACCGAGACTCTTATATGACCGGCATGTCTATCCCTACGCCTCCTATGGCAAAGGACAAGGATGAGGGCTACATATCCGCTGCTCCACAACACTCTCCTGGCGCCAACAGCCCGGAGGACAAGCATTGGAATGGAGCGTATGAGGCAAACCAAGTCAACGATGCTAGCGATTTCGTGGCGGATGACGATCCGTTCGTAAGTAACAACAAAAGCCACGCAAGACACCTAAGTGCCAATTCACACGGGATGCCGTCTCCTCTTTATGACAGTGCAATGGGGCGAGGCATCGACAGAATTCAGTCCAAAGATGTCGTGGCGCTTATGGATCACGTTAGTTACCCTTTCCCTCCTTTCCTGCAGGAAATACTTATCGTAATATAGCTTACTGTACGAGACGCCCAACGAAATGCTCGCGATACGGAGATCCTCGTGACCTTGGTTAGAAGCGCTGCAGAAATGCGCAATTCATTCGAGGATATGAAGAGGTTCATTGCTGAACAAGATGACATGATCATGGATACAGGAAACAAACAACATGATCGTACTATTCAAAAAATCATTGGAGGCCCACGACCTCAACCTTTGGGGGCTCCCCGCGCTTCTCGCCAGCTTTCTGCCGAGGACGACGAGGATATGCGAACCAAGAGACGAAGTGTTTTCAGGCGTGCTTTGAAAGGGCTCAGTGGACGCAGTACAAACGATCTTGGCAAAATTGAAGACATGCTTGTCCAGCTGCTTGGAGAAGTGGAGGGTCTAAAGGCTGCACAGGACATTCGGCCTAATGTTACTGGAGCTCGTCCCGAAAGTCTTAGCTCGTACGATAACGCACGAGCGGTCGGGCAAGATGGCTATGAGCCTGAAGGTCAGGCCGGTACTTCGTCGACCGGTCATTCTGGATACTTCTCGAATCCTCCTTCGAGGCAACAAAATGGTATGAGGAGTCAAGACATTCGTCAAGGATCAGGGAACCGGGTTAGCACAGTCCTTGAAGGAGACGAAGAGCTCGAAGCTCATGAGCAGAACGTGCTCGATCATCAGTTTAATAACGATGATAAGCTGCTTACTCCGACCAGGGATTATGCTCGAGGCACGTCTGTGCCGTTGGACACTCCACCGCAGGTACATATACCCACAGGAGCTCAGAGCAACGAGAATACTCCAAAAACTGGCACGGACAAGAGTCGCAAGCACAAATCAAGTAGTTCCTCTTTCTTCCCCAAGATCTCTAGATGGTCGAAAACCACAGCTTCATCCATGGGCGATAACGTTCGAAACAGTGGGCGGAAGGAACGACCTTACTCGGAAGCATCTCGCTCGGGTTCGGATCTGCACTACGACAACGACCATTACGATCCGCATGGCGACGATAGGATCCGATCAAACGATTCGTTCCAGAATGATCCTCTTCGAAGTAACCGCCCGCCTTCTCCATTGGTTCCTTCTCAAGTATCGGAGGATCCAAAATATCAAGCGCACCGTAATTCTCTTAATCTTCAGCACCCCCAACCACGCCCGGGACCAACACATCGGTACCAAACCCATCTCGAATCTCAAGCTCATAATTTTGGCTCTCCCATTTCTCCAACATCTGACCAGTGGGGTTCAAACCCTACCCTTGCTCGTTTCCCGCCGGGTCCTGGCAATCGATTGAGTGGAGGAGCGGGTAATCTATCGCCCATATCTGATGGTGGTTACTCGGAAACATCAGCGGCTGAAAAGAGCAACGCCCCGCCTCGGCCTCCAAAGGTTCGAGACGATGGCCCACTGATACCGGCACAACCACCAAAGTTGGCATCGAAAGACAACAGGCCGGCGTTTGCGTCGCCTTTGAGCTCGGAGTTTCTGCAACCCGAGCAGCGATATAGTAACGCGTCATCTGGTGCCGATCTGGTGCGCTCCTCTGCCTCTACTTTGCGGTTCTACGAGCATACAGCTAATCGTAGACAGGCAAACGGCTCTCCGCGCTCCGCCTCTGGATCTACTCCTCAGCGCAAACCTACCGGCCCTCGGCCCATCACGACATCTGGCAACTACAGCCCAGACAAAGTTAGTAACATTCAGCGCAAACGTTACAGAGGGTCTCCAAATCATATCTCGTCTGCCGAGGACGTGACCTTCTAGACCAAGAGGTATCTAATTCGATGTATAACTTTTCCCATCGGATGTCGATGAGGATATGACGCTCCTCAGGATTTTCTGCGGATACCTTGAGCCAATTCACGACATGGCTTGCGGGCGTTATTTGGCTTGGCTGTGGATGGGCTGGATAGGGAAAGGTAGGGCATTGACGATACCGGACCGGGTTCTACTTGTACTTGAGACGTAGATGGATGACGGTTTACGACGATGACATGAGAAGATAGTAATACAAAAGCATTCTGCCACCACTGCACCGCTGTACCTGAATTCGCTGTCAACGTCTCGTGGTACGTACACATGACAACGAGACCAATCCAATAGGCGGCGCATCAGTCAAGCTTTTTCTCCGCTGCAAAGTGCGCGTACCTGCATAAACTCTGGAAAACCCAAACGCAAAACTGCGTACGTGCGGCCCCTGTCAAGTTTCAGAAGCTGATGGAAGGGGGTCGTTATGCCTGACAGCAGTCTGTAGTCAGTTGGTGTATGTGATGTGATGAAGAAGCTGCGGCATTATCAGTTTTCTTCTGCTGGTTTACAGCATGATATGGTTGCTATTTTTGGCCTGTGGCTTGCAGAACTGCACAGCCTTATAAAACATCGCACCTGACAGGAACCGGCCTGCCGTTCCTGGCGAGATCTCCGGTTGGTTAGGAATCTGGAAGTAGCAAGTGGGATGGGGACCTCGTGATGGATTGGTAGATGACGGTCGGCCTGAAGCTGGGGGACATGCCAACCAGAGTACCTTACCTAGACAGGTAGCCTAATGCTGCTGCAGAATAACATGAAGGGTGCGCAATGGAGGTGAGACGATGAGTGTAGGGTAGTGTTACGGGAAATATCCAGAAGGACTTAGGCCAGCAGTCAGCAAAACCATGCATGATCATGCTGATAACCTTTTCTTTCAATTCACTACCCCTTTGCGTGTTTCCATCGTTGCTATCCTTGAACTTGTATGCTTTTAATTAAAGTCCGGCCTGTGGTTGGATGACTTTGTATTACGCGTACAGGTAATACGATATTTACAACGAGATGCCCTTTCTCCGCTAGCGCCACGCTAACCGCCTCCTTGTCGCTGACATTCCTCCCTTCACCTCCACCTGCACCTGCACCTGCACCTGAACATCTACACAATACAACAAACTCTCACTACACTCGAAGATAGACGCTCACCACAATCGTTCCAACTGGACTGAGGCGACAAAAGGGATGCTCAGGCTTAGTACGATTTCGACACGCCGTCATCCGTCCTCTTCCGGCATGCCCTTCGCTTGATTTCTTGTTTTCGCTCACTAGTCGTCGCGGCGACCGTCGTTTACTTTACATTTACGATTTTGCGACTGCATCGCAGCAACTACAGTCTACGGATTACCTGGAATCGCCCAGATCTGTTTGGAAGTTTGTTTACTGGAAGAGGTGGCACAACAATCGGCTCAAGCTCGCAAACTTGTTGTAGCGATCGCTCTCCGGTAGACTGCCGGACTACCTGACCTTTGTCGCCGTACCGCGAGTCACATCCAAACAACACAACCCACAATGCGTCTTCCATTGTCTTCAAGATCATTTGGTGTCGTTCTCGCCATACTCGCCAGCCTTCCATCACTCACCTCGGCAGTCCGAGTCATCGAATCGAGTTCACTTAACTCTTGTCAGGAGAACTCAAGTTTTACTGCAACTCTGTTCGATGTCGAATTCACGCCGGATAATAACTCTCTGGCTTTTGAAGTGATTGGCGTATCATCCATTTCGGGCTATGTCACCGCAGAAATTCAGTTTTTTGCTTATGGCTATCTTGCTGTAAAACAGCAGTTCGATCCTTGTGAACAGAAGCTTACGGGCATGTGCCCTATGAATACTGGCCAGATCAGTCTTCCCTTGTCGAATTTGGCTGTGTCGCCTGATGCGGTGAAGAGAGTACCTGGGATCGCATATACTTGGCCTGATCTGGATGGTGTGGTCAAGATTTATGTAAAGGACAAGGCCACGCAGAAAAGTGTAGCTTGTGTACAAGCATCACTATCGAATAGAAAGACGGTATACCAGAAGGGTGTGGGGTGGGCTACAGCAGTTGTCGCTGGTCTGGCCCTGGTGGCCTCTGCGGTGACCTCTGGATTAGGACATTCAAATACGGCCGCTCATGTCGCCGCAAACGCTCTCTCCTTGTTTGGTTTCTTCCAGGCCCAAGCCATCATTGGTATGACCTCGGTGCCTTTACCACCAATGGTCAAAGCATGGACTCAGAACTTCCAGTGGAGTATGGGAATTATCAAAGTCGGGTTCTTGCAAGACATTTGTACGTGGTACCAAAGAGCAACTGGCGGGAAACCGTCGACTTTGCTATCGACGTTGAACACGGCCTCGGTTCAGATACAGAAAAGATCCGAGGAATTCCTTCACATCTTGTTCCTCCGGGCACATGATGAATTGCTTAAGAGACAGAACCCCGCTACCCCCACTACTACCGGAAACACCGCGACCACGTCAGCGGTTACTGTCAAAGGCATCAAGCGTGTTGGTTTCAAAGCCAACATCGAATCTACCAATATTTTCTTAACAGGTCTTGTATTCTTCATGGTATTCATAGCACTGACGGCTATTGGAGTGGCGTTATTCAAGGGCTTCTGCGAGCTTGCAGTAAAGGCAAAATGGCTGAAAGGGAACAAGTTTGAGGATTTCAGAAACGGCTGGAAAATTGTTCTGAAGGGCATATTATTCCGCCTGGTATGATGAAGCTCAACATATTGATCCGACTCGCACTAATACTTATGCAGGTCTTGATTGGCTATCCCCAAATGTGCATTCTCTGCCTTTGGGAGCTGACACAGCGGGATTCTGCTGCCGAAGTAGTACTTGCACTGTTCTTTTTCATTTCGATGACGGTTGCCCTGCTATGGGCTGCGTTGAAGGTGTACCGTATCGCCAGACGATCCGTTAGCATGCACAAGAATCCGGCGTACATCCTCTACTCCGATCCTTCAGCATTGAACAAATGGGGCTTCCTCTACGTTCAATTCCGCGCAACGGCGTATTACTTCATCTTGCCATTGCTGCTCTATATCCTCGTCAAGGCAGTGTTTATTGCATTCGCCCAACCAACCGGGACAATTCAGGCTATTGCGCTAGTGATTATTGAAGCTATCTTCTTGATCGCTGTGAGCGTTCTTCGACCATGGATGGACAAAAAGACGAACGCTTTCAACATCTCCATTGCCGCCATGAACTTCCTCAACGTCATCTTCTTACTGGTTTTTACAGCTGTGTTCAACCAACCGGTTCGTTCTCACTATGGCGATTGATTGTATGTCGTTGTACTAATTTTTATCTAGGGCATCGTCACTGGTGTGATGGGAGTGATTTTCTTCTTCATGAACGCGATCTTTGCCACGGTCCTGGTCGTCATGGTGCTGTTCTCCACCGTCTACGCAATTATCTCCAAGAACCCAGATACCCGCTACCAACCGATGCGTGACGACCGAGGTTCTTTTATCAAATCCAGTACGCAGCTCAACACCGAGCTTGATGCTCTAGGTGCAACAGCCCGAGGCAACATGACGCAGACCGCATACAAGACGCGCGACCTCGACGACGACGAAGACTCGTACTCGTCTAACTCAGGACGTAACCCCCACGATCCGTCGGGTATGCCTTTGCCACCTTCAACCGCCAATTCAAACAGATCACCCATCCGCCATGGCGAGGCCCCACGGTCTCCTATGGACTCTGCCATGCCCTTCCTCCCCAGTGACGGGACGCCAAGGCATGGCTCACCAAATCATTACACCGACAACCCCCAAGGCGGCTACGGTGGCTACACCGACAATAACTCATGGGCCAATAACGGCCACGCCCCGCCCAGGCAGACGGGCTACCGGCAGCAGAACAACGGGAGTCCTTGGCAGAGAGGCGCAGGGTATGATCATTGAAGGGTGGAGAAAAGGGCATAGCATATATATACACATGTCTGATAAAGTAATATGACGACTTGCAAGAAAGGGCCTGCTGGAGTCTTGTTGCATTTCTGGTTTCTTCTGGTGGTGGTATCTGCACCGCGGTGATCTGTGAGCTAAAGGGTTGAATAGAGGTGTATTGACCTCCTTGGCGTTTTCCCGGGGTTCGACGAAACGTATGCGTTTTGTGTACGTTGTGAGCGGCGATGGGGGCTTGAAAGAAAGCTTTTGGTAGCTACTGTAGATAAGATGCTTTTGTATAGTATCGAAAACGGGTAATCTTCCAACCAAAGCTCGAGTCGTAAATTTTTCCAGGCTTCTCCGTCCTCGGCAGTGTTTTTATCGCCAAAATAGATGGTTTTGGTTTACAGACTCAAGTATCGTGTACTGTAGCTGATATGACTTGAGCATGAGAGCGAGGGGGCGGACTTGGCTGTGGAAATAAATTATGGGGATCGTCAACCCTGAGTATGTACATGTGAGGATGAATCCCCCATCTGCCCCATTTTACCATTCTCACATTCAACCCACCAGGGAAAAAAACCCAAGGAAGTCGCAGCTTTTCTCGTGGGGTTTGGTTGCGAGCGCTTGAGTTTTGGGTTACTCGTATTCTATGTCATCGGGCATGCTATCTCACCCATTCATTCCTTTCCTCTCCGCTTCCATCCAACCCCCATCCCCCCCAAAATATCCTCCCGGCCCACTTTCCATCCCACCACACCCATCCTTCCCACACCCATTCCTCCCGCTCCTACATAGATAGCTAGACCGGCTGAATCGGCAAATACCGGGCGTGCAACGGCCGTAGCTCGATGCCCTGGTTTGGGGGTCGCTTGTTGGAGCGTGCGTGGGATTGGTGTTGCGCTGTGTGTGAGAGAGAGTTTTGGCTTGAGTTTCTGTTTTTGGTTTCTTTGGGGGGGGGGGGGATGGTGGGGGATGGAAGGGGTGGGGAGTGGGAAGTGGGAAGTGGGGAGTTAATTGGGGGGTGGTACGGGGTGGGGAGTGGGAGGTGGGGAATGGGGGATTAGGGGATGGTATGGGGGTTAGCGAGGAGAGGGCGAGGATGGTCAGTATGGTTGATTTCGATTTTCGTTGCGTAAAGTGAGCCTGGTCTACTAGTGTTTCGATGGAGATCGCGAGACCCTGTGTCTAGTCTGTGTTTGTCTTTTGCAAGATTTTATTCTCGATATGGTTGCCTCAATATCTTTCAAGACGAGCAAAAAGGTTACGGATTTTGCTTCATGTGCTTGTATTTTGGTTTCATGATGCTTCATCGCGCATGCATTGAGGTGAATGAACATATGTTAGATACGTTCGCCAAATTCTCAAATTTCCATACCAAGCTCTGTGGACTCTGCTTAAGCAAAGTGAGGGAAATATGAAGTCCAATCCACCGTCTCGTATACACTTGCTGGCACCGAAGAAAAGCAGTAAAAGATCAGTACTATGAGCCCAAGATGTGATATCAGATAGATGATTGCCATAGTGAGAACGAATGAATTGAAAACCATTTCCGGAATATTGATAATGGAATATGGAAAAGTAAGTACCAGGGGGGCAATTACTTAAAGGAAGGACGCCAATGGCTGCGACACTGAAAGTTCTCCAAAGGACCTGAGCAGTCGACGATGGAAAATCCCAGTCCCATGCTACGACGTGCAGCGCCGAGAATACCATGGCTGTGACATGCAGACCTGTGGTTATGGCTCTGTGATCGCTCAAGGCAAATCAAAAATTATCGTGTCCAAGAATCATGTCCAGGATGTCATCCCATGAAAGGTCAGGGACACGTCCTTCGTACTGCCACGAACGGCTTGCTCTAATGCTCTGATCCCAATCTCCAGGTGCTTTAAGGAGAGGTTGTGTATTCCACATTAAAAGGCTTGTCCCACCACAGAATCTACATAATAAGAGCGCAGATAACAAAACCCATAGTGGCAAGTTCCAGCTGCGTGATGGGAAGTCCAGCCGCGACTCGTGCTATGCTCTGGACTATCAGCCAAGATGACTGGACACAAGTAAATGCTTTGGAAAAACCATCAGCCTTGCTACAATCTTCGATGGAAGCTTTCGTTATGGATGAGGCGACCAAGTCCATAAGGCCTACTGCTGTCACTAACCTTCCGAGCGCAAGTACGCTAAATTTAGATACGGTCCTTTCTCTCTCGTATTATCCTGGCCTAATTCTGAGCTGGTTAACTCTCCGTCCAGTATCTCATCGCGGATTGCCCGCGTACCGTGAGCAGACAGCGGGCCACCGCCCAAATCCAGGACAAAACCGCCCATATTGATATAGAAGGCGTAAACCATAGTAGAGCGGTCTCCTGAAATAGTACACAACCTCTTGGCCTCCATGTACTACTCGAGAGCTACAGCCACACGAAGCTCCGGGGCAAGGACGATGATACACGTCCACTTCATCTTCCTCGGCCATATTTGCCATAGCCATCTCTTCGGCCAATACGGCTAGCCACGACATCCGTGCCAGCCAGCGCTGGATTCGTCCCGACTCGGCATGTTCAGATGGATGCACTTCCAGGAGCACACCAGGAATGTGACAAAGCAGCTCCATAGGATATCTGAGGTTCCCGGACCGTGTCCTGTGGATACCCATCCGACGCGACGCTGAGCAATTGTACATAGTAGTTGTGGCTGAGGTGTTTTGAGCAATTGCAAGCGTCGAGGACACAAGGATGTTGTTTGTCGAACTCCAATCGCCTGCCTATCAAGGACCTAAATCTCCCAGGCTTCATTTCCGTGGCAGCATTCTGTTGACATTTAACGTAGGCAATAACATCTTAATGCATATCTATCTTTGACTGCTGCAATTTCCTAACGCACTCTCGTTAGCCAAGGTATCTTATATTGATCATGCTGAATTCCTGTCCAGACCGCTATGGATAGAACAGTCGTAACCATAAGCTTTACACAAAACCACCTCCGCATTGCTACCTGTGCCTTCCCTGTTCAGTACCTGCTACAATGCCTCTCACTTCCCCCCCATCTGCCTCGGCCCAATAATCTGTCTCCTGGGCCCTGACACACCTAGCCCCACACCACCCCGATTTTGACTATCTCCACCCATATACCCATATTGATTGACATCCCAGCTTTCGCCAGGGCCAATACCACCTTCTCGGACCCCTTGCTCAGCAGCAGTCTTGGTCTCTTTTTGCTTCTCTTCCCATTCCTGTTGGCGTAGGCGCTCAAGTTCCATTTCACGCGAGAGGAGGGAGGATGGGGGTTTGTTAAAGGGAGAAACGGGTTTTGTGGAAGGCGGCGGAGGTTTGGTGGGAGAGGGAGGGGGGCGTTGGAAGGGTGACTTGGAGGGCGATAGTGAGGTGGGCCGTTGGAATAAAAGAGAGGAGGGGGAGGGGGCGGGGGCTGTGTAAGTAGCTGGGTTTGGGAGAGGGCGGGAAGCGCTAGCGGGACTCGGTGCTGAGGGGCGGGACTCGGTTTTCGGTATTTCAGTCGCATTTGGGGTCGGGAGAGGTCTGGGAGGTTGCGGCGGAGGCAGATCTTCTGATTGCGGATGTGATGGTTGGCCGAAGGATTCATTGTGATGGTTTGACCATCCTTGGCGGAGATAGTCGCGCTCACTGGCACGCCAAGAGTCCTCGCTGCTCTTGTGCGAATGTGAGGGGGCTGGTGGTAGAGCCCTGTTTCTGCTTCGTGAACGCTCACGAGCGGATTCTTCCTTGCGCCGGACGTTCATATCATGCCTTTCCAGAATTTGACGTTCCCCATCTAAATGCAAGCGGTCTTCTCGTTCGCGCTCGTAATGCTGTTCCCGCTCTTTGGCCTTTTCCAGCTCCATTTCCAGCTCCTTCACCCGTTCCCTCTCTGCTCTTCGCCCAAGGTCTTCGTCCGGTCGCGTTGGTAGTTGACGCTGCTCGGCTTGATACTGGCTCAGAAATTGACCTCTGAGTCGTGCATCACTGTTTGTTCGTTGGCGCTGTCTCTCCTCTTCGAGTCTGATCTCAGCCTCCTTCTCTTCCCTCACTCGAGCTTCTTCCTCTTCCCTCCATTTCCTCTCCTCGACCTCCCACTTGCGCTTCTCTTCTTCTGCCTTCTTCCTGTCGACTTCTCTCTGTCTCCTTGTTTCCTCCGCCCATCTCTGTTCTTCAGCAATCCTCTCCCTCTCTTCTTCTGCTTCCCGTTCGACTCGCTGCTTGTACTCCGCCTCCTCAGCCTGTAGACGTAGTCTCTCTGCTTCAGCCTCCTCTTCACGTCGTTTTCGCTCTTTCTCCGCTAAGCTAGGAATTTTGGGTCCAGGGGTAGTAATCTGCCGTCTCCCACCGAAGCTGATGCCTTGGTTGCCTTGGCTAGCACCTCCCATATAGCCATACTGATGGATGTTCCATGCGGGAGTTGTAGCACCTTCATCTGTTCGTTTGCTCCAGCTGCTGACATTGCTTGGTGGTGACTTTGGTAGGCCACCGTTCGTGGATGTTGAAGCTTTTGAATCCGAGAATCCCGAAGGACTCGTCTGCACCCCTAATGCTTGTGGTCCTAGATTAGATACTGTCGAGCTAGACTCGCTCACATTGCTCGTGCCCCTAGCTCGCGAGTATTTACCGTTTCCGGCAGAGTACTCGCCAGTGCTTTGGGGACTCATCGGCCCACCTTTCTTCTTTCCTCCTATTGCGCTTGGGAATTTGCTTGGTTGTATCGCGTGGGCTCTTCGACTGAAGGATCCTATACATACCAATACCTGAGCTGGATCCTTGGCTTCGTAGAGGGCGACAGTTTGAAAGACATCATGCGGTTGCAGGCTCAGAGGAGGAGACTGGCACGCGCGGAGGAAATGGGAGATGTTCTCCATCTGTACGAATGGCATAGACGACTCTTTGTAACGTACGCCAGGTGGACCGACAGCTAGATTGACAAGTCTATAACATGTGTTAGTCAAGCCTGTTGGTTAGAGATATGTCATGAGAGCAGTCTCATACTTGCAAAGAGCAATCCCATCTTTCAGCGCTTCTAAGAGGTCACCAGGAGCCAGGCGCTCTCCCAAAACCTCTTCGATCCAGGATCTTATCTCTTTGGCAGCCTCAGGAGTATATTTGCCCAGACGTAGATTACGGAGGTCCTTGTCGAGAGATGAAACTGAAGCCATACTGGCCGGGCAGTCCTATGGTACAGGTGGGGTGTTTAGAGGGGTGATAATCTCCTACAGTGCATGCCGTCTTGGTATGACCTGAAGAAGTAATGCGTTATATGCTTATATAAGTGCAGGCTAGGTACACAAGTGTAATATGCAGAGTAAACAAATTCTGTGAATGCGTTCCTGAAGACTGGGACGACGTTGTAACGGCTGCTCAGATTCCCGGGATGCGCTAAAATACGCGATCACTTTACCTTACTTCTATCTGTTACCTCGAGCAAAGGCCCGTACTGTGGTAGTATGTCCTCCCTTCTCAGTCGATTGTGGCAGAGATGGAAGGCCCTCAAACTCCCATGGCGGAGAAGATGGCTAGCCGGTAACAATCCTCTCTCGACTTTCCCTACTCCATCCCTATCACTGACGCCTCCCTCCTCCACCACTAGGTGCTGATCTCGCTGGCAACAAATACTGGTACTTCAAGCCTACGCCCTCTGCCCCACGAGCGCGCCGAATACTCCAACATAATCCTCGAATACCTTACTCGGATATCAAAATTCCCCGTACGCCTTCCATGTCCTTGGTACACTTTCCGTTTCCCCAATCCCTACTGACTCGAAGTAGCGCAATGGCACCAATGGCTCCGCTACACCCGCCCTTCACCTCCCTCGGTGCAGGAACAGCAAATCGACGTTGCGCGACAAGCGCAGCTGAAATTGTTAGCGAAAGCAGCAGACGATAGGTGGGCGGCGAAACCGTCGGTTCTCGACAAGCCGAGGAGAGGGAATTTTGAGTTGGGAGTTGGCGAGGGGGAGGTAGTTGGTACGAAAGAGGAGGTGAGGGGAGGTAAAGAGAGGGGGGCCCTTGAGGAGAGAGGGCATGAGAAGGATAAATTGAAGGGAAAGGAGAATCCATGGAAGGTAAATCGGGGGAGGGCAGGGGAGGAGTGGCAGCCGGAAGCTTGGACGCCCGATCCAGGGAAGAGATGACATCGCAGATTAGCGGTAACGACGCGGAAATCTCGCTACATATAGTACTATGGCGTTCTCTGGGTATGGTCTTGGAGACTATATGGGCCAATGAATTCATGTCCGAATTAGACAAGGGGTCTAGGGCCTCTTCAGGATGTGAATCAAGATTCAACTATGTACGAAACTACCATGGTATATCCATATTCAGCTAAGGATTGGCGAAGACAAAACCCTGACATATTCCCCATTAAACTTGGATAGCCAGCGAGCCACCCTTTGGACGCCACCCGATGCTTAGCTTCGAAACCTCCAAATCGTTCAACCTTCCAATTGCTGCTACCGCCGCTCGCCAGGGAAATCCCCCCCGAACCCCCCAGGTGGAGGAAATGGCCTTCCTTGCTGCGGTGGACTTCCCTGAGGGGGAAATCCTCCTTGCGGTGGCATTTGAAAGTTCGGCGGCATTCCCCCTGGAGGTGGGAATGGCATACCAGGCATCCCTATTGGCGGAGGACCACCAGGGCCTACGTTGGGTGGAAAAGGTGGGAAAGGAACGCCACGACCAGCGAAAGGAGCTGCAAGATTGCATCAGAAAGCCTCAAAGTGAAAACAGAGAGGGATTGGAGGAATCTTACGAGGAGGAAAACCACCTGGACCTCCGGGAGGGGGGGCTCCAGGCATTCCAAATGGCGGAGGAATGCCGCCTGTAGTTCTGAAGGTAAGCGCCATTCCTCATGTAGCACCTTGGAGAGGTGTCTTTGGGCTTGGTTGGAGCCAGATTGAAGAGAATATTCGGAAAAAGGTATGGAGACGGGAAATCCTACCTGGAAAGCCGAAAGGCGGAGGAAATCCTGGACCGCCCATAGGTCCCCCGCCTTGGTTTAACATAGGATTCGAGCCAGCTTGGCCTTCTGCGGCATATGAGGATGTGATAGAGTCAATGACTGATTGGGCTTTCTCATGGCCAATTTCTACAGAACGACCATTAGAACATCCTTCTGAAAGAAGCGGGCGCACGTCTGGAGGTAGCTGGGGAAGAGCCGTACGTTGGTAGTAATCTAGAACATTTCTCTCATGGTTCCGACCACTATTATGAGCTTTCCGAACACTCATGGAGTCATGGGTGAGGTAGACATCGCAGTAATCGCCTGGGGTGAGTCAGTGATTGGGTTGGGACAGGTGGAGCTGGTGGCATCTACAGAAGAGTGCATATTGGGTCAGTATGATAGACCTATAATTCCGAAGAGGAAGACTTATATTTCGGCATGTTATCGTCGCCACGGCTAATACAAAGCGCTGTAAAATTTGGAGTGGAAGTGTGGAGTGAGGTCGGCGCATTGGCAGTCGACAAAAACAAAGTCAGAGCTTAGACTCAGCCCTACGGGGAAATACTTGATGTCAGGCACACGCGATGTCCCTCATGAAATCTTAAATGCGACTCTCCAAGTTGCAATGGTTTATTAAAACATTGAAAATCACTATTGAATATTCTGCACATCAGTAAGCAGACAATTAGACAATTTTTAATCATCTGATATGAGTTTCGTGTTGATGAAAGTCGACTATGAGGGAGAGAAAAGGGGGCAAAGCTCCTTGCTAAAAATCCCATTTATTTTCTGGTGCGCTCTGTCGTGCTACAGAAACACTGAGCAGTCTCACAGAGCTCTTTGACGTAGCTGGTAAGAGCGCCGATTTATTCTAAGCTACGGGGTATCTAGTTCTCTAATAACCCTAAAGCCTTGGCGATGACCGGCCGGATATTCCCTAAGTCAAGGCACGATGCTGGAAGTGGGACTATTATGTACGATGTCTGCTCCATGCATTCTGGGCAGCACTTGGCATCGGTCGATAATGGCCACCATCTGTACCACCTCGGTACCGTCCTTGATTTCCGCCACCCCTTGGGGGAGGGCGCTCCTGTAATTTTCGTGGAGGCATCTTCATATTGCTATTGCTCCGGCCAGGATATGGCTCAGAATAACGAGGAGACAATGATCGTCGTTCACCAGGTCTACTTCTGTTTTGCACCTGGTCGTTATCTCTGGAATTATCCCAATATCCTCCACTTCGAGAGTTGGCGATTCCGTCATCTCGATAGGGTTTAGCACCAGAAGTGTACAAATCAGGATGGCGATCATCCAGATTCTGATTTCCCCGAGTCATTATGCGTATCTGACCTTTGCGAGCCGGTTCTGGAATCCTTGGACGATAGAAGTTGGCCTGATCATCGTCGCTATCATCGATCATCATAGACCTCTGTTGTTGTGCTCTGCCTTTTATTGTCACTTCGCCCTGTGACTTGATTGTGAATTGCCCATTGGAATTTGAGGACCAAGTGCTTGTGCCGACCGGTTTTCCTGGCCTTCGGTTTGGGCAATCATTGCCCAGGTGCCCACTTCTGCCACATTCATAACAGCTCAACCGGACACCTTTGTTCGTCAAATCAGACTCCCACGGCCGGCCTGAGGTTCGCCAGATAAGTTCGCAATCCTCCTCGTGATGACCATTCCGTTGGCACAAATCGCAAACGATCTCGCCAGGCGCCAATTTTTTTAGCTTGTATGGGCACTCCAGTACAATATGACCAAGCTCTCGACACTTAGGGCATCTCTTCTTTTGAGGACAGTGCTGGCTTGAATGGTCGCCGTGAATTCCACAAGTGGTACATGTCAAATTCACACAAACTTCTGCCATGTGACCTAAGTGAGCGCAAATCAAACACCCGACCAACGTATTGTGGTCTACGTTGTCAGGTCTCTTAGCTATGTGGAAGTATCGAAGCTGTGCCTTGAGCTCTTCTGGATCCAGTTCCGCTAGTGTTCGGGGTTGAATTTTCGGTGTAATAATGCTCTCCGGGTCATCGTTATTGCCCTCTAAGCCTTTAGCTACTGCGTCAGACCTTGCGTATTCCATCATGGCATCGCCATATTCATCTTCATTGTCCTCACTGGTACCGTTACAGCTTGAATTTGCGATTGCGTTAACATCTTCATCATTGTTAGGTGCGTGGCTGGTGTTATCTGATACTTCTCCGCTCTCTTGCTCGCTGATTTGAAGATTCAGAATGACTCCACTATCACTTCCAGAGTCCTGATCCTGCCCTAGATTTGGTTCCTGATCCGATTCGTAGCCAAGGTGCGGTTCTGGGTTGCGATCCGATTCGTGCTCCTGTCCTTCGGGCCTGTTTTGCGGCTCTGGAGATAGTTTCACGGCGAAAATCCGATTTTCAACCTTGGGGACGTTACCCTTCTCCATTGCTTCGCAAATATCGAGAGCGCAGGGTTCTGAAGTTAATGGATCAACTGTCGCTGCCTTTCGGCCAGATTTATATACCTTTAGTGTGCCCACATGCCTACTGGTCTCGGATCTCGAAAGGTCATGCACAATCGCTATTTCTGGCTGAGTGGTGGGCTCCACGTCTGTCTGCAGTATATGAGACCGCAGATCATCCATGAGAGAGATTTCGTGCAATTTCCCAGCCTTCAAATCCTCTAATCTCCCAGTCTTCATGCATTTTTCTACCAATGGCCAGAGTGGCGGCTTTGATTCGCGACGCTTCCCCCTTCCTTCCCCACCATTTTCGCCATCATCCTCGGGTTCTGCAACCTCCCCTTGTCTCTGGTAGAGAAGGCTTTCGTAGTCTCTGTCAACAGGGTAAGACTGGCAGTAGTTATGGTCCACCTCCGCTTCGTAAACACGATTCTGTAGCTTCTGGGATTTAGGACTGTCATGCTCGAGCCCTAAAAGCCTCTCATGAAGGGTCTTGAGTCTTCGTTTAGTTTTCTTAATCTCTTAAACAATATAGTCAGTACTCGTTTGGTAAGAAGATAATCCCAAAAAGCCACAGAGGGATAACGGACCGGAAGATTGAATCTTAGACTGAGTCGTAGCCTTTTCCTGCTGCTGCTTCTCTTGCCCATTAGCTTTTCTTGAACCACCCCCTAGTGTAGTTCGGATCTTGGCTTTTGTCCCGACATTCCAGTTCATCGACGGTGCAGCACCAATCTTTGTTGCAGGTTCAATCAAGCCTGAGACCGCAGCTTGGTTGGAGGTTTCCGAATTCCTTGGCGCGATTACCTGTAAACCATTTCGACCTTCGCCCGCATCCAAATCTCCTACGTCCTGTAATTCGGACTTCTCAGATCGCTTAGTGCGCTTTTGAGGCGTCGAGTTGGAGGAATCAACCTCATCACTGTCCTGGGAGATTTCGTCGTGACCTCTTTTGCTGTCTGTCCTAGGAATTGGTGGACCAGCTCGCACTGAGCGATCGGGCCCCATATTAGTAGCTGCCATAGTGAACAAGGGTTGTGATGTGACTACATTTTGTCTTCATCGTTGTTGTGGTGGTGGGGTTTTAGAAAGCGTGAACTGGCGATGTCGGTCTGGAAAAAACAAAGCTCCGCGCTCCACCCTGTACGACAGCACGGACAGCTTACCTATCCTAGTTGGATCTACATACTGCCTTAACAGCAAGCAATAACTTTGTCGTCTATCTCACTCTTTATAAATCATCATTGGAAGCTACAGATCTATTTTCTCTTACTGGCCTGTAAAATCCGACGAGCTTGCTTTGTCTAGTTTGCTCAGACCAACATCAACCGGAAGAACTGCGTCATAGTACAGCTCTTAACACAAGGTAGGCTCAAGCTCGCTGTGGCCGTCTCTTCAGCACCCTAAGGCGTCAAAAGCCGGCTAGATCAGTCTGCGTCTTAAACCCAGCATCTCAATCAAGTACTAACACTGCCATAAGCACAGGCTTGTGCTCCCATAGCGGCTGACTACGTGTGCAACAACTCAGCAATACCGCAAATCTGTCTTCCTTGCTTGTCCCCCGCACCTTGTCCTTTTCCGCCAATACCAAGTCTTGCCCACCACAAAGGCAGCCAGGGGATCCGAAGATGAATGATGGCAAGAAGGGGCGAAGACGGCGTTCTAGCAGCCTCCTTTATCAAGAGCCGCCAGAGTCGATGGAGCATATGAGTGATCAGTCGGCCCTGCCAAACCTCAACGCCAACTGGGTCAATGCAAAGGGTATGACAATGATTCCAAGGAGCATATTGCCAAGGCTTTTTCCGAGAAATCTTGACTGAATATTCTATCTACTAGGAGCATGGACAATCCACGTCGTTCTCATAGTCGCCCTCAAAATCCTCTTCGACATCATTCCCGGCGTCTCCCAAGAAACATCCTGGACTCTAACAAACATCTCCTACATGTTTGGCTCCTACCTGATGTTCCACTACGTCCGTGGCGTCCCCTTCGAATTCAACGCCGGAGCTTACGACAACCTGAATATGTGGGAGCAAATCGACAACGGCGACCAATATACCCCAGCCAAGAAATTCCTTTTGAGCGTGCCGATATTGCTCTTTTTGCTCAGCACGCACTATACCCATTACGATCTGACGTACTTTACGATCAATTTCTTGGCCGTGCTGGGCGTCGTGATACCCAAATTGCCTTCGGTGGGTCACTCTGAGCTGTATAAGATATCCAAATACTAATAGAACCTTATAGAGTCACCGCCTACGCGTTGCATTGTTTTCGGGGAACCCTGACGATCGATAGCACCTTGAATTTCTTGTTCGTAGCGTACTGTTCTTTTCCTTTTTGTTTAAGCGAGGAAGGGAAAAAGCGAGGGTGGTGGATGGGCTGGGAAAAACGCAACGGGCTTGGATTCGTGCATTGCTAGTCTAGAAAACCCATTTCTACAACTTTCATACCCTTCGATTCTAATTTTATACTTGCCTTACCATGTTCCCAGGCCAGGCCAGGCCAGGAATCGCTTGTTCTCCATCCATCAATTCGTACCCCCTAAACCATCCTCAAACAAGCCTCTACATACCTCCTCAACCACCCCACTGACTGATACTGTGGTAAAGGCATCATCGATATCTCAAGGCGCCGCTCGGTTCAAGAGGGCATGACGAGAGGAGTAACCCTTTTGTATTCTGGGAATGACGATCTGAAAGGAGTAGCAGCATCGGGGGGTTGTTGGGACAGAGGCCTCGCCTCCATCCCTGTGGTAGGTAGGTACATGCTCCTGACCCCCAACACACTTCTCACCCACAGAAAAACATATCAACAATCAACACATCACCATCACCATCACCATCACAAGCACTACCATTACCACACTCATGCCTCCAAAAACCCTCTTATTTCTACGCTAACTACACACCAAATCCTCCAAACCATCCACCTCAATCCCCCCCACAAGAAATATTTCCAAGAAAAGATATATGCCAGTCCCCCAAGAAAACCAGCCACCAACATGTCAATCGCCCCGGCGTCAAGACTCAAGGAGATATCATCATATGTTCCACCCCACTCCACTCCGCTCCAAGAAAGCGCAAATAAAAAGCAAAAATAACCTCGTCATCATGGGAAAGCTGCAAATCCCACACGCAAGCTACCTGAAATATACCACGTCCACATCCTTGGTATATATCCATCACAAATCCTCCTCCTTTAAATATCATACCACATCATAAAAACATTCCTCTTCCATCTCATCTCTCAGCTCTCAAAAACCCCTCCCAACAACCTTCTTCCTCCTCCCAAAAAACCCCCTCAAACCCCCCTCCTCCCTGCCCGCAAAATTCGTCCCCGTGCTCCTCTGCTGCACCGGCGGCGGCGGTGGCGCGCTGTTCTTCAGAAAGTCCGCCAAATCTCCCACGCCGCCTGCGTCCTCGCGTTCCGCCCTCGGCTGGGCATTCTGTCTCAGTCGCGCATTGCTGCCGTTGCGTTCTGCGCGGGCGGGGCCGTTGCGCTCGCGGTCGACGTGTGCGGCGTAGGTGGGTTTGGTGGGCTTGTAGGTGTCGAGTTTGGAGCCGATTTGGGTGATGAGGTGGGGAGATGTTTCGCGGGGGTTGAAGGGGGGGAGTTGAGGTGCGTCGGTGGTGCGGCCACGGGCGGAGGCGGCACTTGATGGGAGGGATTTGAGGTTTTTAGGGGGAGGGTTTGCGGGACTGTTTTTGGTGAGGCGTTCGCGCGTAGTTGAACCGCTGGCTCCGCTAGCTTCTCTATGAATTCCCCACCCTCTTGGCTTAGGGATGTCATCAAAGGCCGAAGGGACCCTCGGTACCGAAGGAGGAGGCGTCACGCTGCGGAGAAAATCCATGAGACTCTCTTCGTTGTCATGCGACTTCCGTCCGCCCATGTATCCCTCATCGCTATCAGAGTCAATAGCGTATGGGTCCTTGACCCGGCGCTGCCTGCGTTTAGGCGGATGAGGAGGTTCGTCAAATGGCGCGGGCGGATTCTGGGTAAATACGGTCCTTTTGACATTCGATTTGCTTGAGCTCCCAAGAAGTCCTGTCCTCGAATTTGTTGAATTGACGGACTGCGTTGGAGCCGAGCTGTCTAGGGTGCTTGCGACTGAGGTACGTGACATATCCTTCGAAGTTCCGTATCCAAGATTACGTGCTTCTTCGGAATTCCTTGTCGCACGGGAAGTCGATAGCGACATCGGCGTACGAGCAGTGCCATTGTTCCAGTCATTGCCTGGTCCTTGGCGGATGAAATCAATCAAATCGTTGGTGTCACGAGACGACACGGTTGGCTCACGAGCTTGCAACTTGGACCTTGACCGTACTGGGGCGATAACTTCGGCCCTCGATGGCGCCGCATGCTGATCAGGTTTGATGACTTTTCGAGGTAGTCCTTGTCCTTGTCCTTGTCCTTGTCCTTGTCCTTGTCTCGATGATGGCCGAGACTTTTCCTTCAGGACAAGATTGGTTCGTGAACCATTCACGGACTTGGCATCTGCATTAGGCGTCGGTTCATGTTCTGGTCCAGTTGATCGAATGAAGTCCTCAAAGTCTCTCGAGGTTTCCTTTTCGATCCTGGCGTCCCGAGCAGCTGCATGAGCAGGTCGCCCATTCCCAGGGCTCCTGGGTGGGTGTGCTTGCAAAGCTGGCCCTGTGGAGGAGAAGATCTGTGCAGATGGTGACTTCGTTTCCTTGAGACTGGTTGTGGGATTTGACCGAAGCCCGTTCCTCCCTTTCAGCGAAGCACTGGACCGGGCGGTTGCTGGCCTACCAAGTTCGGTGGTTGACTGTGATGTATTTCGTGAAAGATTGGAAGACGCCTCAACCTCAGACAGTCGTTGCAAATTGTGCCTTGGAGACTCGGGTACCTTCAACAAGTCAGAATATACTGATGAGTTACACGAGCTACCTATCCTTACCTCCATCTTCCGCATGCTATGTGGTGTCAGCGTGTATTGAATGGTCTCGTCACTCTTGATGAGCTGTTCGAAGCTTTGCTGTTTGTCGTCTGCCTTTGGTGTCCTCAGAGAATGTTTGTCACTAATGATGCTCCCGTTACCCTCGGAAGAATTGCGGGACAACACTGGTTGTCGGCTACCATCAATAGATTCTCTACTCAAGAACCCCTTTAATTTCTGGGATACCTGTGAAGTACTAGAGCCGGAGGTATGCACAGGACGTAAGTCGCGATTGCTACTAGATGAGTTCCTGCCTTGTGGCGTCAGTGGATCCCGAGGACTTCCCGGGGAAGGAACGACACGCTGCACAGTAGCTCGCTCTGGTCCTGTATACACTGGAGGAAGCTGATTCCGATAATCGGAAAGCTTAGAAGCAGGTTTCGCCTGCGCGAATATTGATGTTGACAAAGCCCCAGGCATAATGACTTCAACGTTGTCTGCTGGTGCATAGGCTCCGGACCTGGACGTATCGTAGCTTGGAGCAAGCGACGAAGCTTCGTCGGAAGTGTCATGAGCTGCATCAACCAGTTCCCGTAAAGGAGTGAGAGCGGGGGCGCTGTTTTCAACCCCGGCCGCCGGATTGCTAAATTTGGTTGATCTAGATGGGTCTGTTAAATACGTTTCTCGCACGACCGACGTTAAAGTGGCATCGTACTGATGGCTGCGATCAACTACTCCTTGATACATATCAGATGATTCATGATTTCTGTCACGGAGCTGATTATTTTGCATTGCGGCAACATTTGCGTGGTCTTCGAAGTGTCCTGAACGTCTCACTTCATTCTCTCTCTCAAATTCAGGATCTCTCGTTGCGGACACATCATCCTTCTGCAACAGGGCCTGGTTGTCATACTCATACTCTTCCCTAGGCTTGTCTGCCTTGGGAGCTGGTTGCTGCTTCTCCGTATCTGCTGGGCGACCATGTGTAACGTTGCCAGATCTGAGGCTGTAGTTGCTTGATGCAGCGCGGGAGAGCGTTTGGGCAAGTCCTTGGGAGTAATTCATCGCTTGTGGTATAGTGTTAAGGTCATACTCGCCCATGCCCGTACTTGATTCTTCCCTTTCTACACAGCCGGACTCCTGCGACGATCCTCGCGGTATACTGGCATTTGAAGTTCTTATACTTGTAAGTTTTTCACCATCAATCACAGCGGTCACTGGGGTAGAAAGACTCGAAACTTCAGATCCGGGGGATGATTTATCTGCAAGCCAAGGAAGATCTTCCTTGTTGTATACACGACCCTCATGTTTGTGTACTAACGGCTTGGAATCCGTTACGGGCGAAGCAAGACTTTCCTCTTTTGGTAACTCATACCGTGTTTGCTGCGGGTTGGGCAGAGACGATGATCGATGGCGTCGAATGGGAGGCACATTCTTAGATTCCCGTTGCTTTACATCGGTTAGCTTTTCGGGCTGTGATGATTCCGGTGGCGTTGACTTCGTGGCCATGTTTGGGTATTCGACGACGCTCAGAGGACGGTCTCTGCTTCCACGATTCCCTTTTCTGCCGGCCAACTCTGACGAATAATTGGGTACTTCGATTTCGGCCACATCATTCGCTGTTGAAGGAAGTGGAATTGACATAGGATCCGGTTCTGTTTGCAATACTTCTGCGACCGATGGCCGGTTTGCATAGTCGTAATAGCCGTTGGGGCCATCCGTCTGGTTAGGACTCGCGGTTCTACTACTTCGGGTACTACCATTTGTTGAGGTCGCCCTCACACCGGACAATGGTCTATGGTTCGATACGCTGGACGATCTGACACGCTTCTTCCATGATCTCCATAGCCGGCCCAACGTTGTATTGAATGCTAGCTTTTCCATGTCGATGTCCTCTACTACTACTCGATGGACCCCTGTGGTGCTCGAGCTACCATTTCCGTGATGGTGCTGCCCGCTTCTCTGCCGATTGTATGCCGCCTCGCCAGCCATTATCAAAGCGTGCTCGCCGATGAATTCAAGAATGGAAGTCAGGAATATCGCTGCGGCTGGGGAGACCAAACCGAGATCCCGGGAGACACGGCGACGTTCGTCATTTGCATCTTCCAAATGTTCCCGTTCAATGTACATCTCCTCGTCCTCCTCTTCCATGTCCCCCAGGCGAGTGTAAACCATGCAGCGTAACCTTGTCCTTCTCCATATTAGGTTCAGATCATATTTTCCCCGAGACTCTTGCCCATGGTGGAAGGCAGTCAACTCTTCATCATCTCCTCCGCCCAGGAACTCTTGCAATTCCTGGTCGGCTCCGTCGATGGCGTCTTTGGCGAGTCGAGGCTTGAGCACCTCCTGCACAGCAGGCCTCAGCGCCGCAATCGAGGTTGACCGTGAGCTGGCGAGGAAGCTGAATAGAAGGTTGTCTAGAAAGGTGTTGATAAGGGCTAGCGACGCAGGAGAGACTAGGGCCGGCTCGGCATCGACGCTGTTTCCTTCTTCCTCGAACCAATCGTACTCCCTGTTTTGATGATCACTGGTGACAATCTGCGAGGCAGCAGATGCTGCAATGAAAGCCGGTTCAGGTTCGACGGCAGGCGGCGACGCCAGCGGAGAGTTAAGGGACATGGATGAAAGGCGATCACTGGAGAGGCTTTGGGTTCGTTGCACTTGCGCTGATGGAAAGTCCATGAGTTCTGGGCGAGAAAGGCGGTGCATTCTGAGCAGGCGGTAGTGAATGTATGGATGACTCGACGTAACCTATCAGCATTCACCAGATGCTCAGAGAGCCTTGATCAACTGGGCAAGCTATCCATTGTGAACAGACGGGCCTAGAAGCTCCTGATGTTCATGCTAAGCATGGTAAGCGAGAGAGCAGATGGTTGATTGCTATAAGGCTATCATCAGCTTTGGTCTCGGTCTGATGCATCTGAAGTATTAAAGTGCGATCCTCAGTTTCCGCTACTTGCAAATCCGGAGCAACATCGATGAGACGCAGGAGAGCAAGCACAGAAGTCGCCGTTGTCTTTCTTTTGTCCTGGGAGTTGGCTGTTGAGATGGCTGTAACATGGTCGGGGAAGGGGTCCATTTTTTGATTTGGACCTAAGATGCGGCACAGCAGGGACCATGTTTGATATTACCAGCAGGGGTGTTTAAGTACTTCTAGTCGTGTAGATTCATGTAAAGTATAGAATATTATCAATTGTAGATTATTTACAATTCCTCCAGATAGATCCCTCCGCAGGCTTCCTCGCAAACAACATCTGCAGGCAGTTACAGAGGACGCATTTCTACCAGACACAATGGATTTATTCTCACGATAGAGGCGAATGGAGTTACCCAAGCTAGGCTGTTCAGGGTGACCCCTCGGAACCGGTTGCTTTCCACCACATCAATCTACAACGTTATCATAATCACGAAACCCATGAGGCTTCTGTGGAATGGTGACGAAAGTACAAAGGTCAAAACTCAACGGTGCGAAGACACATACATCGTTTATAGACCTTGGACGGTGAAGCTGCCTTGCATCGGGTGATTCGACGACACTGCTTCCAGCATCAGAACCTGGCGCGCCTGGGTAGGTAAAACTTACTCTCCCACAGATTTCCTCCGAGCCGATGAACCAATATCCTGCAGAGTATGCGGTTTCAAGCAGTGAACGACTTCATTCATGCAGCCATTGTTCGCGCAATGGCGATTCTGCAGCAAAGTGGAGCCTCATTTTGTGCGCCACGATGCAATGCGAGCCGAGGCCAAGAGTCTTTCCGACGCAATGACTCTTGCCAATAATGCATGAGGATTATTGATATTGTGTGGTGCGCATATCAACGACTCATCGAGAAGTATCGACAGCAACAGCATCGTTGGACTACAAGATACAAATTTAGAGAAGGCCCGCCAAGTCAACTGTTAGACCGAACGGCAGTTTGGGAAGGAGAACTCGAAAATGATCGGTTTCAATACGTTGTTCTGCTAATTTCGTCTTGTCGCACAAGCTTTGCAATTGCTCCCGAATCATCGGTGGTTTTTTTGCACGTAGGTCACCGGCCTGTTTGTCCATTCGCATCTCTCTACAGAGACCGGTCATCGTTTACTGACTTCCTGCACCCCCTCATAACCCTGATATATTTTCCTTCCAATTATCTATTTGATCTGTCTCGCATGTTGAAGCTAGGATCACTCTCAATCCCTCTCAAGGGAAGCCCTCCGAAGCTCTTTGGGAACCATTCATTACTTATCAACGGTGATTGATACCGCCGATTGTACAATACAGAATGCTTGATTGCCAGAAAGAGACTAACCTAAATAAAGCACTGCATCCATGATGCTGGGTATCAATATTAAAACGACAAACGCGTTTATGAACTTGGCCAGCCATCCAGCCTCCAGTCGATCACTACCGGCCGTAATTCATACGGCATCTAGCTTCGTTATCGAAAGCCTCCTCACATCATTCCATTCCACCATGGATCGATGGGATCGTTGTAGTAATAGCACCAAGGCCTGGACGAGTCAGTCTTGATGGGCCAGTTACACTTGCTCTGAGGGGTACGACCTTCTGATTTTGTCTATCTTCAGACGTGCCTCAGGACTTATGTCGTCCCAAGGACTTCTTTCGGCCCGCAGCTCTCTCCGTTGGCACGTGTGGCATGATGACTTCATTCTATTGATACCATCTCCTCTACTGTTCCAGCAGCCGCGGGATAAACCCGGTCGTCCCATTGCAGCTGCGCAGGGTTCTATGTTCTGTCTTGGGCCCCAGTGGCCGCATCCGACGTAGTAGGTGTCTTGGGTGTAGCACATCTTGGACTGGAGTCACTTGGATAAGCTTTGGGATAGTCGTCCTGCCTTTGTGAGTTGCAAGATTCTTGAGACCGGTATATTGAAAAGCCGATTGATATTGTGTGCTTGTGTGAGCCGGGAGCAGAGAGAGTGTATTCTGGGTTGAGAATATTCCATTGCAATCCAGGGCGTCTGCAATTGTTTGGGTTGCATGATTTCAAGTGTCTTCATCTGCTCGCTGTCATGGTTGAGTTGCCAAATCGCAAATTCCCTAAGCCCGAGGGAGAGGCAGGTCTGTGTTGACAGCAGTTGAAAACAGTGGCTTTGTGCTACCTTCGTCTGACATGAAAAGGATTGTTTTCCCTTTGTATGGAACTTGAGTGTTTGCTGGAGGACAATTGAACAACTGGCCCCATTGTCTACAAGCCATTGTCTCTTTCCTATGGATACGTGTTTGCCAGTATGGTTTGGCGACAGGATATTCACCTTGGCTCGGATTTTTGAATTGCCATGGGGTGCAAATGTGGTAAAGCTTTCAATAAACACAAGTCGAATGTCTTGCATGGTTAATCTTGCATTATGAAATTTGGAAAGAGACGTTGGCGCCAAACATCGCTGGTACCATTGTTCAAGGGCCAGTGCGCTCATCAATCCAATGGTACCTATCAAAAAACTGACATACCATTATGGAACCCATGGGATTGGCACAGGGATCGGGAACCCACTTCTCGGGATCTGTCAATATCTTGCAGATTTCGGGCAAAGCATTTGCAAGACAGCATGTTCACGGATGGAAGAGGACACCACAACATGTTCAATAAGGCATCACGATGGGGCAGTGTCACTTCCCATCAGGCAAACTAGATGTCGGTGATAGCCAATGGGTCGTCAGCACCTGGCCAAAGACCTCTTGCCTTGGGGGGCATTCTCAAGTTGGGAATGTGGAACAAACTTCCAGTGGGTTTGAACATGTCACGTGATAGTCTTTCTCACGTGAGTAAGGTAGTTACCTGATACCTGTTTTGATCCCCAGTCAGAACAGACCATCAGCCTCCATTATTCTCCATGGAAAACCCAATACAGTTGGGATTCCAAGTTCTGGACTGTCTCGACGCTCACCATTTGTATCCAGTTGTCAGCCTGAGGCCATGGGAACACATCTGTCTCTCCCAATCATATATTGATCATTACATTCAGTTCACAATCTCCACGCCTCTTGGTCAATTGGTATCATAGACACAATGAAGCTTTTCCAGTCAATAGGTCAAGGGTGAAGTGTACCTTACTCTACGGGGTTAGACGCCTGGAAGTCCGTAATGGCAAGGTAATTCTCATGACTAAGGACAGCCGACTGCCGATAGCCTAGAGGTCACAGCCAATGACAACGGTGCGATAAAGAAAAAAGCTAGCGACCGTGGATCTACTCTCTACCGCTCGAGACATGCGATAATCCCAGTGATTGTTTTCTCTTTCTCTTTCTCGCCGCTCCCTTCGCCCGCATGGAGATAGCACGGTTATGGCGGTGTGGCATGAAGGGCATCTATGTGTCAATGGTCTGGGGGTGATGTGTCAACAGTGTCGTTGATGTGTCCAATTTGGTCAAAGGGGCACCAGGGTACCTACACCGTACGTCGGTTAAGGAGGTACATACCTGCCTTCAAGGCTTCAACTAAGGAGGTATTCTAAGCGGGTTACGGTAGTCCGGGATATATGGAGGCAACAATCATGGTATCAATGATGATAGTGGCTTGGCGGTTATTGATCGGATCTCACGGGAGGGCTCCGTCGTGTCTATCTCTACAGTATCAACACAAATTCTTGAGCACACGACAGCTACTGTAAGCTATCTACGACGAAGGACGGTATCATTTGTATGTGTGATTTTGCTTCTCCCGCCATGACGTGGGGATAGTCGATCAGATTTCCGAGATGCAGAAGTGCGCCATACAGATACAGTAGTCTGTCTACGGAGTATGTATTCCGTACTTGACGACCGACGTGGGTGGATCTTACACTTATCCGTACTCCGTACTCTACAGCCTCTCAAACATGGCGGCTGTTCTAGAAGCGGGGTGATATGACTTCTTATCGATACCGCTATCGTGGAGGTTGGAACGTTGCTCTAATCGTATGGAGTACTCGCTTACGGCAGTACGAGTAGAACTACACTCATTGGGAAGCAAGGTTGTACAGAGGTCCAGGAAAGCACCTTGGGTAGCCAACAGATTCCAAAGTCCATCACTCTTAGGTTAGCTGGACCCGAGCACGCATTCACGCATTCACGCATGAAAGATGCGTCCAGGAACGGGAAGAAAAGCGTGGCAACTGGCGATGGAACTTCCATAATCCGTATTCTAGCGTGGCCGAAAGCTTGGGCCAACCAATGATACATACCGTACGGTGTGTATTTTAAGATCATCCCGCTTTCCATCAACCCACGCAATAACAATAACCCCAAAGCCCGCAGGCCTTAGTGCCCATGCGCCGACTTTTGAGTCTTTTAATGCATTCACTTATCTCTCCGGCCTTGCCCTCCTCCCACTACCCCATCCCATCTCTACAACACATACCACACACTTACTCCCCAAACCTCCTCCGCAAACATTCCACTGCCACCAGACAAGTCAAAACCCCCTTGAAGCCTCACCGCAAGTTTAGTAAACACACGCCAACATGGTCAGTAAAGCTCAAGGGAAAGCCCTTGGAGCCCTGCGTCAGACTGATAACCTGCTTAGGCCGAATCTACAACCGTTTCAAACACGGAGAATGTGAGTCTATTGCTCACCATAGGCCGCACGCGAGCTCTATGCTGATCGTTGAACCAGCTCATGAAATACATGAACTTAGACCAGAAGGGCAAAGTCCTGGCCGAATACATCTGGATAGACGGCCTCAACGGGGTCCGCTCAAAAACAAAGGTAGGTGAGATCTGGTGCTGCCACCCCTCGCTCGAAGATGCCTAAGAAAATCGGCCTGTGTTTGCTTTTGCTCAGGCGCTTATCGGGTCCCATTCCTCCGATATGACTTGAATCCTTCACTCTAGTCATTTGCTGCGCTACAGTCATAAAAGTGTAGACTTTGCTAATTTGCGTCTTCAACCCTCAACAGACTCTACCAGGCCCAGTCAAAAGCCACAAAGAACTCTCGGAATGGAATTTCGATGGCTCATCTACTGGTCAAGCACCCGGAGACAACTCCGATGTCTACATTCGGCCCGTTGCCATATATCCCGACCCCTTCCGCCGTGGCGACAACATCCTCGTATTGTGCGAGACATGGGACCACGACGGAAGCCCAAACAAATTCAATTACCGACATGACGCCGCCAGACTGATGGACGCCAACGCCGATGAACATACATGGTTTGGTCTTGAACAAGAATACACCCTGCTTGGTCCGGACGGATGGCCATACGGCTGGCCCAAGGGCGGTTACCCAGGCCCTCAAGGCCCTTACTACTGTGCTATCGGAACCGGAAAAGTCTATTGCAGGGATATTGTTGAAGCACACTACAAAGCCTGCTTATACGCTGGCATCAACATCTCCGGTATTAACGCAGAGGTCATGCCTGCTCAATGGGAGTTCCAAGTCGGGCCTTGCGAGGGTATTAATCGTAAGTACGAGGAAATTTCTCCCTAAACCGAACTGAATACTGACCTGTCATATAGTCGGTGACGAACTCTGGATGGCCCGTTTCCTGCTACACCGCGTCGCCGAGGAATTTGGCGTCGTCATCACCTTCTCCCCCAAGCCTATCCCCGGCGACTGGAACGGTGCCGGTCTCCACACCAACGTATCAACCCAGTCCATGCGCGAAGAGGGCGGTATGAAGCACATCGAGGCCGCGATGAAGAAGCTCGAGAAACGTCATTTGGAACACATTGAAGTCTACGGCGAGGGCAACCGCGAGCGTCTGACAGGCCTCCACGAGACTGGAAACATTGACCAGTTCAGCTGGGGCGTTGCCAACCGTGGTGCTAGTATTAGAATCCCAAGACAATGTGCGATGGAGGGCAAGGGATACTTTGAGGATCGAAGACCGGCCAGTAACGCAGATCCTTACCAAATCACCGGCACGATGATGGAAACTGTAAGTAGCCTCCCCGTTTCTAAATCTCACTTTCGAAAGTGACACGGTACTGATTGCGTTATGTAACAGATCTTCGGTGGTTTGCCCGATGAGCAGATGCTGAAGTAGGTGGCTTTCTGGATCAATTGTTTCTAAAGGGTTTTGCGTAGATGATCAATTGCGCACGGCGTAATTCAGGGTTAACGCAATGGCGAGGCGGTCCAGGTTGACTAACTCCTTTTTTAAATGCTCGACTATTAGCATAGAAGAAGAACGTAATGCATCATTGCCAGACCCGAGAAGTCTCGCAGGGATGGTGGTTTTGATGATATCTTGAGTACTTATGCGGAGTTTATGCAGTATCGATGCTCTCAGAACCACCCCCATTTCTAGCCCTTCCGCCGTCACACAATCCTCACCTTCTATCGCTGTTCGTCACTAGAGATTTTCAGGCTCTGTCTCCCCTAAAACAAAGCTCCTGTGATGTTGAAAATCGAAGACTACATATCGACACATAGACCGTTGAAATCTCTCAACTTCTACAATGTGAGAGTGAGACTGCGTTGTAGAGAGTAGGACTGGTCAAATTAGACTCGTTCTCCCATGCACACCTCAAATTTCAGTCGTGTCACCCACCCTGCCACAGACTTCATGCCCAGTCAAATTCTGAAGCGCACGGCTCTGTCATGACTCGCATATATGCCTTTGGTTAACCTTCCCTCCACGCTCCCTCATCGACATTCACGCTGCACCTCACCCTCACCAACACCACCACCTCCATCCGCCAAGAATGTCCACTCCGACCTCTACAATCCGCCCCTCCAATTCCAAACCCACTCCCCGCGCAACTACAACCCTCAGCCCCGCCTCGGCATCTTCCCCTCCGGCTCCATCCTCCGGCTCTGCTGCCAACCGCTCCGTCCCTTCCCCTGCCTACCTCCACAACCCAAAATTCGGCTTCAAGTCCCCAAGCAATGGCATCTCAGCCCAGCACGCCATGGGCGCCATCGCCATGTCCCGCGTCGGTACGAACACGAGTTCGCCGAGTGCAGCCATGATGGGTTTGACAGGTGCGTTTGGGCTGGGGACGCCGATGGGGGGGTTGGGGGTTGATGTCGGTGGGGGAACACCGAATGGGAATGGGGTTGCAGCGTTGGAAATTGTACGGGATCAGGAGGCTGACGGGAGGAGGAAGATCGAGGAGATTGTGGCCGTGTTGGGTAGAAAGTGGGGGAGGGTAGGGTCGGAGGGGTTGGAGAGATGCGCGAAGAGAGTGGGGCTAGACTGTTTGTGGGAGGAGGGAGTTAGGGGAACGAGGACGCTGAGTATTGCGGGGACGAGCGTGTTAGTTGATGTTGAGTTTCTGGGGGAGAAGGTAGGGGTGGTGCTGTTGAGTTTTCCGGGGAGTGGAGATGGGGTTGGTGGTGGGGTGACGGAGGGGGCAGAGATATTGAGAGGGGATCTGAATGGGGAAAGGGAAGGAGTGAGGGGGTATGTGATGTTGGATAAGTTCGTTGGCAATCTGGAGAGGTTGGCGAGGATGGATAGATTGAGTGGCGGGGGCGTCAGCTGTTTTGATGCAGTAGATGGGATCTACGGGTCCTTGAGGAGGATCTACAAGTGGGAGATTGGAAAGCTGAGGAAGGAAAAGAGCGCGGAGGTCGATGAAGACGTGCTGGAAAGGGAGATCATGTGCAAGAATAGCGGGAGGCCGAAAGTGCATACGAATGGGCGAGTGGGCCTATCACTGCAGTATTGGATGCACAGGAGGCTTGTACCAGGGGCCAAGAGAAAAGCCGAAGAAATTGACGTCAATGATGAGGCAATGAAAAAGGTAGAGGAAGAACCCAAGATCTGGTCGGCCGTCATCGAGTGCGAAGCATCACCTGCAGAGCTCTACCCTTCCATAAGAGTCTCCAATGAATGGGTTTCGGACAGCATCGAGAAGCCATCCTCCACCGAACCTCAACCATTTTCCATCAATACTGACTCTCCACTCGACTGGCAAGAGCCTCCTCCAACCCTCACGTCACACGACCCCCAAGAAAACGCCATGAATATCGACTCGGCGCCTCGTCCTCTAAGCAAACCTCCAGACGTCCGATTCGTCGCAAAGTTCGAGCCTCCCGTCGTGGTTCCTCTTCAAACCGCAATCGAAATCCACAACTGTGTCAATGCGCCTTTAGCTACCGAATCCTATCAAGCAACTACATATGAGTCTCTCCTCTTCGGCGACCCTACAGCAACCCAAACCACGTTAACCCCTAAAACCCGCACCGTCGAAAATACAATAACGTCGTACGACTCAGCTGGCAACCCCACCACTCACAACCACGCATACACCCTCTTCATCCAGAACCCAACTTACGCCCGCACCATCTTCGATATCCCTTTCTCCCACCCTCGACAACTCATCGCCATCCTCCCTATCCTCCGCCAGTGGGCCCTGACGGGGGATATCCTACGCCGCACCTTCGTTCCTGACCCTACCACCCCCTCAGTCCAGCTACCAAAAACCCCAGACACCCCCCGGCCATCGCCCCCAACCCTCTTCGACGACCTCGCCGCCCTCCTCTCCCCCTCCCCCCCACCCTCCCCAACCGCCTCCCCCCTCCAAATCGACATCTCCCTCTCCATCCTCCCCACCGCCCCAAAACTCACCGCCATCTTCGCCCACCGCAGCGGCCAGCTCATAAGCGTCACCTTTACGATCGGTCTGAGCGGTGTGGTGGCGATTGTCTCGGTTGAGCGGGGGGGAAAGGAGGTTGTGGGGGAGGGGGTGAGGAAGAAGGTGGGTGGGGTGTTGGGGGTTGCGGAGGATGTGGGGGTCGTGGTTGCTTGGTTGGGGGGTTAGAGGAGGCGACTGGTGGGGTGAAGGGAGTTGGGTGGATAAAGGGGGGATAGTGAGGGGCGGAATGTGGAATAGCATTCAGACCTGGCAATTCTTGGACTAGGTAACCGAACGTGCTTGTATATACCCCGGCTTGGAAAGGCCATGTTATCTGTTCTGATCTATTCCAGCTCATCTGCGAAGAAAACCTTTTTGGTAAAAGGTTCCCCCTAAACCCCTTTGGAAAAATGCTCCCCCCCCCAGCGTCCTATCTATAAAACTAAAAATTACATTCCCCACTACTGACTGGTTACTACCGCTACTGTCGTTGCTGTTGTACTCCTAAATCGAACTGTGTATGATAAAAGAATGTTGGGAGCGAGGTTGGGGAGGAAGGAGTGGAGCGTGAGGATGGAGGGGCGGGGGTAGGCTGGGTGGGGGGAAGTGGTGGAAGTGGAAGTGGTGGAAGTGGTGGAAGTGGTGGAAGTGGTGGAAGTGGTGGAAGTGGTGGAAGTGGTGGAAGTGGTGGAAGTGGTGGAAGTGGTGGAAGTGGTGGAAGTGGTGGAAGTGGGTGGTGGAAGTGGGTGAAAGTGGTGGAAGTGGTGGAAGTGGTGGAAGTGGTGGAAGTAGATGGTAGAAGGGGATGGTGGAAGGAGAGATGGAGATGGAGGTAATTGGGGATTTCGATGGAAAAGGGCTGAAGAAGGTTTAAAGGTCTTCGGGTCTGGGGTGGTGAGGTAAGGTGAGGAGTGTGAGATCGATTGACGGCACCTCGCTGCTGGAGAGAGATTGGAAGGGAGAGGGGCTGCGATGGAAGTACGACGGATAGATAACAGGAGGACGCGAGGTACAGTACCTTATAACCCCAAGAAAAGATAGATAGGCTCTGGAGGATGTTTGCAAGGATGGGTCAGAGAAACCGACTAGTGCGCTATAATGCCCGTGAAGAGCGAGTCTATCATCAGATCAGGGGTTCGGTTCTCAGCTTGTTTGATCTGATCTGATTTGCTAGCTTCCTTCTCCTCGTGCGTAACGAGGGGTTTAGAAGAGTAGAGGTGGGAAGGAGATGGCGTGGATGGGAGGGTTGGTTGTGAGGTTTGAGGAAGAGTTGGATGGAGGGGTGAGGGTGAGGGTGTGTACGAGTTGGGGGGGTTAGTGGATGCGGATGGGCAATGGTGGGGAGGTGGATGTAAAGATGGTTTGATTTCGGTGGGAAGGCTGGGGGAATTCTTGGATGGGAAGGATGGTGGGTACTTGGTCGATCGGCGCGGTGGGGGGGTTTTGGTGTGGGATTGTTGTTGTTGTATGGGGCTTGTTGATGGGGCTTGTTGATCCCTGGGCGAGGTTAGAGGTCTGGTGAGAGTTTGAGAGCCTGTGGTTGCTAGGTTAGGAAGGGTAGAATAACTCAATTCTCTTCAGCGCATGTGCACGAACATCGTGTATAATGGGATATCTAAACCATTCACATTTCCAGAACGCCGGCTCTCTCAAAGGAGACCGCGGCGACGAAAGTGACAGGAGATTTATGCGGTCAGTCAACCTAAATCGAATGTGGCCCGGTTTTTGAGATTGTCTAGATATCCTTCTCAGCGTGCTTGTGGTACGTCAACTTTCTTTAGCTCGTAGCAGCATCTTTCTTTGCATGATGGAAGTGCAGAGACCCGAATGTTTGCACTGCTTGGGAAATAGCTCATATATGCTATCGGTCTTAGAGTTGCCCGGGATTGTAGGTACGCTGAAATCTTTGAATATCGCTCTCGAAAACGTCTCAAAAATTTGGGGCAAATCCGATATACAGGCCCAACTATCTAGCTAGCCCAGATTGTCTCCTAGGTTTTAACAGGCGCATTTTCCGAATAAACGAGAACGGCAACACTCGCAAATGCTACCCGCCCATGACATTCTTCTTCCTATAGGTGGATCGATCAACCAAAGCCGCGTTTTCCTTGATAGTCCTTGATGGCCACTGCTTCAACCACATTCCTTCGTAGTTCTGCTCAAGGCACATGTACCGGCCGTTCTGAGACGGACTCTTTCGACAACTCCTGCAATCCTTCGAGCAGGTCTCGAAAATTTCGAAGCGTGTGATAGCAGCGTCCAACGTGGCGTCGCCGCTGGTGTCGACATGAGTCTGCGCTACCGTTCCAACTTCGCCACACATAGTCCAAAAATACCACTTTTCGGGGTGTTGAGGGCATGGATAAATTGGTGCTATGACTTGTATCCAGCAGAAACAGTTCTCTTCAGTGGCCGTATTTGTTTGGAACAGAGGAGCACGATACTCCAGACCTTGGGGGTTGGTGTAGACACGATAGTTTTCTATGGGTTGTTATCATGTGGAAGCTAAGAACAAATTTGGGAACAGAAACCCACCTGCAAGATGACGGAATCCATCTGGAGACAGATCACAAATGCACAACTCCATTTCCTCAAAAAATTGCGTAGTGTGGTCGACAGAATCTTCGGTAGAAGAAGGAGTCGCTATTGCAGCGATTTCTTTTGTCTCTGACTCCGGAACACCGAGATTTCGTTCAAAGACCTCCCAAGCAAACGCCGGATGGCTGTGGAACAACTCCTGAAGACGAGCTCTAGATTGGACATCCAACATAATGTCTCGCAGATGAGCACTGCCGTGGGAGACTACCAATTCTCGAAGCCCTCGATCTGTCTCTGGCATCATACCGAACACGACCGGAACACTGTTTAGGAAGTATTCTACATTCCAGGACTGGTCAATGGCCTCTTCAAAGCGTTGTCTTGCGATATGGCGAAGCGCTTGGATGCCGTATTTGTTCGCCATCACGTACATGGAGGCGTGCAACTCCATATCCCATACTTCGTAGATGTCTTCGTCACTGTCGTCCTCGGTGTCTTCATCGACGTCGTGCTCCCGCAACCGATATGTGGTAAAATAGAGGAACCAGATCATGATCTTCACGAAATCGATCTCTTCATGTTCCAAGTCAATCGTAGCACCAGGTACACGATTCTGAGACAATCATCCACATCAGCTCTATCCATTCGTAGGTAGGATTCAGATGTCGCGGGCTTACACCATCTTTATCCAAGCAAGCAGCTCTAAGAACTTCCGACTGCGAGCAGACGATCAATTGGTGGACCGGTATCGTCTCACCACCGCAGAGGATATTAAGATCAGCATATTCGCCCGTTTCGTACGACCTAGTATCGTCTTAGTGTGATGCCAGTTCAATATGTAGAACAATACCTTCGCAGACTCTCCGCCAGGTTTGAGGAAATGGATGTCATTGTTGCTGTAATGTTGTGGCTATCCAGTACAAGTAAGATTTTCACTATCGTGGACAGTAGGATATACAGTACGGCAGAGCAGAGAGGCGACAGCAAGACCGACAGTAGAACAGAGACGCTCTAGGCTCAGCTGCTGAGGACCTAACTCGTTGTATGGATGAGCTGATTTTAACTGACAAGGTGCGGTTAAGTAGGACAGTGAAGCACAGTTGAACTCTGGTAAACCTGGTTAATTGTTGTACCTTGCCCTTGTTTACCAGGCGATGTATTGCAGGTTTATGTCCATCAGACGCAGGCCTAAATTTGCATAGAAAAATCCACAATGTGTTGTGGAAGGAAAACACGTCGAAAATAAAAGTAAAGTTGCCAAATGGTGTTTAAGAGAGATCGCAAACAATCTCGACTAACAAGACACATAGGAGTATTGAGTTGTTCACGTCAAGCTAAAACGAAGCCAAGAGGTTACAGGAAAATACTTTCTAATACTTACATTTGCTTCATATGAGCACCAGCGACACCAGTTTGGAGCGTGGTGAAGGATATTAGGGCATATCAATAAGGCATTGCTCACCACCATCAATTCCTCCATCTAAGAAATCATGATGAGCACTTCAATATTACAGAAAGACCAACTCCAGCTAACGACATCTAAAACCGTAGCTCTGAAAGATACACAAATACTTAGAAGATGCCGCTGACAATGGATGAACCGATCGTGGCTCCAGCCCCAAAAATGGCAGCGTTGCCCAGCTTTTTTCTACACTTTTTTTAGCAAACCAGATTACATCGACAAGGGCAAGGACAGAACTTACCCAAATTTCTTTCCGTTCTGATCAAGTTTACTCCCTCCAGGAGTAGCACCTCCGCCACCACTCTGGCTTACATCCACCGGCATGTTTCCATAGCTTGAAGGCGCTCCAGGAGGCGGAGGCGCGAGATTACTCTTCTCATCTATGACATTCACATAGCTCCGAGGGAAGATGCCCTCTTGACGAGTCCGCTCATTCCGTCCTTTCGCCCAGTCCGCATTCATGAATTCAGTAATAGCGATGCGGTCGTTGGGTTGAAGAGCGAGATCACCGTCGTCTGATGGACGGTATTCGTACAAGGCGGAAGCAGAGGCAAGGGGAGGTGCGACTGGGACGGAGGGATAGGCCGGAGGTGGGAGGGCGGGGGAGGGAGAAGGGGCGTAGAAGTTTGAGTGTTTCTCGTTGAGTGATGTATTGGCGAATTGAGATATTGGTGGAGTTGGTAGACCATTTACCGCAGGGGCAGGTGTTGTGTTCCGAGGGGCACGCAGGCTGTTTTCTGAGGGTAGTTGAGAGAGGATGGAGTTGAGTTGCTCGGAGGTGATGGCAGATGAGTCTGCGAGGAATTCGAGCTCCTAAAGGCGTTTTTAGCTTATCGGCTGTGGATAGAGAGGGTTCTTTGCTAACTGTGCGTATTGTACGAAGTGACCTGTTGGTCATTGCCATGGTGTGCGCCTCCATACTGGAGCGGTTGGTTGCGATTCGTTGGGCACGATTTCCAGGAAAGCGTCCGGTTTAGCTTGAAAGTAGGACACACAGAGATCAGAGACTTTACAATGTAGATATTCAAAGGTACAAGAGGAGATGATTCTACGTAACATCCAAGATCCTTTCAGAAGCACAGCCTCATTAAAGTCACATGATCGCTTAACGCTTACCTTAGCCGCTGTCGCCGTCCACCAGTCTTTTCAGTTGAAGTTTTCTATTTGCATTATCGTATTAATGCTTACGTCTTTTCGACTTCTCAACCACATTACGAGTGACGCTTGGGTGGATTTGATCTGATCCGAAATCTCCGAGTCCTCCTATCCATTCATATGATGTAGATATACTCGACAGTGTTTCAGTTCCCTGCGTTGTTTTTCACTCATCCTTCAACATGCGCGCAAAGACTAGAGTACTTGACTATCTCCTTCCTTTACTGTTCTAAATGTTTTGCGTCGCCAAGATGTTATCATCTCCTTCTCTTACTCTTCCCATAATCCTCTCCTTCGAGTGCAAAATGTATCATGGAGTTCGTTACAAAGATCGAGGCCCTGAACAACGGCTCACCAGCGATCAAACAGCAGATAGACCTCCGCTCAAATCGATGGCAAGTAGTCGTAGCCACTTATTCAGCCTTTCCCGATCGCGTCGATATCCTTGTCAACAACGTCCGGTGCGGAGCCGCGAAACCTTTGCTGAGGTCGATGCCAAGTTCTTCTCCCGAGTCTTTGGTCTGAATGTCCGAGTGGCTCTTCCCTAGTTGAAAGCCGTGGTCCCGCATCTACGCGTACCGGATCCACTCATCAACATCAGCTCCGTGGGCGCTCGCTCCGGCTTCGAGGGTTTCATTGTTTACAGTTCGTCCAAGACCGCTTGGAAGGATTTACAAGAATTTTTGCCGCTAGATACAGCTATAAAAGCCATACGGTTGATGCAGTCAATTTGGGACCAATATAAACAGAGCTTATGGACGACGGGCTAAAAGAGTTAGTTGAGATGTCGAAGAAAGGTACGCCATATGAGAACCGGCTACGTATGACGTATGATATTGCACAGGTTCTGGGGTTCTTGGCTAAGGAGAGAAGTTTTTTGATATCCAGGCAGGCAATGTCGGCATTAGGTGGGACTTTTATGTATCAAAAACCACAGCCTAACCTTTCATGGAACACGGGTAAATGCTACTTCATGTGATACCGAAATTACCTTCCAGATGCTGGACTGAATATAGTTCGTGGGAAATCGTTATCATATAGCTCAAGCTACCGCCGCATGAGCGCCCATCCACAGCGCAAACGCCGGCGGGTTCCTCGTCTGCATAAAAACCGTCCCCGGGCCGGAAAACTTGCACACCAAGCCTTCACCAGAGCTTATACCAGATATAATACCCCCGCTTGCCACTCGCTCCATCACGTACTTGCAATTCCATGCAACAAGATGGCCATTGTCGATGATGTACTTTTCCCCTTCCTGCAACTGTGACTGATCAGTACAGTAGATTCATACTCCTAGCTTTGATTGAACTCACGTCTTTTCTAATGATAGCCCCAAAACTAGATAGCCACATTATACCTTTTCCGCTAATCTTATACACAAACAAGCCTTCTCCTGAGAACATCGCTTTGCTGAACCCTTGACTCTTCATATCTTTGACAACGCCCATGGTCGCGGCTATGAACCCGTCTTTTCCTACACTCCACTGCTCGTCACCTGTGAGTCGAAGAGTAGTGATATCTCCGAGAAACGGTGGTGCCATCAGTATTTCTCCTGGACCTGTGTAGGTTGAGGAAGCCATTTCACCACCACCTATCAACTTCTTCATAGAGAATTTAACGGCTCCCTTGAGAGTGACGGTAGGAGACATGGAGATCATGACACCTAGTTGAGTGTATTAATATGGCGAAACTTCAACGGATGATCAATTGTTACTTACCAGGTTTGGCATGCAGGGGACAGCCCATGGCAAGTTGTAAAGTCAAGATACTATTGCAGTCCCTGTGACTTATCCTATAGCTACCACCATTGAAAGTTCCTACGTCATCCTGTGTGGCCATAGCCCCAACGAAGTGTCCAGCCGCCGGTGCACCGCCAGGCATTTGCGAGGGTTTGTTGGTATTCAGCGGTTTGTCAGGAGAAAGTGCTGGTTGCGGGTAGTTTGGATGTCCACCAACGTTGCCGTTAGGTGGAGGAGGCTCTGTGATGGATACATATGAGGTCTTTTCTGGTGTCTGTGGGATTGGTGGAGAAGGACGGGGAGCCTGCTGGTAAGAATCTTGGCGGAGTTGTTGCGGTGGAGGAGGAGGGTGGGCATTGTAGCCAGCCGGCGAGGGTTGACTGGGTGGAGGTGGGAATGATTGCTGGAATGGGGCAAAGCCGGGCGACGTCGGAGGCGGTGGGTATGTTTGCCCTTCAAATAATTGTCAGCCCTGAAGGACGATATATTAGCTCGGGTAATGAATACCAAGAGGGGGTTGATTGCCGCCTGATGGAGGAGCTGTAATGTAATTAGTGTATGTTCGAATACTTTTGATCTTGAACTTCGTACGGGGATAATAGCCACCCTGAGGCGGGCTCTGCCCATAGCTAGGTGGTGGTGCAGCCGCCATGTGACTATTGCACGCGGTGGATTTGTGAATTTTGAAGAATGAACTGGCCCGCCGCACAGAATAAGTATTCGGTGCTCCTATTACCTAGAGCAATAGCAATCCGAGCACAAAAAGAGGATGATATAGGCTCCAAGGTTAAGGATCACAGCTACAAGGAGCATGAGGGAGCTCTTGATATACCTCGTCCGGACGAGGCATCCAAGGCCAGCCGCTTAAGCAGTCTAAGAAAAGAAAGATGCATAAAGTACTGACCGTCTTCGCTGCTGAGGATAATATCAGTTACTTAATTGGCTGAAGGAACCGATCTGGCGGTTATTTAGGGCTTGGCGTCAAGCGGGGAATTCCAGCCGACATATTGACATTTGGACCAATTTTGCTTTGTGATTATGAGGTTTATTCATATACTTATCTGTGGCCTAGGCTCTTAAGTAACTATCTAGCCCTATTCTTCGAAGACTCACAGAAGCTTTTTCCTTTCAATTTTACAGTTGCGCTCAGAGCGCATACCCCAGGTCAAATGCTAGTACATGCAGCAACTCCATTCGCCAGTAGTCGCGCCGAATGAAACTAGCCTTGGGAGAACAGAGCGCAAATGTGTAGCACATTCCCAAATACCGATTTTTTCACCATACAAAGTCCAGGAAACCTTCATGTCTGTTGCCTCTTGCGCTTGCCAATTTGTGCGGAGAATCCAGACTAGTAAACAGTGTCAGGCGGGGGACAGAATCACATGGAGAGCGTGGACATACCTTGATGGCAGTGACACTGCGGCGACTGCCACATGACTTGCACTCAACGTAATATAATCGTGACTCGCCGCGTTGAAGTAGCGTGTCTGGCGATTTGCATGTTTTGCAGGAAACGTATTCAACTATGTATCGGCGCAGAACATTTTCCTATCCAGGGTCAGCGAGATATCAAGGGGAGACCTGCACTGTCCACATACAATTTGCTTCTGCTGGAAGCGACCCTTGATAACCAAACGGCTAGAACCGTCAACACTACCGCTGGTTCCCAACTCTGCAAATCTTAAAGAATGTCAGCTAGGTGGAGTGTTGCAAGCAAGCATAGAACCCACAAGAAACTTGTGACGTGGGCATCTTCACGGTGCATACGCTTGCAGATCTCGGAGATGTTGGCAAAGATTGTCTTTTTGTTTCCTTCTCGAAGGCATTGCGGAGGCGGGATCTTGTAGCTCTTAGAGCCGCCGGATAACATATCTGGGTGGTCCTTGTCCAGAAGTAGGTAAAATCTCTTGAGAAGTGATGGGTAGCTGATAGCAGTGGTAACATTGTGACCCCATATTCCAGTGCCCTTCTCTGGATCACCATCTTCCTTGGGCACTTCCGCAACGGCGTCACCCCCTTCACCCTCCTCACCAACACCCGCCTCCGCCAGCTTCGCCTCAAAGCTGTCGGCCGCAGGCTTCGAAGCTTTCTTCTCCTTCGGCTTTTTCGACGTTTTTTTCTTTGCCAATCCCTTGAACATATCTGTGACTTCTTCTACCCCATCCGTTTTCGGCTCGGTCGAAGTCATCATGTCGCCGTTTGGAGGATCGATCGCAGTCGTAGACTCGCTAAACTTGACGGACTTTTTTTCTTTCTCAATTTCAGACATTTTCAAAGTGATCTAATAGAACGTGAATGTGTTGGTGCGGTGACAGTGGCGTAATATTGTCGGAGGATAGAAATTCGATGTGAGGCATCTCGCGTGAGTCAAACATGACATAAAACCGAACACTAGCGCATTTGAAGCTGATTGGGTAGACTTCGGCGGACTAGAACAATCCAAGCCGACCGTGATGCCCAAGCCTTTACATGGACTTTACTTGAACATGACTGCAGACCTGGATGCGCCTGCAGCTAAGAAGCGTTGTACAGGCTTGGTGCGTCATCACAGGATCAAGTCGAACCTTGACAGAAATGGCCCATTGTTCTTACCCTGCCAAGATGGAGAGGTCATAGAATCCTTACTCACACGCTCAATCAGCCTGGCGCTGGAGGTAGTGGGCTTTGATGCGGTGGATCCCATTGCCATAGAGAGCTTCCGCGCCGAAGTGGAAGAATGTAAGTAGGAACCTTCAACGCTATTGTTGCGCGGCTCGTTAATGCTGAACACCGCTAGATATGGCTCACTTTCTTACAGACGTCCGTCAGTCTATGCTCTCTTCGCGGCGCGTGCGAGCAATCCCTCAAGACTTTCTACAAGCTCTCCACACACATCAGCTTTCTTTGAGGTCCTTGATACCACATCTCGATCCTCCTGTGTCCGCGTCGCGCTCACAGTTCGCCCTTCCAGTTGAGACCGTGGAAGACGAAAAGAACCATGCACTTCCGTTCTTAGGGCCTGGACTGAATGGCGGACTAGACGAACGATCAAAACTCTACGTTCCACTTCACTTTCCTGCTTTTCCAAGCAAGCATACCTACAAAGCAACACCAGAATTTCCAGAGCGCGAGAAGGATCCCAGAAGGATTCGAGAGCGTGCCACGGAAGAAGGGCGGATGGGAGAAGAAGCTTTAAGGAGACTTGTAGGAGCGGGATCTGATAGTGGCATTGTCCTGAAGGTTGAATCGGGGCATAAAGCGAGGAGTATGCGCAATATGAGAGACGAATTGTGGAGAGAGACAATGCAGGTTCTCAGCTCAAGAGACGAGGATGCTACGAAAAGCACGGGGAATAACAAGCAGGGAGAAGGCCATCCAGGGGAGCCACGGAGGGGAACCAGTCGTATCAGTTCCGCCGTCAACGCGGATAAAAGGTTTTGGAGAAAAGGGGTTGTCTTACGAGCACCACTGCAAAAGGAAGAAAATGGCACGCTTTGAGAGCTTTGGGAGATCTGGATCAGGCCTGGAGCGCTTTTGTCGGGAGTTAAGCAGCATTGCCTGGAGTATTGGTTCTGCATTATGATACCCCGGAAGTAGTGAGCAATGCATTGGGTTTCGTGGAATACATCTCGTCAATTCAATTTCTGCTCCTGTCGTGCTCAAGAATCCCCTGGCATGATGATAGAGTAAAAGGTCGTTGATTCAGACCATTGGTCTAGTGATATTGTATTGCTACCCTCAAGACCGTCCCTGTATCGTCACTTTCCCTCCGCCTCTAGACCTGTAGTCTCCACTAAGAATTCATTGCTACATCTGTGCACGATTAGAGGAGTATGGCGCAAGATCCCCAATGCCTACCTACTTCCGAAAAAGTCTTACTATCGGCTCGCATTTGACGATCGCCGTCCGAGGTGTCTCCGGGTGTACTTCAAGGTGACAAGAATACTGCACCATCTCCAACAGCTCGCAATCACCAAGTTCAATCTCCCGACCTTTCTTCTTCCGGCCTTGGGGCGTAAGTTGGATTCGTTGAGCTAGCTGCGATGCTGGGAATGTCTCAACCGGCGGGGACATTTTCAACACTTGCAGATAATTGAGGGCGATGTGTGGGAACTGATCTAAAGAATACTGGAATGATAATGGGGCGCGGTCAAGTGTCGCTCTCAAGTCGTTGTGGGGAAAGATGAGCGCGCAGGCCCTGGGGACAAGTCTTTTGGGGGAAGTGAAGCTCGAAGGCCTGGACGAGGTGCGTATAACTTCAACTCCACTGCAGGGCTGGAAACTTTTCTCGGCATTATCTCCTGATCACTTATATCTGTCTAGCTACTGCAATCACTGCGTACGTTTGAACCAACAAACAGAGCCAAGATCGGTTTACCAGTAGTCGACTGGCTCCTCGATGTCTTCCAAAACCCTGCTTCAAGGCAGCCGCAGAACACTCAACGGTCAACACAGCACCCAGGGATACAGCAACGAAACCTGGGCAAGAAGAGCAAACCTTCTGTTATAGAATTTACAGGCGCATGGCCCTGTTCGGGAAAGACTCAACTAATCTACCAGATTACTACCCTCTTCATTCTCCCGTCCTTTCACAATGAACATTATATCCATGGAAAAGATGAAGCCGTGGTCATGCTCGACCTAGACAACAAATTTTCTGTCTTCCGGCTCCAACAGGTCCTATCCTCGCATTTACGCTCTCTCGAGGTCCCACTTCAAGAGGAAGACATCGCGTCCCTGATTCACGTCTCCCTCCAACACCTGCACATATTCCGCCCGCAATCCTTGCGGTCTCTCCTTGCGACCATCGAGTCACTTTCGACCTACCTCTTTGATATACACAATCATTTCTCCGCGAACCGAGCTATCGGTCTTGTAGTACTAAACGGTCTGAGTGCATATCTATGGCAGGACCGCTTAGAAGCCGAGGAAGCAGGCCTCATTGACGGCAGTATGGAAAGAGAGAAGGATGGAACAGTCGTACAGAAGTACCGGGATCTTGTCGTCGGGCTCCGCCGGGCACAACAGACTTTGGAGTGCACAATCATCGCGACGAACTGGGGTTTAGCGCCCGTGCAATACACTACCGGCCATCCAGCCCTCCGTCCGCATCTGCCATCGATATGGACCAACTTTTGTACCCTGAGGTTAGTGGTGGAGCGTAATACTGTGTCAAAACTTGGACCGAGCATGAGCGCGGAGGACGCGGCGAAGGAGGGACTACAAAGGCAGGAAGCCGTCAATGAAAGCGGCTTTTCTTGTTGGGTTAACTGGTGGGGCAGTGACGGGTGGAAGGATGAGGTTAGGGAGGAAGTGAATGGTCGGGGAAGAAGAGCGGCATTCTCTTTTCGAATTGATGGCAACGGAGTGGTGATTGGTCAGGGTGAAAGCCTTGATTGAACAAGACGCCATATGGATGTTTCTGCAAAGCACATATTCAGCAAGGTAATATATACTACCATACTACCGAAACATCAGGCTTTTCACGTTTTAGTAAGCCCCCAACGATCCAAATACCACGAAGTTGGTAAGGCAAGACATCTGACGACGGAGCACGCTACAAGGGGTCCGAAATGAGGTTATTCTCTCATGTATTATTCAGATGACATCCTCCCTTTCGCTTTTAGTCTACGTGTCCTTTACGATATTATTCTTGGTCTATATATCTAGCCCTTTTTGGATAGCAGCTTGCTTGCCTTGGGACGATTGTGGTATGTCTTTTCAATTGCACTAATCGTGCCTGCAACAACATTGTTCTGATAGGTACCATGGTATAAAATACATGTTCGTTAAAGAAACCAAGTATGCAAGACCTTGAGGAGAATAATGACAATGCAGCCGGTACAGGTTTCAATCTCTCGGACCCAGCAACCGCCAGCTCGCAATTTTCCAAGCCAGCGTGTTATGATGCCTCAGATAAAATCGATCCCATTGTCTATTCGACCACTACTGGTTTTATTCATGCAGTCGCAGATCACCCTCGCCAGCCCTTGAATATGGAGAATGTAACGCTATCTCTCACCAAACTGTCGACAAATCAGTAGATTATGCAGAAGTGGCGGTCTCCACTGCCGTTGCCGCAGGGCACCAAGTTCAAGCAGGGCCGAATGATGGTGCATCCGCAAACGGAGCAAATTTAGAGTCAGGGCAAGCTGGCGCTGATGTTGGGATTGTGCAGGTTTCTGTGGATTTCACGAGTGTGGTGCTTTATGGAAACACGGTTTAGCTACCAACGCCTGGTTCTGCGTCTTCCAGTACTTCTTTCAATGGCATGCCAATACAGACAGCTTCCGGTGGAGGCAAAACCAAAGGCGGCTCCACTCATCTACCGGATGCGCAAACCACAACTGGGGGCTCTCCGGTAGTAGCCGTTTCACGTACTACTCTGTCAGTGGGTGGGGAAGCAATGAGTATAGACGGACAAGCGGGGGAAATGAGAACCTCAGCCTTGGTAGTTAGCAGCTTAATAATTCAGCTAGAATATCTGCTGAAGCGATCACTGTTCCTTCGGTCTACACGACTGCAGGAGAGACTTTCACCAGCCATGTCGGCAACAACATGGTTGTTGCTGGTGGGACCACATTATCCTTGAGGGGACGAATAACCGCCTTACATGCGAAATGAGCATTACTAGGCCCTTCAGGTTTGGTGATAGGGGCTTGCACAGACCCGATTTCTACTGGTGGCTAGTACGACCGCAGGCCAGAATTCCGCTACAATCGGTAACAACCTAGTCATTGCCGGTGTCACAACAATATTGATTAGAGTGAAAGCAGCAACGGAAACAGAAAACGATGGAAAAAGAAACAGCAGTTACAATGGGAGACTCCGGAGGGGAAATTGGGACGTCCAAGAGTCCTGTTACCGAGCTCAGAAGCGTGACCAGCGAGGCATTAGACCCAATTCCTCTCCAACGGGTGTCAAGACTTTCTTTGGTAGATGTTGAAAGCCTCAGATAAGTGCTTGGTAACTGGGCTGGGAACTCTCAATTGTCGGTATTCCTTTGGTACTTTGAGCGGACTAATGATATCCCGGACCTCATTTTTTGGAATCTTCATATGTATATATATGTATATGTGTTTATATATGGAATTATGTTGTGTACATCTGTCAAAGTCCAGATGTCCAGAACATACTCACGATATCTCTGTTTATAAGGTGAGGCTGCTGCGCTTTTCATGTGACTTGTAAGCGGATCAAACGAATTACGTTCTAGCGTATGATATCATGACCATGATGATGATCGTTCTACCGTACTGCAGTTCTAATACTCATTTTTCTTTTTCGCTCTTGCTAAACATCAAAACTGCTTTCGTACGCTTCTTGAAGACGATTTCGCCATCAAAACTCGAAGGGAAAAATTGTTGCAATGCCTTTCCAATACAAGAAAATTGTGGTCATTGGAGCGACCAGTGGGATAGGCTTAGCGTTAGCAGACAGGATGATAAAAGAAGGTGCCAGTGTGATTGCCGTCGGAAGAAGGAAGGAAAAGCTTGAGGAATTCGTTCACAGGCATGGTAAGGATAAGGCCAGCGCCGTGCCTTTCGACATCACAGAGCTAGATAAGATTCCTAATTTTGTCACCGAGTAAGCTTGCTTCTTCTCGCCGAGATTGGAACTATATATTAATCGAACCCTTTCAGTATAACGAAGACTCATACCGATTTGGACTGCGTGTTCTTGAACTCTGGCATTCAGCGGGGTCTGTTCTTTGACAAGCCAGAAAGTATTGACCTTTCGTCCATCCAGACTGAGTTCACAACCAATTATCTCAGCTATCTGGCTCTAACCAAAGCATTTTTGCCGTTTCTACAAAGCAAAAAAGAAGAGTCTGCCCTGATATAGTATGATTCGAACCTTGTATGACACGGTTTACGCAGCTGATCGAACTAAAGCACAACATCCGGCTTAGCACTAGTACCCATTGTGAGATGTCCAAATTACTGCGCAAGCAAGGCCGCTATGCATCATGTGATTCTGGTCATGCGTGAGCAGTTGAAGGGCTCGAATATTAAGATCATTGAAGTATTCCCTCCTGCAGTGCGAAGTACGTTGGTCCCAAACCCAACAACAAGCTTCTAATGCTAACAATGGGCAGCGGAATTGCATGATGAAAAGCACCAACCAGACATCAAGAACGGCGGACAGATTGGGATGCCTCTTAATGAATTCACCGAAGAGGCGTACCAGGGCCTAGCAGCTGGAAAGGAGCAAATTCCTGTGGGAAGCGCGAAGGATTGGTTTGACTCTTTTGAACCTCAAAGACAAGAAACTTTCCACGGACTCGTCAAAGCTATGAGTGGTTATGGGAAGTAGACTCGAGCTGCGGTAGAATTGCAGACATTAGCCAGCATCTGGAAACAACATCATGACTGGAGACTATGAGCGAAAATCGTGGACGAGTGACTGGAACAATAACAACAATAACAACAATAGTACTGCAGAAACTAAACGGTGGTGTAGATCGGAAATGGGTGGATAGATCTTAAATGTAGGACAGTGGCATTTGTTGCATAGTACGCATTCAGTTGATACGATTGGTTGGATGTGGAGTGACACAGGATTCCGTGAAATGAAATGTGATTATGATAACGAACACTCAATTCTTCTTCTTCGCGTAAAACCAACCAACTCCTTCCACCTTCATTCATCTCAACAACCAACGATCTTAAAGTGTCACGCAACTATTGGTATCCATGGCGTCCCTCTGAATCATCGTAGAAACTCATTCAGGCGCCTTGATTTCGCTTTCAGATTGATGCGATACTCTAGACGTCCCAAGCTTCAGTAAGCAGGCGTCTGAACGCCTGAATTTGAGCAACCCAAGCTCTGTGGTCATAACGTTTTCCGCGGGCGCATTTGTCTCATTTGATGTACATCCGGTTGTGTGTACAGTTCAAGACTTTTAGTCGTGTCTAGCTATTTTTTCCCTTTATCAGTACTGAGACCACTGGCTCAGATCATCCATCATGGTAAGCCAGCAAAAGACGATAGATCCGTAACCCTGTTTTCCTCGCCATTGACCTCATACAGAGGGGTAAATATAAAAGCCCCAAACTTTCAAGATCCGCTGCCTCGAGGCAATCCCCAGACGGAGTCGGATCAGGAAAGTCCAATCTTTGGTCCCTCGAAGCCCGCGAAGACATCTACAGCAGGCGCCACAATGGAGAAGAATGGGAGACTATCTGCAAAGTGCGTCAAACTGACTCCGTGCATGGCATCTTGTGCTGATGTACGTTAGGACTATCCGTCGCGGACGCGTCATGCAATGCAACAACAGTACTCTGTCAGTGTTTACGCCATGGTAGATTCTAAATAGTTGACTGATGATCTTTTAGGTAATGAGGAAGCAAAATGCAGCGGTATTGTTCATGGCTGGACGATCCTCAGAATATCTAAATTGTTACTGATACAATATAGGACAATCCCAGCCATACACCCAGCAGGCGTGGTGGCCGGAGACGGCGAGGAGTAGCGCGTGCTACCAAATGGGCTACTGTGAATCAACCGCGGCCCGATAGTTCAGAAGAGGAGTCGGACTCAGTCCTGCAATCAGAGCTGGAGCAGGATGATGACGATGATGACGAGTACGACGGAATGCCTCCTCCTGCCGAAAGTGATGTCCTAGATGAAGATGAGCCTATGGTTGAAGAAGCCGTTCCTAGTCTGGTAATTGTCATTTCGAGAGCCTGAACATCTCTTGTTGACTGATTATGAGCAGAGCCCCCCTTCTTCAATGATTGTAGGGAAAGCCCAACAGTCGTCAAGACGTCCAAGTGCGACGAAAGGACCAAGACGTCCGAGTATGTTTGTCACACTTAGACGTCCGAGTACTTTAAAGAGTAATCTATTCCCCAACCTGCATTCACGATCCGTAGATCAGGTTGATCCACCGTCTCTGAACACTGACCCTGGATCCGTGAACCCTGCTCCTAAGCCGGCGCAAGGAGGGCCGTCCAAACGTCGTGCCGATGCCGAAGGTAGTGACTCTGAATCAAGATCATCTTCCCACCTCAGCAAGCGACGGAAGTACTCAACAGAGCCATCGGAGACATTCAACATCATTCCTGGCGACTCGGCTGCGTCTTTGAAGCTTCTTGACGGCTTCAAACTCCCAGGTTTATTCTTGCATCCTGACGTCGTTGCAAAGGCGATGGATGACTGGAAGACCATGTCCGCCGCCTATGAGTCCGAGAAAGGATCTCGTAAAGAAACGTACGAAGCAGCTCTCAAGCGAGCTACGCGTCGCGCAAACGATGCAGAGCATAAGCTGCAGGACGCCAGCCAACAGTACGCCAATAACCTCAAAGCAGAAAAAGAAGCCCAAGCAAAGGCGCTTGAAGCCAAGGAGAAGTTGCTTGAAGCCAAGGACAAGGCACTCGAAGCCAAGGACAAGTTACTTGAAGTCAAGGACAAAGCACTCGAAGCCAAGGACATGGCATATGAAGCCACGAAAACAGAAATTCTAGCCGAAAAAGAAAAATCCAAAGGCACCGCAACCCTAACCACCCTAACCTCTCAACTCTCCGAAAAAGAATCCCAGCTCAAACTCTACGACGCCCTGCGCGCCCAAATTGACACCCAGGTCTCGGTGCTTAAAGCCCTTCAGACAACCGCGCTCGACAAATCCGAAGACGTCAGGACCACGCAAGCCACCTACACCGCGCTCGTCGACGGTTTCGGCGCTGAGGACTTTGAGGCCATGAACATGGTCAAATGGCTATCTACGATAGAGAAGTATAGCAAGGAGATATGCGAGGGCAATCGATGCATAGTGCAGAAGCAGGAGGCTGCGAGAGGGACGTTGCGGAGGACTAGTGAGGCGATAGATGCGTTCTACGCCCAGTTTGTGGGGGAGAGTAAGGGAGTTGGGGAAGGGGAGAGCTGAGGGCTCCTGTGAGTTGAACAACAACAACACCGCGGATCGGGTCCCGTGCGTGCACCACTGCATTGTGGTGCGGCCACCCCATTCCTGAGCGTCCCAACACCGACCCAAAAATATAATCCGAGTAATGCTGCAGCGGTAAGAAGTATCACATATGACGGCCACTAGAATCAAAGTATGTAGCTGACAGGGTATGGGGGAAATTTACGCAGGATACTCTTAACAATATAGCTTTTGCGCATAACAGATAGTTTCTTACTTTGTACTGATTCGAGAGTCAGGTATAGGGACATAGCATTCTTGACGGGGTGTTCGGTTTACGACATGTAGGGCAGATTACATCGCTATCAAGTCTCATCGGAACTGCTGGTATAAAAGTCCAATCTTTATCTCCCCTGGAGCTCTTTTCAGATATCCGGTTCCAATCGCCTAGCCCATCCTACATGTTATCGTATCGCGTTGATGTTCTCTATACGTATGTATCCATACATATTAGATAAAAGTCTGGCTCAACGCGTTGTTTACACGTTTATAGTTTCTTGTTTCTATATATTGTGAAGTCAGAATCTCCTGCTTCGAGGTGGCTTCGTCTACTTTTTTGTCCTACGTATTCTCAACGTATATAAACCATCTCTTTCACCCCGCATTGCTAACCCGCGAAACTATCTCCATTGCTACGAAAGAACCCTCGAATCTATAGTCTGGTATTTAGCTGTACTGTCCCGAGCGCCTATGTGTAGGTAACCTGTGCTTGAAGAATATCAGTTGGATCAGCTTGGTATAGTCAATATTCATCGTCCGAGCTGGTACGTATGCTATAGTAGGTAAGTAAGCTCAGAAGGGTAATTTTGATTCAGTGTCTCAGAGGATGGGGTTTTGGAGTTGACAGATAGATCTTCATTTAAGGATTAGACTGTGGGACGGAGAGACAAATACGTCGGGTGCTTTGGGTTGCTCTTATTTGGCTGCTTGGGATCTGATAGGGTTTGGACGTGTTGTGGAGAGTGTGACTGATATGGGTTGGGTTCTTGAGCTAGGTAGCCGTGTTTTATGAGCGTCAGTGATGGAAACAGGACAGGGACGTGGAGATTTTTCTGTTTGGTGGTTAGGAGGGGTTGATTCCGAGTTTATTTGGTTGGAGGAAATGAAAGAGAAAGATTGAAGAGATGGACTGGTGGGGAAATACAGGTTGTCCTAATGATCTTTGTTCGTCTGTGTCTAGGAGCTTGGTAGTTGAGTATTGGCAGCAGTCCGAAGAGGCTCGAAAGCTACAAGTCCCGCAGCCTGCCATCTGGTTCTAAATGATCTAATCCTTTGTGGTAACTTTACCCCAGCCTCTGCCCAGGATCATAGACCATTAAGGATGGGAATAGTTTCAAAGGACTGAAAATTAAGATTGAACAGTCAACACTCCTGCTTTAGAAGCAGAGAGCTATATTCCCAAGAGCAGTGCCGTAACAAGCTTTTAGAGCAATCCGTGGGGCTTAATCCGTGAGGTTTAAGGTGAATGGACTCGGGACTTGAATTAGAGGCAAAGGTAAAGCTAAGAATGAACTGGATTTGGAATGCTTGATTGAGAAAGGACGACATCATACGATCTTTGAAGATCACTCTTGAAGATTTCCGGAATCTTGCCCGAACGGAACTAGAATCTACCGTCTGTTCATTCACTCTGTCGACCCACTACAAATTCTCGTTTCCATCTCATCTTGTTTATCCTCCTTCACCTCCGCCCTCTGTAGTCGATCTTCTCAACCTAGGATACGCAACGCAGGATATCGGGTTACTGCAGTCAGCTGTACAACCTTACAAGGTAAGCAAGCAACCATATATCCTCTACGTTTCTCCGGGTAGGTTTCATCGCCGGGTGATGCCAGAGACAGAACGAAAGTCCATATTAGGGTTTTACCAAGTAGTTGGAACCCACGAAACAACGTGCCTCTGCTGTCCTCCACAGCATCCTTACCTGTCACTGACTTACATAACAGTCATTGCCATAACGCTGACGGTGATCATCGACGGTATAGCAGGCAAAGAATGTAAGTCAAACCAGTTTCATCCATCTGCACCACGAGCTTTGCACCTCCGGGCGAGGCTGCAAGCTCATGTCGTCACATCCAAGTTCTTAACGACGATCACATAAATCTTTCATCACCACGACCACATTCAACAAGCGACTCGACTGAACGTGCTGACACTAGAGCCCAGTGTTACATCGGAAATTGCATAGAACAGATCTGTACACATGCCATCATTGTCGCACTAATGAGAATTGTTCTTGTGGGTGAAAGCTGACAACAAACCCATTCAAACAGCATCATGAGTTGGGACAATACTACTACTGGTAAGATAAGCTCTCCTACCACTCCGCTCTTCATTCCATTCCCATAGGGAAAACCATAATGGGGCATAATCAATTCCTTCGACTCACTCCGCCATTGGTTGGACTCCGACTGACCAATTCTTAGGTGGAGCAGCGGGAGGTTGGGAGTCTGGAGGAGCTGCTGGAGGCGAATGGAACTCCGGAGGTGATGGAGAGCTCGGCAATGACCTCAATGGAATGACCGACGGTGATGCAAAGACCAACGGAGATGGCGGATGTCGTATGTAAGTAAATTAGTATCACGGAATCGTTATCCATTGTAATTACTAACTGCTTGAACAGCTGCCATGATGAAGGCCACTTCGCCCGCGACTGTCCCAGCAAGCCAGCGAACGTGTGCTTCAACTGCAAGAAGGAAGGGTAAATTGCGACATTGATAACTTCTCACTACAATTACTGACGGGGATCCAGACATACAAAAGCCGATTGCACTGAGGAGCGTGTCGAGGACCGGGCATGCCGTCTCTGTGAAAAGCCAGGACACATTGCCCGTGATTGTCCGGACAAGCCACCCGCAAAATGCAATAATTGCAAGCAAGAAGGTAGGCAAAACATATATTCCATGTGAGAGGCGTACTTGCCGTACTGAGAACGATATAGGTCATCCCACGATGGAGTGCAAAGAAAACCACGTCTTTGACATGTCCAGGGTGCCTGACATGGGACCAGAGGATGCCTGGTCTGCAATTCAAGCTGCTGACGATGAGAAAGACCTTGACGACCTCAAAGCTGTATGTAGATCCATGACCATTCCAAGGACATACATTGATCAGAATAAAGGCTATCAAGGTGTACTGCAAGGCGGTACCGGTCACGACGTACGACGAGCTCGAACGTGCGTTCCGTACTAACAAATTTAATACTTACCTGATCGCCCAAGTCTGTTCCTCTCAAAGATCTTGATGGAAACTTACTAATTGAAAGGGAAGGAAAAAGAGGTTTCTATGACCTATACGCTGATCAACATCCAGGGAGAGTTGAACAAGAAGTATTGGGTTGGTTTTTTCTTCGACTCCAAGCCGAAGCGCGCTACCGCCGCCGAAGGCTGGCCAGCATTGCCCGAAGAGAATCTTGAGCGCTTGAAAGACGCGGGTCTCCCATACGAACGTGGCATTCCCAAGTGCAATCGCTGCAACGGTAATAGCCACCCAGGCAGGAAATCTTGGTCATGACTAATTCATACAGAACTCGGACATACATCTAGGAGCTGTCCGGAGGAAGCTGTCGAGGTGGACCGTGTTGGCGTGAAGTGTGTTATCTGTGATGAGCCCGGTCATCGTGCCCGCGACTGTACGAAGGAGAGGGTTGACCGCTTCGCTTGTCGTAATTGCAAGTAAGTCAGAGATTGGTCGATAAGTTTGTGACCCCAACTAATCAAAGGTAGGCAGTCCGGTCACCAGTCTAACGAATGTACTGAGCCTCGTTCTGCCGAAGGTGTCGAATGCAAGCGCTGTAATGAGAGTGAGGATACCCGGTGCTCTGTTACTACATCTGTGTCAGATACTGATACTGTTTAGTGGGCCACTTCGCCAAAGATTGCCCTAACGTAAGCAACGCCTGCCGCAACTGTGGTGGGGATGGGCATAAGAGCAGCGAATGCGAGAAACCTAGGAATCCCGCGATGTCCAAATGCCGTAACTGCGACCAGATGGGTCACTTTAGTAAAGACTGCCCTGAGCCCAAAGACTGGTCCAAAGTCAAGTGCAACAACTGCGGCGAAATGGGCCACACCATCAAGCGCTGCAAGCAGCCGGTTGTAGAGAACGGTGATGGTGGTGATGGACTCGGTGGAGACACTGGGGGCAACGTCGGTGCAGGCAGTGGCAGATGGGATGCACCTGCTACCCAGCCTTCGGGAGATTGGAATACTGCTCCTGCAGAGGTGAGCGCTTGGTAGGCAGGGCTCTGGAGATAGCACTTCTGAATAGCTTGTTGCTTGATTGCAATAGCTGGCGAAGTTGCTGGGTGCCAGACTCGCTAGAAAGTGTACGCTAGTTAGATATCCGTATGACAGTAAGCCCAACTGGCTGAAGCAATCGAAAAGCTTTGCATCTAGTCCTTAAAGGGCTTTAACCCAGAGCAATAACAGAACGAAGGTGCATATAGAAAGGACCAAGCCACTTAATTTTCTTTCATGGTGCATTTTCAGCTAGCGGTTCAGACAATGGTGATCAGATGGATCCAGAAAGGGGTCAAACAGGAGGAGCCCTGTATGAGAAGGCAAACCAAACATAAGAAGTTCAGGGAAGTTCAGCGCTCTCCGTCGTTCAAGGAAGTATACATATATGTAAGGTCGGTACTTCCCGGCATCCCAGAGATCCAGGCACATGGGACCCGGACGTCTTTGTCGTCGTGGGTGAGCAAGCATGAGCCAATCGTTATTCTTTCCGTTCTGTCTCAACTCTCAAGCGCGTTGATGGTGAGAACGCATGACTCGCGCGCAGCAACTTCCGCTGGCACGTCCGAGTCAAGAACGCACCGCCGTTGTCCTCCTCTCCAGTTTCTACATTGGTTCATGACAAGATACCTTCGAGATGGATGTCGTGACTGGGTTCGAAATGCGCTGAAGTGTCTCTGATGATTGCAGTATGCGGTCCTCTGGGGTTTGCAGGTTCTGAAAACCCTATATTGGAAGCTACCTTGGCCAATGTCTCATCGATGCTTCGGCCTGATATGGCAGGAGATGGGCCTGGTACTGCTCCTTCCGTAAATGTCTGATAAGGCAGTGCCGCGACGCTACCATCACCTGGATCATGGCTGAACGCCTCGACTATCGGCTTATGCCACCTGGGAGTGCCCTACATTCCCCGCACGATGGTTTGCGGGGTACTCGACGGTACGAGTAGACCCTACCTTCACTTTCAATCACTAGTTTACTACGCTGTCAGTCTTTTAGATATCTATATATATATAGCAGAGCTTCTACCTGTATTGAGGTTCTTATGTTCTTGTGTTCTTATAGTGGATTCCTCCAAGTATCCTAGGTCTCCCGCTACTATGTTTGGCAATTCTCGATACTTCGGCCTCACTGGCACGAAGCTCAATATAGCCATAGGTGTTTTGGCTGGCTTGGATTTCCTCCTTTTTGGCTATGACCAAGGGGTGATGGGGGCTCTCTTATCCTTACCGTCATTCGTCAAGGTCTTCCCGGAAATCGATGTTAGGGCGGAAACAGAAGCAGCACAGGGCCTCACCCAGTCTCAGATGACCCACAGGTCTACCATCCAAGGTATCTCAGTCGCATCATACAATGTGGGATGCTTCTTCGGGGCTGTCACGACTATTTGGATAGGAGATATACTTGGACGTAGGAAGACAATCTTTCTTGGTTCATCTATAATGGTTGTCGGTGCAGCCTTGCAATGTTCGTCCTTTACGCTGGGGCAATTCATCAGCGGAAGACTCGTCACTGGCTTTGGTAATGGTCTGAACACTTCTACGGGACCCACTTGGCAATCTGAATGCTCCAAATCTCACAGACGCGGGCAACTGGTCATGATTGAAGGTGCCCTTATTACAGGTGGAATTTGCATCAGTTATTGGCTAGATCTGGCGTTTTCGTTCTTGGAGCCGAGCACGATCTCTTGGAGATTTCCAATTGCTTTCCAGATTGTGTTTGCATTGATTATACTGGCATTGATTATGGAGCTGCCAGAGTCGCCCAGGTGGTTAATTTTGAAAGGTAATTCCCGATACACCTTCCATTCCTAGTGGTTGTGAATTAAAAGATTGTTTAAGAATGCTAATAGTCCGTAGGTAAGGAAGATGAAGCGTTGTCGGTCTTGGGAGCTCTCAGTAATCTTCCCATCGATGATCCGAGAATTTTTGACGAGTTTACCGCGATTAAAGACACCGTCTTGGAGATGTCTAAGGTAGCTTTATGCGCGCCGATTGTGACCCAAGGGCAACTTTTACTGATCTCCATGATAGGGTAAATTCTCAGATCTTTTCACAATGGGCCCAGATCGACACCTGCATCGGACGGTCCTGGCATATGTAAATCAAGTCTTTCAACAAATTTCTGGTATTAACCTCATTACCTACTACGCCGCTTCGATCTACCAGAATGAAATCAAGTTGGACCCCTTTACATCACGTATACTAGCAGCTGCCAACGGCACAGGTGCGCAAGTTTTAGGCTGATGCCAGTGTTGCTTTCAAACACTGACTGAGTCTACAGAGTATTTTCTGGCTTCGTGGATTGCTGTTTTCACGATCGAGAAATACGGCCGACGTCAACTGATGCTATTCGGAGCTGCGGGACAATCATTCTCTATGATAATATTGGCGGTAATGGTGAGTACAGCAGGTCAAAAGTCCAATATAGATGCTCACCTACAACGTAGACTAGGATAGGTGGCAAAGGTCCTGGAATAGTCGCAGCTCTTTTCCTCTTCGTATTCAATACATTCTTTGCAGTTGGCTGGCTTGGGATGACGTGGCTATATCCTGCAGAGGTATTCGCAGCGGTTTGAACGATAGACCTATTAAATGAATGCTAATAAGCGTAGATCGTACCGCTCAGGATTCGAGCTCCTGCGAACGCACTGTCAACCTCGGCCAATTGGGTATGTTGTGGCAGACCTTGAAAATGTTTAATCGCAGATGTACTGACGGACTTGACTAGGCTTTCAATTTCATGGTATTTTGACTCTCGCTGTTTGACCTGCCGTATAAAGCCTTAACAAGCTCAGGTTGTGATGATTACACCTGTCGCTTTTTCGTCTATTGGTTATCAGACCTATATAATATTTGCTGTCATGTAAGTTAGGCCTTCGACAGCATTGATGACTTTGCTAACAGTGCGCTTTAGTAACGCTTTTATCTTCCCTGTCGGTGAGTGCCCATGGTGATTCGAGGATATAGATATATTCCAATTCTCTGGAGCATAACTAACGGTCCGAAGTCTGGTTCTTCTATCCCGAAACGGCGTACCGTTCGCTAGAAGAAATGGATTCCATTTTCCGCAAATGCCACGGCTGGAAGTCTTGGTTCAGTGTGGTCAAGGTAGCTCACGAGGAGCCACAGAGATATGGTCCGAATCTCTTTCTTAGTATCATCACCTCGAAGAACCGGCTAATTCATACCAGGTAAACATGGAGAGCTACTAATCAACTACGAAGAAACGCAAGAGCATCAAGCACGCCAAGCAAGCGTGGTGTCGAATGCGGCGGAGGAGAACAGGGTGAGAGGTGTGGATAATACTCACCATGCAAATCCCGACTATGCTGCAGAACGGGGCTACTCAAAAGAGAATTGACGGAAACGGAATATGGATGATTCGACCTCCCTTGACTTGACTAATATGGCGTGGAATTGACGAATTTACAATCAGCCAGGGTGTCGATATGTCTGGGTTTCCATATGATTTTCTACGTCAGTGGGTTTGCCTGAATGACTATACTAGATCTCTAGATGGCAAAATCGTTAAACTATCAATTAGGTTGAAAAGTACCTACCCCTATTCGTACTTTACGATGCTCTCCCCTTGATCGTCGTTTTCAAGACGACGACCAACCCAGTCTCACTTATCCCCGGCCCTAGAAGCGGTATCACCGCAGCGTAGACTTTTTCAACCTGAAGGACCTTTCTCCTTTAGGAGCCAATCACGGCATCAATTCGAGCTTTTTCACTCCGTAATCATGATCCTACCTGTACCGATTTCCAATCAGGAAGATTCCAACGTTCCCTAACAACGCAATGACGACGCTGTTCTTGATGCCTAAAGGATTACTGCTCTAGAGGCATTATCCTGCGGCGGGACGGACCACGCAACACCACCATCACTTTTTGGCCTACACAGCTGCCAAATATCACTAGATTTATCAAATTCATTGCTCACTGACACCACTGAACATCCGAATATTGAAGCTATTCAAATTTCAAATGGCTCAGAAATTCGAATTCGTCTGGAAGCTACCTACATTTTACTTCCTACCCTTTCTACCTTCCTACCTACCCCTTTAATTACCTTTCGGGTTAGTTTTTAGTGTGCCAACCGAGCATAAGCGGGGACCCCGCACCTCCCACATACAAATTTGAGCCTACTCATCGCCTCATTCTCATCAGAATTACTATTATCACTATCGCTGTCGCTGCCTTCGTAAAATTTGAAGCTATTCAGATCACATGACTCAGAGGTTTCAGTTTGTTTGTAGGTTCATCAAAATTCTTTACTTCCTTCTCTCTTCTGACACTACTGTACAGTATATAGACTGCCCCCGCAACTTCTCTACCTCTCATTGACGCTCTGAAGTCAACGATATCGTCTATCTTGAGCAACGCCGAAGCGATACGATCGATGAGAAGGGCGTGACTTTGATCTATGACTATGGCCTCGAGATCCTGTTTCTGAGTTGATTAGACGCTGGGACAGAGACAACGCTGTCGCCCTAATGCAAGATTACCTGATCGCGAGGCGTCTTCGAAATTGCGTTGATCAAGAAGCTTCCGGTTGTTATCTTCAGCTTTCTTCTTTGCATCTTTGACTATATAATGCACTGTATTCGGCTTGAGATCTAAAGATTTTCCTATAGAAAGTAAAGAGTTTCCCGAGATCTCGCTCAGGACCGTTGCTGCAGAACTAATTGCCGAAGGAATTTGCTGACGATCTGACTTGCTGACTAGCGAGGCTTTCGTTTTAGCTGTTCCCTTTGTAAATCTCTACTTATGAGGCATGATAGAGGGTGTGTAATGAGGTAGAATTAAGAGTAGTTCTGTTGAGTAGAAATGTGGTTTGTTTATTTACTTTCGGAACTCGGTCCAAAATTAGGCCGCTTATGCGCACACTAAAAACTGACCCGAAAGTACATAGAATATCGGCAGTCGGGGGAACCCCTGAGCCGCTTACAGTACGTCGGGTGGCCGGGATAATAACCAAACCCGTATGATTAATAATAATAGCAGGATATCAACAATAAAAACATATAGCATCGTGCACTCTTGTAATTGCATATAGCATCGTTCACTCTTGTAATTGCACGCTGTTGACGTTCTCACATTCGAGCACTTGATTAATCGCAGATCCAAATCCTAGAACTACCATGGCTTCTGAATCTCTTCCGAAGATGAAGTATAGATTCCTGGGCCGCTCAGGCCTTCAGGTCTCGGAAATATCGCTGGGAGGGTGGCTTACGTATGGTTCGTCGCGCCCCCCAAGCCTCTCTAGACCGTAGAAACCAACTTACGATGATTAGGTGGTCACGTCGAGAACGGTCAGTTTATACTTGTGACGCCCCTTGAAAGAAGCTGACCCTCAGAACGAAGAGGGAACCTTCTCCTGCATGAAAGCAGCCTACGATGCAGGTATCAACTTTTTCGATTGTGCAGAGGGATATGCTGGAGGCGAATCAGAGAAGATCATGGGTGACGCCATCAAAAAATTTGGGTGGAAGCGCAACGATATTGTAAGGAATACTAGCCTGGGCACGAGGAGCAAGTAGCTCAATAGAGTTCAGGTGGTATCAACTAAAATCAATTGGGGATCGGCTTTTGGCGACAACCCAGGTTTGTCATCCTTGAGCATAGGCCCTCAGATCCACAGAGCTCACGACGCCAGTGAATAACGGAGGACTTTCGAGGAAGCATCTCATCGAAGGTATCAATGCTAGTTTGAAGCGGTTGCAGCTCGACTACGGCAAGTCTCGGTCAAGTGGCTGGCTTCTTTCCAGGCTGACAGTAGCAGTGGACCTCATCTACGCGCACCGACCCGACAGGAACACCCCAATGGAGGAGACAGTACGAGCTTTCAACCATATCATCGACACTGGCAAGGCTTTCTACTGGGGAACCAGCGAGTGGAACCCTGAAGAAATCGCAATGGCGTGGGGAATAGCCAACAGACTGAACATGATCGGCCCAATCATGTTTGTGGCTACCCAGTTGTCTCGGTATGATACTGTGATCGAGTGCTAAAACTCTGCAGGGAACAACCACAATACAACATGATTGCACGCGAGCGAGTTGAGAAGGACTATACGCTGCTTTACGAAAACTATGGCATATCAACCACAGTCTTCAGCCCTCTGAGAGGTGGAATCCTCACGGGTAAATACAACGAGGGTATTCCTGAAGATAGTCGGTTGGGTAAGAGTAAGGACAACTTCATTCAAGTAAGTACCCGTACCATATCCGAATGCGGTATTAGCTGCTAAATTTAATAAAGAACATGAAAAAGATGGTTGGAAGCGAGGACTGGATGGCTGAGATAGAGAAAGTCCGGAAGTTGGAGGTTAGTGGTCATCAGCATTCCTCAACTATGAGGCTGACATTCCTCGCAGCCCATTGCGAAAAAGCTTGGTACGGACCAAGCCGGCCTCGCCATGGCTTGGGTCCTTAAGAACCCTAATGTTGCGAGTGCGATCACAGGTGCCTCTAAAGTTGAGCAGATCCATAAGACTGTCAAGTCTCTGGATATAGTGCCCAAGCTTACGGATGAGATCATGAACGAGATTGATGAGATTTTGAAGAATAAACCTGCTGCGCTCACCAGAAGATTCTAGGGGTTTTGGGTTCTCCGATTCACTCGATCGTTTTACAGGATATATCATGTAATCACGATAGAAGGCGAAGAATTGTGCTGATAAGTTATCACAGTCGGCTCAAATCTAGAATCGTTTCATCGTGCAACGTTCACCCAGTTTCGTCCATCGCTGCATCTGCCTTGAGTTAATGACTAACAATGCCGCATCCGGCACTTAACCCAGACCCAGGTATACGAGACCAGAATTATTAGTTTTCTTGACATGAACAATGCAGAATCACTAACAATGTACGCGGCCTGCCACCCTCTATCTTAACGATCGACGGTATTGCGAACTTGCCACAACACGACCAATCTACCAACCTTGATTTTTCCGCTCTCAATAGCGCGATGGGAGAAGAGATGGCTACACGAGCTGGTCAACCAAGCAGGCTTGCTTCTTCTGGCGAGATTGATTCACTGGGGGTTGAACGGCAGATAGAAGAAATGCTTGCTAATGCCTCACCGAAAGAGCTTGTAGAATGGGGCCTGAAGCCCGGGCAAAATCCACCCAGGGTTCCGCCTGCATTCAGGAATCGACTCGGACGTTTAGGGTTCAACCGCAAAATTCCAGAGAACGTTGAACGATACTATCTTACTTTACGTCGTGGAGATTCCACGAGCTTTCCAGACCAGAATGGAGGGAAGTCTGTGGTACAGGCAATACTGAAGCAAGATGCGTTGTCCCGAATACGGAAGGGGAAAGTCGATCGCTGGAGGCCAATACGATTGCTCGGAACCGGAGGTTTTGGATCGGTGATCTTGTGGGAGAAGCATCGACGGTATGGACCCGTACGTGCTTCGTTCGGCAGCCATAGACTACCCAGACATTGTGCTAATTTGACAGCAGCCTTTGTTGTTAGCGACCAAAGACACCAGAGTCTCAACAAGCTTTTTTCAAGATTATTGCTCTGAAGCTCAAGTGACTCGAAGATTGAATGACATCGGGTGCAGAAATGTGATAAAGGTCTTGGACTGGGGTCCGTAAGTCTTTTCACCGAAAGTGGACGCTGATCTGACAAATGACAGCTTATGTTCCCAAGCAAGAGCCTCATTTTCGAATTGCTTATGAGTTTGCGGAGTATGGAGACCTTTACCACCTAGTGGAGTTCTACAGGAAGCACGGGTATAGAATCAACTCCAACCCAGCTGTATAGTCTTGTTGATGATGTTGCTTGTAGACTCATCTTCCCAGAAGCATTCATGTGGCATATTTTCTATAGCATAGCCAACGCCCTGTGCTACTGCCGATATGGGACCAATAACCCGAATCCTCAAGCGGCAATACAAGGGTGGGATCAAATAATCCATGGCGATATGAAGCCCGAGAACGTCTTTCTGGCTGCCCCGGATCAAGCTGAAAGCTCAATGTATCCCTGTGTGAAGCTCGGAGATTTTGGTAAGACATGAAATCTCAGCTGTCCTTCCAACTGGGTTTGTCAACTAAGATCTTCCCGGCGAGACTTTTTTCAATCAGTGAGGATGAAGAATACTGATTCTTATTAAAAGGCCTATCGTACACTCTTGGTGGACCGCTGACGGCAGTTCAAAGCTTCAAGAGCTTGTTCAGATATGGTACAGAACAGCAAGTCAGCACAAATCAGGAAGGAGGCATTCTACTAACAAATTCTCAGTTTCATGGCGCCCGAAGTGAGTAACACAGCGGCGGAACGATTGAACCGTAAAATGCGTCCTGATGAGCTCCACGGTAATCATTCAGACATCTGGTTCGTCTTCGCCGTATCCCTGAGACGAAAAAGCCCTAACCAAAACTGTAGGGGTTTAGCAACGGTCTTACTCGACCTTTACGGACTCGTCAACGTACACCTCCCCAAAACCGCCTGGATCACAAAAGCCTTCCAAGACTACGAGTTCTACAGCGGCCAGCTCACCGACCTCATCACCAGCTGTAGACACGACCTCCCCAGCCGCCGGCCCGAAATCCACGCCCTCTACCTCGAAACAAAATCCCACATGGCCCTCCACCGCGCCCACGCCATCGTTGAAGAAGCCGCCGCCATCACCCACGGCAACCCCAACGGCGTATTCCACAACAAAATCCTCTTCTCCAAAAAAGACCAAGCCCGCTTCGAGCAAGACATGGTCTTCCGCGAACACTACCGACGCGCAAACCTCATGCCCCTCTGGACCAAATTCGGCATGGTCCCCCTCACAGCGCCGGCCCCGCCACCCCCGCCGTCGCTGCCTGCGCCCCGCCAGCCCGCGCGCTTCGCCACCCCCCTCGACGAGGACGAGTTCAAACAGGTCAATGCGCCGCCAGAACCAGATCCTCCGCCCGCCTTTGCGCGTGTGGCGCCGCCTGCTCGAGCGGGTGGGCTGGCAATGCCGGAAGCGCAGAGGAGGGCGTGGGCGAGCCGGGAGAGGAGGAGGAATGCGGCGAGGAGGGGTGCGGCGGTGCGAGGGTGGTGGGATCGGTTTCCGAGGTGGTTTAGGGAGAGGTGAGGGTGGGATCGGATGGAGTGTCTGGTTTCTTATCTAGGGGTCCAAGTACCGGGGGGGTGGAGGCTTGGAGGTGTTGGCTAATTGCGCGGTGGTTTGGTTGTGTGGCTGTTTTGGTTGCTCAACATCTGCATTTTCTGCAACTCAAATTCCCGTTAACATGTTTTTGCTACCAAGGTTTCCACGACGCCATCTCTCATATAATAAATTTCTATGCAGCTCAAATTCTGCTAAATAATCCCTATTACATAACCACATCCCGCTTCAAAGATCCCCTTGTAAATCCCCCTCCCTCATTCTCTCCACCACCACCACCACCACCACCACCATCCCCTCCACGCCAGAACTTGCCCATCCATTACCCTCAAGACCTGCTCTAGATGATTCCACGCCTATGGACCAACTACATCACGTCTTTGTATCAATGCGCGCACCTCTGCCTACTATATTTCTCTCAATTCCAATCCCGCATGCCCTATTTCTTTTCTTCCAATCTCGCCTCTCTTACTGTACAAGGGTTCCAAACCGCTAATCTATCCCCGAGAGAAAAGTAAACCCGTGCTATGTATTGATAAATTCAAAACAATATATAAATCCCTAAGGAGTGGAATGAGCGCTGCCGGGGGGGAAGCGCGCAGGAAAGCCAAAAGAACGAAAGCGGAAAATAAATAAATGAATGAATGCGTAGATTGCGACAACCATCGACGACACTGGTGATACCTAATTCAAACACCCCCCCAAAAAAATAACAAATCTATAAACAGTACTCTACACCAAGCATGGAAATAAAAAAGGTTCGTTCTTCACACTCTATGACTCCACTCCGTCCGTAGTCCGTAGTCCCAGACGAAACGGCTTCAACAAACCGATGATCTTTCCTGCTGACCGGCCTGCCTGTGTCTCGTTTGTGTTACCAAAGGCGGAGGGTTTGTGGCGAATGTATCGAAGTAGTATACTTTCATGGACCGGTGAGTTTTGAAGACGATGAAGCATCGGATCGAGCTGAGTGTTTCGAGGAGGATAAAAGCCATCGGGTCATCAGGACGATGAGCTATCGAATTGGGTTTAGGAGGTGATTTGGCTTGCACGACATGGCAGAGCGATGGCAATGAACAAAAAGGTAACGCATGATGTGAACAAGCAAATGTATTATGTTTCATTCAACTACTCCTTATTATGATTGCCTCCATACACCGCATAACACATCGTAATATATACAACCAAAAAACAACTCCACGCTACCATTTTCTCATGTCTCATCCTTCCCGATCCATCCAACTGGAGCACTTGGCGTGCGGCTGGCTGGGGATCATTCCCTTGGGGTAGACCTCAATGATTGCGGGTCCGGCAATAATGTTCTCGTCCGAGAAGTCGGTGCACGACTTGGACAGCACGACGTAAGCTTGGCCCTGGACGCCGGCAGGGATCCTGTCAATCTTATAATCGCTGTTGCCTTGGGTGATGCGGACTTGGACGTAGAGTTTCTTGAGGCCGGAGAAGAAGACGGCGTAGATGGGGGTGTCTTTTGTGCAGCCCAACATCTCGGCAGATTTGAAGGCGCCCGAGAAAGTTACCGAGGAGCGGTCGGCTTCGTAGTAGTACCGGGTGCATTGGAGGGTCAATTTGGGGAAAGCCATGAAGGGAAGCTTGACTGGGCTGGAGCCCCCGACGATGAACGCGCTGGCTATGGAGTAGACTTGGTTGAAGTCCAAGGGCGTGCCGAATGGATTTGGGAATGGTGATTCGCCAAGTTCAGCTCGGATGTAGGCGGTGTGGCGAGCTTCAATGGTCAAGATGGAGCCGGCAGCGGTCAAATAGTCCTTATCCATGATGGAGGCAGCTGCTCCCAGGTACGCTGAGACACCGACGCCCTCAAGAAGACTGGACAGGGTGATGAAAGACGTGACATCGGTAATTCCGAACGAATACTGGAGCTCATTGGTCGGGGTGATCTTGGCAGCGGTGAGGGCTTCTACCAGGAAGCTGACGTGAGCCTGCTCATCAACGTAGATTTCCTTGAGGTTGGTGTAGAACGGGTCGGCGTAACCCGCGGCCACAAAGTCGGCTTGGGTGAATTTGGCGAGTGCTTCCTGGTAGAACTTACGTTCTAGGAACTCGAGAGTCAAGGCGTAGTTGAGAATGATGCCATCGTCCACCTTGGGGGTCATGACACGCTTTACCACTGGAGAGGCGAAGCTCATGCCCAGCGCCAGAGAGGCTGTAAGGGTAGAAGAGAAACGCATCTTGCTGTTTCGACTGAAGTGAATTGGAGTCTTCCAAGGAATTCCCAATAATCTCAAGATTCCAAGAAGAAGCAATTGGCAGCAAGGTAGGGAAGGACGATGACGAACGATGAAGCAGGAGATGCTACCTACTTAAAGGGAAAAAAGACTCATGCGGGGACAACGGCCAGCTTTCATGTTATCTACTTTCTACCTGGCCGATCTTGACCAGGAAGTTACGATGCAGCGGAGATCCAGACCTGCTGGAGGAAAGGACGGGCTCCTTCTCGATGCAGCCCAGACGGGGGGGGGAGCATGGTGGAGATGACCAATGGCAGGATCTCGGGATGCACCCGATCTCGAGTGAGAATAATTGATAATGAATAATACAGACGGTAGTAGAGTAGAGTAGAGTAGAGTAGATGTTGACGCTATGGTGCGTTTGAGGTGCGTTGAAGATGATGGATCAAGCACATCGCTTCATGTCGACAACATCTATCCTTTTGATATGCCGTCAGACCGAATGGCGTTAGACTGGGGGGGAATGTGCCTGCAGGGCTGACATTCGGGCTCTGGACATCCGTGGGCATTACAGTCCCAACCCAATCGGGTGCAGTCCCTTGTTGTTCGACATCCAATCGCTGCTATGGGAAAACGCCATGCCGCCTGCTAATTGCCAAAGAAGGACGGCAGCTCATCGATTTGACTTTTCATCTTCCGCCATTGGTGCATTACCGTGGTCTTACCCCTCTCATCGACCCACATCCAGGTCGTTCTTTCCTTTCCCGTGGCCCAATGGGTGCAACGGAACCCTTCACGCCCTACCAAGAACACGCCAAGAGCCTCGACGAACATCAAACCCCTCGATTGCATCGAGCACCAGAAGCCACATCGAGCGTTGCGCTGCACTCCAGGCCCCACCACACTCATCCATGATCCATCGCCCAAATTGCTCCTCATCGTCATATCTAGCACGTTCTTGAACGGTTGATCCGACTCTGTGTCCACGGGTCAAGAGCCATCCGGCTTGCCCGGCTAGAGCTAGGCAGCAACCAAAAGACAATGGCAGCTCAGTTGGCGTCTGCAAAGCCGGCTGCTGATCTCGCAAGCATGAAGAAACACGTTGCCTGCGATGAGTGCCGTATGCTCTGCTTGGCACATGGGGCAACATCCTGCGTATTGACTGCCTTTTCTAGGTGCGAGAAAACTCAAGTGCTCGGGTGAACTGGAAGGATGCTCGCGCTGCCGCCTCGAGAGCATTGTATGCCACTACTCGCACCAGAAGCCCATGGGCAGACCTCGAAAGCGCCGCCGAGCTGAAGAAGTCGAACATGAACAGCTAAGCGGTAGTCCAGCGGTGCCAAGAGACGATGGCACGTCTCCCGTGATACAACCTTCAAGGTCAGAGGATATACTGGCTTCTGCACCAATTGAAGACTCTGGGCTGGATAGAGTCGCGCTCTCGTGGGATCCATCTCAACTGGATCCTAGGCCGGTGTTTGACTTGAGCGATTGGGACCTTGCTGAGGAGTCGGATCCGTATTTCAACGCAGATGGCGTGGTCCCGTTGCATCTTTCTATGCCAATCGACACGCTACAAACGAGCATGCCCGATCTTGTGACGTCCGCTGATGAAGCTACGTCGACTCAAGTAACGTCCAGCGAAGCTTCTCCGCCGAATGGCCCTAGCTGTGCATGTCTGGCGAATCTCTATCTGACCCTTTCCTCGTTTCAATCGCTACCACCTCCATCGTTCCCTCTGACGAGTGGAAACCTTAAAATTGCAACAAACACTGCTCGCGATGTACTTCGCTGTCGGATTTGTCCCAAAGCTTTCAATTCTGCGTTTCAGAACATTTCACTCCTGGGCACCTTGTTACCTCTAATCATCATGGAGTATGCTAAGCTACTTCACCACATCGATGAGAAGTCCGCTAGTGGAGAATCAATATCATTCAGGATGGGTGACTTGAATCCAGCGTTGGTGCATCTCCATACCGGCACCCCTGATTGTCCTTTGGGATTCAACATTGAGCTTAGTGCTATCGAATGGCGTATGACAGCCAGAAAGGCGATAAGACAACAAGTCCTTGGTATCAGAGCCGATGATGGGAGCTTGAATAGTCTCATTGACGAACTGGAGGAACGGCAACATGCCTGGCACAATACACCCTATCCACACAACGTAACAAGCTACACCCCGGTTTGCGCTACTGATGAAGACAAAGGAGAGCGTGGGTGCTTGCGAGTGATTAACAGTTTGAGAAGATCGATTGAGGCATTGAAGCTCTCAGACGACTTCTTGAATCTATCTTAAGATTGTCCGTCTGCCGCACAACCCATCTCTTCTTTCCTGCGACTGGCCGTCTTAGATATCTCCGTTCTAAGAGGTTATTATCATCATCATCATCGTCACCAAACAAAACATTTGTCTGGGAATTCTGTAGGTGGATTATAACCAAGTTGAAATGGGTCTGCCCAATTAATGCATGATATAATTGAAAAGTATCCATATATCTGTCTATTGTTCTGTATATCTTTGTGAGGCTACTAAAATGAAATATCGGAATGTTCTTCTATGTATTGGCTATATAATTATCTGCTGAATTTTCGCATCAAATTTCAGATTGCAATTATACCTCAACTACATCACCTACCGAGTCCTCCACCTCCAAGATGATCTTTATTGACCGACTTTCTTGACATTTGCCAGGACCCGCTCATCTCCCTCCGAACTACAGGTGAAACGATATACCTACGGCTACGGCAACACCTATGGTTGTCGCAGGATCCACTTGCTTTAGTACTGCCTTGGCATCACCAGCAACGAAAACCCCTTTGATGTTGCTCTCACCGAATGGGTCACTCCTTTAAAAGTTGGTGCTTGTTGCGTCGTGGGTTACCTCTACGCCAAGTTCCTCTACTATCTTGTCTCTTCCAACGACTTCGGTGCGTGGCTTGTCCATTAAGCATGGCGACGACCGCCGTTGTTGCAGAAGGAGTTGTGGGACAGGACTAGGGCTGAGCGGTGGACGCGGGCGAGACCGAGAGCGGCAGAGGGGCCGGCGCCAAGAATGAGGGCGTCGTAGATTTCTGATGTGGGAGAAGGCACTGTATTGAGTGCGTTGCTCGATTTAGGGAGTGAGGGTGACTGCCACTTTATGGATAGGGAATACAAACCGAATCTGTTGCGCGTGTTCCGATACTTTGTGGTTCTTAGATCATAGGATATTTCCTGTAAGATAAATTGAATTTTGTATAGATGAACGCCGCTGGCATCTTGCCATATATGCCCTCTGGGCAGGAGACTTCTCGAACCTAACGGGCGACGAGCGAGAAGTCCGCGATGGCTGCTTGAAGTCGTCCGACACTCGTCTATGCGCTTCTCTATCTCCACGGTGCTTTTATAAGCCGGTGCTATGTTTCTAGCAGCCTCATTCCACGCTGCTGTCATGTCCTTTCCAAGACATCTCAAAGACCTACCGTCTCAGCTGAGCTCTCATTGACTCCATATGACGTTCGAGGTCCTAACCTCGTCCTATCTCTTGGAAACCTTCACCCTCAATCAGACTGGCTATCCTCGGGCATCTGCTGCGTATTCGCAAGTTCCTAACCACGCCTCATTAGCCCCCTCCATCCAACGCCCCCACAGCTAGACGAGAAGGAACAACCATACCTCCTCCAGCCTCGCCTTCAGATTCGGCAGCTGGCTCTCCTTGATCACCAATGTCTGGTCATCAAGGTCCTCGACAATGTAGTCGTGTTTGTCCTGGTCGATTTTGAGGATTATGGCTTTTATCGAGGGGTCGCATTCGACGAGGACGCCTGTGAGGGGGGTCAGTGAGTTATGGTCGTGGGCGGTGGGAATGGATTGGAGAATTGGATTGAGCGATAGGCAAACCTTTGACGGCTTTGGGCATGGTCGTTGAATTGTTGGATTGTACGGATACGCGGGCTTGTGTGAGCTGAGCTGCCTTAGATGCAACGGCCCAAATGGGAAAGCGCTTTCGAGATCCCTGTTGCTGATCAGGCGCCTTCCGCAACCTCGTTCTGTGAATGATCGCCTTTAATATTGGTTCAAAACAAACAGCTTCTTACAGACGTAATTCCGCCAACTTCCGACACTTTGTTTCGTACCAGCACATTGATCAGTCATACCACTTCAGTATCATGCTATCCTCTCTTTCACGGATCAAGTGATCTAATTCTTCGCTCCTGTCTTTGTGTATCTGGTTCTCCCCCCAACGAAGCGGCTTCCTCGGTTCAGCGTTGATCCCTTGATGAGGTATCATACTTTCTAACTCCGCGAACACTCACTTACTCGACCCTGTAACATCGTCTCTCACAAATCCACAATGAAACGACTGTATCAACAATGCTGCTACTTGACATTCCTCCTACTACTGCTTCTCTTATGGGCCGGACCAATCACCGCACAGGTCACGTCTGACATGCTAGCCACACCCACCAGCCGACCCAGGAGCTCTATATCTCCTTTACCGATCGATCCAGATACCAGTGCAACCTCCGCAACCTCCTCATCTTCTACAACCATGCCTCCGGCAACAGATCCTGCTGCGGTTTTTGACAGCAACAACAACAACAACCAACAAAGCAACAGCGGCGTCCTGGACTACTACTTCCTCCTCCTCGCCGCCGTTGTCTTTATCGTGGGTCTAGTGTGGTGGTCACTCGTTCGTCGGAATCGAAAAAAGATGGCACGATCACGATACCATGGGCAATCTGCCTTGGCAAGAGACCTCGAGGGTATGCCCGGAAGCAGACGCTGGGTAACCGGAAGGTTTAGGTCTTCGCGGGAGCCGGCACCAGAGGAGGGACTCGATGAGAGAGGGCAAGCACCACCACCATATATGCCCTCGCCACCTGAGGCTGCGGTTCACCCTGATGCTACACATACCGAGCCAGGGGCCGGGCCGGCAATACCACTACAAGACTTGTCAGGCGAAGGCCAGAAGCCACCAAATTACGATGAACATGCACTTCCAGCTCGTGTTATTGTTGGCAACGCCGGGTCCTTGAACCTACCTTTCGCCCGCACCCAATCCAAGTGATTGGTTCAGAAACTGGTACAGACACTGGTACAGACATAAGCAATTGAGGGCCGGGTTAAACACCGATAGAAGAGAAAGAAGACACACGGTACGGATCAACTGACCCAGTGCTCTGGTTTGATGGTTCGGGATACATGAGGATATTCGGTCACGATGGGCTTGTTATGCTTGGGTATTTGAATGTTGAATCGACTATTAGGGTGTGGGACTTTTATTTCTCTTCTCAAAGGCGATAGGGATAGCATAGCGAGGCATTTTCGGGCAACCGACCCATTTGAAAGGAAGGCGTCCGATTATGCAATGGAGGGTTGTTTGGCGTTTACCAAAAGGGAAAAATAATTCGGACTTCCAGCAATGGCAACTTTTTGACCCAACTTATTTCATCTTTGGTGATGACTTATGCTCCCTTCCGATCTGCTGCTTAGGCTAGGTTGGCATGGCTAAAGCTTTCTCCCAATGTCAGATCATTCCACTTCCGTCGTCTGCTCTCCAGACTATCGTTCACTACGTCGTATGATATATCGTCCCTTTTGTTCTCTTTCCCCAGGCCTCAATCGAAAGCCTTGCTGAGTTGCCCGCCAAACTCCTTTGCCGCTTCGTCTCCTAATCCTCCTGAAATCTCATTCAATTCGTCATTGGACATGACCGGGTTCTTCTTCAACTGATCCTTCCTGTGTTGTGAATCATCCCAGTCAGCTCCCATTCTTCTACTTGCATGATATCACAATCTTAAAACCCCACTCACAAAAACCCCCTCGCCTTCTCCTCCCCCACATGTTCCAACGCCTTCTCCTCCGCCTTCGCCTTCGCCTTGAAGAACTTCTCAAACATCCACTGCCCCATGTCGTCGCCCGCGCCGGAGAAGAATATCCCCGCGCCAATGGACACGAGGGTTGTGAAGATGATTACGCCAATGAGCCAGGGGCCGAGGCCGGATGTGTCGGTGGTGTCGGACATGTTAGGTTGGATTGGGGGGGTTTGTCGCGTATCAGGAGCTGGGTGGTGCGTGAGGGTTTGAGGGGGGGTAGAGATCGGGTGTTTAGACGGACGGTGGTAGGGTCGGGGAATAGAAGATGAAGCAGCGCTCAGCAATTGAGACTGTGGAAATATAGGCAATTGCTTGCGTTTGCTTGAATATGAAAGAACCGGATTTTGCGTTGGTCAATAATGACGCTGCGGTGAGATAACAGAGCTGTTATCTTAGCGTATACTATAGCTGGCTTTTCCTACTGGGCCGAGGTACACAACTCGAACTTGAAGGTTTTCCTGTCCCGTCTACTCCCATCTCCCTTCTAGCTGTATTGACCTTTACTCTCAATCATCCCCATCCCCATACGATCTTCTTTCTTTTGCTTCCTCAATTCAAAGCCATAGACCGACCATCCACCCCCAAGTCTCCTTCAATCTTCCTCCACCATGGCTCAATCCACCGTCCCCACTTACAAATACTTCAACGTGACCTATCCCGAACCATTCGTTGCCCATGTCGAAATCAACCGCCCAGACAAGTTAAACGCTTTCGTAGAGCCGTAAGCCCTCATCCCTATTACCCTACATACCCAGCTGACCTTATTCCCCCCGCCCAAGCATGTGGCTCGAACTCCGCACCGTCTTCGACCACCTCTCCCATGACTCTTCAACCCGTACAATCCTCTTGTCCGGCGCGGGTCCGAAAGGTTTCACCGCAGGCATAGATATTCGTTCCCAATCTACACCTCTTACGCGCGAATCCCAGAATGCTGCCAGTTCCTCTACACCTCCTGACGGTGCCCGCGCGGCCACACGCATACGGAGGCATGTCAATGAGTTTCAAGCATGTATATCATCCATCGAAAAATGCGAGAAACCAGTAGTGGCAATCATGCACGGATTTTGCTTTGGGCTTGGAATCGATATAGCATGCTGCGCTGATCTACGCATATGCGCCGTTGATACTAAATTCTCCGTCAAAGAAGTCGATATCGGAATCGCCGCTGATATAGGGACTCTGACACGGTTGCCCAAGATCGTGGGCAATGGAAGCTGGGTCAAGGATGTGTGTCTAAGTGCAAGAGTATTTGGAGCTGAAGAGGCCGCGAAGGTGGGCTTTGTTAGCTGGGTTGGTGGAGGGAAAGAGGATGCGATAAGACAGGGACTTAGATGGGGGACAACGGTCGCTGAAAAGAGCCCGGTCGCTGTCCAGAGTACGAAGGAGCTGCTTAATTGGAGTAAGGACAGGACTGTGCAGGATGGTGAGTTTCCTAGATTGACCGCGTGGGAAAGGGCAGTAAGGTTGCTATGGGAGCTGACTGACGCTCAGGTCTACGTTACACGAGTGTCTGGAACAGTTCTGCGATACAAGCATCTGATCTCACGACGGCAATAAACGCAGGAATCCAGAAGAAGACCCCACGATTTGAGAAGCTTTGACCAAAGGTTCCCCATTCGCTAACAAGATAATATTGGGGGGACTGGAATGTTCCAAATTTCCTGACAATGCTCGGAATGTTGGACCACGTGTCTCACATTCCCATTCAGCGTTAGCCGTTGCTCCGCTTGCAGTTCCCATTGTATCGTCAAACGTGGCCAATAAGAAGCAGCTTGATAGGGCTCAACTGACGCCTTGTTGTGTTGAAGTAGGTACCATGGAATGCAAACCAATACAAATCTGGGGAGGCTGGTCCCCTTAGATAACCTGCGCATACTCCCCCTATTTGATCATTTCTTCTTCAGTCATCGCATATCAATACCTTCTCTATCACCATTAGTGATTATCCGTACCACTGTCGATTTGCAGTCTTGTTCTTTGCTTGACTTCAGCAGCCGAACTTTTCTAGATCGTTTGGTACGAGTACAATTGGAGAGGTTCAACTTGACGCATGCGGACGTTCACCATGTTGTCCTTCAATCCAGCTGATTTTCCGTATCAATCGGAAAACAAAGGATTCGATTACGGGGCGCAAATCCTCGACGATCCTTTGGACGATTTCTTTAACCAATTCACCAATCACGACTCTGCAGAGTCGGGCAACAATGCCAGCGACGCCAACCCTTCTGGGTCAATCGATTTCCCAACGGACGAAGATACAGCATCAAGTGAAAGCTACAACAACACCTTCTCCGACATCGCGTATACAAACGCTAAGCGGGCACAACATCGTCCAGAAGCCAATAGCCTGCTCTCGCAGACGAACGGAAGCTCCCAGCCGCAAAGCTACAGAAGGGCTGCACGTACTGAAAGACAGAAGCCGGTAATTTCAGGGCTCGAGCTTCTCAACCTTGAAGGCAAACTACCTCCCTCGTCTAAGGCTCATATACCACCATTATCAGCCCCTGCAGCAACGCCAGCTTTCCCTCTACGGAGAAAGCCCAGATTCAACGCCACGCCCCCTGAAACGCTGCGTGATCGAAATCACCGAATCTCAAAAAGCCCTTGCAACGTTGCGGGCGACCCATCCAAGATGATACACCCTTCTTACTATTACCGACAGGAGATGCCCTTAGATTCGGAATGGACCCAACGCTTCGAGCACATCAGCCTCCAAACTCCGGGAAGTAACGCTCCGATTTCCCCTCCCCTGCCAGAAGGTCTATACCAGGATGAGCCAAACACGGACACTCAGACTCTAAGCCACAAGTTCTCTGGCGAGACTATTGCGCAAAACGGAAATAACTTTTTACTGAATGAGAGTTATGCGGAGCCAAGCTCTGGGCAGCAATATGCCTCGGCGCAAATAGCAGGCTTTAGCCCTCTTCCCTCACCTGTTGCCTTCCAACGTCCGGAGACAAGAACAAGGCATCACACCAGGATGGCATCACATCACGTATCCCATCAAGGCCAGCATAGAGATCTAAGGAGAAACAAGGCAAAGTCTCAATCGGCATTGCCTCAACTTCGACCGGCATCATCGTGGACTCAGGTGGAAACCATCCCTGAACACTTCGATTACACTGTATCCCCGGGCCAGATTCAGCCATCATGGTTCGAAAATCTGCCAGGCTCTGCAAGACCTTACGATGAGACCTCCATCGCCGCGCAATCGGCGCCTACTCTCGCACCTGCAAGCCAAGATTTCTCGCAAGGCTTGATGATGCAAGAGGATCAGTACTGCCAGTTCATCAGTGAGGATCCCTCAGACAACTATCTCGTCTCGCCAACAGCGACAGGCTTCGATGTGCACTCTCCTATCTTGTCTCCTGGCGTCAACCAGTTCCGGCCTCAAAGCCCGTCCTCGCCTTCATCCTCGCGCTCGCCGTCGCCAGTGAGCCCCTCTAGAAGCCGCCGTCGACCGAAGCATAGTCGAAGGAAGTCCTCGGTAGGGACGCTCAAGTCGGCGAAGTCGGCGAGTAGCGTGTTCGTCAACTACACGCCTAGAGATCGGGAAAAGATCGTCAACAGCGTGGCACCGAGTGGGAGTTCCAAGACTAAGGCGAGGCGAGAACAAGAAGCGAGTGAGAAGCGGAGGAAGATGAGTTTGGCGGCGGAGAAGGTGGTGCAGGAGGCGGGAGGGGATATCGAGAAGTTAAGGGCTGCGGGACTATTTGAGTTGAGGGATGGTTGTTGATGGGTGATTACTGAAACCCTTTTCATCTTGAATGGAGCAAAGCCCCCCTACGTGTTTCGTAGATTTGAATCCTGAAAAGATATATGAGAATTACAGTATTACCTGAGGAAGAGTGCATGCCACACTTACCACAGGGTTACTATGCTTTACCTTACGAGCCTACCGCCAAACCATTAAATCGTAATTAAACGAATCAGCCAATTTGAATACAGTTTCTAAAAAGCAGATCATTCGTTTCTAGTAACGTAGCTTGAAATCGATAACCATCTAAATGCAATACGTACACAAAAAGAAATGATTCGGAAAACGTCTCCAGCAAAATGTTTAAATCCGACTGTTGTTCGAGACTCGGTTTAGAATAACAAGTTCGTTAAGCGCACTGTTCAACGACACTCAACATCATTTATTTTCTGATTGCAGAAATGTCTGTTTGAAGCAAATTCTACAAATCGGTAGTTCTAGTAATCTATCTGCCGCTTGTACAATGTATGTGTTGATTGCTGAATATGTATGATATTGTTTGTAATTTACTCAGAACACTAATGTATTGGCTTGATTGTTTGAACGTTCTGCAAACCGGAACAGTAATAATACAGCTCTACTACAGTTAAAATTTTGTGGTGGTTGCGCCAGTAGGTAGGGCTTCGTTTTTGCACTGTATCCAAAACAACAAAAGGGGCGATGCTAAGCTTTTCTTAGCTTGGCCGTTTCTCGTCTAACAACCTAATCAGAAAGGCTACGATGTCGGTTCTACCCGGTCCCGAAACATGCGGGTTTTTTTGATTGCCATGGGCCATGGCTGCAGAAGTGACTTCATCCATGCACTCACTATGGCTCTCTGAGACTTCATTGGTCTCGGCGGAGAGGTCAATGAGCGGAGTTCCCCTCCGTCATACTCTATTTAATCAATAATAATTAATTCACATCACCTCCGCCAGCGACATCGATGATCCACCTCCACCTCCCCTCCACCTCCTTGTCGCCCGTGTAGTAACAACCCTTCGCCCTTTCCCATTTCACGCGTCTATGTGCGGGCTCACATCCCTACACTAAAATTGTGCGACAGTTTTAGCAACTAAACACGTCAAACTTTCCTCAATTCGTTTCGCCACAACCTCTGTCAATGATACTACAACTATCACCGGCACACAGAACTTGAAGGGAGCCCGGCTCCACTGTCCCAATCATGGAGAGGAACTCCGAAGAAGGGGGCACTAACATTCTACCAATTCCACCTCCGCTAGAGTTCCCTTTTCCACCCAAGAGCAACAGCATCTCTGCTGGCGCTCTGTCAAGCCCTGCTACCAACGGAGTTACATCCACAAATGGAAAACCCACTGCCACCAGCGCCCGAGCGTCTCAGGCAAATGGCTCGGCTCCGGAGGAGCTTGGGAGGATCGCGTCAAGGCCACGGCCAGCATTGGCAAATAACAAGTTCACGACAGAAAGACCTGTGCCAGCGCAGAGAGGGTCACTTTTGGGCATGAGAAGGGGCAGGACCGGGAATGTCCGCACTGCTCTACAGAATGCGGCTTGGCAATCGGATTCTTCTTCGTCTAGTTCATCGTCGTCCTCGGAAGACGAGGACGTGGCCAAAGGGCGACCTGCTTATACGGCTAGAAGGTCGACGAGGGGCAGAGCCGGAAGCGATAGCATGAAGAAACGAAGGGACGGTGACGAACAGTATTCGAGGTTCAAGGTGGGGAATGAAAATTTCAAGACAAAAGGCAAGGTGTCGAAAAAAGATGGACGATTGAATATCAGCGTCAACGAGACAGCGAACCGAGGATATCTTGCGAAGGCACTTGGTGCTACCTTGAAGAATCACTTCTACCCTGGCGGCCATAAAGAAGACCAGGAGCAGCCGCTTTCACCGCTCCACGAAGAAGACGCTACTCGCCGACCAAACTTTGCGACAAGACTGTCCGCTTTGTCGACTGCTACGTCCATCGAGGCCGCGCCAACACCTAAACTGAATATCGTCATCATGATTCTTGGAAGCCGGGGGGATATTCAGCCCTTCCTGAAGATTGGCAAAGTGCTCCAGGAGGAGCATGGGCATCGAGTTAGGATAGCATCGCACCCGGCTTTCAAAGATTTTGTCGAGCATGACACAGACCTGGAGTTTTTTTCTGTGGGAGGTGATCCCTCGGAATTGATGGCTTTCATGGTCAAAAATCCCGGTCTCGTGCCTTCAATATCTACAGTCAGAGCTGGGGAAATAGGCCGGAGACGCGACGCCTTTGTCGAAATGTTTGATGGGTTCTGGCGAGCTTGTATCAATGCTACAGATGCAGAGGGTGATGCGTCAAACCTACGCATGATGGAACAAAATCGTCCATTCGTGGCCGACGCTATCATTGCGAATCCCTCTTGTCTCGCTCACATCCATTGCGCTGAACGACTTGGGATACCGCTTCATCTAATGTTTACTTTTCCTTATACCCCCACGCAGGCATTTCCGCATCCTTTGGCGAACATTAAGAGTGGCAATGTTGATACCAATTACGTTAATTTCATGTCATATCCGCTGGTCGAGATGATGTGAGTCAAGCATAAACCTCGTTGAGATTGACACTGACAAAATCAGGATATGGCAAGGGCTTGGGGACTTGGTGAATCACTTTCGTGTCAAGACCCTAGGACTAGAGCCTGTGTCCACACTCTGGGCACCTGGCCAGCTTTTTCGGCTGAAGGTGCCGTATTCGTATCTCTGGTCCCCTGGTTTGATCCCCAAGCCGGCAGATTGGGGTCCTGAGATAGACATTGCAGGGTTCGTATTCCTTGACCTCGCGTCTTCCTTCGAACCACCCGAGAGCTTGACAAAATTCTTGGAGGAGGGAGAACCTCCTGTCTATATCGGCTTTGGGAGCATTGTCGTGGACGATCCTGACAAGTTCACGTCCCTGATATTCAAAGCTGTCGAGAAGGCTGGTATCAGAGCACTGGTCAGCAAGGGATGGGGAGGTTTAGGTGACGAAGGAAACACTCCAAAGAATATCTACATGCTGGAAAACACCCCGCACGACTGGTTGTTTCATCGCGTCAGTGCAGTGGTTCATCACGGCGGTGCCGGCACAACAGCTATTGGTCTGAAGTGTGGCAAGCCTACCATGATCGTTCCGTTCTTTGGCGATCAGCCTTTTTGGGGTGCCATGGTAGCAAAAGCAGGGGCAGGTGCTCACAAGGCTGTACCGTACAAGAGGCTCACTGCTGATGCACTTGCGGAAGGCATTAGTCAATGCCTGACTCCGGAGGCCAAAAAGCACGCCCAAGAACTTGCGCACGATATCGAAGTGGAGGGTGATGGAGCTAAGAATGCTGTTGCGTCTTTCCACCAGCACTTACCATTGCGAGGTCCCACTTCTATGCGCTGCTCCGTTCTCCATGACCGTGTTGCAGTATGGTCGCTCAAAAAGTACGATCTCAAGCTCTCAGTACTCGCTGCTGAACTACTAGTCGAGCAGAAAAAGATGAAGTGGCATGATCTGAGACTAGTGCGAAACTGTGATTGGAACGACTTCGGAGGACCAGGCGAGCCCCTGACAGGCGGAGGCGCTGCCATTGCTAGTTCTGCTGTTGGCGTGTTCAAGGGTGTTGGTAGCATGCCTGCGAGGTGGGCAAAGACACTTAAGAGAAGAGAAAGGAATGAACAGAAGAAAAAACATCGGAGAAAGAGTAGTCAGGTAAACCGATCGCTAGCTCACAATGGACCTAAAGAAAGTAATGGATATGTTAAGGCTCCCGCTGGTGGTGAATTAATGGGAGGTATGTCTGAAGGTGTGCAGAAAGAAGCTAGAAGGGGTGGAGCTCTACCCAATGGTACTACAAATCAACTACCAGAGCATGCGGTCGACGGTGAAGAGAACGAGGACAATGTTTCTGTGGGAGCGGATGGGCCACAAGAGAACATAGCGCAGGATCTTGCTGAGGATACTGGTCATGGACTGGCCAAGAGCGGCCAGGCTCTCGCTAAAGGTGTGCTCTTTTTACTACAATACTTTCATACCTGGCCCGTTGAGCTAATTGCCATCCACAGCACCCATGGACCTTGCTCTAGCCATCGCTCAAGGCTTCCACAACGCCCCACGTCTCTACGGTGACTCCACCGTTCGTCGCCCCACCCGTATCTCAGGCTACCGCTCCGGACTCCGCGCCGCCGGCGAGGAATTCGCCTTTGGCATCTACGACGGCGTTACAGGCCTCGTCTCGCAACCATATCGCGGCGCGAAAGAGGGTGGCGCTGTCGGCTTCGTTCAAGGTGTCGGCAGGGGTATCGGTGGGTTTGTGCTAAAAGATCTGGCGGCGATTATTGGACCAATTGGGTATACAATGAAGGGCGTGCATAAGGAGCTGATAAAGGGGAAGCAGCCGACAGCATTCATTTGCAAGGCGAGAACTATTCAAGGTGGTAAGGATGTGCGTGCACTCGACGAGAAAGAGGAGAAGGTGGTGAGGGAGAGGATGGATGCGGCATGGTTAGCTATTCTGGAGATCAAGAAAGAGTTTGATGAGACGAAGAAGGAAGGTCTTGTTGGAAGGATAGCTCTAGCTAGAGAGAGCCGACGGCTCAAAAAACAAGGTGGATTCGAAAGTGTAGGGAAGGCGCAGAAGGCGTTAAGGAAGTGGGACGGCGAGCGGAAGGGGATTTATCATGATGAAAAGGCCCGTGGCAACGGCTACTCTCCAGAAGCGGACGCCGCAGGGCAAGCCGACGGTGTCGTGGAGAATGGGGTCTCCTCGCAAACCGCAGCCAAACAGGAGAGGAAGGCTAGGAAGGAGGTGAACCACGCTCGAGCCGTTGCCTATAATAACCAAAAGAATGCGCAAGCACCACCTTCAGCCAACGGTCGCTCAACCACTCACACAGCTACCGACAGAAAGCTGCAGTCAAAGGGTGTTGTTGCCGAAGATTTCGCGACTGAAACACCGATGCCAGAGAATACTGGGCCGATCTATTTGGAGGAACATATCGTGACTGATGAGACAAGTCCTGAGAAAATGGAGCATGGTCGGAGTTTGCCGACGCATGGGATGACGTTGGGGGGAGTGTAAGAAGGTGGTGGTGTGGTTGGGATATGTAATTTTCCTGCAGTGGATGAGTGGGAAACGGGAAGGGTACAGACATGCCAAGCTTTCCTTCCTGCTTTTGTTCTTGCGAAGAGACACTAGATACCACATTTCCTTTCGTTGGCATTAGCGATGGTGTTAAGGGTTCTAAGAGCCGAAGATTGATAGAAGACGGGATTTTTTTCATTTAGCTTCTGTCGGCGAGAGAGGTAGATTTTTGTAATAATCGAAACTCGATTCAATGATTCACTCAAACGGTTTTCTGGTAGAATGACAATCAAGGAAAGAACATGTTCTGGTAGAAACATTTGGCAAGGTCTCCCCCTCTCCCCCTCTTCCCCTTTCCCACATCCCTCCCCAACCCAACCCAAAACAAACCACCCAACCGCTTGCTCCCTCCAATCCCGTCTTACAATCTCCATAGGAAGCGTGGGGGTATAGAGGCGTTTTTTGGCTATGGCTTTTTGCTGTTTCTGCGTTGGGGAAGAGGGATGGGAAGGGAAGGGAAGGGATGGAGATAGAGTGGCGCTAGGTCGTTGGTAGCGTAGGATTTGGGGGTGGGCAACAAGGAGAGACTTTGGCTAAAGGGGGTGGATGGGTGGGTAGGGAGAAATGTTACTGAAATGGGTGAAGGGATGGGGTGAAGGACTTGGATGCGAAATAAGGGCGAGGGGGACGCTCTGCTCCCAACCCCAATTCGTGGAGAATTTTTCACTATCATCATACCTGTAGGTTTTTAGATCTTCAGGCAGATATCGAACTCGTTTTATGTACATATGCTTACAGTAAGTAAGTAGTCTGTTTAATAAAAATACCAACAACCTTCCCTCGAAGCCACCACTTACATGCCCACATGTCCATGTCCCTTAAAAGTATTAAAAGTCATCTCGAAGATCTAGGATATATATACATACACTTGGAGTTTTTGGGGGGGGTTTTGCCGGATACGCTTGTCGTTTATGTACTATACGTTGAGGAATTAGTGGGAGGTGAGGTGGTTAGGTAGATCGTTCATGGCGGTCGGCTTTTTAACAATGGCTTATTGATGGATTTGGTTAAGAGAAAACATTCATGAAACTTTTTGTCTGAGTTGACGAGTTGTCATTTCGCGATCTCGATACTTGCACAAGTCACGTATGCATCTTCTGATTACAGTAGAAGAAGTCTATCTACGTAGATAGCAAGTCAGTTACATTACCCCGACTTTCAGAATCTCTTCTTTTTTAAAACAAAACAATCCATAGATTGTTATCGTTTCGTATTCACACAGTCGCCCATTCAACTTATAAATTATAAGAGCAAACAAAGCACAGAAAGCTCAGATGACATGCTTCGTTATTCCACCCTGCGCCATATCGCTATGTATATCAATGGGTTGTCAAAAGATGAGATCGGAATGTTCGATCAGCCAGCCCTTGGTTGAATCACCAACTTGTTAGTAAGATCCAGGAACGGTCGTGGACCTTCTCGTAGTCAGTTAATCAGTCAGATATTCTGCAATCACAGTGCATGAATGATCACATGTTAAGCCAGGGAATACATCTGGTTTGAAGCCTATTTAGCCAAACTAATTACACGGATTTTAATCCCTTTTTTCACCGAAGCCCTTTCGTATCCTCAATTCCATATGGCCGTTGATATCATTAGCCATAAAAGCCAATCACAACGCCTCCGCACATACGCCCCGTTGCTCACATGCGCCGTTCGCTAAGCGGAGAGATCACGTCAAGGAAAAGAGACACCAATGTCCAGACTACCCCTTGGCGAGCTGGATCACCAGCTTGTTGGTGAGGTCCAGGAACGGCTGGGGGCTCGTGACGTCCTTGTCGAGCACTCGATACCCGGACCCCACCAGCTTCTTCTCCGACTCATTGGCTGCAACCTCTAGTAGAGTCTCGTACCCAGCGCACTTGAAGTCCACCAGGTAGGTGTCTTGCTCCAGCGTGTACAGCTGCACGTCCATGTACACATAGCACGCCGAATCGCTCGGCAATGGCGCGACACTAGTGGTGGATCCAGTCGCGGAGCTCAAGCTGCCAATGATGCTGCCGCGGCGTAAACCCTTGTCTTCATCGTTGAGGTCAATGCGGCTGCTATGAGCAGAGTTGTTATGCATAGTACCGGGAGGGAACATGCCATCCTTGAGCCAGCGGACGTGGATGACCCAGGGATCCTTTGGGATATAGCCCGGTGGCATCACGTTGATGTCGACATCGTCATCGTTCTCAGAGTCGGAATCATCAGGGTTGGGGTGGCTGCTACCGGTAGGTTTCTGAGCGTTGGTTTCGGCGGCAAAATTGGGCATGTAGTCAGCTGGATGGTGATCGTCGCGACCATGCTTCTCTTTCTCGGGGCTATCGGAGAGTTGAGATTCAGTGATGTGCATAGCTCCGGCGACATTGACGTTAATTGGACCAGACTCATGTTTAGGTGTTCCTTTGGGAGGCGGTACATGCCACTGGGCACCCTGAGCCTTCAAAGCTTTGTAGATACATGTGATAGCGTCGAGTGGCTGATTGCGGCTACGGATACCAAATTGCCATTTCGTCTGACGACCCTTCTTGGAACCACTCTGGTTTGCATTCTCAATATTCTCAGCAGGGTTGGCGGTGATGTTCTGGAGTTGGATTGTGGAGCGAGAATGTGGTTTCAGACGCCTCACAGTGGCTGCTTGCTCCTCACTGGACTGCTCCTTTGCGTTGGGTTCGAGTGAGAGCTTGGAGAAATACTCAGCTTCATGCGGTTCAAGTGGTTCGCCTCCGTCCTCGAGTCGTGTTGCTTTGCGCTTAGCCATGTACTGATTGTGGTAGTATGGCATGCTGCTGGCGAGGATGCCGATCTTGCTGACATATTCTTTCTCAGGCGGTTCGTCATCAGTAGGTCCAGGTGCAGGCACATTCGCAGCCTCTGCTTGATCTGCATTGTTGTGTGCATGAATACTATCAACATCGGCATTTGATGCATCAGCCAATGGCGAGGCCATAATCTGAGGTGTTGGTGGCATGTGGGAGTTCCACGCTGGTGGTGATGTAGCGAGGAATGGTTGTAGGTTCGATGCTGTGGTGAGGTTGGCTGTTGATCTGACGTTAGCTTAAAGTGAGGCCGAAAATTGATAGTAACAACTAAGTGCAGTCCGGTCGAGGCTAGCAACCACAAAGTGATAAAGGCAGCGAGACAATACGCATGTAAATCATTATCAGAATCTTACTTACGATTTGTCTGCATGATCTGGTTCTCCCTCACAATCAGATACGCGTCCTTGATAGCATTCGGCTCGTTTTTGCCCAAAGCATCTTGCACGTCGTCTTTGGCATATCCCATCGTCTTTCCTAGCTTACCGACCACAGAGTCGTGGATTTGTTCCTGAACCGCAGGCGGCTTCCCTGGCGCCAGTTTACGTGGATCTATGGCCTTGTTGGGATCAACACCTGTGTCGATGAATTCCTCGACAGGCTGTTTAAGGTAATCTTCGAGATCCTCGTTGAACCATGGGTCTTGGCGGATCTCTTGGATTGTGATACGCTGGACAGGGTTTACCTTGAGCATCTTATGGATGATATGCCTCGCTCCTTGTGAGATAAAATTTGGCACGTTGTAACTACCAGCTGATATCTTTTTGAAAAGAGTGGGAATGAACTCGTCATCGAACGGGAGGCGGCCAACAAGCAGCACGTACAGAATCACACCACAGCTCCAAACATCCACCTCAGGTCCAGCATACAGTTTGCCAGAGATGACCTCGGGAGCAGCATAATTGGGGCTGCCACAGCTGGTCTTGAGGAAATTGCCGTCCGTCATGATGTTGCTCAGCCCGAAATCAGCAATCTTGACATTGAGATCGTTGTCGAGTAGGAGATTCTCCGGTTTCAAGTCTCTATGTACGATCTTGTGGCGATGGCAGTATTCGACAGCACAGACAATTTGCTGAAAGAAGCGCCTAGCTTTGGCTTCTGCCATCTTTCCGTGTTTGACAAGATAGTCGAAGAGCTCTCCTCCTGCATATTCTAGAACCATTATAATGTCTGTTGGGGTTGTAATGACAGTATACCTATACAAGTTAGCTTCATCGTCTGTCTCGAGGTACTAAGGGCCTCTGACAGCTTGATAATATGAGGATGCCGAAGCAATTGCAGGTACTGAATCTCTCTCTCCACTCTACCAGCCATATCCCGAGATATGAGCTTCTTACGGGAGATGATTTTCAAAGCCACTTCCTGTCCGCTGATTCGGTGTACCGCAAGCTTGACCTTTCCAAATGATCCCTCTCCTAATGTCTTCTTGACACTATATTGTCCAATGCGTTGCCCTGCACGGCCTCCAGTAGGTAAATCACCGGCATGACTACCAACATGTTGGGGTTCGGACGCAGTTGGTCTACTCGGAGCAGGTCGTTGCGCGCGGCGGTCTCCAGGATTGGACAGTGACATTGAGAGCTCCTCATCGTCAAACGTGGAAGCCATGGTGTGACCACTGAGGTGCCTTACAGGTACTGATGAATGATTCAGATCTTTGGATTCTTGGTGTCAGTACTTGGTCGCCTGACATGGAGTAACGTCTTGGTAATGCTACAATGTAGCCCAAGACACTGGCACAGAAGGTGCAATGCAGTATACTCACAGGCAACTAGAGTAGATTACTCGATCCCTTCGAGGTCAGTCTCAACTTCGGACGATACAGATTTTGAGTCGTTGTGGTTGTGGTTGTGGTTGGTCTCAGTGTTGGTGCCTGAGGTTGGGACTGGCCTTCGCAGAATCGCCACTACAGACGCGGACGTGCGAATTGGCGCCAAACAGCTCGAAGTCAGTCGGAACACCCTATGAGGCGCCTATCTACGGCGATTTGACTCATTTCATGAAGGTGGTGTGGAGGTAGAAGGGTGGGGGATGAGGTTGAAATCACAAAAGGACGTCGATCAAGATCGCACTAAGACCCCAGGGAAATTTGCACAACCACGAAATGTCACTAAAGTGTCGGCCAGTGAATGCGTGATACTGATGGATTGCAACCGCACTGAGGTTGCGGTGAAGTGGTAAAGACTGAATGAGATCGATGATTGAGCTCTACTGCTATCTATCTATTCTATTCTTGGCAAAGAGGCGCCGGCGGCGAGATATCGCTTCCCGCTCCGTCAAGCGCCCACAATAACCAGGATGAGAACATCAGAATAATGAAGAGATTCATGGACAAGGACACTGTTCACGCATGATCAAATCGTTGCTTATTAGGGTTATGTGGTGAACTTTATCCGGTTGATGGAGAAGGCATCGAGCGCAAATAAGACTCTGTTTTCGATGTTTCTATTCGAAAACTCTCCGTCTCCATTTCAGCAAGCTGGACTGCTTACCTCCGTACTATGGATGCTATTTTATCTTCATGTCACAACTTGCGAGCTTCTATCCATTCTCGTTTTCATTTCCCTTAGGGCACTTTGATATCATTGACCGCTCACTGAATACTACATTAATCATTTCGATAGAATGCCAACATAGATCCACAGGAGGTACGGTTCCTTGGCAATTGGGGGATGACAGTACAACACGCAATTTGCAATCCCAAATTGGGGTCCTCCAAACACTTCTAAGCTTGTCCTAGTTGATGTAATTACTAGCCTTCAACTGCAAGCCCACCACGAGAACCCATGGTTTTAAAATGTCTTAGAAAATCCGAACATACTTCGGTCTGGTTGAGAAGCTCTGTGAGCAACGAAAACGACCTCGAAATGGTCTTTTCACTTGTCGACTTATCCACCACGCTTTGGATAAAAGTATCCATATCGGAAGCCAGAAACTGGAGGTTTACAGGGTCGGAATATCATCATCTGGAGTAGCTGAACCACGACGATTTAAAGGCACACCATAATTCCCTCGGCGACTGGGCAGGAAATGGAACGGCATTAGCGACTTATGGCCACTCCAATAATGACCGGTATTAATGCCAACTGCTTCATCCCGGGTTCCTTGCTCCAATGCTGCTGGTAAAGGGCACTTCAGCTGTTGGTAACCGTGATAGGTCTGCAGCATACGTGATGATTATTGCTCGTTGCAGTCATCGCTGGCACAAGCTTCATAGCGATGTTCTAGGGCCTTTGCTGAAGGAATTACCCTTCGAATCTGGTGGTAACAGCACTTCGAGGAGTAGCCGATTCACAGTGCTTACGGTAGCACCTGACGAAGAGGCCTTCCCAGCTAGCAAGATGAAATGTTTCTTGAAACCGTCGAGTGTTTAGTTCAGAGTTTTCTCTTCTTCCCGTAGACGTTGGACGACCTTCTCTCGTAGGAAAGGACTCAAGCCCAAGCTACGATTTGTCATTAGCTGCGCCTCCAGTACTGCAGATTGAGAATTTTGACTGACATGCCATCCCGTGTCACCACCCTGTAACTACCCGAATTCTGGTAATGCCCATGTCCATCGACAAATTTGCCCTCCGCGTCTACTTCCAAACTTCCAAAGATGTCTTCAGGCCAAGCTATTCTCCCGTAATCAGGTGGGTTTCTCCGATCAGATACATGGATGTATCCGCCATGTCCACCTCCTCCTGCACCACCCTGGCTACTGGCGCCACCAGCACCATCACCGCCAGCCCCGCCGCCTCCCCCGTAATTCGTGCCTCTTCTCTTCTTTTGTTGAGGGAACAAGGCTCCACCTGAACCGAGACTTGAGCCCGCAGTTGACGCAAAGGCTTGTGCTTGAGACATCACATCGGGGTCTTGATAAGCATACTGCGACATTACTGATTGAAGGATATTGAGGAATTCGTGATTTTCGACCAGCGAGTCCGGGGTAGGAGGTATTTTGGTTGTAGTCCCGATGGTTATTCTGGACTTTGGCGGCGAGGTTGGGAGAAGGGAGAGGATGTGGCTATTTATTGTACGTTCATCTTGAAAGACATACTGTCACGTGTGTCAGTAGGGTCAACTGTAAACCGATTCTTCGATTTCATACAATATGCGGATTTCCCTCGAGGATAGTTATGGATCTTCGGGTTACGGCACTTACAGGCCGTGAAACTCGGTGTATATTCCGGGCAAACATGAAGAAGACCTTGGTATATAATGTGAATGAATACCTGATTGAAGCGAGAAGCGATTCAAGATTCAAGAGAAAAGAGAAAAGAGAAAAGAGGGATCAATCGCTGCTACGGTGACCAGGTAGAGCTCGAGAGCGTTAGCGTCAAAAAGCTTTGTCTCAGGGCTTTGCCGAGGAACGAGCCTAGTTCTATTCTAGAATAGTTCTAGTGGGGCTACGGATAATCTCCCAAATTCCCAACAGTCAAGGCCATCGGCCATGTCATGATATGATTATGAAGCGGTCTGTCAAGCTTTGCACTCACTACGTTAGATGCATGATACTACCTACCTTACTACTCGTACTACGTAGTAACGCAAGTAGGTTCGTACCTTAGGTTCAATGGAAAACATCCCCCGCTACTTTACAGTTTCTCTTGGCCAATGTTCCCCCCCACCACCAGCTTCTCAAGTGCCTGGTCAGTGCCTGGTCGGTGCCCCCCCACTCAACAAAATGTAATCGGCAGCTACAGCGGAGCCCAGCTCCCATGCATGGTCCGGCCTATGAAAAGCTTGTCCCAACTGAGCTATCTTCTATCCTTATGTCCAGGTTGCCCGCACCAATCGCGCCATTTCCTTCCCTTCGTAGTATTCACTTGGAATTCCTGGAAACCATTTTCGCGTGAGAAAGAGGGAGCCATATTTACAGTCCATTCTCGCAACTCTGTTCTCATCCCCAATCGCATGTTAGAGACTACGGAGAAATGGACAAAGACATAGCGGTCGAGGAACTACCACAGCAAGTGAGCAAGGGAGCTGGGAACGATGTCTTCCACGAGGACCGAGAGATAGGTCCAGAAGCCGTAGATATTGAGAGAATTGAGAAAGTCTACCGGTGAGCATTGCACAGCCTTCAATGCGAGAGATTTGGCTGTATAACTGTATAACTAGGAAACTCGATCAAAGGATTATACCAGGCATGTTTGAGAGTCCTACTCCTGGGACTGAGTTCTAATAAAATGCCAGCTTTCTGGGTCCTATATTTCCTCTGCTCAGCAATACGTTCGAACGTCGGTCTTTCTCAGACTATGAATATTAAGGAAAAGCATGATTTGGGACATGAGTTGCATTTGACCGGCAAACAAATATCGACTGGACTCGCGCTTTTTTATGTCTGCTATGTCCTTTTCGATCTCCCATCCAACCTTGTCATGACAAGGCTTAGCCCGCGTGTCTGGATGAGCAGAATCGTAATTGCTGTGGGAATTATAGGAAGCTGCATGACTGCAATGAAGGCAGCATGGAGTTTCTAGTATTGTTCTCGGTTCTTTCATCGGGATACATCGTAGCTGACAGTCAGAATAGCCTCCTTCGTCTGCTCTTGGGTATCGTCATTGCCGGTATGTGGCCAGGTATGGCTTACTACCTAACTCTGTTCTATCCACCATCTCGAACAGGTAAAAGGATAGGTCAATACTTCACCGCAGCCCAAGTTTCCGCCGCGGTGGTTGGCCTCGTGTCCGCCGGATTTCAGAAAATGGACGGTCTTGGCGGGCTTGTCGGCTTTCAATGGATGTTCTTACTCTACGGGCTGGTGGGTATCATCGTTGGCATAAGCCTGTTGTGGTGGCTGCCAGATCGCCCATTACCGCCAGGAGAGCTTCCTGATCGCAGTGGCTGGCACAAGTGGATTCCTCAAAGTCGACCTGCACTGACTGGCGAAGACGCCCGAATCCACTATGAGGACCTTACCCGGGTTTACCATCGTCGGCCCTGGTCGATGGTTGATCTGTGGCACGTGGTCACTGATTGGCGACTTTGGCCGTTAGTGATGATGTACTTCGGGGTTGTTGGGGTTGGGATCGGAGTCCAGAGCTACGCTACCGTGATCTTACGAGCGACGAACGAACATTTGACCGGCATTCAGCTCAGTCTGCTTTCTGCACCAATCTGGATTGTATGATACTCTTACTTCCCAGAATTAGCTATACTCCCACTTACCCTCAAACCAGATGGATCTAATCGCCATTCTACTCGTCACGCCATTTTCTGATCGCTTCCATCGCCACCGAGCTTTGTTCTTCAGTGTGCCAGTTTGCATACAGATCATAGGGCTACTGATGACAACCTATGCAGGGAGCGCCGCAAATCCTTGGCCCAGTTACGGTGGTCTTCTATTGATCGGTTTTGGCCTTGGACCAACCGTTCCCATTACGATGACCTGGACAAATGAGATCTTTCAGCCACGGCACGGCGAAGTCGGCGTTGCAGCAGCTGCTGCTCTTGTGTCTGGACTTGGTAACCTGGGTTCCATTCTTACGACATATGCACTTTTCACTGGCTGGGCTGCGGATGCCAAACCCGGGAGAAAGCAGTATAGGAAGAGTACGCTCGTCATGGTTGGAATCCTCTGTATTTCTATCCTGAGTGCAGTAGCTATGACACTGCTCCTTCGATTTGTTGGGAACGGACCAAACTCGAAGCACGTTAGCAGCGGTAGTTCGACGAGTGAAGGAGAGGGTGTAATTCAAGATGGTGCTGCGCGACGAGAATTGCAGGAAAGAGGATTAGGCCGCTTATGGTGGAGGCGGTGAAAAGACCACAATGCTCCAAACTCATCTTTAGGCGGAATGCAGGACGTCTCAAGATGAGATTGAAGTAGACCGTTGGGAGATTTAGAATAGGGCTATTCATATATATAGCAACCGATACATTCAGCGACCCATAAGAACGTAATCGAAAAGGGTTGAAAATGCGTTAGAGATTATCTTGGCCTTCAAAACTATTCGAGCATGCGGTTCGCGCTATGATTCAACCAAGTAAGGTACCACCGGATAGAGCGTATGGCCTGCACACTCGCCAGCATCCTGCATCTCAGCAGCTACTCACCATAGACATTGGTCTTTTATCAATATTGGAATTACGTATGCACCAAAGGCAGCATCGATAGCTATCTCTGCCTCTGTTGTAGACGAAACGTTCAGACGTAAGCAGTTGCTGTATGGGTCGTACATGTATTGAATTATCCACGACTGTAGAGCCAAGTGCTTGTGGCCTGAATAGCTCAACTTGGATCATAAGAAATGGGGCGGCAGATGAGACTCTCAAGACACGATAGGACCAAAGATCAGTTGGCCAGGGTCAGTCGCTGTCAAGTCAGTAACCGCGCAGAGGAAGGTTTCAAATATATATACCGCGTAGGTATCATTAGATCCGAAGAGAATCTTCGTAGGGAGGTATTCAATAGAAATAAACATCAAGCCAGCCAATGACTTCTGTGATCACCTGCTGCTGTAACCGTTATTTTGGCGCCACAGGAGTGACGTCGGCGGCTGCTGGGGCAATCACTGCAAATCTTGCTTATTACTCAGCAGTCTTGGCGGCAGGATTCCAACGGAAGCTACGAGAGGAATTAGAAGTAGTAAAGTATGACGCGAGAGATTTGAGAACAATAATAAACCCTTTGTCCCTCCGGATCTTCTACCATCATCCACTCCTCATACCTAAACACTTCAGTAAACAATCAATTGCCAACAGCTGTACACCACATCGCCACACCCCAACCTAATAACCCACATTCTTCGCGATGGCACAAATAATAAACCTGGGCCTAAGGGGCTTGCAGGTTAGTTGCGGTTCCTCTTGGTCGCGTCCAGCAGTCATTGACCTGTCTTTAGTTCTTCTGGGCTCTCCTCATTCTAGCTTTGACCGGTAACATGATCCACGATGCGACCAAGGGGAACCCGTCTACAATCAACTTTGTTATGTTCGTCGCAGTATTCGCCATGCTTTCACTCATTTACCTGATCGCCGCGACCGTCAACGAGGGCTTTGCGATATCTCCCTTCTTTATGTTAGCTGCCGATGCGCTCAATACACTCTTCTTTCTTGTTGGAGGAATCGCACTCGCCGCATCGCTCAACGTACACAGCTGTAGCAACTCGGTATGTCTCCACGGCAACAAGATCAAGCAAGCTCGTAGTGGACTAATGCGCACACAGGACTACCTAAAAGCTAATGGTATCACCAATGGAGCAGCCAACATGAAAAAAAGGTGTCACGAAGCGCAAGCTGTAACTGCTTTCTTGTGGTTTGGTTTTGCCACTTTCCTCGGGTCGTTGGCGTTTTCAGCTCTTGCGGCCCGCGGTGGCGGTGTTCGCACTGGCGGTATTCGTAGAGGTGGGCCTGCCATGTCCCAGGCCTAGATGCAGGTGAGCAGCATGCTTGTTATCATCATCGCTGCTCCTGCAATGTAGAATGTAGCTGACTTTTTGAAGGAATCGGCAAAGTCTGAAGATCCCACCGAGGGTTGAACGCACTCTCGCTTGAACGCCACGGAACATTGCGTGGGCCCACAAAACTTGTACAATTCTAGCGTACGTCTTTTTCAGGAGAAGGCCGGTGTTGTCTTGTTGTTTGGTCCCGATGGCCAAGGAGCGAATTTTCAAAATCCCCATGTTTTAGGCTAGATGGTAATTTAATGGATAATGGTCAACAGAATCAAGGCAACAGCTGCCATCCAAGATACATTGAATACTAATGTAACTTGGTTGACAACTCATCCTTGCAGCCCGGTGAAGACTTCAAGTTTCGTATTAGCAGCTACTTCAACCTAGTTATGAGAGGTCCTAGACCCGTCTCGCGCATGTTTGACCTTAGAAACGATGTTAAGTACAATGGTTATTGTCAGGCCCAAGGGAGAAATGGTTGACAGTCCAGCCAAAGAACCGCATCCGGATGATACTTGATACCATATCAGGACACCGTCACTGCAAACGATAGGGTTGGAGTAAGCGACCCCCCCTTATTCAATACGATCTGACCACCCCTTTGAATCTCGATAAATCTAATCGCTCCTGCGTTTTCGAGCCAAATTGCTTCGCCAGCATTAGATTACTACATGTACTGTAAACTATGATTATGCCGTACATTTCCCGCACATCACCATCATCAATTTCTCGCCACTCCGACTTACAATGTTAACCACCTCGTGCAGCACAGCATTCTTTGAATGGAATCCGGGAAGAAGATCGGTGTGGCATTCAATTTGATCTCATGCAACCAGTTTTGCGGCCACCCGATCCGGCAAAGCTCCGGTTGGGTACCATCGCATAGATAGATAGATACCTTGCACCGCCGTCCAGTCTTGTCGTCGAAGATTTGGCGGTCACTGTTTCGAGGGTACGGTGAGACTGTTCTCCATGTTCTGCTGTTCGCTTTCTTTGCCAGCACATCGCATGCCTACATTTGCCTGGGTCACTAGCGTGGAGTTTGGAGCCTCATTTTTCAGCATAAAATGGAATTCTCGCGCTGTGCAACTTTTCGATGCCTTTTCTATTCCTTCTAAATCTGTTCTCTACCTACTCTTCTACCTTCGCAGCTGTTATAAAATTGGCATTAGATTTACTCCACTGACTGAAATCATTCGCTCTGTCACACATTTCTACTTGCACGACTATCAAATACATTTACTTCTGGTCTATATCTGGATTTTCCACATCTCGATAAGTATGGCGCTCATCCTTCCACAATTCTCTTCTTCGCCTGGTTCTCCATCTTACTCTTACATGACCAACGTCTGGTAGGAAGCAACGCATTTTAGGCGCTCCAATGTGTCGTCTTGGGTTCTCCCTCCAAGGCGATACCGTTTCCCAATAACATTGAAGTGACCTCATACCTAAGAGCACGGAGCTGCCCGACCAGTAACCTTGCTTTCTCACTCGGAAATAAGTTGACCAACTGAACCGGAGTACGGACACCCCAGGCTTAACTATAGCAAGGGAGAGTCAAGCCACACAAAGAGTCCCAACAGAAGGTACATCTGGTAGTTTTTCGAAGAAGTTCTAGTTCTCTTAAGCTAGAGTCATATCAAAGTCACTGTTCTGCTTTGGTTGAGGCCAACCGAGAACCCAACCGTGCCTAGGTTGTTTCCGCTTGATAACCGGACTGGGTACCAGAGAGCCTTTCCCGGACTTTGCATGAATGCCATCTTGGAAAGAAGGAATCAGTAGGACATAACCAATGGAACGTATGTTTCCTCAGATGACAAGCCCTACTGAATTTCTTGTTTCCCCATTTGGCCAGGAGGAGCCTCAAGACAGTGAAGGGAAGCTTCATGAGTTTGATGTGGATTTCATGAATAGCGCTTCTGCCACGACAAATTGTGGTGGATTACAGGACGCGCCTGACTCGGAGCTTTCCATGACCCAGTGGCTACCGGAGTTTTTTACGGATTATGTATATACTGATTGTCGCTATGGATGCCAGATCGAGGATCCTGGGAATGCCTCGTCTGACCTAAGTGACATGGGCCCCGCACCTCCAATATATCAAGATGTTCCGAGAATAGTTTTGGACCAGGCAGATAGAGTACGACCATTTATGGAAACAGATGGCCACTTAATGGACCAGACGCCCGTGAGTGGAGAGGTAATATCTGAACTGACTGCTACCGCGGGCAATTCTATGACCCAAGATATTGATTGGTTACAAGGACGCCCCGCAGCCAACCAGCAATCCCAATACTTTGGTTCAGGACTCAAACCTCATGCCCATCCATCCGGGCTGGGGAATGAGTACGTGTCTAATACCTTGGATCATGCGAGGTGTACTGACTTAAAGCCCTTGCCAGACCACCAAGCAAATGGTTTCCACAACCACTTTGCACATCGGCCAAAGCCCGATGATATTATCGCGGATTCTAGAGATCTTCTTCGTTCGAATGGAAGCAATCTCGGGAGAAGGAAGTCCGTGCCGCATCGCCGGCTGAGGAAGCTATCGAGTGTGGACCAAGGAACTAACCATGTTCCTATATTTCAAGAGAGGACCCAGACAGCTGGGATCCAGGTCTTTGACACTAATATGAAGATCAAGCCAGGCCGCAAGAAGAGACGCTTCTCGGAAGGTGAGAAGGAGCGTATTGGACGTGTCAGGAAGGTTGGCGCCTGTTCAGAATGCAGGCTTAAGAAACGAAGAGTATGACACCCAAAGACACATTCCTGTGTTCACTGGCAGGCTTACACATGGACATAGTGCGATCATGCTTTGGCGGCAACTCCAGCGAGCTCACCTGGCGACGAGTCTAATGGACCCATAACGCCAGCTCCCGAGGAGCCCCTTGATGCCCGAGCCTTCTCCGCAAAGGAGGATCTTGAACTGGACTTATCCTTTGGACAAATACCATTTCTGGAGGACTCTGGGAGTTTGGATTTCCTGACTTCGCCTCTATGTCCAAGTTCCTTTATGGGTATCTAACCAATACCTTCGATTTCGAGTCCTCGTCGGCGCATCAGTCTATGAGGATCAATCGGCCACGCACATCGGGAACAGGAGATTTCCGGTACAAAGCTGCAGGTCTACAAGACTGCCACACAATATGCTTGGAGTAATAAGACTACTGGCACTTCTGCTCAGGATCCGCAGGTCGGATTATTTTCTATTAAAGAACATCAACTGTCATTCTCAGCACGACCCCTCTCCTTCAACTTGCTGTTTCCTGACCAATGGTGCATGGAATCTTCGAATGGAGCCAACCGAACAGTTGAACGAACCAAAGGAAAGAAAGGCCCTCCGAGGACTGGGTTCTCCGCGAGATGTACCAATTCAACGACAACTACTATTCGGTCACGGTGACCCCTCTTGGATTTAGACGATCAAGACTTCCACTCATACTTGCAGACTCGTGTATTTTCTTGCAGAGTTTCGTCTGTACTATGCTCTTCAGCAGATTACCTTTCATACAGTTTTAAAACGCCGCAAGTCTTTTCGAGATACCCCATCTAGTTAGTTGGAGTCAAAGGAGTTATTTGAAGCTGTTAGCAGCCTGATCATCTCGAGCAAGACTGCCCTTCCTGGCGTAGGTCTCGGGGAAAACAAATCATAATTGCGTCCTCGGCAATGTATTTTGATATCCAAAAAGTGTTTACCTTCCCCTCAAGGCGATTGTTTAGACGAACGATAGAACTTAGCTTGTATGGGTGTGTACAGTTCCACTCGCACAGCCGCAAACAGATATGTACCTGTATGCCTGATGTCCAACCCAGCATAACTCCCATGAATGCTCGCTCAAATACTGTACATGGATTTATTCACAATGCCTCGCAATGGAGTTCACTAGCCAGTCTATTCTGCGCTCCTCATCACAATGTCGCAGCCGCTTCAAGAGCCCCCGCGGCCCTAAACGTCGATTTGCTCGTCACAACCACCTCAACCGGATATTTCCACTCCATAAACTTCGTCCATCCTACCAAGCCAATATTAGCCCCTCATCGCCCCGTATGCCCCCCTCGCCACCGTCCCAAATTCGCTGTCTCTGACTCACCCCAATAAGCACATTTCCTCCCAAAATACTTCCCCACATACGGCACCACCACCATCGTCAACAGCAGCTCCAGCTGCTGCAAACTCTCCTTCCACTCTCGTTCAGCGTCTGATTCTTCATCGCCGCTGGAGTCGATGTCGGAGCTTGAGGGTGATGAGGGAAGGGAGTCGACTTCGTCGGGGGAGGTGGAGGAGGTCGGCGAGACAGGGTGGACGTAGGATTGGGAGCCGTGGGAGTCGCTCAGGGACATTGCTAAGGTAGGTAGGGGGAAAGTGGGTGGAGGGCGAAGACGAGGGTGGATTGGAGGGCGCTGCTAGCGAGGAGGCAGGGCCCGAGGCATTGAGAAGTCTACAGTAAAAGGGGGCGTAATATGGACAATGAGGACCGGAGACAGCTCTGTAGATAGTAGATGGTGCTCGATCACATTCTAGGGTTCCGCTGAGCACAAATTCCCCGAGCGGAGCTTGTACCGCGATCAGCCGCTAGTGTAAACTATACATCTTATCGCTAGTCGCTACCTCCGGTCAAGTCACCTCTCCGCAAGCACAACAAGCAACCGCCCACAGCGAGCTTCAATTACGGCGCAGGAGCCCCCTTCAACTTCGCCAACGCGCGCTGATACTTTTAGAATGCCTATCAAACCCATCACTGGTGTAAGAACCTCCCCAGCTGTTGCCCGCAACTTGTCGCAGCTTTCATATTGTCCCTTGTTAAAGCTTGGCTTGCTCTTCTACCGTGCACACAGATCCATGGAGCTGACAGTCCTTTTCAGATGCTCCGAAGGGGGCTTGTGCTCGATCTCAGTATGGCTTTCGGTACGCTCCCATCCGACCTCCCGCCTCCACCCGATAGCTCTGCACCAGCAAATGGTGCACTCGCATCTGGGATCAGCAGACCTCCATAGCTATCAATCAAAATTGCCCAGCTAACATATTTTAATCCAGGTCTCGGAACAACCTTCGGATACCTGTACTGGTACGGTACGTAATCAGGATCCGGCTCACGCGAAGAACAACCCGTTCGTGAGGGACATAACGTCTTATACTTGAGCAGGCTACCATGTCCCGGCAACCAGGAGACGCGATGAATTTTACGCAAGGCTAGAGACAGAGAGGGAGGCGAAAGCGGGGACAGTATAGGTTGACTCGGCAGTGGGATGACCATCGGAAACGGGAAGCAGGAAACATCAATGGCTGGCTGGGAAACCAGAGTTGCGGAGTGTACATATTACTTTGGTTGTCGGGACAGAGCATGGGATGAAAGATCAGGTATTTCTCTAGCAATGGCTTGCATAGTTCTCCCTTGTACTAAGAGTGCAACGATTCCTCTCCCTGTCAACAGACCGCGTTAAGCTCTGGGTTGCATCTCAAGCTCTTCTCGTCCATCACCTCCCTACTTTCTTCCATCCAACTAGTTTGAGCATTGACTTAGATATAGTACAGCTTCAGCCTAGCCCAGGTCTTCAATGTCCCATGCCCGCTTCAATACAATGATGGGCCAGCATTCCACACTCGAGGTTCTACTGCCTTTTGCTTTGTCGTGTAAGACGTCTACGTATGCGACGCTCCAGTCCACGGTCTTTAGATGACATTTGCGAGTCAATTTTACGAACCTATACTTTAGTTGTTGTACGTGCATCGTTTCGAACTTTGAACCTTGAGAGCGGTCGTAATACTGTGAGACAGACCAGTTCAGAACGTAACAAGCCCCAAGAAATGGACATTCCATAAATTATCGCTTAATTTTATGCTTCCCGCACTAGGGTTTTCGGGCGGCACAACACTCGATTTTGACAAAGTCAAACATTGTTTTTGAAAAAAGGGCAGCCTCCAAGCCTTTAGGAATTTCGACAGCTTACATTAATACAAAAGCTTTCGCATTCCCTCGAACATCTGCCCAGTATGGCTGAGCAATTGGTGATGCGTGGCACCCTTGAGGGCCACAGCGGATGGGTGACCAGCTTGGCAACGTCTTTGGAAAAGTCAGTGACATGAAGAGCGCATTGGAGGAGCTCGAAGCTAACATCCATATAGCCCCAACATGCTTCTCTCTGGCAGCCGTGACAAGACTCTCATCATCTGGAACCTCACCCGTGACGACCAAAACTATGGATACCCTAAACGGAGTCTACACGGTCACTCCCACATTGTTTCTGACTGCGTACATCCCCAGTCTCTAAGCTTAAGAATATATGGAAAGTTGACAGTTCGTTTCAGGTCATTTCTTCCGACGGTGCCTACGCCCTCTCCGCATCCTGGGATAAGACCCTCCGCCTCTGGGAACTCGCAACCGGTGTCACCACACGCCGCTTCGTAGGCCACACCAACGACGTTCTTTCTGTTTCTTTCTCTGCCGATAACCGTCAAATCGTCTCGGGGTCGCGCGACCGAACGATCAAGCTATGGAATACTCTGGGAGACTGCAAGTTCACTATCACAGACAAGGGTCATACCGAGTGGGTGTCATGCGTTCGTTTCAGCCCGAACCCCCAGAACCCGGTTATTGTCAGCGCTGGATGGGATAAGCTCGTCAAGGTACGTACTGGATTTTCTCTAAAGAGATTCGGAATCGGTCACAGGATGCTTTGCAATCTACTAGTATTTGCTACTTCAGAGCCTTCGGGCCATGAGACAACCCAATCACCAATGCACTGATGACAGTCTTGAAGCATATTGTTCCCGAAAGATATTTCGATTTCAAGAATTATGACTAACCCGCAATTTCCTATAGGTCTGGGAACTCGCCTCCTGCCGCATCCAAACCGACCACATCGGTCACACCGGCTACATCAACACCGTCACCATTTCACCTGATGGATCTCTTTGTGCCTCCGGCGGCAAGGACGGAACAACTATGTTGTGGGATCTTAACGAATCCAAACACCTGTACTCTCTCACCGCCGGCGACGAGATCCACGCTCTGGTGTTCTCTCCTAACCGCTACTGGTTGTGCGCTGCGACTTCTTCAAGCATCATCATCTTTGACCTGGAGAAGAAGAGCAAGGTTGATGAGTTGAAGCCCGAGTACACGGCTGTAGGCAAGAAGAGTAGGGAGCCGGAATGTGTGAGTTTGGCATGGAGTGCGGATGGCCAGACGCTGTTTGCTGGTTACACCGACAACCTGATTAGGGCCTGGGGCGTGATGTCTAGGCAGTAGGTGGGAGTTGGAAGATGACGTTCAGCTTGTGACGCGGGTCATGTACGAGGCGGGTTTCTGCTGTTGTAGAAATGCTGGCCGATGAAGGCAGCCTGAAGACAAGAATGATATTCATACAATGCATTAGACGAACTGACGATGTGCGCCTTTTGTTGTATGCGGTTCTCCAGTGACACAGACCCAAGATCTAAGCCTAGCCCAATACCCCCGCGTACGCCATACTCCCACCCAATGCGATCCTCCCGTCTTGCCTACGTCTCCCGAGCTTTCAACCTCTTGAGCCCCTTCTCCGCCATCTCCACCCCCTCCCTAAACCCCATCACCCGACTCAACCCCTTCCCTTCCTCAAACCTCCTCCGCGCCTCCTCCACCAAACCCTCCATCTCGGCAAATTCCCCCAGATTAATCGTCGCGACCGCACATCCCTGATCGCACTCCTCGTTTCTCTCGGGAGGTTTTATCGCCGATGCGACGGCCAGGGCTCTTTCGCCCCAAATGCGCGCGTTCTGGACGAGTTCGGTGCGCGAGGCCGGAGGGGAGGAGGGCGTGGGTGGGGGGAGTTGTTGTGCAAGCGAGATGGAGAGGTTATTTATCAGGACGACGGTGTGGCAGGAGGTAGGGGGCGAGAGAGCAACGGCTTGGAGGAAGAGGGGGGTGGCGAGGTAGTGTTGGTTTATGGATTCGTAGTGCGTTCCTAGTGATTCGAGCGCGGCGCCGATCTCGTCGTTGCTCATCCACTCGCCTTCGCCCTCTTTGACGCCTTCCTCTTCTCGTCGCTTCCTCTCTTTCAGTACCGTCGTGACGGCCCACACTAGCTTCTCCTCTGCGGCCGCCGTGTCTGCAATGTTTTGGTGGGAATACAGCTCGCCCAGTCGCACACTCATCCCAATCGCCTTCTGCAGCACCCTCGTTCTTTTCCCCTCATTCCTAGGTTTATCACCCAATAACTCAATCCAATTTAGACAGCCGGCCCGCACAATTTCTAGCACATCAATTGCTTTCTGGTACTGCTGGGTCTTCTCCATCAAACTCGCGACTTGTATCTTGATGCCCAGGATCTCGTCACTGAAGGGGTCCATGCCCAGTTCTTCGGCGACCGAAAGCGCTTGCCGGTAGTACTTGAGCGCATTTTTGGGCTGCAGGTCTTGGTTCGAGTACCAAAGGGCGCGCCGGAGTTTGACAGCGACGGGCTCCGGGTATGCTTTGAAGGCGCCGATGATGTAGGTGCTGTAGATGTAGTTGGTGTAGACCAAGGCGCCCATGCCGAAGAGTATGCTGTGTGATTGTTAGTAAGGGTGAAGAGGAAGGGGATTGGGGGTGGTACAAGAAAGTCGCTAGGGAGACGGAAAATGGGTTTTCTTTGAACAGCTTCTTGGCTGCTACGGGAAAGCTGGCGTGTCTTTTTTGGATGGATATTGGCTTAATGGGCCGGGAGGCTTTTGAAGTTCTTGAGCATTGTATGGGTGGATTGTGAATGCATGTTGTGAGGAAGCGGGTGGTTTGTGGGCGGACGACGCTCTTGCGTAGGATCCGGGCGAACGTTGCAGATGGACGAAAAAGGTTCATAACGGCATGAACTGCGGAAGTCTTTGATCTTAATCCCAAGCACCTGGGCAGATTGAGGGAGTTATGCTCTTGAGTTTTGTTGCAATTGGCGGTACATCTGAATCTATATTGTCATCCTAAAGAAGCCTAACCTCGACGCCCTATGACGTCTAATTAGAGACTCATCTTTGCGCCAATTGAAGCTCTACCTTATCCTAAAATTACAACATTCAGACACTTGCAGGGTGTTCATATTGGAGCCAGGGATCTGCAGACAAGATGTGTGGAAGGTATGCTTTGGGGGTTGTGCGTAAATTCAGCCAGTTGACCCTACTCGTTCGCTGACTCTCTCACAGCGCGCTTCTTTCGTCCGACACCAGCTCGAGGACCGTGATATGCCCGTCGAGGATGCGCCCGATGATGAAGACGTGCGGCAAACCTACAATTTTGCACCTGGATACCATGGTCTAGTCTACAGAGCTGATGTTCCGGACTACGGAGCTGGAAATAGACACCATAATGCTAGTCAAAGCAATGAAGGACAAAGTGACCAGGAATCCATGACCGAAAATGTACCTATTGGACTTGAGGATCCAAAAGAGACAAAATATAAGCTTCAGTCCATGAAGTGGGGTGCGTCGGTTATGCATGCTACGCTGGGTTTCTCGTACGGAGAAGCTGATAATGAGAAACAGGACCGGTACCATTCTGGACGAAGCGCAACCCAGACTATGGTAGTGTCATGAAGACGATCAACGCCCGAGATGACTCTCTTATGGAAAACCGTGGCATGTGGAACACTATGAAGAAATCCAAAAGGTGTATCGTTGTTGCGCAAGGCTTCTACGAATGGTTGAAGAAGAATGGTGGGAAGGAGAAGGTTCCCCATTTCGTTAAGAGGAAGGACGGCCAGCTTATGTGCTTTGCTGGCCTATGGGATTGCGTTCAATATGAAGGTCTGTCATATGAATACGATCGACTGATGTCCTGTCTAACATTATACAAAGGGTCCGAGGACAAGCACTATACCTATACCATTATCACAACCGATTCGAACAAGCAGCTCTCCTTTCTACATGATCGGATGCCTGTAATATTGGAGAATGGCTCGGATCAGGTTCGAACTTGGCTTGACCCGAATCGTTCAGAGTGGTCGAAAGAGTTACAGGCACTACTGAAGCCTTTCCAAGGAGAACTTGACTGCTATCCCGTTAGCAAAGACGTTGGAAAAGTTGGTAACAACTCTCCATCCTTCATCGTGCCAGTAGCAAGCGCCGAAAATAAGAATAACATCGCGAATTTCTTCGCTAATGTCAAAAAGTCAACGAAGGGGGAAGCGGGAAAAAGATCGATGGAGGAGCACCAGGGCAACGCCGGGGAAAAGGGTAATACTGTCGAACGCATAGATGGCGAGCAGCGGGCTACAATAGAAAAGAGCAGTACCGAAGACAACGCTCCGCTGCCAGGCCCGTTACCTGCGTCATCGAAGAAACATGGGCTGAACTTGGACGAGGATGCTGTACCTAAAGCGAAGTCTGCAAAGACAGCGCACGCATCACCGAGCACACCGTCAGCAAATATGGAGGAATCTATTTTAGCAGCGCAAAGATTAGGTACGGGATCGTCCGAGAACACACGAGGTGGCAGAAAGACGAGGAGCGCTACAAGCAACGGGACGAAGGGAAGTCCTGTCAAATCGGGTGATAGCAGCCAAAGGATCACGAACTTTTTCAACAAATGAAGCACTTGCCGCGATGGCGCATGACATGTAAGCCTTCTGCGTAATTGAAGCGCATTCTCGCTAACAGAAACGTTTCTCAGCCAAGGAAGTGCGCTTTGAGCGACTTGCGAGGGTTCGTTGTGGTACGCCTTGTCTGGTGGCTTCGGGAATCTTTCAGAATTGAGATAAGGCGCAGCAAGGCAGGATGACGAATATCGGCCACGTTGCACCGTTGCTCCCACCTTGACATGGTCTTCAGTACCTTGAGTCAAAATGATATAGTCGCAACTTGTCACCAACCTTCCACCGCCGAGGAGATGAGTATGGGGAAGCGTACGTGTGGAGGATTGGCTCCGATGAAATACACTTGGATTCCGCCTTTTAGATATATCATGCGAGATGTAGCGTTGAGGGTAGCTGGAGGATTGAAACAACGTTGGTGATGACCGTTGCAAACTCATGGACCAAGCAAAAGCGCAGGTTTGCCGCCGAGAGAAATCTATGGCATGCACATGATGTGCAATGGATGCGGGCTGTCACCTTGGTCTCTGGCCTTCTGCATGCAATACCCTCGATGCATGATGCACGGCGGAGAGTAGTAGTACAACGACGTACAGATTGATGAACATGACTGGTGGGGTGGAAGTTGCCGCAGCTTCCCCGTCCAATCTGCTGAATCCAACTCCACTCCCCGACTGGCCTGAGGCTTCTTACCCGGCCCACTTGCCAATCATAAATCCTTCGCTGATACACTTCCAACAACGCTCTCGCATGTTCGCTGTTTTCTTTGGTGAGATAATCATTATACATCCAAGAGACGTGCAGGAGGATGGGCAACCTTGTAGGCTTCTATGGTCACGGAGACCTGATATGTGCGTCGTCGCTGCTAAAAGAAACCATCTAGTCCCCTCAAAGTCTCCCCGATCCTCTCGCAACTCCAAGCACTGCACAATGCAATATCAGGAGAAGGGGAACATAGCAAGACCGGCTTATTACATGTACGGAACACGAGTGCACCTTACCAGCTCCATGGTACGAACGGCGTCCTAGAGAATCCGCATGCATGATCATTTCTACTTATACGTCGGGGGTCTCCAATGTTATTCTACTTGAAGAACGTACTTTCCCCATGATTCCGTGACGCACCGCACATTATGTTTTCTTCTCCAGGTCCAAAACCGGGTTTGAATGCCCCGCAGTTCGCAACAAAAAGGGCCTTGATTGTCGTTAATGCCCAAAATGACTCCCTTCATTGCGAGAACGGTGTCTATGTCACAAAAGCTCAGGATTGGGCGGACCGCATCAAAGATGTGGTGCCACACTTCCGGAAACTTGGGGATGTTATATGGGTGCGCACGGAGTTCGTCGATGTACCCGCTGTTGCTTCGAAGGATCTTTCACAAATCGAACGAGAAATCGCCAAGATGGACGAGAAGAACCGTGAGGATCGGAAACTGGAGGAGGAGCAGTTGGAAGATGATATCACGGCCAATCCACCTGATGATCCGCGTGCAGACCTTCCTCTCTACCATCCAACAAGCCGTGCCAAAGCAATGATGACACGAGCTTCTGCTGAAGACCGAGCCGAACAAAGAACAGCAAACCTGGACGCCTTTAATGATAGGGATAACAACCTAGCAGAGCAAATGACCAAGCCAAGAAAAGGAAAACAACCGAGGTTCATGATGCCAGGCACTTGGGGTGCAAGAATCGCCGACCGCCTGCTCCCTGTGATAGATATGACCAAGGACTCGATGCTGATCAAGCACCATTACTCCGCTTTCGAAAATACATCACTGCTGATGTCATTGCGAATGAAGCTCGTCACTGATGTCTATCTCTGTGGATGCCTTACTAATGTTAGTATCTACGCAACTGCCGCTGACGCTGTTCAACATGGGCTTGGCGTGACCGTGATTGAAGATTGCCTTGGATATAGGAGCGAAGAGAAGCACGAGGATGCTATGCGGCAAATGGCAGACATCATGGGAGTTGATGGTATTGACGGCGATGAGATCATAGAAGAGGCTGGCGGAAGGGTACCGCCAGATACACAATTCCCTATGTTTACTGGTCCTGGAGCAGGTGGAATCGATATGCAATCACTGTCACTAGGTATGGATAATGGCTCAGAGTGGACCTTGAATGGCGTTAGTCTTTCGATCTTTCTACAAAAGCTAAGTTGAGTATTGAAGCAGACCCACGAACTGAGCCCGAAATCAAGGCAACGTCCAAAGCCCAGGGACCCAATCTCACGGAAACAAGCTCGTCACAAAGAAAGCCTACACAAGCAAGAGGATCACCTGCAGCAGCAGAGAGTAGTAGGAACCAGTCAAGCATTATAGCCAAACCAGGACATGGAGAGAAAGTGCCGCTAGTATCGAAGATCAAGAAGTCTCCTAGCACGCACAGGCTGGGACCGGATGACTCAATCGGCGCCGGAGACTCGCGAATAATCCACGATGTATTAAGCTCGCCCTTGGTCGACAATGCTTTTGAGCTCTTAAAGGAAGAAGTAAGCTGGGAAACCATGCACCATCGAAGTGGGAAGGTCCCTCGACTTGTTGCTGTACAGGGTGAGGTTGACGAGGCAGGCGGCGTACCTATATATCGGCATCCAGCCGACGAGTCGCCAAGTTTTCTTCCGTTCACTCCTACTATTGAGCAAATCAGGGCACAGATTGTGGAACTATTGCACCAGCCTTTCAACCATGCCCTAATTCAGCTGTATCGTGACGGTATCGACAACATCTCCGAACACTCTGACAAGGTTTGCTGCTTCTTTGTACCGTTATCAAATCGTGGCACTAATTGTGAGTTACAGACTCTGGACGTCGTCCGTGGTTCTAGCATTGTCAATGTTAGCCTCGGTGCGCAAAGAGTCATGACCCTAAGAACAAAGAGGTCGAAAGAGGAGCACACTGTCGAGAAATTGGATATTGCGAGGCAAACACAGCGAATCTCAATGCCACATAATTCTGTGTTTGTCCTTGGTCCCCAAACCAATATGCACTGGCTTCATGGGCTTCGGGCAGACAAACGTCCTGCTGAGCAACGGACGGCCGAAGAGAAAGCCTTTGGAGGCGAACGAATTTCAATTACATTTCGGCAAATTGGAACGTTTATGAATGAGGATGAAGGAACCATATGGGGCCAAGGAGCCAGAGGCAAAACCAAAGCTAGCGCTCATCAGATTCGGGATGATGAAAATGCCGCAATTGAAGCCATGATCATTGCCTTTGGTAAAGAGAATCACCAGCCTAATTTCGATTGGGACACAGAGTACAGCCATGGATTTGATGTCATCAATCTGGTTCCGGCTAAGACGCAACTATTCCTTTGCGGCGACAACATCGCCAATCTACGCGTTCAGCTTTCACTTTGCGAAAAGGGCGTCCCTTATAAGCTGGCAGCAAGAAACTTTTCTCAACCCACAAAAGCCCGGCACCAACGATTCAAGTCAAACCCTCCGACACACAGTCTATCCAATACCCAAAATCCCATTTTCAAAGATGTTGATGAAGACGCCTCCGAAGTCGAGGGTGACCTTGCCATATTATTCTACCTTGAGAAATTTTACCCGTTTCCCACTCATGAAGGTGCTTCCTCTAGAGATCTGCATCGCACCAGCGCCCGCTTGTACAGCCGTGTGACTCAATCAAACGATCTCCTTTTCCTTTGGCGCAATCTCGAAACTGCTCCCCATACTGGCGAACGTCCGTCTCTGCAAGGCCGCCTCAGCGCCGAAAGACCCACGACGCCATACACCTCACCGCTCAAAGAGTTTCAACGAGACATGGAAATGTGGGAGCACTACGTTGCCGAAGGGGATTATACATCTGGAGATATATTGACCATGATTGATTGCGCTTTTTGGCCGGTACTTAACGAGATTGTGGATGGATGGGAAGAGTTCAGTGAGGAGAGATATCCCAGATTGACTGCTTACCATGGCAGAGTGCTAGGAAGAGCATGCGTGCGGGAAACATTGCAGAGCAAGGAATAGTTGGTTCGACTTTCATTGAAGGACTCAGCGATTTCGATATTCCCGCGGTTAAGCCTACCGCTGACCAAAATCTGGCCAGCTCTGCAGTCGAAACATGGAACCGGCCGACCAAAGCCTGGAAAGCCGGCAAGGACATCCTCTAGTATATATATACTTACCTATTCTTTTATAGAAGACCGCGAAATATCGACATACGCTCGCTATGACCCGAAAATGAAGCATTGAGACGTGGTCCGCTTACCAGCGAGTGTATATAATGAAGGGAGTACGTATATACCTGGACTGTGTTATGTAGATCCTGAACTGCCGAGTCTCGAACTCTGTTCGTTGCATCTGCGTTACTACCGTCCAGATATGCTTACGCTATCACTGGCCAACCGACTTGTTCTTAGATGACGAGCACTAAAGAGTTAAGCGGAGGAAAGTTGATAAGAATAGCTCAGGTCGAGTACAGCTAGAATTTCGAGAACATCCGCAATCATCAAGGCTGTTTTGCTTGACTGGCTATAGGGTTAGAGATTGAGAGGTAAGAAGATTACACAAACCTTTATATCCTAGGCTCCACGTTTGCACAAATACCCAAATGGCCACTCTGGCCACTCTCACCAAAGTAATCAGCCTCTTTAAAGCCTGTAGTAATTGTTTCACTCCTCTTCTCCCTACAATACGCAATGGCCTCAAACATCAAAATTCTGCACCTCCGGCATCCTCCCTAACCCCCCACCCCCAGTCCCCTTGACCCCCTGACTCAGTCCCTCCCCTCCCACCTCCACCTTCGACGCCTCATGCACTCCACCCGCACTCCGATCAATCACATGCTTCCTCAACATGGCCAGTACCTCACTATTCTTCCACCTTGCCGGCACAGGCCTATACGCCGGTTTGAAAGTCCCTACCGTCTGCGCCCACTCCCCACTCCTCGGCGCCCCCTGACGCCACGCATCCGTCGCCGGCGCGCTGTCGATCCCTGTGCCCTGCGCGGCCGGTGTGGAAAATTCGGGGCTGTTGCCTTCGGCGGTCTCGCGCGAGGTCGGGGTCGGTTCTTGAGTGGCCCAGTAGTAGATGTCCCAGTCGTTTTCGTCGAGGAAGAGGTCGTACTGTTGGAGTTGGGCCGGCGTCATGCGGCTGAGGTTGGTGTCGGCGAAGGTGGAGAGGAGGAGATCAGATTCGAGGGTTCCGCGTTTTCGGCTCTGGTCTTTTGCACGGGGGAGAAGGGAGGGTTAGTAAATTGAAGTTGGGATGGGAAGAGAGGAGAGTCGATGAACGGACATAACAACCTAGCCCGCATGGTGTTGCCGTCCTCGCCTGTTCGCCGCAATGGCTCCGCTTTGAATTCTGCACCTTCGATCTCGCCAACGCCGAGCTCAGAGTTGGGGCCTCCTTCAGGTGCGCCCTTCTGTGAGCCGCCAGTCATACGCTCGGTGTTCTCGGGCACCGAGTCTTTGGGCACAAAGTCCGGGTCGACGGAGCTGAGCAGTTCAGGCGGTGCTTTGTCGGCGCCGACACTGGGCATTTCGTTTGCGATGGTGGAATTGGTATTGGTGAGGTGCGGGCCCGTTGCTTTTGACTGCTGAGTCTCCCTCCATGATAGGGTGTTGTCATGCTGGCGCTCGTCGGCGTGGCTGCGGGGTAGGGAAGTGGATAGTGGTCGGAATGCGGCAGAAGAGGATCGTGCAAGGCGAGAGGCAATTCGAAGTAGAGTCATGTTGTGGTTCGTTGAATACTCTCTAGTGAGAAGAGTGCAAGAGGTAGATGGTTGAGAATTGAGATACTCCAGGTGCTTGAGTTTACGGTGACATCATACGAAGTTTAGTTGGTCTGTGTTCTACAACATTTGCTTACCTTAGGGAGCTCCCCTAACAACCCTCAAGAATTTTCCAACATTCAGAACGATAGCAATTGGACAAAACACATGGTGTTTTCATTCAAAATTCAGGGCCTATGCCAGTTAACTACTTGCTATTCCATGGTCGTCGTTCCTGAACCACGTCCATCTTGATCTCCTCAAATCTCCAATTCAACTGAACCTAAGAATTCGCATGATCCTCCGTTCGAAATCCATCGATACCATATGCCAGTCAGACAAACTAAGCTTGCTCAAATGATGTCCAACAGGGGATCCTCCAGTCTTGACTTTCAGTTTCGCCCACATCGTATTCCAGCTCAGAGTGCGCCGGTAAAACCCTTACACGGAGGCGTGGTTTTGTGGTTGTGAAAGGTACAGCTTGGAACGGATCTTGGATCTTTCGAGACCCCCGAAGGAGTGTGAACAAGCGCAAGTGAGAAGCTGAAATCAACGGCAAAATCGCCGCCTTGCCTGAGTAGCTCTTCGTAGGCGATGCCGGTAAGTGCGGTCGTGGCGGATTCCACACATGTCCAGGCCGCGAGGCTTATGATGAAATATCGCAAAGGACTCGTGGACAAAGTGTTCTCGTACACGTATTGGATGGTACGAGTCGAAACAGGGGGATCTTGATCGCAAGTCCGATAGAAAGCTCGAATCTGATTCATGATCTCGTTGTGCAGGAATTCCAGACAGATCTTCTCACTAAAAACCAATAGTGCCAAGAAAGAGGCCAGTTCTTCTGGGCCGCATTTCTTCACAGGTGCCCCGTAGAGCCAGTCGACAAAGAGCTTGAACGCCTCAACATCGTCATCAGGAAGATTGAATACGTTGTCCTCGGCCTCCTTGAATTTACCGTCAAAGCAAGCTCGAAAATAGCTGGACCGATTGCAAAGAAGGTTTTTATGTAAGTAGAACTTGTTGTCTTGGACATTTACGGTCACCATGTCTTCAGTCAGGAGGCTAGACGTTGTTAGAAGAGAAACTTCAAGTCTTGCCCGACGACTTACGAATGAACAGGCTCGAAATTAGGTGATGTAAGTTCGAAATCGACGAACTTCGTTAGCGGCATCCCGAGTTTGTCGAAGAACGTTGCATCCATATTAGTGCACAGATCAGATCTTCTCGACATCGCGAATCCTTTGCCTCGTAGTAAACGACGCGGCACTGATTCGAGAGGATACCAGCTCTAACTTGGGGGCGGGTAGGTTGGGGGTTGAGGATGAAGAGCCTGTGTTTATTGCATTCTATGTACGGCAAGTCCGATAAATGATGTGAACACTTTTTCCTTGTGAAGGGGGCTCGGTTATATACAACACAACCAGAACCTTCACTGAAAACGATGGCCATTCCGGCGACTTGACAGGATGTTGAGCCATGAGCATGTATCCAAACATCCGCTTTGAGGTTTCGCCTAGTCGAAAGTCCATTATATCGCTAATCCATCAGTCTTCGTTGGTTGGAAGACTAGTTTGTGAAAAGGCGTCCGGTTGGTTCCCGGGACTTCTGGATTGAATAACGGAGTCAGCACGATCTTCATACATATTGGCATGAGGACAATGACGGTTGATAGGGCAATACGCGTTGTCTTTCCACCCAAACGTTGTACTGTTTACTCTAGAAAGTAGGGTGCAGATATCATGTCTACCCTTGACGCCGGGCATGTTGAGCTCATACATAGCCCAAGACCATTAAAACATATTGCGCCATCTTGGGTATCGATTGATGTTGCGCAATCTTGGAGAGGTAAAAAGTAATAGACTCATTGACAAGCACTCAGATGAGATTCCCAAAAATTGACTAGATGAGATGCTTCGACCTGTAGTCTCCAAATTAGCAGGTACTCTTGAATCCAAGATAAGAAAGCTGAGTACCTAAAATACGCCCTCAAGTAAACAACCTGCCATGCCCCCAATCCCACCAGCATGCCCATTGTACCAAACGCAAACCATTTAACCCGTTCGTTCGTACTCTCATTTGTATCCCTAAGCTTCTGCTCTCTCGATCTCAAATAGTCCATCTCGACAACGATCTCGCCAACGAGCTCCTCAATGCGCCGTAGCTCGGTTTCGACAGGCTTCAGCTTATCCTGGGCTTGTATAGCCGACCAGTCCCGGGCGTCGGCACCAATATCAATGTCCAGCTCAATGTGACGGCTAGGGTTCATCACCGTTTCTGTGTCCCTTGGATTAGCAATAGCCTCCTAGGAAGGAGGCAAGATAGCGTACGAGTCGAAGTGAGCTGGTTTTCGAAGCAGACGTCGAAGGCAGCATCAGCATGAGAGGTGAAGGCCATTCTTGTTTCGCCCGCTATGTCCTTCGGCCTGCCATACTCGTTGCCGACCGCATCTTTAATCTACAGCACACGAGAGGTCAAGATCGATTCTTCGTGACGGGGCTCAATGGTAGGAAGCGCATGCTTTGAACGCGTACATGCATATTGACCATTTGTCCATCACCCTTCTGCCCGCTAACAATGGCCGTCACTAGAACAAGTGTATCTTTTGCCACGAAATTCCGTATGCATCTTTCGTACTTGTTGCTGTGCCCTGTGTGGGCCTGAAGGTCGAATTTCAACGCGAATGAGAACGGGAGGATGGCGAGGTAGAGAAGAACACTGAGTATGGGATGGGTACGGGCCATTGTGCGAACTAAATCTGGGGAGATAATCACGAGTCCTTAGCAGCAGGCTCCACGCGACTATGTACTCGGCGTGTTCAACGAGACGGTTACTCGTGGAAATCTGGCTCAGCCCTACTGGCTCCGGTAAAAGATTTTTCCATCCCTGTCCATCGCGTCTCTCGCGCCTTTTCCTCTTAGAAATGTATTTACTGTGGTAGATACACCAACACTCAATGCAGACACACGCTTGTCCAGCTTCACCTTTGAAAATGTTTACTGTCCTTAAGCCAGATCTGTGTTTGTGAATGTGAAATCTCGAACGTCAGAGCAGATCAAGTAGGCAACTTCGAAGCCGCCGGAGGTAAAGATGGCAATGAACGGCTCACAACTTAATGCACCCAACATATGGGATCAGGTCCGCTCGGAGACTCTTCTTCCTCAGAACTTTCTCGTATGCTGATTCACCAGATGTCTTATACCCCTCCTCGTGGCCCTTGCTCTCAAAAGAATACCTACTTGATTCCTTGCACATGCCTCCGCTTCATGGTCCACCCTCTCAAAGCAGCTTCAAGCTTCGAGTGCGACGGATGTGGACATCATGCAAGCTTTCACAAGATGGATAACCAGAAGGAGGAAGAGATCACCCGGCGTTGGAAAGTAGAGGAGGCGGAGAAGGCGAGGGGTGAGAAGGCGAATGGTGGTCACCAGCGGTTGTTGACATATGGTGACGTTGTCGGGGGTCTGGAAAATGAAGGGCAGGCCGTAAAGCGCCGACGACTTGCCGATCGTCCTACGCTTCTTGACAGTCCAAGCATTGCTGCAAGCAAGAAGCGGACCAGGTAACAGAGGGTATGAAGGCTGTTACGTTTTGCCATCATGCCCCTTGGCCTTCGACGCTCGGACATTGAGCGAACTCATGTCCAGGCCTTCGCCGAACATGACATAAATCGAATGAACCTGGGGAACTCAGGGATCCCTGCCTACTCTGCGTGTGTGTTATTGTTAAAGTCAACTAAACCAATTCGATCCTCCTGAGATGATATTTGAGACGTTACGACGAACTTTACTGCTCTGTGCCTCATATGACGTGCTTGGGTTTGGGGTAGGTCCAAGATTCTGTCCCTGATGAGTGCTTGGCAATTGACCCATAGCAGGTTCTTGTTGCATCTCTACAAACCTCGTCGAAAAGAATGCCGTTACTGAAGGAAGTATTCATAATTCTAGTCTTGGTGAAATACGAAGACCGTCATAGGCAGATGTTTCATTTTCCTCACCTCAGCCAAACAGTTTACGAGACATACAAGTGGTATGCATTCTACGAGGATGTGCAATTCCCACACTCGTCAAATCGTGACAATCATCATGTAGGTGAGATAGGAGTGTGAACTAGAACAATTTTCATAGCGGTTCTTTGACGGCTATGTCACCTAATACTAAAGGCTTCTATGTCTATTACACTGCTAGATTGGGCCCGCAACAAGAGTTTACTGGAGATTCCCATGCTGAGGGGATATTCCAAGAGATCCGCCCGCTTTCTGAAGACCACTGCTTTTCCCGGCGTAATATTCCCAGGAGATCTCCCCACATCTCAGGTACACTTGACCTCGAACCTGGGGTTTGGGTGTTGAGTCGCTGCAAAGATATGCCCGACCTTTTACGGCCGACTTCCAGGGTATGCTCCCTCGGCTCAAGCATGGATGACGGTCATCCCCTGCGTCGTCCGTCTTTGTGGGCGGATAACCTGTCTATAGTCTCTTCGGTCATAGATGTGTAGATTGTCCTGTCTTCGACCCGTGGATCGCCAAAGATCTGAAATTCGGAAGTCAGACCCTGGAATTACGGAAGGTAATGATATTGACCATTCTTATCGTCGATGATTCGACACCCAAGAAGATCCCGGTGCTCCTGCCAATCGTTGTTGAAATCATGGGCTACGTGAGCCTCGATCCACCAATATAGGAAACCCTGTGGAAAATCCCAGAGTCGTCGAACGTTTCGAAAGATCTCTAAAGCCTCATCGTTGGCGCCCTCGGTATAGATCGAGTGAGCGAGCTCGAACGCGTTGCAGATCTCGGTATCGTTGAGATTCAGTACGTCTAACACCCAATTTGATATTGTTAAATGATCCTGCAATGACTGCTGTGGATCGTTAAGTATGGACTCACCGAGCTTGCTCAATCGAAGAAGTAGCATTTGTCCTCCGACATCGGAACGGAAGGTTTGGCGTGCCACGATTTCACGTCCTCACTTCCACTCTCGAGATCGTCAAAGGCAGAATCAATGACCCAGATTGAGACTTGGATCAAGGCCAACAGTCCTTGCACGGCTAGCCATATTGCTGACTTCCGAGAGCTTATTGTACGAAGTTCGATGTATTGACAGACATAGCTGTCGCGTCAGCTTGCTTCTCTAGATGTCGATTCGAGGGAGAAGAATCACCTCGTAATTCCTAAAACAGCGAACGCTAACGAAAAACCACGAATAAGCCACCGTGTTCTGCCTTAAATGGCCCGAAGCTCGAATGTCACAAACTGCTGGTCCGTCTGTATGTATGTAAAATAGTCTCGCTTCTCGAGGCTTGTCTTATGGTGATCGCCGTGGCTTTGTTCTTCGGTCCATTCTGATTGAGAATGTGGTAACATCTCCTGAGCATAAGCCTAACTCTACACTAAGAAGCTTGAGAACAGAGATATAAACATGTCAGCTGTGGCAAAACACCAGGTCCATGATATCCGTTGTGTTGCTGCGCAGGGCCACGATGGTCAGACTCGTCAGCCCAACGAATATTGCTGCCGCGAAGGGAACGACGAAGTGGCCATAGATCTGAAAGACTTGACTTTGTATCCGAGCAGACAAGTGTTCACAATCATGGCAGATCTTCCCGTTTGTGGCAAAGATACCACTCCACGTAAGATCGGCATGTTCTCTGAAGTGTGCTGGATTATTCAATTGGCAGATCACACGATATGATCAGAGTGTCGGTGTCGCTCAAGGTAGGTTACTTGATGAACAGCGCCCGGAGGCAACCAATCCTCATCAGGGATACCAAAGAAGGTTCACAAGGCTTTGATGCCAAATTTAGCTTTGCGACAGCCCTCCCGTCTAAGGGCAAGCTTGACTAGCCCTCGGATATAGCCCAGGAATCCAAAGTAAAGACAATGTTGAGGCCAGCGGAGAGAGCCATCCCTGGCTATGGTTGAAAGCATACGGTTCCACTGAGTCTGACGCGAATATGCCGATCAAAGCAGCAGAGATCTTGGGTTCCTGTAGCCAAGACATCGAAGTTGTTCGTATCCGAATCTGAAGAAGATAGCGAAGAGGTTGGTAAGACAATCGATCTGCGATCGACGGAAGCACGAGCGCAAATAGGCGAACTCCCAGGCGTCAATTGTCGCTTTTTGAAACGAACCAGACTAGTTCTTACCCATCGTCAGAAATTTCATATCTTTCTCTTATAACTTGACCTTCCATTCCCATCCCGTTTTATACATCCTTGCTGCTCCAACTGTCAAGGACCCCAACATTACAGCCGTTCCTCCCCAGGCCTGCGCACTGAGGTACCCGCCTTTGTCGTTCTGAATCAAACCCCCAGCAATCGGCGGTCCTGTCAGCCTTGCAAAAGCAAGAATCGAGCAAACCATGCCGATTCTTGTTCCTGTCTTACTAAGATCCATGGTCAGTGACATCAAAGACCCTCTAAACATCCCTTGCGTAGCAGCTGTGGCAAGGCCATAGATGACTGCAAATGCATACATGGCATCACGAGATTGCACGGCTATCTAAAAATACAGCATTTGGCCCCAAATTACAGATGAAGCAACGAGGGGTATTGATGGGGCCAAACCAGCGGTCGGCAGCATAGCCAAGTAGGGGTCTCGTGGGGATACTCACTGCGTACGTGATAAGGAGAAGATTCTACGGGTTTAAGATCAGAGAAACCGTTGACGTTCCGTGCGTAAGTATTGATCTGGAAGGTATGTCAATACCGATGTGTGCAGAGTGGAGTTCCAAGGCTTTTTTTTGATAAACTCACGTGGAAACCCAAAGTAGAGAGCTCAGAAGATCAGGACCATTAAGACGGCAAAGAGCACATAGGCTGGCTCGCGGAAAGCAGCCCACTCTACAATGGACCAACCTTCTGCAGTGGAAGACGTGATCGTAGTAGTAGGTTGATGGCAATGGCGAAGAGAAGCACAACGAAGCCTGAACAACGTCCGGCTCAGGGGAAACCTAATATCAATCCGTCCGATTAGTTGGAAAAAAGACTTGCTAGCCAGGGGACGTTTCCGAACGGCTAGCCATTCATGGGCAGTCATCTTCTCACATACCAGTTTGTGGTGTTAGATACTGGACTATAGAGGGGAAATTCACACTTCCTGTGCCACTTCCGGCTGCTGAAATAGCCAGTGCTATAACTTTCCTCCTGGCAAAATATGTTCTCATAACAGCCACTGCCGGCATGAAAATGACTTCCATCCCAATCCCTGTGCAAATGTCCTGCGCCAGAAAGATCTGCCAATACTTTGTCGTCAAGCTCGTCATGAACGTTCCAAACCCAAGTAATATCGTATCGGCGAATACAGTATGTCTCGCACATTCAACATCAGCCGCACGCCCGGAGAATGCACCGATGAAAGACGTCAAGAAGACTTGCATGGAGCCAATTCATGAGACTTGGGAGGGCGGTAGAAGCAGGACTTTGGAATAGTAGAGCTGGTATACGCTAGATGAGGCCGAAAAGCCTCAGGAGAAGGCTTGATGAGGTGGCCCACTACGACTTGGGTCCAAGCGCGAAGGCCCTCATCAGGAGGTGGGCCAGGCTTTACGGGTGCAATTGAACTGGCAGTGGCGAGCACTGAAGCTGTAGGGACTATATCCTTCAGGTTGACTGCTTGGCCTTGTCTATCTAGTTGCATCCTGTCGATGTTGTTGAAAAGCACTATGTTTCCACTTCTTTTCAAACTCATAATTTCAAAGACGCTCCGGGCATAGTCTAGAAGCGGGCCTGCAACTTATACTCGAGAACTCGAGGTAATATAATCAAGTCATACGATAAGCTCTCTTATATCTATGGGATTCATCTTTGATGAGAATCTGATTCATCATCTGAACTACGGTAAAGGTGTCGATGTCGGAGCTAGAGGGATATAAAAAGGATGATTCGACGGTTGAGGTACGTATTGACCCGAGTCGTGCAAAGCCGCCTGCTTTCGTCAGCTTTGCTTAGACATCAAAGATCTGTTGCTAAGGTAGGTATCTCACGTTACTTCTTGGTATCATTTCATCCTTGAAAAAACGGAATGCTCATCTGACAGACATTAGGATAAGTACCCTTCTTTCGAATGTGGTTCTGCAGATCAACCTGTGCTGCCGAAACGCTCTTATGTGCACTGCTGTTGTAACAACTTCGGCCTAGCAGAAAGAACAAGACACGATTCGGTATGAGAAGTCTTCTCCTCGCCATTGTGTCTACTCAGCGTTGCACAGAATTTACCAAAACACAAGTGAGAGAACTTGATAATTAAATAACGTAGGTTGCCAGTTCTAAAACCAAATCGATGACTTCTGATGTTCGGCTCTCCCTTACCACCTCTTGATGCCTTATCAGGTTACCCTAACGCACAATTCTAAAGACCAAGCAAAGGTTCTCGCATCCTCTTTTGCCCAAACCTGTTCTGATACCGTCGCTGAGTAGCACTCGCTTATCCATGTAACACATCGAGCGCATCGCCGAGTGCTCTGATATCTCCGTCAAATCTTTGCATGGCCTCATCCTTCTGCTTCCGTATCTCATCGAGCCGATTCTGAAGCCCACGAAGCGTGGCAGCGTTGTTTTCGCTTTCAATTTGCCTCTGGTCAGGAATGATTACTTGGGAACCAGTCATAGCATTATCTATTGCCGACTCTACCTCAACGATCCTGCCTGGAGTATTAGGCTGGCGATGTGTAGAGTTCTCGAGATCATCCTTGACAAAGGTCTCGTGAATACGGCGACCATGCTCAACCAAGTTTGAGCGCCGCGCAAATCCTCTAAGGTGGCGTTTGCAAGTGGAGTTGGGACAACGGTACTCTTGCGAAGGCTTGCCATGACCTTGTTTCCCGTGCACTTCGCGCCGGTGGCGAAGCAAACCTGCGTTGTCGCCAAACGGCTTGACGATGCATGCCAGTTCTGTGCATGCAAATGACCTTGCATGCTTAGCCGTGTGACGTCTGCATTCAATCAGTAGGCGGCATTGCAACTTAGAACACACGTACTTCAAGTCGGATTCGGTACGAAAGGGCCTTCGGTAATTGCAGCTCAAGACATTACAGATCTTGAGCAAACTCTTTTGCGCAACTTCAGGAACCTTGGTATTTGCAACTGGCGAGATGGGCTCGCTCTCTTGCACACGAGCGTATGTGGTGTTTTCTGCTTTCGGGACCCTAATTGGAGATAATGCATATCAGTCCCAGTGCACAAAGCTCAAGGCCGGTCAGCGCTAACCAGATTCCATCCAGAGATTAAAGGGATCCATACGCAAATGATGCATTTTCTAGAGCCCAAAGTGGGTCCTGCAGCGCCTGATCTAAGGAAAAATCACCTGTAAAATTAGTCCTTTGCTCCATACAGATTAGCATCAAGCCTGCAGTGATAGCACATACCGAAGGGCGAACCATCTTGTGAAAGCCATGTTTGATTGTACCTGCGCATCCTTGATATATTAGTCCTTGAACTAGGTAAACCGAAAATCGAAACAACGTACTGAAAAATAAAAAAGGGTTGTATGCCATCGGGATGCTTGCTCCAGAGTATTTAAGCAAAAAGACTTTTATTTCAGTATCGTGGCTCATATATGTCAGGGCTGGAAGTCCCAACGAAATCAAGATATCGATCGCTCAGCGGTTGGGAACGCAAGTGCATTGACAATATATCGTAACCCACCCCAAGTGTTGAGCTGGTTGGTAGCTGCTGATTCCTCGCTTTCAGTGTCGATTCAACTGATTCAACTGTGGTTTTGAAAGGTTATTGTCAGGACCAGGTCTACACAATCCAGGTATTGGAATCCAAGGTTTAGCAGAAAACCAAATGTCTGTCTGTCAGGACCGGGTTTACATAATCCAGGTATCTGAAATGCAAGTATATTGGCCGGGGCCTAATCCGCAGGTACAACATGGCATATCAGAAAATAAAGGAGATATCCTACCCAGCTGCACTTTGTATCCCATACGGCTCCAGAGGGACCACGGAGGCATCGTCGAATCGATCGAGACCGGTTATTACTCTGTGAAGTTCAGCTTGAGCATGACGGAATGCTGTAGGAAGACATGATGCACCCCCTTGAATCATCAGTACTAGTTGAACCCATTATCCTATCTAGGTGATATGCTAAGCGTCAATACTAAACATAGATGATGCAAAGTTATTTCTTGGGAAGAAAAGTCGAAGTAGCTGGGAACACGGTTTACTTAACTGGTTTGCAGAACAGAAAGGCTGCAAGGCTGCGAGGCGGGCAGGGCTGCAAGGCGATGAGTCACAGGGCAGCGAGGCGCAAGGTGGCGAGTATGCATTAAAGACAAGGCTGTAGGGCTTGAGGCTCTTGAGGCTCTGAAGTCACCGTAAGTGCCTCCATTAGCATCGAGTACACTAACTTCATAGAGATTGGGATCAGCTGAAGGACAGCAGACATCAAGTGAGGCAGCCGTTTCACTCATGAATAGGTAGCATAACGAACGAAATAAATAGATGTAAACTGTCTACCATCTTGCGGTACGGGCTTCAAAAAGGTCAACCAATATTGTACCCTGAACGATAATTGCATCCCAGAACAAGGTCGCGAGCAGCGAAGTCTCATTGAGCTCTGTAAGATATTTTGGCTTTAGTCTTCTAGGGCTGCTCTTTCATCTGCGGTTATGTCACTCTTCGCTTTCGGGATTCTAACAAAGGCCAGCATGATGATCAATGCTGTAGCGGCACAAGCCAGCTGGTACCAAAAAACGGCTTGATAGCTTCCTTTCAATCCCAGGTAAGCTGTCTCCGTCTGTATGACGTCGGCGAATGCGAGAAGAAATGCGATTCCCAAATATAGTAAGCTGTTAATAAGCGCACCAGCCAGTCCTTGACGACCATGAGATAAGCTTGTAGTGATGAAGACGTTGGCGATATTGAATGTGATTAGTTGCGCCTATCATTGCAGGAAACACGTAGGCCTAGTAGTTAGCTCCGATGGGAGCGACCGCAAAGAGGGTTGACGTCAGAACCCAACCAAGTCCGCCGATGAGCATCAACAAGGTGCCTGGAAGAAGGTGAAGAACATAACCTCCGGCCACTGAAATTAAAATTCCCCCAAGGCTCATTGGAACGTACCACGCAGTCACCTGCAGCAGCGGAGACGCGCCCATAATGTCTTGCATGTAAAGCGTTGAATATAGCAGGAATATACCAAGCACTCCGTCGGAGAAGAGTAATGCAATACAAAGTGCTGAGAGATACGGAACTGTGAATAAGTCGAACGGTAGAAGAGGGCTTTTGGCTACCCAGCCTTCAACAAAAGCCGCGATGCCGAGAATTACAGCCCCAACGATAAGCAAAACATAGATGTATGGTGTTATCCACTTGTTTGGGGCATGCGAGCTATCAGTAAGCGCGAAAACAACGAGTATCAATCCCGATACTATTAGAGCACTCCCTAACCAATCCATCTATATACCCATTGCCTTGCGTTCTTCCATGTGCGATGATACTGTTAAGTATGCGGCTACGGCCGTCGTGAGAATGAGTATAGTCCCAATCCAGAAATACCAGCCGAAATCCAGAAATTGCCCTGTCAAGCCTGCAAAAAAGACACCAGTGAAGAAATCAAAAGGGGTCGAGCTCTCATAGAGGCTAAAAATCAAGTTCTTTCGCGGGCCTGGTCTATATATGAATCCCATAAGCATGACGCCGGATTGTAAGAACGCAGATGATTCAAGGTCTTACAATGCTCGGCAAAAGACCAACATCAATTGATTCTTCGAAAAGCTCGCAATGAGAGATCATATGCAAAACCATGCTAAGCGCCTCAGGTAAACAGGGTAGCCGCCGTACATGTCCGCTAGTCGATCAAAAGGTAGTAGAAAGGCTGCGGTGATCAGGGAAAATGCGCTGACGGGCCAGACTACAGAGGAAGTCGGTATATTCAGCTTTACGATCAACGTTGGTAGAATGACGTTGAAGCCGGACACAAAGTATTTCTAGTAGTCTCAACTGTCAGACCTTTGCTAAGTCTCTGTGAGTTGAATGAGTGAGGGTAGACTCACAGCCATAAGTTGGGACGCTAATATGGAACAGCAGAAGAATATCTCTGCCCAACGAGACTTGAATATGGCTGGTCGCTCCCTTCCTAGACGCTCAATAAGGGCTTCTTCTGTCTCGTTTCCCTCACCATCGACGGGGGATGGTTTTTCCTGTGTTTGTGGGTGGTCTGAGGTTAGAACTGGGAGCTCTTGTGGGATGGACTTCTTGGTAGGCGAAGCTGCTGGAGAGAACGATGCTGTTGCAGCTGGCATAGGTATATTTGGAGAAGTCATGGTGTCTGTGGAATGCGATAGTGAACGGGCTTCATTCGGAGTCATGGCCAGGCGGATATGAAGAGGTTCGTGATCTGCGGCACATTGAATATGGGATGAGCAAGGTATGCGGATGATTGACTGTTGGGAGATTCTGAAGAAGATGAGGCGGTGGAGGTATATGAGAAGCCATGGAGCCAGTGAAATATGACATCTTGGCTATCGAGGGCGTCATCGTGCTTGGAACGGTTTGGAAGTTTACAAATCGGCGCATAAAAATCGTTTGGGCGACTTCGGTGGATGGCGTGAACGGTAGGGTTTATCTAGTCGATGGTAGTGCGCATGATGGTCATCAAGACCATTTACATTCATGACGAACGACTAACGATTGAAAAACATTCGCTGCAATTATTGTCGATGATCAGAGGCGACTTCAAGATTGCCATGACCAACAGACCGAGGGGACAGATTTTTCGCAGCTTGTATTTCCCAACACCCACAGTAACCGAATGTCCTTTTCCTTTAGCTATTGCTGATATGTAGAGTGATCTAGAAACCACTTGCAAGTGTTCCGGGCTCGATCCGAGCTTCTCTTTTTCTAGAAGTGGACGAAGGTTTTGCCGCTCTGGTACCTAAGGCTGATCAGTGGTGAAGATACTAGGTAGTAAGCGACCTATCTATAAACCCACCTGGTAGCACCCACCTGTGGAGAACCACCCAATTTTTCTGAGCCTCGTTTTAGAGAGATCGTGAAGGTGAGTAAATATTATTCATTAAGTTTTTTGCCCGGCTGATTTTAATTCTAGGAATTACTTCATCTTCGTAACTGGTATCGTTTCTCTGCTATCCTGCTAGCCTTACGAAGAGCTTGCTTTGATGAGTCCATCTTGCAAAGCTACTTCAATCTGATCAATCCCGACCAACACTATGCTGCCTTGCGGGCTCAGATGAAAGCACAACCAGGGCTTCCTTGGCTGTTTCCTTGCGTTGAGCAGGATGAATTTCCAATGCTAGTCTATAACTCTTCCGGTTCCCAAAAATCTTCCGTAACCCAATGAATTTTCTTGTTTCAGTTCTGCAGACCAGTAGTTCCTAGGAGGTTCAAATAATCCTTCAATAATCATGTGTCCAAGTATCCCAGGCTGCAGTATCTCGAATATCCTATGTTCTGAAGCTAGCCGTACCGTCACATTCCGTTTTCATTTGTTTCCTAAGCGAAAGGAGACGTTTGTTCGTATCAGTCACTGCCTGTTGAATGTTAGATACCCGTAGCCACTCCCTAAAATTTCATAAATTGTGCTTCTGATTCTCACTCTTACTCTACTCCCTTGATCTCCGAGAGAGCAACAAGTACAATATTTCTTAAGATAGGTGGTATTCGGCCAACATCGTTCAACCAACCTGCCCAACGTCCCAACATCATCAATCATATGCTGGTGCGCTTCCACATGGCTTTGATTATCCCACTGTTTCTAATCTTCGTACGTGGCCATTGGAGCTCAGCTCGTACGAAACTGCATATACTTGCTACTGAGTTGCAGTTGCGCTGCAATTACTGATGCTGTGAGACCCAAAGATGGAAACTTGTTGGAGCTCGAACACGAAAGAGCAACACGGTCATGGTCCTTGACTATCGATGATTACCAAGACGAGCCAAATGCGTCCGTCAATCACTCCTTTCAGAGTGTATCAAAGGTGAGGTATCCATTGCGTCCATGCTGGTGTTTGGTATGCCTCGATGGGTAGGTCGCGCAGACTGATGAACGCTTCTACGACGAGGTATACCCGTGCTAGAACGAAGGTGGGAACGACAGTCGTGATCGTTAGGCTATAGGCACAGAATGTAGCTTCACTCAAACCTATGACCATCGCACATTCTGCCTTCGGGGTCATAGCCAAATACCGATAAGCGTAACTTCTCAAAGTCTGCTTCCAATCATCTTGATCTTTCCAATGTTTGATAATTGCGATCACACTAGCTATCAAACCTGAGCCAGCGATGAGGATGGCCGATACCTTCCATAGTAGAGCTTCAGTAGAAGAGGGGAAGATGGAACTCCAGGCTCCTGCATGTAATCCACCGTACAAGATGGTCGCCGCCCATAGTTTCGCACAAGTGGAATTAGTATGTCCATATAACTGGTCGAGGCCTGGCCAATCCGGGACCTCCAACATTATGAGGTCAATGAAGTCGAACGCGTCAGGGGCCAATGGTCCTTCAGGAAGGGCTTCAATTGGGTCAATCCCTATAACATTCCAATGCTCAGATACGAAGTGGGATGCCAATTTCCATCTGTTAACCGTAGCCAGATTCAGATTTATCGTCCTGATCGGATTTGAAGTTGCTAGAGCTGAATTGCCTCCCTTTGGTCGAACATTTGGTCTTGGCCCAAACATTGTACCGCTAAGAATTTCATGTTCTTGAAGGGGTACAGATGAAGGATCTAAAACCTTAGGAGAAGAGTCGACAGATCGCGGCACTCTTATAAAAGCAGTTTCAGACTCGGTTTCGAAGACCATATCATCTTGCCCGCACTCGGCCTCGCATTCTCTGTCGTTATTTCGAGCAGGGTCTGAAGGAAGGTCAACGAAAGGTAATAACGCGCCTGCGCCCCTTGGGTACACGTATAGACTTGACAATTCAATACCTCACTCTTTAGACCTAGAACTGAAGGAATTGCTCATAAGCAGCCACGCACACATAGGGTGAGTCCATTCTCCTGTCAGCACCGTCGGCTCATTAACATCTAGAGGTTTTTGGAGCCAGAACAAGTACATAAGAAGGGCACAAAAAACGTGACCAAGCGTATTGATCTCAAGTAGAGTCAATGGTAGATGGCTTGCGAGTCGACCCGTGCATTGAACAATGACCCATCCAGCTTGCAGACAGGCCAGAAACTTTCCCACATTATCCGCTTTGCTTCGATCAAAGATAGACGCTTTCGATATATCAGAGATGCAACCTCCATGTCGGACAACAAAGAGCACACCTCTGAATCCTAAGGACAATCGAGGCGAGTCCCACATGTAAGGCCCTTCGAGAGAATCGATTGTGTCGATGACGAGCCCTCCCATACCGGCATAGAAGCTATGAACATTAGTCCATGAATGTTTGCGCTCCTGATGAGTTTGCTCAAAAATCTCGTTCATGGATTTTGTCAGCACAGAGGCTGACTGATATTGACGCCATGCAACATAGACAACCACTTCAGGAGCAAATAAACCCATCAGTACCCATTGTGTCTTCTTCTTGTAGTGCCTAAAGACTGAGGTATGCTGTCTCGGCTGTATAATTTCATCAGCACACCAACTCCCAGCCTATATGCAGGAACGTACAATGTTCAAGTGAATCGCGATCCAAACACATAATGATAATGTGATCACACAACTAATCAAAAGTCGAAATGTTCCGCGAGTTCGTGATTCTTGTTGCCAAGACACAGTCTGAGTCGTGAAGTTTTGATGCAAAACCTGGGTGCTCGGATTTGAGAGTGAAGTATAACCATATACAGCGACATTTCCCAGTGGTGATGCATTCCCGCGGCATGCCACTATGAGCAATTGGAAGAGCAGCATGTTTTAAGGCAAGTATAACACCACGGCATCTTCTTCAGAGTGTTATGGAAATTTCCGCATTGATTGTTCCAGAATCCGGAGGGGATTGTCCCTTTAAAAACAAGCCTGGCTGGCAAAGAATTCGCGGCTTGCGTTGAGTTGAAATCGAGAGAAAGTACTCATCAGAAGCACAAGCTGACGATCTATGAGGCTGATGCGGAGCTTTTTCTCTGCCTAGTCGCAAAGCGCGCTGAAGCTATGTCCCATGCATAAAGAATAAGAGTGCCAAAAATAGCACCCTGCCATTGCCATAGACCTGTATGAAGAGCTCTACCTTGACATTTGCCTGTCGATCATACCTTGCTGTGGGATACTGTCTGATGTTTCTTTGACGTAAACCAATCTGCACTGGATCTCGCCATGTCCTATGCAGTCATAAGAGTAATATGAGGTTGAAAACTAAGCCTCAAACTTATGCTGCAAACATGTGCCATATCAAGGGGTAATCCTATCCACACATTGAGTCCCTTTGCAAAACAATGCCATCAGTATCTGATTGGGATAACCAATAGATATGCGGGTCAGCTGCATTGATGCGACTGCTGCTGCTTGCGGACCTTCGGCGTAGCACCGCTGTCACGAAGATACTTTCATCCTGCTTCCCCGGTGCTTCACATATGCAAGGGCAGGGAAGGTGCGGGAGCGACGAAATAGAAGCTTCAAAAACGAGGGATTTGGAGGGTGAAGGAATAGATATAAGCATCGCTAATAAGTAGTATCCGAAAATCTTTGTGAACCACAGCCAGCGCCCAGCCCATCCTTACTACAAGAATATCTGAGCTGCTAATTGGAACGGAAGTCAGGTTAAAATTCCATGAGTATGTGATTTCTGTTGGTATATGAGGGTCAGAAGGAGTATGTGCATGTGTATATATTGATTGAACTACTCTAGACAGTAGGAACTACGAAGGGAGGAAGGAGGTGAAAACTCTGACTCCCGAGCCCTATAGGGCTAAGCGAGATTGTCAACCACACAGGGGTAACAGTACTGTTCCCTATTTCCAACACAGTTATGGATGGAGTTGAGTGTGAGGGTGGGCTGGGTTTTGATCGAGGGAACCCAGGTGGCAAAATATATACTATAGATAGTATAAAATAGGGGATAAAAGGGGACCCTTTCATCCCATGGGATGGCTTAGAAAGCGTTCCATGACGTTTTTACCATCACTGTGCTCACAAGCCACAGTTTCGCAGAGGTTATGAGTGCCCCCCACCCAGTATCCGCATATTTCACCATCCCAATCTCCAGGCGCCAGCTACGGCTAAAGCTGAGGTTGAAACCGAGGGTTCGCCCGGATTGCCTCGCCGTACTTGATGAAAAGAAATGGAAAGGGAATCATAGCCACCGATATGAATCCTAGTAGGGATGTTCCCCAGCCTAAACCGATTCGTGCATACAAGGATGGTCCGGCTAATGGGAGAATAGCGCCAACGGTTGACCGCAGTAGAGTATTAGCGGCCAAGGCAGATGCTGCATGTGGTGTGTAGGCGTCGACGAGGTAGGTTTGGATGGACATCTGGCTTGGCATCAGAAGGAAGCTGAGCAAATGTAACAGACTGAAGCAGAGTCAGCTTACAAAAGTAATGTTTAATCCCATGCCCACCAATGCCGTCCCTAAGATCGGCACAAGCCAGAATACGTTATGGTCTGCAGACCAACCGTAGAGAAATAGGCCGGCTGGAATTATGATGGCCCCGGGTATCATGGGTGGTAGACGTCCCTCCGGCTTCAATTCACCACCTGCCGCCTTCTTTTTTAAGATCCGATCTGAGACGGTCCCGAACCCAAAAACTCCAATGAGCATCCCCACTCCAATGCCAAGGTACGAGAGACCCACAAGTCCCTGCGAGAAGCTGTATCGGGTCGTGAAAACGCCAGTTATAGTAGTAAATAGCAAGTACAGGTAGCCATAAACGACGGCCATAAAAATGGAAAAACAGAGAATTATGGGCGAGAAAAGGAGCATTCGGACTGGGCGAGTCAGGGCGAGCTTGAAGAGCTCCTTCGGCTTAACGCCGGTGTCTAACTTCGATCTTAGGGACTCGATACCTGTTTGCCTTCTCAAGCATCGGGCCTTATGCTCTAAAATTGTGGTGGCGCTGGATTCGCGCATTATGACCATGAATACCAAGGTAATGATGCTAGACTAGGTAATTTAGTAAGAATGGCTGATAGGGAATAGGCTTCGGGAGACTCACGCCTACCGCGACGATCCAGAAGATCCATCTCCAGCCCTTGGCCTCGGCTATAAATGCACCTGCGACAGGACCAATCGTGGGACCCAGCAGCGGACCTACCGTCCATACCGCCATGGCTTTACCCCTCTCCTCCTGGATAAACATGTCCGCTACCGTGCCTCCGCCAATCGTCAGTACCGCAGATCCGCTTATTCCAGCAAGAAATCGGAAGCCAATCAACATATTGAGACTGGAGCTCAATGCACATGCTACTGTAAAGAGGACGAAGGTGATGTTGGTTGCATGGTACAATGGAAGACGTCCGTACAGTTCTGAAAGAGGGGCTATTGCCAATGGACCAAGTGCAAACCCCAAAATATACACGGAGACCACAAATGATGCAAGAATGCTGTTGTCAGAGTGAAAGTTGCTCATAACTTGTCCTATGGCAGGGGCAAACATGGAGGAGGCAAGAGGCCTATTCTCGTCAGCCATCGCCCTAAGGACTAGGGAGGTTTTCGCACGTAATGAATGTCATCGTCGATAGAACGAGAATGTTGGCCCATTTTTTGGATCGTGTCCAATTGACCGCTTTGGCAGGGTCTGAAGGCCCATCAAAATCGACAATGTTTGAGTCTGGATCTCGATCGGTGTGACTTGCCCCATCTCCCCGCTCTGTGTCCTGCATTTAACGTATGAAGATTATTTGTTTCAAGCCTTTGCGTGTGACATCTCCTGTATATTTTGGCAAAGGGGAAAAGCTGAGGCTTTGTAGGTGGAGAGGCTGCAACCGGAAAGAGCCAACGAAGATACAAATTATAAGAAGTTGTCCCTCGCAGTGACCGCCAAGGTTGTTGATTAGATGCATGGGGATATAACACTCCACTTCAGAAGTACAGAGCACATCCACATAATGTACGAAGAGTTTTACATATCCGGCTTTTGGCCCCAACCTGGCATCGGTTTAGTAAATATATGCAGTCAGACTGTCAGAGTGACATCCGGGACATTTCGGTCTTAGTATGCTTTAACGGAAACTTAAGATATACACTGATCGACGTTGGGTGGAGAGCAATTGGACTGTGTTTTAGCGACCGCCATGACCTCTGGCAGTAAAGATTACCAGCTTTCAAAAGCATTCTGGCCGTCCAGTATATACTGTAACAAAGTAGGTAGGTAACGATGTACGGTGGGTAGGTAAGGTAGGTATGGTACAGTACAGTACCATAATGTAATTTATTTACAATTTACCCTGATGCGTCGCCATTTGGCTGGGCCGCTCTTTCGCCTCGCCGGACTGGCAAAATGTAGCAACCCAACACTAATCCGTTCTGGGTCATGTAGGTACATGCTGTAGGAGGTTATCAAGCTACCTAGACAATGGAATACTGAATGATACAGCACCCAAAAAGAAGTTTGCAATGCATCAGCCTAGAGCTTAGCCTGCCCGTCCATCAAGCTGCGCCAGTCCTCCCTCTCGAAGGGAACATAGGCATCGGCTCTCTGTGGCAGCCAATACACTCGATCGTGTCCCCCTCCCAATACCTTTGTGCCTCTTGAATCAGGATCGACGCCTTCGTTGCGCCAAGGACCCTTGACTTGTTTGTTGTTACCAGTGTTCATCGAGCCCAACCCCCCGCTTACGACGCGGATAAAGAGGGGAACAGCATAGCTTGGTAGCGTCGATCGTAGCGACCTGGCCAGTCCGACCCAGTCGAAAGCGGTACTGGAAACAGAGAGCGAGATAGCCGCACAACCAGCCCGTCCGTCGGAGTGGGGAACCGCGACCCCGTAGACATTCGCCTCGTCAATGCAAGGGAATGTACCAATAACCTGGGAGACCTCAGTAGTAGAAACATTCTCCCCTCTCCAACGATACGTATCCCCTGTGAATATGTAAGAGACCATGATGAAAATCTGATGCGAATTGCTGCGTACCTAGACGGTCTATAAAGTACCATAATCCATCCTGGTCGCGTCGCAATGCGTCTCCGACGCGGTAATAGAGGTCTCCCTTTTCAAATACATTTTGCACGAATTTACTCTCTGTGGCCTTTTCCGCTTGCCAATAGCCAGGCCAAAAGGCTTTGTTGGCCATTCTAACGAGCAATTCACCACCGTCTTCATACTTCCTTCGCCTGGCAAAGCCAGTTCTGGGCGATCTCCACATCTCGCCAGTCTCCGGATCAATCTCGGCAAGTACGTATAGTTTTTTGTATTTCTGCCGTAGTATCCAACCATGGTGGCCTATCGCATGAATTCCAAAGCCATTGCGATAGTGGTTAACGGTAGTAAAGTTTCCTTCGGTTGTGGCAAAGAATTCACCTATCTCGGGAATCCCGAAGCGTTCCTGTCAAAAGTGTTAGAGTTGGTCCAGAGAAAAAAAAACCAAGAATAGGAGCTTCCCTGAAACCTTGCCCATATATCAGGCCTGAGTCCGTTACCCCAAGCCAATCTGATGGTATGCCTCTTGTCATTGGGAGATGGCGGGGCTGCAAGAAGATAACGGATAGTCTCCCCAACTAGTAAAGCAATTAGCAGTCGTATTCCAAGAAAATCAGTCTCAAGCACACCGTAGATGAAGATGGTCGACCTGCTCTCGATGCAGTCTAACCAAAACCGAGAGGTAGAGAACTTGGGAACCACAGCAACAGATATTCCTCCCATCAGGTCATTCATGGCCGCAAGTCCCCCAGTACCGTGATATAGGGGCATGCAGTGATACGTCCTGTCCTTCCCGGGTTGCTGGCCGAAAGTTTTGCCTCTCTGTGAAGCCGCAGGATAGGTGCGCGATGCGGTGAGGAGAAATGCTTTGGGAAGACCCGTAGTCCCACTGTTGACAAAGTATCAGGTACGGTGGGGTGGGTCTTTGATATTATTGCTGGACGAAAGTACCTTGTGTACTGGAGCCCCAGGCGAGGCTCTTTATCGAGGCTTCTCAGGTGTCTATCATTCCAAGTAGAATCACAGCGACTAATAGCTTCGTGAAACTCTTCTGACATTTCCAACACCTTGACTTTCAATTCCTTCTCTATCTTCAGCTTCGAGCTCTCGATACGTATATGACACCCTTCCTCGGGGTCTGCGAGTAGCATCTTCGCCCCAGAAAGCTTGACACAGTGAAGAAGGGCATCAGAAGCAAGGTTGTAGTTGATCAAAGCCGGAGCGGCACCAATTGATAATAGTCCCATCCATGAGAAGAGATACTCTGGGCTATTCATGGAGTATACACCAACCAAATCTCCAGGCTTGACACCCAGCGAGAGGAAGTAATTGCCATATCGGCACACAGTTTCATATGTTTGCCGCCAACTGTACGTTGCGGATCGAGACCAGATGCATTCATCATCTGCGTACTCGTGGGCAGAGGCCTGAAAGAGGTAGAAACCGGACCCTCGACCGTCTTTCACTGTTGTCCGAGTGAGCAGTCAACCCGACGACCATCGCAGCAAACGCGGACCTGCATTGGTATAATTCCTTGCCCCCTTTCGTAGTCTGTAGAGAGTCTCGAGATCCTTGGAAATATGCAGTTTTGCATCTAGGTATGCCGCTGCAGCCGTCGTGCCGGCTATGACTGCAATCGCTGTCGCTTTTCCTTAGCTGTTAGTTCCAGTTGATACTTTGAAGTGTCTACTCACAAGTTGCCATGAAATTTGCACCTCCAATTTTACAGAACGACGGGCACTCTTTCTCCCAGAAAAGCGCCCACAGTGCTAGGAGATGTCCCGATAAGGTGAGGTAGGTAGTCGGTACGGGCGGGACGGCCCCCAAGCGATGGAAGCGGGGTACTGTAAGCGTTCTTACGGTAGCGTGTGTGGATAGCATTTAGTAAAGTAAAGTACAGTACAGTACAGTAAACACTCCACTTTATCAACATTCATGAAAGCCGTTTTTACTTGCTGCATAACGATGTATCACACCGTCGGTTTCTAGGCTTGGCACCGTATGTCGACTGCATCTGTCCGATTTCCGATTTAGACTCTTTCTTCATACGCTATGTGACGTGGGTACATACGATGCTACATTCTATGTTCTAGTAACCGTGAGGCACGCGTGGGTAGCTATCTCTCTGCTCTCTGGGACATTCATTGCTCTTTCAGTCCTGGGTGAATCCTATCTGGATCGAATTATTTGCTTGCACCGTTTGCTGCCAAGTACCTGTCAACATGTACATAACTTGGCTCTCAGGCCGAGAGCTGAAACGACCCGGCAAGCTTCCGAGTCAGCAATGTTTGCTAAATCTATCTGACAGCCGCCAGTCAATGTGGGTAGGCCTTTGCCAGTATTTGATACCACACACATAATCCACGCCGAAAGCGCCCAGGGACCTGACTATCTCAATTATAATTTCCCCTGTAAACGGGTTCTTGGCGTACATCTGCCAACACCTGCACGTCGAAGTGTTGGACCACTCAAAGCTGGGAAGAATGGACGGCGAGAAAGTACCTTAAAGTTGAATCGACTATCTGAAAGCGGGATACATTGCTCCACTGATCATCAAGGTAACGGAACGGGATATTTGACATAGCGGTTGTGTACCGGATTAGCCTCGGGGCTCAGTGAGGTTTTACTACCACGATACGTAAAAGGTTCATATTCGCAAAACATCCTGATTGGTCGATCGGGTCTTGGCCCAAACGCGATGTCGAAAGGAGGACGTAAAGCTGGCGATCAGTGTAGGAGTTAATGCAATGTGAGTCTCCGTACTGTTGGTAAGCGTTCCCTGTTCACTTGGATTTTAGCAATGTCATAATCGGCACTTCTATTAGACATGATGAGCTCAATGAAATCATTCAGTATGCTACTTCCAACGGGGTTGAGGTTCAAGTCTCGGTGCAGGACTCTTTTTCGGTTTGGGCTAGTGGAGCAGCTTTTCATTTACTCCGCCCTCGACAAGGGTGGTGTTCGATACATCGGCATCACTGATGCTGTTAATAAGGCCAATCCTTGGCAAGTGTACGATCTAGTTCGTACGATTCGCTCAGTAGGATGTGACATCGGAATGTTTCTCTGCAACGAGAATGGGTGTGCCCTTGCAAACGCCTACTGTGCTCTCGAAGCAGGTGCAACCCATATCAATACCTCTGTTCTCGGAATTGGTGAACGGGTTGGTATCACGGCTCTCCGTGGCCTGATGGCTGGTACTTTCACTGCAAAGAAGCTGAGAGACCTGGAGGAGATAGTGGCAAAGGCGAATATGGTAGAGATTCCTTTCAACAATTTCGTTGCGGAACCTTCTCTATCTAGGTAGAGCGGGTTAGCTTTTTTGGTGCGCTTCTCCTGTCATCTCCTTGGCCCTTGTGAGTGTAAGTCTGGTTTATGAGGACATCTACAGACAGCCCCCAGCATAGCAAGTCCCATACTGTGATAATAAAGGGGTTTGGCAATGGAGAATTGGGATATTGCAACGATACTAACCTGAGTGCTCTGGTTGTACAAGAAATTTTACCAGGCGCTAGTTAACACATCTTGTGGGGGAATGTATACGCCATTGCAATGCAAACCACACGGCTATCCCGCCCCCCCCCCCTTCCCCAACCACAATTTACTTTTCTCTTTGTGGGTGATTACAGAACCACTTTCATAGCAGGCTTGCCAGATATAACAGTCTCATAGATATTAAATGATACATGAGATGGCTAAAACACGATACTCTACTGTGTTAATTAGAGTATTTCCAAGTAGCCGCAACGTTTCCCGCTTCAGAAGGGGCACTCAAGTCTGTCCGTTTTTATTAATCAAATCGGCCAGCCCTTGTTCCAAGTATTCCCCATACGATATTGCGCGCTTTGAAGGTTCTTGATTAGGATCATGGGGTGAAAAGGGTTCAATGGTGTCGTTCCAGCCCAGGTTGACAAAGAAGGGGAGGGATTGTCGTTCCGCGTTGACCCATTTCACGCGGTGGATTGGAGCAGGGTAATAATCATGGGTGACGTATGCCATGTAGCTTCCGACATTGATGAGGTAGCAGTCATAGTTTGGCCCAATGTTCTCCCAGCCTTGGGAAGTTTTTACTTGGAGGTTCTCCACTTGGGACTGGTAAAGGACTGTGATAAGGGAGATGTCTTGGTGCCATTCAAAACTTAATTTGGTGCCGTCACTCGCGGTTTTAATTGCGGCGGGTGGATAGGGGTCGAGGTAAGGATAACGGATGAGCGATACTGCCGAAAGAGTGTCCTCCTTCTTCAAGTGCTGGGCAAGGAAGTCCTCATCTTTTCCAAGAGCTAGACCGAAGCCGCGGAGTAGTACTTGGGAGAGATGACACACCTGGGAATAGTAGGATTCCATATACTCTTTGAAGCCGGGATGCTTAGCTTGATCAGGCCACACGTTGACTTCGTGTAGCGGCGTGTTTGCTTTGATCATAGGGTGTTCGGGGGTGAAGGAGGGGTTCAATAAGCAAAACGACTCAACAGCCTTCTTGTCTTTGATGGAAAGGTAGTATCCGTTCCGTATTTGCTTCTGGTGGTGTTTATTGTAGGCACGGATGGCGAGCTGCCACTTCTCTTCGTCTGTGACCGACATGTGGAATTTCCGAGTTTCCTCCGAGAACCTGCGGACGTCGATGCCGTGATTTGCAGCATAGAAGAAACCAGACCCCCGAATCGCGGCGTCAATTTGCGTGGCGACCTTCATCTTCTCACTTTGGTCTTCTCCAAATAATGGAGAGACGTCAACAACTGGGGCATCGGCATATGGGAGGCTACCCATGGCGTCGAAATTGCGGATTTATTGCTCGGTGAGGTTGAAGAAATTCCATATGCAATAGGCCTGGATGGTAAGCAAGGAGGCTGTATCTATTCCATGTGATCTTAGGGAGGTGAATGTGGTTCTGGTTCCACGGGAATGTGGTGGGGACTGGGTATTCAAAGGGTGTGTGATAGCTAAGTAAGCACCATAAGGACGGACGAGGTCGAGCTTCTCATGAAAACATATGAGAGGAACATATGAGGTAGAAGTAAATGGCAATGCTAAGGTAAGCATCTGGGAACAAAGAAATTTTCGACTATGTAGAAGGCCTCGACATGCCACTTACTGGGTCATTAGACCTCCAAGATTGCAACTGCATATATCGGTTAACTTGGCGCAATGCCTAGTCAGGGTAGATACTAGGTAAGGTACCTTGACTAGTGCTGCTACCTATGACCTCTCCTAAGGTACACAGAGTCACCTACGGGACGTAGCTTACCAACATACATTACGGCCTCATAGCGCTTCTTCATGCGTCGCATGTCGTGGCAACGCGCTAGTGCCTGGGTTCTGGGGGCTGCCACCTAATGTTCGGTAAGGTCTACCTAAATGAACATTAGTGGTACATATAACGACAGGGCCACTGACTGTGGGTGCTGTTCCCTAAGTCACTGCAACTAGCGCAACTAACAGCGCATCGCAGCGACTTAAGATGTACATTAGCGAGAAGCTGTGCATCTTTACAACAGCTTCTGTTCGATTAACTCTGAATAACAGTTTTTGAATGATTATGAAAGTTAAATACTGGTCATCGTCATAACTTAAAACGATTATGAAATTTAAAACGTATTCATTTTTAATACGATATAACGGCTGATTAAAATGTAAACGTGACTTGGGAATAGAACGATCGAGTGAGATTTACATATGAGCAATATGGACAACGTTCGTTAACTTAGCTATACCTACATGCGCATCTGATGAGACTGTGCTGTGTGCGCATTAATTATATGTATTTCGTTGTGTTCATGTACTGCACTAACTGTATCTTATTCTGATACAGAACAGCGTACTCAGCAGATCTATCAAGCATGTCACAGCTGTAACACGTTTAATAACAACAAACGTTTTACTTTATGAACCGTCTACTATCAAACATTAAGCGCAGGACGCTTAAAGTAATAACGGTTCGTACACGATTGCTGAAGGTTTTTTTGAACTCACATAATCTCGCTAAGGTATGGTTGCATAGTGTTACTAGTTTACTAGTATTATAATAATAAATGGTTCAGAATCTTCAATCCGATTGGTCCGGGAAAACGCAGTAGGTAAACGTGACTTCCCGTCCGCCACAAGCCTTTCCGAGCCGCCCACACTCTCTACCAATAAACCGTCATACAAATCTGCAGTTCTGACTACCGCCTCATGTTGAGGTGGTCGCAGTAACCTTACCGCTGGTTAGGGTGCAGAGCGGCGTACAATAATTCAAAGGAAAGTCGCGTACGGATGACGTGTATATAGAAACCAACACTGCACATTACTGCACTGCGTAAAGACATGCAGGGATAAGCGGAGGGAGAAAGATGTATGTATGTTAATATAATCGACTCACGGTTGGTCTCGGCCATTGCAAGTATCCCTCCTGCCTGTAAGTTAGACTGAACTCTCTATTGCTGAATTAACTGAAAAATGAATTGCAGGAAGCCCCAACCACCTTCCCATTCGCGCTCCCATGCCTGCAAGCAGCTACCGTTGGTAGATCCCACTTCTTTAGCAGCGATACCATCAATGATGAAGTGACTCTATTCTGTAAGACTCGCAGCCTGCGAGCTGAAAATCACGGCAGGTTACGGACGCCATGGCTGAGAGACTGCATGATTCCAACACAATGAGGGGGGTTCCAGCCTAGTTGACCATCTACGAGACTTTGATTGAACATGAGGTTGAGGCTCGTGATGTTGTTGGCCGAAGATTCCGCATGAAACCAATGACTGCTCGGATTCTAGGCCTCCGAAGCCGCAAAATGACACTGACCGCTTCAACTAGCTTCCAAGACTGTTCCATACCAACGAAGGAGGATACCATGTCGTTATTTACTTCAGCGTATCTGAAGGTATTGCAGCCCTACTTTATGTCTACGCTCTCGGAGGTGCCGATCTTAGTAGAGCTAGCTGCTAACCGACGTTTTGGCGACGGTGCTGATCGGTGCAGCCCATAGTCTGAATATGCCATTGCAAAACGGTTCGTCAATCCCTACCTTCACCGGTACTTGCCAATGTCATATCTGCAACGGAGCTATTCTTGGTTTTGAAGGGCTCCATTTTCCTCCTTAGCTGGCCCATGTCCAATAGTTACCTTTCAACGGCTATTCCGCGATGAGAATCCAAACTCGGCGCATACCACCAAATAGATACTGAGGATTTTCTTCTGCCGTTCCAATCCATTGCTGTATGTCGCCATTCCTCCAATTTGTGACACCACAGTGATCCAGGCTAATACCTTCGAAGCCCTGCCTCAGCTTTTTCTATTCGCTTGGGCTTTCATACGGCGTAGAATAAAATGTCGAAGATGCCTGATCGCGATGTGGACCTTTTACCAGAGCTGGTACGTGAAGATGGGGTCTACAAATTGGAACCTGCCAGCAGTGGAGTGCCTGGAAGCTGGAAGCACTCTATTATAGAGAATACGGAGCCCCTGACGAACGGTGATCATTCATATAAAGACAGTCAGCTACAAAATCCGCACGGCTGCCATTCAGTCAACGGAGATGCGCCAATTCTGAATGGCAAAGGGGCGGACCCAGAGCAGAGCAAGTTCCACCATCAGGGCGATAATGGCTGGTCTCAAGTGATCGAACGCATAACTGATCGTTGCGACTTAAGCCCTTTGGCCAAAGATACTTGGTCATATCGAATCGCTTCCCACGATGACGATTACAAGGTTCAAAGGGAAAAAACAGCAACGCTCGTTGTCAATGGACGCCTTCATAGGTCTTTACTAGATATATCCGCGAAACATGATGTACCAATTTCCTCATTTGTTCTATTTTCGCTACATAAGATGCTTCATGTCTTTGGAAATGGTCGCGAGACTGTAATTGCCTATGCAAGTTCCATTACTTGCACCAAGAGCTCGACCTTGGAATGCGTTCGTGTGATACCCGTCATCGTGCAACACCACGCCCAGCAAAGCGCTTCGTGCATCAAACAAATTATGGATATCGAATCAAGTGTATCTATAACATCCCTTACATATGGCGACATCGATCTTCACCGCTTTCCACATGGCTCTCTCGATTGTCTGTTCACATGGTCTTCTCATGAGGCCACTGAGCACCATTCAAGATTCCCCTTGACTTTCACTGGTACAACAAATGGCTCTGGCTTGACGCTGATGGCTAGCTTCGACGGGAAACACTTCGATGACGTGGTAATAGATCGATTTCTAAGCGTTGTGCATGTTTTGCTGTTGGAGATATCTAACAATGCCGAGAAACCAACCGAGGAATTGGAATTCCTCTCCAATGAACAAAGGCTTCTATTTGATGAATGGAATCGGACTGAAGGTGATTATCCGGATTCCAAAAGACTTCACCACCTTGTGGAAGAGGCTGTCGAGCGGACTCCAGATAAGGTTGCAATTGTTTATCAAGATGCAGAACTCACTTATCGTGATCTCAATCAGCGTGCAAATCAATTAGCCCACTACCTTCGCTCGACTGTTGGAGTGCACCCGGAACAATTCATTGCACTTCTGCTCGACAAGAATGAGCTCATGATCATCACCGTTCTGGGTATCTGGAAGTCTGGAGCAGCCTACATTCCAATTGATCCAATGTATCCAGACGAGAGGCTGCGTTTCACCTTGGATGACACGCAGGCCCAAATCGTTATTGCCGGCCAGAGACATGCACACAGACTGGAAAATCAGATCGCGCCTTCGAGCGTGTTCAGAATCATCCAAATGGAACCCCTTCTTGCATCTTTGCACGTCGACCTTTCCATTCGTCGAGATAACTTGAACCTGAGCCTCCACAGCAGGCAATTGGCTTACGTTACATATACTTCTGGCACCACTGGTATTCCAAAGGGCATTTACAAAGAACATCGAAGTGTTGTGAACAGCATAACAGACCTGGCTGAAAGGTATGAGGTGCGCAAAGAACGAGAGGTGGTACTTTTGTTCTCGGCCTATGTTTTCGAGCCGTTCGTGCGGCAGACGCTAATGGCCTTGATCAATTCCCAGCTCCTTGCCATAATAGACGACACCGAGAAGCTTGACCCACTGAAGTTGACAGCATTCGTGAAGCGTCATGGAGTCACCTATCTAAATGGGACGGCCTCTGTCATTCAAGAGTTTGATTTTTCAGAGTGTCCTAGCCTGCAGCGACTGTTGTTAGTAGGCGAAGATTTGACTGAAACCCGATACAAGGAATTGAGGAGACGTTTCAAACATCGCATCATCAATGAATATGGTTTCACCGAGTCGGCCTTTGTCACAGCAGTGAAAATGTTCTACCCAAATTCCCAAAGACTGAACAGAAGCCTTGGGAAGCCCCTACGGAACGTGAAATGGTATATAATGAGTAGTTCGTTGAAGCAGATGCCGATTGGGGCAATTGGAGAATTACATATCGGAGGATTAGGCGTATCCAAAGGCTATCTCAACCGTCCTGAACTGACAAAGCAAAGATTCATTACCAATCCTTTCCAGACTGCACATGAAAAGCGAAACGGAACCAATGGTCTGCTCTACAAGACTGGTGATCTGGCCCGGTGGCTTCCCGATGGCGAAGTGGAGTACCTAGGTCGCAATGATTTTCAGATCAAACTGCGTGGGCTCCGAATCGAGCCCGGTGAAATAGAGTCTGTTCTATCACTGTACCCCGGTGTGAGGTCCAGCCTAGTGGTGGCAAGGGAGCTCAAAGGTGGCAAGCATGCCACGGGCTCAAAACATCTGTTCGGATACTATGTCTCTGATGGTGGCCGCATACCGGAGACGGATCTTCTGGCTTTTTTGGAGAAAAAACTTCCACGCTACATGATTCCCACGAGAATTACCCAGATGGAACGAATCCCAGTTACTGTAAATGGTAAAGTCAATCTTCGAGCCCTCCCGGAGGTTGATCTATCTCAGCGTGACTCTGTACCAGTTGGTCTGAGGAATGATCGTGACGATCAACTGGGTAGAATCTGGAGCGAAATTCTTGGAATTCCTCTAGAAACTATTAGCCTCGAGGACAATTTTTTTCGGTGCGGTGGCCATAGTATTACGTGTATTCAATTAATTAGCCGCATCCGTCAAGTATTTTCTCTACACATATCTGTCGAAGATGTCTTTTCGACCAGAACAATGCGGAATTTATCCGATCTCTTATGGAAAGTGAGTCAAGCGGCTACGAGGGAAGAACCACTGAACCCAAAGCCTGGATCTACTCTACAGCTTCCAAGTTCACAGAAAGGAAAGGAGATTGACGCGTTCTTTGTTGCAAATAGCCTCCAGCAGGGCTTTGTGTATCACTATTTGAAGCAGGGAGCTTCGGACGACGCCTACGTGATGCAGACTATGCACAACTACAGGACTAGCATTTGTCATGATCGCCTAAAAATTGCTTGGATACATGCCCAAAGGCGATATAGCTCTATCAGGATGCGGTTTCACTGGGAAGAAGATGTTTTACAGATTATTGATCGGGATCCACCATTAGATTGGCGATTCGTGGATTTGACAGATGCGAAGGATGAACTTGAGCAACAACTCAAAATAGTAGAACTCCAGAAACAAGATAAGATGGAGCCCTATCATTTAGAGGACAGTAAACTCTTTAGAGTATACCTGATCAGACTCAGCGACGACCATTTCAATTGTCTCTTCAGTTGTCACCATGCGATTCTGGACGGCTGGAGTCTACCCATATTGTTCCAATATGTCCATCAAACCTATCTGCACCTAGTCGGAGGTGAACCGGTAGTTTGTACACCCGATAAGGCCTATCTTGAAGCTCAAGCATTTCTTCAAGCCAATCGTCACAATCACATTGGGTACTGGAGGCACCACATTAAGAAGATTGTTGAGCGTTGCGATCTCAACGCCTTGCTAAATGAACGCGTCCGTTACAAGGTCTTGTTGAGTGACTATGATACAGTCCAAGACCAGAAGGAGAAGACACTTGCCTTGAACGGTGTTTGGAAAACAGGCCTAAGAGAAGTCTGTTCTATTCATGGCATCACATTGCACTCCATTCTACAGTTCGTATGGCATTCAGTTTTACACACCTATGGCGGTGGATGCCAGACCGTTGTTGGAACCATTATTGCAGGGAGGAACCTTCCTATTGATGACATTGAAAGCTCTGTGGGTCTTTTCATCAACACCTTACCCTTGATAGTTGACCATACTGAGGTGGAGCATAAAACTGTACTTGCTGCCGTTACGGACATACAACATCAAGTCAATATCATGAACAGCCGCAGCCACGTGGAACTTAGCCATATATTAGATGGCAAATTGAAGCACGGCCTCTTTGATACTCTTTTCGTCCTCGAAAACTATCCAACTCTAGACAAATCCCGGGAACAGATCCATAGGCAGCTGTTGCAATTCGATACTGTGAACGAGATCGAGAAGCTAGACTATCCATTGGCAGTGATAGCACGTGAGAGCCAAGCGTGTGATGGTTTCACTTTTACAATCTGCTACGCCGGTGAATTGTTCGAGGATACGATCATTGATGAATTACTGTATATGGTTCAACAGCTCTTTACACAAATTGCTGATAACCCGGAACAGCTTGTGAAAGACCTCCAATACTTAGGACCCAGCCAGCTCAGTCGGCTCGCTAGATGGAACGCTAACGAATCTCTGTACCCTGCAGAATTCACTCTACATCAATTGTTTGAGAGAGAGGTGGCAAGGGTACCGGAGAGGACTGCGGTCATATACGAAGATGTAAAGCTTAATTACAGGATAATGAATGAACAAGCGAATATGATGGGGCATTATCTTCGAAGTTGTATACCCATCAAATCCAATGACATCATTGCTCTCTTCATGGACAAGAGTGAGAGGATGATGGTCAGCATCTTTGCCGTTTGGAAGTCTGGTGCTGCTTATACACCCATTGACCCTAGCTATCCGGAAGGCCGGGTTCAATACATATTGAAAGATACCGCGGCGAAGATTGTAATAACCGAGAAATGCTACGCTTCACGCTTGCGTAAGATGACCGGGGATGGAATGCACATCATAGAGTCGGACTCCATTGAGTGGTACAGCGACAAGGCTAGTACCCGTAATATTCAATTGAATATGTCGAGTTCAGATTTGGCGTACATTATCTACACCTCTGGTACGACGGGGACACCGAAGGGTGTGATGATTGAACATCGCGGGGTTGTCAACCTCCAAGTATCGCTATCTAGATTATTCTCCCTGCGGGAGCTCGAGGACGAGGTGATCCTCACTTTCTCTAATTATGTGTTTGACCATTTCGTTGAAGTATTTACGGATGCTTTGCTGAATGGTCAAGCTTTGTTGGTACTTAATGACGAGATGCGAACTGACAAGGAACGATTGTACAAGTATATCAGCGACAATGAGGTTACTTATCTGTCGGGGACCCCATCTGTAATCTCAGTTTATGAGTACGACCGATTTGACCATATCAGAAGAATTGATTGTATCGGTGAAGCCTTCACTGAAGGTGCCTTTAGAAAAATCCGAGAGACCTATAACGGCCTCATTATCAACGGCTATGGACCGACCGAAGTATCTATCACAAGTCACAAACGCTTATACCCCCCCGACCAATGGCGAAAAGATCACAGCATTGGCAAACAGGTCACAAACACCACTTCCTACGTCTTAGATGAGAACATGAAACTCGTACCAATTGGAGCAGCTGGAGAACTGTATATTGGCGGCGTTGGCGTAGCTCGGGGCTATCATAATCGCCCAGATCTAACTGCACAAAATTTCCCTGTCAACCCTTTCCAGAGTGCGGAGGAGAAGGAGAGTGACAAAAATTCCCGTATCTACAAAACTGGAGATCTCGTCCGTTGGTTACCTCATAGTGATGGTGAAATTGAGTATCTGGGTCGCAACGATTCTCAAGTGAAGATCAGAGGCATACGTATAGAGCTTGGAGAAATCGAGACAGTGTTATCGGGGTATCATGGTATCACAAGGGCGGTTGTTGTCGTGAAGGAGCAACCAAGGACAAAAGAAGACATAAGGAATACTCCTCTGAAATTCCTGGTGGGCTACTTTGTCTCTAACACTGCCCTATACGAACATGACATCCAGAACCATATACGAGAGAGGCTTCCGGATTACATGGTTCCTAACCGCCTTGTACGAATTGAGAGAATCCCGGTAACAATCAGTGGTAAAGTGGACGCTCGGGAGCTTCCCCTAGTAGATTTTTCAACCAACGTTGAGTATTTGGCTCCACGCAACGATGTTGAGACAACTCTCTGCGCAATCTGGTCCGATGTTTTGGGAATCTCATCGGAAAAGATCGGTATTCACGATAACTTCTTTAGCTTGGGCGGAGACAGCCTACTAAGCACGAAGCTATCATTTACTATTTCCAAGGCTTTTGAACGTCTTGTGACTATAGCCGCTCTATTCAAATACCGAACAATTGAGACTATGTCCCAATTCATATTGAGCGAAGCCGATGAATCAAGTCCAATTCTGCCGTTAAGGGACTCGGGTAAAGCTACTCCTGTCTCGCTCGCACAGGAAAGAGTTCTATTTATCGATGAATTCGAAGGTGGCACTGACGCGTACAACATCGTCATGAACTTCGATCTCCCAATGACTACAGATCGTAAATTGCTACAAAAATCTTTTCGCTCTGTTTTGTCTAGGCACCAAGCTCTGAGGTCCTTTCTACCAAGGCAAAAAATGGACGGCGCCCGTCTTCAGCACATACTGGATGAGGAGGAAGCCCAGAGTATATTCACTATGCATGAGATTGCTGTCAGCGACCTCCATGAGCTGCATCGATTACTTGTCAAAGAATCACAATACGTGTTTCGCCTTGCAGAGGAATTGCCTTTCCGAATTAGCTTCTACGAAGATGCGTCGAATAAGGAACTGTTCTACATGAGCATCGTGCTTCATCATGTTTGCTTCGATGCATGGTCTTGGAATGTCTTCGAACGGGACCTCAAGGCATTTTATAGATTTTACAAAGAAGCTCAAGGCACACTGGACCTCCCCATTTTGCATCTCCAATATCGGGACGTGGCCAGTTGGCAACGAAGCTGCCTAACAGGAGACCGAAGAGAGAAACTGGCCTCCTTCTGGCGACGAAAGCTCAATGGCTTTGAGCAGCTGCAGCTCATCCCAGACTTCCATAGACCGCCCCATTTTGATTACAAGGGAAGGGATGTTCAATTTCGGCTTGATCCAAAATTAACCAGCGGGCTAAGAAGATTGGCTAAAGACATCAACATCAGCTTGTACAGCCTCTTAGCAAGCGCTTATTGTCTGATGCTTGGCGTTTATACGAATCAGCGAGATATTATTATTGGAATCCCCATAGCCAACAGAACTCGCCGCGAATTTGAAGACATAATTGGCTTTTTTGTCAACATGCTTGTTCTGAGGATTGATATCGACGGCAATTCTTCTGCCGTAGACTACATTCTCCGGGTCAGTCAAGAGTTCATCCAGGGCCAGTTGCATCAAGATATGCCGTTTCAGGAGGTCGTCAAAGAGCTTCAGACTGATAACGACCCCAGTCGCCACCCCCTTGTACAAGCCGTCTTCAACTATGAAGCCATGCAATCCAGGTCTCAAGACTCGAGTAACTGCAGATTTTCTGACCTAATTCTGACGGAATATCAATGGAAGAAAAGCTACACCACGGCGAAGTTTGATCTTGCTGCTACTATAATCGAACGTGAAACAGGATTGCATTGTAACTTCAATTGTGCAGCAAGTGTTTTCGCTGACGACTCCATCAGAGGTTTTACTTCACTCTACTGCCGCATCCTGCGGCAATTTTCCAGGCTTCATGCGAACACTCCCAGGAGCATTAAGGAATTGAGCATGGCTGATGAAGCAAGCGGCCTCATCTGCGCCACCGATGATTCAATATCTGATCTGTCTTTATCTAGCCAAGCCAAAACACTACATGAGGCTTTTGAAAGGGAAGCAAGAATTTCCAGTAGCGCGATTGCTGTGGTTAGCCAGAGAACTAGGATTTCATACCAGGAACTCAATGAACGTACTAATCAACTGGCGTGTTATCTTCGGTCAATGGCTTCAATCTCCTCTGATGATGTGATTGCGCTCATCCTGGACAAGAGTGAACTCACAATCATCAGTATCCTGGCTGTATGGAAAGCAGGCGCTGCGTACGTTCCAATCGATCCCAAGTATCCGAAGGAGAGGATTAGGTTTATCTTGGAAGACACCGGAGCTAAGATTGTTGTGGCTAACCAAAAATACCGACAAAGGGTGGAAAGCTTCTTGGTGTCGTCAGTAGCAGTCTATATTGATTCTCTGTCAACGATTGTTAGGGTAAATCAGCTGCCGACGTCTGAACTCATGTCTGGTACTGAGGAGAACAATCTTGCCTATGTTATCTACACATCCGGGACTACGGGAAATCCTAAAGGCGTATTGGTCGAACACAAGGGAGTACTGGGCTTACGAAACAATTTAAGAACTCTTTATTTTGGCTCAGACATAGGGACGCAACATGGAATTCTTTTTCTTTCGAATTATGTGTTTGACTTCTCGGTTGAGCAACTCGTTCTATCGATCTTGAGCTCTAATAAGCTAATCATCCCTGATCGTGACTTTGACATAGATGACCAGTTTTATAATTATGTCAACGAGAACGAGCTCACTTATCTTAGCGGAACACCTACATTTTTACATCAGATCGATATGTCAAGATTGGAGCATCTCAAGGTCTTGACAGCTGCTGGGGAAGCGTTCCATGCCAATCAGTTCGAGAAAATACGCAACGGCTTTAATGGCACGGTGCACAATGCTTATGGGATTACCGAAACCACCGTATATAATATAGTCGCCCGCTTTGAAGGCGACTCAAAGTTTCGAAATACGCTCGGGCAGCTTCTCCCAGGCATGAGGGGATACCTGCTAAATGATTGCATGCAAATGCTACCGCTGGGTGCTGTGGGAGAACTCTACTTAGCTGGGGGTTGTGTAGCGCGTGGATATCTCAACCAGCCTGAATTGACTAAGCAACGTTTCCTGGCCAATCCGTTTAGGACGGAAGAAGATATCCGAGCCGGGAAATATCATCGAATGTACAAAACCGGAGACTTGGTTCGACGCTTACCTGGTGGACAGCTAGAGTACCTTGGCAGGAATGATCTGCAGGTCAAACTACGTGGATTCCGATTGGAACTTGGAGAGATCGCCGCCGTCCTTGGTAGCTATCCAGGTATAAAGGAGAGTACAGTGGTCGCCAAGTACGACGAGAAGTTGTTACCCCACTCTAGACAAGCTAAATATCTTGTTGGCTACTATATTACAGACGATCCGCAGCTCACGGAATTAAAAGTGAGCACCTTCATGAAACATAGACTGCCAGCACATATGGTTCCGGTAATGTTGATACGCCTGAACACATCTCTGCCTGTGACGATTAACGGAAAGCTGGACACGCGAGCGCTCCCAGACCCCCACTTCCATTCGGATAAACATGAATACTTTGCCCCTCGCAACGATCGGGAAAGGAACATGTCCCGTATCTGGTCAAGAATCCTGGGCATAGACGACCTCGGAATCAACGACAACTTCTTCCAACTCGGTGGTGATAGCATCCTATCTTTGCAGCTCACAGCGCTTATCCGTGAGGAACTTAATCTCAAGGTTACCGCGAAAGACGTTTTCGACTGTAAATCTATTAGAGATCTTTGCGACAACATTTCAGTAGATGAATACCAACCAAGTCGGCAAAAAGACTATGTTACAGAACAAGGCTCCCTTGCTGGGAAACTCCCACTGCTGCCGATTCAGGAGTGGTTTTTTTCAAAAAAATTGAAAAACTGTCACCATTGGAACCAGACTTTTACCATTCAAACTCCGCAACTTGACGTGAAGAGACTGAAGAGCGCATTGAAGGCTTTGCAGGACCACCATGACGCTTTCCGGTTAAGATTCAAGTATACTAGAAGAGGCTACATTCAGTACTACGATTACGATCAAAGGGAAGTAGACTTGAATACCATGGATATCGGAATCGTAGCGCTGAAAGAAGAGCAAGACGCCACTTTCACGAGCTGGCAAAGCGGCTTCGATGTAAGGAAGGGGCCAATGTTTGCCGTAGGCTATATTCACGGCTTCAATGATGGCTCCGCTCGAGTATGGTTTGCCATTCACCATCTCATTGTTGATACTGTGAGCTGGAGTATTTTGATTCGGGACCTGGAAGCAATATATAAATACAAAAACCAAGAAAAAAAGGGGAGTAGTTACCGACAATGGACCCTGGGAGTCCACAATTATCTCCATACCGAGGTCGAACAGAAGTACTGGCATTCGGTGGTGAAAGACACCAAGTGTATAAATCAGAGATGGCCTATATCAGGAAAAATTACCAATCGCGCAGAATTCTCATTAACCATCGACCAGACGAGGCACCTACTCAGAGAATGCAACGCGTTGTATGAGACACGGGTGAACGAGCTTCTTCTCACAGCAGTAGGTTATGCGTTGCAAGAGATAACAAAGATTCAGACAACGTTTGTCACTCTTGAGGGACATGGCCGTGAACCCTTCAACACCTCACTGAATGTGAGCCGCACAATGGGATGGTTCACTACTATGTACCCCTTCGCGCTTTCAGTTGTAGAAGATTTAGGTCTGACTATAAGCGGTATAAGAAAGAGTTTGAGAGAAGTACCCAATAATGGCATAGGGTATGGTGCCACTTTCGGTTATGTTCAGAAACCGCTGCCGCGCGTCACTTTCAATTATCTTGGCCAATTCGAACACCACACTACTACAAGTGATTCCTGGAATCTAAAAAATGCCACGGGTACAATGGGTCTTAGCATCGATCCAAGTGACGAGGATGCCAATGATACCATCCTCGACATAACCGGCATGTGCCTTGCACGGAAAATAAACTTTACCATCTCCAGTCGGTTTGAATCATCACTAAATGTCAAGCTTTGCTCCTTACTGAAGATGAACCTCGAACGCATCATCTCACACACTCTCCTCCACAGGCATTCAACCACCCCTATGGACAATCCCGGATTCATAAATAGTTCACTCGAAGAATTTGTCCCCTACTTTGAACTTCGTCACGCCTCTAACACCTCTCCAGTACTGTTCCTTCTACCCCCAGGTGAGGGCGGTGCAGAAAGTTACTTCAATAACATCTCCAAACATCTATCCGCCACATACAGCCTCATTATTTTCAACAACTACTACCTCCACTTCAAGAAACCATCAACCTTTGAAGAGCTTGCCCGGATATATATCTGCTATATAAGGCAGGTCCAACCTATAGGTCCATACCATTTCTTCGGCTGGAGCTTTGGAGGAGTTTTGGCGTTTGAGATAGTTCGACAGCTGGGACATGCAGGAGAGCACGTTGCAACGCTGGTCATTCTGGACAGCTACTTTGGCGTCGGGAAGGCGAGCGCGGACCTAGGACTTCAGAACGAGAAAAGCATTCTCGACCCCATCAACTACGTCTATACCCCTGGACCCTCCACGGCTGCTGAGCCACGAGGGCTCATCCCAGGAGGTGATACTACCATTATCCTCTTCAAAGCCCCGCTCATGAACGACACTTACCGCAATGAACATCAGCGAAAGTTGTACGAGTATTACATGCGAAGCGAGTACAATAACCTCGATCTCCTTGTTTCTAGAGAGCGGATTACGATTGTGCTGCTGCATGAGGAGACACATTTCTCGTGGCTGAGGAACGAGAAGCAGGTCGTTGAGATTTGCCAGGTTTTGAGAAACTGTTTGGGCGGCAGGTAGTAGAGAGGGGGGAGAAAAAGAGAGTTTGTGTGCATTGAAGCTGAGTGAAAGATGGGAAGGGGGATTGAATGCGTCGCGCAACGACTTGGGTTGGGCGCACTTTTGTAACTCGACATCGAACCCATTTATGAATTGGGTTGAATGTGAGGGTGAGTGAGCGAGGCTACTACTAGAATAACTACCATAACTATCTATTAGCCTTCTCAGCAGCCTTCTCAACAGTCTCTTCAGCAGTCATTTCATTTGTGATCGTAGCTAGATCTATGAAACTTGATAATTCATTGATAGCTATGAGGTAGTTACACACATAATGCATGAAGGTTGAAAGTAAAAACAGCGCGCGAATATATGCTTGAGAAATGACGCGTTAATAGCGCTAGCTCGAATAGAGCTTAGCTTTCAGACCTGGCTGACCAATCATGATTTTCAGACTCAGGTCTGCAAAATGAAATTTCGCTCTATGACTTCTTCTAAGAGTCTGAGCTTCACGAAGATGATGATGAGACTTGCTTGACTGTTGTTGAAATGTCATGAGAACGTCGATGATGAGCCACATGTTCGTAGAATTCCCAAGTGTTATTATCATAGCCAGTCCACTTGACTAGATATCGAACTGCTCTTCCGCGACCGACTCCTGCATCAAGTATTTTTCAACTTCATCGCTGAATTCTATTGCGAGCGGCGAGGTTTGCAGTTATCTGTTGATATATGAGAGTCAGAAGAAGTATGTGCATGTGTATATATTGACTGAACTGCTCTAGAAAGTAGAAGCTATGAAGAAAGAAAAAAGATAAAAACTCTGAATTTCGCGCTCTATACAAGATTGTCAATCACACTGAGGTAACAGTACTGTTTTATGTTTTCAACACTTTCATCTCTTGAAAATCAAGCTTCATACTGAAGCTATTCAGAACTCTCTACTCCGTGTATATTTATGCTTTTTTCTTGTTGACTTCGACATCGGCAATTCGAGAATTCGGCCCGTCAATATTGACTTGCTAGGTCTGCTAATGTGGCTTCAAGCTGGCTTCGAGCTGGCTTCGGGCTGGTAAGAAGTCACATTAGAACCTTAAAGCGAATTCTGCTTGAAAATTTGCCTAAAATCTTGAAATCTTGCCTAAGCTTCGACGAAATTTTCACCACTCTACATGCTCACCACCCTACTCACCATTCTACCTGCTCACCACCCTACTCACAACCCTACGTGCTCACCATCCTACTCGCCTACCTACATGTTCAGCTACCAACTCAGCTACCTACTCGTTCGCCTACTCACCAGCCTACTCGCTTCAAGACATGCTTCAAAACATGCTTCATGCAACGCGTTCGAATACGCATCGTTCGCTTCATGATCTACTTCATAGTATGCTTCATACATGCTTCATAGCACATGCTAATTAG